>JAESGX010000025.1_pt1 | contig 493337 bp, 465 predicted proteins | sample 9269801 | NCBI WGS metagenome assembly JAESGX01 (sample SAMN16773122, study PRJNA677054) | algae metagenome | isolation source: Pleurocapsa minor GSE-CHR-MK-17-07R and co-occurring heterotrophs from wet... | place: USA: Lower Calf Creek Falls, Grand Staircase Escalante National Monument, UT ... | reverse complement strand
GGCGCCATCGGGAGGGCTCTGCCCTCCCGAACCCTCCCGCCGGGGGCATACGTGCCCCCGGACCCGCGTGAACGTAAGGGCAGGTTTGGCGGAGGGGCTCGTCGGTGCGCCTTGCGCGGCACGCGCGCCATGCCCCTCCGCCAAACCTGCCCTTTTGACCCCGGGTCTGGGAGGCGGTCGCCTCCCAGCGGGGGGTCCGGGGGGCTGGCCCCCCGCAGCGACCTCCGCGTCAGCGCCGACGCCAGCCGCGTTGCTGTGCCGTGGCGACGCTTGCCGCGTCCAGGGCGGGGCCGGCGCCGAGGCGTTCGAGCACTTCGTCGATCACCGGGTCGTCGGCGCTGGCGGGTTGGAAGCTGGGGTCTTCGGTGGTGCGGGCGACGGCGACGCGCAGGCGCCAGCCTTCGGGGTCGCGGCAGGCCAGGCCCTGGAGGGTGGTGGGGCCGTCGGGCAGCATGAAGCGGCGGCAGTACAAGCCGCCTTCCGCCAGGTGGGTGCCGGCGACGGGGCCGCCTTCGGCGGCGGTCTCCAGGCTGGCGGCGAGGCGGGCGGGCAGCAGGCCGGCATCGGCCGGGGCGTTGCCGGGCAACTGCGTGCCGAGGAAGGCGCCGACCAGCAGCCCTGCGGCGGCGGCCATGGCGCCGGCGCGCCAGGCGCGGCGGCGGTTGTCGTTGGCCGGGGCGGCGGTAGACGTGGCGGCGGCCAGCAGGCGGGCGGGGACGGGTTCGTCCAGCACGTCGCGGAAGGCGCGCACGGCGATGCGCCGGCCGTCGGCGAGCAGGGCAACGCGCTCGGCCAAGGCGGGGTCGGCGTCCAGGGCGGTGGCGATGCGCTCGGCCTCGGCGGCGGGCAGGGTGCCGTCGGCGAAGGCCATCAGGGTTTCGTCGGGGATGCTCATCGGTCAGCCTCGCCCTTCGCGGGTCCCAGCGCCTTGGCCAGGGCGATCCGCCCGCGCGCGGCGCGGCTCATGACGGTTCCGGGCGGCACGCCCAGCACGGCGGCGGCCTCGGCATAGGTCAGGTCCTCGATGCATGTCAGAACAAGCGCCTCACGCTGGTCATGAGGCAAACGCAGCAGGGCGCGCTCCGCGTCCCGCAGGTCGAGCAGGTTCATTGTAACAGTGGCGCCATCCGCGCCGGGGATGGATTCCGCGTCGTCCAGCGTTTCATGCACACCACCGCGGGCGGCCCGCCTGCGGTGGCTGTCGAGCCAGAGGTTGCGGAGGATGCGGAACATCCAGGAATCGAAGCGCGTCCCCGGGGTGAAGCCGTCCTGGCTGCGCAGCGCGCGTTCGCAGGCTTCTTGCACCAGGTCGTCGGCCGTGTCGCGGTTGCCTGCCAGAGTCTGCGCGAAGCGGCGCAGGCGGGGCAGCAGCGCGACCAGGTCGGCTTGAAAGGAGGACACGCGATGGCTGCTCCGGGTGCTGGGGTGTCGCATCGTCGCGCGCGACGCCCATATGCGGGGAAGATGCACATGATGGGCGAGGCGGCAATGCGGCGCCGCGTGGCGACGATCCTGGGGGCGGTGGCGCTGGGCCTGCTGGTCGGCGGCGCGCCCGCGCGCGCGGATGACGGGGATGACGGCGGCGGTGGCGGCGGGGGAGGCGGTGGCGGGGGCGCAGCCGGCGGTCCGGGTGGCGGCCAGGACGGCGCGGGCTGGTCGCGCGCGGATGGCCCCGGCGGCCTGGGGCCGAATCCGGGGCGCATCGCGATGCCGCCCGCCTGGCAGCGTTCGCTGGACCGGCTGTTCGGCGCTTCGCCGCCGCCGGCGCGCCGTGCGCCGCCGCGGGCCGAGATCGTCGCCGCCGGCATCCCGCCCGCCGCCCTGGCCCGCCTGCGCGCCGAGGGCTTCACCGTGGTGGCCGAGCGCGCGCCGCTGGGCCTGGCGCGGCTGCGCGGCCCGGCCGGCATGCGGGAGGCGCAGGCGCTGGCCCGGATGCGCGCCGCCGCACCGGACGCCGTGACCGACCGCAACCACGCCTATCGGCTGGCCAGCGACGTGCCGGACGTCGCGGATGCCCCGGCCGCGGTTGCGCCCGATCCCGATGCGCCCGCCGCGACTCCCGCACCCGGCTGCGCGCCGCCGGCGCGGCTGGTCGCGCTGATCGACACCGGCGTCGATCCGCGCCACCCGGCCCTGGCCGGACGCATCGAGCGGCAGGAAGTGCTGCGCGGCCCCGGCCGGCGGCCGGCGCGCACCGCGCATGGCACGGCGGTGGCGCTGCGCCTGGCCGCCGCCGCGCCGGCCGCGCGGATCGTGGTGCTGGATGCCTTCCACCTGGGCCCCAACGGCGAATCCGCCGACGCCTTCGACATCGCCGCCGCGCTGGCGCGCGCGGCCGAGATCGGCGCCGACATCGCCAATGTCTCGGTGGTCGGCCCGGCCAATGCGGTGGTGGAACGCCTGGGCGGCGCGGCGGCTGGGCAGGGCGTGGTGGTCGTCGCGGCCGCCGGCAATGACGGGCCGCGGGCGCCGCCGATGCATCCGGCGGCCTACCCCTGGGCCATTGCCGTGGCGGCGGTGGATCTGCGGGGGCTGCCCTGGGCGCGATCGGCCGCTGGCCCACATATCGCCTTCGCCGCGCATGGGGTCGAGGTCAGCCTGGACCCGCCGGCCGGGCGGGCGCCGCGGCGCTGGTCGGGCACGTCCTTCGCAGCGCCGCTGGTGGCGGCGGCGCTGGCGGGCCTGCCGGGGTCGGGCAGCGGGATCGAGGGCCTGGCGGCGCTGGCGCGCGATGCCGGGGCACCGGGGCGCGACCCGATCTTCGGCTGGGGCCTGGTGGATGCGCCGACCTGCCCGGATGCACCGCTGCCCGCCAGCGCGGATAGGGCGTCCTTGGACTGAGGCCGGCCGTCTTCAGACGGCGCGGCAGAGGGCACGCGGCGGGCTAGGCCGCGTTCGCCCCGCGCTGCGCCGCGTCGCGCTGCGCGGCAACGCTGGAGGTGATCATGGCGCGCTTGCTGTGCTGCGGCTGGCCGGTGACCTCCGGGCCGAGCCAGGGCGGCAGAGCGAAGGTTTCGTTGGCGTCTGCCAGCTCGATCTCGGCATGGACCACGCCGGCGAGCAGGCCGGCATAGACATCGACCTCCCACACGCGCCCGGCGTGCGGGACCAGGTGGCGGCGCTTCTCGACCGCCAGCCCGTCGCAGAATTCGGCCAGCATGGCCTCCGCCTCGATGACCGGGATGTCGTATTCGAATTCGCGCCGCGTGATGCCGCGGCGCGGGCCTTTCAGGGTGATCCAGGCGCGCGGCGGGGCGCCGTCCGCTGTGGCGATGCGGACCCGTACCTTGCCGGCGCCGAAGCTCGCCACCAGCCCGTCGCGCAGAAGCACCGAGCCGGTGACCGCCGCCTTCCAGCCATCGTCGATGACCAGGAACTTGCGTTCGATCTCGTGCTTCATGCGACGCGCCGGGGTCCGTTGGGTGTCCCGACGATGTGCCATAAAGCCGACAAGGTGGGAAGTTGTCGGTGAATGACGTTTCAGCGGTTCGGGTACACCCGCGGATAGGTGACCTGGTCGGCCGGGCCGGGCGGGCGCACCGGACCGACCTTGCCGCAGGCGCCGAGCAGCAGCAGGACCGCCAGGGCGCCGAGGGCCGCGCGCGTCCCCGCGCGAACGGCCGCTTCACGCCTCCGGTGCACGGCTTCGCCTGCGCCCGCCGACGATCGGGCGCGGGTCATGCCAGCTTCGCCTTCCATTCCGCCGCCATGGCCGCGACATTCGCCGGCGCCGTGCCGCCATAGGAGGTGCGCGAGCGCACCGAGGCCGCCACCGACAGCACGTCGTAGACGCCTTCGGTGATGCGGGGTTCGGCCTCGCGCATCTCCTCGATGGTGAGGCCCGCCAGGTCCACGCCCAGCCCCTCGGCCTTCTGCACCAGAGCGCCGGTGACGTGATGGGCGTCGCGGAAGGGCATCTTCAATTCGCGCACCAGCCAGTCCGCGAGGTCGGTCGCGGTGGAGAAGCCCGCGCCGGCGGCCGAGGACAGGCGCCCCACATCGGGCTTCAGGTCGCGCACCATGCCGGCGGTGGCGGCCAGCACCAGCGTCATGGTTTCCGCCGCGTCGAAGACGCCTTCCTTGTCCTCCTGCATGTCCTTGAAATAGGTCAGCGCGAGGCCCTTCATCACGGTCAGCAACCCGACCAGCGCACCGACCACGCGCCCGGTCTTGCCGCGCACGAGTTCCGCGGCATCCGGGTTGCGCTTCTGCGGCATGATGGAGCTGCCGGTCGTGAAGGAATCGCTCAGCTTCACGAACCCGAAATAGGGGTTCGTCCAGATCACGATCTCCTCCGCGAAGCGCGACAGGTGCGTCGCGCACATGCTGCACGCGAACAGGAATTCCGCCGCGAAGTCGCGTGACGCCACGGAATCGAGGCTGTTGCGCGTGGGGCCATCGAAGCCGAGCGCCTTCGCCGTCATGTGGCGGTCGATCGGGAAGCCGGTGCCCGCCAGCGCCGCCGCCCCCAGCGGACATTCGTTCATCCGCGCCCGGCAATCGCGCAGCCGCGACAGGTCGCGCGAGAGCATCTCGACATAGGCCAGGAAGTGGTGCCCGAGCGTCACCGGCTGCGCCGGCTGCAGATGCGTGAAGCCGGGCATCACCGTGCCGGCATGTTCCTCGGCGCGGGCCACCAGGGCGCGCATCACGTCCTCGACCTGGCCCGACAGGCCGTCGATCGCATCGCGCACCCACAGGCGCACATCCAGCGCCACCTGGTCATTGCGACTGCGCCCGGTGTGCAGCCGCTTGCCGGCATCGCCGATGGCCGCCGACAGCCGCGCTTCCACATTCATGTGGATGTCTTCCAGCGCCTCGTCGAAGGGGAAGTCGCCCTTGTCGATGCGCGCGGCGATATCGGTCAGGCCGCGGCGGATATCGGCCTCGTCATCCGCCGTGATGATCCCCACATGCGCCAGCATCGCGGCATGGGCGAGCGAGCCGCGGATGTCCTGCCGCCACATCTTGCGGTCGAAGCCGATCGAGGCATTGATCGCCTCCATGATGGCGGAGGGGCCTTCCGCGAAGCGTCCGCCCCATTGCCGATTGGCGTTGCTGCTCACGTCGCTTGTCTCACCTTGGGGGGTGTCTTTCGTGCTGTCCCGTTCGCGCCGTACCGTCCTGGCCGCCGCCCCGGCGCTGGCGACGGCCACCCTGATACAGGCCGGGCTTCCGACCCGTCCAGCCACAGCCGCCCCGCACGGGCTGAACCGCCTGCGCGAAGCCGAGGCCGAGCTGCCGCCCTTCACCTTCACCGACTCCCGCGGCGGGGAACAGCAGGTCGCGGACTTCGCCGGACAGGGCCTGGTCCTCAACCTCTGGGCCACCTGGTGCCCGCCCTGCGTGGCGGAAATGCCGGCGCTGGACCGCCTGGCGAAAATCCTGGAGCCCGAGCGCACCGTGGTGCTGCCGCTGTCGTCCGACCGCGGCGGCCTGCCGGTGGTGCAAGCCTTCTACGAACGCACCAACGTGACCAAGCTCGGCATCTGGCTCGACCCCCGCGGCGGCGCCTCCCGCGCGCTGCGCGCCCGCGGCCTGCCCACCACCCTCATCATCGACCGCTCCGGCCGCGAACGCGCCCGCCTGGAAGGCGACGCCGCCTGGGACGCACCCGAGTTCGTCACCGCAATCCGACGCCTGGTCACGCCGACGACGCGAGGGGCGTGAGGGCGCGCGGCCCCCTACGCGCGAACCTGTTCGTTCATGGGCACGAGGCCTGCGCCTGGGATGTTCCCGGCACGGCCGCGATGTCACGCACCCGCGCAAAGCCGCGGTCGAACAGCATGCTGCGTGCGGATGCGAGGCGGATCTGCCTTGCCGCCTCGCGCACGTGACCGATGGCGAGGCGGACTTCGGTGAACCGCCCGGGTACCGGTGCCTCGAGCGCGTGGATGCGAAAGCCGGGCCGAGCGCTGCCGATCTATTCGACGGCTGCGGCATTGCGTGCCGTAACCGGCACCATCAGGTAGCGCACCCCGTTGCTTTCGGCCGGTGGAAACCGCCCTGCGCGAATATTCACCTGGATGGCTGGCAGCAGCAGCATCGGTGCTGCCAGCGTGGCGTCGCGCTTCGTGCGGAAGGCAACGAAATCGTCCTCGGTGGTGCCGTCCTTGACGTGCGGGTTGTGCGCGCGTTGGTCGGCCACGGTGGATTGCCAGGCGAATGCGTCGCGGCCAGGTGCCTTGTAGTCGTGGCACATCCAAAGCCGGGTGTGCGGCGGCAGGGCGAGCAGGCGCTTCATGGAGCGGTACAGCGTACGCGCATCGCCGCCGGGAAAGTCGGCGCGGGCGGTGCCATAGTCGTGCATGAACAGGGTGTCGCCGACGAAGACGTCGTCGCCTTCGTCTGAGCCCGCCTCCGGCGCGACCACGCGGTAGGCGATGCAGGCGGGGGTGTGGCCGGGCGTGTGGATGACCTCGACGTCCAGGTCGCCGATGGGGAAGTGCTCGCCGTCCGTGAAAAGGCGGTCGAAGTCGCCGCCATCGGGCTTCACGTCGTCGGCGTGGAAGACCGGGCGGAAGATGGCCTGCACATCGCGGATATGTTCGCCGATGCCGATCGGCGCGCCGGTTTTCGACTTGATGTACGGCGCGGCGGTCAGGTGGTCGGCATGGGCGTGGGTTTCCAGCACCCAGTCGATGGCGATGCCGTCCTGCTGCGCGGCGGCCAGGATGCGATCGGCGAAGGCGGTGTCGGCGGTGCCCGATCGATTGTCCCAGTCGAGCACCGGGTCGATCACCGCGCCGCGCTTCGTGGCGGGGTCGGACACCAGGTAGGAGACGGTGTTGGTCGGTTCGTCGAAGAAGGCGCGGATGGTGGCGGGCATGGCGGTCCTCCGTGCCGGGCAGCATGGCAGAAGGCGGCGCGGCCCGCGACGGGCGCCGCGCGCTACGCCGGCCGCGGCGCGAGCAGGATGACCGCCGCGCCGACGATGCACAGCGCCCCGCCGGCGACGTCCCAGCGGTCGGGGCGCAGCCCTTCCACCCCCCACATCCAGGATAGCGAGGCGAGGATGTAGACGCCGCCATAGGCCGCGAAGGCGCGCCCGGCGGCGGCGGCCTCGACCAGCGTGAGCAGCCAGGCGAAGGCGAGGAGAAGGACGATGGCGGGCAGCCACCACCAGGCGCTCATGCCCAGGCGCAGCACCGCCCAGGCGGCGTAGCAGCCGCCGATCTCGGCGGCGGCCGCAAGGGCGTAGATGCCGCCCGCGCGCAGCATGTCAGGCGGTCGTCTCGGGCGACGCGCACCGTCGCGCGTAGCGTCCCGCGCTTGATCCGGTGGCCGCGCTGCTCACCCGATCGTCTCCAGCAATTCGCACAGCGTCGCGCAGCGCGGCGCCAGGTCCTGCCACAGGATATGTTCGAAGGGCGCATGCGCGCCCGCGCCCGTGCAGCCCAGGCCATCCAGCGTCGGCACGCCCAGCGCCGCGGTGAAGTTGCCGTCGGACCCACCGCCGCGATGCATCTTCGGCAGGTCGTAGCCGTGGCGTGCGGCGATGCCGCGGGCCATGTCGTACAGCGCGGTGATCTCGGGCGTCTCGACCATCGGTGGGCGATTCATCCCGCCGGTGACCTCGATGCGGATGCCGTCCGCCTCGCCCGCCATGCCGAGGATCAGGCGTTCGATCCGCTCGCCCTCGGCGATGGAGGTGACGCGGCAGTCGATCTCGCAGCCGGCCTCGGGCGGGACGACGTTGGGGCGCGACCCACCCCAGATGGGCGCGACATTGGTCGTGGTGCCGCCATCCAGGTCGGTCAGCGCATGGATCGCCAGCACCTGGCGCGCCAGCGCCACCACCGCGCTGCGCCCATCCTGCCAATTGCCGCCGGCATGGGCCGAGACGCCGTGCACCTTCATCACGAAGCGCCCCACGCCCTTGCGCGCGGTGACGCAGGCGCCATTCGCGCCGCCCGCGGGTTCGGGGATCAGCACGGCACGCGCGCCGGCCGCCGCACGCTCGATCGGCACGCGCGAGGTCGGGCTGCCGACTTCCTCATCCGGCGTCAGCAGCAGGATGATCGGGCGCTTCGTCGGCACCTTCTGGCGCAGGATCTCGCGCACGGAATGGAAGGCGAAGAAGGACCCGGCCTTCATGTCGTAGATGCCTGGGCCGTGTGCCTTCGCACCCTCCACGCGCCACGGCATGGACGACGCCAGAGTACCGTGGTCCCACACCGTGTCGAGGTGGCCGGCGACCACCACGGGCGCGCCCTGCCCGGGCGTGCGCGCCAGCAGCGTGTCGCCGTAGCCGTCGGTGCCGGGGATGCGCTCGATGGCGGCGCCGACTGCGCGGAGCTCGGCCTCGGCCTTGCCGATCAGGCCGTTCACCGCCGCAGCGTCGGTGGTCGGCGTCTCGTGCTCGACCCAGAGGCGAAGTTCCTCCAGCAGGCGTTCGGAGGTGCCGATCTCGGTCCGCGGCATGGGCTGGGTCCTTGGTGCGGTAGGCCCGCGGTTCTGGCAGCCGGGTTTTCGCTTGTCCATCCCGGGCGGCACGGCTAACGACCCTCCCGCAGCGCACAACCAGGGATCGTGCCACCCATGCCCGAGCCGTGCTTCTTCGAGGGTTCCAGCGCCATGGCGACGGCCTAGCGGATGCGCCGCGTCTGCGTCTTCTGCGGGTCGGCGCCCGGCGCGCGGCCGGACTATGCCCAGGCGGCCGAGGCACTTGGCCAGGCCATCGCCGCGCGTGGCCTCGGCTTGGTGTTCGGCGGCGGCGCGGTCGGGCTGATGGGCGTGGTCTCGCGCGCGGCACTCGCCGCCGGTGCCCCGGTGACCGGCATCATCCCGCATGGCCTGGTGATGCGCGAGGCCGGCAACCGCGACCTGCCCGACCTGCGCGTGGTGGCCTCGATGCACGAACGCAAGGCGATGATGGCCGAGATGTCGGACGGCTTCGTGGTGCTGCCCGGCGGCTACGGCACGCTGGAGGAAGCCATCGAGGCGCTGACCTGGTTGCAGCTCGGCATCCATCGCAAGGGCGTGGTCTTCGTCGATACGCTGGGCTTCTGGTCGCGCCAGATGGCCATGCTGGACCACATGGTGGCGGAAGGGCTGCTGCGGCCCGACATGCGGCACATGGCGATGCTGGCGCCGGACGGCGCGGCGGCGCTGGATGCGCTGGCGGGCTTCGCCGCCCCCGACACGCCGCGCTGGCTGATGCCGGAGCAGGCATGATCGTCACCGGCTGGACCGCCATTCCGGCGGCGGCGCGCGGTGCGACGGTGGCGTTGGGCAACCTCGATGGCGTGCATCTGGGCCATGCGGCGGTGCTGCGCGCCGCCCATGCCGCGCGGCCCGACCTGCCGCTCGCCGCGCTGACCTTCGAGCCGCATCCGCGCGAGCATTTCCGCCCCGACGACCCGCCCTTCCGGCTCACGCTGCTGCCCGCCAAGGCCGCCGCGCTGGCCGCCTGCGGCGTCGGCTTCGTCGTCGCGCTGCCCTTCGACGATGCGCTGTCCGCCATGTCGGCCGAGGACTTCGTCGAGCATGTGCTGCATCGCGGCCTGGGTGCGAGGCATCTCGCCTGCGGGCCGGATTTCGCCTTCGGCCATCGGCGCGGCGGCGACGTGGAATTCCTCCAGCGCGAGGCCGAGGCGCGCGGCATGGGGCTGACCATCGTCCAGCCGGTGCATCATGGCGGCGAGGCGATCTCCTCCACCCGCATCCGCCGGCTGCTCCAGGATGGCTACCCGGATCGCGCCGCGGAGAAGCTCGGCCGGCCCTGGGAGATCCGCGGCGAGGTCGTGCATGGCGACAAGCTCGGCCGCGTGCTCGGCTGGCCGACGGCAAACATGTGGCTCGGGCGGCATTTGGAACCGGCGCGCGGCGTCTATGCCGTGACCGTGGCGCTGCCCGATGGGCGCGAGGCGAAGGGTGTCGCGAATATCGGCCGCCGCCCGACGCTGGGCGGCGACCCGCAGACGCGGCTCGAGACCTACATCTTCGACTTCAGCGGCGACCTCTATGGCCAGGAGATCGGCGTGCGGCTCGTGAAGTTCCTGCGCGCCGACGCAAAATTCGCCGGCCTCGAGGAATTGAAGGCGGCGATCGCGCAGGACGCGCTGGACGCCCGCGCGGCGCTGGGCTGATCGCTACATTCCGTTCAGCCCGCGCCCCGTCCAGGGATGCGTCGCGACCCAATGCCGCGCGATGTCCACGCGTCGCGTGACCCAGACATCGCGCCGCCTGCCGATATGGTCGAGCAGCCGGGCCAGCCCCGCCGCGCGCGCCGGGTGGCCGATCAGCCGCATATGCAGCCCGATCGACATCATCTTCGGGCGCCCGCGCGCGCCTTCCTCGTAGAGCATGTCGAAGGCGTCGCGCACGAAGGAGAACCATTCGTCCGAGGTGCCCATCCAGCCGGCATATTTGCCGTCATTGTTCACCAGCGAATAGGGCACGACCAGGTGGCCCTGTCCGGCCACTTCGACCCAGAAGGGCAGCTCCTCGCCGTAGTAGTCGCTGTCATACAGGAAGCCGCCGTGCTCGACGACGAGCCGGCGCGTGTTCTCCGACGGCCCGTAGCGGCAGTACCAGCCATCCGGGCGATGGCCGACGGTCTTCTCCAGGCTGGCGACGGCCTTGGCGATGTGATCGCGTTCTTCGTCTTCCGACAGTTCGAAATGCTTCACCCAGCGCCAGCCATGCGAGCACACGTCGTAGCCGGCGGCGCGAATGGCGGCGGCGGCCTCCGGGTTGCGTTCCAGCGCGAGCGCGCAGCCGAACACCGTCATCGGCAACCCGCGGTCCTGGAACAGCCGCAGCAGGCGCCAGACGCCGACGCGCGATCCGTATTCGAACATGCCCTCGGCCGCCAGGTCGCGGCCGGACTTCACTTGGCTGCCGGCATAGGCCTCCGTCACGCCCGTCTCGGTGCGGCCATCGCCGAGTTCGAAGGAGGGTTCGGAGCCTTCCTCGTAGTTCATCACGAAGTTCACCGCGACCTTCGCACCACCCGGCCAGTGCGGGTCGGGCGGATTGGCGCCGTAGCCGATGAAATCGCGCTTCACCTGGTAGGTCATAGGGCGGCTCCGGTCAGGACAGATGCAGTTCGAAGGGCGGGACTTCGACGAACTCGTCATCCGCGTCGGTGCCGTCCTTCCACATGACGATGGCGAAGCGCGCGATGCGGTCGAAGACGGTGGAGGGGTGGTGCCAGACATCGGCGCCATAGGTCACGCCCTGGTCCGGCCGCGCCAGGAAGGCCCGCGCGCGCGCCATGTCCGGCCCGCCATCCGCGCCGTGCGGCGCCACCAGCACCAGCCAGCGCCCGGCCTCCATCGGGATGAAGGACTGCGAGGAATGCAGGTGCCGCTCCATGGTGGTCGAGCGCAGCGGCAGCGGCGTTGGTTCGCGCGTGCTGAAGGACAGGCTGGGCTTGGCGTGGTCGCGGCGATTCGCCAGCGCGGCGTCGATATAGGTCCGGCCCGGCGCGGCGGGGGCTTCCAGCACCTCGCCGAAGGGCGCGAAGCCCTCGGCGGTGAGCGGTTCGGTGACGAGGCGCATGGTGTCTCTCCGGCGTGATGGCGGTGATAATCGGCCGAGGCATCCCCGCGCGTCCAGCGCAGGCGCGCGCACGGGCGCGGCCCGAAGCCGCCGCGCTGTGCGTCCTGCGTGCCGCGCCTGCCGATCAACGCAAGACGAAGTCGGCCCTCACCTCCGGCTTGAAGGCCAGGCCGTGGCCCGGCGTCTCGGGCGCGGTGATCATGCCGTTCGCGATCGTCGGCAGGCTGACGAACACGTCGTCGAGCAGCCCCATCTGCTCCGCCCAGATGCCGTTCGGGTTGGACGCCAGCAGGTGCACGTTCAATTCCGGGAACAGATGCGGCGCGATGGTCACGCCCTGCGTGTCGGCCAGCGTGGCGATCTTGCGAAGTTCGGTGAAGCCGCCGCGCATCGGGTCGGGTTGTAGGATCGGGATGCGCCCGCCATCGAGCAGCGGCAGCAGGTCGGCGCGGCCGAAATGCGTCTCGCCGCCGACCACGCGCATGTCGAGCATCTGCGCGCAGCGCTGGTAGCCCGCGAAGTCGTCGGCCAGCACCGGTTCCTCCAGCCAATAGACGTCGTGCTCCTGGATGCGCCGGCCGGCGTGGATCGCCTGGTCCGCCGTCCAGCCCATGTTCACGTCGATCATGATCTCGACATCCGGCCCGACCGCGTCGCGCATCGCGCGCACATTCGCCACATCGGTGCGCCAGTCGCCGACATGCGCGACCTGCATCTTGATGGCCTTGTAGCCCTGCGTGACGAAGTGCTTCGCCTTGGCGACCATGCCCTCGCCACGCGACCCGCGGAAGCAGCCGCTGCCGTAGATCGGGATCTCGCTGCGGTAGTGCCCCCACAGCCGATGCAGCGGCAGCCCCGCCGCCTTGCCCACCACGTCCCACAGCGCGATGTCGATGGCCGATTGCGCCATCATCGCCACGCCGCCGCGCCCTCCGGTGAGCGTCGCGCGCCACAGGTCGCGCCAGATGGCTTCCACCGCCGTCGCATCGCGGCCGATGATGCGCGGCGCCAGGGCCTCGGCGATGCAGGCGCCGATGGTGCGCTGCAAGGGCAGGTTCAGAAGGTGCAGGTAGCCCATGCCGGTCAGCCCGCTGGCGGTCACCACCTCCACCACCACCAAGTCGCGCATCGGACCGAGCGCATGGCCGGCGAGCCACGGGTCATCCGCCCAGGGCAGTTGCAGCAGGGTGGTGCGAACCTCGCGGATGGTCAGGTCGGCCATGGCGTTCTCCTCGGTTGGCGCGGAGCCTGCGCGCGCCGGCACGGACCGGCAAGACCGTTGCCCGGCGCGCGCCGCACGGGTAGTCACAGGCCATGCGCGACCTCTCCCGCCAGGCCGTGATGGACCGCCTGCGCCGCGACCCGGCGGTCGAGGTGCTGGTGATCGGCGCCGGCATCAACGGCGCGGCGGTATTCCGCGAATTGGCGCTGAACGGCGTGCGCGTGCTGCTGGTCGACCGCGGCGACATCGCGCAGGGCGCGTCCTCCGCGCTGTCGCGCATGGTGCATGGCGGGCTGCGGTATCTCGAGACCGCCGAATTCGCGCTGGTGCGCGAAGGCGCGACGGAACGCAACCGCCTGCTGCACAATGCCCCGCATCTGGTCGGCCCGCTGCGGACCATGGTGCCGCTGTACGACCGCTGGGGCGGCACGCTGGCCGCGATCCGCAAGATGCTGCGGCGGCCGGGCGGGTCGGGGCGGCGCGGCTCCGTGCTCATCCGCATCGGGCTCACGCTGTATGACTGGCTGGGCCGGCGCGAACGCACCATGCCGCAGCACCGCATGCTGGCGCGCGATGCCGCGCTGGCCGCCATGCCGGGCCTGACGCGCAGCATCACCGCCGCGGCGGAATACTGGGATGGCTGGGTCGCGCATCCCGAACGCATCAACCTGGAGCTGGTGCTCGATGCGCTGCGCGACGCGCCGCAGGCCGAGGCGCTGACCTACGTCGCCGCCGATGGCGCCACCCTGCGCGACAGCATCACCGGCGAGACGCTGCAAATCACACCCCGCATCGTGGTGAACGCCGCCGGCGCCTGGATCGACCGCGTCAACGCACCGATGGGCATCAACCGGCCGCTGATCGGCGGCACCAAGGGTTCGCACCTGGTGATCGACCATGACGGCCTGCGCGAGGCGCTGGGCGGCGCCATGCTGTATTTCGAGGCGCCGGATCAGCGCACCTGCATCGTCTTCCCGTTCCTGGGCAATGTGCTGCTCGGCACCACCGATATCCGCGTGGACGACGCCGATGGCGTGCGCTGCACGGAAGCCGAGGTGGACTACCTGATCGACGTGCTGCGCGAAGTGCTGCCCGACGTCGCGATCGGGCGCGAGCACATCCGCTACCGCTATTCCGGCGTGCGCCCGCTGCCGCATGTCGATGCCGCGACGCCCAGCCTGATCCCGCGCACCCACAGCCTGGTCGCCAGCGAAGCCACGCCCGAACGCCCCTTCCCGGTGCTGTCGATGGTCAGCGGGAAATGGACCACCTTCCGCGCCTTCGGCGAACAGGCGGCGGATGAGGTGCTGCGCCGGTTGGGCCGCGCGCGCAGCACCGGCACGCAGGCGCGCGCGATCGGCGGCGGCGCGGACTTCCCGGCCGATCGCGCCGCCTGGGCGCGCGATGTCGCAGGCGAGTCCGGCCTGCCCGAAGCGCGCATCGCCACCCTGCTGGCCCGCTACGGCACCCGCGCGCGCGACGCCGCGCGCGCCATCGCCGCCGACCCCGACGCGCCGCTGCGCGCCCTGCCCGACCACAGCACCGCCGAGATCGCCTGGATCGCACGCGAGGAACTCGTCACCACCCTCGCCGACGTTGTCCTGCGCCGCACCCTCGTCGCCCTTCGCGGCCAGGCGAGCGAGGAAGCGGTGCGCGAGGTTGCGGCCGTGCTCGCCGACACGCTCGGCTGGACGCCCGCGCACCGCGCGGACCAGGAAGCCGCGACCCTGGCCCTGCTGCGCGAGCAACACGGCGCCGGCCAGCCATCGAACGCCGCCCGCCCCGTCCCGGCGGCGTCGTAGCCGCCCGGGCATCGCGGCTGCGCAGCCCTTACCCGCCGGCCACCGCGTCGATCGCCTTCGCCAGCGCCACGTCGCGCACGCTCAGCCCGCCCGCGTCGTGCGTGCTGAGCGTGATCTCCACCCTGTTCCACACATTGGACCATTCGGGGTGGTGGTCGTGCTTCTCGGCCAGCAGGGCGACGCGCGACATGAACCCCCAGGCGGCGCTGAAGTCGGCAAAACGGAAGTTGCGGGCAATGGCGTCGCGGCCCGGCACCGGGCTCCAGTGCGGCAGCGCCGCCGCCAGTCCCGCGCGGGCGGTGGCGTCCAGTTTCTCGACCATGGGTGTCTCCCTTTGCTTGACGGCGGCTGGTCGCGCCGCGCATGACGCGCCATGCGCTTTTCGACCCCGCCCGGCCTCGATGACCTTGTGGAGATGGCCGAGCACGCGCTCGCGGCAATCCCCGCGCCCCTGCGCGACCTGGTGCGCGGCACCGCCATCCTGGTCGAGGACGTGCCCGACGACGAGACCCTGCGCGACATGGGCATCGAGAGCCCCTGGGAACTGACCGGGCTGTACCAGGGCGTGCCGCTGACCGGGAAGTCGGTCGGCGACATCCCGCGCGAGCCCGACCGCATCCTGCTGTATCGCGAACCAATCCTGCTGGAATGGATCGAGACCGGGGAGGACCTGTTCCGCCTCGTCCGCAACGTGCTGATCCATGAAATCGGCCATCACTTCGGCCTCTCGGACGAGGACATCGCGCGGCTCGAACAGGACGACTGACCCCAACGGCACGAGCGCCTGGCTCGTGCCGCCGGCATGACCGCGACCGGCCCTATGCCGCGGGCTGCGCCCGGCGCGGCCGCTGCGCGGCGATGCGCGTCAGCACAGTGTCCACGTCATAGGGCTTGCCGATGATCTCGAATTCGCCGGCGCCGCCGTGCTCGGCCAGCGCCTCCGCCGCGTAGCCCGAGGCCAGCAGCACGCCGATGGTGGGCCGCAGCCTGCGCGCCTCGCGCGCCAGGTCCACCCCGGTCATGCCGCCCGGCATCACGACGTCCGAGAACAGGATGTCAGCCTGCGCGCCTTCCTTCAGCAGCGCCATCGCGGTCGGCCCATCGGGCGCGGCCAGCACCGCGAAGCCGGCATCCTGGAGCATGTCCACCGCCACGGCGCGCACCGCCGGTTCGTCCTCGACCACCAGCACCGACCAGCCGAGGCCGGACTGCGCCGGCACGCGCGGCGGCGGCACGGTACCGCCCACCGCATTGTCGGCTGCCGACCCCAGCGGCAAATACAGCGTGACCGTGGTGCCGCGCCCCGGTGCGGACTGGATCGCCACATGTCCGCCGATCTGCCGCACGAAGCCGAACACCTGCGACAGGCCGAGCCCGGTGCCCTGCCCCGGGCCCTTGGTGGTGAAGAACGGCTCGAAGGCACGCTCGCGCACCTCGGGCGGCATGCCGGTGCCGGTGTCGCGCACCTCGATGGCAACGTAGGGGCCGGGCTGCGCCTCGGCATTGCCGGCCAGCGCCGGTTCCTGCAGCCAGGCGCGGCGCGTCAGCACGCGCAGCTTGCCGCCGCGCGGCATGGCATCGCGCGCATTGATCGCGAGGTTGAGCAGCGCGGCTTCCAACTGCGCCGCATCGGCGCTGCAGGCCGGCAGCTTCTGGTCGAGCGACAGTTCTACCGTCACGCTCTCGTCGAGCGCACGCCGCAACAAGGGCAGGAAGTCCCGCAGCAGCGCATTGGCATCCACGTTCGTCAGCGTCAGCGGCTGGCGCCGTGCGAAGGCGAGCAGGCTGGCATTCAGCCGCGCGCCGCGGTCCACCGCCGTGACGGTCGCCGCCAGCAGCCGCTTGGTGCGTTCATCCGCGCGCGCACCCAGATGCCGTTCCAGCGCGCGCGCGGTGCCCAGGATGGCGGTGAGCAGGTTGTTGAAGTCGTGCGCCACGCCGCCGGTCAGCCGGCCCAGCCCCTCCATGCGCTGCGCGTTGCGAAGGTTTTCCTCCGCCACCTCGCGCCGCGCGATCTCGGCGCGCAACTCGGCCGCGTTGGATTCCAGGCGCTCCAGCGTCTGGGTGCCGCTGCGCGAGCCCACCCAGATCCGCCAGGCGGCGAACAGCAGCGCCAGCGCCAGCCCACCCGACAGCGCCGCATTCGGGGCAGCCGCCCGTCCCATCGCCACCTGCACCTGCGCCAGCGGCACCGCATAGGCGACGAACAGCGGCTGCTCGCCGACCCTGCGCCACGCGACCAGTTGCGGCGCGCCATCGCCGAAGGGGTCGGCGACGACCGGCCCGTGGTCTCCCTGCGCGATGGCCAGCCGCAGCGGGTCCTGCGGGCCCAACAAGGGCAGCGGCCCGCCCCCCTGGCGCAGCACCGCCTGCCCATCCCAGCGCAGCAAGGCGAACCGCCCGTCGCCGCGGCCGATGCGGCCCCATTCCGCCAGGAAGCTGTCCGCCTTCAACACGCCGAGCAGCGTGCCGTCGAAAGGGCGGCCCTCGGCGGCGCGTCCGCGCGCGACCAGCACACCGGCCGCCTCGCCGAAGACATCGCGCGGCGCCGGGTCGAAGGCCAGGCCGCGCAGCCCCTCGCGCACCGCGCGCACGGCCTCGAGGCCGGACAGGTCGGCCAGCGGCGCCGGCTCGGGGCGCCCCGCCGCCGCCACGCGCCCGTCCGGACGCAGCATCACCAGCATCAGCTCCTCGGACTGGGACTGCTCCAGCCGGCGCATGTCTCCCTGGAATGCGGCGCGGCGCGCCTGGATCTGCACCCAGCTCAGCGTGCCGATGAGGTCGTCGAGCCGGTCGAGCGTCACGCTGGAGGCCTGCACCACGCGCAGCGCGTGCTCGCGCGCCAGGCTGGCGGCGTTCGCGACGTACCGGCGCGCATCGTCATTCGCCCGTGCCCGGTCGCGACCGGTCAGGATGGTCATCATCGCGAGCGGAACCGCAACCGCCAACACGATGGCGACCACCGCGGAGATCTGCGGCGACCGGCCGGTTCCTGTGCGTGACTGCGCCGTCTTCAAGCGGGCCCTTCCTCGATCATCGCTGCGCTGCGCTGCGCGCCTGCACGGCGACCGTCGCGGCCCTGGGGATCGCGACGGTGGCGCAGTCTACCGGCCGCGGGCCGCCATCGGGCGTCAGGACCGCAGCGTCAGCACGGGAGGCTGCCGCATGCGGCGGGTCGCGATCAAGCCCTCGTTACCGCACCGGCCTATTCCGCCGGCAGCGCCGCCAGGCGACGCCGGCGCCGCAAGCGCCACTCCTGCGCCAGGGCCATCAGCGCGGTCAGTAGCATGAACCCTGCCGCGGAGAAGAACACCAGCCTCGGCTGCCCGCCATCGAGCAGCCAGCCGAACAGCACCGGCCCGACCATGCCACCCAGGTTGAACCCGGTCGAGACGATGCCGAACACCGCCCCCGCCTGGCCCGGCGGCGCCGCGGCGCGCACCAGCATGTCGCGCGAGGGCATGATCATGCCCGACAGGAACCCCGCCGCCGCCATCACCGGCACCAGCACCAGGCCGGGCACCGCGCCGGTGCCCACCAGCAGCACCAACGCCGCGGCGGAGCCGACCCCGCCCGCCGCCACCAGCCCATGGTTGCGCGTGCGGTCGGCAACGACGCCGCCGAACAGCACCCCGCCGGCCGAGGCGAACAGGAAGGCGGTGAGCGCGGCATTCGCCATGGTCAGCGACAGCCCCTGCCCATCGACCCAGGCCGCCACCGAGAAGCTCTGCAACGCGCCGTTCGACAGCGACAGGGTCACGAAGAACAGCATCATCGCCAGCACCGCCGGCGACAGCACCGCACCCAGGCCGCCCCCCGCCGCGCCGGCCTTGGCGGTGGCCGGGCGCGGTGCGGCCACCGGCGCGCCGCCCAGGAGCAGCGGCAGCGCGGCCAGCGGCCCGAGCAGTCCCGCCGCGACCAGCGCCGAGCCCATGCCCTGCCAGGCCGCGATGCCGAGCACGAAGGCCGGCGCGATCGCCCCGCCCATGAAGCCGGCGAAGGTGTGGATGGAGAAGGCGCGCCCGACCCGCTGCTCGGCGATCGAGGACCCCAGGATGGCGTAGTCCGCCGGGTGGTAGACGCTGTTCGCGAGCCCCGCCATCGCGGCCGCCGCGATGAGCCAGGCATAGGTGCCGGTCAGGCCGAGCAGGATGAAGGACAAACCGCCCAGCAGCAGCGCCGCCGCCAGCATCCGCCGCGGCCCGGCGCGGTCGACGATGAAGCCCATCGGCGCCTGGGTGAAGAACGACACGACATTGAAGGCCGTCAGCGCCAGGCCGAGCTCGACATAGGACACGCCGAGGCTTTCGCGCAGCGGCGGGAACAGCGGCGGCAGCGTCAGGATATGGACATGGCTGACGAAATGCGCGGCGCAGATCTGCGACAGCGTGCGGCGTTCGTCCGACGTCCAGCCGGCGGCCATGGTCAGTGGGCCTCGGCCCAGGACTGGCCGGTGCCGATCTCGACCGACAGGGGCACGCGCAGCACGGCGACCGATTCCATGACGTCCCTCACCACGGCGGAGGTTGCTTCGACCTCCGCTTCCGGGACCTCGAATACCAGTTCGTCATGCACCTGGAGCAGCATGCGCGCGGACAGGCCAGCCTCGCGCAGGGCGCGGGGCAGGCGGACCATGGCGCGCTTGATGATCTCGGCGGCACCACCCTGGAAGGGGGCGTTGATGGCGGCGCGCTCGGCACCCGCGCGGCGCATTGGGTCCTTGGTGGCGATGTCCGGGATCCAGAGCTTGCGGCCGAAAGGGGTGCGGACGAAGCCGTGGATGCGGGCTTCCTCCTTGCAGCGTTCCATCTCCTGCCGGATGCCGGGGTATTGGGCGAAATAGGCGTCGATGATGGTGCGCCCCTCGCCGGGCGGGATGCCCAGGCGCGTTGCCAGGCCGAAGGCGGACATGCCGTAGATGATGCCGAAGTTGATCATCTTGGCGCGGCGGCGGGCTTCGCGGTCGACCTTGCCGGGGTCGAGGTGGAAGATTTCCGCCGCCGTGCGGGCGTGGATGTCCTCGCCGTTCTCGAAGGCCTCGCGCAGGGTCGGCACATCGGCCAGGTGCGCGAGCAGGCGCAGTTCGATCTGGGAATAGTCGGCCGCCAGCAGCACATGGCCGGGTTCGGCGACGAAGGCGCGGCGGATGCGAAGCCCTTCCTCGGAGCGGATCGGGATGTTCTGCAAATTCGGGTCGTTGGAGGACAGCCGCCCGGTCGAGGTGCCCGCCATGCCGTAGGAGGTGTGAACGCGGCGATCCACCGGGTCGATCTGCGCGGCCAGCGCCTCGACATAGGTGGATTTCAGCTTGGCCAGCTGGCGCCATTCCAGCACGCGGGACGCGAGTTCCACGCCCTGCGCGGCGAGGTCATCGAGCACCGCCGCATCGGTGGAATAGGCGCCGGTCTTGCCCTTGCGCCCGCCCGAGAGCTTCATCTCGTCGAACAGGATTTCGCCGAGTTGCTTGGGCGACCCGACATTGAAGGGGCGGCCGGCAAGGTCGTGGATCTGCTTTTCCAGCACGACCAGCCGCTGGGAAAAATCCTCGCCGATGCGCGCCAGTTCGGCGCCGTCCACCTTGATGCCGGCGGCCTCCATGTCGCGCAGCACGCCGATCATGCGGCGTTCGACCTGTTCGTAGGTCGCGAGCGCGCCATCCTCGCGCAGCCGCGGCTTCAGCAGCAGCCACAGGCGCAGCGTGACGTCGGCATCCTCGGCGGCATAGGCGGTGGCGCGGTCCAGCGCGACCAGGCCGAAGGGGATGCGGGCCTTGCCGGTGCCGGTGACCTCGTCGAACTTGATGGGCTGGTGGTTGAAGTGCAGGACCGACAATTCATCCATGCCATGGCCGTGCCTGCCGGCCTCCATGGCGTAGGAGAGCATCATCGTATCGTCGATCGGCGCGATGGTGGCGAAGCCGCCGTTTTCCTCGCGCGCCATGACCTCCAGATCGTATTTCGCGTTCTGGAACACCTTGAGCACGGTGGGGTCTTCCAGCAGCGGGCGCAGCAGGGCGAAGGCGCGGTCTGGCGCGATCTGCTCCGGCGCCGGGCCGGAGAGCATGTCGCCGGTGTCGCCATGGCGGATCGGGACATAGCAGGCGCGGCCCGGCGCGATGGCCAGCGAAAAGCCGACCATCTTGGCGCGGCGGGCATCGAGGCTGTCCGTCTCGGTGTCCAGCCCGACCACGCCGGCGGCGGTGGCATCCGCGATCCAGCGCGCCAGCGCGTCCTCGGTGGTCACGCAGTCATAGGCGCCGAAGGGCGCGGCCAGGTCGGGCGCGACCGGCCCGGCGGTGGGCGCGTGCCGCACCGCGACAGGCGGCGCCCCGCGCCGCGGCGGGTCATTGCCCTCGCCGAGCTTGCCCATCCGCGCCAGCAGCGACCGGAAGCCCATCGCCCGCAGGAAGGATTCCAACCGGCCATCGGCGGGCGGCTTCGCGACCATGTCCTCGATCGGGCAGGGCAGCGGCGCGTCCTCGTCGAGCAGCACCAGGCGGCGGGAGATGCGCGCTTTCTCGGCATTCTCGATCAGCGCCTCGCGCCGCTTGGGCTGCTTGATCTCGGTGGCGCGGGCCAGCAGGGCTTCGAGGTCGCCGTATTCGTTGATGAGCTGCGCCGCGGTCTTGATGCCGATGCCCGGCACGCCCGGCACGTTGTCAGTGGAATCGCCGGCCAGGGCCTGCACCTCGACCACCTTGTCGGGGGTGACGCCAAATTTCTCGAAGACTTCCGGCTCACGGATCGGCTTCTGCTTGATCGGGTCGAGCAGCTGCACGCCCGGCCGCACCAGCTGCATCAAATCCTTGTCGGAGGAGACGATGGTGACCTGCCCCGGCCCCTCCGCGAGATACGCCTTGGCATAGGCGGCGATCAGGTCGTCGGCCTCGAAGCCTTCCAGCTGCGCCTTGCAGACACCCAGCGCATCCGTCGCATCGCGGATCAGCGCGAATTGCGGGACCAGGTCCTCGGGCGGGTCGGGGCGGTGGGCCTTGTAGTCGGGGTAGATGTCGTTGCGGAAGTTCAGCCGGTGGGCGTCGAACACCACGGCGATGTGGCTGCCGGCATGGCGCGTGAGGAACTGCGACAGCATGGTGGTGAAGCCATAGACGGCATTCACCGGCACGCCTTCCGGGTTCGTCATCGGCGGCAGCGCGTGATAGGCGCGAAAGATATAGCCGGACCCGTCCACCAGGATCAGGTGGCGTTCGCCGGGGGCGACGGTGGGCAGCGCCTCGGTCGCGGCTGCGGCCTCGCTCATCGCGGCGCCCCGCGGCCTGCCGGCCTCCGGGGCCCGTTCGTCGTCAGTGGCCATGATCCTCGCCGGCGCCCTCGGCGAGGACGTAGGTGATCGAGCAATAGGGGCAAGTGACCTCGTGGTCGTCGATATGCAGCCAGATGCGCGGATGGCCGAGCGCACCGGCAGCCTCGCCATCGCAGGCGACCTTGCGGGCATGGACCTCGACGCGCTGGTCGGGGGTGAGGCCTTCCACGAATTTGGGGCCGTATCCGGTCATCAGGGGGTCGCGCATCGTGGTCCTCGTCACAGCCGATCCAGCATAGTCGCCGCCGCCGTGGCGGGCCAGCCTGGGCGCGGGTAGCATCACACCCAGCATGGATCATCACCACGACAGCGCGATGCAGGAAGGTCGGGGGAGCGAACTCCCCCGATCCCCCTCCTTTTTTTGGCACCTGGGCGCTGACGGCCAAGCCCGGCGCCAAAGGCCAGAAAAAGGGTGGGGGTTCGGGGGAGGTTCCCCTCCCCCGACCTTCTCGCGCCGTGCCTTGCTGGCGGCGCTGGCGCTGCCAGCCTGCACCCCCGCGCGAGCTCCCATGGGCCCGCCTGTTACAAGCCCCGCGATTGCCGACGCCGCCCTGGTCATGCCCGACGGCGCCCGCCTGCCGGTCCATGCCTGGCTGCCGCCCACCCCGCCGCGCGCGATCGTGATCGCGCTGCATGGCATGAACGAACACGCCCGCGCCTTCGCCGAGGATGCCGCGCCGTGGTTCACCGGCCAGGGCGTGGCGCTTTACGCCTATGACCAGCGCGGCTTCGGCGGTTCGCCCCACCGCGGCATCTGGGCTGGCCACGAGACCATGGCCGCCGATGCCGCCCAGGCCGCGCGCCTGGTCCGCACCCGCCACCCTGGCGTGCCGCTGGTGATGATGGGCGAGAGCATGGGCGGCGCCGTGCTGCTGGTGGCCGGTGCCTCGGCCGACCCGCCGCCGGTCGATGGCTATGTGCTGCTGGCGCCGGCGGTGGTCGGGCGCGCCAGCCTGGGCTGGTTCGCGCGCGGCATGCTGGATGCGCTGGTCACTGTGGTGCCGATGATGGGCTTCGCCAATTCCGCGCCGGGGTTCCAGCCGACGGACAATATCGCCGCCTGGCAGCGCTGGTCGCGCGATCCGCTGCTGATCCGGCACACCCGTGTCGATGCGCTGGTGGGGCTGGTGGACCTGATGGATGCGGCGGTGGCGGCCGCGCCGAACTTCCGCGCGCCCGCGCTGCTGCTGTATGGCGGGCGCGACAGGCTGGTGCCGGCGGGGCCGACACGCCGGCTGCTGGCCGCGCTGCCCGAGGGCGCGCCCCAGCGCATCGGATTCTACGACAATGGCTACCACATGCTGCTGCGCGACACGCAGGGCGAGCGCGTGGCGGGCGACGTGACGGCCTGGGCGATCGACCGGCGCGCGGCGCTGCCCTCGGGCGCCGAGGCGGCGGCACGAACCTGGCTGGCGGCGTGAACGGACGGGGGCAGCCCTTCCTCGGCCATGATGGCGCGATCACGCTGGCGGCGGCGCTGGTCGCCACGGCGCTGACCCTGGGTATTGCGCCCCTGCTGGCGGCCGGCGCGGTCCGGCGCACGGCGCGGCAGGCCGGGACCGAACCGGCCGGACCGCCCGCGCGCATCCTGGTGCTGGGCCATCGGCTGGAGAATGCCGCCGTCTCGCGCGACTTCTCCGCCCGGCTGGACCGCGCGCTGGCGCTGGCGCGGCAGGCCCCGGCGGCACGTGTGCTGGTGCTGGGCGGGCAGACCACCCCCGGCGCGCCCGCCGAGGCGGAAGCCGGCCGCGACTGGCTGCTCGCACACGGCCTGGACCCCGCGCGGATCGGCATCGAGACCGCCTCCCGCCACACCATCGAGAACCTGGCGAACCACCGCGCCGCGCATCCCACCCCGGCGGCCGAGGCGCTGGTCACCAGCCGCCTGCACCTGCATCGCGCGCTGCTGACCGCGCGCGGCCTGGGCCTGTCGCCCGCGCCGGTGGCTGCCGAACCCGCCTACGCGCCCGACCTGCCGCGGCTGCTGCTGGAAGGCTTCATGGTGCATTGGTACGTGACCGGGCGGTGGCTGTCGCGCGTGCTGCGCCGCCGCGCCTGGCTCGAACGGATCGGCGCGTGAGCTACTCCGCCGCCGCCGGCACGCGCCGGGGCGCCTTGGTGAGGCCCTGCGGACCGACCCGGTAGCCGAAGCGATAGGCCAGCGACAGCGCATAGAACGCCGCCTTGAAAGCGAGCACCGGCGGCTGCCGATTGGCGTTCGTGTGAACATCGCCCGCCAGCAGGCTGACCAGCCCCTCGCGCATGCGGAACCGGTTGCGCGGCTCCATGAACATGTCGCGCAGCACCGGGGAATTGATCCGGTAGATCAGCCAGGACAACGACCCGATCGCGCGCTTCACCTTGGCCTCGAAGGCCCGCGCCATGGGGGCCGCGCGCGCCGGGTCGTCCAGCCAGGTGTCGGCGACGTCGGCACCCATCTCGGCGCTGGCCATCGCCAGCAGCACGCCGGAGGAGAACACCGGGTCGACGAAGGCATAGGCATCGCCGGCCATCAGCCAGCCATCGCCGTGCATCACCTTCGACGCATACGAATAATTCCCTGTGGTGGTCACGTCGGAGACCAATTCGGCCTGCGCGATGCGCCGCGCGACCGAGGGCACCGCACGCAGCGTCTCCAGGAAGAAGTCGCGGGGCTCGCCGCGCCGGCGCTTGAAGAAGGCCGGGTTGGAGACGACGCCGATGCTCATCACGCCATCAGGCAGCGGGATCATCCAGAACCACCCTTCGTCGAACAGGTGGATGGTGATGTTGCCGTCCTCGACCTCGCCGAACGGCGCACTTTCCTCCCGCGCGCCGAACGGCGCACTTTCCTCCCGCGCGCCGAACGGCGCACTTTCCTCCCGCGCGCCGAACGGCGCACTTTCCTCCCGCGCGCCGAACGGCGCGACGCCACGGAAATGCCCGTACAGCGCCGCGGTGTTGTTGTGCGGATTGCGCGCCTTGCTGCCCATGGCGCTGGCCAGCACCGTGTCGCGGCCCGAGCAATCCATGATGTAGCGCGGCCGGAAGACATGCACCGCCCCGGCCTCGTCGCGCGCGCTCACGCGGTGCGCGCCGCGCGCGTCCAGCGTGACATCCAGCACGCGCATCCCTTCGCGCGCATCGGCGCCGGCGGCGCGCGCACGGGCGAACAGCACCTGGTCGAAGCTGCTGCGCCGCACCTGGTAGGAATGGGTGTAGTCCTGGTTCAACCCCGCCGCGAAGGAGAAGGCGGTATGCTTGCCGTGTTCGTCTGACACGAAGCGCGCGCCAGGCTTGTGCACGCCGATCGCCGCCACCTCCGCCGCCACGCCGAGGCGTTCGAAGATCCGCAGGTTCATCGGCAGCAGGCTCTCGCCGATGTGGAATCGCGGGTGGTGGTCCTTCTCCAGCATCACGACGTGCCGGCCCTTCTCGGCCAGCAGCGTCGCCGCGGTGGACCCGGCGGGGCCGCCGCCGATCACCAGCACGTCGCAGGCGGTTTCCCCCGCGCGCGGCGCGGACGTGGCATCGAGCGGCATGGCCCTGGGTTCCGAAACGCTTCTTGTATAGGGTGGTCGCGCCATTTCACACGACAAGCAGTGACCGAAGCAACCGCCACGGACCCCTCGCCGCTGCCGCTCAGCCTGGCCGTGGTGGTGCCGGCCTACCAGGAAGCCGCGACCATCGCCGCGCTGTTGGCGCGCCTGCGCGCCGCGCTGCCCGGCATCACGCCGATGGTGGTGGATGACGGGTCGACCGACGGCACCGGCGCCATCGCCGCCGCCGCCGGGGCCACGCTGGTCACGGCCCCCGCCAACGAGGGCAAGGGCGCCGCGCTCCGCCGCGGCATGCGCGCCGCGCTGGCCGGCGGCGCCGCCTTCGTCGCCACGCTGGACGGCGACGGCCAGCACCGGCCCGAGGACCTGCCCCGCCTGGCCGCCCTGGCCCGGCCAGACCGCATCGTCATCGGCTCGCGCAGGAACGCGCAGGGGCAACCCGCCGCCCGGCGCCGCGCCAACCGGGTGGCGGATTTCTGGATCTCCTGGGCAGCGCGCCACCCGGTGGCCGACAGCCAGTCCGGCTTCCGCATCTACCCCGCCGCGGCGCTCACGGCCCTCGACCGCTACGAAGGCCGCGCACGGCGATTTTCCTTCGAGAGCGAGATCCTGATCGACGCCGCGCGGGACGGCATCACGACGGTCGCGGCGGATATCCCGGCGCTGTATGCCGGCACGCTGAAGCGGGCCAGTCATTTCCGCCCCGTTGCGGATATCGTCGGCATCGTGATGATGGTGGCGGGCAAGCTGTTCGCCCGCGGGATGGATCCGGCCGGTCTCTACCGCAGCCTTTCCACCCGCCCCGGGACGAAGGAAGGACCGAAGCCGTGATCGATCGCCGTTCCACGCTGCGAAGCTTCGCGCCGATGCTGATCGCCGTCGGCGCTGGCATCGGCCTGGGCGCCTGCCGCGCCGCGCCGGTCTACGAGAGCACCAACGGCCAGTTCCAGGGCCGCGGCAGCCTGGCCGACCGCGAGGCGGTGATCCGCCGCGCCGCCGCATCGCAGGGCGGCTGGTCGTTGCAGACCATGCGCCCCGGCCTGCTGCGTGGCACCAACACCTGGCGCAGCCACCAGATGACGGTGGACATCTCCTTCGACATCCGCACTTTCACGATCCGCTACGTGAACAGCGTGAACCTCGACTACACGGGAGCGGAGATCCACACGGCCTACAACGCCCGCGTGCAGGCGCTGGAACGCGCCATCCTGCAGGGCGCGGGGGCGGGACTGCCGATCGCGCGCGGCGGCGGCGGTGGGGCCGGCGGCAGCGACGCGGTGCCGGTCTCGGGGCCGATCGTCAGCCAGGAATAGAACGGCTACGCCATCCCGCCATTGATCGAGACCGTCTGCCCGGTGATGTAGCCGGCGCGGTCCGAACACAGGAAGGCGACCAGGTCGCCCACTTCCTCCGGCCGGCCCAGGCGGCGGGCTGGGACCATCTGCCTCACCGTCTCGGGCGGCACGGCGGCGGCGATGGCGGGGCTGGCGATCAGCCCGGGTGCCACCGCATTCACCGTCACCCCGCGCGGCGCACATTCCAGCGACAGCGCGCGCACCGCGCCGATCAGACCGGCCTTGGCGGCGGCGTAATTCGCCTGGCCGCGATTGCCCATGATGGCCGAGACCGACGACATCGCGACAATCCGCCCGAAGCGCGTGCCCATCATCGGCAGCAGCAGAGGCCGCACCACATGGAAGAAGCCATCGAGCGAGACGCCGATCGCCCGCTGCCACTGCGCCTGCGTCATCGCCGCCATCGGCACGTCGTCATGCGCGCCGGCATTGTGGACCACGACCTGAACCGGGCCGTCGGCCAGCAGGGATTCGCAGGCATCGCGCGCGGCGTCATGGTCGGTGATGTCGAAGGTTGTGGCGGACCCGCCGAGTTCCGCCGCCAGCGCCGCGGCGCGCGCCGCATTGGCATGGGCGTGCACGACCACGCGATGGCCGTCGCGCGCCAGGGCGCGGCAGATCGCCTCGCCCAAGGGGCTGGCACCGCCGGTGACCAGGGCGCGACGCATCGTCACGCCGGCCCGCCGGGCGGCAGCACCACCGTGCCGCGCCCCGACACCAGCACGCGCCCGCCGCCTGCGACCTCGAAGGCGTAGATGAAGCCGCGCGTCTCGCGCGACAGCGCGGTCGCGGTGACCTCCAGCATTCCCGGCACGTCGTCCAGCCTTTCGGCACCCAGTTCCACCGCCGCCAGCGCCGCCACCACGCCCGCCGGCTGCGCCGCGCCGGCGGTCAGCGCGCCATGCAGCGCCATCGCCTGCAGCCCGTATTCGACGCCGCAGATCGCCGGCAGCATGCCGTCGCACCGCAGCGGATGCGCCGGGTCGCGATGCGTCGCGCTGGAGCAGGCGATGCCCTGCGTGTCGCAGGCGGTCACGGATTCCAGCAGGCACATCGCACCCTGCTGCGGCACCAGGCGGGCGATTTCGGCGCGGTTTGTCGGCAGCATCATGGCGCGAGGTCCAGCGCCAGGCGCGCATCCTCCAGCATCGGCAGGTCGAAGGCTGCCGGCACACCGGCGGCCAGCGCCGCGAGCAGCGGCAATGCACGCGCCACCGGGTTCGAATCATGCAGCGCCCGCATCCCCGCGGGCATCGCACCCGCCGCGGCCCCACCCTCGCGCGGCGTGATCCGCAGCACGCCATGGCGGCCAGCGCCGGGCACCAGCACGAGCGCCACAGCGAAAGCCTCGGTGGTGTGCCGCAGCGCATCCAGCGGCGGCGGCAGCGGCACGTCATGCGCCACGAACAGCACCGCGCGCCCGCCCGCCGCCACCTGCGCCGCCGCCTGCAACAGCCCGGTGGCGAATACGCCATCATGCCCGCCCAGGCTCACGGACGGCCGCGACGACCCCACCGCGATCCCCCAATACCCCGCCGCCGCGTTGTGCACCGAATTGTGGAACTGCGTCGGCGAGATCGCCCCATCCGGCGCATGCAGCGCCTCCAGGATCGAGGTGATGACCTGCCCCTCGCCATTGGAACTGGCGAAGACGGTGTCGAGCTCCTCCGGCGCCAGGGCGCTGTCCTGCACCGCCTCGGCCGCGACCGCCAGCGCCAGGCGCACCGAGGGGCCGGTGCGGCGGCGCTCGGTCGCCGGCAGCAGCGTGGGCGCCGGCGGGACCAGCGGCGCGGGCTGGTGCGCCTCGCGCCCGGCCAGCACCGGGTTCGCCTGCGCCCATCCCGCCAGCCCCGGCCCGAGCAGCCCGATGCCGGCGATGCCGACCGCGAGCGTCACGCCAGCCGCCCGATCACCAGCGCACAATTGCTGCCGCCGAAGCCGAAGGAATTGGACAGCACGCGATCCACCCGCGCGGCGTGGTTCACCACCACGATGCGCGCCGCGAAACCCGGGTCCGGCCGCGCCACGCCCAGGCAGCCCGGCACCAGCCCGTCCTGCACGCAAACCGCCGCCACCGCCGCCTCAAGCGCGCCGGAGGCGCCCAGCGTATGCCCGGTCCAGCCTTTGGTGGACGAACACGGCACGGCATCGCCAAAGATGCGCGCGATGGCGCGGTCCTCCATGGCGTCGTTCGCGCGCGTGCCGGTGCCGTGCATGTTGACGTAGTCGATATCCCCAGCCGCCAGCCCCGCGGCATCGAGCGCCGCGCGCATCGCCGCCACCGCGCCATGCCCGTCCGGATGCGGCGAGGACATGTGGTGCCCATCCGACGACGCGCCGGCGCCCAGCAGCCCCAGCGCCCCGGCATCGCCCGGCCCGGCGCGTTCCAGCAAGGCGAAGGCCGCGGCCTCGCCGATGCTGATGCCGTCGCGATCCTCCGCGCAGGGCCGCGTCGGCCCCTTCGCCAGCAGTTCCAGCGACCCGAAGCCATGCAGCGTGAGGCGGCACAGCGTATCCGCGCCCCCCACCACCGCGGCATCCGCCAGCCCCGCCGCGATCAGCGTGCCGGCATCGAGGAAAGCCCGCGCGCCGGAGGTGCAGGCGGTGGAGATCGACACGCATGCCCCGGCCAGCCCCAGCCGCGCGCGGACATAGCGCGGCAACGCATGCAGGTCGTGAGTACGCGCATAGTCATAGCCGCCCAGCACGCCGCCTTCACCGCGACGCGCCCAGGCCCGTTCCGTCTCCTCAATGCCCGAGGTCGAGGTACCCAGCACGACCGCCACCCGCCCCGCGCCATGCCGCGCGACCGCCGCCTGCACCGCTGCGACGAAGCCATCCTGCCGCAGCGCCAATTCCGCCAGGCGCGTGTTGCGGCAGGCGAAGGCCGCCAGCGGCGCCGGCGGTTCCAGCGCCTCGGCCGCGCGCACGCGACCCGTCCAGATGCCCGGCGGCATGCCCGCCAGGTCGCAGGGCGCCAGCCCGCCACGCCGCCCGTGCAGGGCCGCGCGCATGGCATCCAGCCCCACCCCCATGGCGCTGGTCGCGGTGATGGCGGTGATGCGTAGGCGCTGCATACGTGTCAGATGGTCCCGCCGCGCCGCGGCGCCAGCGCGCAGGCCAGCAGGAAGGCGCAGGCGACGCCGATCGTCACCGTCAGCCCCGTGGCATGCAGCACCGGCGTGCGGCACAGCGCCAGCAGCCCGAAGGTCAGCAGCGTCGTGACCATGCAGGTGATGACCGACCCCAGCGCGCGGGCCGCGTCCTCGGTGGTGCCGGTGTCGGAACGGGACATGAACAGCGCATAGTCCATGCCCACGCCGGCCAGCAAGAGCGCCGCGGTCAGGTGAAAGATGGTGATGGCTTCGCCCAGCGCGGCGAGCGCGGCGAAGGTCAGCAGCAGCGCGCCGCCCAGCGCGGCGGCGATGCGCGACCCGCCCGCCACGCCGCGCCCGGCGCCCAGCAGCACCAGCACCGCCACCGCCCCCAGCGCCGCCCAGCGCAGCGCGGCGCCGGTATTGGCGGCCAGCAGCGCCTCGGTCTCGGCCTTGATGTCCACCAGCAGCAGCCCAGGCACGGCGGCCGCCGCGTCGCGCAGCGCGGCCGTGTCCGGGATGGCGGTGGGCAGCAGCAGGGCGCGCCAGCCATCGCCCTCGGCGCGCAGCAGCGGCGACAGGCGGGCGGCGAGCAGCGGGGCGTCCTGCAACCCGTCCGGCGTCAGCGGCGCCAGGGTGCGCGCCGCCGCGACATCGGCCAGGAAGGGGTCGAAGGCGGTGGCGCGGAAAGGCAGGCCCTCGCGCGCGGCGGCGAGGCGCGCGGCCATGTCGTCCGGCAGCGCGGCGAGGCGTGCGCGCTGCGTCGCCGCGCTGGGGAGGAAGCGCGCGGCGTGGTCGAGGGTCGCGACACCCGCCAGCGCGGCAGCGGCGCGTTCCGAGGCCTGCAACGCGGCCTCGGCGGTCGGTGCGCGCAGCGACAGCACCACGCGCACATCCGGCGCGCCGACCTGGGCGCGCAGTTCCCCATCCAGCGCGCGCACCGGTTCGGGCACCGGGCTCAGCGCCGCCAGGTCGCGTTCCATGCGCGGCCCGCCGGTCACCGCCATCGCCGCCGCGACCAGCCCGAGCACCACCAGCACCACCCCGCGCCGCGCCGGCAGCCGCAGCAGCGCATGCGCCAGCCGTTCGGGCAGCGGCCGCACGGGCAACCCTTCGGGCGGCAGCAGCACCGGCAACAGGAAGCGCGTCACCAGCGCCGCCGCCACCAGCCCGCTGGCGGCAAACAGCCCAAGCTGCGCCAGCCCCGGGAAGCCCGAGGCCAGCATCGGCGCCAGCCCCGCCACCGCCGCCGCGCAAGCCAGGCGCAACGTCGGCCAGATGCGCCGCGCCGTGTCGCGCAGGGCTTCCCCCGGCGCGCGGTTGGTCACCAGCAGGATCGGGTAGTCATCCACCACCCCCAGCATGGTCATGCCGAAGCCAAGCGCCGCGCCATGCACATGCCCGAACACCGCGCCCACCACCGAGAGCCCGGCCAGCGTGCCGGCCGCCAGCGGCACCGCCACCACCGCCAGCATCATCGGGCTGCGATAGCGCCAGAACAGGAAGCCGCCGACCAGGACGAAGGACAGCGTCGAGACAAGCTGCACATCGGCGCGGACCGCCGCCGCCGCCTCCGCCGCGAAGATGCCCGGCCCCGACAGCAGCAGCCGTGCTTGTGGCGGTGGCGCGGCATGCGCGAAGGCGTCGCGGATGGCCGCCACCGCCACCTGCTGCGCCTGCGTGTCCAGCCCCGCCGCGCGGGTCTGCGCCAGCAGCAGCGCGCGGGGTCCATCCGCCATCCAGACGCCGTGCGCGGTCGCCACGCGCCCCTCGCCGGCCCAGCCGCGCAGCATGGCCAGGAAGGCGCCGGTCGGGTCGGCAAAGGCGAAGCGACGCACTAGTGGCGCGGCGGAGGATTGCAGCCCGTCCAGCACGCCTTCGAGCGACGCGCGCAGCGCCGCTTCGGTGAAGGCATCCGGCGTCGCGGCGGGCGACAGCGTGTAGCGATGCGCGAACAGCAGCGCGGCCTCAGCCTCGTTCACCGTCGCGCTGCCATTGGCAACCAGCGCGAAGATCGCGTTGCCACCCAGCCGTTCGGCCATGGAACGGGAGATGCGCGCAAGCTGCTCCGCCGATGCGCCCTCGACCCCCGCGACCAGCAGCCGCGACGCCGCGCCGCTGCGCAGTTCGCGCAGCAGGAAGGCGGCTTCCTCGGTCTGCGCGGCGGGCAGGAAATCGGTGATGTCGCTGCGGAGTTCCACATGCCGCAGCAGCAGCGGGAACGCCGTCGCCAGCAGCGCTAGCGCCGCGAACAGGCGCAGGAAGCGCCTCATGGTGCGGGGCTGGCCATCAGCCGCGTGCGGCCCTCATTGCCTTGCGTCTCGACCACCGCGAGGAACGCCCCGCTGCCCTCCAGCGTGATGCGCTGCACCGCGCCGCGCAGCCGCAGCGACCGCGGCACCAGCACGATGCGCCAGCGCGCGGGCTCGCCGCTGAAGCTGACCTCGTGATGCTGGCGCAGCGTGGCGATGTCGCCCGCCAGTGTCGCGCGCAAGGCCTCGACCAGCGGGCGGATCTCCGGCGCGGTGTCGAGCGCGATGGTCTCGCGCAGCCCGCGCTGCGGGCGTTCCAGCGTGAGGCGATCGCCCTCGACCAGGAACAGCTCCGGCGCGGGTTCGATGGTGCGCTTCTCCAGCCGGTCCGGCGCACGCCAGGCGAGCGTGCCGCGCGAGACGATCGGCCGGTCGAGTTCCGGCACCTCCTTCTCCTCGACGAAGCTGGCGTTGGACGACGGCATCGCGCGGAACGCCGCCATCACCGCCGCCAGCGGGTCCGCGGCCTGCGCCGCCAGCGGCAGAACCAGCACCGTGCGCCGCATCACCGCCGTCACGGCGCATCCCCCCAGAACTCGTAGAAGTTGAACCAGTTGTAGGGGTGTTCCCGGCAGATGGCCGACAGCCTGTCTGCATAACGCGCCAGCCAGTCGCGCAGCGCCGCCTCGCGCCGGTCGCGCGGCAGGTCGATGACCGGCGCGAAGGCTTCGAAGCGCAGCAGATACCGGCGCGGTCCCAGCCAGAGCCCGAAGCCCAGCACGACCGGCGCGCGCAGGATCGCCGCCAGAACCATCGGCCCGCCCGGGAAGGGCGCGGGGTGGCCGAGGAAATCCACGCTCGCCATCCGTTCGCCGCGCACCGCACGGTCGGCCAGCAGCCCGACCACGCCGGCGCGTTCCAGCACCTCGCGCGCTTCCAGCATTGCCTCGGGCCGGCCCAGTTCGATCACCGAAGCCCGCCGCGTCGGGTCCAGGCTGTCGAACAGCGCATCGGCCGCGCCGGCATTGGCGGTGTGCATCAGCATCCGCACCTCGACCGGCGCGCCCTCGCCGCCGACCGCGCGCAACGCCTCGAAGGACCCCATATGCGCGCCCAGCAGCACCAGCCCCTGGCCGCGTTCGGCGGCCTCGCGCAGCGTATCGAGGCCGGTCACCTCCACCTGGTAGCCCGCGCGCCGCCCGGTCAGCAGGAAGACGCGGTCGAGCATGGTCGAGGCGAAGCAGAAATACAGCCGCCACAGGTCGCGCCAGCGCGCCGGCCGCCCCAGCGCTCGCGTGAGATACCGCCGCGCCGCGCGCTTCTGCGCCCGCGGCGAACTCAACAGGTAGAACAGCGTGACCGGGTGCAGCATGCCATGCGCGGCGCGCCAACCGAGGCCCAGCGCGATCCGCACCATCAGTCGCAGCGCGGCGCCGGACCCGCGCTCGGGCGTCGCCGCCCAGGAGGCCGGCGCGGCGGTCATGGCGCGAAGGCCATCTCTCCGACGGCGACCAGGCGATCCTCGACGAAGCAGGAAAAGCCGATGCGCTGCGCGTCGCGTGGCGTGAAGGCAACGCGCACCGCCTGGTCCGGCAGCACGGGCGCGGCGAATTTCACGCGCGGCACGGCCACCAGCGCGCCGAGTCCGAAGCCCGCACGCGCCGCGGCAGCGACATGATCGAGCAGCACCACGCCGGGCACGACCGGCGCGCCGGGGAAGTGGCCCGGCAGCGCCGGATGGGCCGCGGGCACGACGAAGCGCGCGCCGCGCCCCTTGCCCGCGTCGCCCCGCGCACCAGCGGGCATGCGGCGCCCGGTCGTGTCCTGGTCCCCGGGCATCGTCACGAACGCGCGGGCCGCGGCCGGCCGCCATCATGCCCTTGGCGGGACCGGTCCCGGTCCATCAGCGCGATCGCGCAAGCCGCAGCAGGTCCTGCCGGCGCAGCTTGCCCACGCCATCGCGCGGCAGCGCATCGGCCATCACCACCGGACGCGGCAGGAAGGCGGGCTCGACCCGTTCGCGCAGCGCGGCCACCACCGCCTCGGCGCTCAGCCCCGGTGCCACCACCACCGCCGCCAGCCGCGCGCGCGGATTGCGGTCGAGGTCCTCGGGTGCCAGGAACACGCCGTCCTCGACCCCCTCGATGGCGGTCAAAAGCCTGGTCAGGCCGGACAGCGACGCGCGCTTGCCCGCCAGCTTCACCATGTCCCCGCGCCGGCCGAGCAGTTGGAACCGCCCCGGCGCCACCCATTCCAGCACATCGGCCAGCGGCACCGGCGCCGGCAGGCCAGGCACCGTGACCACCGCGCCGTCGGCCCCTATGGCGAAATTCACCCCGTCATAGGGCTGCCAGCCTTCCACGCCGAGGGTGCGGCGGGAGGCGACGGACCCCGCCTCGGTCGCGCCATAGATCTCGAGCAGCGGCGCGCCCCAGGCGGCCTCCGCCTCGGCGGCGAGCGAGGCAGCCAGCGGTGCGGTGGCGGAGATCACCCCGGCGAGTTCCGGCAGCGCGATGCCGGCGCCCAGCAGCGCGCGCATCTGCAACGGCGTGGTCACCAGCAGGCGCGGCGCCGGCACGTCGGCCAGCGACTCTGCGATGTCCGAGGGGTAGAAAACCGTACCGGCATGGCCCGCACCCGCGCCCTGCAAGGGCAGCAGCAGCGTCGTCTCGAAGCCGTACATGTGCTGCGCGGGGATGGTCCCGACGATGCTGGTCCCCGGCGTCACGGCGAAGCGCGCGGCGGCCGCGCGCGCGCCTGCCACCAGCGCGCCCCAGGGCTTCGGATGCGGCTGCGATTCCCCCGTGCTGCCGGAGGTGAATGCAATCGCCGCGACCGCATCGGCGCGGATCATTGGGTTCGGTGCATCGCGGCTGGCCGCGTTGGGCATGGCGCGGCTGGCCGCGTCGGGCACAGCGTCGCCCGCCGCCGCCTCGGGCCGCAGCACCGGCAGCGGCAGCGCGATGTCGCTGTCCGCCAGCGCATAACGCGCACCGTGCTGCCGCGCGATCTCGGCCAGGCGCTGCGGCGTGCGGTCGGCCGAGAGCAGCGTCGTCTGCCCGCGCGACAGCGCCGCGGCAAAGCCCACCAGCGCCAGATACCGGTCGGTGCAGAAATTCAGCACCGGGCCGTCATCCGGCAGCCGCGCGGCCAGCGCGGCGGCCTCCGCCAGGAAGCGTTCCACCGTCACGGCATCCCGCCCGCGATGGAAGATGACCTCGCCCGGCGCGCGGGAGGTCAGGGCCAGGCAGGTTTCAGCGCGCATCGGGCAGGGCATCGGCGCGCCAGATCGCGCGCAGCGTGTTCCATGGCGTGGCGGCGCCCAGGCCGGGGAAGATCGCCCGCCGCACCGGGTGCTCGCCCAGGAAGACCAGCGCCGACAGTGCCCCGGTGGCGAGCGTCACCGGCCCCGCCGCCGGGCCGATGCCGGCCAGCGTCAGCAGGTTCACCCCCGCGAATGCCAGGAAGAAGCCGGTCCACAGCCAGGTCAGCCGCCGCGTGTAGCCCACCAGGCGCGGTGGCAGGCTGCCGTGCTGGGCCCGTGTGTAGCGCGCGATCAGCGGCTCGCGCCCTGGCCGCAGCGTGGCGCCGAAATGCCAGGCCAGCAGCAGGTTGCCGGCCAGAGGCAACGCATCCAGCAGCATCGCCGTCGCGCCGGGAATCATGATCCAGAGCGCGGCCGCCGCACCTGCCCCGGCGGCCCACGCCAGGATGCCCGGCAGGCGCGGCGTCGGCGCGGCCATGGCGCCGATCGCCGCCACGGCGAGCACGACGGCGGCCGCCTCCATGCCCGCCGCATGGGCCGCCAGGAACAGCCCGGACAGCGGCAGCGGGACCAGCAGCCGCGGAGCCAGGCGGGGCAGCGCCATGCGCGTCAGCCCGTCCGGTTCGTCTCGATATGCGCGGCGAGCGCGCGGAGCGAGCGGAAGATGCGGTGGTTGCGCTCGTCATCCGAGCGCAGCTGGAACCCATACTTCTTGGACACCGCGAGCGCGATCTCGAGCGCATCGATCGAGTCGAGCCCCAGGCCTTCGCCGAACAGCGGCGCCTCCGGGTCGATCTCCGCGGGCGTGATCTCGAGGTGCAGCGCCTCGACGATCAGGCCGGCGACCTCCGCTTCCAAGGACAGGGTCGTCGTCAACACTGGTCTCCCGCCGCGATTTGGCATTCCATCCCGGGTACCCTGGCCGCAGGACCGCCCCGTTCGGTCTTGACGGAAAGGGGGCGACCGGCGACCTGAGCCGTAATGTCATCCACACCCGGAACCCAAAAGTATCAAGGGGAAAGCGGCCGAACAAGGGCGAGCGACCGTGCCGCCCGCCGCTTCGCCGCCCTGCCCGCCGATTTCACCTTCACGGTGGACGTGGAGGAACACGGCGCGCCCGGCCGCGCCGCGGCGGCGACCGGCCGGCTGCTCGACCTGCTGGAGGGTGCGAGGGCGCGCGGGACCTTCTTCGTGCTGGACGACGTGGTCCGCCGCGATGCACCCCTGGTGCGGGACCTGGCCCGGCGCGGCCACGAGGTCGCCTCCCATGGCCATGACCACCGGCACCTGGCGCAGCAGGGGCCGGATGCCTTCCGCGCGGGCATCCTGGCGGCGCGGGACCGGCTGGCGGACCTGCTGGGCGCGCCGCCTTCCGGCTACCGCGCGCCGTATTTCTCGCTGACGCCCGGCGCGGCCTGGGCGCCGGGCATCCTGGCGGAGGCGGGTTTCGCCTATTCCTCCTCCGTGCTGCCGGCCTGGAACCCGCTGGCGGGCTGGCCTGGCGCGCCGCGGCGGCCCTTCCTGTGGCCCGGCGGCGTGCTGGAACTGCCGGTGCCGGTTGGGCGCTTCGGGCCGCTGCTGCTGCCCTTCCTGGGCGGGATGTACCTGCGCTGGCTGCCGCCCTGGCGGCTGTCCACCCTGGTGCGGTCCTGGGTGGCCGAAGCCGACGGCGGGCACCTGTGGTCCTATTGCCACCCCTACGACCTCGATGCCGGCGAGGGCCTGGTGCGGCGCGCCGATGCCGGGCTCGCGGGCAGCGTGATGCTGTGGCTGAACCGCGGGCCGACCCTGCCGCGGCTCGAAGGGCTGCTGCGCGGGCGGCGCTCGGAGCCCTTCGCGGCCCGCCTCCCGGCGCTGCGCGCGGCCGCCCTGCCCTGGAATCCGGACGCCGCACCGCAACCGTTGCGCCCGGTGCCGGCCGCGTGAGACGCCGTCAGGACAAGCGGCAGAGTGCTGCCTCGGCCGTCTCCAGCGCCGCCGCCAGCCCGTCGCCACGGAATTGCGGCACCTCGCGCAGCGCCTGTTCGCGCATGCGCTCGGCGACGCACAGGCAGAATCCCGCGACGCGCCGCAGCGGCCAGTCCGGCCGTTCGCCCAGCGCCTCGCGCAGCCCGGTGGTGCAGCGCCAGCGGAACACCGCATCGCCGAAGGGCGTCTGCAGCCCGGTCCCGCCCGCCGCGGCGAAGGTGGATGGACGCGGCGTACGGTCGACCGCCGCCACGGCCGGGCGCGCATCGGGCGGCGGCGCCAGGCCGATCAACCCCCAGACGCCGGCGCCCAGCGCCGCCAGCACGAACAGGAAGACAAGGACACGAAACACGCGCCAAGCATGGCCCGTCCCGCAAGCCCAGGCCAGCCCGCCGGCGACGCATGGCGGGCTGCGGCATCGCGCTTCGCGCATCCCTGCGGCGGGCGACGCAAAGGATGATTCCATCCGGGCGCCACATCCCCTAGGCTGCCGCGATGCGCCCGATGGTCCTGCTGCCGTTGCTCGCCCTGCCCCTGGCCGTCGCGCCCGCCGCCATGCCCTCCGGCACGGCGCGGGCGCAGGCCACCGAGGTGCCGTCACCGCCCTCCACGCCCGTGCCGCGGCCTCCTCGGTCCTGCACGCCCGCCCCGGCCCCACCCACCAGCTGATGCCGTCCTTCGCCGCCGCGCGGCGGCCGGCGATTCCATGACCGCGACGCCAACCATCCGGCTTGCGGGGCTCCTCGCGCTCGCCATCCTCGCGCAGCCCGCGCAGGCGCAACCCGCCATCGGCCTGGGCGGCCCGGACACACGGCGCCCGGTGCCCGCCGACCGCGCGCCCTGGAACGCCGTGGGCGAACTCGAAGCCGCCGAAAACCGCTGCTCCGGCACGCTGATCGGCCCGCGCAGCGTGGTCACGGCGCAGCACTGCCTGATCGACGCGCAGGGGCGTGCGCTGGTGGCGCCGCGCGCCATCACCTTCCGCCTCGGGGCGCGCACGGCACGCGGCGTCGCGCTGCGCGGCGGCACCGGCTTCCGCATCGCCACCGAACAACCCTGGCGGTCCGACTGGGCGATCGTGACGCTCGACACACCGCTCGGCGAAGGCCGCGCGCTGCGCCTGTCGCGCGAGGCACCGCGCGAAGGCACCCCCCTCGCCCTGCCAGGCTGGCAGCACGACCGGCCGGGCACGCTGATGGCGGACCTCGGCTGCCGCGTCCTGGTCATGGGCACCTTCGGCGAACAAGGGATGATGGTCGGGCACAATTGCGCCGGCACCATGGGCAGCAGCGGGGCGCCGCTGATCGCGCAGGAAGCCGGCGGAGGCTACGTCGTGGTCGGGGTGCAGGCGAAGGCGGCGCTGGGGCGGTCGCAAGGGGTCGCAGTGCCGGCCTTCATGATCCCGCTGCAATGAGAAGGGCGAGGCTCTGCCTCGCGCTCCGCCGGGGTGCCAGTGTCACCCCGGACCCCGCCGCAAAGGGCCGAGTACCTCGGCATCGTGTTCGCCGACGCGCGGCAGGTCCAGGCGGACACCAAGGCGCTCGCCGGCAAAACTGATGGGCAAGGCCGGCACGGCACCGGGGCGGCCATCGGGGAAGGTGATGGGCAACAGGCCGCCACTCGCCCGAAGATGCGGATCGTCCAGCAGGTCCCACGGGCGCGCGATGCGCGAGAACGGCAATCCGGCGCGCTCGCACATCGCCTCCAGCGCGGCGATGTCGTGCTTCCGCAGAAGGGACTGCACCAGCGGGATCAGCGACCCGCGCGCGCTCGCGCGGTCGGTGTTGGTGGCATAGGCGGCGTCGTCCAGCGCCGGTTCGGCCAGTTCGCGGCGGAAGATCTCCCATTGCCTGTCGGTCACCACGCCGATGAAGATCTGCTGGCCGTCGCCGGTCTCGAACACGTCATACACGCCCCAGGCGCGGCGGCCGGCCGGCATCGGCGTCGGCTCCTGGCCCGTCATCGCCTGTTGCAGCATGGCGGTCGAAACCAGGAAGGCCGCATTCTCGAACAGGCCGGATTGCAGGTGCTGGCCGCGGCCCGTCGCATCGCGCTGGCGCAGCGCACCCATCACGGCGATGGCGCCGAACATGCCGCCCATCATGTCGTTCACCGGCGCACCCGCACGCAGCGGGCGGCCAGGCGGGCCGGTCATGTAGGCCAGGCCCGACTGCATCTGCACCACCTCGTCCAGCGCGGTGCGGTTCTCGTAGGGGCCGGGCAGGTAGCCCTTCAAGGACAGGTAGATCAGCCGCGGGTTGCGCGCCGACAGCGCTTCGTAGCCAAGGCCCTTCGCGTCCAGCCCGCCGGGGCGGAAATTCTCCAGCATCACGTCGGCGGTATCGATGAGGCTCTTCAGCGTCTCGATGTCGGCGTCGCTCTCGGTGTCGAGTTGCACGGATTTTTTGTTGCGGCTGAAGGCCGGGAAGAAGCCGGTGCCGGAGGACACCAAATACCGCGTGCGGTCGCCTTTGCCGGGCGGCTCCACCTTGATGACCTCCGCACCCAGGTCCGCCAGCACCAACCCGCAGGTCGGCCCCATCACCATGTGGGAGAATTCAACGACGCGGATGCCGGCCAGCGGCAGCGGGGTGCCGCCCGGCGCTGCGCGTCCTTCGGCGCCGTCGCCCCCGGGCGCGCTCACGCCGCGCGCGCCTTGGCGCGGAACGCCGTCAACGACCCGCCGCGCAGCAGCGCCGAGGGCAGCGTGCGGCCAAGCACGCGTTCCGCCAGATGCCCCGCCTCGATCATCGCATCCACGTCGATGCCGGTGGCGATGCCCATTTCCAGGCAGAGCAACACCAGTTCCTCGGTCGCGATATTGCCCGGCGCGCCGGCGTGCCCGGCGAAGGGGCAGCCGCCCGCGCCGCCCACCGCGGCGTCGAATTCATCCACGCCCATCCGCAGCGCGGCGAAGGCGTTGGATATGCCCAGCCCGCGCGTGTCATGCAGGTGCAGCGACACTTTCTGCGCCGGCCAGCGCGACCGCACCGCGCCGACCACGCGTTCGATCATCAGCGGGTTCGCCCAGCCCATGGTGTCGGCCAGCGAGATGCGCTCGATCGCGCAGCCGGTCTCCTCCGCCAGCGCCATGGCATCCGCCACGGCGGCGATGGCCTGGGCGGGCGTGACCTCGCCGGCGAAATTGCACCCGAACGCCGCCTGCACCGAGGCGCGTGTCACCGCCACGCCGGCAGCCTGGTGGGCGGCGATGGTCTCGCGCTGCGCGGCGATCTGCCCGGCGCGGTCGCGGTTCAGGTTCTTCAGCGAGAAGGCTTCGGACGCCGCGACGGTGATGGACCCGTACAGCGACAACCGGTCGCGGAACCCCAGCGCGCGATCCAGCCCCTGCGGGTTGAACCACAGCGCCGTGTAGGACACCCCCGCGCGCGGCGTGAATCCCGCCACCACCGCATCGGCATCCGCCCAGCCGGGCACGCGCTTCGGGCTGACGAAGGATGCCACCTGGATGCGCGGCGCGCCGGTGGCCGACAGCGCATCGATCAGTGCGATCTTGTCGGCGGTGGGCACGGGGGTGGTGGCGATCTGGAAGCCCTCGCGCGGGCCTTCCTCGGTGATGCGCACGCGCTGCGGCAGGTCGCTCATGGCGGGGATCCTTCTCGGCTGCGGCGGAAGGCCACGGTCAGGTTGTTGGCGGGCATCGCCGTGATGGCGGGCGGGCCGAAGCCGGCGCCCGCCGCTTCCGCCGCGACGGCCTCCAGGTCGCGCACGCCCCAGGCCGGGTCTCGCGCACGCAGGCTCTCGTCGAATTCGGCGTTGGAGGGCGCGGTATGCGCGCCGCCACGCTTGAACGGGCCGTACAGCACCAGCGGCGCACCGGGCGGCAGGATGCGCGCGGCACCGCGCAGCAGGCCCTCGCAGGCGACCCAGGGTGCGATGTGGATCATGTTGATGCACAGCACCGCATCGGCCTGCGCCAGCGGCCAGTCTTGCGCGGCGGCGTCCAGCGCCAACGCCGGGCGGATATGCGCCACGCCGGCGCACCAGGCGTCGATGCTGGCGCGGGCGTCGGGATCGGGGTCGCTCGGCTGAAACGCCAGCTCCGGGAAGCCGGGTGCGAAATGCAGCGCGTGTTCGCCGCTGCCGCTCGCGACTTCCAGCAGCAGGCCACGCGCCGGCAGTATGCCGCGCAGCACCTCCAGGATGGCATCGCGGTTGCGCGCGACGGCGGGGGCTTCGCGGCGTGCGTCGGTCATGGCAGCAGCCTTTCCGGGGCCAGCGCGGCATAGACGTCGCCGGAATTCGCCTCATGCGGCAGGGCGGCGATCCAGGCGGCCATGGCCTGCGCGCCGATCGGCGCCGCCTGCGCGAAGGACATCCCCTCGCCGAGGCACGCATTGAACGCGCGGTAGCCGAGCGCATCCAGCAGCACCAGGCACTCCGCCGCGACGCCGCGCTGGATGGTGGTGAATTCGAAGGACAGCGCGCGCGGCGGGCGCGACAGCCCGCGCAGCACGGCAGCCTCGAAGCCCTCGACATCGATCTTCACGAAGGTCGGCAGGCCGTGCTGCGATGCCAGCGCGTCCAGCGTGGTGACCGTCCGCGCGATCGCGCTGTCCCAGCGCTGGCCTTCCCAGCCCGCGGCGCCATCGGCGGCGGCGATGAAGGCGTCCGATGCGGTGGCCACGGTCGGATTGGCGGTGTTCAGGCGCAGCATCGCCTCGCCCGGTTCGGCGCCCACCAGCGCCTGCACCAGCGTCACGCCGGGGTCGCCGCGGAAGATCAGCCGCAGTGCGCGTGCTAGGCGCGGCTGCGGTTCCACCGCCACCACCCGCGCGCCCAGCCGCCGGAACGACGCGCTGCGGTCCCCCACATGCGTGCCGACATCGAAGGCGAGGTCGCCCGCGCCCAGGAAGCGTGCATGGAACGCGTCCAGCACCGCCGCGCGCCCCGGCGCGTAGTAGGTCCGCAGCGATGCGCCGACCGCCTTCGCGTAGCCGGTCATGCCGCGTTCACGCGAAGACGACGGCCGCGCCGGCGGCGTAGGCCGGCGGCACCATCAGCCCGCCGGGCGCCTGCACGGTCGGGATGCCTTCGAGCACCTGGCGCGCCGCCGCGCCGCCATCGGAGGTTCGCACCACGATGCCGGCCATGAAGGGCGAGACCGGCGCGCGCATGCCCGGCAGCACATCCGGCAAAGCGGCTTCGGGCAGCACGCGCACGCGGGTTTCCATCACCTCGGCGAAGGGGCCGGCGGCGCGCGCGGCACCCGGCAGGCGCAGCAGGAAGCCGCCGGCGGGGTCGGGTTCGACCGGCAGGCCCGACACACGCGACAGCCGCGCGGCCGTCTCCGCCGGTTCGGCGGCGCACAGGATGGCTTCCTCCAGCGCGACCGCCTTGTTCGCGTGGTCCATCCAGCGTTCTTGCCAGACCAGTTCAGGCGTCAGGTGGCGGATCAGCTGCACGCGCCCCTCGGGCGGGTCGGGGAAGGGCAGGCGGGCAAATTTCGCGATCGGGCCGCCGGCCTCGACCGGCCGTTCCAGCCAGGCCACGCCAGGAATGTCGATGCCCGCGGCGCGCATGCGCACGAGGTTCGCGTCCTCATCCGTCATCGCCATCGCGAGGATATGCATGCCCGGGTAGCGCGCGAGGAACGTGTTCAACGTGTTGTCGAACAGCGCCGGGTCGAGGATCGCGATGAGTTCGATATAGCCGTGCCTGAGGAAGGCGCAGCGATTGCCCGACCCGTATTTCTCCACCGGCAGGTCGGGCTTCCGGCGCCCGGATTGCTGCGCGACCGGGCTCAGCGCGAAGCCAAGCCGTTCATAGGCCGCGCACATCGGCGCGAGGTCTCGCGCGGCGATGCCGACATGATCGAGGGCGACGGCGGTGTTCATGCGGGGTTCTCGTATTTGTCGAGCAGCCAGGAAGCAGGTTCGGCGGCGGCCTCGGCGTGCCAGCGTTCCATCAGCGGATGCGCGCGCACCGCCGCGACATAGGCGCGCGAGGTCGCGGTCAGTTCCGGCGCCCAGGTGATGAAGCGCGTCACCACCGGCGCATACATCGCATCCGCCAGGCCGAGCCGCGCGCCGAACAGGAAGGGGCCGCCATGCGCGCCCAGCGCCTGCGCCCAGATCCCCTCGATGCGCGCGATGTCCTCCAGCGCCTCGGGCGTGCGGCGCTGGCCGGGGAAGGTCCGGCCGATATTCATCGGCATGGCCACGCGAAGCCCGCGGAAGCCGGCATGCATCTCGCCGGCGATGGAGCGCGCATGGGCGCGCGCGGCGCGGTCGGCGGGCCACAGGGAGGGGTCGATCTCGGCGCAATATTCCGCGATGGCGAGGCTTTCCCAGACCCGCGCACCCTTGTGCTCCAGGTATGGCACGAGGCCGGCCGGCGTCGCCTGCTTGATCGCGTCGGTGCTGCCGCCGGCGAGAGGGATCAGCACTTCCTCGACATCCAGCCCGGCCAGGTGGACTGCGAGCCAGCCGCGCAGCGACCACGACGAATACCGCTTGTTGCCGATGACCAGGCGCCCGTCTGCCATGCCCGCGCCCTCCTCCCGGCGCGGCCGGACCATGCCACGGGCCGGCGCCCCGGCGAAGCCCGCTTGCCCAGACGCCCGCCAAGGTGTTGTTTGCCCCGGCCAGCCCGGAGCCTGCCCTCGATGAACGACCTCAGCGTGCCGCGCCCCAATTCGCTCGACGCCTTCTGGATGCCCTATTCCGACAATCGCTACTTCAAGGGCGACACCTCGCGCATGCTCGCGCGCGCCGAGGGCATGTCCTACTTCACGCCGGAAGGGCGCGAGATCCTCGACGGCACCGCCGGCCTGTGGTGCTGCAATGCCGGCCACGGCCGCCGCGAGATCACCGAGGCCATCCAGAAGCAGGCCGCGATCCTGGATTTCGCGCCGACCTTCCAACTCGGCCACCCGATCGCCTTCGAGGCCGCCGCGCGCGTCGCGGACATGACGCCGGAAGGCATGGACCGCGTCTTCTTCACGAATTCCGGCAGCGAGAGCGCCGACACCGCGCTGAAGATCGCCCTGGCCTATCACCGCGCGCGCGGCGAGGCCGGGCGGGTGCGCATGATCGGGCGCGAGCGCGGCTATCACGGCGTGGGCTTCGGCGGCATGTCGGTCGGTGGCATTGGCACCAACCGCAAGCAGTTCGGCGCGCTGCTGCCCTATGTGGACCACCTGCCCTCCACGCACCTGCCCGCGAAGAACGCCTTCAGCCGCGGCGAACCCGCGCACGGCGCGGAATTGGCCGACGTGCTGGAGAACCTGGTCGCCCTGCACGGCGCCGAGACCATCGCCGCCGTCATGGTCGAACCCGTGGCCGGCTCCACCGGCGTGCTGGTGCCCCCGGTCGGCTACCTCAAGCGCCTGCGCGAGATCTGCGACCGCCACGGCATCCTGCTGATCTACGACGAGGTCATCACCGGCTTCGGCCGCCTCGGCACCGATTTCGGCGCGGACCGCCTGGGCGTGGCGCCGGACATCATGACCATGGCAAAGGGCCTGACCAATGCCGCCGTGCCGATGGGCGCGGTGGCGGTGAAGAACGGCATCTACGACGCCATCGTGGATGGAACCGCGGCCGGCATCGAGTTCTTCCACGGCTACACCTATTCCGGCCATCCGCTGGCGGCCGCGGCCGCCATCGCCACGCTGGAACTGCACAAGACCGAGGACCTGCCCGGCCGCGCCCGCGCCATCGAACCCTATTGGCAGGACGCGATGCATTCGATGCGCGACGCGCCCAATGTCATCGACATCCGCGACATCGGCCTGATCGGCGGCATCGAATTGGCACCGCGCGCAGGCAAGCCGGGCCACCGCGCCATGGCGGTGTTCCGTCGCTGCTTCGATGCCGGCGTGCTGGTGCGCGTGACAGGGGATATCGTCGCGCTCTCCCCGCCGCTCATCATCGAGAAGCCGCATGTGGACCGCCTGGTCGGCACGCTGACCGACGCGATCCGCGCCGAAGCCGCCTGACGCCGATGGACCCGCAGGAGGCGCCCGCCCTGACCCTGCTGCTGGTCGATCCGCTGGCCGGCCAGGCGGCGATCGCCCGCGGCATGCTGGCCGCGCAGGGCCATCGCGTGACGGTGGCGAACGACTGGCGCACGGCCGAGACGCAGCTGGCCCTGCACGCCTTCGACGCGGTGGCCATGGCGGTCGATACCCCCGGCCCGCAGGGCGCCCCGGCGGTGGCGGCGCTGCGCGCAGGCCCGGCGCGATCGTCGGGCCTGCCGCTGCTGGGCCTGGGCGCGGGCGTGCATCGGCGCGACGGCGCGACGGCATTGGCCGCCGGCTTCGATGCGCTGCTGGCGCGCCCCTTCACGGCCGAAGCCCTGGCCGCCGCGCTGGCGGAGGCCCGGCGCGGGCGCGCGCCGCCGCCGCTGCTCGACACCGCGCAGCGGGACGCGCTGCGCCAGTCCCATGGCCCCGCCGCCCTGGCCGCGTTGGACGAGGCCGCCGTGGCACGCGCCGCCGGCGCCATCGCGCCGCTGATGAGCGAACCCGCCAGCCGGTCCGAGACTCAGGCCGCGATCGAAACGCTGGCCGAGGCGATGGAGGCTGTCGGCGCCGCTGCGCTTGCCGCCCAGGCGCGCCGCATGATCGAGGGCGGCCCGCGCGCCATGCGCGGCATCCAGCCCCTGCTGCAGGCCATCGTCGCCGCCCGTTTCGCCTTGCGCGCCGACAGGATGACCACGGCTTCCGCCGACCCCATATGGGCGGCAAGCGACCTATCCCCCGGAGAATCCCCGTGAGCGAACCAACGCCTGCCCCCCTTGGGCGCGCCCCCGTGCCCGTCACCGTGCTGACCGGCTACCTCGGCGCCGGCAAGACCACGCTGCTGAACCGCATCCTGACGGAGGACCACGGCAAGAAATTCGCCGTGGTGATCAACGAGTTCGGCGAGCTCGGCGTCGACAACGACCTGGTGGTCGATGCCGACGAGGAAGTCTTCGAGATGAACAACGGCTGCATCTGCTGCACCGTGCGCGGCGACCTGATCCGCATCCTGACCGGCCTGATGCGCCGGCGCGACCGCTTCGACGGCATCATCGTGGAAACCACGGGCCTGGCCGACCCTGCCCCGGTGGCGCAGACCTTCTTCGTGGACGAGGACGTGAAGCGCGCCACCAAGCTGGACGCCATCGTGACCGTGGTGGACGCCAAGCACCTCATCGCGCGCCTCGCCGACACCAAGGAAGCGCAGGAACAGATCGCCTTCGCCGACATCATCGTGCTGAACAAGATGGACCTGGTGACCGCCGACGAGGCCACCGAGGTCGAGCGCCGCATCCGCGCCATCAACCCCTATGCCGAGATCCGCCGCGCCACCAAGTCCGACGTGCCGATCTCCGCGGTGATCGGCCGCGACGCCTTCAACCTGGAACGCATCCTGGAACGCGAGCCGGAATTCCTCTCCGGCGAGGACGACCACGAACACGATTCCGAGGTGAACAGCGTCTCCTTCGAAGTGGACAAGCCGATCGACGCCGAGCGCTTCAACGCCTGGATCACCCAGGTTCTGGCGGCCAAGGGCCAGGACCTGCTGCGGACCAAGGGCATCCTGTACTACGAGGCCGACAGCCGCCGCTTTGCCTTCCAGGCGGTCCACATGATCGCCGATGGCGATTTCATCGGCGAGGTGAAGGCGGGCGACCCGCGCAAGTCCAAGATCGTCTTCATCGGCCGCGACCTGAACCGCCCCTGGCTGCGCCGCGGCTTCGAGGCCTGCCAGGCCGGCGAGGACCAGGCGAAGATCGAGGCCGAGATCGCCCGCTGGACCGTCCCGGCGGGCTGAAAAACCGCGAAACCGCCCGCTCCCTGCGCTATGCTGCACCGCAACACCACGAGGGACATGGCGGCATGAACACCCTGACCCGGCTGCGCGTCGGCGACGAGGATTTCCTCGTCGCCTCGATGATCGAGCGCTGCCCCAAGTCGATGATGGTCCGGGAACTGCTGAAGAACGCGCTGGAGGCCGCCGCCAGCGCGCCCAATCCGCGTGTCGAGTTCTCCGCCGTCGAGCTCGAGGGCGCGCGCAAGCTGGTGCTCTGGAACACCGGGCGCGGCCTGACGGCCGACGAGCTGTTCCGCATGTGCGACATCGCGTCCTCGGTGAACAAGCGCACCGGGCTCGACGGCAATTTCGGCATGGGGGCGAAGGTGGCGTCGCTGCCGTCCAACCAGCACGGCATGCGCTACCGGTCCTGCCGCGACGGCGTGGTGCACCAGGTCATGCTGGGCAAGCGCGAGGGCATCTATGGCCGGCTGCACCAGCCCGGCCCCGATGGCCGCCCGACCGAGATCATCGAGGCCACCGCCGCCGCCCGCGCCGAAGGCCGCGACACCAGCCGCGACTGGACCGAGGTGGTGCTGTTGGGCAACCGCGCCGACCAGGACACCGTGGCCGACCCCTATGGCGGCCACCCGCGCAGCGGCCCCGCCTGGCTCGTCGAGGCGATCGGCGCGCGCTTCTTCCGCTTCCCCGCGGGGCAGAACGTGGTGCTCGCCCCCGGCATCGCCGGCCGCCCGCGCCGCACCACGCTGCGCCCCGTCGCCGAGCGCCTGGCGGCGCTGGCGCATCACGAGCGCGTCGCGCTGCCGGCGGGCGTCGCCATCCACTACGCCTATGACCCGCCCGACCCCGACACCCCCGGCGCCAATGCCAGCCAGGCGACCGGCCCCGAGAACGCCGACGGCATGGGCGGCGTGGTCTTCCAGGACGAGATCTATGGCGGGCTGCGCGCCCAGCACTGGCGCCGCGAGGCGCCCAGCTTCGGCGTGCCGACCGGCGCGCGCCACGTCTCCATCCTGGTCGAATTGCCCGACGGCTTCCCGGTGCAGGCCGAGGGCTACCGCGAATTCCTGCGCCATCGCGGTTCGCAGGCGCAGCTGCGGATGCTGGATTTCGCCGCCCAGGTCGCCGAGAACCTGCCGGCCTGGCTGAAGGACATCCTCGCCGCCAATTCCCCGGCCGGCGCGCTGGCCGAGGATGTGCAGCGCGAGATGGCCGCTCTGTTGCAGGACATGGGCGTGGTGCGCCGCCGCCCGCCGCGCCAGCGCCTTTCGGACCGGCCTGCACCGCGCGCGACGCCGCCGGGTCCGCCCGCCGAGCCCAAGCCCAAGGGCCCGCCGCCCGAGCCGGTGTTCGAAACCGCGCCCGACCTGGTGCTGCTTCGCACCGAGGCGGAGCTGGCCGATGCCGGCCTGACTCACCGTGCCGCCTGCTACTACCCCGAAAGCCACGCGCTGCACGTCAACATGGCCTATCCGTCGGTGCCGCGCCTGGCAGCGCTGCTGACCGGCGCGCAGGAGGGCGACGATGTCCACCCCGTCGTCCAGGCTGTCGCGCAGCAGGTGGCGGAGCGCAGCATGGTGATGCGGGTGGCCCGCGTGCTCGTGCATGCGCTGGACAAGCGCGGCCGCCCCGCCGAATGGAACGACATCCACATGCGGGTGCTGATGTCGCCCGAATGCCTGACGCTGGCCGCCGACGACATCCATACCGGCCTCGCCGACGCGCGCGAGGCCTTCCGCACCGCCGTGCTGGCCGAGACGGCCGAGACCGACTGACCCGCGGGGCATGGCCCCCGCGCCCGCCCCGCGCCATACAGGGCGAATGACGAGGACCATGCCATGAGCGACACCACCGCCGACTTCCTGCTCGACACGCGCGGCCGCGCGCAGGATCTCGGCGCCTGGGTGGTCGGCATCGCCTTCGGGCGCGAGGGCGGGTCGTGCGTGTTCGCCCTCGGCGACGGCACGGTGCGCCTGGCGCCGGATTGGCGCAGCGTGGCGGTGCATAACGGCGGCTGCCTGGCCATCGCGGCGGATGCCAAGGACGGCGCCATCACCGGCGGCGATGATGGCCGCCTGATGCGCGTGGCACCCGACGGCACGGCTGTCGAACTGGCGAAATACGGCAGCAAATGGGTGGACCAGGTCGCCGCGCATGAGTCCGGCCTGCGCGCCGCCGCCGTGGGCAAGGCGGTGCATCTGCTGGATGGCAAGGGCGCGGCGCTGAAGTCGCTGGCGCACCCGTCCACGGTCACCGGCATCGCCTTCGACGCCAAGGGCAAGCGCATCGCGGCGTCGCACTACAATGGCGCGTCGCTGTGGTTCGTCGCGGCGAAGGACGGCACGCCGCGCGTGCTGGAATGGAAGGGCAGCCATACCGGCGTGCTGCTCAGCCCGGACGGCACGCATGTGGTGACATCAATGCAGGAGAACACGCTGCATGGCTGGCGCCTGGCCGATGGGCAGCACATGCGGATGGCGGGTTACCCGGCCAAGACGCGGTCCTTCGGATTCACCGCCAAGGGGCGCTGGCTGGCGACGGCGGGGGCGGATTGCGTGGTGCTGTGGCCCTTCTTCGGCGGCGGGCCGATGGGCAAGGCGCCGACCGAACTGGCCGGCGGCGATGGCGTGCTGTGTACGACCGTGGCCTGCCACCCGACGCAGGAGGTTGTCGCGGCCGGCTTCGGCGACGGGCTGGTGCTGATCGCGGAGGTCACCTCCGGCCGCGTCGTGCCGGTGGCAGCACCCCGCGGGTCGGCGGTCTCGGCGCTGGCCTGGGATGGTGTCGGCGGGCAGCTCGCCTTCGGCACAGAAGCGGGCTTTGCCGGCCTGGTGGACCTGACCGCACGATGACCGCGCCGATCCTCGAGACCCCGCGCATCCGCATCCCCCGCCTGGGCCTGGGCACTTGGCCGATGCGCGGCGCCGAGGCACAGCAGGCGGTCGAGGGCGCGCTTGCCATGGGCTACCGCCACCTCGACACCGCCGCGATGTATGGCAACGAGGAAGCGGTAGGTGCCGGCATCGCCGCCTCGGGCCTGCGACGGAGCGAGGTGTTCGTCACCACCAAGGTGTGGTGGACCGAACTGGCGGCCGATGCGCTGCGTGCCTCGGCCGAGGCGTCGCTGCGGCGGCTCGGCCTGCGGCATGCGGACCTGATCCTGGTGCATTGGCCGGCGCGCGACATGGACCTGCCAGCGACGCTCGGCGCCCTGGCGAAGCTGCGGCAGGACGGGCTGGCGCGCGCCGTCGGCGTGTCGAACTTCCCGGCCGGGCTGCTGGAGCACGCCATCGCGCTCGGCATCGCGCCGATCGCCGCGCTGCAGGTCGAGGCGCATGTGAACCTCTGGCAGGACCGGCTGGCATCCCTGTGCCGTCGCCATGACGTCGCGCTGATCGCCTATGCCCCGACGGCCAAGGGCAGCGTCGACCAGGACCCGGTGATGCGCGCCATCGCCGTCAAGCATGGCGCGACCCCGGTGCAGGTCGCGCTCGCCTGGCTGCTCTCGCAGGATGGCGTCGTCGCCATCCCGAAATCGGCCAGCCCGGAGCGCCAGCGGGAGAACCTCGCCGCCGCCGCGCTGCGCATCGATGGCGAGGACATCGCGGCGATCGCGCGGCTGCCCAAGGACCGCCGGCTGGTGAACCCGGATTTCGCGCCGGACTGGACGGCGTGATGCGGCCGGCCGGTTGGCCGGACGGATCCGCGCGCGGGGGTGCCGTGGCGGCTGCGCGCCAGATCAAAAGCGCCGTCCGGGGGTGGCAGCCCCCCGCCCGCCCATGCTTGATTGCCGCCGTCCAGACTGAGGAGCGACGATGATGGCCGAACCCGACGACGACGAGGATTTCGACCTCGGCATCAGCCTCGAATCCGTGGCCGCGATCGTCGATGCCGCGCGCGCCGTGCAGGAGAGCGAGGACAGCGACGACGACGACGAGGACGAGGAAGACCTCGACGCCGAGGATGACGAGAACATGGATGAGGACGCGCTGCGCGCCTTCATCGCCGAACTGAACGAGGATGAGCAGGCGTCCCTGATCGCCCTCGCCTGGGTCGGCCGCGGCGATTATGCCGGCCCGGAATTCGAGGAAGCCCGCACCCTGGCCAAGGAACGCAACATCCGCGACGCCGCCGAATACCTGCTGGGCATCGACCTGCTGGGCGATATCCTCGAGGAAGGCCTCGCGGAACTCGGCCTGTCGCTCGAGGATGCGGACGGCTCGTGAACCGCGCCGCGCTGCTTGCCCTGCTGGCGGTGCTGGGGTGTTCGGCGCGCGACTCGCAGCGCGCCGAGGATGGCCGCGAACAGCTGGTCGGCCTGCGCGCGGATGATCTGCGCCTGTGCGCCGGCGTGCCGAACCTGACGGCGCAATCCGCCGGCGGGGATTTCTGGACCTACGACCGTTCGCCACCGGCTTCGGGCGTCTCGGCGCCAGTGCCGGTCATCGGCGGGTCGCTGTCGGTCTCGGCGGGATCGACCTGCCGGGTGACCTTTCAGCTGGTAGACCAGCGCGTCACGCGCGTGGGCTATGCCGCGGCGTCGGACCTGCCGCTGTCCCAGAACGCCGCCTGCGCGCCGGTGGTGCAGGGCTGCCTGCGCCTGGTCCAGGACGGCGCGGTCAGGCGCGAATAGGCCCCGCCAGCCCCGCGATCTCGCGGATCAGCTTGCGCTTCACCGCCACGCCGAAGCTTTCGAAATCCTCGGCCACGATCATGAAGTGGCCGTTGCCGCCGATCACGTTCTCGCGGAAATAATCGTCCAGCGGCACCGGCGGCAGGCGCCCGAAGGTCGGGCGGTCGTTGATGATTGGCAGGCCGTTGATGGTGATGCCCTCGGCCACCGCGGCGTCGCGCTGCTGGTCGGCCGGCGGGCCGGAATTGTTCACCCCATCGGCCGAGACGTCGATCACCTTGCGCGTCGCTTCCCACGGGCATTCCTCCATCACCTGGCGGGAATGGCGGATGGCGCCGGAAATCGAGGTCCAGGACAGCGAGGCCCGCGCCGCCCCCGCCAGTTCCGCCCCCCAAGCATCGGCATCGGCCTGCGTCGCGATGCGCCGCCAGGGAATGACAGTGCGCTGGTACTCGATGCCCGCCCATTCGACATAGGCGATGCCGACCGCGCCGATCATGCCGCCGCGAATGGCGGCGACCACCACTGGGTCGGCCACCGCGACGCGATACCCCTCGCGCTGCAGCCGGGCCTCGTCCTCGTCGATCGACCGCGAGACATCGACGGCCAGCACCAGCGAGACGTCGATGGCGTCCTCCGCCCGCGCTGGGCGAAGCCCGGCCGCGACTCCGGCGGCTGCCAGAAGGGTCCTGCGAAGCATCGGCGGCTCCGTGGCTCGACGCCTCATGGTGGCGCCGCGCCGCGGCCGAATACAACTGTTCCGTGACGCGCCTACAGGTTCGTGAGAACCACCCCGGCGGCCCTGCGCGCGTCGTCCTCGCTCATGTAGGGGTGCATGGGCAGGGACAGGACCTGGCCGGACAGCGCCTCGCTGACCGGCAGCGGCGGCGGGCCGTTGCCGCCGATCGATGCCGCATGCGCCGCGGCATAGGCCGGCTGCCGGTGCAGGGGCTTGGGGTAGTAGATGCCGCTGCCGACCTGCGCCGCGCCCAGCGCCGCCTGCACGCGCGTGCGCGTCGCCGCATCGGGCAGGCGGACGGTGTACAGGCCGTAGGCGTTCTCGGCGCCCTCGGGGGCAACCTGCACGCCGACGCTGCCGGCCAGGGCTTCGTCATAGGCCGCGCCGAGGCGCCGGCGCTGAGCGATCTCGTCTTCCAGCAGCGTCATCTTGGCGCACAGGATGGTGGCCTGGAGCGTATCGATGCGCCCGTTCATGCCGGTGCGCTCGACCTCGTATCGGGTCTTGCCTTCGCCATGGGTCCGCAGCATCCGGTACAGGTCCGCGCGGTCGGCATCGTCGGTCAGCAGCGCACCGGCATCGCCATACGCACCCAGCGTCTTGGTCGGGTAGAAGGACAGCGCCGCGGCGTGGCCCCAGCGGCCCAGGCGCTGGCCGTGCAGGGATGCGCCGAAGGCCTGCGCGGCATCGTCCAGCGCGAACATCTGCTCGGCGGCGCAGATCGCCTCGATGGCGCGCCAGTCGGCCGGCAGGCCGAACAGGTCCACGCCCACCACCGCGCGCGGGCGCAGCCTGCCGTCGCGCTTCACCAGCGCGATGCGGCGTTCGAGGTCGGCGATGTCGATGTTGAAGGTCTCGGCCTGCACATCGACGAAGACCGGCGTCGCGCCCAGCACCAGGGGCACCTCGGCGGTCGCGGTATAGGTGAAGGCCGGCAGGAAGACCGCGTCGCCTGGCCCCACGCCCTCGGCCATCATCGCGATCTGCAGCGCATCGGTGCCGGAGGAGACGCCGACCGCATGCGCGCAGCCGGCGAAACGCGCCAGCATGGCTTCCAGTTCCGCCACCTCGGGGCCGTTGATGAAGCGGCCGCTGTCGAGCACGGCGGCGATGCGGCGATCCAGTTCGGGGCGGATCAACGCCTGCTGCGCCTTCACGTCGAACAGGGCGATGGGGCTGTCGGTCATGCGGGGCTGTGCCTTCGTGGTGTCGCGATGCGCGGGGCGTGCCGGCGGCGCGGGTCTCTTACCGCCCTTCGCCGCGTCGCGCGAAATCACCCTTCTTGTCCGCGTGCAACGCTGAATCCTGGACGGCGTGTCATGCCGGCGCAACCCGGGCGGCGGTGCGGCGTTCATGGCGTGACATGGACACGACGCGCGCCCCGCGGGCGCACGGCGTCCGCCAGGAGGACACATGATGAAGATCGCCACCGCCGCCCTTGTCCTTGGGCTTGCCGCCGTGCCCTTTGCGGCATCCGCACAGGCCCCGGCCACCGCCACGCCGGTGACGCAAGTGCAGACCACCAGCGACCTCGCGGCAGTCTGTGACCCCGGCTGGTCCGGCATTTCGCGGCTGGAGGCGATCGCCTATTGCCAGGGCTACCTGACCAGCTTCGGCCAGCATCACGCGCTGCTTTACCCGCGCGGCGGCCCCGGGCGGCCGCTGTTCTGCCTGCCGGACCCCAGCCCGACCATCGCGCAATCCGGCGTCGCCTTCGCCGCCTGGGCGCGCGAGAACCCCCGCCATGGCAGCGAGCCGGCCCTGGATGGCATGCTGCGCTGGGCGCAGGCGACCTACCCCTGCACCCCCGCCGCGTCGCGCCGCGCGCGCTGAGCCGAAGGAGATGATCATGCGTTCATACCGTCTCGCGATGGCCGTTGTCGGCGGCCTGGCCTTGTCCGGCTGTGCCGGCGGCCTGACCCCCACGCAGCAGAATGTCGGCATCGGGGCCCTCGGTGGTGCGGCCGTCGGCGGGCTGGCCGGGTCGTTCAGCGGCAATGCCGGGCTCGGCGCGCTGATCGGCGCGGGCATCGGCGGCGTCGGTGGCTATGTCTATGACCAGTCGCAGCAGCAGCAGCGCTATCGCGGCCCAAGGCAGCGCGGCTACCAGTACTAGGCCGCACGCCGATCGCTGGGGCTCACGTCACGCGATCCAGGCCGCCGTCACGTCGCCCGCTCGAACGAACCGGTTCGAGCGGGTGATTCTCTAGGATTGGCCCGCTGCCTTGCCTGGCCCGGTGGCCGTCGTGCCGTCGGGCGCGTGCTCGAATTCCGGCACCAGGCGGCCAAGCTGCGCCAGCGCTGCGCGCGGATGGCCGCCACGCGACGCAGCGGCGATCTCATCGATGGCGCGCCCGACCAGCGCGGCATCCGCGGTGCGCGGCGTCGCGACCAGCAGGCCGGGATATTCGGTCGGGCTCGGCGCTTCCTTGCCGTGGAACAGTTCCTCGAACAGCTTCTCGCCGGGGCGCAGGCCGGTGAAGCGGATCTCGACATCCTCGTCCGGACGCAGCCCGGCCAGGCGGATCATGCGGCGCGCCAGCTCCACGATCTTCACCGCCTCCCCCATGTCGAGCACGAAGATGCCGCCCTCGGCCAGTTCGGGGGGCATGTTCTCGGGGTCGGTGGTGCCGACCACGCTGGCCTGCAGCACCAGGCCCACCGCCTCGCGCACCGTCATGAAGTACCGGCGCATGTCGGGGTGGGTGACGGTCAGCGGGCCGCCGCGTTCGAGCTGCCGGCGGAACAGCGGCACGACGGAGCCGGTCGACCCCAGCACATTGCCGAAGCGCACGGTGATGCAGCGCATGCCGCCGCGCGCGGCGCGCGCTTCGTCCCCGCCAGCGGCGCGCGCTTCGACATCCAGCCCCTGGCAGTACATCTCGGCCAGCCGCTTCGACGCGCCCATGACGGAGGTCGGGTTCACCGCCTTGTCGGTCGAGATGAACACCATCGCCGTGGTGCCCACCGCGCGCGCCGCATCGGCCACGATCCGCGTGCCGAGCGCATTGGTCAGCAGCCCTTCCAGCGGGTCGTTCTCGACCATCGGGACATGCTTCAGCGCGGCGGCGTGGAACACCAGCTCGGGGCGGATCTCCGCGAACAGGCGGCCGATGCGGGCTTCGTCGCGCACATCGGCCAGCACGGCGCGGCGCGGCACCTGCGGGTGCTTCTCGCGCAGCTCCAGGTCGATCTCGTAGAGCACGTATTCGCCGTGATCGAGCAAGGTCAGGCTGGCCGGGCCGAGGGCCGCCACCTGCCGCGCCAATTCGCCGCCGATCGTGCCGCCCGCACCGGTGACCAGCACGCGCCGCCCCTGCACCAGCCGCGCCATGCCCTCGCGGTCGAGCGGCACCTGCGGGCGGTCCAGAAGGTCCTCGATCGAGACCGGGCGTAGTTCGACCTGCTGGGTTTCCTGCCCGGCCGGGGCGAGCGTGGTCGGCGCCGGCGCGCGGCGTACCGGCACGCCGTGGCGGTCGGCGGCATCCAGCACGCCCTCCAGCGCCGGGCCGGACAGGCCGGAGGCGAGCACGATGACCGACGGCAGGCGAGCCTCGGCGCGCAACGTGTCCAGGACCGCTTCGGTGTCCTCGACCGTGCCGAGGATCGGCGTGCCCTGCATCCGTCGCCCAGCCTGGCGTGCGCGCAGGGAAAGGATGCCCGTGACGCGATAGGGCGCGCGGCGGTCATGGGCCAGCGCGCGCAGGAACACATCGGTGCCCTCGGCTGCGCCGACCAGCAGCACGTTCTGCGCGTCGGGCGCGGCGTCGCTGGCATGGCGCGCCGCCTGGACCAGCGCTGCGACGCGCCCGCCGACCAGCAGGACCGCGAGCGCCGCGGCGTGCAGCACCGGGAAGGCCGGATTGGGTGGCCGCCAGGCGCCCAGCAGCTGCAGCCCGATGGCGAAGATCAGCGCGGCCAGCACCGCCGCCGCACCCACGGCCAGCAGGTCGCGCAGCCCGGCGAATCGCCAGTATTGCAGCGGCAGGCGCAGCGGCGCGCCGGCCAGGGCCAGCGCCAGCACCGCGCCGGGCAGCGCGCCGGCCCACCACCAGGCAGGCGGCCAGGCCCCGGGCGCGGCCGCCCAGACCGCCGCCGGCAGGGCGGCCAGCGCCAGCAGGCTGTCGAGCGCCAGGTTCAGGACGACGCGATGCGAAGGGCCACGGGCCATCGGGCGGCTATAGACCAGCATCGGTCGCGGCGGAAACGCCGATGCATTCCCCAGCTTGATCCCGGCGCGCTTCGCGTGCCGGATGGCGGGCAACTGGAGGAACCACCATGGACGCCCTGACCCACCCCACCCTGCCCGCCGGCATCCGTGCCCGCCGCATCGAGGGCATCAACGGCCTGACGATGCACATGCTCGAAGCCGGCGAGGCCGGGCGGCCCGTCGTGCTGCTGCTGCACGGCTTCCCGGAACTGGCCTATTCCTGGCGCCGCGTGATGCTGCCGCTGGCCGAGGCCGGGTATCACGTGATCGCGCCCGACCAGCGCGGCTATGGCCGCACCATGGGGTGGTCCGATGCCTACGACACCGACCTGCGCGACTTCTCGCTGTTCACGCTGATCCGCGACCAGCTGTCCCTGCTGAAGGCGCTGGGCATCGCGCAGGTGCACGCGGTGATCGGGCATGATTTCGGATCGCCCGTCGCGGCGCATTGCGCGCTGGTGCGCCCGGACGTGTTCCGCCGAGTCGCGCTGATGAGCGCGCCCTTCGCCGGGCCGCCGGCACTCGGTTCGTCGCTGCGCGCACCCGCACGCGACATCGCCGAGGACCTGGCCGCGCTGCCGCGCCCGCGCAAGCACTACCACTGGTACTACGCCACGCGCCCGGCGAATGGCGACATCATGGCCGCGCCACAGGGCCTGGCCGCCTTCATCCGCGCCTACTACCATCACAAGTCGGGCGACTGGGCCGGCAACGACGTGCATCCGCTGGCCGGCTGGACGGCGGGCGAACTGGCGAAGCTGCCGACCTACTACGTGATGGATGCGCACGAGACGATGCCGCAGACCGTCGCGCACGCGATGCCCGACGCCGCCACCATCGCCGCCTGCACCTGGCTGACCGAAGACGAGCTCGCGGTCTACGCGCAGGAATACGGCCGCACCGGCTTCCAGGGCGGGCTGAACTGGTACCGCACGCGCTTCACCGGCACGAATGCCGAGATGGAGGCCTTCGCCGGCAAGCGGATCGAGGTGCCGGCCACTTTCATCGGCGGCGCGCGCGACTGGGGCGTGCAGCAGGCGCCAGGCGCGCTGGAGAAGATGGCGCGCGAGGCGACGTCAGACTGGCGCGGCACGCATTCGGTGCCGGGTGCGGGCCACTGGGTCCAGCAGGAACGCCCAGCCGAAACCGTGGCGCTGCTGCTGGATTTCCTGCGCGGTTAGGCCGCCGCGCGAATGGCGGCGGCCAGCACGTCCTCGCTGACCCCGCCCGAGAAGCCCTGGAAGTTCTTCTCGAACAGCCCGACCAGGTTCTTCGCCGTGCGGTCATAGGCCGCCTTGTCGGCCCAGCCCTCGCGCGGGTTCAGCACGGTGGACGGGATGCCCGGCACGGCCTTGGGCATCATCAGCCCGAAGAACGGGTCGGGCGTGAATTCCGCCTGCGCCAGCGAACCATCCAGCGCGGCGCGCAGCAGCGCCCGCGTCACCTGGATCGACATGCGCTTGCCGGTGCCATAGGCGCCGCCCGTCCAGCCGGTGTTGACCAGCCAGCAATCGGCGCCGTGTTTCGAGATCAGGTCCGACAGCATCCGCCCATAGACTTCCGGGTGCCGCGGCAGGAAGGGCGCGCCGAAGCAGGTCGAGAAGGTCGCCTGCGGCTCCTTGCCCAGGCCTTTCTCGGTGCCCGCCACCCGCGCGGTGTAGCCCGACAGGAAGTGGTACATCGCCTGCGCGGCCGACAGCTTGCTGATCGGCGGCAGCACGCCGAAGGCGTCCGCCGTCAGCATCACCACGTTCTTCGGCAGCCCCGCCGTGCCGGACGACACCACGTTCGGGATGTAGTCGATCGGGTAGCAGGACCGCGTATTCTCGGTCAGCGACCCGTCATCGAGGTCGAGCTTCCCGTCGGCATCCGCCACCACGTTCTCGAGCACGGCGCCGAAGCGATGGGAGGCGTCCCAGATCTGCGGCTCGGCCTCGCGCGACAGGCGGATCACCTTGGCGTAGCAGCCGCCTTCGAAGTTGAAGACGCCGGCATCCGACCAGCCGTGTTCGTCATCGCCGATCAGCGCGCGCTCGGGGTCGGAGGACAGCGTGGTCTTGCCGGTGCCCGACAGGCCGAAGAACAGCGCCACGTCGCCCTTCGCGCCGACATTCGCGCTGCAATGCATCGGCAGCACGCCGCGCTCGGGCAGCAGCCAGTTCATCACGGTGAAGATGCTTTTCTTGATCTCACCGGCATAGGACGTGCCGGCGATCAGGATGGTGCGCGTCGCCAGCGACAGCGCGATCACCGTGGTGCTGCGGCAGCCATCGGTGGCCGGGTCGGCCTCGAATTCCGGGGCGTGGATGATGGTCCAGTCGGGCGCGAAGCCGGCCAGCGCGTCGCGCTCCGGGCGGATGAACATGTTGCGCGCGAACAGCGCGTGCCAGGCGCTCGGCGTGACCAGCCGCACGCGGATGCGGTGCGCGGGGTCGGCGCCGGCATGCAGGTCCTGGGTGAACAGCTCGGGCTTCTGCGACAGGTAGGCGCGCACCTTGGCCGCCAGCGCGGTGAATTTCTCGGCCGGCATGGCCTGGTTGATCTTGCCCCACCAGACCGCGTCGCGCGTCTGCGGCTCGTCCACCACGAACTTGTCCTGCACGGACCGCCCGGTATGCGCGCCGGTCACGGCGATGAAGGCGCCATCGGCGGACAGGCGGCCCTCGCCGCGGCGCAGCGCCTGCTGCACCAGGGCAGGGGCGGTCAGGTTGGCATGGACATCGCCGCGCGCGGCCACGCCGGTGCCGGCGAGCGCAGACTCGGGGGAAGGCATTTTTGGACCACTCTCCTGGACGTCGCGTTGCAGTTCGGTGACCGCAGCGTGTCCGCAATGGCCGCGGCGGAATTGCGGCGAAGCCTGCCGCGCCTCAGCCGGGCTGCGCGGACCGCGCCCGTCCCTCCCGTGCCGCGCGGATCAGACCCGCACGGACGCCCTCCGCATCGCTTACCGGTGTTAAGAAAGCAAGACGAACCGACTGGTTACCATCCGACAGGTCGCAGCCATCCACATCCACCGCGACCAGCCGCCAATCCCCCGGCCCGGCGCCGAGCAGGCCCTGGACGATGGCCGCGAGGGCATCGGCATGGTCGTCGTTCACATGCCCGATGATGTCGGCCTCGGCCGCCAGCACCGCCGCGACGGCGGCGGGGTCGGGCGCCATTTCCCCGGCCTTGACCCGTTCGGCCCGCGCAAAGCCGCCGACATGCAGCGCCGCGCCGATCCGCACGCGCCACAGGGCGAAATCGCCGAAGTCGGCATACATCGCCGCATAGGGGTGGCGGGCCAGCCATCGGGCCTTCAGCGCCGCGACCTCCTCCTCCGGCACCGGCTCCGCCAGGCCGGTGACCGTCACGCGCGGGGCGGTCTGCGGGTTCGGCCCGTCCGGCGCGCCGGTGAACAGCAGGGCGCAGCGCGGGTCCGCCGCCAGCTGCCGCGTGTGTTCGGACAGAGTGGACAGCAGCAGCAGCGGCGAGAGGTCGGGCGCAGGCGCCGGCGTGACCAGGGCGGCAAAAGGCTGCCCGCCCGTCGCTGTGGCAAGCGTGGCCGCCCGCGCGCTGCGGATCAGCCCGCGGGCCTCGCGAATCCCCTGTTCGGACGACATGTCACCCTCCGGCCCGTCTCGTGCCACAATCGGCCGCGAAACTGGCGCTGCCTCCCGCGCCGCGCAACCTATGGCGGGCGGCGCACGCCCCAGAGACAGGACCTATGCCCCAGACCATCGCCCTCGTGGATGACGACCGCAACATCCTGACCAGCGTGCAGATGACGCTGGAGCAGGAAGGCTACACCGTGCGCACCTTCACCGATGGCGAGAGCGCCCTGCAGGGCCTGATGGCCAAGCCCGCCGACCTGGCGGTGCTCGACATCAAGATGCCGCGCATGGATGGCATGGAGCTGCTCCAGCGCCTGCGCCAGCGGTCGAACATGCCGGTGGTCTTCCTGACGTCGAAGGACGAGGAAGTCGACGAACTCATGGGCCTGCGCCTGGGTGCCGACGACTACATCACCAAGCCGTTCAGCCAGCGCCTGCTGCTGGAACGCATCCGCGCCCTGCTACGCCGCAACGAGGCCTCGCGCGCTGAGGGCTCCGGCGCACCGCCCGGTGGTGTGATCGCCCGCGGCGACCTGGTGCTCGACGAGACCAAGCACACCTGCGTCTGGAAAGGCGGCCAGGTGCAGCTCACGGTCACGGAATTCCTGCTGGTGAAGGCGCTGGCCGTGCGCCCGGGCATGGTCAAGAACCGCGACCAGCTGATCGACGCCGCCTATGGCGAGAACATCTACGTGGACGACCGCACCATCGACAGCCACGTGAAGCGCATCCGCAAGAAGTTCCGCCAGGTCGATGGCGAATTCGACCAGATCGAGACGCTCTACGGCATCGGGTATCGCTACAAGGAGGCGTGATCCGCATGACCGCGCCGCCGGCCCGCACCGATGCCTGACGACGGCGCCGCCACGCGCGTGCAGGCCCGCGCAGCCGGCGCGTCGCAGGCCGCGACGCCGCGCCCGCCGCGCCGCCGCTTCTCCCCGCTGCTGCGCCGCATCCTGCTGGTCAACGCCGTGCCGCCGGCGCTGCTCGCGGCCTCGCTGCTGTATCTCGACCAGTACCAGAACGGGCTGCTGGCTGCCGAGGTCGAATCCCTCCGCACCCAGGCCCGCATCTATGCCGGCGGCATCGCCGAGGCCGCCGTGCGCCTCGAAGGCGACCGCGCCATCCTCGTGCCGGAAGCCGCGCGCCCGCTGCTGCGCCGCCTGGTGGAACCCTCCCCCAACACCCAGGCGCGGCTGTTCGACAATACCGGCCTGATGGTCGCCGATAGCCGCGTTCGCGAAGGTCCCGGCGGCGCCGTGGTGACCGAACCCCTGCCGCCGCCCGAACCGCGCGGCGCGCTCACATCCACCGTCGCCGGCGTCTATGACCGGCTGGCGAATGTGCTGCCCTCCGGCCTGCGCGGCAGCTCGGGTGGAACCGGCGTGAATGTCGATGTCGGGCCGGAAGCGCCCGACTTCGACTGGCAGCCGGACCTCGGCCCCGACCGGCGTGAAGAACTGCGCTTGGCGCTGGAAGGCGGCGTGCGCCCCTATATCCGCCGCACCGGCGATGGCCGGTTGCTGGTCAGCGTGGCCGAACCGGCGCGCCGTGGCGGGCAGTCGGTCGGGATCGTGCTGCTCACGCGCGAGGCGCGGGAAGTGGACGAACGCCTGTTCCAGATCCGCGCCTCGGTCCTGCTGCTGTTCGGCACGGCGCTGCTGCTGACGGTGATGCTGTCCTTCTACCTGGCGCGCACCATCGCCACCCCGATGCTCGACCTCGCCCGCGCGACGCAACGCATCCGCGAGGGCGAAGGCCGCGAGCAATCCGTCCCCGAACCCCTGCTGGCGCGCAACGACGAGATCGGCACGCTGGCGCGCGACCTGCAGAACTCCGCCCGCGCGCTCTGGGCGCGCATCGACGCCAATGAACGCTTCGCCGCGGATGTCGCGCATGAATTGCGCAATCCGCTGACCAGCGTTCGCAGCGCGCTGGAAACGCTCAAGCGCGTCGAGAATCCCGACAGCCGCAGCCGCCTGCTCGCCATCATCGCCGAGGACGCGGTGCGGATGGATCGGCTGATCGGCGACATCAGCGATTCCTCGCGCGTCGATGCGGAACTCTCGCGCACCATCTCCGCCCCCGTCGACATCGCCCCCATCCTGCTGGCCCTGTCCGACCTGCACGCCGCGACCCGCAAGGACGACGACCCGCAGGTCACGCTCGAAGCCCCGCCCGGCCCGATGGTGGTGCGCGGCGTCGAAGGCCGCATCGTCCAGGTCTTCCGCAACCTGCTCGGCAATGCGCTGTCCTTCAGCCCCGCCCGCGGCCGCGTCTGGGTGCGCGCCCGCCCGATCGGCGCCATGGTCGAAGTCGCCATCGAGGACGAAGGCCCCGGCATCCCGGAACAGAAGCTGGAGAGCATCTTCGAACGCTTCTACTCCGAACGCCCGAGCGGCGAACGCTTCGGCCAACACTCCGGCCTCGGCCTGTCGATCAGCAAACAGATCGTCGAAGGGCTGCGCGGCACGATCTCAGCCGAAAACCGCCGCGACACCACCGGCGACATCGCCGGCGCCCGCTTCGTGGTGCGGCTGCCGGCGGGGTGAGGGCGCGCCATCGGGAGGGCTCTGCCCTCCCGAACCCTCCAGCCGGGGGCATACGTGCCCCCGGACCCGCGTGAACGAAGGGCTGGTTGGGAGGAGGGGCAACGCGCACCTATCGCGTCGGTGCCGCCGACGAGCCCCTCCTCCCAACCAGCCCTTTGACCCAGGGTCTGGGAGGCGGTTGCCTCCCAGCGGGGGGTCCGGGGGGCTGGCCCCCCGGCGGCGGCGCCTCACACCGCCGGCGCATCCTTGCGCCGGTGGTCGAAGTTGGTGCGGTTCAGCTTCATGCGGTGGTCGAGGTAGCGCAGCGGTTCGTAGCGCGGCGGTTTGTCCGGCCCGGTGCAGGACGGCACCACGCGGATCATGGCGTCGTTGTCCGGGCCGTAGAAGAACGGGATGGCGTAGCGCGCCTCGTTCGCCTGGTTGACCACGCGATGTGGCGTGGGGGCGAAGCGGTCGTTGGAATAGCGGCCCAGCATCTCGGCGGTGTTCACCACGAAGGTGCCGGGGATGGCGGGCGGGCGGATCCAGGTGCCTTCCTTGGTGCGGACTTCCAGGCCCGGCAGGCGCGACTGCGCCAGGAAGGTCGTGAAGTTGGTGTCGATATGCGGGGCGAAGCCGAATTGCTCGCCATCCACCGCCGGCTGGGGTTCGTAGCGGATGAGCCGCAGCGTGCAGGTCGGGTCGGTGAAGTCGCCGTTGAAATAGTCGGGCGGCAGGTCGAGCGCGGTGGCGAAGGCGGGCAGCAGCCGGTGCGCCAGCGCCTGCATGGCGGCGAAATACGCCATGGTCGCGGTGCGGAATTCCGGCAGCGCGGGCGGCCATTTGTTCAGCCCGACCATCGGATGCCCGGCCAGGATCTCCGGGTCGTCGGGCGTGCGGTCGCGCACGATGTAGAAGCTCTCGTTCAGGTTCGGGCGCTTGTTGGCGTGGATGGTCGAGGTGCGGATGGTCTGCGCGCCCATCGGCAGGTAGCCGATGTTGATGTCGCCGATCTTGAGCGCGAGCTTGTCGTCCATCGGCAGGGCGAAGAAGCGCGCGGCCTCGGCGAAGGTGTCCGACACCATGCGCTCGGGCACGCCGTGATTGGCCAGCACCAGGAAGCCGGTGTCGCGGCAGGACCGCGCGACATGGCGGGCCAGATCCTCCCGCGCGCCGGGCGTGCCGGCCAAATAGGGGCCGAGGTCGAGCACCGGGATGCGGCCCTCGGGGCCTGGGATGTCGGCGTGCTGGGCGATGGCGCTCATGGGGCGTGTCCTCGGCTTGGCCGCGCGGCATCGCGGCATCGCAGCCTTCCATGAACGCGCCCTACGCGCAAAGTGGTGGCGCTACTCTGCCACGCGCGTCCAGCCCGGGCCGGGGTCGAAGGCGGTGATGGCGGCGGCCTCGCGCGCGGTGTCGGGGCCGAGGTCCTGCTCCCACACCGTGCCCAAGTGGTTGACCAGGAAGGTCTTGATGCCCGAGACGCCATAGCGCGCGGGGGTGGCGATCGCCGCCCAGCCGCCGATCATGCGCCCGTTCACCGTGTAGTCCACCGCCCCGCCAGGCGCGGCGTCGCCCTGCCGGTCCAGCATGCGGTAGACATATCCGTGGAAGGGCGTGGGCGCATCGCCGCGCCCGAGCGCATAGCCGCCCGCGCTGGCGGCGGCGAAGAGCGGGCCGAGCGGGCTCGGCGTCTCGTCCTCGGCGGTCGGCCAATAGAGCCCGTCGCGCTGGCCCGGCGCGGAGAAGAACCGCCGCGCATAGGCGCGCAGCGCGCCCTGCCGGCCAGCCGTGGCGGCGTAGTCGTCCTGCGCGTCGACCAGGGCGCGCAGGGTCTCGATGGTGTCGATCTCGTTGCGCCCGATCCGGCGGTCGATGATCTCCTGCGACGCGGCGGCGGTGTCGAAGCGCCACGACCCGCCGCGCTGGATCAGCGGCACCGGCAGCGGCCAGCCATCGGCGCCGACCTGCAGCACGGCGCGATCCGGCGAGGGGCGCAGGATCTCGGACTTGGCGTCGTATTCGCGCAGGAACTGATCGCGCGCCGTGCGGTCAGCAACCGGATCGCCCGAGCGCACCAGCCGCAGACCGGCGCTGCCGAGCACACGGACCGCGTTGCGGTCATTGCCCGACCGCAGGGCGGCGACGAGGGCCGCGAAGCCGTCCTCCGGCGTGCGGAAGGCCTGCGGCGGGATGGGCCGCGGCGCTGCTCGTGGCGCTTCGGCCGCAGCTTCCGGCGCCGGTGCCTGCGCGGTGGCACCGTTGGCAAGCAACATGGCGGCAAGGCCGCCGGCCAGCATGGTCCTGATCATGGCGCGCATCCTCAACGCCTCCCGCCCCGTCCGCCGCCACCGCGGCCACCACCACCAGCAGCACGGCCGCCGCCGCCTGCCGGCCGCGCCGCGGCGCGCTGCTGTGCCTGGGCGCGCGCCGCGGGCTGGGCCTGGCGGCTCTGCGCGCCGCGCTGGGCCGCGGCGCGTTCCTGTCTGCCATTGCCGACGCCCTGCAGGCCCTGCGGTGCTTGGCGTGTCGGGGCCGCCGGGCGCGCCTGCGGACGGCCGGCAGCATTGTGCTGGACAGCCGGGCGTTGGGCCGCAGCAGGACGCTGGGCAGCGCCGGGGCGCTGCGCGCCGCCTGCGCGATCCGCCAGGGCCTGTCCGCCGCCTGGCCGTTGGGCACCCGCGCCGGGTCCACGGTCCCTGAGCCCTGGGCCGTCTCCCCCGCCGGGCCGGTCAGCGCCGGGGCGCCGATCGCCCGCGTCCGGTCGGTTCCCTGGCCCGCGATCGCCGAGCCCTGGACGGTCTCCCCCGCCGGGCCTGTCGGCACCGGGGCGACGGTCACCGCCGCCCGGCCCGCGGTCGCCGAGGCCCGGCCGATCCCCGCCTGCACCGGGGCGATTGCCGATGCCCTCGCCGCGCTGCGCCTGGTCCACCCGGCCGCGGAACTGATCGCGCGCCGCGGCACGGTCGCCGCCGGCACCCGGTCGCGTCGCGCCCACGCGGTTGCGGACATCATTGTTGCGATAGGCGACGCCCTGGCGGTGCGTGGTGTCGTGCCGCCAGGTATTGCCGCTGATCTGGTTCCGGTTGACGTTGATGTTGTTGTAGCGGTTCGCGTTGACGTTGATGTCGCCGCGGCCCCAGTTCGCCCCGCCCCAGCCCCACAGCGACCCCACGATCGCCGCCCCGCCTGCGAAGGCCATGCCGGTCAGCAGCGCATTGCCCACGCCCCAGCCGACCGGCGGCGGGAAGAAGGTCGGCGGATAACCGGCATTCGGCCAGGTGCCGAACACGACATTGGGGTCATAGGCGGGAACGAACACGGTCTCGGGCTGGGTCGGCGCGATCGTGATGATCTGCGGCGGCGGCGCGACCACGGCGCCGGCCGCCGGCGCGGCTGTCACGTTCTGCGTCACGTTGACCGTCTGCTGCGGGCCGGTGGCGAGCGAGCCATGCGCCTGGGCGCGGCCGCGCAGCACCTGGATCGTGTTCATCACGTCCTGCTGCTGCGCCAGCACTGCGTCGCCGACCTGCTGGGTCCATTCCAGCTGGTCGTTCATCATCGTCAGCACGTCGGCAAACGGCACCAGCGACTTGACCGACGGGTCCCAGGACTGTGCGACCAGCGCCTGCACCAGCGCATCGCCGCGCAGCGCGCCGTTCTGCCCCTGGCCCAGCCACCGCTTCGCCTGCACCACTTCGAGGGGGTAGGTCGCTGCCATCAGCATCTGCATCAGCAGGTCATCGGGATACAGCGCGATCGGGGCGAGCAGCTGTTCGAGCTGCGCCTGGGTCAGCAGGTCCTGCTGGTCTGCCGTCGCGACGGGCTGCGGCGTGGCGGTCGCGGCCGGCGGAGCGGTTTGCGCGCGCAAGCCGGGGGCCACCGCCGCAACGCCGCCAAAGGCAAGGCCCAGAAGAATGAATGCCGCGCGGCGCGCATCACCGCGCGGGGATGGCGAACCGGAGACGTTGTCGCGTGTCATGGCTGCGTTTCCTGAGGCGCCTTGGGTTTATCCTGCGACCAGGTCCATGAAACCGCAAACCCGGAATTGCCGTGCAATCCCGTTGCGCAGGCGCCAGCAGTCAGACTGCGCCGTCGATCAGCGCCCCGGTGCTGCGCCCGCGCCCCGGCTCCAGGGTCTTCATGTAGAAGTGCCCCGCGACCGTCTGGCCCTTCACCCGCGCGTAATAGGGGTGGCTGCCCCAATGCACGTAGCCCAGGCTCTCGAACAGCGCGATGGCGGTCGATTGCGTCTCCCGCACATCGAGGTTGATGACGCGATGCCCCACCGCGGCGGCGCGTTCCTCCACCTTCCGCACCAGCAGCCGCGCCAGGCCGAAGCCGCGAGCATAGGGCGCGATATAGGCGTGGGTCAGCGTGGCGGCGAAGGCCTGCGCCTCGTTGTTGCGGGGCGGGCGGACCAGCAGGGCGGAGCCCACCGGGTGGCCGTCCAGCCGGGCGACGAACAATTCGCGCTCGGGCACCAGCAGCACGCCGCGGAAATGGCGCTCCAGCGCGCCGCGGCCCTGGGGTTCCACCCAGCCGAAGCCGCCACCCTCGATGATGGCGGCATCGGTCGCCTCGGCCAGGTCGGCGAGGTCGGCCTCGCTCAGCCGTTCGGCGCGCTCGACCGCCAGGGTGCGGCCGTCCTGCAGCAGGGCGGACACGGTCACGGTTCCCACCGGAGGAAATTCGCCAGCATCCGCAGCCCCACCGGCCCGCTTTTCTCGACATGGAATTGCAGGCCGGCCATGGCGCCGCGCGCAATGACCGCGGTCACAGGGCCGCCATAGTCGGTGGTGGCGATGGCATCCTCCGGGTCGTCGGCTTCGAAGGCGAAGGAATGGACGAAATAGACCTGGTCGCCGGGCCGGATGCCGTCCAGCACCGGGTGGTAGCCTTCCTCGAAGGACAGGGCGTTCCAGCCCATCTGCGGCATCGGCAGCTTCGCGCCATCGGCGCCGCGCGGGTCCATCGGCGCGACGATGCCCGGGATCCAGTCGAGGCCCGGTGTTTCGCCGTGTTCGAGGCCCTTCGTCGCCATCAGCTGCATGCCGACGCAGATGCCCAGGAAGGGCACGCCATGGCCGCGCACGCGTTCCTCCAGCGCATCCACCACGCCCGGCAGCGCATCGAGGCCGCGCCGGCAGGCGGCGAAGGCGCCCTGGCCGGGCAGCACGATACGGTCGGCTACGCGCAGGTCGGCGGCCGCTGTCACCACGCGGATCACGGCGTCGATCTCGTTGTCCTCGGCCGCCTTCTCGAAGGCGCGCACCACGGATGCCAGGTTGCCCGAGCCCGGATCGACCACCGCCACGCGCTGCACCACTGCCCTGCCCCCCGTCAGACCGCCGCGCGCGCCAGGTCGGGGCGGAAGGCAGCGAGGTTGAGGAAGGCCGCTTCCTCGTCCCGCGCCACCAGTACCGCCGCCGGCCGGAAGCCGCGCAGGCCGAGCCACCAGGATTGCAGGGATCGTCCCTCAAAGCCGATGAAGACTTGCACACCGAGCAGCACGAAGGGCGCAGCGGCGGCGGGCAGCATCACGGCAAGCGCCACCATCACCGCGCCATGCAGCAGCGCCAGCGCGATAAGCCCCTGCGACAGGAACCACAGGCTGGGCACCAGCAGCGCGCCCCAGGAAAAGCCGTCGTGCACCAGCAATGCCTTGGCCGCCCGCTGTCCGGCGGGGGGCCTGAGTTGCACCGTCCAGACCCGCATGCTCAGGCCTCCAGGATGCCCTTGGTGGACGGGATCGCGCCACCGGCCCGCGGATCGGGCTCGACGGCCGCCCGGAGGGCCCGGGCCGCTGCCTTGAAACAGGCCTCGGCTACATGGTGGGCGTTGGTGCCCGCCTTCAAGGTCATGTGCAGGGTGATGCCGGCGTTGAAGGCGAGGGCGCGGAAGAATTCCTCGAACAATTCGGTGTCCATCTCGCCCACCTTGTCGCGGGCGAAGGGGACGGACCAGGCGAGGAAGGGGCGGCCGGAAATGTCGATGGCGCATTCGGCCAGCGCCTCGTCCATCGGCAGCAGGGCCGCGCCATAACGGCGGATGCCGCGCTTGTCGCCCAGCGCCTTCTTCAGCGCCTGGCCGATGACGATGCCGACATCCTCGGCGGTATGGTGGAAGTCGATATGCAGGTCGCCCTTGGCGGCGATGTCCATGTCGATCAGCGAATGGCGGGACAGCGCGGTCAGCATGTGGTCGAGGAAGCCGATGCCGGTGGCGATGTCGCCGCGGCCGGCGCCGTCGAGGTTCAGCGCCACGCGGATCGCCGTCTCGGCGGTCTCGCGGGTGATTGCGGCGCAGCGCGGCGGGGCGTGTAGACCATCCATGGGGGCTTGTTACGCCGCCCGGGCGGCGCGCCGCAACCTGCGCGTCAGGCGTCGGGCGGGCGCGGCGCGTCCGACAGGATGTCGCGGATCATGGCCAGGGTGCTCGCCGGCAAGCTGCCGAAGGCGAGGCCGAGCCTGCCGGGATCGACCGCCGCCACCCGCACCGGGATCACCGCGGTGTCGATCACGAGCACGCCTTCGGCGCCTTCTACCGCGATATCCGAGGGCGCCTGCACCCCGGCGCCGCGTTCCGACAGGTCGAGCAGGTTGACCGCCCAGGCCCGCCCGGCGAGTTCGAGCATAGCACCGCAGGCCATCGGTTCGCGCGCCCGGCGCCGCCGGTCGCGCGCGGCGGCGGAGGGTTCGGGAACCGGCGCGACGCGCCGGGTGCCGCGCTTGCCGGCCTCGGTCTTCGTCGCGCGCAGCACGGGGCCGACGCCTGCGGCGGCGCCACGTAGAACGCCGGCCAGCCCGGCCATCGCCCACGCGACAAGGCCCGGGACGATCGGCGGCAGCAACGTCGTGGGCCTGGACCCGACGGGGTAGGTGATGGACATGCCCGCAACTCCATCGCGCGCGGAGGGTTCAATGGTTTCCATGCATAGGCGTGTATTGATTAAAGGATATGCAACTTTGCCGTGTAATGCCAGTTTTCCTGGCCGTCGGCGCCGCCAGTTGAGTCATGGGCCCGGCCGTCCCAAATACGCGCCACCATGAACTCCCCACATCACGATCCCCTCGGGTGGCACGGCACCACCATCCTGTGCGTGCGCAAGGCCGGCCGCGTGGCCATGGCCGGCGACGGCCAGGTCTCGATCGGCCAGACGGTGGTCAAGGGCAATGCGCGCAAGGTGCGCCGCATCGCCCAGGGCCGCGTGCTGGCCGGCTTCGCGGGCGCCACCGCCGATGCCTTCACCCTTCTCGAACGGCTGGAGGCGAAGCTGGAACGCTTCCCCGACCAGCTGGAACGCGCCTGCGTCGATTTGGCGAAGGACTGGCGCACCGACCGGTATCTGCGCCGGCTGGAGGCGCTGCTGGCGGTCGCCGATTCGAAGCGGTCGCTGCTGGTGACCGGCCAGGGCGACGTGCTGGACCCCGAGGACGGGGTGATCGGCATCGGCTCGGGCGGCAATTTCGCGCTGGCCTCGGCGCGCGCGCTGCTGCCGCTGGAGGGCATCGACGCCGAGGAGATCTGCCGGCGATCGATGAAGATCGCCGCCGATATCTGTGTCTACACCAACGGCAATTTCGTGCTGGAGAGCCTGGAAGCCCAGGCGTGACCCCCACCGCGCCCGGGGCCGCCTTGCGGATCGCGGTCTGCCGCGATCCGGGAGCGCGAATGCGCGACCGCGCCCAACCCGCCCGTCGCCGCCAAAGCAACAGTCCACGGCGCGAAGGCAAGCCGGCCGGATGGCCGGCGCCCGCCGTCTGAGGGTCAAGAACAATGTCCGAGTCCATCAATCTTTCCCCGCGCGAGATCGTCTCCGAGCTCGACCGCCACATCGTCGGCCAGCTCGACGCCAAGCGCGCCGTCGCCATCGCGCTGCGGAACCGCTGGCGTCGCCAGCAACTGCCCGAGGGCATCCGCGAGGAGGTGGTGCCCAAGAACATCCTGATGATCGGCCCCACCGGCGTCGGCAAGACCGAGATCGCGCGCCGCCTGGCGAAGCTGGCGAACGCCCCCTTCCTGAAGGTGGAAGCCACCAAGTTCACCGAGGTCGGCTATGTCGGCCGCGACGTGGAATCCATCGTGCGCGACCTGGTCGAATCGGCCATCACCATGGCGCGCGAACAGGCCCGCCGCACCGTGCAGGCCAAGGCGGAACTGGCGGCGGAAGAACGCCTGCTGACCGCGCTGGTGGGTGAAGGCGCGTCGGGCGAAACCCGCATGAAGTTCCGCCGCATGCTGCGCGACGGCACGATGGAATCGCGCGAGGTCGAGGTACAGGTGACCGATGCCTCCGGCGGCATGCCGATCGGCATGATGGACCTGCCCGGCGCGCAGGGCGCGCAGATGCAGAACATGCAGGACATGCTCGGCAAGATGTTCGGCGGCCGCCAGAAGCCACGCAAGATGAGCGTGGCGGAAGCGCGCATCGCGCTGACCAAGGAGGAAGCCGACAAGCTGCTCGACCAGGACGCGCTGGTGCGCGATGCGGTGCTGAACGCCGAGAACAACGGCATCGTCTTCCTGGACGAGATCGACAAGGTCTGCGCGCGCACCGGCGAAGGCGGGATGCGCGGCGGCGATGTCTCGCGCGAGGGCGTGCAGCGCGACCTGCTGCCGCTGATCGAGGGCACCACCGTCACCACCAAGCACGGCCCGGTGAAGACCGACCACATCCTGTTCATCGCCTCGGGCGCCTTCCACCTGGCGAAGCCGTCGGACCTGCTGCCGGAATTGCAGGGCCGCCTGCCGATCCGCGTGGAACTGGCGGCGCTGACGCGCGACGATTTCCGCCGCATCCTGACCGAGCCCGAACACTCCCTGCTGAAGCAATACACCGCGCTGCTCGGCACCGAGGGCGTGACGCTGGACTTCGCCGACGACGCGGTGGATGCGCTGGCCGACCTCGCGGCCGAGATCAACGCCAGCGTCGAAAACATCGGTGCGCGGCGCCTCGCCACCGTGCTGGAACGGCTGCTGGAGGAGGTATCCTTCACCGCCTCCGACCGCGGCGGCGAGGTGGTGCGGGTGGATGCGGCCATGGTGAACGGGCGCGTCGCGCCGCTGGCCGGCAGCGCGGACCTGTCGCGCTTCATCCTGTAGCGGAACGGTCTCGCGCGAATGGGATGCAAAACGCATCGCCTTCGCCCATAAGTTGCGCGTCAACGAAAGGCTTCCCGTGCAACGACCACCGAATGTCGCCTTTCGCCTGGCCCGCCGCCCGTTGCTCGCCATGCTGCCCGCCGCCGGCTTGGCGCCACGCGGCGCGGCGGCGCAGGACAGCGAATGGCGCCTGTTCACCGAGCGCTTCCTCGCCCCCGAAGGCCGCATCATCGACACCGGCAACCAGGGCATCTCCCACAGCGAGGGCCAGGGCTGGGGGCTGATGCTGGCCGCCGCGATGGATGACCGCGACGCCTTCGAAGCCATCCGAAGCTGGACGCGGCGCGTGATGAAGCGCCCGAACGACCACCTGCATTCCTGGCGCTTTCGCCCCGGCGCCACGCCGGGGATCGACGACCCGAACAACGCCACCGATGGCGACCTGTACATCGCCTGGGGCCTGCTGCTGGGCGCGCAACGCTGGCGCCAGCCGGCCTGGACGCAGGAGGCCGTGGCGATCGGCCAGGACATCCTGCGCCTGGCGCTGCGCCGCCCCCAGGGCCGCCACCTGCTTCTGCCGGGCGTGTCAGGCTTCGAATCGCCGGAAGGGATGGTGCTGAACCCGTCCTACATCGCCATCCCGGCCTTCGCAGCGCTGGCCCGGGCCATGCCGCAGGCACCGTGGCCGGCCATCGCGCGGGATGGCGTTGCATTCCTGCGACGTGCGCGGTTCGGCGCCTGGGGGCTCAGCCCGGACTGGGTGCTGGTGCCGCCCGGCCATGCCGCGCTGCGCCTGCCGGCGCGCTGGCCGCCACGGTTTTCCTTCGACGCCGTGCGAGTCCCGCTGCTGCTGGCCTGGGGCGGGGATGCCAGCCACCCGGCCGTCGGCGGCGCGGCGGCCTTCTGGACCGACCCGCGATGGCAGGCGCCGCCGGCCTTTGTCGACCTGGTCACGGGAGAGCCGTCAGATTTCGCCGCTTCTCCAGGGGTTAGGGCAATTGCTTCATTTATTTTGTCACGTCGATCTGGCGGCGGAATCGCTGTGACGTTACCGTCCATAAACGAGTCGCGTGATTACTACTCCTCATCGTTGACGCTGCTGGTCCGATTCGCCTGTCAGGAAACCGGTACACCGGTCGCCTGAACCACAGGTGGCCCGTGCCGGTGCCCGGAGGCCGACATGCAGTTCCCCGCGGCAAAACGCCGCTCGTCACAGATCCCGTTCGCATCGTGACGCAGCAGGACCCCGACATCGCGTCGCTGACGGCCAGGCTCGGGCTGCGCGGCATGCGGTATGTCTCCTTCGGCAACCGGCCGATCGCTGCGATGCCGCCTCAGCCGGCGCAGGTTGATCCGGCACCGGCCCCCGCCGGTCAGATGGACGCGTCACCGCCAACGGCGGTGCCGGCTGACGCCGTGTCGCACGCGGCGGTGCCCGGCTCGCCGGCCATGGAGGCGGCGACTGCCGCGGCATCCTTCGCCGCGGCCCCGGCGCCGCGCCCGGCCGACTACCCGCTGATCGCCGCCGCCCTCGGCCGCTCCGCCGCGCCGCAGGCCAAGCCGGCGGACGCGGCGACACTGGTCTTCCTCGGCCTGCGCGCAACCCAGGGGCGCTGACGACCATGGCCCTGATCTGCGTCGCTTCGCCCAAGGGCGGTGTCGGCAAGACCTCCCTCGTTGCCGGCCTGTCAGATGCGCTGCGCCGCTCCGGCCGGCGCGTCATCGCCATCGACTGCGACCCGCAGAACGCGCTGCGCCTGCATCTGGGCCTGCCGCTGCACGACACCGCCGGCTTCCTCGCCCGCATCGCCGAACGGCCGGACTGGCGCGCCGCGTTGCGCGCCACGCCGGCAGGGCCGGACCTGCTGCCGCATGGCGAGAGCGACCTGCGCGGCGCGCTGGCCGCCGCCGCCGCGCTCGCCGCCGACCCCGAACTGCTCGCTGCGCCGATCCGCGCCATGCTGGCCGACCCGTCGGTGCTGGTGGTGGCCGACACCCCGCCGGGTGCCTCGGGCGCCTTGCAGGCGCTGGCACCGCAGGCGGCGATGCTGCTGGTGGTGCTGTTGGCCGATGCCGCCAGCACCGCCCTGCTGCCGGATATCGAAAGCGGGCGCTTCCTGGGCGGCGGCACGCTCGGCAGCCTGAGCGGGCCGCGCCTTCGCATCGTGCTCAACCAGGTGGACCGCAATTCGCGGCTGTCGCTGGCGGCGGCCGAGGGGCTGGCGGGGCATCTCGGCCCGCGGCTGGTGGGCGCCGTGGCGCGCGACGAAGCGGTGGCCGAGGCCCTGGCCTGCCAGCGCCCCGTGGTCACCCACGCGCCCTCCAGCCCCGCCGCGCGCGACGTGGCGGACCTCGCCGCGACCATCGTGCGCGACCTGCCGCCCCCCTCGCCGCCCGCGCCGGCCGTGCCATCGCCGGTGGCCTCCCCGCTGTTTCCCTGGATGCGGACATGACCGGATCGTTCCTGCGCGCAGGCTTGATGGTGGTCGGGCTGGCCCTGGCCTGGCCGGTGGTGGTGGCGCCGCTGTCGGAGGACGACCAGGCGCTGCTCGCTCTCGGCGGCATCGTCGCCTTCCTGGTGCTGAACCGCTTCAAGTCGCGACGAGTGACCATCCTGCTCGCGGTGATCTCGTGCCTGGTGTCGTTGCGCTACATCCACTGGCGCATCGCCGACACCATCGAACCGGAAAGCTTCTGGCAGGGCTTCTTCATGATCGGCCTGGTGCTGGCGGAAGCCTATGCCGTGACGGCGCTGCTGCTGGGCTACCTCCAGACGCTGTGGCCGCTCGACCGCAAGCCGGTGCCGCTGCCCGACGACCCCGCCACCTGGCCCAGCGTCGATGTCTATATCCCCAGCTACAACGAGGACCTGGAACTGGTCCGCCCCACCGTGCTGGCGGCGCTGTCGATGGACTGGCCGGCCGACAAGCTGCGCGTGTGGATCCTGGACGACGGCCGCCGCCCGGAATTCCGCGACTTCGCCGAACAATGCGGCGCCGGCTACATCATCCGCCCCGACAACAAGGGGGCCAAGGCCGGCAACCTGAACCACGCCATGGCGCACACCACGGGCGACTTCATCGCCATCTTCGACTGCGACCACGTGCCCACGCGCGCCTTCCTGCAGATGACCATGGGCTGGATGCTGCGCGACCCGAAGCTCGGCATGCTCCAGACGCCGCACCACTTCTATTCGCTCGACCCGTTCGAGAGGAACCTGTCGAACGGCCGCGACGTGCCGAATGAAGGGCTGATGTTCTACGGCCTGGTGCAGCCGGGCAACGACTTGTGGAACGCCACCTTCTTCTGCGGCTCCTGCGCGGTGCTGCGGCGCTCCGCCATCCTCGAAGCCGGCGGCGTGCCGACGGAAACCGTGACCGAGGATTGCCACGCCTCGCTGCGGATGCAGCGCCTGGGCTGGAACACGGCGTATCTGCGCGTGCCGCTGGCGGCCGGGCTCGCGACCGACCGGCTGATGATCCATATCGGGCAGCGGATGCGCTGGGCGCGCGGCATGCTGCAGATCATGCGGGTGGACAATCCGCTGACCGGGCCGGGCCTGAGCCTGGCACAACGGCTTTGCTACTTCAGCGCGATGTTCCACTTCATGTTCGCCATCCCGCGCGTGGTGTTCCTCACCGCGCCGCTGGCCTTCCTGCTGCTGGGGCACAGCGTCATCGCCGCCTCGCCGCTCGCGATCATCGCCTATGCCGGGCCGCACATCTTCCACGCGGTCGCCACCGGGTCGCGCGTGGCCGGCGGCGTGCGCCATTCCTTCTGGTCCGAAATCTACGAGACGGTGCTCGCGCTGTGGCTGGTGCCCGTCACGCTCGCCACGCTGCTCGACCCGAAAAAGGGAAAGTTCAACGTGACCGCAAAGGGCGGGCTGCTGCCCGACGGCTATTTCGACTATCGCGCGGTCTGGCCGAGCCTGGTGCTCGCGGTGCTGCTCGCGCTCGGCGTCGCGGCCGGCATCCATGGCGTCTCGACCAACCCCTGGGGCAGCCTCGAGGGACAGGCCTTCCTGCTGAACGGCATCTGGGCGCTGCTGTGCATCGTGCCGGTGCTGGCCTCGGTCGCCGCCGGGCGCGAACGCCGGCAGCTGCGCGCCCGCGCGCGTATCGAGGTTGCGCTGCCGGCCGTGCTGGTGCTGCCCGACGGGCGGCGCGTGGATGCACGCACGCATGACCTCTCGCTCGGCGGTGCGGGGCTGGTGGTGTCGCGCATGCCCGACCTGCCCGATGGCACGGAGGTTCGCATCGAATTGCCGATGGGCGAGGAGACGATCGTCCTCGCCGCCAGCTTCCTGCGCCTGGAGGGCGGCGAGGCGCAGCTCGCCTTCCTCACCCGCACCATCGCGGAGGAGACCGCCGTGGTGCGCGCCGTGTTCGGCCGCGCCGATGCCTGGCTCGGCTGGGACGAGCACCGGCCGGACCGCCCGCTGCGCTCGCTGGTGGAAGTGGTGGCGACGATGGGCGCGGTGTTCACCGGCCGCTCGCAGCTGTCCTTCGCCTGGTGGCGGGCGCGGCGCGCACGGCGCGAATCCGTGCGCGCGCCGGTGGCGCCCGTCGCTGCCGAACGCCGCTCGGAAGTTCTGGCCCCGCGCGTCGGCGCGGCGGTGCTGGCGCTGCTGGTGCTGGCGACGCCGGCGCTGGCGCAGCGCACGCCGGCGCAGCGCCCGCCGGCCGCGCAGCCGGCCGCACCGGCCGAACCCGCGCCGGCACCACCGCCGCCGGTCATCGCCCAGCCGCTGCCGGAACCGGCGCCGGCACCGGACCCCGTGCCCTTCGCGGCACCCGCGCCGCCGCCCGCCGTCTCGCCCACTTCGCGGCGCATCGTGCGCACGCTGCGCCAGCTTGGCCAGACCGGGCCGATGCAGCTGCGTGGCGTCTCTCCGCTGCAGGGCGTGCAGTTCGGCATCCGCGCGGATGAGGTGGTGACCGATGCGCGGCTGGTGATGTCCGGCGCCTCCTCCCCGGCGCTGGTGCCGGAGGCCAGCCAGCTGACCGTCACGCTGAACGACCAGCTGGTCGGCGCGGTGCGACCCGACCCGGCGCGCCCGGCCTTCGGCCCCATCGAGATGCCGCTGAGCGCTGATTTCTTCACCGAGATCAACCGGCTGAACTTCGCCTTTGCCGGGCGCTACCCCGCGGCCTGCCAGGACCCGCTGTCGGACCTGCTGTGGATGACGGTGTCGGATGCCTCGGCGGTGCACCTCACGGTCGAACGCCTGGCGCTGCCACGCGACCTGGCGCGCCTGCCCGAGCCTTTCTTCGACCCGCGCGAGCTTCGCCAGACGCTGGTGCTGCCCTTCGCCCTGCCCGAAGGCGCGGGGACCGAGCTGCTGCGCGCCGCTGCCGTCGCCGCCTCCTGGTTCGCGGTGCAGGCGGAATATCGCGGCGCGCGCTTCCCGGTGGCCGCCGGCGCGCCGGCCTCCGGCGACGGCGTGGTGCTGGCCACGCCGCAATCGGTGCCGGCCGGGATCACCCTGCCCGCGCTGTCCGGCCCGACCGTGGCGCTGGTCGAGAACCCGAACGACCCGACCGGCACGCTGCTGCTGATCGCCGGGCGCGACACCGGGGAGGTGGCGACCGCCGCGATGGGCCTCGCACTGGCGCCGCAGCTGCTGTCCGGCCCGGTCGCGCAGGTCAGCACCCCGCGCGCGCCGCAGCGCCGCCCCTACGAGGCGCCGCGCTGGCTGCCGCCCGACCGGCCGGTGGCGCTGGGCGAACTGGTGGATCGCGGCGAATTGCAGGTGCAGGGCTTCGCGCCCGGGCCGATCGTGGTGCCGCTGCGCACCGCGCCGGACCTCGTTACCTGGCGCCGCCACGGCTTCCCGCTCGCGCTGACGCTGCGCGCGCCGCCGGGGCCGGTGCTGGACGTGGAGACATCGCGGCTCGATGTGTCGGTCAGTGGCAGCTTCCTGCGCGCCATCCCGCTGCGCGAACAGGAAAGCTGGCCGATGGCCTGGCTGCTGCGCCAGGTCGGCATCGAGCCCGGCCCGCGCGACGCCAGCGTGCCGATCCCGCCCTGGCTGGTGTCCGGCCGCAACGAATTGCAGCTGCGCTTCGACATGCGCCCGATGCATCGCGGCGACTGCGTGGCCATCCCGGCCGAGGTGCAGGCGTCGATCGACCCGGTCAGCACCATCGACATCACCCGCGCCTATCGCTTCGCCACCATGCCGAACCTGGCGTTCCTCGCGAGCGCGGGCTTCCCCTTCACCCGGCTGGCCGACCTGTCGGAAACCGCGGTGGTGATGCCCGACCGGCCGAGCCCGGTCGAGATCAGCGCCTTCCTCGGCCTGGTCGGCGGGCTGTCCTCGATGGTGGGGGTGCCGGCCACCGGGCTTGCGGTGGTGCGTCCGGCGCAGCTCTCCCAGGTGGCCGATCGCGACCTGATCGTCATCGGCACGCTGGCCGGCCAGCCGGCGCTGCTGCAGTTGCTGCGCGAGATGCCGCTGCGGATCGAGGATGGCGGCCGGCTGTCGGTCGCGCTGCCGGACCGGATCGAGGGCTTCGCGCGGCTGATCACGGACGGCCCGCCGCCGGCCGACCGTGCGCGTGCCGCGACCTTCCTGTCGGCGCCGGCCGATGGGCTCGGCTTCATCGCCGGGGCGCAATCGCCGCTGGCCTCGGGCCGGTCGGTGGTGGCGCTGGCCGCGCCGACGCCCGCCGGGATCGAGGCGATCGCCGAGGCACTGCGTGACCCGGCGCGCATTCCGCGCGTGCAGGGCGATCTGGTGCTGCTGTCGGGCGATACGCTCGAAGTCTTCCGCATCGCGCCGACCTACCAGGTGGGCACGCTGCCCTTCTGGCTCTGGCCGAACCATTACCTGGGGGGGCGGCCCTGGCTGGTGCTGGGGCTGATGGTCGGCGGCGCGCTGCTGATCGCCTTGCCGCTGCGCGCGGCGCTGCGGCGGCGTGCGGCGCGACGCATGCGCGGGCACGCATGATGACGCGGCAACGCGCAATGAAGGGGGACGCGCGATGGCTCGGCCGGGACTGACACGCATCGGCGCCGCGCTGCTGGGCGCGGCCTTGGCCGCGCCGCCGCCGGCGCTGGCGCAGGGCAATGGCGGCGCACTGGCGGCGCTGGTCCAGCAGGGCCGGCACTGGCAGGCGCAGCAGCGCCCGGACCTGGCGCTTCGGTCCTTCGAACGCGCCCTGCTGGCCGACCCGCGCAGCACTGAGGCGCTGGCCGGCGCAGCGGAAGCGCAGGCCGCACTCGGCAACCGCCCGGCGGCCGAGGCGCTGCTGGCCCGGCTGCGCGCCGTGGCCCCCGGCGCCCCAGCCGTTGCCGCCGCGCAGGAGGCGCTGCGCGGCAGCCAGGTCGAACGCTCCGCCATCGAGGATGCCCGCCGCCTGTCGCGCGAAGGCCGCGTGCCCGAGGCGCTGACCCGCTACCGCGACGCCTTTGGCGGCGGCGCGCCCCCCGACGCCTTTGCCACCGAATACTGGCTGACCCTGGCCGGCACCTCCGGCGGCTGGGAACAGGCCCGGCGCGAACTGTCGGCGCTCGCCGCCCGCCGCCCGCAGGATGCCCGCGCGCGCGTCGCCGCCGCGCAGGTGCTGACGTGGCGCGAACCCACGCGCGGCGAGGGCATCGCCATGCTGGCGCAATTGGCGCGCGACCCCGCCACCGGCCCGCAGGCGATCCAGGCCTGGCGGCAGGCGCTGCTGTGGCTCGGCACGGGGGCCTCGGCCGAGGCGCCGCTCGAAGCCTTCCTGGCGGTGCGCCCGGACGACCCCGCGATCCGCGCCCGCCTGGCCGAGGTGCGCGACCCGACCCGCCGCGCCGCGGAAGCCGCCGCCGGCCCGCGCCAGGAGGGGTTCGACCAGTTGCAGGCTAACCGGCTCGCGGTTGCCGCGCGGTCCTTCGAAGCCGCCATCGCCGCCAATCCGAACGACGCCGATGCGCTGGGCGGCCTGGGCGTGGTGCGGCTGCGCGAAGGCCGCGCCGCGGAGGCGCGCGACCTGCTGAACCGCGCCATCGCCGCCGACCCCTCGCGCGCGCAGAACTGGCGGCAGGCGCTGGATGGCGCCTCCTACAGCCTGGAACTGGCCGAGGGCCGCGCCCTGCTGCGCCGCGGCGACATCGACGCCGCCGACACCGTGCTGCGCCGTGCCGTGGCGCGCGAGGCCGCCGACCGCACCGATGCCGAGGCGCTGCTGGGCGAGGTCGCGCTGCGCCGCAACGACAACACTGGCGCCGAGGAACGCTTCCGTGCCGCGCTGGCCCGCCGCCCCGGCTTCGCGCCGGCGGAACAGGGGCTGGAACAGGCGTTGCGCCGCCAAGGCCGCATCGCCGAGGCCGACCAGATCGCGCGGCGCATCCGCGTCGCCCAGCCGGCCGGTGGCGGCGGTGGCGGCGGCACCGGCGGCAATGCCGGGCGGCTGCGCGCCGAGGCCGCCCGTGCGCCCGATTCCTCCGCCGCCGCCGCGCTGCTGCGCGCCGCCCTGGCCGAGGCACCGAACGACCCGTGGATCCGGCTCGACCTCGCGCGCGTGCTGGCGCGCCAGGGCCAGGGCAGCGAGGCGCGCGCCATCGTCGAGGCGCCGCTGACCGAGGGCCGCGCCGGCCCCGATTCCGTCTTCGCCGCCGCGCTGTTCGCCGAGGAACAGGGGCGCATGGCCGATGCCGCGTCGCTGATCGCGCGTGTCCCACCCGGGCGGCGTTCGCCCGACATGGCGCGGCTCGCCGCACGCACCCGTGTCGCCGCCGAGGTCGACCAGGCCGCGGCGGCCGCGTCCGGCGGCGGCTTCGAGGGCCGGCAGCGCCTGCTGGCCCTGGCCGCCCGGCAGGACCCGACCGGCGCCACCGCGGCTGCCGTGGTGAGCGCCTTCGGCCGCCTCAACGACCCGCGCGGCGCGGAGGAAGCGGCGCGCGTGGCCCTTGCGGTCAACCGCAACCCGAGTGCATCGGCGCGCCTGGCCATCGCAGGCGCCCTGTTGGGGGCGGGCAGCGAGCAATCCGCTGCGGCGCTGGCCCGCGGGCTGGAGGGCGATGCCTCCCTGTCGGCCGAGGCACGCCGGCAGGCCGATGCGCTGATGGCCGGCGTCGCGGTGCGCGCCGCCGACCGCGCCAACGAAGCCGGCGACCAGGCGGCGGGCTATGACCGGCTGCGCCCAGTGCTGGCGCGCAACCCCGACGACCCGGCAGCCAACCTGGCGCTGGCCCGGCTGCATGCCGGCGCGCGGCAGTCCAGCCAGGCGCAGGCCATCGCGGAATCCGTGCTGGCGCGGGACCCCCGCAACCTCGATGCCCGCGCGGCGGCGGTCGATGCCGCGATCGCCGGGCGCAATTTCCGCCGCGCCGAGGACCTGCTGGACGAAGCGCGCGTGCTGGCGCCGAACGAGGCGCGCGTGTCCCTCATGCAGGCGCGGTTGGCGCGCGCGCGCGGCGACAATCGCGGCGCGCTGGTCGCCGCCCGCCAGGCGCAGCAGCAGCGCGAGGCGCAGGTGGGTTCCGTCATGCCGATGGGCTTCGCCTCCGCCGGGCCGAACCCGTTCCGTGGCAGCGGGTCGGGCGTTCCCGGCGCGCCGGCGCCGCGCGACCCGCTGCTGGCCGAGATCGGGCGGGAGGTCGAATTGGCGCGCGAAGGGGCTGCGACCACCTTCGCCGTGCTGCCCAGCATCCGCGGGCGGTCGGGCACGCAGGGGCTGGATCGGCTCGAGGAAGTGGCGGTGCCGATCGAGGGATCGTTCTCCCCGCGCGGCATCGGCGGGCGGGTCACGGCCAGCGTCACGCCGGTCACGATCAGCGCCGGCACGCTGCCGGCGGACCTGGTGTCGCTGCAATCCTTCGGCGCCAATCCCATCGCCTTCCCAGGCGGGATGCGCCCGCCGCGCGACGATGGCGCCTCGGGCGTCGGGCTCGGCCTGGCCTACCAGCGCGGCTGGTTCAGTGGCGATGTCGGCAGCTCGCCGATCGGCTTCCGCTTCCCGACCGTGGTCGGCGGGATCGAGGTCGCGCCCGAACTCGGCGGTGGCTTCCGCATCCGCGCCACCGGCGAACGCCGCGCAGTGACCGACAGCCTGCTGGCCTGGTCCGGCCAGCGCGATGCGATCACCGGCGAGACCTGGGGCGGCGTGGTCCGCACCGGCGGGCGCGTGCAGCTGGAGTATTCGACCGGCCCGGCGAATTTCTACGCCGGTGGCGGCTATGCGGTGTTCAATGGCCAGGGCGTCGAGGACAATAGCCGCGTCGAACTCGGCGCCGGCGGGTCCTTCGCGCTGCTGCGCCGGCCGGACGAGACTGTCACGGTCGGCATGGATTTGGTCTATTTCGCCTATGACCAGAACCTGCGGCACTTCACGCTGGGCCATGGCGGGTATTTCAGCCCGCAGGACTACACGGCCTTGAACATCCCGGTGGAATGGCGCGCGCGGTCGGGGGATTGGCGCTGGCGGGTCGGCGGGTCGCTCGGCTACGCGGTGTGGTCGGAGGACAGTTCGCCGGTCTTCCCGAGCAACCCCAGCCTGCAAGGGCAGTTGCAGTCGCGCGTCGGGTCCAACCCCGACATCTTCGCCTTCTACCCCAGCAAGAGCGAAGCCGGCGTGATTGGCAGCCTGCGCGGAGACCTGGAATACCGGCTGAGCAGCGACCTCGTGCTGGGCGCGACCATGCGATACGACCGCTCGGCCGATTGGAACGAGGCGCGCGGTACGGTCTACGTGCGCTACGCGCTGCCGGAATAGGGCGCGTCCCGGCCAGGCAAACGCGCCTGGTCGGTTGAAGACGCGCAGGGCGTGGCGGCCCGCGCGAAAGCGGGCCGTCGGCGTTACCCCCGACGGCGTCGGATGTCGCCGCCGCCCCTCCACAGGCGTGGTCCGGCGATGACGTAAGACCGACGGGCGCTCATTCAACAAAATGGTTGACTGTCTTCGTCGCGGCTTTATATTCAACAATATGGTTGAATTACACACCACGCGGCTCGACGCTGTCTTCCACGCCCTCGGCGACGCCACCCGCCGGCGCATGCTGCGCGACCTCGCGGGCGGGGCGCGCAGCGTGGGCGAACTGGCCGAACCCTTCGCGATGTCGCTGGCCGCCGCCTCCAAGCACATCAAGGCGCTGGAGAAGGCCGGGCTGATCCGCCGCGAGGTGCGCGGGCGGACGCATCTCTGCCGGCTCGAACCGGGTCCGCTCGCCGGCGCGCAGGATTGGCTGCGCTTCTACGAAGGCTTCTGGACCGACCGGCTCGATGTGCTCGACCTGCTCCTCCGCGCGGAGGATGCCGCCCAACCACCCGCCCCCGCAGGAGACGATCCATGAACGACGTTGCCTCCATCGACAGCCATGGCGTGCTGGTCGAACCCAGCACGCTGGTGATCCAGCGGCATCTGCCCGGTCCGATCGAGCGGGTGTGGCACTACCTCACGCGCAGCGACCTGCGCCGCCAATGGCTGGCCGCCGGCGAGATGGCGATGCAGGTCGGCGCCACCACGGAGCTGGTCTGGCGCAACGATGAACTGACTACCCCGCCAGGCGAGCGCCCGCCCGCCGCCGATGCCGAACACGGCATGGCGGTCAGCATCACGGAGCTGGACCCGCCGCATCGCCTCGCCATCACCTGGGGCAGCACCGGCGGCGTGACGTTCGACCTGGTGCCCGCGGGCAACCGCGTGCTGCTGACCGTGACGCATCATCGCGTGGTGGACCCGGCGATGCGGCTGAATGTCAGCGCGGGCTGGCACGCGCATCTGGATGTGCTGGTGGCGCGCGTGTCGGGCGTGGAGCCTGCGCCGTTCTGGGATGCCTTCGCGCGGCTGAAGCAGGATTACGCGCAGCGGCAGTCGGGCTGAAGCGGCGGCGAATGGCGCCTTCGGCCTGCGTGGCGGGCAGGGGCGTCAGTACCTGGCGGAAAGGCCGCAAGCGCGGCCCAGCCGCCCGGCCAGCGCGCAACGGCGGTCGCCACCAGGCCGCTGCGGATTGCGCGACGCGCAGTCCGGGAGCGCACGGCGCGACCGCGCCCAGACCATCAGCAGGGCCACGGGCACCAGTGCAGGGCGCGAAAGCCAAGCCCGCGGAGCGGGCGCCCGGCGCCTGAGGGCTCATAAAGACCCTTCGCCCGCCGCTTGAGGGCGAAAAAACTACGCCGCCTTCCGCACTCCCCGCACCGCATCGGCCAGCGCACGCACCTGGTCGAGCACCTTGCCCACCGTATCCGGCTTCGCGCGCCCCTGTTCGTCGAGGCTTGCCGCCAGCGTGTCGATCAGCGCGGAGGCCACCACCGCGGCATCGGCGATGCGCGATGCCTCGGCCGCCTGTTCCGGCGTGCGGACGCCGAAGCCGATCGCGATGGGCAGCGACGTGTGCGCGCGGATACGCGGGATGGCCGCGGCCAGCGCCTCGCTGGTGGCGCTGCGCGTGCCGGTGATGCCGGTGATCGCGACGTAGTAGATGAAGCCCGTGGTCGCCGCGAGCACCTTCGGCAGCCGTTCGTCCCCGGTGGTCGGCGCGATCAGGCGGATCAGGTCGAGGCCGGTGGCCTTGGCGGCGGGTTCGATCTCGTCGGCTTCCTCGGGCGGCACGTCCACCACGATCAGCCCATCGACGCCCGACGCCGCGGCATCGGTGCAGAAGCGCGCCACGCCATAGGACAGGACAGGGTTGTAGTAGCCCATCAGGATGACCGGCGTGGCGTCGTCCTCGCGCCGGAAGTCGCGCACCATGGCCAGCGTGCCGGCCAGCGTGGCGCCCGCCTTCAGCCCGCGCTGCCCGGCGCGCTGCACGGTCGGGCCATCGGCCATCGGGTCGGTGAAGGGTACGCCGATCTCGATCAGGTCCGCCCCCGCGCCGGGAAAGGCGCGCAGCAGCGCCATCGATGTAGCGAGGTCGGGGTCATAGGCTTCGAGGAATGGAATGAGCGCGCCGCGCCCCTGCTCCTTCAACGCGGCGAAGCGCGCGGAAATCCGAGACATTGTCTTGACCCTCAGACGGCGGGCGGCCGGCATCCGCCGGCCTTGCCTTCGCGCCACGCACGGGTGCGCCCGGCGCGGTTGATGGTTTGGGCGCGGTCGCGCCGTGCGCTCTCGGCCCGCGCATGCGCGCGGGCCGCCTGGTTCCAGGGCGGCGGTGCATCGGCACGCGCGAATCCGGGGCTCGCGGCGCGGGCCGCCTGGTGTGCGGCGGCCATCACATCTCGACGCCCAGATGCTTCGCCACGGTGAAGATGTCCTTGTCGCCGCGGCCGCACATGTTCATCACGATCAGCGTCTCGGGCGGCAGCGTCGGCGCCAGCTGGATCACATGCGCCAGCGCATGGGCGGGTTCCAGCGCGGGAATGATGCCCTCCAGGCGCGAGCACAGCTGGAAGGCGTCCAGCGCCTCGGTGTCGGTGGCGCTCACGTATTGCACGCGGCCCAGTTCGTGCAGCCAGGAATGCTCCGGCCCGATGCCGGGGTAGTCGAGGCCAGCGCTGATGCTGTGCGCCTCCAGGATCTGACCGAATTCATCCTGCAGCAGGTAGGTGCGGTTGCCGTGCAGCACGCCAGGCCGGCCCTTCGACAGCGACGCCGCATGCTGGTCGGTGTCGACGCCATGCCCGGCGGCCTCGACCCCGCGCATCGCCACGGATGCATCGTCGAGGAAGGGGTAGAACAGCCCCATCGCATTCGACCCGCCGCCGATCGCCGCCACCAGGATATCGGGCAGGCGGCCTTCGGCGGCCATCATCTGCTCGCGGGTTTCCTCGCCGATCACCGACTGGAAGTCGCGCACCATCACAGGATAGGGGTGCGGGCCAGCCACCGTGCCGATGCAGTAGTAGGTGTCGTGGACATTCGCGACCCAATCGCGCAGGCCCTCGTTCATCGCATCCTTCAGCGTGGCCGCGCCCGAGGTCACCGGGATCACCTCGGCACCGAGCAGCTTCATGCGGAAGACGTTGGGCTGCTGGCGCTCGACGTCGGTCGCGCCCATGAAGACCGTGCAGGGCAGGTCCATCAGCGCGCAGGCCGTGGCGGTGGCGACGCCATGCTGGCCGGCCCCGGTCTCGGCGATGATGCGCGTCTTGCCCATGCGCTTGGCCAGCAGGATCTGGCCGAGCACCGCGTTGATCTTGTGCGCGCCGGTGTGGTTCAGCTCGTCGCGCTTGAAGTAGACCTTCGCGCCGCCAAGGTGCTGCGTGAGCCGCTCCGCGTACCACAGCGGGGAAGGCCGCCCGACATAATGCGTCAGCAGCCGGCGCCATTCCGCCATGAAGGCCGGGTCGTTCTTGGCCTCGTCGTAGGCGCGCTCGACCTCGAGGATCAGCGGCATCAGCGTCTCGGCGACGAAGCGGCCGCCGAACTGGCCGAAGCGGCCGCGGGCATCGGGGCCCTGGCGGAAGGAATTGGGCAGGGGCTGGTTCAAGGGTTTCTCTCGGCGTCCCGCGGGGAAGCGCCTCGTTTAGCGGAAGGGTGCGGCAGCGGCCAGGGGCGGGCGCGCGATCGCCCGCCCCGGTTCGACGTCACCTCACCCGCACGTCGATCACATTGGTCTTCATGAAGCCCGAGACCTCCCCCACCGCACGCCCGCGGAAGGCGGCGTCGCCCTGCATCTCGGTCCCGAGCGTCCGGCAGGCGGTGCGGGAGCGCGCATAGGCGTCCAGCGTCGACGGGTTGGCGCCGATGCGGAACAGCGACACACCGCTGATGCCCGAGGCGCGTTCGCGCCACAGCCCATCCGGCCCCTGCTGCCAGATGCAGCGGGTGATGTTCTCGCCCTGCGGATTGGCGCGCACCGGCCCGGCCGGGTCGTCGAAGCCGTGCCGGGCGTTGGCGTAGGTGTTGATGGTGACGTTGCCGCTCGCCGCCCGCAGGTAGGAACCGAGGTCGTCGCAGGCCGGCTTGCCGGTCACGTTGTCGCGGCTGCCCACCAGCATCAGGATCGGCCGCCTGGCGGTGTCGCGATTAGACACGCGATAGGAGCAATCCGGCGCCACCGCCGCGAAGGCCAGGAAGCGCGCGCCATCGGCCGGGCGGCCCTGCGCGATCAGCGTATGGGCGGCCAGCAGCGCACCGCCGCCCCCGCCCTCGCCAAAGCCGACGAGGCCGATCCGCCGGCGATCGATGCGCGGGTTCTGCACGGCGGCATCCATCGCGCCATAGGCATCGAGCGCGAAGTCGAGGGTCGTGAAGAAGGCGCGGTCGGCCGGCGGGCGGGTCGGGTCGATGCTGCGCGACGTGTAGTGGTCCAGCACCACCACCGCCGCGCCCATGCCCTTCAGCGCGTTCACATAGTCGATGACATGCGGGTCGCGCTGGCCGCGGATGTCATGGGACAGGATGACCAGCGGCACGCGGCCCGTGCCCTCCGGCAGCCACAGGGCGGCGCCCATCGGCTGGCCGCCGGCACCCGTATAGACCAGCGGGTCGGGGCGCGGGCCGGACGAACAGGCGGCGGCGATCAGCACGATCAGCAGCGGCAGCAGGCGGCGCATCGGGTTTCCTCCGTCGGGTGCGGCATGTTCCGATGGCCGCGCGCCGGGCGCAATGATCGGCGTCGCACGATGCGCGGAGGCGGGCGTGCCAAACGCGCGGGTGGTGGTCGCACAGCACGCGCAGGGTCAGCCCGCAAGGCGCGCGCGGCGGTCCCGTCAGCCCCGCGCGGCGCTCACGAAGGCGCGGATCAGGGCGGGATCCTTCACCCCGCGCGCGCGTTCCACGCCCGAGGACACGTCCACGCCGGGGGCGCCGGCGGTGCGGATGGCTTCCGCCACATTGCCCGCGGTCAGGCCGCCGGCGAGCAGCCAGGGCTTGGGGATGGTGCGCCCGGCCAGCAGCCGCCATTCGAAGGGCGCGGCGTTGCCGCCGGGCAGGGTCGCGCCAGGCGGCGGCTTGGCGTCGAACAGGAAGCGGTCGACCACCGGGGCGAAGGCGTCGACCGCGGCGAAATCCTCCGCCGCGCCGATGCCCAGCGCCTTCATCACCGGCAGGCCGAAGCGTGCACGGATGGCGGCGGCGCGGTCGGGCGTCTCGCTGCCCTGGAGCTGCAGGATATCGAGCGGCACCGCCGCCAGCACCGCGGCGATGGCGTCATCCGTCGCATCGACGAACAGCCCGACGCGCTGCGGCCCGCCCGGGCGGGAGGCCGACAGCGCCGCCGCCTCAGCCGGCGTGAGGTAGCGCGGCGAGAGTGGGAAGAAGTTCAGGCCGACATACTCCGCGCCCGCGTCGGCGACAGCGGCGAGCGATTCGGGATCGCGGATGCCGCAGATCTTGACCTCGACGGGCATGGGTCAGCCGGCCAGTTCGGCGGCGATGGCGGCGGCCGCGGCGGCGGGGTCGGGCGCGGCGGTGATGGGGCGGCCGACCACGATCCAGTCGGCGCCGGCGGCAACTGCCTCGGCCGGGGTGGCAATTCGCGCCTGGTCGCCGGCCGGGCTGCCGGCGGGGCGCACGCCGGGCACGACCAATGCAGGGCCGGGACCGAGTTCGGCGCGCAGCAGCGCGGCCTCCTGCGGGCTGCACACCAGGCCGTCGGCGCCGGCGGCCATCGCCATGCGAGCCAGGCGCAGCACCTGCTGCGCCGGCGCATCAGCCACGCCGGTCGCTTCCAGCGCCGCGGCATCCATGCTGGTCAGCACGGTCACGGCCAGCAGCAGCGGACGGGTGGCGCCGGCGGTCTCGGACTCGCGCCGCGCGGCGGCGATCATCGCCGGGCCGCCGCCGGCATGCAGCGTGACCATGGCGGGCTTGAGCGGCAGCAACGACCGCAGCGCGCCCGCCACGGTGTTCGGGATGTCGTGAAGCTTCACATCCAGGAAGACCGGCGCATGGCGCGCGATGGCGGCGACCGCCGGCGCGCCGGCCGCGCAGAACAGCTCCAGCCCCACCTTCAGCACGCCGCAGCGCCCGGCGAGCGACGCGGCCATCGCCTCCGCCCGCTCCAGGTCGCCGGTGTCCAGCGCGGGGATGATCCGCGCCGCGCCGGTTTGGGGTTTGCCGATCATGTCACGCCGATCCTGCCAGCCTGTCGGAGGCCGCGGCCTTTTCCAGCGCGTGCAGCCGGTCGATCTCCCGTTGCAGGGCGGCGGCGCGGCGCTGCGCCGACCAGCCGCGCTTGCGTGCCGGCAGGTCCGACAGCCACACGATCCCGGCCCCGACCAGGAAGGCGATGGCCGCCGGCACCAGCACCGCCACCGCCAGCGGCGCCGCCCAGGCGACATCCAGCGGCCACAGGCGCATTTCCACGACATCCCGGTTCGACAGCGCGAACAGCACGACCAGCACCGCCAGCGGCAGGAAGACCAGCCAGCGCATTCAGGCCGGCACGCGCGCCGCGGCGCGGACCGGCGCGGCGGCGGGCTTGTTGATGCGTTCGCGCAATTCCTTGCCGGGCTTGAAGTAGGGCACGGACTTGGCGGAGACCTCCACCGCCTCCCCCGTGCGGGGGTTGCGGCCGGTGCGCGGGTCGCGCGCCTTGGTCGAGAAGGCGCCGAAGCCGCGCAGTTCCACCCGGTCGCCGCGAGCCAGGGCCTCGGTGATCTCGTCGAAGATGGTGGTGACGATCAGCTCCACATCCGGCTGGCGCAGATGCGGATTCGCGCCGGCGAGATGCGCGATCAGCTCGGACTTGGTCATCCCTGGCCTTCCCCCGGCGTGGCGCTATGGCCACGGCGTTGTGCCGCGTCCTGCGTGACGATCAGCGCGAAGGCTGCCAAAGGGCGCGGGGGGCGTCAACGCCAAGCCATTCCGACAAAAGGATTTTCATGAAGCCCTCGGTGGCCGAGGACAGCAGGCGTTCGGCCGTGCTGCGGATATTGACGTCGCGGATGGGCAGGGTGTCAGGCACCTGGCGTTCGGCGGCGAGCCAGGCGCGGGCCTCGCGTTCGCCGCCGATGGCGTCCACCAGGCCGGCCTCGACGGCCTGGCGGCCGGTGAATACGCGGCCATCGGCCAGGGCGCGGGCGCGGGCCGGTTCCATGCGGCGGCCGGCCACCACCATCGCGACGAACTGGGCGTGCAGGTCGGTGATGACGCGATCGAGCGCGGCGCGGCCTTCCTCGGTCAGCGGCCGGAACAGGCTGGGTTGGTCCTTGAGCGGACCCGAGGCGATGACCGTCGCCTGCACGCCGGCGCGGGCCAGCAGTTCCGCCACGTTGAAGGATTGCAGCAGCACGCCGATCGACCCGGTGACGGTGGCATCGCGCGCCAGCACGCGATGCGCCGGCAGGGCGATCATGTAGCCGGCCGAGGCCGCGGTCGCGCCCATCACCGCCACCACCGGCTTGCGTTCGGCGATGCGGGCCAGGGCGCCGTGCAGAGCCTCCCCGCCTGCCACGGTGCCGCCGGGGCTGTCGATGGCGACCAGCACGGCGCGCACGGAGTCATCGGTGGCGGCGCGTTCGAGCGCCTGGAGCAGGCGGCGGTCCTCGCTGATGAAGCCGGTGACGGGCAGGCGCAGGATGTGGGCGCCGCCGGTCAGCACGGTGGAGGGTTCGCGGATGCCAGCGAACAGCGCGAGGGCGCCGAACACCGCGAAGATCGCGAGCGCGCGCCAGAGGGTCAGGCGGCGGCGCAGGCGGCGGCGATCGGCGAGGAGGTCGGCGTCGAGGGACATGTGGTCTCAATGGCGATGGCGGGCCGTGCAGGCAAGGTCGCGCGCCAAGTTCCCCCGGTCCAGGGGGCGGTTGCCCCCTGGTGGGAGAGCCCGAGAGGGCGACGCCCTCTCGGAACGCAAAACCCCCGGGCCATCGCTGCCCCGGGGGTCCTGTACCGTCACGCCCTGAGGCGCGTCGGGCCTTATTCCTCGCCGGCCATCTCGCGGCGGCGGCGGATGGCGGCACCCAGGATGTCGCCGAGAGACGCGCCGGAATCGGCCGAACCGTATTCCTTCATCGCCTCCTTCTCCTCCTCGATCTCCTTGCCCTTGATGGTCAGGGCCAGGCGGCGCGCGGCGCGGTCCACCGCGGTCACGCGCGCATCGACCTTCTCGCCGATCGCGAACTTGTCCGGCCGCTGGTCGGTGCGGTCGCGGGCCAGTTCGGCGCGGCGGATGAAGCCGGTCAGCACCTCGTCGACCTTCACCTCGATGCCGTTGGTCTCGACCTTGGTCACCACGCAGGTGACGATGTCGCCCTTGCGGACGCGGTCGAGCACTTCGGCGGCCGGGTCGGCCTCGAGCTGCTTGATGCCGAGCGAGATGCGCTCCTTCTCGACATCGACGTCCAGCACCTTCGCCTTGACGACCTGGCCCTTGTTGTAGACCTGCATCGCGGCTTCGCCTGCCTCGTCCCACGACAGGTCGGACATGTGGACCATGCCGTCCACGTCCGGGCCGACGCCGATGAACAGGCCGAACTCGGTGATGTTGCGGATCTCGCCCTCGATGATGTTGCCCGGCGGATGGGCTTCCAGGAACAGCTCCCAGGGGTTGCCCTGCGCCTGCTTCAGGCCCAGCGAGATGCGGCGCTTCGGCTCATCGACGTCGAGGATCATCACGTCCACCTGCTCGGAGGTCGCGACGATCTTGCCCGGATGGACGTTCTTCTTGGTCCAGGACATCTCGGAAACGTGGACAAGGCCTTCCACGCCCGGCTCCAGCTCCACGAAGGCGCCGTAGTCGGTGATGTTGGTGACGCGGCCGCCGAACTTGGCATTGACCGGGTACTTCAGCGCCACGCCATCCCACGGGTCGGACATCAGCTGCTTCATGCCGAGCGAAATGCGCTGCGTCTCGGAGTTGAAGCGGATGACCTGCACCTTCACCGGCTGGCCGATGGTCAGGGCCTCGCTCGGGTGGTTGATGCGGCGCCAGGCGATGTCGGTGACGTGCAGCAGGCCGTCGACGCCGCCCAGGTCCACGAAGGCGCCGTAGTCGGTGATGTTCTTCACCACGCCGTCCAGGATCATGCCTTCCTTGAGGCCCTGGATCAGCTCGCTGCGCTGCTCCGCACGGGTCTCCTCCAGCACCGCGCGGCGCGACACCACGATGTTCCCGCGGGCGCGGTCCATCTTCAGGATCTGGAAGGGCTGCGGCGAACCCATCAGCGGGCCGACATCGCGCACCGGGCGGATATCCACCTGCGAACCGGGCAGGAACGCGACCGCGCCGCCCAGGTCCACGGTGAAGCCACCCTTCACGCGCCCGAAGATGACGCCGTTCACGCGCACCTGCGCGGTGAAGGACTTCTCCAGGTTGGTCCAGGCTTCCTCGCGCCGCGCCTTCTCGCGCGACAGCACGATGGTGCCGTCGCGGTCTTCATAGCGCTCGACGAACAGCTCGATCAGGTCGCCGGGCTTCACCTCGGCCTTCTGGCCGGGAGCGGCGAATTCCTTGAGGGGCACGCGCCCCTCGCTCTTGAGGCCGACATCGACGACGGCAACATCGTCATCCACGCGGATGACCTTGCCGGTGACGACCGATCCGGCAAACCCGGTGTCGGCGCCAAGCGTTTCGTCGAGAAGGGCGGCGAAATCCTCGCTACCCACGCGGTCGGCGGTGATGGTGGCCATGCAGTGCTGTGCTTTCCGGTATCGACCCGCCAGCGATGCGGCGGGAGATGCGGTCTGCGCGCCCGCCCCGAAGGCAGGAACGACGTGGCCCGGCGCGCCTCGAAAGGCAGCCGCAACGGGCCCGAGTGGCTGGGCACACAACGGGGTGCCCGGAACCGATCCCCGACAGGGGACAGGCGCGCTTAGGCGCGGACAGGAAAAGAGTCAAGGAAAACGCAGCGATCACGCCTTGCCGAGCGTGCCGCCCAGGCACGCGCCCAGTCGACGCGCAGCCAAGGCGCCCCGCACCGGCCGGCCCGCCAGGCCAGGCATGCCGCCGCCCGGGGTTTTCGGCGCAATCGATGCTTCCATGCTAGTGCACGCGCATGGAGACCAAGCCCCCGATTTCGCGCGCCATCCTCGTCGGCATCCAGACACCGGAGGTCGATGACATCGCGCACGCGGCCAGCCTCGAGGAGCTGGGCCGCCTGGTGAAGACCCTCGGCCACGACGTGGTGGGCACGGTGTCACAACGGCGCGAGGGAACCGGCGCCGGGTCGCTGCTGGGCAGCGGCAAGCTGGCGGAACTCGCCGCACTCACGGGCGGCACCGGCCTGGTCGGGACGATGGCGCCGCCGCCGCGGTCCAAGGCCCGCGAACGCTTCGACGCCGCCGCCGACACCACCCCCGGCGCGCAGCCCGACCCGGAGGCCGGGCCCCGGCCCGACTTCGTGATCGTCGACCACGAGCTCTCGCCCAGCCAGATCCGCAACCTCGAACGCGCGACCGGGGCACAGGTGCTCGACCGCACCGGCGTCATCGTCGAGATCTTCCACCGCCACGCCAACACCCGCGAAGCGAAGCTGCAGGTGGAAATGGCGCGGCTGAAATACGTGGCACCCCGGCTGCGCGAATCCTCCGGCGGCGGCGGGCGGCAGCAGGGGCCGGGCGCGGGCGAGACCACGCTCGACCTCGACCGCCGCAAGATCCGCGACCGCATCTCCGAACTCAAGGACCAGCTCGAGGCCGTGCAGCGCGACAGCGACAACCGCCGCACGGGCCGGCGCGACCAGCTGCGCGTGGCACTCGTCGGCTACACCAATGCGGGCAAGTCGTCGCTGATGCGGGCCCTGACCGGCAGCGAGGTGCTGGTCGAGGACAAGCTGTTCGCGACGCTCGACACCACGGTGCGCATCCTGCAGCCGGAGACCCGCCCGCGCGTGCTGGTGTCGGACACGGTCGGCTTCATCAAGCAATTGCCGCACGACCTGGTGGCGTCCTTCCGCTCCACCCTGGCGGAGGCGCTGGAAGCCTCGTTGCTGCTGTTCGTGGTGGATGCCTCGGACCCGACCTATGAGGCTCAGCTGGAAGTCAGCCGCAGCGTGCTGCGGGAGATCGGGGCGGATGCCGTGCCCGCGCGCCTGGTGCTCAACAAGATGGACCGGGTGGACGCCGCAGGGCGCGCCGCGCTGGCGGAGAAGCATCCCGACGCGATCATGCTCTCCGCCCATGCGCCCGGGGATGTGGCCGCGCTGCGCGAGACGATCATCGCCTTCTTCGAAGCCGCGATGGTCGAGGACGTGCTGGTGCTGCCCTATGCGAAGCAGGGCCTGCTCGGCGAGGTCTATGACAGCGCGCGGGTGCTAGCCGAGACCTATGACGAGACCGGCCGGGTGCTGAAGGTCCGCGGCCTGCCAGGCGCCATCGCGCGGTTGCAGCGGAGCCTGGCCGCGGCCTGACGCTGCGGCCACCGCCCGCGCCGGACGGCGCCGCCCCCGGCGGTGCCTCAGCGCCGCGCGCGCCCCTGCAGCCAGCCCACCACCAGCAGCAACACCACCGAAAACGCCACCAGCATCGCCGCCGCCGCCGCCGTGGTCAGGCTGATGCTGTCATTCAGCCCGGCGAACATCTGCCGCGGCAGGGTGCGCTGGGCCGGCCCGGCGATGAACAGCGCCACCACCACCTCGTCCAGAGAGGTCGCGAAGGCGAAGACCGCGCCGGCCGCCACGCCGGGAAAAATCTGCGGCAGGCACACGCGGAAGAACGCCCGTACCGGCCCGGCCCCGCAGGCCGCCGCCGCCCGCAACTGCACGGCATCGAACCCCTCCAGCGAGGCCAGCACCGTCACCACCACGAAGGGCACGCCCAGCGCCGCATGCGCCACGATCAGCCCGGCATGGGTCGCGACCAGCCCGATCGGCCCGAAGGCCAGCAGCAGCGCCACCGCCACCACGATCACCGGCACCACCATCGGCGCCAGCACCACCCCCATCGCCACCGCCCGCGCCGCCCCGCGCATGCGCCACAGCCCGAAGGCCGCCGGCACGCCGAGCAGCGTGGCCAGCCCCGCCGCCGCGCCGCCGATCAGCAGCGAATTCCACAAGGCCGGCAGCCAGAAATCGGAGCCGAAGAAATCCCGATACCAGCGCAGCGACAGCCCCGGCAGCGGATAGAACAGGAACGACCCGGCCGAAAAGGACAGCGGCAGGATCGCCAGGATCGGCGCCAGCAGGAAGAGCGCGACCGCCACCCCGGCCACCCACAGGACCGCGCGCGCCATCACGCCGCCCCCGTCCGGCGGAACCCGGCCAGCCGCCCGTACAGCGCCACGCACACCCCGACCGCCACCAGCAGCAACAGCGACAGCGCGGCTGCCAGCCCCCAATTCACGCTGCGCGTCGCGTAGAACCCCACGAACCAGGCCAGCATCTGGTCGCTCGGCCCGCCCAGCAGCGCCGGCGTGACGTAGAAGCCCAGCGCCTGGATGAACACCAGGATGCACCCCGCCGCGATCCCCGGCAGGCACAGCGGCAGCGTCACCCGCCGAAACACCCGCCACGGCGCCGCCCCCAGCGACGCCGCCGCGCGCGGCAAGGCTGGGTCCAGCCCCCGGAAGGCGGCGACCAGCGGCAGCACCATGAAGGGCAGCAGGATATGCACCATCGCCACCACCACGGCGAAGCGGTTCATCATCAGCGGCAGCGGCCCGATCCCGAGCGCACCCAGCGCCGCGTTGACGACGCCCTCCCGCTGAAGAAGCACCATCCATGCCGCCGTCCGCACCACCAGCGATATCCAGAACGGCAGCAGCGCCGCCCCCAGCAGCAGCGTCGCGGCCCAGCCGCGCGAGGTCGCGATCAGCCAGGCCAGCGGCCAGCCCAGCGCCAGGCAGACGACCGTCACCAGCAGTGAAATCCACAGGCTGCGGACCAGCACCGCGCCGAACACCCGCTGGTCCTCCGGCAGCGCCCGCAGGCTGCCCGCCGCATCCCGCCGCAAATCCAGCGCCGCCAGCACATGGAACGACGATAGCGGCCCCCCGGCGCGGCGGATCGCGCCCCAGGTCTCGACGTCGGCCCAGGCCTCGCCGATGGCCAGCACGGCGGCGCGTGCCGGCCCTTCGAACGGTGCCTCGACCCGCCGCGCCGTCATCGGCAGCAAGCCGCGGAAGCCGGGACGGTCGGCGTTCAGCCGCGACGCGGCGCGCGCGATGCCACCGGCGCCGCTCTCGCGTTCGCGCGCCCGCGCGGCGCGCAGATCATCCACCAGCGCGGCAAAGGCGGCCTCGTCCGGCAGCCCGGTGCCGTCCCAGGATGACAGCGCGGCGATGGTGCGCGGCAGCACCGGCGCCACCTCGGCATCCGACACCGCGCGCCACAAGAACACACCGATCGGCGCCACGAAGGACAGCATCAGGAACACCAGCAATGGCGCCGTCAGCAAGGCGGCGGCCAGGCGCGGGGAGCGCGTCATGCCTCCCCCCGGCCCGGGCGGCGCGCCGGTGGTGCGATGCGGCAGCTCATGCGACGGATGGCGGCGATTCCCCTGCAGGCCAGACCGCAGGGAACGCCGCGGGGCCGCCCTGGCGCAAGGGCCGCCCCGACGCACCCGCTTCGACCGGATTCGGATAGGCTTTGCCGGGACACGCCGTGCGCTGGACGATAAGCTCCCGCCATCGAGACGCGCCACGAGCCCGCTGCCCGCGCTGGCCCGCTCAGGGGAAGGAACCACGACATGCGGATGACACGTCCGGGACTGGCGATGCTGGCGGCCCTGCTGGCCGGCCCCGCCGCGGCCCAGGCGCCAGCGGTGACGCTCGAGGGCCTGGACCGCGGCCTGGTGAACATGGGCCTGATGGCCGGCCACGCCTTCCAATGCCTGCCCGAGGCCGATCGCCCGGCCGCACAGCAGGCGCTGCTGGCCTTCAACAGCATCCTGGTGGCGCAGATGGGCGCGAACGCGGCGTTCCGCTTCGCGTCGTCCTTCGGCGCCGGGTCGTCGCACGACATCGACCGGCAGTTCTGCGAGCGCAGCCTGGCCGACTGGCGCAAGCTGCTCCAGGACCACAATCTCAACCGCTGACCGCAGGAGATCGGATGATGCACAGGATCCTGCCGCTGCTCGCCTTCACCGCGCTTGCGGGCCTGCCCGCCACCGCCGCCCCGCCCGAGGCCGCACATGCCCTGCGACCCGTGATCCAGGCCTCCGGGGCGCAGCTGGTCTACTGGCATGCCGGCGGCATCACGCCGGGCGGCGCGGCCTGGCACGCGGGTGGCGCCGGCGGCTATCGCTGGGGCGGCGCCTATCATGCCGGCGCCTATCCGCCGGCCTATTATCACGGCTACGCAGCCGCGCCCTACGCCCGCTACTACCGGGCGCCGGTCGTGGTGGCGCCGTATGCGCCGCCCGTCGGGACCTTCGCGGCGGGTGCCATGGTCGGGGCGGCGGCGGCATCGACCGCGGCGGCCAGCGCCCAGCACTACAGCCAGCCGCCGACCGTGGTGAACAACTACTACTACGGCGCCCCGCCACCGCGTTGAGCCGCCGCCGGTTCAGCGCGCCACCCAGGTGTTGAAGCGCTGCGTCAGGCTGTCGAGGTTGTCGATCCAGAAGCGGTCGCTGATCTGCAGCGCGCTCTCGATATTGGCCGGCGCGGTCGGCAATTGCGCCAACACCGCCGGCGCCAGCCGGTCATTGGCGCCCTTGGCCGTGACGCCATAGGGAATGCGCGGCGGCAGCCCGGCCTGGATATCGGGCTGGCCGGCGAATTTCAGGAAATCCAGCGCGCGCGCCCGGTTCGGGCTGCCCTTCATGATCACCCAGGAATCCAGGGTGAACAGATTGTTGGCCCACACGATCGCGAAGTTGCGCCCATCCGTCGCATTGGCCGCGGCGATGCGGCCATTGTAGGCGACGGTCATCGCCACCTCGCCCGAGGCCAGCCATTGTGCCGGCTGCGCGCCGCGCTCCCACCAGGCGAGTTCGGCCTTGATGCTGTCCAGCTTGCGGAAGGCGCGGTCCACGCCCGCCGGCGTGGCCAGCATGGAATAGATCCGCATCGGCGGCACGCCATCGGCCAGCAGCGCCATCTCCAGCGTGGTCTTGGGGCCGCGGCGCATGCCGCGCTTGCCGGGGAATTTCGCGGTGTCGAAGAAATCGGCCCAGGTCGCAGGCCCCTGCGCGATGCGCGCACGGTCATAGGCGAAGATGAAGGAATACAGGATGGCGCCGACGCCGTGCTCGTTGAAGGCCTCCGGGATATAGGCGTCGCGCCCGCCGATCGCCGCCCAGTCCATCGGTTCGAACAGGCCCTCATCGGCGCCGATCAGCAATTCCTCGGATTCCACCTGCACCACGTCCCAGGTATTGGCGCCCGAGGCGATGCGCGAGCGCAGCACGCCGATGCCGCCATCCCAGGTTTCCTCGAGCATTCGGCTGCGGGTGGCCTGCTGGAAGGGGCGGAAGAACACCTCGCGCTGCGCGTCCTGGTAGGCGCCGCCCCAGGAGACGACCGTCAGGTCGCGCCCCTGGGCCTGGGCCCCGGCACCGGGCAGCCAAGCTTGGGCACCGAGTGCGGCCGCGAAAAGAGACCTTCGCCTTATCGGGTGCATCCGTTCGCTCTCTTCGTTCAAGCCGACTGGCTGACCATGCCGCAAAAGTGGCACAGCGAAGAAGCGCTGCAAACGTTGGAGATCGATGACCGGCGAGAACGAATTCGTCTATACCCCCGTGGTGCAACTGAGAGCGTCGGCATGGTCGATCCAGCCTAGCGAATTCGCAGCGTTTGATCGAAAAAGGCCAAAGTAAGCGATAATCCCATCCAACGACCATCAAGAGACAATTCCATGCAGAAAAATGCTTCTTCGTGCGCGATTGCTGCCGTATGCGCGTTAGTGTGGACCACGCTTGTTTTGTTAACTGCGCTCCCCAGAGAGTTTTTCTCACTCGATATTAGCATTATCGGACAAGAATTCATCAAGAATTGGACCTGGGCAATTGTTCCGTTCTTACTATGCGTGGACGTTTGGATTGGGCATTTTCTTGGTCACACGGTCATTGAGAACTTTAAAAAATGGATAGGAGGCGTCATCGCTGGCGCAGCTGTAATCATATATGCATCAGTAATTCTTACTTACAAAATGTCGCGAGAATTTCAGGAAGCTGCCCGCACCCCGGTTGAACTAAAGATTTCCGACGAATGGGCAATGATAGTACTTATTACTATGATACTAATACTAAGATTTATTTCATATGTAGAGATCAAAAATACCAAAAAATCAAAGAGATCAGAAAAGAAGAACAATCCGAATAATATTTTAGAAGACCTTTAATTTTCTTTGTTTGCGAGATTCTCGTTTCAGAAATTCGGAATTTCCGGCACGTATTTGTCTGTCGGCGAGAAGGCGAAGGCCGCCCCCTCCGGCCAGGCGACCGCCGCTGGCCCGCCCGGCTCCGGCAGGCGGCCGACCCCGGCCGGGCGCTTGGCCAGGATCTCCCCGCCATCGCCCAATGCCAGCCGCAGCCGCACATGGTCGCCGAGGAAGATCGCCTCGGTCAGCACCGCCGGCAGCGCGCCCTCGCCGAGGTCCGAGGCCGTGACCCCGGCCACCGCCACGCGCTCCGGGCGCACCGCGACCAGGCAGTCCTCGCCCACGCCGCCGCAATCGGCCGCCTGCGCCATCACCACCGGCCCGCAGTCGAGGCGCACCTGGCACTCGTCATCCTCGCGCGCCTCGATGCGGCCGGGCAGGAGGTTGTTCTCGCCCACGAAGCCCGCGACGAAGGCATCGGCCGGGCGATCGTACAGCGCGCGCGGATCGGCCAGCTGGCGCACCCGTCCGCCCTGGAACACGGCGATGCGGTCCGACAGGGTCAGCGCCTCGGCCTGGTCGTGCGTCACGTACATCATGGTGACGCCGAGCTGCTGGTGGATGCGGCGAATCTCGAGCTGCATCTCCTCGCGCAGCGCCTTGTCCAGCGCGCCCAGCGGTTCATCCAGCAGCACGATCGGCGGTTCGAAGACCAGCGCGCGCGCCAGCGCGACGCGCTGCTGCTGCCCGCCCGAAAGCTGCGCCGGGCGGCGCTCCGCCAGCCCCGCCAGCCGCACCATCGCGAGCGCCTTCGCCACGCGCCTGTCCTGGTCGTGGCGGGACACGCCGCGCACCTGCAAGGGGAAGGCGACGTTCTGCGCCACGCTCATGTGCGGGAACAGCGCATAGGACTGGAACACCACGCCGATGCCGCGCCGATGCGGCGCCAGCCGCGCGATGTCGCGCCCTTCCAGCAGGATGCGCCCGGCACTCGGCGCCTCGAAGCCCGCCAGCATCATCAGCGTGGTGGTCTTGCCCGAACCCGACGGGCCGAGCAGCGTCAGCAATTCGCCCCGCGCGATGTCGAGGTCGAGCGCCTGCACCGCCGCCGCGCCGCCGCCATAGGTCTTCCGCACGCCCTCGAAGCGCACCAGGGTTTCGGCCATGCGGATACCTCCGGTGGGGGCGGGCGCTTGTCAAATCGCGGTGCCGGCGGCTACGCCGGGTGGCCGTCCCCGTCCGGGATGCCCGGCGCGCGCCCTCGCGGCGACGGCGCGCCGGACCTGCCTGCGCCGCGCTTCCCGAGGATTCCCCGCCCCATGAGCGACACTGCCGAACCGAGCCTGATCGCACGCCGCGAAGGCCAGGCCGGGACCCTGCTGATGAACCGCCCCAAGGCACTGAACGCCCTGGACCTGCCGATGATCCGCGCCTTCGCCGCGGCCATCGTGGAATGGCGCGACGATGCGGCGGTGCGCCTGGTGGTGCTGGAAGGGGCGGGCGGGCGCGCCTTCTGCGCCGGCGGGGATGTGCGTGCCGTGCGTGCGGCGGCGATCGCCGGCGACAGCGCCGCGGTCGAGGCCTTCTTCTCCGAGGAATACGCCGTCAACACCGGCATCGCGACCTTCCCAAAGCCTTGGGTCAGCCTGATCGACGGCGTCTGCATGGGCGGTGGCATCGGCGTCGCGGTCCATAACGGCCCGCGCATCGTCACCGAGCACGCCCTGGTCGCGATGCCCGAGACCGCCATCGCGCTGTTCCCCGATGTCGGCACATCCTACGTCCTGCCGCGGCTGCCGGGGGCGGTCGGCACCTGGCTTGCGCTGACCGGGGCGCGGCTGACCGGGGCGGATTCGGTGCATGCCGGCCTCGCCACGCATTTCGTGCCACGCGCCAAGCTGGCCGAGCTGCGCGCCGCGCTGGTGGCGGAAGGCGCTGACGCCGTCGCCCACTTCGCCGAGACGCCGCCCGGGGCCTCCTTCGCCGCGCATCGCCCGGCCATCGACCGCTGCTTCGGGCAGGGCACAATCCCGGCCATCCTCGCCGCGCTGGATGCCGAGGGCACGGAATGGGCCGCCGCCCAGGCCACCATCCTGCGGCGCATGTCGCCGACCTCGCTCTGCGTGTCGCTGGAGTTGCTGCGGCGTGGCGCGCAGCAGGATCTGGCCGCATGCCTGGCGACCGAGCTGGCGCTGACCCGCGTCGTGGTGAACATCCACCCGGATTTCGCCGAGGGCGTGCGCTCCGTGCTGGTGGACAAGGACGGCGCGCCGAAGTGGCAGCCGGCGCGCATCGAGGATGTCGATCCCAAGGCCATCGCCGCGATGTTCCAGTAAGATCGGGGGAGGACACCTCCCCCGAATCCCCCACCGTTTTCTGGCTGTTGGGAACTGACCTCCGAAGTCAGTCCCCAGGTGACAAAAAAAGGAGGGGGTTCGGGGGAGTTCTCTCCCCCGACCTGTAACGCGCCTTGCGAACCCCGCGGGCCAGCCCGACACTATGCGGATGGCCGCGCCCCTCCCGATCCATGATTCCGCCGACCCGTCCTTCGCCGACCTGCTGGCGTTGCGCCCCCACCTGACGCTGCACGCCATGGACGGGCTGGTCATGGAGGAAGTCCCGCTCGCCCGCATCGCGGCCGAGGTCGGCACCCCTGCCTGGGTCTATTCCGCCGGTGCGCTGCGCCGCCGTGCACGTGCGCTGAAGGCCGCGCTGTCCGATGCCGGGCTGGCGGCCACCATCCACTTCGCCATGAAGTGCAACGACAACCTGTCGGTCTTGCGCGTGCTGGGCGCCGAGGGGCTGGGTGCGGACGTGGTCAGCGAGGGCGAGTTGCGGATCGCCCGCGCCGCCGGCATCCCGGCTGGCGCCATCGTCTTCTCCGGCGTCGGCAAGACCGCCTCCGAGATCACCCACGCCATCGAGCAGGACATCTTCCAGATCAACGCCGAAAGCGCGGAGGAGATCGCCATGATCTCCGCCATCGCATCGGGCATGGGCCGCACCGCCCGCGTGGCCCTGCGCGTGAACCCCGACGTGGACGCTAAGACCCACGCCAAGATCACCACCGGGAAAAGCGAGAACAAGTTCGGCGTCGCCATCTCCGACGCGATCGACATCTACGCCCGCATGGCCGCGCTGCCCGGCATCGAGCCGATCGGCATCGCCACCCATATCGGCAGCCAGATCACCGCCGGCATGTCGGCCTATCGCGCCGCCTATGCGCGGCTTGCCGAGACCATCCGCGAATTGCGCGCCCGCGGCCTGCCGGTGCAGCGCGTCGATTGCGGCGGCGGCCTGGGCATCCCCTACCGCGACGAACCCGCCCCCGCCCCGGAAGCCCTGGCCGGCGCCATCAAGGCGACGCTGGGCGACCTCGGCCTGCCGGTCATGCTGGAACCGGGGCGCTGGATCGCCGGGCCGGCGGGCGTGCTGCTGGCGTCGGTGGTGTTGCAGAAGCAGGGCGCCGCGCATCGCTTCGTGGTGGTGGATGCCGCCATGAACGACCTGATCCGCCCCGCCATGTACGAGGCCTGGCACGGCATCGTCCCGGTCGGCGCCGCCCGCGCCGTGGCGCCGCTGACGCCGGCCGAGGTGGTCGGCCCGGTCTGCGAATCCGGCGACACCTTCGCTCGCGCCCGGCTGCTGCCGCATCTCGTGACCGGCGACACGGTGGCATTCCTCGATGCGGGTGCCTACGGTGCGGTGATGTCTTCCACCTACAATGCGCGCCCGCTGGCGCCGGAGGTGCTGGTGGACGGAAGCCGCTTCGCCGTGGTGCGCGAACGCCAGACCCATGATGCGCTGCTGCACGGGCAGCGCGTGCCGGAGTGGCTCGGCGCATGAACGAACAGCCGCGCGACAGGCTGGCTGCACGCCTCGCGCGGCGCACTTGGCTCGCGCGGCTGGCGCTCTGGTGGGAAGCCGCCTGGCCCGCGCTCTGGCCGGTGCTGGGCGTCATCGGCGTGTTCCTGGTGGTGGCGCTGTCCGGCCTGCCGCTGGTGCTGCCGCCGCTGCTGCACCTGGTCATGCTGGCCGGCTTCGTGGTCGCCCTGGTGTGGGCCGCGCGCCGTGCGGCAAAGCGCCTTGCCCTGCCCGGCCCGGCCGCCGGCGAACGCCGCATCGAACGCGATTCCGGCCTGTCGCATCGCCCGATCGCCACGCTCGGCGACCGACCCACCGGCAATGACCCGGTCGCGCTGGCGCTGTGGCAGGCGCATCGCCGCCGCGCCGCCGAACGCCTTGCCGCGCTGCGCGTCGCCGCGCCGAAGCCAGGCCTCGCCGCCATCGATCGTCGAGCGCTGCGTGGCGGCCTCGCGGTCGCGCTGGTCGCCGCCCTGGTCGTAGCCGGGGCCGAGGCGCCCGAACGCCTGCGCCGCGCCTTGCTGCCCGCCTTCGCCGGCGCCGCCTTGCCGACCACCCCGGCTGTGCGGCTGGAAGCCTGGATCACGCCGCCCGCCTATACCGGCGCGGCGCCCATCTTCCTCGACCCCGCCGGCGGCAACGCGGCGGTTCCGGCGGGCAGCCGGTTGCAGGTGGCGGTCTCCGGCGGCACCGGCGGCGTGCCGGACCTGCTGGTGGATACCGCGGCCACGCCCTTCCGCACCCTCGACCGCGGCTCCTACGCCGCCGAGACGGCCATCGAAGCCGGCGGACGCCTGGCGGTGCGGCGCGACGGCACCACTCTCGCGCAATGGTCGCTGAGCGTGCGCGCCGATGCGCCGCCCACCGTCGCCTGGGACCAGCCGCCGGCGCGCGCCCAGCGCGGCCTGGCCATCCGCCTGCCCTGGCGGGCCGAGGATGACTGGGGCCTGGCGACGCTGCGCGTCGAACTCCGCCTGAAGCTGCGGCCCGACGCCGAGCCCGTCACGCTCGACCTGCCGATCCCCGGTGGCAGCCCGCGGAGCGCGCGCGGCGCCGCGCAGCCGGACCTCTCCGCCCATCCCTGGGCCGGGCTGGAGGTCGAGGCGCGCCTGGTCGCCACCGACCATGCCGACCAGGATGGCCGCAGCGACGGCGCCTTCCTCGAACTGCCGGAACGATCCTTCACGCACCCGGTCTCGCAGCAGCTGATCGCGCTGCGCAAGGCGCTGTCGGTGGACCCGACCGGGCGCGAACCGGCCCGCCGCGAACTGGACCGCATCACCGCCGCGCCCGAGGCCTTCGAGCACGACACCGGCACCTTCATGGCGCTACGCACCGCCCGCCACCGCCTGCTGCGCGACCGCCGCCCCGCCGCAGTCACCGAGGCCCAGGAAATCCTGTGGGACGTCGCCGTCGCGCTGGAGGAAGGCCGCACAGACCGTACCGCCCGCGCCCTGGCCGAGGCCCGCCAGGCGCTCCGCGAAGCCCTTGAGGAACAGCGCCGCACCCCGGAATCGGAGCGCACCGAGGAACAGCGCACCGAGACCGACCGCCGCATCCAGGAACTGCGCGAGGCGATCCGCCGCCACCTCGAAGCCCTGGCCGAACGCCTCCAGCGCGAAAACGCCGAGGCCCTGCCCTACGACCCGCAGCAGCGCCTGATGGACCAGCGCGAGCTCAACCGCCGCACGCAGCGCATGCAGGACGCCGCCCGCCAGGACCGCACCGAGGATGCCGAGCGCGAACTCGCCGAACTGGAAGAAATGCTCCGCGCGCTGGAGGAAGGCCGCAACATGCGCGCCGAGGACCGCCAGCGGCAACAGCAGCGCCAGCGCGGCAACCAGCAGATGGGCGCCGTGCAGGACATGGTGCAGCGCCAGACCCAGATGCTGGACCGCAGCCACCAGCGGGCCGAGCAGACCGACCGCGAACGCCAGGACCAGCGCCGCCGCCCGTCCACCTCGTTCTCGCAACCGCCGCCGCCGCCGCAGGCCCAGCCCAACCCGGAGCGCCAGGCCCAGGCCCAGCAGGATGGCCGCGTGCAGCGCGCCCTGCGCCGCGCGCTGGGCGAACTGATGCAGCAATTCGGCGAGCTGACCGGCGACGTGCCGCAGCAGCTCGGCGAGGCCGACCGCGCCATGCGCGACGCCGATGAGAACCTGCGCTCCGGCGGCGACCCGCGCGACGCCCAGCAGCGCGCCATCCGCGCCCTGACCGAGGGCGGCCGCCAGATGGCCCAGCAGATGCAGCGCCAGTTCGGCCAGGGCCAGCCCGGCGAAGGCGAGGAAGAAGGCGAGGGCGAAGGCGAGGGCATGGCCGGCGGCCAGCAGGGCGGCGAAGGGCAGGACCAAGCGCAGGAACAAGGGCCCGGCCGCGACCCGCTCGGGCGCCGCAACCGTGAAGCCACCGGCGGGCAGGACAATGCCTCGGATACGCGCGTGCCGGACGAGGCGGAATTGTTGAGGACGCGGCGCATCCAGGAGGAACTGCGGCGGCGCGGGGCCGAGCGCGAACGGCCGCCGGCGGAGCTGGATTACATCGACAGGCTGCTCAGGCGGTTCTGAACAGGAAGGTCGGGGGAGGGAACTCCCCCGATCCCCCTCCTTTTTCTGGGACTTGGGGACTGACGGCCAAGGGCCGCTATGTCACGCGGTCGAGTTCAGCCTCGTCCAATGTCCCCGGCACGAGGGTGAACGGGACCTTCAGGCGGCCGGCAAAGCGGCCGGTCAGCGCCGTGATCAGCGGGCCAGGCCCACCGCTGCCCGGCGCCATCGCGAGCACCAGGATCGAAATGCGCGGGTCTTCCTCCAGCAGCTTCAGCAACTCATCGCGCGGGTCGCCCTCGCGGATGATCAGGATGGGGAAGCCACCGGTGATCTCGTTCACCTCGGCAGCCAGGCCAGAGAGCATCTTCTCCGCCTCCTCGCGCCGTTCCTCCTGCATCATCACGCCCACGCCGGCCCATTCCACCAGGCCCACCGGTTCGATCACACGCAGAAGTGCGACCCGCCCGCCGCCCTTGCGCGCCCGCAGGCAGGCATAACGCAGCGCCACCGCGCGTTCGGGGCTGTCATCCACCACCACCAGGAAGATGCGGTCGCGCTTGGCGGCGCTGGCGGCGGCGGCGGCTTCCTCGGAGCCTGGCATCTCGCGGTCCTCAGGGCAGGTCGCGACCGGATGGAATCATCCGATCGGGTGAAGATGCTCGCGAAAACAAGGCACTAGTGGCGCTGCAGCGAGCCGAGGCGGATCTAGTTGCGGCGGAACAGCACTGAACCAAGCCAGCCGGCGAAAGCGGCCAGCACGATGCAGCCCACACCATAGAGCAGCGGCGCGGTGCGGGCGATATTGGCGATCCAGGCGGCCGAACCGACCCGGTCCACGCGCAGGAACAATTCCTGCCGCGCCATGATGCGGCGTTCGCGCAGCAGCAGCACCTCGACCCGATAGTCGCCGGTCTGCACCGTGTCGGGGAAGGAGATGCGGGCGCTGAACAGCCGCCCACCAGCCACCGTGACCGGCGCGGCATATTCCTGCCAGCGCCCGTCCTCCTGCTTCAATTCCAGCAGCGCGGCGCGGAAGGCCGGCGCCTGGGCGCCCTCGGCGCGCAGCGGCAACGCCTCCAGGCCCAGCCGCGCGCTGCGGCGCACCTCCTCGGGCAGCGCCTCCCAGACCGGGCGCGTGGCGGCAATGGCGTAGAAGCCCGGGATCTCGGGGAAGGTCGATGCCGGCCCGTTCACCCAGAAGCCGAGCACGTTCACCTTGCGCCGCACCACGGTCGATTGCGGCGGGCCCCAGGCGACCACCACCACATCCTCGCCGGTCTGCGGGCCGATCAGGTTCTCGGTGGCGCCAAAGACGATGACGGAGGCGCCGGTGAAGCCGGTCGTGATCTCGACGCGCGTGGTCGACAGGTCGGCGGTGAGCAGCGGCGTGCTGGCCGGCGCCTGCGCCCGCGCCGCCGGCGGCACGACCAGCGCGACCAGCAGCGCCGCCCACGCCAGTGCCCGCCGCGCCGACTCCGCCGCCCGCTTCATCGCGCCGCACCGATCGTGAACAGCGTCTGGGGTGCGCGGATCAGGTCCCAGGCCAGGCCCAGCGCGACCGACAGCACCAGCAGGCCGAGCAGGGCGCGCGTCTCCTCCCCGCGCAGCTTGGTGCCCATGGAGGCGCCGAATTGTGCGCCCGCCACGCCGCCGGCCAGCAGCAGCATGGTCAGCACGATATCCACGCTGCCGACCTGCCAGGCCTGCAGCAGCGTCACATTGGCCGACACGAACACCACCTGGAACAGCGACGTCCCGATCACCACCGAGGTCGGCATGCCCAGCAGGTAGATCATGGCGGGCACCAGCATGAACCCGCCGCCCACGCCCATCACGGCCGACAGGATGCCGATGCCGAACCCCACCAGCAGCGGCGGCACGATCGAGATGTACAGGCGCGACTTGCGGAAGCGCATCTTGAAGGGCAGGCCGTGCAGCCAGGTGTGTTCCGCCGCGCGGGCCGCGGCCACGCCGGTGCGGCGGCGGCGGATGATGGCGCGCACGCTCTCGCGCACCATCAGCGCGCCCACCGTGCCAAGCACCACCACATAGAAGAACGACACCGCGATATCGACCTGCCCGGCGCGGCGCAGGAACGCGAACAGCTGCACCCCCAGCGCCGAGCCGAAGAACCCGCCGGCCAGCAGCACCAGCCCCATCCGCAGGTCGACATTGTCGCGCCGCCATTGCGCGATCAGGCCGGAGACCGAGGCCCCCAGCGTCTGGTTGGCGCCGGACGCGACGGCGACCGGTGATGGAATGCCGATCAGGATCAGCAGTGGCGTCAGCAGGAAGCCCCCGCCCACGCCGAACAGCCCCGACAGCCAGCCCACGCCGAAGCCGATGCCCAGCAGCAGCAGGGCATCCACACTCATCTCGGCGATCGGCAGGTAGACCTGCATCGCGCGCCCCGCGTTTCGGTTGGGGGTGAATCCTCGACGACGCCGGGTGTGAGCCCGGGCGCCACCCCGCGTTTGAACCCGCAGGCCCAACGCGGCAAGGGACAATCGACGCGCGACGCGGCAGGATTGCGGCAGCCCGTCCCCGAAAGGCCCCGCATGGTCCTCACCCGCCGCCTGTTGCTCGGTGCCCTGCTTGCGGCGCCCGCGCTGCGCCCTGCCGCCGCGCAGGCCGCCCGGCGCATCCGCATCATCCACACCAATGATTTCCACAGCCGGCACGAACCGGTGGTGCGCGCCACCGGTGCCGCCTGCCGCGCGAACGAGACCTGCCTGGGCGGGTCCGCGCGGCTGGCCGGCGGCGTGGCGGCCGCGCGCGCCGAGGCCGCCGCCGCCGGGCGCGCCGTGGTCGCGGTGGATGCCGGCGACCAGTTCATGGGTTCGCTGTTCTACACGCAGCATCGTGGTGCCGCGGAACTCGCGGTCATGCGCGCCTGGGGCTGCGAGGCGATGACGCTGGGCAACCACGAATTCGACAATGGCCCCGAGACGCTGTCCCGCTTCGTCGCCGCCGCGCCCTTCCCGATCCTGGGCGCCAACATCGATGCGCGCAGCGAACCGCTGCTGGCAGGCCGCATCCGCCCGTGGTTCGAGACGGTGCGCGACGGCGCGCGCATCGCCTTCGTGGGCGTTACCACGCCGGAGACGCCGCAGCTCTCCTCGCCCGGCCGCAACCTGCGCTTCACCGACCCGGCCGAGGCCGCGACCCGCGCCATCGCCGAGATCCGCGCCACCGGCCCCGCGACCATCGTGCTGCTGTCCCACATGGGCCTGGGTGCCGACCGGCGCATCGCCGAGCAGGTGTCGGGCATCGACGCCATCCTGGGCGGGCATTCGCACACGCTGCTGGCGGCCGAACTCGATGCCGACGGCCCCTCCCCCACGCTGGTCGATGGGCGCGACCGCATGGTGCGAATTTTCCAGACCGGGGCCTATGGGCGCTTCCTCGGGCGGGTCGACCTCGACCTCGCGGTCGATGGGCGGGTCGCGGCGCAGGGCGGGTCCACCATCCCGATGGGTGCGGGCATTGCGGAGGATGCGCGCGTCGCCGCCCTGGTGGCGGACCTGGCCCGCCCCCTGGAGGAAACCCGCCGCCGCCCGGTCGGCCGGCTGCCCATGGCGCTGTCCAATGCCGATTGCCGGCGCGGCGAATGCGCGCTGGGCAACCTGGTGGCGGAGGCGATGCTCGGCGCCATCCCGGGCGCCGAGGTGGCCGTCACCAATGGCGGCGGGCTGCGCGCCGGCCTGCCCGACGGCCAGGTGACGATCGGCGACGTGCTGACCGTGCTGCCCTTCGGCAATACGGTGGCGGTGATGGGCCTGCGCGGCGCCGATGTGCTGGCCGCGATCGAGCATGGCGTGTCGCAGGGCGCGGGCACCGCCGGGCGCTTCCCGCAGGTGGCCGGCATCCGCTTCGCCTGGGATCCGACCGCGCCGCCGGGCGCGCGGGTGCGCGGGGTGCAGGTGGCGCAGGGGGCGGGCTTTGCGCCGCTCGACCCGGGCCGGGTGTATCGCGTGGTGACCAACGACTTCATGCGGAAGGGCGGCGATGGATACGTGATGTTCCGCGACCGCGCGCTCGACCCCTACGACACCGGGCCGGTGCTGGACGAGGTGCTGGCGGATGCCATCGCGCGCGGGCGGCTGGTGGGCGTGCCGCCGGACGGGCGCATCGCGCTGCGTTGACACACGGTTTGACCATGCGCCGGATGGTGCGTTGGGAACCCCGGCACCCGCCCCCTGGCCCGGCGGGAACGTGCTGGGCCGGTCGTCTGGAGGGCCCCAGCCGGGGTGCAGGATGCGTCGCGCTGCCCGCGCGTTCCGATGGGGGCCATGGCCGGCGCCGCGCGGCAGCGCGCGACGTGTCGCGTCAGCCGAGCCGTTGTTCCAGCCGCGCCAGCCGCGCCTCGACCCGCGCGTCGCGCTCCGCCGCGACGGCACCGAGCGCATCGGCCAATTGCCGGTGCAGGGCGCGCAGTTCCACATCCGGCACCGTGCCGAGCGTCGCGAGCAGCGCCGCCAGCGCATCCCCTGTCGTGCCGGTGGGCAGCGTTGCGGCGGCGGCGATGGGGGCAGCCGGCGCAGCAAGGGGCGGCGGATCGTCCGCGAAGGCCAGCACCACGTCGAGCGCGCGGGCCTCGGCGCTGCCGGCGACGTCCTGGATCGCCTGGCGGCGGATGTCCGGGCGGTTCTCCACGAGCTGGAGGTAGTGGCGGTAGCCATCCTCGTCCGGCCAGCGGTTGAGGATGACGGTGTAGAGGTTGACGACGAATTCGTGGTCGCTGCCGGCCAGCAATTCGCTGCCGTTCACCTCGCGCATGGGGGTTCTCCGTGGGTCAGTTTGCGCGCCGGGTTGGTGTGGCGGCTGCGCGCGAAATCAACTGCTGAATGCCCGGCGGGTACGGGCATGGTCAACGCCTGGCGGTGAAGAAGTCGCGCAGCAGGGCGGCGCAGTCGGTTTCGCGCAGGCCGCCGACCACCTCGGGCGCGTGGTGGCAGGACGGGGCGGCGAAGATGCGCGCGCCGTGATCGACCCCGCCGCCCTTGGGGTCGTAGGCGCCGAAGACCAGGCGCTTCACCCGGAAGAAGGACGCCGCCTGGGCGCACATCGGGCAGGGTTCCAGCGTGACGGTCAGGGTGCAGCCGACCAGGCGGGGGGTTTGCAGGCGGGCCGCGGCGGCGCGCAGCGCGAGGATCTCGGCATGGGCGGTTGCGTCGTTGCGGGCCTCGACCTCGTTGCCGGCGGCGGCGAGGACCGTGCCGGAGTCATCGGTGACGACGGCGCCGACCGGGACTTCGCCGCGCGCGGCGGCGGCCTGGGCTTCGCGCAGGGCCAGTTCGATGGGGGTCATGGGCTGGCGTGCATCTCAACCCATCCATTCCAACACTTGGTGACGGGTTCCAAGGGCCTTTCGGCCCTTGGCGGGTCCAGCGCGGAGCCCTGGCCTTCCGTTCCGGATTTTTGTGGCCAGGCGATATGCCCTTGTGCTACAGGCATATCGCCATGCAGATCACCCAGACCTCTATCGCCGCCATCCGTGCCGGGCTGCCGGTCGCCGCCGTGGATGATGCCCTCGCCTCCGGCCGTGTCACCGCCGCCGAGCTCGACCGCCTCGCCATTCCGCGCAAGACGCTGGCGCATCGCCGCGCCAAGGGGCGCCTCACGCCCGACCAGTCGGACCGCCTTGTCCGTATCCTGCGCGTGGTGGAGGAGGCCGAGGCCACCTTCGCCGACCGCACCCGCGCCGGGCTCTGGCTGCGTCGCCCGACCACGGCGCTGGGCGGGGAGGCGCCGCTCGACCTGCTCGACACCGAGGTGGGGGCGCGCCAGGTCGAGACCCTGCTGGGGCGCATCGCGCACGGCATCGCCGCCTGATCACCGCCTGGCGCCTGGCGCGGCGGCCCTTCGCCGACCTGTCTGGGGAGGGCGCGCGGCGGTTCGGCGGGCGCTGGAACAGCCCGGGTCGCGCGCTGGTCTATGCCGCCGATCATCCGGCGCTGGCGCTGCTGGAGGTGCGCGTGCACCTGGACCTGCCGCCGGGGCTGCTGCCGGCGGATTACGTGATGATGCGCCTGGCCCTGCCAGACCCGGCCGAGACCCTGGGTGCCCTGCCGGAGGACCCACGCGTTGCCGGCGATGCCTGGCTGGCGGGGGCGGGCGGCGCGGTGCTGCGGGTGCCGTCGGTGCTGGTGCCGGATGCGGCGAACCTGTTGCTGAACCCGGCGCATCCTGGCGCGGCGGCGGCGCGGATCGACGCGATCGAACCCTTCGCGTTCGACCCGCGGCTGTGGCTGGGGGCGGGCGATCCCTGACGCGCTCCGCGCGCGTCCGGCACACACATCCCCGCGCACTTCCACCCCGACCGCTTGCCCCCCGCCGCCCCGCGCCCGACACTCCCCGCCAAACACCGCGGAGGATCGAATGCCCGAGGCCCCACCCTACCTCGCTGCCGAGCAGACCTTCGACGCGCTGGTGATCGGCGCCGGCTTCGCCGGGCTGTACCAGCTGCATGCGCTGCGCGACCGGCTCGGGATGCGCGTGCGCGTGCTGGAGGCCGCCGATGGCGTCGGCGGCACCTGGTACTGGAACCGCTACCCCGGTGCGCGCTGCGATTCCGAAAGCCACGCCTATGCCTTCTATTTCTCGGACGAGCTGCTGCAATCCTGGGACTGGTCGGAACGCTACCCGCAGCAGCCCGAGATCCTGCGCTACCTGAACCATGTGGCCGACCGGCTGGACCTCAAGCGCGACATAACCTTCGGCGCGCGCGTGACGCAGGCGCGATGGGATGGCGCGGCCGGGCTGTGGCGCGTGGTCACGCAGGATGGCCGGCGCTGCGCCGCGCCCTTCCTGATCACCGCGGTGGGCTGCCTGTCCTCGACCAACATGCCCGACATTCCGGGGCTGGCGGATTTCGGCGGGGCCATCCACCACACCGGCGAATGGCCGCATGACGGGGTGGATGTCTCCGGCAAGCGCGTGGGCATGATCGGCACCGGATCGACCGGCATCCAGGCGGCGCCGGTGCTGGCGGAAGCCGCCGCGCATCTCACGGTGTTCCAGCGCACGGCGAACTACTCCATCCCGGCGCGCAACCGGCCGCTGGACGATGCCTTCAAGCAGTGGGCGAAGGGGAATGCGGCGGAGATCCGCGCCACCATGCACGCCACGCCGAACGGCCATCCCTGGACGGTCGGGCCGCGCTCGGCGCTCGAGGTGAGCGCCGAGGAGCGCGAGGCGGCCTATGCCGCCGCCTGGGAAAAGGGCGGCCTGGCGCTGCGCGCCACCTTCCGCGACATCCTGACCGACCGCGCCGCCAACGACACCGCCGCGGAGTTCATCAAGGCGCGCATCCGCGAGGTGGTGCAGGACCCCGAAACCGCGGCGAAGTTGGCGGATATTGACCACCCCTTCGCCACCAAGCGCCCGCCGATCGACACCGGCTATTTCGAGACCTTCAACCGCGACTCCGTGGCGCTCGTGGATATCCGCGCCGATCCGATCGAGCGCATCATGCCCACCGGCATCCGTCTGCGAAGCGGCGCAGAGCATCCGCTCGACGTCATCGTCTTCGCCACCGGCTTCGACGCCATGACCGGCGCGCTGCTGCGGATGGGCATCACGGGGCGCGACGGGCTGCCGCTGGCCGAGGCCTGGGCAGCCGGGCCGCGCACGCAGCTCGGGCTGCAGGTGCCGGGCTTCCCGAACCTGTTCACCATCACCGGGCCGGGCAGCCCATCGGTGCTGACCAATATGCCGGTGGCGATCGAACAGCATGTCGAATGGATCACCGACTGCATCGCGCATCTGCGCGAGAAGGGCCTCGCGACCATCGAGGCGACGGAGCAGGCGGCCGAGGAGTGGGTCGCGCATGTGAACGACGCGGCGAACGCCACGCTGATGCCCCAGGCCGGCCATTCCTGGTACCTGGGCGCGAATGTTCCGGGCAAGCCGCGGGTCTTCATGCCCTATGCCGGGGGCATGGCGCGGTATCGCGCGATCTGCGCGGATGTGGCCGCGCAGGGCTATCCGGGCTTCGTCACCGACGCGGCGCGCGTGCCGGCCTGAGAGGCGGCCGCATGGCCGCCGGCGACAGCCGCATGAAGACCGCGGATCGTGCGCATGCACGATCCGGGAGCGCACGGCGCGACCGCGCCCGGACCATCAGCCGCCCCCGGCGCGTCAGTGCATGGCGCGAAGGCAAGCCGGCGCATGCCGGCGCCCGCCGTCTGAGGGCGCGAAAAAACTCAGAAGGTGACGCGCGGCGGCGGCACCGGCGTGCCGGGCGGGATGGCGCCCGCGCGGATCATGCAGTCGTGATACAGCGCCGGCAGCAGCACCAGCAGCTGCTGGCGGATCGCCTCGGCATTGGAGGCATTGCCGCCGGCCTCCCCGCCCAGCCGCCGCACCTGCGGGTCGCGTTCGATCTCGCTGCGGCAGGCGGCGGCGACCGGTCCGGGCTCCTGCGGCACATTGGCCCAGACCCCGCCGCCACACCCCGCCGTGCCGAGCGCCAGCAGCAGCATCGGCGCGACGATCCAAGGACGCTTCATCGGTTGCTCTCCCGTCATGCCGGCGGCGCCAGCACCTTGTCGCGGTAATTGCAGAAGGCGCGCGCGACGCAGCGCCAGCATTCCGGCGCGCGGGCCTTGCACACGTAGCGCCCGTGCAGGATCAGCCAGTGATGCGCGTCGCGCAGCAGCGCCGGCGGGCAGCGCTTGACCAGGCGGTCCTCGACCTCGCGCACGGTGCGCCCCGGCGCCAGGCCGCAGCGGTTGCCCAGGCGGAAGATGTGGGTGTCCACCGCCATGGTCTCCTGCCCGAACACCACGTTGAGCACGACGTTGGCGGTCTTGCGGCCGACGCCGGGCAGGGCTTCCAGGGCCACGCGGTCGGCCGGCACCTGGCCGCCGTGCTTCTCCACCAGGTCGCGCGCCAGGGCGGCGACATTGCGCGCCTTGCCCTGCCACAACCCGATGGTGCGGATGAAGGGGCCGATGCCCTCCGCACCCAGCGCCGCCATCGCCGCCGGCGTGGGCGCCGCCGCGAACAGCCCCGGCGTGCAGCGGTTCACCGCCGCATCGGTGGTCTGCGCGGACAGCACCACCGCGACCAGCAGCGTGAAGGGGTCGCTGTAGGTGAGTTCGGTCTCGGGCGCCGGATTGGCCACCGCGAGGGCGCGGATGAAGGCCTCCGCCTGCGCGGGCGGCATCATGCGCGCGCGGCGCGGCGCGGTCGCGCTGCCGTGGTCGGGGCGCCTGGGTTTCGCGGAGGGGACGGGCATGGCTGGTATCCTCGCGATCCTCGCCTATCCTGAGATGCGATGACAGCCCCTGCCGAGCCGATCCTGTTCCAGGCCGTCTGCACGCCGCCACGCTCGCTCACGCCGCGCGGGTTCCGGGTGTTCGCGGTGTTGCTGGGTGGGTTCGCGCTGGCGCTGGGCACGCTTTTCCTGGCGATGGGCGCCTGGCTGGTGCTGCCCTTCCTCGGCGCGGAGGTGGCCTTTGCGCTGGCCCTGGTGGCGATGCATGCGCGCGCCTCGGCGCGGCGGTCGGAACTGCTGCTGTTGGTGCCCGGCCGGTTGACCGTGGCACGAACCGATGGGCGCGGCCGGCGCGAGGAGATCGTGCTCGACCCCTATTGGGCGCGGCTGACGCATCGCGAGGATCCCGGCAACGCCGGCAGCCTGGTGCTGGAAAGCCGCGGCCGCGTGGTCGAGATCGGGCGCGACCTGGCGGCGGAGGACAAGGCTTCCCTGCACGCCGCGTTGCGCGACGCGTTGGCGCAGGCGAGATTTTTCTGAGCCCCTCAGCCGGCGGGCGCCGGCCATCCGGCCGGCTTGCCTGCGCGCCATGCATGGGTGCGCCCGGCGCGGTTGATCGTCCGGGCGCGGTCGCGCTCTGCGCTCCCGGATCGTGCGATGCACGATCCGAAGGTTGGGGGTGGCCTGCTTCGAAGCGGGTTCAGCACTGCCGCGCAGCGGCGCGCGCCAGCGCATCGACGCGCCAGCGCAATTCGCCATCGCCCACCAGCGATGGCGCGACGGTGGCAACGCCAGGCATGCCCGGCGCCAGCAGCGCGGCCACCGCCTCGGCCGTCGCGGGCGCCAGGCCGGCCTGCCGGCACATGCCCGCCACCGACTTGGCGCAGCGCGTCGCCACGGCATGGTCCACCGCGCTGCGCGGCATCCCGCTCAGTGCCGCCAGCGCCGCGGCGACGAAGGCGACCTCCCCGCCATGGGCGGCACGCAGCATCACCGGATCGTTCAGCGCACCGTCACGATCGAGCATGGCGGCACGGCCGGCCGCATCCTCCTCGGTCTCGCCCGTGCGCGGCGCGCCGGCCAGGCGCGTGGCGACCGCCGCGCGCACCTGCGCGGCCACGGCGTCGGGCAGGTCCGTGCGTTCGGCCAGCGGCGCGAGCAGATCCTCGGCAATGAAGCCGGCCAGCGCCATCGCCGCGCGCGGCGGCAGGGCCGGCCGGCGCACCAGGGGTTCCTGCCAGGCGGTGTGCTCGGCCGCCTGGACAACCAGGGCATCCAGCGTGCTCTCGCGGATCGCGGCGGTGCGGTTGCGCAGCAGCGTGCCGATCGCCAAGGCATCGCCGGTGGCCACCAGCGCATCCGCCACCGCTTCGCTGATCGCGGGGCGGCGGGCGATGGCGGTCAGGGTCTCGCGCAGCGGCGGGGCATCGACCAGCGCCAGCAGGTCGGTCTCGGTCAGCAGCGGCGACAGGCGCAGCACGGGGCCGGCCACGCGGATGTCGCGGTCGGCCGCCAAGGCCAGCACGATCTCCCGCGGCGCGGCGGGCAGGTCGCGCACCGCCTCGGCGATGGTGGCGCGGATCTCGGCGGCGGTGTCGGCGGCCAGCTGCGCCAGCGCGGTCCAGGCCATGTGCGCCAGGCGGTCCTGCTGCGCCGGCGCGAGGTCCGGCGCCAGGGTCGCGAGACGCCTGGCGAGCGCGGCGCGCACATCCAGCTCGGCATCGCCGGCCAGCACGGCGAAGCTGTGGTGCGGCGTGGCGGGGTTGCCGGCGACGGCCGCTCGCACCGCCGAGTCGCCGTCGCCGGCCAGGTAGTACAGCGCCTCGGGCGGCGCCTGCGGGTCGGCGGCGAGTGCGGCGCGCGCAGCGCCGCGGCCTTCGTCGAGGATACGCGCGGCGGCGTCCAGGCCGATCATGGCAGCGCCCCCGCCAGCCGCCAGCCGCCGCGGCCGCGGCGCTTGGCGTCGTACAGCGCGGCATCGGCGCGCGCGAGCAGCCTGGCAGCGGATTCCCCGGAGGCCGGCTCCCAGGCGGCCAGGCCCAGGCTGAAGCGCGGCGCGCGGTCGTTGTCGTGCAGCGCGGCGCCGTCGAGCAGCGCACGCGCGCGGGCGATGGCGGCGGCTGCGTCGGCGCCGTCGATCCACAGGATGAATTCGTCGCCGCCGAAGCGCGCGGCGATGTCGCCAGGTGCAGCGGTGGCGCGCAGCAGGCGGGCGGTGGCGCGCAGCGCGGCGTCGCCGGCCTCGTGCCCGTGGCGGTCGTTGAGCGGCTTCAGGTTGTCGAGGTCGAGGAAGACCAGCGCGCCGCGGGCATCGCGCGACGGGGCGTCGGGGCCATCGCGCGCAGGCGCGTCGGGGCTATCGCGCGCAGGCGCGTCGGGGCTATCGCGGGACGGCGCGTCGGAAACTTCACACGCAGGCGCGCCCGAACCATCGTGCCAGATCGCGTCCGGCCCGGCGCGCGGCGGCGCCTCCAGCCCATCCCGCAGCCGCGTCTCCAGCGCATCGAGGAAGGCGCGCCGGTTCGCCAGCCCCGTCAGCGGGTCTGTGCTGGCCTGGCGTTCCAGTTCGCGCTGCATCCGGTCGAAGCCAAGCACCGCGCCCAGCATCGCCGCCATGGAGCGCAGCACGGCCAGATCCTCAGGGTCCCAATGGCGGCCGCCCGGATCGCGCCAGGCGGCCAGCGCGCTGGCCGCCGGAGGGCGGCCATGATGGTGCAGCACCGCGCCGGGTTCGCCGCCCTCCAGCAGGCCGAGCCAGTCCTGGCCGATGGCGAGTGCCGGGCCGGCGCTCAGGATCAGCGCGGGCGGCGGCTCGGTGGTGGTGGCGGCGATCTCGGCCGCTGGCTCGGCCGGCACCAGCATCGCGGTGCCGGCGCAGCCGAGCGCATCGCGCAGCCCGGCCAGGCCGAAATCCAGCGCCTCCCGCGCGGTGCCGGCGTGGCGCACGCATTCGGCCAGCGAATCGAGCAAGGCGGCGCGGCGCAGCCCTGCCGCCGCGCTGGCCGCCGCGGCCTCCTGCTGGGTCACGTCATGCGCGGCGCCGCGCAGCCCGGCATGGCCGCCCCGCTCATCCCCCAAGGGCGCCAGCGCGATTTCCAGGCAGCGCGGCTGGCCATCGGCATCGGCCATCCAGACGCGGTGGCCGCGCACCGCCTGGCGCAGCGCGAACAGGTTGGGGCCGGCGCCCAGCAGCAGGCTGTCGGCGCGCCGGCCGAGCAGGTTCGCCGCGCGATGCCCCAGCACCGTGTCCGGCCAGAGGAAGGTAAAGCGTCCGGCATTGTCGGTCTCGAACACCAGGTCGGACCCGAGCCCGGCCAGGTCCTGCCAGCGCTGGCGCGATTCCAGCAGCGCGCCATGCAGCGCCGCCGAGGCGGCGGCCGCAGGCGGGACCGTCACCGACCAGTCCTCAGGGCGGAGCGCCGTGTTCATCGCCGCGATGGAAGCGCCGGACGGGTGAATGCCCGGTTAGCGAGTTTCCTTGATGCAGCGGCACCGGTCCGCACCCCGCTCGGCCACCGTCCTGCCGGAGGCGTGCTCTTCGCGCGACGAACATATCCTTGATGGGGGAGCGGGCCGGTGCCGGCTTCAAGTATGCCCCCGCGTTGACAGCCCCGCCCCATGGCCGCAAGGAACGCCGCCCGCCCGCTGCACCGCCGGAGACCCGCCATGGACACCACCGCCCTTCAGGCCCGCATCGAAGCCCTTTGGGAGACGCGCGACCGCGTCTCCTCCGCCACCGGCGGCGCCGACCGCGCGGCGGTGGAGCAGGCGCTGGACGCGCTCGACAACGGCCAGGCGCGCGTGGCGGAACCCGACGGCGCCGGCGGCTGGACGGTCAACCAGTGGCTGAAGCAGGCCGTTCTGCTGTCCTTCCGCCTGACCGACTCCGCGCCGATGGACACCGCCGCCGGCGCCTACGACAAGGTGCCGCTGAAGTTCGAGGGCTGGGGCGAGAACCGCTTCAAGGAAGCCGGCTTCCGCGCCGTGCCGGGGGCGGTGGTGCGGCGTTCGGCGTATATCGCGCGCAACGTCGTGCTGATGCCCTCCTTCGTGAATGTCGGCGCGCGCGTCGATGAAGGCACCATGATCGACACCTGGGCCACCGTCGGGTCCTGCGCGCAGATCGGCAAGAACGTGCATATCTCGGGCGGTGTCGGCATCGGCGGCGTGCTGGAACCGCTGCAGGCCAACCCGGTGGTGATCGAGGATGACTGCTTCATCGGCGCGCGGTCGGAAGTGGCCGAGGGCGTGATCGTCGAGAAGGGCGCCGTGCTGTCGATGGGCGTGTTCATCGGCGCCTCCACCAAGGTGGTCGACCGCGCGACGGGCGAGATATTCATCGGCCGCGTGCCCTCCTATGCCGTGGTGGTGCCGGGCGCGCTGCCGGGCAAGCCTCTGCCGGATGGCACGCCGGGGCCGTCGCTGTACTGCGCGGTGATCGTGAAGCGGGTGGACGCGCAGACCCGCGCCAAGACGGCGATCAACGAGCTGTTGCGCGACTGACCGCGGGCGTGGCGACCGACCCCGTTCCGCTGGCGCAGGCGCTGATCCGCTGCGCGTCGGTCACGCCGGCCGATGACGGCGCGCTGGACGTCGTGCAACGCGCGCTGGAGCCGCTCGGCTTCGCCTGCACGCGGCTGGTCTATGGGCCGGACGACTACCGCGTGGACAATCTGTTCGCGCGGCGCGGCACGGGCGCGCCGCATCTCTGCTACGCCGGCCATACGGATGTCGTGCCGCCGGGCGATGTCGCCGCCTGGACCGACGACCCCTTCTGCGGCGAGGTCCGCGACGGCGTGCTGTTCGGCCGCGGCGCCTGCGACATGAAGGGCGGCATCGCGGCCTTCATCGCCGGGCTGGCGGACTACATCGCCGAACGGCCGGATCATCCGGGCTCGATGTCGCTGCTCATCACCGGGGACGAGGAAGCGCGGTCTGTCGATGGCACCGCGCGCGTGCTCGAATGGATGCAGGCGCAGGGGCATATCCCCGACATGGCGCTGGTGGGTGAACCGACCAGCAAGGCGGTGCTGGGCGACACGATCAAGATCGGCCGGCGCGGCAGCCTGACGGCGCGCATCGCCGTGCAGGGCAAGCAGGGGCACAGCGCCTACCCGTCGCTGGCCGACAACCCGATCCATCGGCTGGTGGCCGCGCTCGGGCCGCTGCTGGCCGCGCCGCTCGACCATGGCAGCGAATTCTTCCCGCCGACGACGTTGCAGGTGACCGGCTTCGATGTCGGCAATGCCGCGTCCAACGTCATCCCGGCGAGCGCGCGCGCGATGCTGAACATCCGCTTCAACGACCTGCACGACAGCGCGGGGCTGACGCAGCGCCTGCATGCCGCGTTGCAGGCCGCCGGATGCCGCTATGACATGGTCGCGGAATGCTCGGGCGAGAGTTTCCTCACCCGCCCCGGCCCCTTCGTCGATGCGTTGTCGCGCGCCATCGCGGCCAGCACCGGTGTCACGCCCGCGCTGGATACCGGCGGCGGGACGTCGGATGCGCGCTTCATCGCGCGGTATTGCCCGGTCGCGGAATTCGGCGCGGTGGGCGCCACGCTGCACCAGGTGAACGAGAACGCGCCGGTCGATGAACTGCGCGCCCTGGCAGGGACCTACCGCGCCATCCTGACCGAGGTGCTGGGCTGACCGCAGCCCCACCCCCGCCGGCCGGTCCGGTCGTGCGCGGCATCGCCGCCGCACTGCTGCTGGCGCGCGGGCGGGCCGCCGGCGTGCTGGCCTTCGCGCCCATTCCGGCCGAGGCGCGCGCGTCCTTCGTCGCGGCGCTGATCTGCCTGCCGGTCTTCCTGCTGCTGCGCGCGCTGAGCGGCCCCGGCGCGGAGGCCGGCATCGACCCGGCGCGCGCCCTGGTGGCAGACCTGATCGCCTATGTCTGTTCCTGGGCGGGCTTCGCGCTGGCCTCGCTGCCGTTGTGCGAGGCGATGGGCCGGCGCGCGCTATGGCCGCGCCTGGTCGCGGCGTGGAACTGGGTGAATGTGGTGCAGTACGTCGTGCTCGCCGGCTTCACCCTGCCGGTGCTGATGGGGCTGTCAGGCATCGTGGCGGATGCGCTGGGGCTGGCGGCGGTCGGCTATGCGCTGTGGCTGCAATGGTTCACCGCGCGCGCCGCGCTGGGCGTGAACGGCATGCGAGCCGCCGGCTTCGTGCTGCTGGACCTGGGGCTGGCACTGTTCCTGTCGGGGCTGGTGATCCGGCTGTCGGGGGGGTGATGGCGCTATCGGGAGGGCTCTGCCCTCCCGAACCCTCCCGCCGGGGGCATACGTGCCCCCGGACCCGCGTGAACGAAGGGCTGGTGGGGAGGAGGGGCATCGTCGGTGCGGCCGACGCGAAGGGCACGCCATGCCCCTCCTCCCCACCAGCCCTGTGACCCCGGGTCTGGGAGGCGGTCGCCTCCCAGCGGGGGGTCCGGGGGGCTGGCCCCCCGTCGCCCTCACCCCCAGGCGATCGCCGGTTCGTACCGCACGCCGGTCAGCGTCAGCCCTTCCGGCGGCGCGGTCTGGCCGGCGCGGGCGCGGTCGCGGCCATCCAGCACAGCGCGTGGCCAGGACGCCGGGCGGCGACCCATGCCGACCTCGGCCAGGGTGCCGACCAGGTTGCGGACCTGGTGGTGCAGGAAGGACCGCGCCTCGGCGATGATGACGATCTCGTCGGCGAAGCGCGCCACGTCCAGGCGGTCGAGCGTCCGCAGCGGCGACTTCGCCTGGCAGGAGGCCGCGCGATAGGCGGAGAAATCATGCCGGCCGAGCAGGCCCTGCGCGGCCTCGTGCATCGCTGCGGCATCGAGCCGCCGCTGCACGTGCCACACACGGCCGAGGTCGAGCGCGGGGCGCGACCGCCGGTTCAGGATGCGGAAGCGATAGGCGCGCCCGATGGCGTCGAAGCGCGGCGACCAGCCCGGGGCGGCGGCCACGGCGGACAGCACGGTCACCGGATGCGGGCGGGTGTGGAAGTTCAGCGCGTCGCGCACGCGATCCGGCGGCAGGTCGGCGGCGATGTCGACCAGCACGACCTGGGCCTCGGCATGCACGCCGGCATCGGTGCGCCCGGCGGCGGTGGCGGTGGGCGGTTCGCCGGCGTTCAGGTGGGCGGCGGCTTCCTCCAGCACCTGCTGGATCGACAGGCCCGTCGTTTGCCGCTGCCAGCCGATGAAGGGCGCGCCGTCGTATTCGACCAGCAGCGCAAAGGCGGGCATCAGTCCAGCGCCGCGCCGCGCGGCAGGGCGAAGCCGCGCAGGAAGTCAGCCGCGTCCATGGCCGCGCGGCCGGGGCGTTGCAGGCGCAGCAGGCGCAGCGCGCCGGCGCCGGTGGCGACCAGCGCGGCATCGTCCAGGATCGTGCCCGCCGCGCCTTCACCGGCTTCGACGCGCGCGGCCAGCACGCGCACCTGTTCGCCGGCATGGTCGAAATAGGTGCCGGGCCAGGGGTTCAGCGCGCGCACGCGGCGTTCCAGCGTAGCAGCGTCCTGCGTCCAGGCCAGCCGGCCGTCGCCCTTGGTCAGCTTGGCGGCATAGGTCACGCCGTGCTCGGGCTGCGGCACGGCGGGCGGGTCCTCGGCCAGGGCGCGCAACACCAGGCGCGCGCCCATTGCCGCCAGGGCGTCATGCAGCGCGCCCACCGTGGCGTCGGGCGCGATGGGCAGTGCTTCCGCCAGCAGCATCGGGCCGGTGTCGAGGCCTTCTTCCATCCGCATGATGGTGATGCCGGTCTCGCTGTCGCCAGCGAGCACCGCCGCATGGATCGGCGCCGCACCGCGCCAGCGCGGCAGCAGCGAGGCATGGATGTTGATGCACCCGCGCCGCGGCGCATCCAGCATCGCGCGCGGCAGGATCAGCCCATAGGCGGCGACCACCGCGGCATCGAGGTGCAGTGCCGCGAAGGCCTCGTGTTGCGCCGCGTCGCGCTTCAGGCGCGCGGGTGTGCGGACCTCCAGCCCCAGTTCCAGCGCGGCGCGATGCACCGGGCAGGGCGTTTCCTTCTGCCCGCGCCCGGCCGGGCGTGGCGGCTGGCAGTACACCGCGGCGATGTCGTGCCCCGCCGCATGCAGCGCGCGCAGCGACGGCACGGCGAAGTCGGGGCTGCCCATGAAGGCGAGGCGCATCGGCTCAGTCCCGCTGCTGTGACTTGAGGTCCTTCGCAAGCCGGCGCAGCAGCATGTTGCGCTTCAGCGCGCTGAGATAGTCCACGAACAGCACGCCATCCAGGTGGTCGATCTCGTGTTGCAGGCAGGCGGAGAGCAGGCCATCGCCCTCGATCTCGCGCCTGGCGCCGGACAGGTCGTGGTAGCGCACGCGCACCTGGGCCGGGCGCGTGACGTCGGCGTATTGGCCGGGCAGCGACAGGCAGCCTTCCTCGCGCGTCGCAACCTCCTTGCTGGCGCCGACGATCTCGGGGTTCACCAGCACGACCGGGTCGGGCTTCTCGTCCTTCTGCAGGTCGATCACCACCAGGCGCAGCAATTCGCCGACCTGCGGCGCGGCCAGGCCGATACCCGGCGCGGCGTACATCGCGGCCAGCATCTGCGGCGCCAGCGCGCGCACGCGATCGGCATCGGCGGCGCCGACGGGCTTGGCCTTGGCGCGCAGCCGCGCATCGGGGACGAACAGGATCGGCAGGGTGGGGGCGTCGGTCATGGCGGGCGGGGCGATGTAGACCTCGACGCCCCCCCTTGCAACCGCCGCTCCGCCAGCCAAAATCCTGGCATGGCGGGATGCTTCGGGTCCCGCCGCCGCTTCGCTCTCGATTGAGGAGGCCCGCTTCAGTGTCGCGCCAGTCGCTTTTCGGATCGCCCCTGTTCCTCGGCTTCGACCACCTCGAGCAGATGCTCGACCGCGTGGGCAAGAATGCCGATGGCTACCCGCCCTACAATATCGAGCAGACCGACGAGAACCGGCTGCGCATCACGCTGGCCGTCGCCGGCTTCGCCATGGAGGACCTCCAGATCACGCAGGAGGACAACCAGCTGGTGATCCGCGGCCGCCAGAAGGACGACAGCGAGGGCCGCATCTTCCTGCATCGCGGCATCGCCGCCAGGCAGTTCCAGCGGGCCTTCGTGCTGGCGGAAGGCATGGAGGTGGAAGGCGCCTGGCTCGACAACGGGCTGCTGCACCTGGAACTGAAGCGCCCGCAGCCCGAGACGCGGGTGAAGACCATCCGCATCGGCGCCCGCACCAACGGGCCGACCACCATCATGGACGGCCGCCCCGACCGGGGCTGAACGCCGCCCTCCCCCTCCGGGCCCATCCGGGCCGGACAACGCCGCACGGGCCCTTCGGGACGGCGCGGCAGGAGACCACAGATGACCGACCAGACCGACGACACCGACCTGCCGCAGGACCAGGCCCTGACCGCGGCGGAGCTCAAGCGCCTCTCGCCGCTCGACTGGGCGCGCTATGGCACGCAGCACATCGCCTATGTCCGGCCAGTGGTGGTGAACGGGCAGGCCGGGGTGTCCATCCACGCCGCCGACGGCACGCCGATCGGCGCGGCGCCGAGCCTCGACCTCGCGACCGCGGCCATCACGCAGCACGGCATGGGCGCGGCGCTGGTGCATTGACCGGGCGCGGGCCGCGCCCGCCCCGTCAGGCCGCCGGGTAGCCCAGCCTTTCGGCCAGGTCGCCGAACTTCCGGCGGAACTGCTCGTGCAACGCGGGGGTGAACTGCTCGCGCCACTGTTCCGGGCGGCCGCTGCGGACATGCCGGGATTGCGGCCCGCCCGAGAACAGGCTGTTGGCGCGCGCGATTCGCAGCGCCGCATCCATGTCCCGCGCACGCAGGCCAAGCCATTCGAAAGCCCGCCGATAGGTCCCCAGCGTGCGGTCGGTCACCAGCTCCTCGAAGCGGATGGTGATGAAGCCCGGCGGCGGCGCGACGAAATCCGCCATGCGGCGCAGCGTGCCGGCGGCCATGTGGTCCATCTCGAAGGCCATGCGCGCCTCGTCGTCGGGCAGCGAGGCGATCTTCTGGGTATAGGTCATCCCATCCAGGTTGGCGCGCGGCACATGCGCCCAGGCCTCCGGCGGGCCGGGCGTCAGGCGGGCATGGTAGTGGGCGCCGCTGATGACGACGTCGCGCGGGTCGCGCACCACCACGAAGCCGCGGGCGTCGGGCGGCAGCGGGCCGGTCTCGAAGCGCGAATGGGCGTCGATGAAGATGTCCCATCCGTCGATCGGCGGGCGATTGCGCGGCGAGGACAGGCGATAGCCGCGACGCACCGCGATCTGCGTGATGATCTTGAACATCAGCACGGTGCCGGTCTTGTGGAAGGTGCCGACCAGCATCTTGCCCAGCGGTGCCTCGACCGGCGTCGCAGCGTCCTGACCGGTCGTCTCCGCCATGCATCGCCACTCCATCCGACGGGGCCCAAGGGATGCCGGCCGCGTCGTGCCGGGTGCTGTAGCGCAGGGCCCCAGCGTGTCACAAGGCGGCCTTGCCCCGCGCACCCGGCCCGATAGCATGGCGCGTCGCGGCCGCTGCGCGACACGCCAGGGAGACCCGCCGCGACCATGGACAACCAGACGGCCCCGCTCGCCGGCGTGACGGCGGCGCGGGAAGCGGCCGCCGAGCAGACGGCGCGCCTGGAGGCGGTGCGCGCGGCCGCCGCGCGCGGCGACGGCGCCCAGACGCTGCGCCTGGCGCGAAACCTCGATCCGGCGCGCACCGGCCCGGGCATTGTCGTGGCGGTGACGAATGCGGCGTTGCTGGAAGGCAGCGCGGACGACATCGCCCATGCCGCCACCATCGCCATTGCGTCACCGCTGCGGCCGCGGCTGCGGATCACCATCGCCTCGCAGCTGGTCGGCGCGGGCCATGTGCTGGAGGGGCTGGCCGTGCTGCTCGCCGACCGCGCCAGCCTGGCCGATGGCGAGGACGAGGAAACCTCGTTGCAGCCGGTCGTGCTGCGGCTTCTCCAGCGCGCCGCCCAGGCCGGCGAGGTGCCGCCGATGCTCCGCGGCGCCATGGCGGCGCTGGGGCGGCGCATGCTGGGCGCCGCCGACCGCAGGCCGGAGCCCGCCGGCATCCCCTTCGGCCCGGAAGGACCGCGCACCGCGCTGCCCGGCCCGCCCACGATGATCCGCGGCGGACGCGACCTGCCCCCGCCGGTGGCGGCGGAGGCCGAGAGCGTGATGACAGGCTTCGTGGCCGCGACGTCGCGCATCGAACCGCCGTCGGTGCAGATGCTCCGCAATGTGTTCGTGGATCGCCGTGGCCTGGTCTGGGACCGGCATGGCCGGCCGGTGATGACCTACCAGCAGCCGGTCCCCGCAGCAGGGCTCGCCGCCATGGCCACGGCGCCGTCGGTGCGCGCCGCGGTGCTCGCGGTCGAGCAGCACGGCAACCTGTATCACTGGTTCGCGGAATGGCTGCCGAGCCTGGCCTGGCGGTTGAACGACGCCGCCGGCACGCTGCCCATCCTGCTGTCCGACCGCGCGCCCGCCTTCGTGGCGCAGAGCCTGGACCTCGCGGATGCTGGCGCGGCCCAGCGGATCGCGGTGGGCGACGCGATCTTCGTCAACCAGCTGTTCATCGGCACGCGCGACATGGCCTTCATGGCGCATCGCGCGGCCTATGGCGGCCTGCTGGAGCGCATCGCCGCGCGCGCCGACGCGATGGCCGGGCCGGAGATGGCCAGCGGGCCGCTGTATATCTCGCGCCGCGACACGACGAAGCGCCCGATGGCGAACGAGGCGGCGCTGGAGGCCGCACTGGCGCAGCGTGGCTTCGAGCCGGCGCTGTTCAGCGAGGCCTCGGTCGGCCACAACATCGCGCGGCTGCGGCGCGCGCCCTGCGTGGTGGCACCCCATGGCGCCGGGCTGGCGCTGCTGATGGCGGGGCGCCCGGACACGCGGGTGGTCGAACTGGTTCCCGCGACGCGCGGCGCGCTGTCGCTGAGGACCTGCTTCGCCAGGCTGTCGCGGCTGGTGGGGCACCGCCATGTGCTGTGGCTGGAACGGCCGGGGCTGATGGGCGGGCCCTGGGAGGCCGACCTGCCTGGCGTTCTTGCGGCGGTGGATACGGCGGCGGGTTGACGGGCGGTCAGATGCGCCGCGCGCAGGCCTGGAAGGCCTCGGTCACGGTGCGCGTCCCGCGCAGGTCGGCCGACCAGGGTGCCACGCGTTCGCCGGGGAAGGTCACCTGCATCCGCACACCGGCGGCGAAGGCCTCGACGAAATTGGTGAAGTTGCTGAAGGCGCCCTGGTAGGAGGCCTCGATCATGTCCGGGCGGCTGGTGCCGATGTAGTTGAGCTCGGCACGGCGGCCGTCGATGGCGATGACGATGCGTCCGCGTGCCTCGCGCCGCACGTTCCAGGTCCGGTCGCCCACCTGCACGAAGCCATGCAGTTCTCCGCGCAGGCGCTCCACCTTGATCCAGAAGAAGCGGCCGAGCCGATTGGCGTTGGTGCCCATGCCGCAGAGCTGCCCGCCATCGCCCTGCGCGACATAGGCCCGCCAGCCATTCGTCTCGACCAGGGTGCGGACTTGCTGCGCCGAGGCCGGCTGAGCGATGGCAATGATGGCCGCCAGGGCCAGGATGATGTGACGCATGGCGAGATCCTTCCTGCTTCGCGCGACCGCAAGATTAACGCGATGTCACGCGAACGGAAGATGCCGGCGGCGGGCGCGGTGAAGCATTTCGCCGCGCCGCCGCCGTTGTGTCATTCCGCCGCGACGGCGGCGGCGTCGGTCATCGGGACCGGCAGGTACTTCGCGTATTCCTTCGGCACGACGTGCCAGAAGCGGTGCCGTTCGGTCGCCCATTCGTTCAGCAGGCGGGCGGCGAAGCGGCTGCCGGTTTCCGCGACATGCCGGGCGATCAGGTCGCACAGCACGCCTTCCCAATGCGGATGCGACAGGCGGCCCCAGAGCAGCGTCTCGGGGTTCACGCGCACGCCGAAGGTGTCGTCGGCGTCGTAGATGAAGGCTTGGCCGCCGGTGAAGCCGGCGCCGAAATTGTCGCCCACCGCACCCAGGATCGCGACCGTGCCGCCGGTCATGTATTCGCAGCCATTGGCGCCACAGCCCTCGACCACCGCGGTGGCGCCGGAATTGCGGACGGCGAAGCGTTCGCCGGCCTGGCCGGCGGCGAACAATTCGCCGGCCGTCGCGCCATACAGGCAGGTGTTGCCGATGATGGTGTTGTCGTTCCACACCAGAGGCGAGGACGGCGCCGGCCGCACCACGATCGACGCGCCCGAAAGGCCCTTGCCGACATAGTCGTTGGCATCGCCGAAGACTTCCAGCTTCAGGCCCTTCACGCCGAAGGCGCCGAGCGACTGCCCGGCCGACCCGCGCAGCCGCACGTTCAGATGCCCCGGCTGCAGCCCGGACATGCCGAATTGCCGCGTGATGCGCGAGGACACCTTGGTGCCGATGGCGCGATGCGTGTTCCGGATGTTGTACTGGAGCTGCATCTTCTCGCCGTGGCGGAACAGCGCGTCGGCGTCGCGGATCATCTCCGCGTCGAGCGTCTCCGGCACCTCGTTGCGGCCTTCCAGCGTGCAGTAGGAGGCATGCGGGCCGGCATCCGCCTGCACCAGCAGCGGGTTGAGGTCGAGGTCATCGAGATCCTCCGACCCGCGGCTGACCTGTTGGAGCAGGTCGGTGCGCCCGATCACGTCGGTCAGCTTGCGGAAGCCGAGGGCTGCGATGATCTCGCGCACCTCCTCCGCCACGAAGGAGAAGAGGTTGATGACCTTCTCCGGCGTGCCGGTGAATTTTTCCCGCAGCGCTTCGTCCTGAACACAGACCCCGACGGGGCATGTGTTCGAGTGACACTGGCGCACCATGATGCAGCCCATCGCGACCAGCGATGCGGTGCCGATGCCGAACTCCTCCGCGCCGAGCATCGCCGCGATGACCACGTCGCGGCCGGTCTTGATGCCGCCATCGGTCCGCAGCTTCACGCGGTGGCGCAGGCGGTTGAGCTGCAGCACCTGGTGCGTCTCGGACAGGCCGAGTTCCCAGGGCAGGCCGACATACTTGATGGACGAGACCGGCGAGGCCCCGGTGCCGCCGGAATGGCCCGACACCAGGATGGCGTCGGCCTTCGCCTTCGCGACGCCGGCGGCGATGGTGCCGATCCCCGACCGCGCGACCAGCTTCACGCAGACCGTCGCATCCGGGTTGATCTGCTTCAGGTCGTAGATGAGCTGCGCCAAATCCTCGATGGAATAGATGTCGTGGTGCGGCGGGGGCGAGATCAGCATCACGCCCGGCGTCGAATGGCGCAGCTTGGCGATCAGGCCGGTGACCTTGAAGCCGGGCAGCTGCCCGCCCTCGCCGGGCTTCGCACCCTGGGCGACCTTGATCTCGATCTCGCGGCAATTGTTGAGGTACTCGGCGGTGACGCCGAAGCGGCCGGAGGCGATCTGCTTGATGGCGCTGTTGGCGTTGTCGCCATTGGGGCGCGGCTTGGCGCGGGACGGGTCCTCGCCGCCCTCGCCGGAATCGGAGCGCGCGCCGATGCGATTCATGGCGATGGAGAGCGTTTCATGCGCTTCCGGCGACAGCGCACCCAGCGAGATGCCCGGTGCGACCAGGCGCTTGCGGATTTCGGTGATGCTCTCGACTTCCTCGAGCGTCACCGCGCTGCGGCCTTCCATGCGGAAATCCAGCAGGTCGCGCAGGGCGACCGGCGGCAGGCGGCGCACCGCCTCGGAATAGCGCTTGTAGGTCTGGTAGCTGTCGGTCTCGACCGCCTTCTGCAGCGTATGGATCAGGCTGCCGTCGAAGGCATGCACCTCGCCGCGCCGGCGCAGCTTGTAGAGGCCGCCGACCGGCAGCGCGACGGCGCCTTCCTGCCAGGCCTTGTCGTGCAGGGCGAGCAGCCGGCGCGCGATGCCCGACAACCCGATGCCGGAAATGCGCGAGGGCGTGCCGGGGAAGAATTCCGCCACCAGCGCGCGCGACAGGCCGATCGCCTCGAAGTTCATGCCGCCGCGATAGGACGACAGCACGCCGATGCCGAGCTTGGACATGACCTTCAGCAGGCCCTTGTCCACCGCCTTCTTGTACTTCGCGACCGCATCGCCCAGGCCGACATTGCCGAACAGGCCGCGGCGATGGCGGTCGGCGATGCTCTCCTGCGCGAGATAGGCGTTCACGGTGGTCGCACCCGCGCCGATCAGCACGGCGAAGTAGTGCACGTCCATGCATTCCGCCGCGCGGACGTTCAGCGACGTGAAGGTCCGCAGCCCGTGCTTGACCAGGTGAGTCTGCACCGCGCCGACCGCCAGGATCATCGGGATCGCGGCGCGTTCGGCGCATTGCGCCTCATCGGTCAGGATGACGTGGGCGTGGCCGGAGCGCACACCTTCCTCGGCCTCGCGCCGGATCCGTTCCAGCGCGCGGCGCAGCCCGCCCTCGCCATCCGTGACGTCCCAGGTGCAGTCCACGGTGCAGACCGTGCTGCCCATGTAGCCGCGCATCGCGTCGAACTGCGCGTTGGAGAGCACGGGGCTCTCCAGCATCAGCATGTCGCACTGCGTCGGGTCTTCATCCAGGATATTGCCGAGGTTGCCCAGGCGCGTGCGCAGCGTCATCACGCGGGATTCGCGCAGGCTGTCGATCGGTGGGTTGGTGACCTGCGCGAAGGTCTGGCGGAAGTAGTGGTGCAGGCCGCGATACTGTTCGGACAGCACGGCGATGGGCGTGTCGTCGCCCATCGAGCCGATCGCCTCGTTGGCGTCCTCCACCATGGGGTGCAGGATGCTTTCCAGCTCCTCCAGCGTGTAGCCCATCGCGAGCTGCCGGCGGCGCAGTTCCTCGGCGGCGAAGTTGGCGCGTTCGTCGCCCTCGGCCTTGACGATCTCGTCGATGCGGGTCGTGCGGGCGGTCCACTTGCCGAAGGGCTTGCGGGCGGCGAGCGTATCCTTCAGCGCGGCGTCCTCGTAGAAGCGCGCTTCCTCGAGATCCACGCCGATGCATTGTCCCGGCCCGAGGCGGCCCTTCTGGATGATGCGGTCCTCGGCCACCTTCACCATGCCGGTCTCGCTGCCCACGATCAGCAGGCCATCGGCGGTGACGGTGTAGCGCATCGGGCGCAGGCCGTTGCGGTCGAGCCCCGCGACAACCCAGCGCCCATCCGTCGCGGCGATCGCCGCCGGGCCGTCCCAGGGTTCCATCACCGCGTTGCAGTACATGAACAGCTCGCGGTGGTTCTCCGGCATGGTGGCGTTGTTGCCGGTGCTCTCGGGGATCAGCATGGCCTTGGCCATCGGCGCGTCGCGCCCGCCGCGCACGAGCAGTTCGAACACGTTGTCGAGCGTGGCGGTATCGGAGCCGCCGGCCTGCACGATTGGCTTAATGTCCTCGATATACGGGTCGAGCAGCGCATGCGACAGGCGCGTCTCGTGCGACTTCATCCAGTTGGCGTTGCCGTGCAGCGTGTTGATCTCGCCGTTATGGGCGAGCATGCGGAAGGGCTGCGCCAGGCGCCAGGTCGGGAAGGTATTGGTGGAATAGCGCTGGTGGTAGATGGCGAAGCGCGAGACGAAGCGCGCATCCATCAGGTCGGGGTAGAATTCCGTCAGGCTCTCGGCCAGGAACATGCCCTTGTAGATGAGCGAGCGCGCGGACAGCGAGCACAGGTACAGCTCGGGAATCTGCGCGGCGATCGCCTGCTTCTCGATGCGGCGGCGGATGACGAACATGTCGCGCTCGACCGTCTCGACGTCGCGCTGCTCGGGGTCCCAGATCAGGATCTGCTCGATCTCGGGGCGCGTGGCGTTCGCCTTTTCGCCGATGCAGCCGACGCTGATCGGCACCTGGCGCCAGCCATAGATGGAATAGCCGGCGTTGAGGATCTCGGTCTCGATGATCTGCCGGCAGCGTTCCTGCGCGCCGAGGTCGGTCTTGGGCAGGAACACCATGCCCACCGCGATGCGCCCGGGGCGCAGCCGGTCGCCGCCGCGTTCCACGACTTCCGCGAAGAAATCCTGCGGGACTTCTACATGGATACCCGCACCGTCGCCGGTCTTGCCATCGGCATCGACGGCGCCGCGGTGCCAGACCGCCTTCAGCGCATCGATGCCGGCCTGCACCACGGCGCGGGACGGCTTGCCGTCCAGCGCCGCCACCAGGCCGACGCCGCAGGCATCGTGCTCGGTCAGGTCCAGGTGCGCGTCGTTCTCCAGCGCGGCGCGGCCGCGGGCGAAGGCTTCGACGAAATCGGCGCCGGATTCATGCTGCGTCATGTCGCTCACTCCGCCGCGATGGCCGGGGCCGCGGCCCGGGCCTGGATGAAGCCATGGATCTGCTCGGCCGCGTCGCGCCCGTCGCGGATGCCCCACACGACCAGCGAGGCGCCGCGCACGATGTCGCCGGCGGCGAAAACGCCGGGCAGCGCGGTCATCATGGTGCGATGGTCGATCTTCAGCGTGCCCCAGCGGCTCACCGGCAGCGCGGGTTCGTTGAAGGCGGCGGGCAGGTCCTCGGGATCGAAGCCGAGCGCCTTGATGACCAGGTCGGCCTGCAGCGTGAAGCCGGCATTGGCGATGGGTTCCACCTGCTGGCGCCCGGTGGCGTCGGGCAGGCCGAGATGCATGCGCTGCGCGCGCACGCCCTGCACGCGGCCCTCGCCGGTGAAGGCTTCCGGGGCGGCCAGCCATTCGAAGCGCACGCCTTCTTCCTCGGCGTTCTTCACCTCGCGCATCGACCCCGGCATGTTCGCCTTGTCGCGGCGATAGAGGCAGGTGACCGAGGCCGCGCCCTGGCGCACCGCGGTGCGGACGCAATCCATCGCGGTGTCGCCGCCGCCGATGACCACGACATGCTTGCCCTCGGCATTCAGCGCGCCGGATTCGAAGGCCGGCACGTCATCGCCCAACCCCTTGCGGTTGGACGCGATCAGGTAGTCGAGCGCCGGCACCACGCCATCCAGCCCCGCACCCGGGCAGGCGATGTCGCGCGCCTTGTAGACGCCGGTGGCGATCAGCACGGCGTCGTGCTTGCCGCGCAGTTCCTCCAGCGTGATGTCGCGGCCGACTGCCACGTTCAGGCGGAATTCGATGCCGCCCTGCACGTATTGCTGCCAGCGGCGGACCACGACCTCCTTCTCAAGCTTGAAGTTCGGGATGCCGTAGATCATCAGCCCGCCGGCGCGGTCGTGGCGGTCATACAGCGCGACCTGGTAGCCCATGACGCGCAGGCGTTCGGCCGCGGCCATGCCGGCCGGGCCGGCGCCGATGATGCCGACGCTTTGCGGGCGCTCGCGCACGGGGGTGGGGGGCTTGACCCAGCCTTTCTCCCAGGCGGTGTCGGTGATGTACTTCTCGACCGCACCGATGGTGACGGATTCGAAGCCCTTCTCGATGACGCAATTGCCTTCGCAGAGCCGGTCCTGCGGGCAGACGCGGCCGCAGATCTCGGGGAAGGTGTTGGTGGCGGCGGCGACCTCGTAGGCTTCCTCGATCCGCCCCTCGGCTGTCAGTTTCAGCCAATCCGGGATGTTGTTGTTGAGCGGGCAATGCACCTGGCAGAACGGCACGCCGCATTGCGAGCAGCGCGAGGCCTGCGCGCCCGCGGCTTCCTGCGCGAAGGCCTGGTAGACCTCGCCCCAATCGGCACGGCGCGTGCTTGGCTCGCGCTTGTCCGGCTGGCGCTGCTGCAGGCGGACGAACTGGAGCATCTTCTCGGCCATAGGAACCCCCGCGGCGACAATCCGAGCCGGGGCCGCGGCATGGCCGCGCATGATCCGGCATCGGACCCCTGGCGGGAGGTCACATACGGCATGGAAAAGCCCCGCGCGAGTCCTTTTTGCGCCGATAGGGCAGATTTCATGTCCTAATTTGCGAAGGCTTCACCGTGCCATTCGCAAATCTTCATCTTCGCATCGCGGATTAGGTCCGAATCGGCTATACTGCCCGGCGCGACCCGCCCGCGCGGTAGCGCGCCAGGTAAGCCGGCGCGATCGCCTCCGCCGCCTTCGGCGAAATCCCGAGATCCGCCAGCGTCAGCGCGCCCTCCGCTACCAGATTGTCCTGTCCCAGCAGCAGCAGCTGGTCGCGCGTGAGCGGCGGCGTGGGCAACATCTCGCCAAGGCGTGCCTGGAACGCGACCAGCTTGTCCGGCAGCGCCACCAGCCGGCGGCGCCGATGCGTGTGCTCCAGCACGAATTCCAGCACCTCGCGCATCGACATCGCCCGCGGGCCGCCGAGCTCGTAGGTGCGCCCTTGCGCGTCGTCGCGCTCGATCGCCGCCATCACGGCATCCGCCACGTCGCCGACATAGACCGGCTGGAACTTCGTTTCCCCCGCCACCACGGGCATGAAGGGCAGCACCGCGGCGAGGCCGGCGAAACGGTTGAAGAACTGGTCCTCCGGCCCGAACACCACCGACGGGCGCAGGATGGTGGCGCCGTAGAAGGCGGTCCGCACCGCCTCCTCGCCCTCGGCCTTGCTGCGGGCATAGAGGCTCTCGCTGCCGGCATCGGCGCCGATCGCGGACAGGTGCACCAGCCGCTGAACGCCGGCCTCGGCAGCCAGCCGCGCGACGCGCCCCGCACCCTCGGCCTGGATGCGCTGGAAGTCGCCGGGCTTCTTCTCGAACAGGATGCCGACCAGGTTCACCACGACCTCGGCGCCCGCCACCGCGCGCGCCACCGAGGCATCGTCCGTGATCGTCGCCGCGACCGGCACCACCTGGCCGACGCCGCCCAGGGTCCGCAGCTTGCCGGCCTTCTCGGTGTCCCGGCCGGCGACGCGCACGATGTAGCCGGCCTTGGCCAGGCGCTGCACCACGTGCCGGCCGATGAAGCCGGCGCCGCCGAAGACCGTCGCCACCCGTCGCGAAGCCATGCCCTACCCCCGTTCCGCTGCGTGCCGGACCATATGGGGATGGTCCGGGCACGCCAAGGCACGGCACGGCTTGACGGCGCGCCCGGCTGGTCGTAATTGCCCGGCCCTCGCCGCAAGGCACCGGCCCCCTGCCCAGGTGGCGGAATTGGTAGACGCGCTGGCTTCAGGTGCCAGTGACCGCAAGGTCGTGAAGGTTCGAGTCCTTTCCTGGGCACCATGGCTACCGGCGCGAGGCGGCCTGCCGCCGCACCAACGCCGGCATCGATGACAGCCGGTGCAGCGTACGCGCGACGCCATCACCCCGGCGGCGCGGCGAATACCTGGAACATGTCGGCCACGATCTGCCAGCCGGCAGGCGAGCTTTTGACATAGACCATCGACCGGACGCGCTGGCGCCGCGCAGGCGGAGCCGGGTCGGCGCCCTCCACCTCCCACTCCCAGATGACGACGCCGGCGTCGGTACCGCCGTCGAACCGCGCCCGCAGCAGCCGCAGCGCTGGCTGGCCCGCGGCGAGGTTGCGCGCCAGCGTGGCCCTGATCCGGTCCCGTCCCGCGATGGCTCCCCCCTGCGGCGTCAGCATCACGCCCTGTTCGGCGTAGAGGCCGGCAACGCGTTCGATGTCGCGCGCCGCCATGGCCGCCTGGAACTGCCGCACGAGCTCGGTGGGCGTGGTGGGCCCCGCCGGCGCCTGGGCCTGGGCCACGCCGCCCGACCCCGACAGCGGCACCGCCGCAGCGCCGGCCGCGATAACGGCACGGCGACGCAAGTTCGATTCGGTCATGTCTAGCCCTTCCCGGTTGGCGCCGCGCGCGGCGCACCGCATGATGCGACGCGAACGAAACGATGGGCAACCCGCCGGGTTCCGCAGGCCGTCCTGCAGGCACTTGCCGATGACCCGCCCGGCCGGCACGATGCTGGCGCCGCTGCGCCTGTCGTGTGCTTGCCTCGACCCCGCGCGCGCCGTAAGACCGCCTTGCATTCCCTGGGTTTCGCCGCTGTCGCGCGGCACCGCGGGGTATCGCCGCCATCGCGCGGCGCCGCCCGGCATCGCTGCCATCGCGCGGCGCGGCCGCGACGGGACGCAACCCGCAGATGAGGCTCGGCAAACCCTTGGGCACCACCCTGTTCACCCATGCCGGCGTGACCATCCGCCTGCACCGCAACGACCTGCCCGACGGCATCGATTTCGGCCGCGTGGTCGCGATCGACACCGAGACGATGGGCCTCAACCCGCATCGCGACCGGCTGTGCCTGGTGCAGCTGTCGTCGGGCGACGGCAGCGCGCATCTGGTGCAGCTGGTGCCCGAGAGCCTGGGCGGGCAGGGCTTCGCCGCGCCGAACCTGAAGAAGCTGCTGGCCGACCCGGCGGTGACCAAGCTGTTCCATTTCGCGCGCTTCGACGTCGCGGTGCTGTTCCATTGCCTCGGTGTCACCACGGCGCCGGTGGTCTGCACCAAGGTGGCGGCGAAGCTGGTCCGCACCTTCACCGACCGCCACGGGCTGAAGGACCTGTGCAAGGAATTGTTGGGCGTGGACCTGTCCAAGCAGCAGCAGACCTCCGACTGGGGGGCGCCGGAACTCACGCCAGAACAGCTCGCCTATGCGGCGTCGGACGTGCTGCACCTGCATGCGCTGTGGGCGAAACTGGAGGGGCTGCTGAAGCGCGAAGGGCGGCTTGACCTGGCAGAGGCGTGCTTCCGGTTCCTGCCGGCGCGGGGGAAGCTGGACCTGCTGGGGTACGAGGACCCGGATATCCTGAGTCATTAGTTTTTTCGTGACCCTCAGACGGCGGGCGGGCCCGTTTTGCCTGACCCTCAAGCGGCGGGCGGGCCGCATCCGCGGCCCTTGCCTTCGCGCCATGCACTGGTGCGCCCGGCGCCGATGATGGTCTGGGCGCGGTCGCGCATTCACGGTCCCGGATCGTGCCGCCGCGCGTGGCACGCTTCTTGATTGTCAATACCCCAGTTTCATTGACCCATCGCTTCCGCCGCACCATACAAGTGGCGTGAACGCAGCATCCCCGCATCCCGACATCGTCACCGCCCGCCGCGTCCTCGCGCTGGAATCCGAAGCGCTGACCGCGCTCGCCGACAGCCTCGACGAGCATTTCGCGCAGGCCGTCTCACGCCTGGCCGGCGTGACCGGGCGCGTGGTGGTCTCGGGCATGGGCAAGTCCGGGCATGTCGCGCGCAAGATCGCCGCGACCATGGCCTCGACCGGCACCCCCGCGCTGTTCGTGCATCCTGCCGAGGCCTCGCATGGCGACCTCGGCATGATCGTCGCCGGCGATGCGGTGCTGGCGCTGTCCAATTCCGGGGAAACCCCCGAACTGGCAGACCTGATCGGCCATGCCAAGCGCTTCGGCCTGCCGCTGGTCGGCATCATCGGCCGCGCCGGCAGCACGCTGGCGCGCGCCGCCGATGTTGCCCTGGTGCTGCCCGCCGCGCCCGAGGCCTGCCCGATGGGCCTCGCGCCCACCACATCGACCACCATGCAGCTTGCGCTGGGGGATGCCATCGCGGTGGCGCTGCTGGAACGCCGCGGCTTCACAGCGGCCGATTTCCGTGTGTTCCACCCGGGCGGCAAGCTCGGCGCGCGGCTGTCGCGCGTGCGGGACCTGATGCATGGCGCGCCGGAACTGCCCATCGCGCCCGCCGCCATGCCGATGGATGCCGCCATCGTCGCCATGACCGCGCGCCGCTTCGGCTGCCTGGGCGTGACCGATGCCGATGGCCGGCTGCTCGGCATCATCACCGATGGCGATCTGCGCCGCGGCCTGGAATCCGGCGGCGCGGCCACGCTGTTGTCGCGCAACGCCGGCGACATCATGACCCGCGCCCCGCGCACCGTGCGCCCCGACACCCTGGCCGCCGAGGCGCTGCACGAGATGAACACGCGCGCCATCACCGCGCTGTTCGTACTGGACGATTCCGCCCGTCCGGTCGGCATCCTGCACATCCACGATCTGCTGCGGGCGGGGGTCGCGTGACGGCGCGCTGCGCATATCGCGTGACGACGCGCCATGCAGCGCGCGTGACGACGCGCGGGTCGCATCGCGCCACGCCGCGCGGACCCGCGCCGTGAGCACGCGCGAGGATCCCCGCGCGCCAGGCCCCGTGCCGCTGCGCGCCGGCGCCGCGCCGGTCGCGCCGCGCCGCATGCTGGCGCCGTCGCGCGAACGCTGGTCGCCCTCGGCCGGGCAGATCGCGCGCCGGCGGCTTGCGGTGCGCGTCGCCAAGTGGCTCTTCCCCATGCTGGGTGTCGGCCTGCTTTTGGGCATCGCCGTCTGGCCGGAGATCGGCCGCATGGAGGACAATGCCCGCGTGTCCTTCCGCCGCGTCATCCAGGCGCAGCCCGATGCCGTGCGGCTGGTCGAGCCGCGCTACCAGGGCCTGGACGAGCAGAACCGCCCCTTCACCGTCACCGCCGACGTGGCGGCGCAGACCGACGCGCCCGACATCGTGGACCTGGCGCAGCCGCGCGCCGACATCCTGCTGACCGACGGGTCCTGGGTGTTGCTGGAATCGCGCGAGGGCCGCTTCGACAAGGCGCGCAACCGGCTCGACCTGTCGGGCGACGTGACGCTCTGGCAGGATGGGGGGAACATGCTGGTGACCGCGACGGCCGAGGTGCAGCTGCAGGAAGGCGCCGCTTCGGGCGACAGCCCGGTTGCCGCGCAGGGGCCCTTCGGCACGCTGGTCAGCGAAGGCTTCCGGCTGACGGAACGCGGCCAGGTAGTGGTCTTCACCGGGCGCTCCCGCGCCGTGCTGGAGGGCGGGCGATGAGGCGCGCCATGCTGGCGCTTGGCGCCGCGCTGTGCGCCGGCCCCGTCCTGGCGCAGGGCATCGACCTCAGCCAGGGCGGGCCGGTCGAGGTGACGTCCAATGACGGCATCGAATGGCGCCAGGCCGAACAGGTGATCGTCGCGCGCGGCCAGGCGCGTGCTACGCGCGGCGGCGTGACCGTTGAATCTGATCGGCTGATCGCGCGCTATCGCCCGCGCGGCAATGCTGGCGCCGCGGCTGCCCGCCCGCCGGCCGAAGGCCCCGCCGGCGGCGGTGAGGTCTGGCGCATGGAGGCGGAGGGCAACGTCGTCATCACGACGGCCACCGACCGCGCCGAGGGCGATCGCGCCGTCTACGACATGGACCAGGCGGTGATGGTGCTGACCGGGCAGAACCTGCGCCTGATGAACCCCGACAATACGCTGACGGCGCGCGACAGCATCGAATACTGGTCGGGCCGGCGGATGGCGGTGGCGCGCGGCAATGCCGTGGTGGTTACCGCCGACGGCCGGCGCGTGCGCGCCGATACGCTGGTCGCGTATTTCCTCGAGAACGCCGCGCCGGGTGCGGCGCCACGGCCGCAGACGGTCGCCGCCCCCGGGGGCGCGCCTGGCGCGCAGTCGCCTTCCAGCCTCGATCGCGTCGAGGCCTTCGGCAATGTCGAGATCCGCACGGCGGACGAGGTCGTGCGTGGCGATCGCGGCGTCTACAGCCCCAATACGGGGATCGCGCGGCTGCTGGCGAATGTGCGGATCACGCGCGGGGAGAACACGCTGTCGGGCCAGGAAGCGATCGTGAACATGCAGACCGGCGTGGCGCGGCTGGTCTCGGCACCCGGCGCGCGCGTGCAGGGGCTGGTGGTGCCGCAGCAGGGCGGCCAGGGCCTGCCCGCGCCGGGCCAGCCGCAGCAGCAGGACACGCCACGATGAGCGACACGCTGCGCGTTATCGAAGGCGCCGCCGGCACGTTGGTCGCGAACGGCCTGGGCAAGCGCTACAAGAAGCGCCCGGTCGTGCGCGGCGTATCCATTTCCGTGAAGCGCGGCGAGGCGGTCGGGCTGCTCGGCCCGAACGGCGCCGGCAAGACCACCACCTTCTACATGATCACCGGCCTGGTGCAGCCCGATGAAGGCCAGGTGATCCTGGACGGGCACGACGTCACCACGCTGCCGATGTATCGCCGCGCGCGCCTCGGCCTCGGCTACCTGCCGCAGGAAGCCTCGATCTTCCGCGGGCTGAACGTCGAGGACAACATCCGCGCCGCGCTGGAAGTGGTGGAGCCCGTGCGCGACCGGCGCGAGCAGATGCTCGACAGCCTGCTGGCGGAATTCGGCATCTCCCACCTGCGGCGCGCGCCCGCGCTGGCGCTGTCGGGCGGCGAGCGGCGGCGCTGCGAGATCGCCCGCGCGCTGGCGACGCACCCCGCCTATGTGCTGCTGGACGAACCTCTGGCGGGCATCGACCCGATCGCGGTGGGCGAAATCCGCGACCTGGTGAAGCACCTCAAGAACCGCGGCATCGGCGTGCTGATCACCGACCATAATGTGCGCGAGACGCTCGAGATCATCGACCGCGCCTATATCCTGCACGACGGCCAGGTGCTGATGGAGGGCAGCCCCCGCGACATCGTCGCGCATGAGGGGGTGCGCCGCGTCTACCTGGGCGAAAGGTTCAGTCTTTAGTCTGCCCGCCATGCATGGAGCCGCCACACCAACCCTGCATGCATGGCGGAATCGCGCCGGGAGCGCTCCATAGTGGCGATCGGCCCGCGCCTCGATATGCGCCATTCGCAGCAGCTGGTGATGACGCCGCAGCTGCGCCAGGCGATCAAGCTGCTGCAATCCTCCAACATCGAGGTCACCGCCTTCGTCGAGGAGGAGCTGGAGCGCAACCCGCTGCTCGAACGCGACGAGCGCACCGACCCCGGCCCCGATGCCGGCCGCAGCACCGACCCGCTTCCCCTGGCCCCCGAGGCGCCCGACGCCGCCGCGGCCGCGTCCTCCGATGTGCTGCCGGCCGAATCCGCGGCACCGCTCGATGCCCAGTGGGACAATGTCTATGACGCGGGCACGCCGCATATGGGCGCGGGCGGGCGCGCCGATTTCGACGACGAGCTGTCCGGCATCGACGCCATGGCCGCGCCCGGCAAGACGCTGCGCGAACACATCGGCGAGCAGCTTCGCCTGACCTTCCGCACGCCGGCCGAACGCATGATCGCGGGCAACCTGCTCGCGCTGGTGGACCCCGCCGGGCGGCTCGCGGTGCCGGATGCCACCATCGCCGACGCGCTGGGCTGCGAGGAAGCCTTGGTCACCGCCGTGCGCCGGACGATGCAGCGCTTCGACCCGGTCGGCATGTTCTGCGCCGATCTGCGCGAATGCCTGATGGTCCAGCTGGCCGACCGCAACCGCTTCGACCCGGCCATGGCCGCGCTGCTCGACAACCTGGACATGCTCGTGCGGCGCGACCTGCGCGGGTTGCAGCGCGTCTGCGGCGTCGATGCCGAGGACATGGCCGAGATGGTGGCCGAGCTGAAGCGGCTCGACCCCAAGCCGGGCTGTTCCTTCGATGCGCCGCCGGCGGTCACGCAGATCCCCGATGTGCTGATGCGCCGCGGGCCGGCCGATGACTGGATCATCGAACTGAACCCCGAGACGCTGCCGCGCGTGCTGATCAACCGCGGCTTCCACGCCCGCGCCGTGGTCGGCGCGAAGTCGCGCGACGAAAAGGCCTGGGTGGCCGAACGCTTGCAGACCGCGTCCTGGCTGGTGAAGTCGCTCGAACAACGCGCCAACACCATCCTGAAGGTCTCGGCCGAGATCGTGCGCCGGCAGGACGGCTTCTTCCGCCATGGCGTGGCGCATCTGCGCCCGCTGATCCTCCGCAACGTGGCGGAGGAAGTGGGCATGCACGAAAGCACCGTCTCCCGCGTTACCTCCAACAAGGCGATCGCCACGCCGCGCGGCACCTTCGAGCTCAAGTATTTCTTCACCACCGCCATCGCGGGCACCGCGGGAGGCGATGCCGTGAGCGCCGAGGCCGTGCGCCACCGCATCAAGGCGATGGTCGAGGCCGAGAGCCTGGCCGATATCCTGTCGGATGACGCAATCGTCGACAGACTTCGCGCGGAAGGCGTGGACATCGCACGCCGGACCGTGGCCAAATACCGGGACGCGTTGCGGATACCATCATCCGTGCAACGCAAACGGGAGAAGGCCGTCCCGGCCTGATCCGACCCAGCCTGTGCAGGCCCGCGCGGAGGATGCGGACCTGGCGATACGGTCGCCACGGGGCGGCCCCTCCCCTTCACTGAAGAAGGAGGGCACAGCCCCATGCATGTCACCGTCGCAGGCAAGCAAGTCGAAACCGGCGAAGCGCTGAAGGTTCATGTACGCGATGGCCTCGATGCCATCACGCGCAAGTATTTCGACCACGCGCTGGAAGCCAACGTCACGTTTCATCGTTCCCGAGCGCATTTCGCCTGCGACATCAACCTCAAGGCCGGCCGCGGCCTGACCATGCGCGCGGAGGGCGAAGGCCCCGACGCGCACCGCGCCTTCGAGGAAGCCGCCGAGCACCTGGCCAAGCGCCTGCGCCGGTATCGCCGCCGCATGAATGAACATGCACGGTCCCATGCGCCCGAGCGCGAGGTGCCGCCCGATGCCCCGCCCGCCGGGCGCGAGCGCGTGCTGGAGGCGATCCGCGACGAAGAGGAGGAGGCGCCCGCCACCAACGGTGCCGACCACGGCGCCATCATCGCCGAACACCCCGCCGCGATCGACCTGCTGACGGTCGGCGAGGCGGTGATGCGGATGGACCTGGCGCATGTGCCGGTGCTGATGTTCCGCAACAGCGCGACGCGCGCGCTGAACGTGGTCTATCGGCGCGGCGACGGGAATGTCGGCTGGATCGACCCCGGCGGGGCGTGACGCCGGCGGCCCGAAGGGCCGACCGGCCTGCGCGCAAGGTTGCCGTGGCGGCTGCGCGCGAAACAAAGGCCGTGCCGGCAGGGGTCCCGCGGGGCCCCTGCCACGGCGATCAGAAGCCGAGCCATTCGAAGAAGCTGCGCCGGCGCGGCTGCACAACCGCCGTCTCGCCGACATTGCCGTCGCGCCCGAGGGCGGCGTTCTCGCGCAGGCGCTGCGCCTCGCGCGTGGGGTCCACCGGGGTGCCGGGGGGCGGCGGGTCGCGCCAGAAGATCAGCCGGTCGGTCAGCGCGCGGTTGGGCTGGTCCAGCCGCAGGCTTTCCTCGTCGACCCGGCGGCGGATGTCGTCCGGCGCATCCGGGCCGGCGCGCTGCAGCAGCGCCGATTCGCCCACGGTGCTGCGCTGGTTCGGCGCGCGGCGCGGGTCGTCCAGCGACAGGCCAGGCACCAGCAGCGCCTCGGCCTGGTTGCGGGCGCTGCGTTCCTGCGGCCGCGGCGACCCGGGGCGCGGGGAGGGCAGCGTCGTCATGTCCGGCGGCATGGACAGCGGCGCGCGGGTGGTCACCTGGAATTCATCCGGCGCATCGCGCACGAGGCCGAGCGAACGGGTGGTGTTCGGCCCGCAGGCGGCGAGGGCCAGCGCCGCCGCGGCGGCCAGGACGGGGGTGTGGCGCATCATGGCCCCTCCTTAGTCTGCGGCTTTGGCCGGAACAAGGCATCCGCGACCAGGGCGAGCACCCCGCAGACGATTGCCGCATCCGCCACGTTGAAGACATACCAGTGCCAGCCCCAGGCATGGGCGTCCACGAAATCCACAACGGCACCGAAACGGACGCGGTCGATCACATTGCCGATGGCCCCGCCGATGACGGCGCCGAGCGCCACGGCTGTGAGGCGGTTCTCGGCCCGCACCAGCCAGCGCAGCAGGAAACCGGCGATGGCCGCGGCCAGCAGGGCCAGGATGAGGTGGTTCCAGGCGCCCTCGCCCGAGAACAGGCCGAAGGTGACGCCACGGTTCCACACCATGGTCAGGTCGAGGCCGAACGGGCCGGCGGAGAGCAGGGGGATGTGGCCGACATCCGGCAGGCGGGCGACGTCCAGGATCCACCACTTGCTGGCCTGGTCGGCGACCAGGATGCCGGCGGCGACGGGGAGGCCGAGGCGGAGGCTCATGCGGGGGTGGTCCCGGGGGCGCGGTGCCTGCGCGAGGCGGGGGCGCTGCCCCCACACCCCCGCCGGGGTGACAATGTCACCCCGGACCCCGCCGTCACGAGAGGGACTCCACGGCGTCGGTGCAGCGCAGGCAGAGGGTGGGGTGCGCGGCGCTGGTGCCGACTTCGGGCAGGACGCGCCAGCAGCGGGCGCATTTGGCGCCGGAGGCCACCGATACGTCGATCTCGGCGGATGTCTCCGCGTCTGCAATTTCCTCGCGGGTCTCCCGAAGCCTAGCGTTGGAGACAATGCACAGCATTGCCCAATCGTCAGCGGCCAGGACATGCGCATCGCGGCTCGGCAAGCCGAGTTCGATGTCTGCTTGCAGGCTTGAACCGATAGCTCCTTCCGCACGCCGCCGCTCGAGCGCACCAGTAACCCAGCCGCGAATCGCACGCACTCGCGCCCACTTCGCCGCCAGCGCCTCATCCTTCCACCCCTCCGGCACAAACACGAAGTCAAGCAGATGCACGCTGCCCTCGTCGTCCGGGAACCGCGCCAGCCAGGCTTCCTCCGCCGTGAACACCAGCACCGGCGCCAGCCACTTGCACAGGCAGCGATGCAGCACGTCCAGCACGGTGCGCGCGGCACGCCGCCGCAGGCTGTCGGCGCGGTCGCAGTACAGCGCGTCCTTCCGGATATCGAAGTAGAAGGCGGACAGGTCCGTCGCGCAGAAGGCATGGATCTCGGGGTAGACGCCCGACCAGTCATGCGTCGCCACCGCGTTCCGCACCCGCGCATCGATCTCGGTCAGCCGATGCAGCACCCAGCGTTCGAGTTCCGGCAGCTCGGCATAGGCAACCGTCTCGGCCTCGCTGAACCCGTCCAGGCTGCCGAGCAACCAGCGCAGCGTGTTGCGGATGCGGCGATACAGCTCAGCCTGCTGCTTCACGATCTCCGGCCCGATCCGCAGGTCCAGCGCGGTGTCGGAATTCATTACCCACAGGCGCAGGATGTCGGCGCCGTACTGCTTCATCACGTCCTGCGGCGCGGTGACGTTGCCGAGCGACTTCGACATCTTGCGCCCCTGCTCGTCGAGCACGAAGCCATGCGTCAGCACCGCCTTGAAGGGTGCGACGCCGTTCGTGCCTACGGATTCCAGCAGGGATGAATGGAACCAGCCGCGATGCTGGTCCGACCCTTCCAGATACAAATCCGCCGGGAAATGCAGCCCGCGCGGCGGCAGCACGAAGGCGTGGGTGGACCCGCTCTCGAACCACACATCCACGATATCCATGACCTGTTCGTAGAGCGCCGGGTCGCGGCCCTCGCCCAGGAAGCGTGCGGCCGCGCCGGGCTTGTACCAGGCGTCGGCGCCCTCGGTGCGGAAGGCCTCGACCACGCGCTCGATGATCGCGGGGTCGCGCAGCGGCTCGCCCGATTGCTTCGAGACGAACACCGGGATCGGCACGCCCCAGGCGCGCTGGCGGGAGATGCACCAGTCCGGCCGCGCGGCGATCATGGAATCGAGCCGGTTGCGCCCCGCTTCGGGCACGAAATGCGTCTTCGCGATGGCCGCGCGGGCCATGTCGCGGATGGTCGCCGCATCGCCCGCCGCGCGCGTCTCGACCGGCGTGTCCATCGCGATGAACCATTGCGGCGTGGCGCGGAAGATCACCGGCTTCTTCGACCGCCAGGAATGCGGATAGCTGTGCGTCAGCTTGCCGATCACCGCCAGCGTCCCCGCCGCGCGCATTGCCTCGTAGACCGCGGTATGCGCCTTGAACACGTGCAGCCCGGTGAAGCCCGGCGCGTGCTGCGTGAAGGTGCCGTCGTCGTTGACCGTCTCGGGGATCGGCAGGCCGTGGACGCGGCCGAGGTTGAAGTCGTCCTCGCCATGACCGGGCGCGATGTGTACGAAGCCGGTGCCGGCTTCGGTCGTGACGAAGTCGCCCGGCAGCACCGGCACGTCGAAATCATAGCCCGCGCCACGCAGCGGATGCGCGGCGATTGCGCCTTCGAGTTCGGCGCCTTTCAGCACGCGCTTCACCGTATGCGCGCCGACACCCGCTTCCTTCTCGAAGGCCGGCAGCAGCGGCAGCGCGACCAGCAGCCGGTCGCCCACCTGCAGTAGCGAACCCTCGGCCACGCCCTCGACATGTACCAGCGCGTAGTCGATCTCCGGCCCATACGCCACGGCGCGGTTGCCCGGAATGGTCCAGGGCGTGGTGGTCCAGATTACCACATCGGCGCCGACAAGGTCCGTCGCGCCGGCCTTCACCACGCGGAACTTCGCGTGAAGCGTCGGGCTGACATGGTCGTGGTATTCGATCTCCGCTTCCGCCAGCGCGGTCTTCTCGACCGGGCTCCACATCACCGGCCGCAGCCCGCGATACAGCGACCCGTTCAGCAGGAACTTGCCGATCTCGCCGGCGATGGCCGCCTCGCTGTCGAAATCCATGGTCGCATAACGGTTGGTCCAATCACCAGCGACGCCCAGGCGGATAAATTCCTCGGACTGCACGCCCAGCCAATGCTGCGCGTAGGCACGGCACTCGGCGCGGAAATCCAGCACCGGGACGGCGTCCTTGTCCTTCCCCTTGGCGCGATACTCCTCCTCGACCTTCCATTCGATCGGCAGGCCGTGGCAGTCCCATCCCGGCACGTAGTTCGCGTCATGGCCGGCCATCTGGGACGCGCGGTTGATCACGTCCTTCAGGATCTTGTTCAGCGCGTGCCCGATATGCAGGTTGCCGTTCGCATAGGGCGGGCCGTCATGCAGGACGAACTGCTCGCGCCCCTTGGACTGTTCGCGCAGCCGCTGCCATAGGCCAAGCCGCGCCCAGCGTTCCAGCATGGCGGGTTCGCGCTTCGGCAGATCCCCCTTCATCGGGAAGGCGGTTTTCGGCAGGAAGACGGTGCCGCGATAGTCGCGGGCGTCGGTCGGGCTGTCGGTCATCGGTGCCTGTCTCGGTGCGCCGGCGGCGGGCTTGTGCAGTGCCCGTGTCGGATGTTGGGAAACGCGCGCGTAAAAGCCCGGCCCTCAGACGAGGACCGGGAGGATAATTCGCGCGGGCGCGTTCCAGGCCATGCGGGGGTTATGGGGAGGGCGGCGGCGGGGCGTCAAGCGGGGCCGCGCCGTCAAGCGTCCAGGCGAGAAAGTCCCGCAGCGCCGGGTCTGTGGTCAGCCCCAGCGCGGCCTGCTTCGCCACCGCCGCGTCGGCCGCCGCCCCGCGCGCCCCGGCAACGCGCGCCCGCACCACCCAATAGGGCTGGTAGGCCGCCACCTCCGCCGCCGGCAGGGCATCGAGCGCCGCACCCGCCGCCGGGACATCCCCGGCCTCCAGCAGCATCGCGGCGCGCGCCACCTCCACGCCCAGGCCGGGCGCGTGGGTCGCCAGCAAGTCATACAGCACCCGCAGCGCCGCGAAATTCGTCCGCCCGGTGACCGGGCGCTGGACATGCACCGACTGGATCGCCGCCTCGCACAGGAAGCGCCCGAAGCGCCCGGCGCGGGAGGCCGCGGTCAACAGCCCCTCGGCCTCGATGATCATGTCGCGGTTCCACCGCCGGGCATCCTGACGGGCCAGCGGCACGAAGCGGCCTGCCGCGTCACGCCGGGCGGCGCGGCGCGCCTCGCAATACAGCATCAGCGCCAGCAGCCCCTGCGCCTCGGTCGCCTCGGGCATCAGCGCCGCGGCGACGCGGCCGAGGTGAATCGCCTCCGCCGCCAGGCCGCCCAGCCCGGCATCGCTCAGCGCGTCCCAGCCGGTGCCGTAGGCGGCGTAGATGGCGTCCAGTACCTCTGCCAGGCGTTCGGCGAGTTCGGCGCCCTCGGGCACGGCGAAGCGCAGCCCGGCGTCGCGGATGCGGGCCTTGGCGCGCACCAGGCGCTGGCCCATCGCCGCCGGCGCCACCAGGAAAGCCGCGCCGATCCGGGCCGCATCCAGCCCCAGCACCGCCTGGAGCATCAGCGGCGTGCGGACGCCACGGTCGATCGCCGGATGCGCGCAGACGAACATCAGCCGCAGCCGTTCGTCCGGGATCTCCTGCCCGGCCTCGGCCAGTTCCTCGCAGCGGCGCAGCAGTTCGTCCGCCGATGCGTCGCGCACGCGGTGGTGGCGGCGCGCATTGGACAGCGCATTGCGCGCCGCGGTCAGCAGCCAGGCGTCGGGGTTGGCCGGCACGCCGCGTTCCGGCCAGGTGCGGAGCGCGGCGGCGAAGGCCTCGGCCAGCGCGTCCTCGGCGGCGGCGATGTCGCGCGTGCGGGCGGCCAGGATCGCCACCAGGCGGCCATAGGAGCCGCGCGCCGCGGCCTCGGCGGCGCGGCGCGCGGCGTCCGGCGTCATGCCGGCGGGGTGTTCATCGGCGGCAGCACCGGGCGCACCTCGACCGAGCCGTACAGCGCGCAGGGGGCGCGCGCCGCCCAGTCCAGCGCGGCATCGAGGTCCGGCACCTCGATCACGAAGTATCCGCCCAGCTGCTCCTTCGCGTCGGGGAAGGGGCCGTCCTGCACCAGCCGCTTGCCGTCCCGCACGCGCAGCGTGGTGGCGGTGTGCGGGCCCTGCAGCCCGTCCCCCTTCACGATGACACCGGCCTGCGCCATGGCGCCGATGAAGGCGGTCCAGCCACCCCAATAGGGGCCGGCCTGCTCGGGATGGTTGCGGGCGGCGAAACCCTCGGCGGTCTCGTTGAAGATCAGCATGTACTGCATGGGGTGTGTCCTTCGTGGCGAGGGGATCAGGCCAGCGCGCCGTCGCGCGCCGCGCGGCGGGCCATGACCAGCAGCGCGGCGGCGACGGCGACCACCAGCGCCAGCACCGCGACCTGCGACGCACCGAAGGCGGCGAAAACGCCATGCAGCGCATCGCCGGCGAACAGCACGACATAGCCGGCCAACGAGACCGCCAGCACCGCCGTGGCCGCGCGCCGGCGCAGCAGCAGCAGCGCGGCGCCGGCCAGGCCGCCGACCACGCCGATCGCGAAGGCGGCATGCATCCACCCGGGCAGCCCGGCCATCAGCGCCGCCTGCGCGGGGGTCATGCCGGCGGCGACCATCGTCGCTTCCTCGGCCAGCGCGGTGCGCGCGAACTGCACGGCGCCGAAGGCGTTCCAGGCCAGCGCCAGCACGGCTGCGGGGGTGAACCAGGGCGGCAGGGGCCGGCTTGTGTCGGGGGTGGTCATGGCAGCCATCTCCTCGGTTGCGGCAGGCTCGGCGTCACCGCGGATGCGGAGGCGCCGGCTGCCTGACCCCGTGACACCCGGCACCGCCGCGTTTCGACATCACCCCGACGGAATTGTGGATGCACCCCCATGTTTCGTCGCAGGGCCGGAACGCAAGTCCTGCGCGCTACCGGGCCGCCCGCGATGGGATCAGGCGCCGTCGGCCCGCGCGGGATGGCCAAGGCACCCGCGTCGCGGCGCAGGCCGCGCGTCAGCAGCCGTGGAACCCGCCGCCCGCCAGCGGCGCGAACTCGACGATGCCCAGCACCGCGAAGCCATTGCCGCCCCGCGGCCGGATCACCAGCGCCCCGCCTTCAGGGAAGGCCCGCCCGGCCACCGCATCCCCGGCCACCATGATGGCCGGCGTGCGGTGCCCCACCAGCACGCGGTTGACCCCCGCCGCCACCGGCGCCGAGAACAGCCGCCGGTGTTCCGCCAACACCCAGTCCAGCCGCGCGCCGGAGAAATCATCCGCCAGCAGGCTGTCGGTCACCGTCACCTGCGCCGTGCCGAAGGCATGTTCGGCGGTATCCCGCGCCCGATAGACCGGCCCGGCCAGCACGGGCGTCTCGACCGGGATGCCCAGCGTCGCCATCCGCGCTCCGATCCGCGCCGATTGCACGCGGCCCTCGGGCGAAATGTTGCGCTGCCCGCCACGGTCGCCAACGCGGAAGGACCTGTCGCAGGGCTCGCCGCGGGTGTCGGCATGGCGGAAGAACAGCACATGCCCGCCGGCGCGCAGGGCGGCGACCAGCGCGGCGCCCTCGGCGCCGTCGGCATCGACCGGGCGCAGCCGTTCAGCCCGTGCCGCCGCGGGCAGGGCCAGCACTGCGAGAATGCCACGACGGCGCCACATCGCCCTGTTGTGGTGGCCGCTGCGCTTGTTGCCAAGCCCGTGGCAATGTTTCGCGCCGCACCCTGCGTATCACTGCTGCTGGACACCGCCATGCCCGACACCGCCGCCGCCTGGTCCGCCCTGTACGCCCTCGCCCGCCGGCCCGGCGCGGGCGCCATCCGCCCGCTGTTTGCCGCCGACCCCGACCGCGCCGCGCGCTTCACCCATCGCGCCGGGGATGTGCTGGTGGACCTGTCGCGAACATCGGTGTCGGAGGATGTGCTGGCCGCGCTGATGGCGCTGGCGCGGGCGCGCGATGTCGCGGGCTTCCGCGACCGGATGCTGGGCGGCGCGGTGGTCAACCCGACCGAGGGCCGCGCTGCGCTGCATGCGGCGCAGCGCGGCGGCGGCGACCAGGCCGTTCAGGCGACGCTGGCGCGCATGGCGGGCTTCGTCGCCGGCGTGCATGGCGGCGCGATCCGCGGCGCGACCGGCGCGCGCTTCACCGATGTGCTGAACATCGGCATCGGCGGGTCGGACCTCGGCCCCGCGATGGTGGCGCGCGCGCTGTGGACGCCTGGTGCCCCGATGCGCGCGCATTACCTCGCGAATGTCGATGCGCATGCGTGGGAGGAGCTGCGCGCGCGGCTCGACCCTGCGCGCACGCTGGTGCTGGTGGCGTCGAAAACCTTCACCACGCAGGAGACAATGACCAACGCCGCGCTGGTGCGCGCCTGGCTGGGCCAGGGCGCCGGCGCGCAGATGGCCGCGCTGTCCACCAACCTGGATGCGGCGGCGGCCTTCGGCATCCCGGCGGAGCGCGTGTTCGGCTTCGCGGATACGGTGGGCGGGCGGTTCAGCCTCTGGAGCGCGATCGGGCTGTCGCTGGCGCTGGCGCTGGGCTGGCCGGCCTTCGAGAGCCTGCTTGCCGGCGCGCGCGGCATGGACCGGCACTTCGCTGCCGCGCCGCCGCAGGCCAACCTGCCGCTGCTGCTGGCGCTGGTCGAACTGTGGCATGTCGATGCGCTGGGCTACCCGGCCCGCGCCGTGCTGCCCTATGACGAACGCCTCGCGCGCTTCCCGGCGCATCTGCAGCAGCTGGAGATGGAGAGCCTCGGCAAGGCGGTGGCGCTGGATGGCGCGGCGGTGGGGCGCGCGACCGGGCCGGTGGTGTTCGGCGAACCGGGCACCAACGCGCAGCATTCCTTCATGCAGCTGATCCACCAGGGGCCGGTGCCGGTGCCGGTGGACTTCATCCTGGTGGCGAACCCCGACCACCCGCATGCCGACAGCCATCGCAAGCTGCTGGCCAATGGGCTGGCGCAGGCCGAGGCGCTGCTGGTCGGCAAGCCGCTGGCCGAGGTGCGTGCGGAAATGGCGGCCGCCGGCACCGATGCCGCGCGCATCGACGCCATCGCGCCGCACCGCGTCTTCACCGGCGACCGGCCGAGCACCGTCATCCTGCTGCCGCGGCTGAACGCGGGCACGCTCGGCGCGCTGGTGGCCCTGTACGAACACAAGGTTGCGTGCCTGGGCGCGCTGTGGGGCATCAACCCCTTCGACCAATGGGGGGTGGAACTCGGCAAGGTGCTGGCGGGCGGCACGCTGGCGGCGCTGGAAGGGCACGCCGCCGCCGGGAATGTCGCGACGCGCGCGACGATCGCGGAGATCCTGCGGTTGCAGGGTGGGGACGGGCTGGGCCGGGACTGACCTGTCCGCGCTTGTCGCCGGTCATTGCTGGCGCCATGGCGCTGCCCTGTGCCCTGTGCCCTGATTGCAGCTGCGGCGGTCACGAACCTGCCTGCGCGGACATGACGGGACTCGGTGGCTGCCTCGCGCCGGTCAGGGCGATGGCTTGGCTGCCAGCGCGCGCACGGCGGTCTCGCAGCGCTTCGCGGTTTCCTCCCACGCCCTGCGCCCGACCGGCAGGTCGTGGCACGCGATCGGCGCGCCGATCGCCAGCCGCAGCTTGCCCGGCCTTGGAAAGCGCCGCGTCGGCGGCCAGGCAGCGACGGCGCCGTCGAGGAAACACGGCACCACCGGCACCTCGCTGCCCGCCACCAGGGCGCCGATGCCGGGCTGGAACGGCGCCATCACGCCGTCTCGGCAGCGCGTGCCCTCGGGGAACAGGATGTAGACGAGGCGGTCCTCGACCAGGCGTTCGCGCAGGGTGGCGATCTCGCTGGCCCGCGTGCGCTTGCGCCAGACCGGCAGCGCGTTGACGGCATAGGCCGCAAACGCCGAGGACAGCGTCGAGGAGAAGAAGGTGTCCCCCGCCGCCAGCGCATGCGCGCGGCGCGCCGTATCGCCGCGCAGCACGGCGGACAGCGTCAGCGCATCGAGGTGGCTGGCGTGGTTCGCCACCAGCACGAAGGGTGGCGGTGGCAGGTTTTCCCGTCCCGTTACCTCCAACCGATGGAACACCGCGACATACGCCCGCACCAACGCCCGCCAGGCGCTGCCGAGCACCACCGAGCCCAGCCCGCGTTCGCGCGACAGGCTGCGCAGCCGGTCGCTGGTGTCCAGCCCGTGGTCGCGGGCGGGGCGGAGCTTGAAGTCCATCAGCCCCCCGTCACCAGCCGCACCGGCTGGCCCATCCCGAAGCCGACGAAGAACTGGATGAAGTGGAAGGCGGCGGGGGCCACCAGCAGCAGCGAGTTGAACCGGTCGAGCACGCCGCCATGGCCTGGCAGGATGGTGCCCATGTCCTTGATGCCGATATCGCGCTTGATGGAGGACAGCATGAGGTCGCCCGCCTGCGCGCCGACGCCCACGATGAACCCCAGCAGCAGCAGCCAATGCCACTGCGCCAGCGGCGTGCCCGCGAAGATGAAGGACGACAGCACCGCCACCAGGACGGTGGTGACGCACAGTGCGCCGACCGCCCCGGCAATCGACTTGTTCGGGCTGGTATGGGGCACCAGCTTCGGCCCGCCGATCAGCTTGCCGAAGGTGAAGGCCGCGACATCCGACAGCGCCACCGTGGTCAGCAGCATCAGCAGGATGGGCCGGTAGCCCGGCTCGTTCGCCATGAAGGACAGATGCGCGAGCCCCGCGCCGAACAGCGTGTAGGCGAAGATGCCGAGCGCGACGCGCTGCACATACCCGGCAGGCCGGTCGCGCGGGATGGTGCCGATGATGATGACGCCGACGGTCAGCGGCCACAGCGCCACGAAGAACCCGTACCAGTGGTCAAGCGCCGCGAAATTGGCCGTCAGGATGCCCAGCACCACGATTCCCGCCACCAGCGGTTCGCGGAACAGCCCCGTCGCGCGGTCGAATTCGCGCAGGCAGGCGAGGCCCAGCAGCGTCACCGCGCCGATCACCCATTCGCGCCCGAGCAGCACCGGCAGCATCATCAACGGCAGCAGCAGGCACCACGACGCGGTCCGCAGCCACAATTCGCGGCGCAGTTCCGGCGTGCCGCGGCCGCCCATGGTCATCACGCCGATCACGCCGAAGGCCACCGCCACCACCAATACGGCGGCGGCGACGATGCCGATGGTGACCGGGTGGTCGAAGGCGCCGTGGCGGGTCATGGCTTTGCCTCCAGCGCGGCGGCCGCGCGCGCCAGGCGCCGCCAGGCGGTGAAGACCGACCCTATGGTGATGACGACCAGCACCGCGACCACGGCATCAGCACCGCCCCAGGTGCCCGGCACCACCACGCACCACACCGCCAGCGCCGTCACCAGCGCCATGCGGTGCTGCTTGGCCATCGGGCCGCAGAAATCACTCGGCGCGCCGCCGGCCCGCGCGGTGGTCCGCACATAGGCCGTCAACATGGCCGCCAGCGCCGCCGCCAGCCCCAGCGCGACCGACCCGCCCGCGACACCCAACCCGACCAGCACCGCCGTGTCCGACACGCGGTCCGGCACCTCGTTGTACAATTCGCCGACCGGCGAAGCGACGCCGCGCCCGATCGCCACCATGCCGTCCAGCAGGTTCGCCATCAGCCGCCCCTGCACCAACAGCGCGCCGAGCACCCAGAACAGCCAGGCCGCGCCGGGCAGCCACGCCACCGCGGCAAAGCACAGCCCGGCCATCAGCCCCGCCACCATGCCGGCCAGCGAAATCCCATTGGGCGACGCGCGGCGCGCCACCAGCGTCGCCGCCATGCGCTGCGTCACGCCAAGGTTGCGCGCCGCGATCGGCCGCCGGTCCGCCTCGTTGGTCATGCCCCACCCCTGCCAGGGCGCGCAGCATGGCGCAGCCGGGCGCGCGCCGGAAGGAAGCGCTGCACAGGCCGTGATTCCCGCCGCCGCCGAACTGCTCTACCAAGCCCCATGGACTCCGTCCCCCCGGCCGAGTCGCGCCTCCGCCCGGCCATCCGCCGCCTGTCCGAGACCACCGCCAACCGCATCGCCGCCGGCGAGGTGGTGGAACGCCCCGCCGCGGCCGTGAAGGAACTGGTCGAGAACGCGCTCGACGCCGGTGCCGCGCGCATCGCCGTGCTGCTCGAAGGCGGCGGCATGGACCGCATCCTGGTCGAGGATGACGGGTGCGGCATGGACGCCACGGACCTCGCGCTCGCCATCGAACGCCACGCGACATCCAAGCTGCCCGAGGAAGCGACGCTGTTCCGCATCGCAACGCTCGGCTTCCGGGGGGAGGCGCTGCCCTCGATCGGCGCGGTGGCGCGGCTGTCCATCACCTCCCGCCCGGCGGGCGGGTCCGCGCATCGCATCGCCGTCGAGGGCGGCCATGTCGGCCCCGTCGCCCCCACCGCCGGCGCCCCCGGCACGCGGATCGAGGTGCGCGACCTGTTCTTCGCCACCCCCGCGCGGCGCAAATTCCTCCGCCACGCGCGCACCGAGGCCGACCACGCGATCGACGCCGTGCGCCGCCTGGCGCTGGCCTGGCCCGAGGTCGCTTTCCGCGTCGAGAGCGATGGGCGCGAGGCGCTGTCCCTGCCCGCCACGGATGGGGAAGGGCGCATCCGCCAGGTGCTCGGCCCGGGTTTCGCCGCCGCCGCGGTGCCGGTGGAGCATCTCGGCGCCAGCATCGACCTGCGCGGGCTGGCGGCGCTGCCCTCCTTCACCCGGCCGACCACCATCGGCCAGCACCTGGTGGTGAACCGCCGCCCGGTGCGCGACCCTCTGCTGCGCGTGGCGTTGCGCGTGGCCTACCGCGACCTGATCCCGCAGGGCCGGCACCCGGCGGCGGCGCTGTTCCTGGATATCCCGCCCGAGAGCGTGGACGTGAACGTCCACCCCATGAAGACCGAACTGCGCTTCCGCGAGGGCGAGGCGCTGCGCGGCGCAGTGATCTCGGCCCTGCGGCGCGCGCTCGCGGTGGGCGCGGGGGCGGCGGTGGCGGTGGCGGGCTTCACGCCGGGCGCGGCCGCGTCCTGGCCGGCGGTGGCGCGGACCTGGCCGGATGGCCGCGGGCCGGAGGCGGGCGGGCCAGCCACCCCGTGGGCACATGGCGATGCACGCCAGAACGCGGCACCGCCGGCCACGACCGGCACGGCGGCCTTCGGTTCGGATGGCCACCCCGCGGCGCCGGATGCCACCGCCGGGGCAGGCCCTGGCGGTGGGGCCGCTGCCTGGTCGGCCGCCGGCGAGGGGACCGGCGGGGGCTTCGCCGAGGCGTTCGGCGCACCGCCGCTGCCCGGCGCCGCGCCGATGCAGCGCGCGCTGGGCCTGGTGCCCGCCGCGCCGCGCAGCCCCGCCATGGCCGCGGAGCGCGCACCCGACCACCACCCGCTCGGCCGCGCGCTGGCGCAGATCCTGGACACCTATGTGCTGGCGGAAGCGCCCGATGGCGCGCTGGTCCTGGTGGACCAGCACGCCGCGCATGAACGCCTGACGCACGAAGCCCTGGCCGCGCAGCTGGTCGATGGCGGCGTGCGCGCCCAGCCGCTGCTGCTGCCCGCCGTGGTGGACCTGCCCGCCCCCGACGCCGCGCGCCTGCTGGACCATGCCGAGGCGCTGGCGCGGCTCGGCCTCGAGATCGAGGGCTTCGGCGGTGGCGCGGTGCTGGTGCGCGCGCTGCCGGCGCTGCTCGGCGCGCCCGACCCCGCGCCGCTGCTGCGCGACCTGGCGGAGGAACTGGCGGAACTGGGCGAGGCAGCCTCGCTGCAACGGCGCATCGATGCCGCGGTGGCGCGCCTGGCCTGCCACGGCAGCGTGCGCGCCGGCCGCCGCCTGCTGCCGGCCGAGATGGATGCGCTGCTGCGCGCCATGGAAGCCACGCCGCGCGCCGCCACCTGCAGCCATGGCCGCCCCACCGTGCTGCGGCTGGACGTGGCGGCGCTCGAACGCATGTTCGGGCGGCGGTAGCGAGGGTTCAGCCGCTGGTCGAGAGTGCCCGCACCGCGCTTCGGACATCACCGCGCGGTGCATTCCACGACACCTCTCAACAACCCTCGCCCGGCGCGCGCAGCACATGCAGCGTCGCGGCGCCATGGCTGCGCGTGGCGATGGGCGCATAGCCGGGCAGGTCGAGCGACTCCTCCGCGCCGGCCTCGGCCACCACCATGGCGCCGGGGGCGATCCAGCCGGCAGCGCACAGCGCCATCAGCGCCTGTTCCACCAACCCCTTGCCATAGGGCGGGTCGAGGAAGACCAGCCCGCAGGCCACGCGCGCCGTCGGCGGCCGCGTGGCATCCGACGCCAGGACGGCGCTGCGCGGATCCTCCTTGCAGGCGGCGATGTTGGCGCGGAGCGCGGCCAGCGCGGGCTTGGCGTTCTCCATGAAGGTGCAGTGGTCGGCGCCGCGCGACAGCGCCTCCAGCCCCAGCGCGCCGGTGCCGGCGAAGGCATCGAGCACCAGCTGGTCCTGGATGGTCGTGCGCCCACCCCAGGGCGCGTGCCACAGCATGTCGAACAGCGCCTGGCGGACGCGCTCGGCGGTCGGGCGCGTGGCCTCGCCCTGCGGTGCCGCCAGGGTGCGGCCGCGATGGCGCCCGGCGATGATCCGCATTGTTCTAGGCCCTCAAGCGCCGGGCGCCGGCATGCGCCGGCTTGGCTTGCGCGCCGTGCACTGGCGCATCGGCGTCGGCGGGCCGGCTGGGCGCGGTCGCGCTTTGCGCTCCCGGATCGCGGCAGGGCCGCGATCCGCTTCTTTGTCTGCCCTCATGCGCCGGGCGCCGGCATGCGCCGGCTTGGCTTGCGCGCCGTGCACTGGTGCATTGGCGTCGGCGGGCCGTCTGGGCGCGGTCGCGCCGTGCGCTCCCGGATCGCGGCAGGGCCGCGATCCGAAGGGGTGGGGCGGTGCGGGTGGCCGAAGAAGGGCGTCATTCCCGGCCGCGAGGGCCGTCGCGGCCGCGCACGGGGCGGCGCGTGCCCATGATGGCGTTGCGCGCGCGGGGCGTGCGGCGCGGGCCCTCCGGCGCGGGTTCGGGCAAGGGAGCCTGCGCCGTCTCGCGCAGGCGCTTGGGCGCATCGAGGCCGAGTTGGTCGCGCAGCACCTTCGCATTCACCTCCTCGACCGCGCCGCGCGGCAGAATGCCGAGCTGGAAGGGGCCATAGGCGGTGCGGATCAGCCGCGTCACCTCAAGGCCCATATGCGCCATAACGCGGCGGATCTCGCGATTCTTCCCCTCCTTGATCGACACCGTCAGCCAGGAATTCGTGCCCTGGCGCGCATCGAGCCCGGCCTCGATCGGGCCATACTGCACGCCCTCGATCGTCACGCCGCGTTCGAGGTTCGCGAGTGCCGTCTCATCCACGCGGCCATGCACGCGCACGCGGTAGCGGCGCAGCCAGCCGTTGGAGGGCAGCTCCAGTTTGCGCGCCAGCGCACCGTCATTCGTCAGCAGCAGCAGGCCCTCGCTGGTGAGGTCCAGCCGACCGACACTGACCAGCCGCGGCAGGCCAGGCGGCAGCTTCTCGAACACCGTCGGGCGGCCCTGCGGGTCGCGATGCGTCGTCACCAGGCCATCGGGCTTGTGGTAGCGGAACAGGCGCGTGCGCTCCGCCGCCGCGACCTGCTTGCCATCCACCGCGACATGGTCGCCAGGGGTGATGAAGGTGGCCGGTGTCTCGACCACCTTGCCACCGAGCTTCACGCGGCCCTCGGCGATCATTTTCTCGGCGTCGCGGCGGGACGCCACGCCGGCGCGGGCCAGCCACTTGGCGATGCGCTCGCCGCGCTTGGGGTCGTCGGGTTCGTCGTCGCTCACCGGCAGGCTTCCACGAAGGCGGCGAAGATCGCCGGGTCGCGCGGATCGATCGCATATTCCGGGTGCCACTGCACACCCAGCGCGAAACGGTGGCCGGGGTGTTCGACACCCTCGACCACGCCATCGGGGGCCAGCGCATTCACCACGCCGCTGCCGGCGGTCGCCACGGCCTGGTGATGCGCGGAATTCACCGCCATGCGTGGCGCGCCGACGATGCGCGCCAGCAGCGTGCCCGGCGCGATCGTCACCTCGTGCCCCGGCTCGGTGCGCGGGTTGGGCTGTTCATGGGGCAGCGCGTTCGCCACCTCGTCCGGGATGTGCTGCACCAGCGTGCCGCCGAAGGCGACCGCGAGAAGCTGCTGCCCGCCGCAGATGCCCAGCACCGGCTTGTCGCGCGCCAGTGCGGCGCGCGTCGCCGCCAGTTCGAAATCGGTGCGGCCGGGCTTGAGCGTGACCTTGGGATGCACCGCGCCGCCGCCCCACAGCGCCGGGCCCACATCGAAGGCGCCGCCGGTCACCAGCAGCCCGTCGATGCCGTCGAGGTAGGCCTCCGCCAGCGCCGGTTCGTGCGGCAGCGCCACCGGCAGCCCGCCGGCCGCCACGACGGCGGAGAAATAATTCTGCCGCAGCGCATACCAGGGCAGCTTCGACCAGCCCCCTGCGGGTTCCGAATCGAGGGTGACGCCGATCAGGGGGCGGGTTCGCATGGCTCCAGATAACGAGGCCGCGCGCGCCGGGGCAAGCGCGGGCCGCCCGAGTGCGGCACGGATCAGCGCACCAGCCGCAATTCGACCGCCAGGCCGAGCCCCGCCCAGGCGCGGTCCGCGGTCAACACGGGCGCGCCGCGCAGCATCGCGGTAGCCAGGCAGGCCGCACCGCCGAGCGACAGCACGCCGCGATGCGCCGCCGCCAGGCCAGCCGCGGCCTCGGCCTCCGGCGCGCCGAACGGCACGATTTCCGCCCCGAGCAGCCCCACATCGGCGGCGGCCTCCGCCACCGGCACGCCGCGACGGCGCACCAGCACGGCGATCGCCTCCGCCAGGTTCACGCTGGTGAGCAGCAGGGTCTCGGCCCCGGCGATCTCGCGCGCAGCCTGCGCGGCGCCGGCCTCGTCGAACATCGCGGCCAGCAGGGCCGAAGTATCCAGGACCAGCGCCGTCGTCACGAGGCGCGGTCGTCGCCCTGCGCCTCGGCACGCCGCCAGGCGATCAGGTCGTCCACCGCGGACCCTGCGGCACCGCCGGAACCCGACGCGTACTTGGTCTGCAACTGCCGCAGCGCGGCCACGCGCGTCAGGCCCCGCAACTCGCCATCGACGATCGACAGGCGCAGTTCGCCGCCCTGCGGGATGCCCAGCGCGTCACGGATGTCCTTCGGGATCACGACGCGACCCGAGGCATCAACCTTTACCGAGAGTACACCCATCTGCCACTAGCCGCCGCACCCGCCATAACGACAAGATATGGCAAGTCGCGCCGGAATGCCAGTATATTGGCCCCGGCCACCGCGAGGTCGGGGAAGGCTGTGCCTCCCCCGCCGGCCTCACGCCGCCTCGGATTCCGCGCGGCGGGCGTGCTTCTTGCGCTCATGCGGGTCCAGGTAGCGCTTGCGCAGGCGCACCGCACCGGGCGTCACTTCCACCAGCTCGTCATCCTCGATATAGGCGATGGCCTGTTCCAGGCTCATGCGCCGCGGCGGGATCAGCAGCAGCGCCTCGTCCTTGCCGGCGGCACGGATGTTGGTGAGCTTCTTTTCCTTGATGGGATTCACGTCGAGGTCGTTGTCGCGCGAATTCTCGCCCAGGATCAGCCCGACATAGACCTTGTCGCCGGGGTTCACGAACAGCGTACCGCGCTCCTGCAGATAGAACAGCGCGTACTGGATCGCCTCGCCATCCGAGTTCGAGATCAGCGATCCGTTGCGCCGCCCCTCGATCGGCCCGGCCCAGGGCTGATAGCCCAGGAACAGCCGGTTCATGATGCCGGTGCCGCGCGTGTCGGTCAGGAATTCGCCGTGGTAGCCGATCAGCCCGCGCGAGGGGATGTTGAAGGTCAGGCGCACCTTGCCGCCACCCGACGGGCGCATGTCCTGCATCATGCCCTTGCGGATCGACATCTTCTCGACGACCACGCCGGAATACTGCTCATCGACGTCGATCAGGCATTCCTCGAAGGGTTCTTCCTTCTCGCCCGTCTCCGGGTTGTCGCGCGTCAGGACGCGCGGGCGGCCGATGGTGAGCTCGAAGCCCTCGCGGCGCATCTGCTCGATCAGCACGCCGAGCTGCAATTCGCCGCGGCCGGCCACTTCGAAGGCGTCCACTTCCTCGGACACCTTCACCTTGATGGCGACGTTGCCCTCGGTCTCCTTCATCAGCCGGTCGCGGATCTGGCGAGAGGTGACCTTCTTGCCCTCGCGCCCGCCCAGCGGGCCGTCATTGATGCGGAAGGTCATCGCCAGCGTGGGCGGATCGACCGGGATGGCGGGCAGCGGCACGGTCACTTCCGGCGAGGCGATTGTGTCCGGGATGGTCGCGTCCGACAGGCCGGCGATGGCGATGATGTCGCCCGCGCGCACTTCCTCGACCGGCACGCGATCGAGCCCCGAGAAGGTCATCAGCTTGGTCAGGCGGCCGGATTCCACCACCGAGCCATCCTGGCGCAGCACGCGCACCGGCATGTTCAGCCTGGCCACGCCCTGCTCCACACGACCGGTCAGGATGCGGCCGAGGAAATTGTCGGATTCCAGGATCGACGCGTTCATCGCGAAGGGCGCTTCGTCGTCCACCGTCGGCGCCGGCACATGCGACAGGATCAGGTCGAACATCGCCGAGAGGTCCTTGCGCGGACCTTCCATCGACTCATCCGCCCAACCCTGGCGGCCGGAGGCGAACAGCGTGTGGAAGTCGAGCTGTTCGTCCGTCGCGCCCAGGGCGGCGAACAGGTCGAACACCTCGTCATGCACCTCGTGCGCGCGGGCGTCCTGGCGGTCCACCTTGTTGATGACCACGATCGGCTTGATGCCGCGCGCGAGCGCCTTGGTCAGCACGAACTTGGTCTGCGGCAGCGGGCCCTCGGCGGCGTCGCACAGCACGATGGCGCCATCGACCATGGACAGGATGCGCTCGACCTCGCCGCCGAAATCGGCGTGGCCGGGGGTGTCCACGATGTTGATCTTCACGCCCTTCCATTCCACCGCGGTGGACTTGGCGAGGATGGTGATGCCGCGTTCGCGTTCCAGGTCGTTGCGGTCCATGGCGCGCTCGGCGACCTGCTGGTTGGCGCGGAAGGCGCCGGCCTGGCGCAGCAGCTGGTCCACCAGCGTGGTCTTGCCGTGGTCGACGTGCGCGATGATCGCGACGTTGCGGATATTGGCGGCGCTCATCGCGCACTCCTCTGCGGTCGTTCCGCGCACGGTGCAGGCTGCGCGAATGGCCGCGTCCCGGGCCCCTTCAGGGGATCGGGCGGTGCGGCCTGTTCGGTCGGGCGGATTGTTGCGGCGCACACATAGGGCGCCAGGGGTCGGATGGCGAGGAAAAAACGCGCATGGCTGCGCGGCGTGCCGCCAGGGCAGCACGCCGCGTCAGCCCTGGAGCGGGCCGCGGTGGTTACAGCCCCTGGGCGCGGGCCAGGCTGGCGGCCTCGGCGATCAGCATCGCCGCGGTCGAGGGATCGCGCCGCGCGATGGCAGCGCGCGCCTCGGCCATGCGGGCCACGGGGCCGGTGCGGTTCGGGATGGTCTCCGTGCCAGCGATGGTGGATCGCGTCAGGACCTGCGCCTCGGCGCGCTCCACCAGCTCGTTGGCGAGCGCCATGTTGCCCTGGCGGACGGATTGCTCGGCCTGCTGCAGCAACTGGTCGACATTGTGGGTGGCGACGACATCGGCCACCGCGGCGGTGCGGTCGCCGCCGTTCAGCGGTGAATCCCCGGGCACGCCGGGGGCGGCGGGGGCGGCCATCACCGGCGGCGGCGCCTGCACGATGGCAGGTGGAGGGACGACGACGGTGTTCGTGCCGGGCTGGGTCTGTGCCAGGGCCGGCGCGGCTGCCAGGCCCATGGCCAGGATGGCAAGGCGGATGGAATGGGTGCGGATCATCTGGGATCTCCCTTCTGGTCGGGGGAGCAACGCCCGGGCGGGCCGGAAGTGGCGGCCGGGGCGCCTTTGAACGATCACAAGGGCGCGAGGTGACGTGCCGCCAGGCGATCAGTAGTTATTGAGAAGCGTTCGCAACTGAACTAGGCTACCCTCCGCCGGCCGGCGCCTGCCCGCCACAGCGCCTGGGGAGAACACCGTGACGATCCGACCCGAACCCGACCTGGCCATGTATCCCGCGACGGCCGCCCAGCGTGCCGGCGGCATGCCGCTGCGCACCGCCGACCATGACGATGCCCCGGACCCGGCGGCGCCGAGCATCGCCAGCGCCGACCTGCTCGGCCAGGCGCGCGAATTGATGATCCTGCACGGCCAGGACACCTACCGGCTGCGCCTGACGCGGCACGGCAAGCTGATCCTGACCAAGTAGCGGTCGGCGCCAGAACCGGTCAGCCCAGCGCCGCCGCCACGCCCTTCGTCAGCCCGCCACCAGCGCCTTGAGGTCCGCCTGCGGGCGCGCGCCGAAATGGCTGATCGCCTCGGCCGCCGCAACCGAGGCCCAGCGGCCGCATTCGGGCAGCGCATGGCCTGCGGTCAGCGCGGCCAGGAAGCCGGCGGCATAGGCATCGCCCGCGCCGGTCGTATCCACCACCTTGGTCGGCACGATGGAGACGGCGTGCGTCGCCTCGCCCGCCAGGATCACGCTGCCCCGTTCGCTGCGCGTCAGCGCCGCCAGGGCCACATCGCGCCGCGCCGCGGCGGCGGCTTCGTCGAAGGATTGCGCGCGGTACAGCGCGGTGATCTCGGATTCATTGGCAAACAGGATATCGGCCTCGTCGCGCACGAAGGCCAGGAAGGCGTCGCGGTGGCGTTCCACGCAGAAGGCATCCGACAGCGTGATGGCCACCTTCCGCCCGGCCGCGTGCGCGATGCGTGCGGCGGCGCGGAAGGCCGCCTGCGCCGCCGGCGGGTCGAACAGGTAGCCTTCGAGATACGTCACCTGCGCGCCGGCGATGGCGGCGGCATCGAGGTCGGCCTCCCCGAAGGTCACGCAGGCGCCCAGGAAGGTGTTCATGGTGCGCTGGCCATCGGGCGTCACCAGGATCAGACAGCGCGCGGTGGGTGCGCCGCCGACCAGCGGGGCGGTCGGGAACTGCACGCCGGCGGCGGTGATGTCGTGGCGGAACACCTGGCCCAGCGTGTCGTCCGCCACTTTGCCGAGGTAGCCGACCCTGGCACCCAGCGCCGCGGCCGCGGCGCAGGTATTGGCCGCCGACCCGCCGCTGCTCTCCATGCCCGGGCCCATGGCGGCGTAGATGACTTCCGCCTGGTCGGTGCCGATCAGCGCCATGCCGCCCTTGGCCATGCCGTGGCGGGCCAGGAAGGCGTCGTCCGATCGCGCCAGCACATCGACGATGGCGTTGCCGATGCCGAGGATATCGAGGGTGGTCATGCGCGATGGGCCTTTCGGGACGGTCGGCGCGGGATAGCCGCCGGGGGCGGCGCGGGCAACCGGGGCGCCGGCGCCGCGCATCGCCATGCTGGCCGCCACGCGCCTGCCCTGGCATGGTCGGGCGGGCATGGATGGCGGCCGATGGCGACGACAGCACAGGCGACCGAGACGGCACGGCCCCCGCCACCGGGACGGCCGCGCCGCCTCATCCTGCTGTTCGACGGCACCTGGAACGACGTCGAGTTCGGCGACCGCGACACCAGCATCATCCGCCTGCGGGACCTGCTCGACAGGGCGTTGCCGGACCGCGAGGCGCGGCCGCACATCGAGTCGGACGGCCCCGAGACCTATGTCTTCTACCGCCGCGGCGTCGGCACGGACGGGCCCTTGGACCGCCTGCGCGGGGGCGTGCTCGGCTTCGGCGTCGACGCCAATATCCGCCGCGGCTATCGCTTCCTGGCGCGGCACTATCGGCCGGGCGACCACATCTACGTCTTCGGCTTCTCGCGCGGCGCCTTCGCCGCGCGATCGCTGGTCGGCTACTTGGGCGCCGCCGGGCTGCTGACCTCGCAGACCTGCACGCCCGAGCGCGAAGCGGCGGCCTGGGCCTATTACCGCACCCATCCGGATGATCGCCTGCCCGGCGACTGGCACGCGCTCGGCCCGTCCATGCATCCGCGCGGGGGTCTGCGCGTGCGCGCGCTCGGCGTATTCGACACGGTCGGCGCGCTGGGCGTGCCCGGCGACGCGTTCCGCTGGCTGAACCGCCTGCGCTACGCCTTCCACAATGTCGAGATGCCGACCATCACCGACGTCAACCTGCACGCGGTCGCGATCGACGAGCAGCGGCCCGCCTTCGTCGCGACGCTCTGGCGGCAGCACAAGTTCAAGCTGCTGGAGCACCCCTGGGTGACCGAGCAGGTGTGGTTCCCCGGCGTCCATGCCGATATCGGCGGCGGCTATTTCGACGGCGAGGCGCGGCCCAAGCGCACGCTGGACGATATCGCGCTGGACTGGATGCTGCGGCGGCTCACGGCGCTGTGCCCGGAATTCCCCGGCCCGCCGAACCTGTGCAAGCCGCTGCGGGCCGGCTGGTCGCGCGCCGAGGCGCATGAGTCCTTCGGCTGGCCCTTCACGCTCGGGCGCCGCGCACACCGCGCCATCGCCAACCGCACCGTCGTGCCACCGCCGGGGCACGAGGCCGTCGGGCGCGAACGCCTGGAACGCGAGGTGGGCGAGGCGGTGCACATCAGCGCGCTGGAGCGCCTGGGCGAACGCGTCACGCGCGGGGGCCGCGGCGAGGTCTATGCGCCGCCGGTGCTGCTGGCCTTGCTCGGTGAATTGGCCGACGGGAAAGTGCCCGTGGTGGGCTGGGACGGCCAGGTCGTCGCGGATGCGGCGCGCCTGGTCGCCGCGGCGCGCGGGCGGCTCGCGCGCCGCTGAGCGTCCGTGCTCAGCGCGGGAAGAAGCGGTTGACCGGCATCTCCAGCCCCAGATGCCCGCGCAGCGTCGTCGCCGTGTACTGTTTCCTGAACAGCCCGCGGCGCTGCAGTTCCGGAACCACCTCGTCCACGAAGCCGTCGAAGGCGCCGGGGAACCAGGCGGGCAGGATGTTGAAGCCGTCCGCCGCGCCGCCCTCGAACCATTCCTGCAAGGTGTCGGCGATGTCCGCCACGGTGCCGGCCATCACCCAGTGGCCGCGCGCCGCACCCGTCAGGTTGTGCATGTCGCGCCAGGTCATGCCCTCGCGCCGCGCTTTCGACAGCATGGCGCGCGCGAAGCCGTGCGAGGTGTCGGGCAGCGGCAGGTCCGGCACCTTCTCGTCCAGCGGAAAGCCCGAGACATCGATGCCGAGCCGCCCCGACAGCAGCGACGCCGCATTGCTGGAGGTCACGAAGGATTGCAGCTGGTCGAGCGTGTCGCGCGCCTCCTGCCGCGTGCGGCCCAGGATGGGCATGACGCCCGGCAGCACCGCGATCTCCTCCGGCCGGCGGCCGTAGCGCGGCATGCGGTCCTTCAGCGAGGCATAGGCGGCCTTCGCCTCATCGAGGTCCTGCACCACGGAGAACACCACATCCGCCGTGCGCGCCGCCAGGTTCAGCCCTGGTTCCGACGACCCGGCCTGCAGCACGATCGGCCGCCCCTGCGGGCAGCGCCCGATGTTGAGAGGACCCTTCACCTTGAAGAACTCGCCTTCATGGTCGAGCGCGCGCATCTTCGCGCCGTCGATGTAGCGGCCGGTGTCGCGCTCGGCGACGATGGCGCCGTCATCCCAGCAATCCCACAACCCCATCACGACATCGATGAATTCCTCCGCCACGCGATAGCGCGCGTCATGCGGCGGGTGCTGGCGCCCGAAATTCGGCGCGGAGCGGGGGTTGGACGACGTCACCGCATTCCACGCCGAACGACCGCCCGTCAGATGGTCCAGCGAGGCATAGAAGCGCGCGACGTTGAAGGGTTCCTCATAGGTGGTGGACATGGTCGCGCCCAGGCCGAGATACGTCGTCGTCGCGGCGAGCGCTGCCAGCATCGTGATCGGTTCGAAGCGCGCGGTGAAGGAGGGGTGGTCGTTGACGCCGGCGGCCAGGCCATCGCCGAGGAACAGGAGGTCGAAGCAGCCGCGTTCGGCGATGCGGGCGATGTGCTGGATGACGGGCAGCGACTGGAAGCTGTCATAGGCGCCGGGCATGCGCCAGCCGGCGATGTGGTTGCCGGTGCCCAGCACGAATACGCCCAGATGCATCTGCCGCTGCGCCATCAAAACCCCCGGAGTTGCGTGACGACAGCGTGACCGCGTCGCGGCGCGCCGGCAAGTCGCCGTCACGGTCGCGGGATCGACGCGGAATCTTCACGGCCCGCCGCCTTGTTCCGAAGGCGGTTGCGCGGACACCTTCCGCCCCGAAACGCCGCCCGCGCCAGGAGAGCCGCATGTCCGCGACCTATCACGTCCTCGCCAATGGAAACCTCAGCCAGGACTGGAGCGACACCGGGCAGATCACGGCCAATGACGACTGGAGCGGCGTGCCCTCCATAATCGGCTATCGCGGCGACGACGTGACATCGGTGACCGGCGCGGACCCGCAGCTGCTGACCGGCGACGGCACGGTCACGGTGGACGTGAACGCCAACCAGACGAACCCGAACACCTTCACGACCGGCGGCGTGACGGAATTCGAACTCGCCAACCCGACCATCGCGCTGACCGGATCCGGCACCGCCGATGCGCCGCAGCTGGTACTGTTCCTCGACACCACCGGCCGCAGCGCGGTGACGCTGAGCTTCAACGCGCGCGACCTGGACGGGTCGGTGGACAACGCCGTGCAGCCGATCGCGGTGCAGTACCGCATCGGCGAGGCCGGCGGCTGGACCAACCTGCCCGACGGCGCCATCGCCGACGCCACCACCGGCCCTTCCCTCGCCAGCCAGGTCACGCCGGTCAGCGTCGTGCTGCCGGCCGAGGCCGAGAACCAGGCGCAGGTGCAGGTCCGCATCATGACGACCAACGCCGCCGGCAATGACGAATGGGTCGGCATCGACGACATCCTGGTGACCTCCAGCGGCGGCGGCACGCCGGTCGAGACGCTGTCCATCGCCGCCGCCTCCGCCGACAAGGCCGAGGGCGATGCCGGCACCACCGACTTCACCTTCACCGTCACGCGCACCAACGGCGATGGCGAAGCCGGCGCGACCTGGACGCTGTCGGGCCCCGGCGCCACCGCCGAGGACATCGCCGGCCCGCTGACCGGCACCGTCGCCTTCGCCGAGGGCGAGACCGAGCAGACCATCACCATCGCCGTGGCCGGCGACACCGTGACCGAGGCCGACGAGGCCTTCACCGTCACGCTCTCCGCGCCCGCCGGCGGCGCCGTGATCGGCATCGCCAGCGCCACCGCCACCATCCGCAACGACGACATCGAGCTGACGCGCATCAGCACCGTGCAGGGCAGTGCTGCCGCCAGCATCATGGTCGGTCAGGTGGTGACGGTCGAGGCGATCGTCACCGGCGACTTCCAGAACGGCGACGCCGATGGCGCGCGCAACCTCAACGGCTTCTTCCTGCAGGAGGAGGATGCCGATGCCGACGGCAATGCGCTGACCTCCGAAGGCATCTTCGTCTTCCAGGCCGGCGCCACCGGCGACGTGAAGGTCGGCGACAAGGTGCTGGTGGCCGGCGTGGTCGAGGAATATTTCGGCCAGACGCAGATCACCGCCACCAGCTTCACCGTGGTCAGCAGCGGCAACGCCGCACCCACCGCCGCCGAGATCCTGCTGCCCGCCGCCGGCACCACGCTCAGCCAGGACGGCGACGTGCAGCCGGACCTCGAAGCCTATGAAGGCATGCTGGTTACGCTGTCGCAGGCGCTGACGGTGACCGAGCAGTTCGACCTCCACCGCTTCAACGAGATCAAGCTGGTCGCCGGCGACCGCCCGGTGCAGTTCACCCAGGAGAACCTGCCGGATGCGGCGGGCTACCAGGCATCCCTGGCCGAGGTCGGCGCGCGCACCATCACCTATGATGACGGGCTCAACGCGCAGAACCAGCCGATCGGCAACCTCGATGGCTTCGGCCCGACCTATGACACGGCGAACGCCCCGCGCATGGGCGACACCGTCGCCAACCTGACCGGCGTGCTGGACTACCAGTGGGCCGGCAATGCCGCGAGCGGCGCCACCTGGCGCGTGCGCGCGGTCGAGGATGGTGCCAACACCTTCGCGGACGGCCCCGCCCGCCCTGCGACCCCGCCCGATGTCGGCGGCTCGCTCCAGGTCGCGTCCTTCAACGTGCTGAACTTCTTCACCACCATCGACACCACCGGGACCCTGACCGCCATCGGCCAGGACCCGCGCGGCGCCGACACCGCCGCCGAACTCGTGCGCCAGCAGCAGAAGCTGCTCGGCACGCTGGCTGCGCTCGATGCCGAGGTGATCGGCCTGATCGAGATCGAGAACGACTTCACCCCCGGCACCCCGGGCAATGCCACGGAATCCATCGTCAACGGGCTTAACGCGCTGGAAGGTGCCGAGGTCTGGTCCTGGGTGAACCCGGACGCGCCCTTCATCGGCACCGACGCCATCGCCGTCGCGATGATCTACCGCAACGACGCGGTGCGGATCGCCGAGGGCAGCACCGTCGCCGTGCTCGACACCGGGCTGATCGCCGACCAGGGCCGCGCGCCGCTGGCCGCGAGCTTCGAACACCTGGCAAGCGACGAGGTCTTCACCGTCACGGTCAACCACTTCAAGTCGAAGGGCTCCGCCGCCGAACTGCCCGGCGATGTCGACCAGGGCGACGGCCAGGGCCAGTCCAACGCCACGCGCGTGCAGCAGGCGCAGGAGCTGGTGGATTGGCTCGCCACCGACCCGACCGGCGCGGGCGACGACGACGTGCTGATCATCGGCGACCTCAACGCCTATGCCAAGGAAGACCCGATCCGCCTGGTCGAGGCCGCCGGCTACGAGAACCTGGTCGATCCCGCCGCCTATTCCTACGTGTTCGACGGGCGCACGGGGTCGCTCGACCACGCGCTCGCGACCGGGTCACTGGCCAACCGCGTGACCGGCGCCGCGCCCTGGCAGATCAACGCCGACGAAGCGGATGCGCTGGACTACAACCTCGATTTCGGCCGCGACGCCGCGATCTTCGACGGCACGGCGCCGTGGCGTTCGTCGGACCACGACCCGCTGGTGATCGGCCTCGACCTGCGCCCGGCCGATGCCATCGAGTTCATGCTCGCCCAAGGCCGCAAGGACGGCGTAGGGCTGCTGTACCGCAACGAGGCGGTGCGCGGCGTGCAGGACAGCACCGATGCCGATGACAGCACCGGCGCCACCATCGGCCGCTTCCTGCGCGAGGACGGCGACGTGCGCGTGCAGGCGGTCGAACTGGAGAACGGCCGCAGCATCGGCAACCAGCGCGACCCGCAGGCGCGGCTCGACTGGCAGGATGACGGCGCGGCGGTGCTGCGCGACACCGCCGGCGGCGGCGCCGATGGCGTCGCGGTGACCGACTTCGTCGGCGCGGCGCTGACGGTGAAGGGCTTCGCCACGGTCGATGTGGAGCTGGACCGCAATGCCGCCATCGACCTGCGGATCCGCGATGCCGGGGACGCCACGGTGACCACCGGCGATGGCGACGACACCATCCGCATCGATGGCGAGACCGGCTCGCTCTGGCGGCCCAGCCAGTTCAGCGTCGATGCGGGCGCGGGCGACGACGTGATCGGCATCGACATCGAGGACCGCTGGTCCTGGCTGGTGGCGCGCGCGCGCACCGAACTCAACGGCGGCGCCGGCGCCGACACCATCCGCGGCGGGGCGTCGGCCGACATCATCGATGGCGGGGCCGGCGCGGATGCGATGTGGGGCGGCGCCGGGCGCGACACCTTCGTGCTGCGCGCCGGCGAGACCGACGGCGACGTCATCCACGACTTCGAAGCCAGCCGCTTCTTCGGCCTGCTGGCGCGCGACCAGCTGGTCTTCGAGGGCTTCGGCGACGACGCCGTGCTGGCCCATGCCGGCGGCGACCGCTGGACCATCGGCGGCGAGACCTTCGAGCTGACCGGCGTGCGCGCGCTGCGCGCCAGCGACTTCGACATCGTCTGACCACACGCCAGGAGCCGGGTCCTCCGGCCCCTGGCACAGGGGTTGCTAACCTGCGAGGCTGACACCGCGGCCAACGGGGCCGCGCGCCGCGCAGGAGTAACCCGATGCCCCGCCTGATTCCCGCTGCGATGGCGCTGCTGGTCGCCGCCACGCCGGCCGGCGCGCAGACGCTTCGCATCGCCTTCAAGGCGTCGATCGACGGCACCGACCCGCACCTCACCTTCACGCCCAATCGCAACGCGCAGCTGCATGTGTGGGAAACGCTGGTGACGCAGGACGCGTCGTTGCGCCCGCGCCCGCTTCTCGCGGAATCCTGGCGGTCGGTCGACCCGGTGACCTGGGAGTTCAAGCTGCGCCGCGACGCGGTGTTCCATGACGGCACGCCCTTCACCTCGGCCGATGCGGCGTTCTCCATCCTGCGCGCGCGCGCCGCCACCGGGCCGCGCACCTATGCCGCAGCGGTTCGCAACGTGGCCGGCGTCGAGACACCCGATGCCCACACGCTGATCGTCCGCACCACGGTACCCACGCCCTTGCAGCCGGACTTCCTGGCGGCGATCGCCATCCTCAACGCGCGTGCCTCGGAAGGCGCCGTCGATGCCGATTTCAACGGCGGCCGCGCCGCCATCGGCACCGGCCCTTATCGCTGGGGTCGCTGGACGCCGCAGCAGGACGTGACCTTCGAACGCAGCGCGAATTGGCGCGGCACGGCCGAACCCTGGGCGCGCGTGCAGATCCGCTTCGTGCCCAATGACAGCGCGCGCGTAGCCGCCCTGCTCGCCGGCGACGTTGACGTGATCGACAATGTCCCCACCGGCCTGCACCAGCGCGTCCGCGAGAACCCGAACCTGCAACTGGTGAACGGCTATTCGGTCTTCACCCACTATTTCTACATGGACGCCATGAGCGCGCAGGTGCCCAACGCCACCGGCGCCGACGGCCAGCCGCTGCCGAGCAACCCGCTGCGCGACCTGCGCGTGCGCCGCGCCATCAACCACGCCATCAACCGCGTGGCGCTGGCCGAGCGCGTGATGGAAGGGAGCGCCACCGCCACCGGGCAGATCGCCGCCCCGGGCCTCATCGGCCATGTGCCGAACCTGCCCGTGCCGGAATTCAACCCCGCCCGCGCCCGCGCCCTGCTGGCCGAGGCCGGCTACCCGCAGGGCTTCACCCTGACCGTGCATTGCACGCAGGACCGCTTCGCCGGCGATGCGCGCACCTGCCAGGCGATCGGGCAGATGCTCACCGCCGTGGGCATCCGCACCGTGGTCGAGGCGCTGCCCATGCCGATCTACCTGCGCCGCAGCGCGACGCTGACACAAGGCGGCGCGCCGGAACTCTCGGCGCATCTGGCGATGTTCGGCTCGTCGTCGGGCATCGCGTCGGAAGGCCTCACCGCCCTGCTGCGGACGCCGAACGCAGCGCGCGCGCATGGCGGGTGGAACCGCACGCGCTTCTCGAATGCCGAATTCGACGCCATGCTCGACCGCGTGGACAGCGAATTCGACCCCGAGACGCGCGAACGCCTGACCCAGGAAGCGATCCGCTGGGTCGCCGACAACGTGCCCCTCGCACCCGTCTTCCATGTCGGTGCGTCCTGGGGTGCCAAGCGCGGCCTGGTCATGACGCCGCGCGCCGACCAGTACACCATGGCCACGGAGATCCGGCCCGCACCATGACGAAGCAGCTTCACCTCGGCGCCTTCTTCTTCACGCCGGGGAGCCATTCCGCCGGCTGGCGGCACCCGCTCGCCGTCGCCGAAGCCGACATGTCCTTCGCGCATTATGTGCAGATGGCGCAGACCGCCGAGCGTGGCTGCCTCGACTGCGTGTTCTTCCAGGACACCGCCGCGGTGAACGGCAGCGCGGGCCTCGATGGCGCAAGTCCGTGGCGGCCCGGCATGGGGCGCCAGGTGTTCCCCGAACCGGCCACGCTGATCGCAGCCTTGGCACCCGTCACGAAGCACATCGGGTTGGTGGCCACCGCCACCACCACCTACAACGACCCCTACACCATCGCGCGGCGCTTCGGGTCGGTGGACCATATCTCCGGCGGGCGGGCAGGCTGGAACCTGGTGACCTCGCAGATCGAGGACGAGGCCGGCAATTTCGGCTTCGACCGCCACCCCGACCACGCCAACCGCTACGAACGCGCCGAGGAATTCTTCGACGTCTGCGCCGGGCTGTGGGACAGCTTCGAGGACGGCGCCTTCATCCGCGACAAGGCGTCCGGGCGCTACCTCGACCCGTCGAAGGGCCACATCCTCAACCACCAGGGCGAGTTCTTCCGCGTGCGCGGGCCGCTCAACCTGCCGCGGTCACCGCAGGGGCGCCCCGTCATCGCGCAGGCCGGTTCGTCTGACGACGGGCGCAAGTTGGCATCGCGCGTCGCCGACATGATCTTCACCGCGCAATCCGTGTTGTCCGAAGGCATCGCCTTCTACCAGGACATCCGCGCCCGCGCCGCCGCGCACGGCCGCGACCCCGACCACGTCCGCGTCATGCCAGGCTTCATGACCATCCTCGGCGAGACCCAGCAGGAAGCCGACGACATCGCCGGCGCGCTCGCCGACATGATGGACGAGGCCAACGCCATGCGGCTGCTCGCGCGGCTGTGCGGCGACCTCGACATCCACGCCTACCCGATCGACGGCCCGTTGCCCGACCTGCCGCCGTCCAACGCAGCCCGCGCGCGGCAGGAACACCTGGTCGCGAAAGCCCGCGCCGAGAACCTCACCATCCGCCAGGTGGCGCGCTACCTCGGCACCGCGCTCGGCCACCAGCTCATCATCGGCACACCCAAGCGCGTGGCGGACACCATGCAGGAATGGTTCGAAGCCGGCGCCTGCGACGGCTTCACCCTGCTGTTCCCGTTCTACACCAAGCCGCTCGACGACTTCGTGCGCCTGGTGGTGCCCGAACTCCAACACCGCGGCCTGTTCCGCACGCGATACCCCGGTCCGACCCTTCGCGACAGCCTCGGGATCCCCGCGCCGGGGAACAGGTTCGCCGGGGGGTGAGGGCGTTGCGGGGCGCGCAGCCCCAGACGCGCGACCCCGTTCGCTTATGGGCACAACGCCAGCGCCCGGGATGTTCGTTGTCGCCAGGCCTGGGCGGTGGTGCATCGCCATCGTCGCAGGTCGCGGGGTGACAGGCTCGGCGGCGATCGAAGGGCATGGTGCCAGCCCCGATATCGCCACGCAGCGATGGCCAGCGCATGTCAGACAGGGCGCAGCGCTTCATCCACGACCGGAATCACACCACACCGAGCCGCAGCAAGGGGTTGGATTCGCGATTTCGGGGCCGAGCCCTCCCGACGCCCGCCATCAACCCCCCGTGTCGCCGGCACGGTCGGCGTCGAAACCGGTTGACAGGCACCCCTGTCGCGCGTGACGGGTCCGGCCAGATGAGTGTTGTGCCGCCGTCGCCCTTGATGCCTGTCCGTCGTCGCCTGGTGCTGCATGTGCCGGGCTATGAGCCGTTGAGCGCCGCGGCGCAGCAGCGCCGGCTGGCGCGCACGCTGTCCTGCAGCGCCGCCGCCTGGGGCCTGGCGGCCGAGACGGGCGACGGTACGGATGATAGCGTGGTGCGGGCGTTTCCGGCCCGGCTGTCCGGCCCTGACTGGGCGACACAGGCCGAGATTCGAATCCTGTCCTGGGACGACCTGATCGCGCGTGACCTGGCGGTGCCGCTGCCGGCGCGCATCCTGCGAGGCGGCGCGGCGATGGCGCGGCTGGTGGCGGATGGCACCATGGCGCGCTACGGCGCGGCGCATTGGCGATACCTGGTTTTCACGGCGCTGCCGGTGGCGCTGCTGGGCGGGGCGGTACTCGCGGGCGTGCTGGGCGGGCTGGCGCTGGGCGGTTGGGCCGGGCTGGCGCTCGGTGCCGCGCTGGCGCTGGGCCTGGTGCTGCTGGCCGACCGCCGCGCCCATCTGGGACATTTGTTCGCCGACTGGTCCTTCGCGCGCGACCTGGCCACCGGCACGCGGCCCGACATCGCCGCGCGCATCGACCGCTTCGCCGAGGAGGTCATTGCCGCCCGCCGTGCGCGGGAGGTGGACGAGGTGGTGCTGACCGGCCACAGCCTGGGCATGGTGCTGCTGGCCCAGGCGCTGGCGAAGGCGCTGGAGCGCGACCCCGACCCGCCGCGCCCGGCACCGCGGCTGGTGCTGGTGGGGCTGGGGTCCTCGCTGCTCAAGATCGCGCTGATGCCGCAGGCGCGGGCACTGCGCGCGGCGGTGGCGCGGATCGCTGCGCACCCGGCGCTGACCTGGCTGGAATACACCTCGCGGCGCGACCTGGTGTCGTTCCATCGGGCCGATCCGGTGGCGGTGCTGGGCCTGCCGGGGCGCGGGCCGCGGATGGAGCGCATCCATCCGCGCGACATGCTGGATGACGCGGGCTGGCGGCGCGTGCGCTGTTCGATGCTGCGCGCGCACCGCATCTACCTGACCGGCAATGGCCGCCGGTATTTCTACGATTGGGGCATGATCGCCTGCGGCCCCGGAGCGGTGGGGCGCGACCCCTGCCCGGACCGGCTGATCGCCCCCGACGGCGCGCTGCGCCCCGCCCCGCTGGAGACCGCCGCGTGACGCCACTGGTTGCGAAGCTGCTGCATGCGCTGTGCATGGTGGCCTGGTGGGTGATCCGCCGGCCCTTCGAGCGCAAGTCCAAGCGCAACGTGCTGCTGCGCGACGCGATGGACCTGCGCGAGAAGGCGGTGCTCGGCGTGTCCTTCGCCGGGCTGGGCGTGATCCCGTTCGTCTACATCGCGACCGGGTTTCCCGCGGCGCTGGACCAGGCGTTCTCCCCGGCGCGCGCGGTGTTCGGGCTGGCCGTGTTCGTCGCGGCGCTGGCGCTGTTCTACGCGACGCACAAGGCGCTGGGGCGCAACTGGTCGGTCACGCTGGCGGTGCGCGCGGAACATTCCCTGGTCACCGGCGGGGTTTACCGCTTCGTGCGTCACCCGATGTATACGGCCTTCTGGATGTGGGCGATCGCGCAGGCCTTCACGCTGCAGAACTGGGTGGCCGGGCCGGCCGGGATCATCGGCTTCGGCACGCTGTACCTGCTGCGGGTTGCACGGGAGGAATCGCTTATGCGTGAAACTTTCGGCGCCGAATGGGATTCCTATGCTGCGCGCACGCCGCGCATCGTCCCCTTCATCCCGCCCCCCTGACCCACGACCGGACCATGCCGAACCTGACCCGCCGCGCCGCCCTGCTCGGCCTTGCCGCCACCGCGACCGCCGCCTGCGCCGGCGGCGACAACGACATCCCGCTGCCCGGCCCGCCGCGCGGGCGCGTGGTGTTGCTGCGCGGCCTGGCCAATGTGTTCTCCACCGGCATCGACGAGCTGGAGGAAACGCTCCGCCGCGACGGCTACGATGCCGCCGTGCACAATCATGTCGAATGGGCCGCGCAAGCCGATGCGGCGCTGGCCTTGGCACGGGAGAACCGGCTGCCGCGCCCCTTCGCCGTGGTCGGCCATTCGCTCGGGGCAGATGACGCGATACGACTCGCGGCACGCTTCGGCCAGGCGACCGGCATGATGGACGTGGTGGTCACCTTCGACCCCGTGCTGGTGCGATCCGTGCCGCGCGGCCCGGCGCTGGTGCGGAACTACTTCCAGCAATCCGACCTGTGGGGTGGTGGCAGCCTGACCGCCGATCGCGGCTTCGCCGGCACACTCGAGAACCGCCCGGTGCGCGGCGACAACCACTTCACCATCGACAAGGACCCGGCGTTGCACCGTGAGGTGGTCGCGCTGCTCGACGCGGCGCATCCGGCGGCACCGCCGCGCCCCGCGCCCCGCCGGTCGGCCTGACGACGCCCCTGCGCGGTCACCGGCCCTTGATCGTTGCGCCACCCCGGCCCGTCGCGTCGCGCGCATCCATCGCCGTGCAGCCCGATACGCCGCGCCGCGCCGCCGCGGCACGTTCGCGCAAGACCGCCGCCATCGTATTGCCAAGGACCGCCGGCATCCCCGCGCCGTGCCCATGACCCCGCCGCTTCGCCCCCTGCCGCGCCGCGCCGCGCTCGCGCTGCTGCCCGCCCTGGCCGCCTGCGGCACCACCACCGTGCAGCCGCTGACCCAGCCGCCGCGCGGGCGGGTCGTGGTGCTGCGCGGGCTGCTGAACATGTTCTCGACCGGCATGAACCAGCTGACCTTCATGCTGCGCGGCGCCGGCTACGACGCCACCGTGCACAACCACGCCGAATGGCGCGGCCTGTCGGCCCGCCTGGTCGAGGCCGCGCGCGACGGCACGCTGCAACGCCCCCTCGTTGTCATCGGCCATTCCTTCGGCGCCGATGACGCGATCGCCATGGCCGGCCGGCTCGGCGCGGCCGAGGTGCCGGTGGACTTGCTGGTCACCTTCGACCCGTCCTGGGTACTGGCGGTGCCGCGCGGCCCGAAGCGCGTGCTGAACTTCCACCAGGACCGCGACAGCTACGCCCGGCGCCTGACGCCCGGCCCCGGCTTCGACGGGCGCATCGACAACCGCCTGGTGACCGGCGAAAGCCACCTGTCGATCGACAAGGACCAGGAACTGCACCGCCAGGTGCTGGAGGCGCTGCGCGGGATAGAGGGCGCGGCGCACCCCCGCGCGACCCCAGCGACAGGCATCGCCCCGCCGGCGCAGGGAATGGCGGCGACCGTGCCGCCATCCGATGTTCAGCCGGTCCCGCCCCTTGCCCACGCGCCGGCCAACACGCCGGTCGCGTTCCTGCCGGCCGCCGCGCCGCCACGCCCAGCGCCGCTGCCGCGCCCGCCCGCCCCGCCCGTCAGGGCAAGGCGCTGAGCCGGCGCTCCAGCAGCCCGCGCCAGGGCGCATCCGGCGGGGTCTCGGCCAGCAGCGCCTGCCACAGCGTGCGCGCATTGGCCGGGCGGCCGCTCTCGGCCTCCACCAGCCCGGCCAGGAAGCGGTAGCGCGGGTCGCCGGGCTGCGCCTCCAGCGCGCGCGCCAGCCAGGGCGTGGCCGCCGCCGGAGCGCCGCGCGCGATCTCCATCTCGGCGATGTCGCCGGCCAGCTCGGGTTCGAACCGCGCATCCAGCGCGCGGGTCCAGGCGCTGACCGCGGCCTCCGCATTGCCGCGCGCGCGCTCAGCATTGCCCAGCAGCACCCAGCCCTGGCGCGCCTGCTCGCTGCGTGGGTCCAGCGCCGCGAGCCGCTCGCGCAGCGTCGCCAGGATCTGGTCGTCGCGCGCCGCCGCCTCCGCGCGCAAATCGTACGGCGCCGAGGGCATCCCCGGCGAACCGCGCAGCAGGTAGACACCGAACCCCGCCGCCGCCAGCAACGGCACGATCGCCATCAGCAGCGCCGGGCTGCGCCGCTTCGTCTCGACCTCGGCCTGGTCGGCGGCGGCGATCAGGCGGCGCTGCACCTCGATGCGCGCGGCTCGGTGCCCGGCCTCGTCCAGCCGGCCGGCCTCGCGCTCGCGGTCCAGTTCATCCAGCTGCGCGCGATACAGGGCGACATCGGCCTCCCGCCGCCCGCGCGCCACGGCCGGGCGCAGCACCGCCGCGCCAAGCGGCAGCAACGCGGCAAGCGCGAGAAGCGCCAACGGAATCCAACTGGTCATGCGCCGCCGCCAGGCTCCAATTCGGCCAGGCGCCGGCGCTCCGCCTCGGTCAGCGGCGCTGGCTCAACGCCCGCCTGGACCCGACGCCGTCGCAGCACGATCACCACCAACCCACCCCCCAGCGCAATCACCGGCATGGCCCACAGCAACGCCGTCACCGGATTGAAGGGCGGCCGCAACAAGACAAAATCGCCATACCGCGCATGGACAAACCGCATGATCGCCGAGGAATCATCCCCCGCCACGACACGTTCCCGCACCACCCGCCGCAGGTCGCGCGCCAGATCCGCATCACTGTCCTCGATCGACTGGTTCTGACAGACCATGCAGCGCAACTCGCGCCCGATCTCCTGGGCCCGCGCCTCCATGGCGGGGTCCGGCAGGCGATCCTCCGGCCGACCCACGGCCGCCGTGGCGGGACCGGCCAAGGCCCAGAGCAGCGGGAGGGTTGCGATGAGGCGGGGCAGGGCGCTGCCGGAGAGGGGCTTTGCCCCCCTCCGGACCTCCCCCCACCAGGGGGCTACGGCCCCCTGGACCGCGGGGTTTGAATCGGGGGAATTGGGGAGGGGCAACGTCGGTGCCGCCTTCGCCTCTGGACCGCCATGCCCCTCCCCTAATCCCCCGATCAATTCGAGGGTTCCAAGGGCCTTAAGCCCTTGGTGGGAGGGGTTCGGGGAGGGCAAAGCCCTCCCCGCAGCGCGCCACCCGCTCACGCATACCTCCGCAGCAATGGCCTCAGGTCCCGGTCCAGCACGTCGGGTGTGATCGGCCCGGCGAAGCGCCAGCGGATCAGGCCTTGGCGGTCGACCAGGTAGGTTTCGGGCACGCCGTAGACGCCCCAGTCGATGGCGACGCGGCCGGGTTCGTCGCGGCCGAGTTTGGCGAAGGGGTTGCCGTGGCGGGTGAGGAAGGCGGCGCCGGCCTCCGGGCGGTCTTTGTAGTTGATGCCCAGGACGGGGATGCCGTCGCGGTGCAGGCGCATCAGTTGCGGGTGTTCGACGATGCAGGGCACGCACCAGGAGGCCCAGAAGTTTAACACCACGGGTGCGGGCAGCGGGCCGCGCAGGTCGGCGGCGGTCAGGGTGGGCAGGCTGGTGGCGTCGAGGGGTGGCAGGGTGAAGTCCGGCACGGGCTGGCCGAGCAGGGCGGAGGGCACGCCGCGCGGGTCGTAGCCGCCGGTCTGCAACCCGCGCAGCATGACGTAGAAACCAGCGCCCGCGGCGGCAGCGAAGCCGAGCGGGGCGTAGAGCATCCAGCGGCGCGAGCGCGGCGGCGGGGCGGGGGTGTCGCTCATGCGGGGGCCGTGGCTCCCTTGGGCGCGGGTGCGGCGACGCGCATCCGCCGGTCGGACAGCGACAGCCCGCCGCCCAGCGCCATGATGACCGCGCCGAACCAGATCCAGGGCGCGAGGGGGTTATGGTGCAGGCGCAGCACGCCGGCGCCATCGCGTTCCTCGCCGAGCACGGCGTACAGGTCGCGCATGGCGTTGGTGTGGATGGCGGCTTCGGTGGTGGTCTGGCGATCCACCTGGAAGGTGCGGCGTTCAGGACGTAGCACGGTGACCACGGCGCCGTTGCGCGAGACGGTGATGGTGGCAAGGCGCGAGGCGTAATTCGGCCCCGGCACATCGGCGATGGACTCGAGCCGCCATTCATAGCCGGCCAGGCGCGCGGTCTCGCCGGGCTTGAGCGCGATGAGCGTGTCGGTGGCCACCCCCATGCCGGCGATGCCGGCGATGGTAACGCCCATGCCGGCATGGGCGATGGCGCCGCCCCAGCTGGCGCGCGGCAGGCCCTTCGCGCGCTGCCAGGCTTGGCGCGGCCGGCGGAACAGCGCGATGCGGTCCGCCACGTCGGCGGTCGCACCGATGATCAGCCAGGCAGCCATGCCGATGCCAATGGCCGGCCACACCGGCAGCCCGGCGCCCACCAGCATCAGGAAGCCGACCGCCAGCGCCGCGCAGGCCGCCCACCACAGGCGTTGCAGCGCGCCCCACACATCGCCGCGCTTCCACGGCAGCATGGCGCCGATCGGCATGGCCAGCACCAGCGGGATCGCCAGCGGCGCCGTTGCCAGGTTGAAGAAGGGCGGGCCGACCGAGATTTTCGCCCCCGTCAGGATATCCGCGAACATCGGCCACAGCGTGCCGGCCAGCACAACGGCCGAGATCGAACACAGCAGCAGGTTGTTCAGCACCAGCGCGCCTTCGCGCGAAATGGGCGCGAAGATGCCGGTCGGCGCCAGCTTCTGCGCCCGCCAGGCGAAGATGGCGAAGGCGCCGGCGACGTAGATCATCAGCAGTGCCAGGATGAACACGCCGCGCGTCGGGTCGTTGGCGAAGGCATGCACGGAATTCAGCACGCCCGACCGCACCAGGAAGGTGCCGAGCAGGCTCATCGCGAAGGCCATGATCGCCAGCAGCACGGTCCAGATCTTCAGCGCGTCGCGCTTTTCGACCACGATGGCCGAATGCAGCAGCGCGGTGCCCACCAGCCAGGGCAGCAGCGAGGCATTCTCCACCGGATCCCAGAACCAGTACCCGCCCCAGCCCAGTTCGTAATACGCCCACCACGACCCCAGCGCGATGCCCATCGTCAGGAACGACCAGGCCATCAGCGACCACGGCCGCACCCAGCGCCCCCAGGCCGCATCCACACGACCTTCCAGCAGCGCCGCGACGGCAAAGGCAAACGTCACCGCATACCCGACATAGCCGAGGTAGAGCATCGGAGGATGGATCGCGAGGCCGATATCCTGCAGCACCGGGTTCAGCCCCTGCCCGTCGGGCGGCGGCGGCCAGATGCGGTCGAACGGGTTCGACGTCAGGATGATGAACAGCAGGAACCCTGCCGCCACCCACCCCAGCACCCCGATCACCCGCGCCTTCAGCGCCGTCGGTAGGTCCCGCCCGAACCCCGCCACCGCCGCCCCGCACAGCGCCAGGATCAGCACCCACAGGACCATCGACCCCTCGTGGTTCCCCCAGGCACCCGAGAACTTGTAGATCAGCGGCTTCGCCGAATGAGAGTTCTGCACGACGTTCGACACCGTCGTGTCATTCACCGCAAACGCCCACAGCAAACACCCGAACGCCACGCCCACGGACACCAGCGTCCCGGCCGCCAACGGCCCCGCCGTCGCCATCCACCGCACATCCCGCCGATGCGCCCCCACGATAGGCAGCACCGACTGCGCGAACGCCAGGACACATGCCAAGGCCAACGCGAAATGACCGAGCTCGGGGATCATGCGGGGGTGCTTTCGTGGTTGGGCGCTGCCAGGGGGCGCTGCCCCCTGGACCCCCGCCGGGGAGGCAGTGCCTCCCCGGACCCCGCCATGAATGGGGAGGGATGAGGGAGGGGCATGGCATGCCCGTGATCGAGCGCGCGCCCGCGAGCCCCTCCCTCATCCCTCCCCATCAAATCCGCGGGTCTGGGGGGCCGTAGCCCCCCAGCGGGGGGTCCGGGGGGCGGGCCCCCCGGCGCGCGCCCAGCCATCGAAAGCACCACCTGCATCATCCCCCGCTCTGTCCTTCGCGTGGCCGTGGCGCCGTGTTCCAGCTTGCGGCCGGCGGTGCGGCGCCGTCGGCGGGGTTCCAGTGGCCGGCGCGGCGCAGGGCGTCGGCGACTTCGGGGGGCATGTAGGTTTCGTCGTGGCGGGCGAGGACTTCGGTGGCGCGGAAGGTGTTGTCGGGCAGCAGGCGGCCGAGGGTGACGACGCCTTGGCCTTCGCGGAACAGATCGGGCAGGACTCCGGTGTAGGTGACGCTGATGGCCTGGGCGCCGTCGGTGACGCGGAAGGTGGCGGCGGGGCGGCCGTCGGAGCCGGTGCGGCGTTCGACGGAGCCGGCCTCGACCAGGCCGCCGAGGCGGAAGGCGCGCTCGCCGGCGGGCCGGTTGGCCAGCACGTCGGAGGGCGAGAAGAAGAAGACGATGTTGTCCTGGAAGGCGGTAAGGGTGAGCGCGGTGGCGCTGCCCAGGCCGAGGAGGGCGAGCAGCACGACCATCATGCGGCGCTTTTTACGTGTCACTTCGTGACCCCTCAGACGGCGGGCGCCGGCCATCCGGCCGGCTTGCCTTCGCGCCACGCACGGGTGCGCCGGGCGGGGCTGGCGGGTTGGGCGCGGTCGCGCATTCGCGCTCGCGGATCGCTGCGCGATCCGAAAGGAGTTCCGGTCTTGGTCGCACGCTTCGCGATGCCGCGCGGATCGCGCCCTGCGCGATCCGGGAGCGCACGGCGCGACCGCGCCCAGACCGTCCGCTGCGCCGCGCACACCAGCGCATGGCGCGCAAGCCAAGCGGCCGAACGGCCGCGCCCGGCGTCTGAGGGCACACAAACACTCATGCTCGATCCCCCCGGGGGTCGAGCGTCGCGAGCAGCCGCTTCGCCGCGCGGTGGCGCAGTGCGGCGCCGACGGCCAGCGCGCCGAAGGCACCCAGCACCAGCGTGTAGGATGCGGCGATGTGCCACCAGTGTAGGGTCATGCCGGCACCGCATCCTCGCGCCGGGCGCGGGCCAGTTGCAGCGCGCGCACGCGGCGTTCCATCACCGCGGCGCGGGTGCGCGCCAGAACCACGGCGCCGAACAGCAGCGAAAACCCAATCGCGCAGACCAGCAGCGGATACAGGATGTCCACATGCATCCCCGGCGCGTTCAGCCGCGTGACCGACGCCGGCTGGTGCAGCGTGTTCCACCAATCGACGCTGAACTTCACGATCGGCACATTGATGATGCCAACCAGGGCCAGGATGGCGCCGGCGCGCGCGCCGCGATCGGCGTCGTCGAAGGCGCGCACAATCGCGGCGTGGCCGAGCCACAGGAAGAACAGCACCAGCACCGATGTCAGCCGCGCATCCCACACCCACCAGGTGCCCCACATAGGCTTGCCCCAGAGGCTGCCGGTGGCCAGGCACAGCGCGGTGGCGGCGGCGCCGACGGGGGAAAGTTCGCGCGCCGTCAGGTCCGCCAGCGGGTGGCGCCAGATCAACGACATGACGGACAGCACGGCCAGGCCGGTGTATCCGCCCATCGCCAGCCAGGCCATGGGCACATGGACGTACATGATGCGGACGGTCTCGCCCTGCTGCCAGTCGGCCGGCGAGAACACCAGGCCCCAGGCCAGGCCGATGCCCAGCACCAGCAGCGCCGCGGCCCAGAGCCAAGGCATGAGTTTCCCCGTCGCCCGCAGGAAGCGGCCGGGGTTGGCGAAGCGGTGGAGATTCCGCGCGCCCGCTGGTCGCGGGGCGTCGGTGGCTCCGGTGCCGGCGGTCAGGCGTCCATCCACGCTGACAAACTAGGCGAACACCCCGGATTGTTGAAGTCGCCAGACACCCGCCGTTACGTGCTGTCACTTGGCGGCGCGTCGCGGGGCAGGCTTGACCCGTTCCGCCGCGCGGCGGGCTTGACCGTATGTTGCACCGCACACACAGTGGCTGACGGGAAGATCGCCGGTCCCTGACAAGGGGTCCTGACCGAATGAGCCTGCTTTCCCGCCGCGCGCTGCTGGGCGCCGCCTCCGCCGGGCTGCTTGCCTCGCCTGCCCTCGCCTTTCCCGACCGCACTCTGCGGATCGTCTCGGGCTATGCGCCGGGCGGGCTGAACGACATCGTCAGCCGGGCCATGGCGCAGGCGCTTGCCCCCGTACTCGGGCAGGCTGTGGTGGTGGAGAACCGCCCGGGTGCCGGCGGCGGCGTGGGCGCGGCGGCGGCGGCCCGCGCGCCGGCGGATGGGCATACGCTGTGGATGGGCATCGTCGATACCCAGGCGATCATCCCGACCGCCTATCGCACGCAGCTCTACGACCCGGACCGGGATTTCGCGCCGATCAGCCTGGTGGCGCATTTCCCCTTCGCGGTGGTGGTCGGACCGTCGCAGCCCGGCATCCGCGACTTCGAAGCCATGATCGCCGCGGCGCGGGCAGCGCCGGGTGGGCTCACCTTCGGCTCCTGGGGCGTGGCCAGCACGTCGCATCTGGCGATGGAACGCATCCTGCGCGCGCGGGGGGTCGAGATGCTGCACGTCCCCTTCACCAGCCAGGCGCCGGCCATGCAGGGCATCATGGCGAGCCAACTGGATTGCATGGCGCTGCCGGCGGGCGGGGCGGAATCCCTCACGCGGGATGGCCGCACGCGGGTGGTGGCGGTGATCGCGCAGCGGCCGCTGGAGATCATCCCCGGTGCGCCGATGGTCAAGGACATGGGGGTGGACCTGACCTCGGGGCTTTGGAAGGCGATCTATGCGCCGGCGCGCACGCCGCCGGCCGTGATCGCCCGGCTGAACGCCGCGGTGCGCGAGGCGATGCGCGCCCCCGCCTTCATCGAGGTGGTGCGCCAACAGGGGGCCTCGCCCGAGCCCACCACGCCGGACCAGCTCGCCGCGCTCCAGCGCAGCGAACGCCAGGCCTGGGGCGACGTGGTCCGCGCCACCGGCGCCTATATCCAATAAGCCGATGTACGGCCTGATCAGCGCGACGCCCTCCCCCTATGCCCGCAAGGTGCGGATCGCGCTGATCGAGAAGGGCATCCCCTTCGACCTGCGAACGGAGGTGCCCTGGCACGGCACCACCGCGACGCCGGCCTATAACCCCCTGGAGAAGCTGCCCGTGCTGGTGCTGCCCGATGGCAGCGCGGTCTACGAAAGCCGCTTCATCCTGGAATGGCTGGAGGCGAAGCACCCCACCCCCCGCCTGCTGCCCGACGACCCCGACGACATCCTGGCGGCCCGCCAGGTCGAGGTGGTGGCCGATGGCACCTGCGACGCCGTGGTGCTGCTGTTCTTCGAACGCATGCGCGAGGCACCCAGCAACGAATGGATGACCCGCCAGCGCCGCAAGGTGGAGGGCGGCGTGCGCTGGCTGGCGCAGCGCGTGGGCGATGGCTTCCTGGTGGGCGGGCGCTTCGGCCTGGCGGATATCGCGGCCGGCACGGTGCTGCGATACCTGTCCGTGCGCTACGCGGAATTCGACTGGGCGGCGCAGTACCCGGCGCTGGCGGCGTTCAGCGCACGGATGGAGGCGCGCCCGTCCTTCGCCGCGACCACGCCGGTGCCGCAGACCATTGTCGAGAAGGTGGTCTGACGGCGCCAGGCCCGTATTGTCGCGGCGCGCGGCCAGGGTTACCTCGCTGTGGCGCAGTGGGGGGACGATAATGCTGTTCGCCGTGACCATCGAGGACAAGCCGGGAATGGCCGCGACACGCCGTGCGGTGCGCGCCGCGCATCTCGATTGGCTGGAACGCCATCGCGCGATGCTGGTCATCGCCGGCCCCATCATGGATGCACAGGGCCAATCGATCGGGTCGGTGCGCGTGATCGACGCCCCCGACCGCGCGGCGGTGGATGCGCTCACCGATGGCGACCCCTTCGCCCAGGCCGGCTGCTTCGCGCGGGTTTCGGTCAACCCCTACCGCGTCGTCTACAAGGATGGGGCGCTCGCCGAATGACCGGAACCGCCACCAAACGGCCTGCCAAGAGCAGGTCGGGAGCGCAGAGCGCGACCGCGCCCAACCCGCCCGCCGCGCCTGGTGCGCCAATGCTTGGCGCGAAGGCAAGCGGCCCGGATGGGCCGCGCCCGCCGTCTGAGGGCAAGAAAAACTTCTGGCTCGTGAAGTCCGAACCCGACGCGTTTTCCTGGGACCAGCAGGTGGCGAATGACGTCGAGCCATGGACCGGCGTTCGCAACCACATGGCCAAGGCCAACCTGATCGCCATGAAGACCGGCGACCGCGCCTTCTTCTACCATTCCAACATCGGCAAGGAGATCGTCGGCGTCGTCGAGGTGGTCCGCGAGGCCTATCCCGACCCCTCGGCCGAGGCGGGCGCGCCCTGGGTCTGCGTGGACATGAAGGCGGTCGGGCCGGTGCCCAGGCCGGTGACGCTCGCGGCCATCAAGGCCGAACCGTCGCTGGAGGGCATCGCGCTGGTGCGGATGTCGCGGCTGTCGGTCATGCCCATCGCGCCCGAGCACTGGAAAATCCTGGCGAAGATGGGCGGATGGAAGGGCCAGTGAACGTGGCCGCCGACGAGCGCGTGCTGTGCGCGCTGGAGGACATCCCCGATGGCCGGTCGAAGGGTTTCCCGGCGGCGCCCGGCGGCTTCACCGGGCTGTTCGCGGTGCGCCGCGGCGACCAGGTCTGGGTCTATGTGAATTCCTGCCCGCATATCGGCGTGCCGCTGGATCCGGTGCCGGACCGTTTCCTGGACCGCAAGGGGGAGCACGTCATCTGCTCGACCCATGGCGCGCGCTTCCGGGTCGAGGACGGGTTCTGCACAACCGGCCCCTGCCAGGGGGATTCGCTGGAGGCGGTGGCGCACCGCATCGACGAACAGGGGCGGGTGCTGGTGGCGGCGGATGCGGGGCTGTAGCGGCCGAGGCGACCTGCTGCAGCGGTGACACCAGGCGCCGCCTTGCTTCCGCCACGCCTGCCGCGCCGTCGCCGCGATCGCCCCGAAACGACCTTGGCGCCGCCCTGGGGCGGACGTGACAGACGGGTCAACTCCTCCCTGTGTCCGGGCCGCGAATGCCCGGGCCGACACAGGAGAACCAGATGCGCCAGATGACCCGCTCCGCCTTCATCGCCACCGGCCTGATGCTCGTCGCCGGGGCCGGCTTCGCCCAGGGCACGGCCCCCGCGGCCGGCGGCGCGGCGGCGCCCGTCCAGGCCCGCCCCGCGGCCTCCGGCACGACCACCCCGACCCCGCAGGCCGCGCGCCCCGCCACCCCGGCCAATCCGGGCGGGGCCACCGCCGGCGCCGCGCAGCGCCCGACCATGCCGACCCCTCCGCAGGCCGGCACCCCCGCCACGCCGCGCACGGACCAGCGCAGCCAGGCGCTGCCCACCGCGCCGGCGCCCGCGCGCACCAACTGATACCGACGCCGATCCCGATCCCACCCAGCCTACCCCGCCCGCCCGGCCCCCGCCGGGCGGGCGGCCTGCCTTTCCCGCCGCGCGAAAGTTGACCTGACGCCCATCGCCGCCACAAATCCCTGCCCAGAAATCATCGAGGTCAGGGAGGCCAGCCCATGGCGGACGAACTCATTGCCGTGAAGCCCGAGATCGCCGCGCATGCGCGCATCGACGCCGCCAGGCGCGAGGCGATGGTGGCCGCCGAGGCCCGCGACCCCGACGCCTTCTGGCGCTCCGAGATGAAGCGCATCGCCTGGATGCGCGAACCCACGAAGATCAAGGCGGTGGACTTCACCGGCGATGTCTCGATCAAGTGGTTCGAGGATGGCGTTCTGAACGCCTCGGTCTCCTGCCTGGACCGGCATCTCGCCACACGCGGCGACCAGGTCGCGATCGTCTGGGAAGGCGACGACCCGAACAGCGATGCGAAGGTGACGTATCGCGAGCTGCATGCGCGCGTGTGCAAGCTAGCGAACGCGATGCGCCAGCTGGGCGTGAAGAAGGGCGATCGCGTCTGCATCTATTTGCCGATGATCGTCGAGGCCGCCGTCGCCATGCTGGCCTGCGCGCGTGTCGGCGCGGTTCATTCCATCGTCTTCGGCGGGTTCTCGCCGGACAGCCTGGCCTCGCGCATCCAGGATTCCGAATGCGCCATGCTGATCACCGCCGATGAAGGCCGCCGCGGCGGGCGCAAGGTTCCGCTCAAGGCGAATGCCGACGACGCGCTGCTGTCCTGCCCGTCCATCCGCAGCGTGATCGTCGCCCGCAACACCGGCGGCGCCGTGCAGATGATGGAAGGCCGCGACCATTGGTGGGACGCCATCACCGCGAACGAGCCCGCCACCTGCGAGCCCGAGCCGATGTCCGCCGAGGACCCGCTGTTCATCCTGTATACGTCGGGCAGCACCGGCAAGCCGAAGGGCGTGCTGCACACCACCGGCGGCTACATGGTCTGGGCGTCCTTCACGCATGAGAACGTGTTCGACTACCGCGACGGCGAGATCTACTGGTGCACCGCCGATGTCGGCTGGGTCACCGGGCATACCTACATCGTCTACGGCCCGCTCGCGAACGGCGCGACCACGCTGATGTTCGAGGGCGTGCCGTCGTGGCCCGACAATGGCCGCTTCTGGCAGGTCTGCGCCAAGCACAAGGTCAACATCTTCTACACCGCGCCGACCGCCATCCGCGCCCTGATGCGCGACGGCGAGGCGCCGGTCAGGAAGCACGACCGGAGCAGCATCCGCATCCTCGGGTCGGTGGGCGAACCGATCAATCCGGAAGCCTGGCTGTGGTACTACCGCACGGTTGGCGACAGCCGCTGCCCCATCGTGGATACGTGGTGGCAGACCGAGACGGGCGGCATCCTGATCTCGCCGCTGCCCGGTGCCGTCGCGCAGAAGCCGGGCTCGGCCACCTTGCCGCTGCCGGGCGTGAAGCCGGCCATCGTCGATGCCGAAGGGCGCATCCTGGACGGGCCCGCGGAGGGCAACCTGGTGTTGCTCGATTCCTGGCCCGGCCAGATGCGGACCATCTACGGCGACCATGCACGCTTCGGGCAGACGTATTTCTCGACCTTCCCGGGCATGTACTTCACCGGCGACGGCGCGCGCCGCGATGCCGATGGCTACTACTGGATCACCGGGCGCGTGGACGATGTCATCAACGTCGCCGGCCACCGCATGGGCACGGCGGAAGTGGAATCCGCCCTGGTCGCGCACCGTGCCGTGGCCGAGGCCGCCGTCGTCGGCATGCCGCACGACATCAAGGGGCAGGGCATCTACGCCTATGTCACGCTGAAGGCCGGCATCGACCCGACCGATGCGCTGAAGCGCGAACTGGTGGCCTGGGTCCGCAAGGAGATCGGGCCGATCGCGACACCCGACGCGATCCAATGGGCGCCGGGCCTGCCCAAGACGCGCTCGGGCAAGATCATGCGCCGCATCCTGCGCAAGATCGCGGCGAACGAGACCGAGGGGCTGGGCGATACCTCGACCCTGGCGGATCCCGGCGTGGTGCAGGAGCTGATCGAGAACAAGGTGGGCTGACGCGCGCGGGCGCCGTCCTGGGCAACCATTTGGCGACGGTTCCTGGGCCAGACTGCCAGCGGGTCGCGGTGGTGTCGCCGCAGCCATGCTGCCTGGGGGAACCGGATCATGCTGCTGGACCGCCGCAACTTGTTCATGCTCGGCCTTGCCGGCGCCGCCACCGCCAGCCTGCCCCGCGCGGCGGAGGCCTGCACCGGCATCACGCTGCGCGGCGCCGATGGCTCGGTGATCTTCGGGCGCACCCTGGAATGGGGCAGCTTCGACATGCTGCCGCGCATCGCCGCGGTGCCGTCAGGCGCGGCGCTCAAGGCGCAGGCCATGCCGGACGGCAAGGAAGGCATCGCCTGGACCGCGCGCCACGATGCCGTGGCCATCATCGCGCTGGGCAAGTTCGTGGTGCTCGACGGGCTGAACACCGCCGGCCTGTCGGTTGGCATGTTCTACCACCCGGGCTTCGCGGTCTATTCGCCCTACGACCCCGCGCAGGCCGCCAATTCCATGGCGATGACCGACCTGGCCGGCTTCCTGCTCACGCAATGCACCACGGTGGACGAAGCCCGCGCCGCCATCGCGCGCATCCGCGTGGTGCCCATCGTGGAGCCGGCGATCGGCTTCCCCGCCCCCGCCCATGTCATCGTCACCGAGGCCTCCGGCCGCGCCATCGTCATCGAGGCGCATGAGGGCTCGCTGCGCATCTTCGACACGCCGATCGGCGTCATCACCAATGCGCCCGGCTACGACTGGCACATGACCAACCTGCGGAACTACGTGAACCTGTCGGGCCGCGGCAGCACCCCGCGCGAGGTCGATGGCGTGAGCCTCGCGCCGCTGGGCGAAGGCAGCGGCATGCTCGGCCTGCCGGGCGACTTCACGCCGCCCAGCCGCTTCATCCGCGCAGCCGCCTTCGCCGCCACCGCGCGGCCCACCACCGGCGGCTTCGACACGGTGCAGGAAGCCTTCCGCATCCTCGACAACTTCAACGTGCCGGTCGATGCCGTGCGCGGCGATGCCGGCGCGCCAGGGGTGCCGCAGGTGCTGCTCAGCGCCACCCAATGGACCACCGTCGTCGATCTGCGGGCGCGCACGCTGTATTATCACACGCAGTTCGACAGGACGGTGCGGCGGGTGGCGCTGGGGTCGATCGACTTTGCAACGCTGAATGGGCAGATCCCGTCGCGGCCGCTGGACGAGACGCGGGCGGAGACCATCCGCGACATCCGGCCGCACGGGTGACGGGAGAGGCCGGGCGATCCCTCCACCCTCGCCGGCCCCGGCATCGTGCAGGCGCTGATCGAGAACAAGGCGGGCTGACGCGGCGCGCGCCTATGCTCTAGGGTCGAACCCACCAGGCGCCGGCCACAAGGCGCCCGCCGGGGACACGCGGCTTTCTTCGCATGGAGACAAGCCCACGATGCTGCGACTTGCCGCACTTCTGCTCACGCTCCTCGCCGCGCCATCGGCCATGGCCCAGACCCGCTGGGTCATGGCCACGCCCTACGCCGAGAATTTTCACACCATCAACATCCGCCAGTTCATCGCGGAGATCGAACAGGGCACGCAGGGCCGCCTGACCATCCAGTTGCACAACAACGCCACGCTGCTGCCGATGGCGCAGATCAAGCGCGGCGTGCAGACCGGCCAGGCGCAGCTCGGCGAGGTCCTGCTCTCGGCCTATTCGAACGAGGATCCGTTCTTCGAAGTGGATGGCGTGCCCTTCCTCGCCTGGACCTGGCCGCAGGCGGATGCGCTGAACGCCGCGACCGAGCCCTTCGTCCGCACGCGCTTCGAACGCCAGGGCCTGACGCTGCTCTACATGGTGCATTGGGACGCGCAGGGCTTCTACTCGCGCACGCCGATCACCGCCGTGCAGGACCTGCGCGGCACGCGCTTCCGCGCCTACAACAACGTCACCGCGCGCATGGCCGAGCTGATGGGCGCGACACCCGTCACCGTGCAGGCCGCCGAGGTCAGCCAGGCCTTCGCGACCAACGTCATCCAGTCGATGTTCACCTCGGCGCAGACCGGCAATTCCGTCCGCGTGTGGGACTTCACGCGCTACTGGTACAATGTCGGCGGCATGCGCACGCGCAATGCGGTCTTCGCCAATGCCCGCGCGCTGGCGGCGCTGGACGAACCGACGCGGACCGTGGTGCGCGAGGCCGCCGCACGCGCCGGCACGCGCGGCCGGCAGATGGCGATGGAAGCCGAGGTCGTCATGGCCGACAGGCTGCGCCAGAACGGCATGGAATTGCCCGCGCCGCCGGAACGCCTGATGACCGAACTGCGCGCGATCGGCGAGACGCAGACCCGCGAATGGCTCCAGCGCGCGGGGCCCGAAGGCCAGCAGATGCTCGACAGCTACCGCGCCGCGCTGCGCTGACCATGGCGGGCCGGGACACCGGCCCGTCCATCTCTCACCGATACACGAAGGCCGGGTCGTCCAGGTCGATCGCCGGGATCGCATCCTTCTCCGACCAGTAGTCGTGCATGTGGCGCCATTCCGGCTTGTCGCCGCGCTTGGGCAGCACATGCTGGCCGCGCGCGACGTAGCCAGAACTGAATTCCTCCGGGTCGATCCAGGGGCCGAGCGGCATGCCGGCATCCTCCGGCCGCAGCGCCACCTCCACCTGCCGCGCCTGTCGCGCCTGCATGTGGTTCAGCAGCCGGCAGACGAAATCCGCCACCATGTCCGCCCGCAACGTCCAGGAGGCGCGCAGGTAGCCGAACACCCAGGCCATGTTCGGCACGCCGGTGAACATCATGCCGCGATAGGTGACGGTTTCCCCGAACACCAGCGGTTCGCCATCGATGGCGATGTCGATGTCGCCCAGCACGCTCAGGTGGAATCCGGTGGCGGTGACGATGATGTCGGCCTCCAGCGTCGTCCCCGACTTCAGCGTCAGCCCGGTTTCGGTGAAGGCTTCGATCTCGTCCGTCACCACGGAGGCCCGCCCCTGCGCGATGCCGCGGAACAAATCGGCGTCGGGGATGAAGGCCAGGCGCTGCTGCCAGGGCCGGTAGCGCGGCGTGAAATGCGTCGCGACATCGTAGTCGGGGCCGAGGTGGCGACGCACCTCCGTCAGCAATTCAGCCTTCACCGCCTCCGGTTCGCGCTGCGTGCGGTCGATGAAGCGCGCCTGCTCGAACAGGATCTTCCGCCGCACGATCTCGTGGATCCAGTCCTCGTTGATGCCCAGCGTCCGCAATTCGTCCGCGATCTCGATGGCGTTCCGCCCGGTGCGGAAGAAGGTCGGTGATCGCTGCAGCATCGTCACATGTGCGGCCGTATCCGCCATGGCCGGCACGATGGTCGCGGCCGTGGCACCCGAGCCGATCACCACCACGCGCTTGCCGGCGTAGTCGAGATCCTCCGGCCAGGTCTGCGGATGCACGATGCGGCCGCCGAAGCGCTCCATCCCCGGCCAGTCGGGCGTGTAGCCTTGATCGTGCCGGTAGTAGCCCTGGCACATCCACAGGAAGCCCGCGGTGAAGCGCGCCACCCCGCCATCGCCGCGCGCCGCCTCGATGCTCCAGCGCGCCGTGGCGGAATCCCACCGCGCCGAGACGATCCGGTGGCCGTAGCGGATGTGGCGATCCAGACCATCCTCGGCGATCACCTCCTCCATGTATTTCAGGATCTCGGGCGCGGTCGCGATCGGCGGGCCCACCCAGGGCTTGAAGCGATAGCCGAAGGTGTACAGGTCGCTGTCCGACCGGATGCCCGGATAGCGATGGGTGCGCCAGGTGCCGCCGAAGCCCTCCTGCGCCTCCAGCACCACGAACGACCGGCCGGGGCATTGTTCCTGCAAGTGATGCGCCCCACCGATGCCGGATATGCCGGCACCCACGATCAGGACATCGAAATGCTCGGCAGGCTGCGCGCTGTCATCCATCGGCAAAGCCTAGCACCAGCGGGCAGCGGGTTGTGAAGCGGCTCGCTGCGGCGCAGCATGAAGGGCGGGGGAGAGAACTCCCCCGCACCCCCTCCTTTTTTTGGCTGTCACCAAGGCAGCCAGGGACGCCACAGTGACCGCAGCCCCGAGCAGTGATGCCAATATGCGGCGGGTGCTGGCCATGTATGGGCCGGCGGTCTTTGCCGGCGCTTTCGCGGTGCGCGCGACCGACCCCGTCGTGGTCGACATCGCCACGGATTTCGGCACCACGGCCGCACAGGTCGCCCTGCTGGGCACCGCCTTCACCCTGCCCTTCGCCCTGGTGCAGCCCATCCTGGGGCCGGTTGCGGATTCCGTGGGCAAGCGGCGCGTCGTCAGCATCTGCGTCGTTCTGCTGGCCATCATGCTGGCACTGGCGGCCACCGCCGCCTCGCTGGGCTGGCTGATGGCCTTTCGCGCGCTGTCGGGCATGGCCGCGGGCGGGATGATGCCGCTCACCCTCGCCATCATGGCCGACGCGGTGCCGCTCAAGGACCGCCAGGTGGCGCTGTCGCGCATGCTGGTCTTCGGCATCTCCGGGCAGATCGCCGGCGGGGCCATCGCCGGGCCCGTCGCGGCGGTCTTCGGTTGGCGCGGCATGTTGGCGATCTGCGCGGTGGCGGCGGTGGTGGGCGCGGCGGCGTTGCTGCTCGCCGCCCGCCGCGCCACGCCCGAACCCGTCACGCGCTACGACCCGGTGGTGGCAGCCAAGCGCTACCGCTCCATCCTGGCCAATCCCAGCGCCATCCCGCTGTACCTGACGGTCGCGGCCGAGGGCGGGCTGGTCTTCGGGTCCTTCCCCTTCCTGGCACCGCTGATGATCGGCCGCGGCATCGGCGGCACGACGGAAGCCGGGCTTGCCATCGGCGCCTTCGGCATCGGCGGGCTGGCCTATGCGGCGATGGCACGCCCGCTGCTGGCCCGCTTCGGCCAGGCCCGCACGGTGCAGATCGGCGGGGTGACCGGCGGGCTGGCCTTGATGGGCTTCGCGCTCGCGCCGGCCTTCTGGGTGATGGCGACGGCGGGATTCCTACTGGGGATCGCCTTCTACATGATCCACAACGCCATCCAGGTACGCGCGACCGAACTCTCCCCGCAGTTCCGCGGCAGCGCGGTGTCGCTGCATGCGTTCTCGTTCTTCAGCGGGCAGTCGCTGGGGCCGATCCTGTTCGGGCTGGGGGACGTGACGGTGGGGCTGGCGGTGTCGCTCGGCCTGGCGGCTGTGCTGCTGCTGGCGCTGGCGCTGATGCTGGCCCGACGACCGGCCTGAGACGATTTGGAACAGAAGGTGATTCGCCTCGCCGATTCGTGATTTCGGAGCCGAGGCGAATCAAGCACTTGGTCCGAGTCGCAGGAACGAATCGCTGACGACGCCCGCCCGAGTCGCGCAACCTGCTGAAATCAATCGCTTGTGGTGCTGTGCAGGCGCCGGGCACCAGGGCGTTCGCGCTTCGTGCGGGCAGCGGCGCCGAGTCGCGGCGGGGCATCGCTCGCCCGACGTCGCGGACGAAGCCAGGGCCGGTCCGGCGACGACGTGCGGCCTCGGCGCAGTGTGATGCGGCAGGATCCGCGTCCGGTGGCGGTGCAGTGTCATCCATGGCACGGCCGATAGTGGCCGATGGCTGGGTCGCTGCCAGCACGCCGCCGTCGCGTCCCGGTGCGGCGGGGCCTCGTGCGCGCCGGACGCCCTCAGAAGTCGCTGACGCGGCCCTTGCGTTCCCAATCGCCGAAGCGCGTCGGTTCGGGGCCGGCTGGGCCGCCGATCTCCTTCGGCATGGGCTGCTGCGGCCTGGGCATGGCCGGCTGCGCCGTCGGGCTGGGCGGCTGCGCCTTGGGCAACTCCGCGGCTGCCTCGGGCGTTGGCGACGGCCGGGCGTCGGTGGTGGGGCTGGGGTCGTTGTCTGGCGTCTGCGTCATGGCCATCCTGATGTAGGCATTCGCGAGGGAGTTGGACATGGGCGGATACATGAGGACGGCCGTTCTGCTGGCGGCGCTGACGGCGGTGTTCGGCGCGCTCGGCTTCGTCATCGGCGGGCGGCAGGGCATGGTGGTGGCGCTGGTGGTCGCCGCGGGGATGAACCTGTTCGCCTGGTGGAACAGCGACCGGATGGTGCTGCGGATGCAGAACGCGCAGCCGATCGGCCCGCAGGACGCGCCCCGGCTGTACGAGATGACCGCGATGCTGGCCCAGCGCGCCGGCCTGCCCATGCCGGCGCTGTATGTCATCCACGAGGACCAGCCCAACGCCTTCGCCACCGGCCGAAGCCCGTCCAGCGCGGCCGTCGCGGTGAACACCGGCCTGCTGAACCTGATGCCGGAGAACGAGGTGGCGGGCGTGATCGCGCATGAACTCGCGCACATCAAGAACCGCGACACGCTCATCATGACGGTGACCGCCACGGTGGCGGGTGCGATTTCGATGCTGGCGAATTTCGGCATGATCTTCGGCGGTGCAAACCGCGACCGCAATGCCAGCCCCTTCGGCCCGATCGGCATGATCCTGATGCTGATCCTGGCCCCCATTGCCGCGGCCATCGTGCAGATGGCGGTCAGCCGGTCGCGCGAATACGAGGCCGACCGCGTGGGTGCGGAGATCACCGGCGACCCGATGGCACTGGCGGGTGCGTTGCAGCGGCTGGAACAGGGTGCCCATGCCATCGTGAACCAGCGCGCCGAGGCGACGCCGGCCATGGCGCACATGTTCATCATCAACCCGCTGAGCGGGGCGCGGATGGACAACCTGTTCTCGACGCATCCGCGCACCGAAAACCGGGTGGCGGCGTTGCAGCAGCTGGCGGGGCGGATGGGCCAGGGCGGCGGCGGGTGGCAGCGGCAGGCGATCAATGCGCCAGGGCCCTGGAGCGCGGGCAAGCGCAATCCCTGGGGCTGATCGCGCAGCGCGCAGGGCCGCGCCGGCGTCGAGGATCAGGAAGCCTGCGGATCGCGCTCGCGCGATCCGGGAGGGCGAATGCGCGACCGCACCCAGACCATCAGCCGCCCCCAGCGCAACAGTGCGCGGCGCGTAGCCAAGCCGCCGGAGGCGGCGCCCGGCGATTGAGGGCAGCAAAAAACAAGGCGCGGCGGTTTCCCGCCGCGCCCTGCTGGCACGCCCTTCGGGCCGCGCCTTCTTACCCCAGACGTTCGCCGTGCAGCGTCACGTCGAGGCCCTCGCGCTCTTCTTCCTCGGTCACCCGCAGCCCGATCACCAGGTCGGTGATCTTCAGCAGGATGAAGGTCCCGATGGCGGTGAAGGCCATCGTGGCGCCGACCGCGGTGCACTGCTTGATGAACTGCTCCATCGAGCCCGACACGCCCTCGGGCGCGGCAGTGGTGGCCGACAGCGGCCCATAGGCCAGGAAGCCCACCATCAGCGCGCCGACGATGCCGCAGATGCCATGGATGCCGAAGGCGTCCAGGCTGTCGTCATAGCCCAGCGCATGCTTCAGCGCCGTCGCACCCCAAAGCCCCGCCAGGCCCGCGACCAGGCCGATGATCAGCGCCGAACCCGGCAGCACGAAGCCCGCCGCCGGGGTGATGGCGACCAGCCCCGCCACCGCGCCGGAGATCGCCCCCAGCACGGACGGCTTGCCCTTCACCATCCATTCGGCGAACACCCAGGACAGCACCGCGCCGGCCGCGGCGATCTGCGTGACCAGCATGGCCATGCCCGCGCGCCCGCCGCCCGACGACCCGGCCGAACCGGCATTGAAGCCGAACCAGCCCACCCACAGCAGGGAGGCGCCGATAACGGCCAGCCCGAGGTTGAACGGCGACATGTTGTCATTGCCGTAGCCCACGCGCTTGCCCAGCACCAAGGCCGCCACCAGGCCGGCCACGCCGGCATTGATGTGCACCACCGTGCCGCCGGCGAAGTCCAGCGCGCCATCCACGAACAGCCAGCCCGACGGGTGCCACACCCAATGCGCGATGGGCGAATAGATCAGCAGCGTCCACAGCGTGATGAAGAACACCAGGGCCGAGAACTTCATGCGGTCCGCCACCGCACCGGTGATCAGCGCGGCGGTGATGACCGCGAAGGTCATCTGGAACATCACGAAGATCGTCTCGGGGATGGTGAAGGCGACCGTCGCGTCGCCGCTGCCCAGGGTGAAGGGCTTGTCCCAGTTCTCCGCGATGCCGCCCAGCAGCACCTTCGAGAAGTCGCCTATATACGGCGCATAGGTGCCGCCATTGCCGAAGGCGATGGAATATCCCGCCACCATCCACAGCACCGACACCAGCCCGCAGATGAAGAAGGACTGCATCATGGTCGCAAGCACGTTCTTCTTGCGGACCATGCCCGCATAGAACAGCGCGAGGCCCGGCACGGTCATCATCAGGACCAGCGCGGTCGAGGTCATCATCCAGGCGGCGTCGCCGGTGTCGACCTTCGGGTCTTCCTGGGCCAGCGCGGGGGCTGCCGCCATCAGCAGGGTTGCCGCGGCCAGCCCGCAGCGCGCGAAGATGCGCTTCACTGTCGTCTCATCCTTTCCGGTCATGGGGCGCGCGCTCACAGCGCCGATCCGTCGGTCTCGCCCGTGCGGATCCGCAGGGCGCGCTCCACATCGATGACGAAGATCTTGCCGTCGCCGATCTTGCCCGTGCGGGCGGTCGTGGCGATCGCCTCGACCACCGCATCCGCCAATTCGGACGGCACGGCGACCTCGATCTTCACCTTGGGCAGGAAGCTCACATGGTATTCGGCACCGCGGTAGATTTCGGTCTGGCCCTTCTGCCGGCCGAACCCCTTCACCTCGGTCACCGTCAGCCCCTGGACGCCGAGCGGGGTGAGCGCTTCGCGCACCTCGTCCAGCTTGAAGGGCTTGATGACTGCCATCACCAGTTTCATGGCCCGTACTTTTCCTCTCTGGGGCAAACGATGAGCCATGGCTTCCAAGAGCCGTGCCAACCCGCGCGCGGCGGGTGGCCGCCGGACTCCCGCCGGGTTTCGCCATGACTGCACATAGATTGTGCATCTGCCTGCATCGCGGGCGGGCTGGCGCGACGGCCGCAGGCGCCTAGATTGACGCCATGGACAAGACCCTCGACGTCAGCGTGGCCATCATCGGCGCCGGCCCGGTCGGCGGCACGCTCGCTGCCACGCTCGCAGCCGCCGGCATCACCGTGGCGGTGGTGGACAGCGCACCGCTGCCGCCCATGGAACTGCCGGCCTTCGACGGCCGCGCCTATGCCATCGCGTTGTCGTCCAAGCGCCTGCTCGATGCCGCCGGCGTCTGGGACCGGCTGCCGGAAGCGCCCTGCCCCATCCATGGCATCCGCGTGGCCGATGGCCGGCCGGGCGAGGCCGCTTCCCCGCTGTCACTGCATTTCGACCATGCCGAACTCGGCGACGAACCCTTCGGCTGGATGGTCGAGGCGCGGTCGCTGCGCGTCGCGCTGAATGCGCGCCTGCCGGAGGCGCCCGGGCTGCATGTGTTCGCCCCAGCCCAGGCGCGTGTGGAACGCAGCGCCGAGGGCGCGGTGGTGCATCTGTCCACCGGCGCGACGGTCCATGCCCGCCTGGTGGTCGGGGCCGAGGGCCGCAATTCCCCGCTGCGCCGTGCCGCCGGCATCCCGGCGGCGCGGCTCGACTACCATTCCATGGGCATGGTCGGCGCGGTGGCGCATGAGAAGCCGCACCGCAACATCGCGCTCGAACAATTCCTGCCGCATGGGCCCTTCGCGCAGCTGCCGATGAACGGCATCCCGGGCCACCCGAATGTCAGCGCCATCGTCTGGACCGAACGGACCGCCATCGCGCGCGCCGCGCTGGCGATGGACGATGCCGCCTATGGCCGGCAGATCGCCGCGCGCATGGGCGGGCACCTGGGCGCCGTCACGCCGATCGGCCGGCGCTGGTCCTATCCGCTGTCGGCCATGCACGCCGCCCGCTTCACGGCCGAGCGCCTGGCCCTGGTGGGCGATGCCGCGCACGGCATCCACCCGATCGCCGGGCAGGGCCTGAACCTGGGGTTCCGCGACGTGGCGGCGCTGGCCGAGGCGGTGATCGAGGCGGTGAACGCCGGCGAGGACCCCGGCGGCGCCGCGGTGCTGGCGCGCTACCAGGCGGCGCGGCGGCCCGACAGCCTGGTCATGCTGGGCGCGACGCATGTGCTGGAGCGGCTGTTCTCATCCCGCCTGCCGCCGGTGAGGATGGCGCGGCGGCTCGGCATCGCGGCGGTGGACCGGCTGCCGGGGCTCAAGCGCTTCTTCGCGACGCGGGCGATGGGGCTGGGAGGCGGCGCGGTCGGGCTGCTGGGCGGTCAGGGTATCGTGCGGCCGGGGTGACGCCGGGCGGGCCACAGGCCGCGCCCGGCACCGGCGCCATCAATCCAGCCGGATGTTCTGCCGCGTGATGATGCCCTGGAACAGCGCGCGCTGTTCCTCGAGGTACGTCCCGAAGGCCGCCGGGCCGCGCGGCACGGGCTCGACGAAGATGCTCTCGAAGCGGCCGCGCACGGTCGGGTCGGCCATGCCCAGCGCGATCTCCTGGCCCAGGCGCTCGGCGATCGGCGCGGGCGTGCCGGCGCGCGCCACCAGGCCTACCCAGGCGCCGGCGTCGAAGCCTTCGAAGCCCGGCACGCGGGCGAAGGGCACGATGTTCGGCGCCAGCGTGCTGCCATCCTTCAGCGATATGCCGAGGGCCTTCAGCGCGCCCTGGCGCACCAGCGGGAAGGTCGCGGCCATGGTCTCGATCGAGTAGTTGATCTGCCCGCCGATCAGCGCGGTCATGGACGGCGCGCTGCCGGAGAAGGGCACGTGCAGCGCCTCGACGCCGGCGCGGGCGTTGAAGGCCTCGATGATGAGGTGCGCGGTGGCGGCGCGACCGGAGGACCCGAAGGTGTAGTGGCCGGGCCGCGCCTTCAGCAGCGCGACGAATTCCTGCACCGTATTGGCTGGGAAATCCGGCTTCACCACCAGCAGGTAGGGTGAGACGCCCCACATCGCGATCGGGGCGAAGTCGCGCGCGGTGTCGTAGGGCAGGCGCTGCAGCAGTGGCGCGATGGTGAAGGGCCCGGACGATCCCGCCAGCAGCGTGTAGCCGTCCGGCGCGGACTTCGCGACGGCATCGGTGCCGATGGTGCCGCCCGCGCCGGCGCGGTTCTCCGCCACCACGGGCTGGCCGAGCCGCTCGCTCAGCCGCTGGGCGATGACGCGCCCGGCAAGGTCGGTCGCCTGGCCCGGCGGCCACGGGATGACGATGCGGATGGGCCGGTTCGGCCAGGGCGCGGTCTGCGCCTGCGCCGCCTTCAGCGCCGGCAGTGTCGAGGCCATGAGCGCGAGCGACGCGCGACGGTTCATCCGCATGCGGAGTTTCTCCCTGGACATCGGCGCGGTTGGCCCGGCCGTGGCGTTGCTCTCAGCACGGCGCGCCCGGAGCGACAAGCCCCGGGCGTCGTGGGTTCAGTTCGGCGGCACTTCCGAGAAGAAGACCTGCGTCGGGATGCCCCGGCCGCGATCGTAGTTGCCGACCCAGATGTCGTACTGGCCGGACATGGGCTGGCGCAGGATGATGCCGGGGTTGGTGCCCTGGAAGTCGTCGTTGCAGATCCAGCGGCCGTTCGGCAGGTTCACCACCAGCGTCACGTCGGCGGCCGACCGCGCGCCGATCCACAGCGGCAGCCCGCCGCCGGCCTGGTAGTTCAGCCGCACATCCGGCGGCTGCGCGATGGTGCCGACGCAACCCGGCCCGCCAAGACGTTCGGCCGGGATGGTGCCGCCGGCGGTGACGCGCACCACGAAGGGGTCGGGCGCGAAGTTGAAGCGCAGGTTCGCCGTGCCGAAGGACGGGCGCAGGTTGTAGTTCTGCGCGGCGACGCCGCCGGCGATCACCGCCAGCACGGCGGCGCCGGCCAGGATGCGTCTCGAAAACATGGCTGGTCCTCCAGTATTGCGTGGGGCGGGATCATTCCGTCGCGCGATGCACCCGGCAAGGCGAAATTGCCTGGCTGCCGTGAAGATTGAGTGTGCGCGGCCGACTGCGGCGCGCCGGCAACAGCGGCAGGCGGCGAATGCACGTCGGGCGTGCTCAGCGTCGCTTCGACACGCCCATGGGTGGTGCTCGAGCCGATGGCCGAGTGCGGACCCATCGATACGGCATGGCGCATCGGCGCAGCGTCAGCGCGCCACCAAGCGCGGGTGCGGCCCGTCCTCGAAGGCATGTGCCGCCAGCAGCGCGTCGCGCACCCGCGCGCGCACCACCTTGCCCTGCGCGTTGCGCGGCAATTCCGGCAAGGCCAGCCAGGCGCGCGGCTGCTTGTAGCGCGCCAGCGCCGCGACGCGCGTCGTCGCATCCGCCTGCCACCCGACCGGCGGCGATTCGGCCACGGCGACGATCACCTCCCCCCAATAGTCCGACGGGATGCCCAGCACGCAGACCGCTCGTCCGCCCGCCGCGCCATCGAGCGCCGTCTCGATCTCGCCGGGATGGATGCGATAGCCGCCGGACTTCATCACATCCGCCGCGCGGCCCGACAGATGCAGCCGCCCGCGCGCGTCGATCGCGCCGAGGTCGCCCGTACGATGCCAGGCCCCGGGCGGGCGCGGCACGAAGCCGGCGGCAGTGATGGTGCCGGCATTCATGTGGCGGGCGCGCAGGTGGATCTCACCCGCTTCGCCGGGCGGCAGCGCGGCGCCGTCCTCGGCGCGGATCGCCACCTCGACGCCGGGCGCGGGCCAGCCCAGGCAGGCGCCCAAACCGCTGTCGGGCGCGTCCATCACCTCGACCACCTCGGGCGGTTCCAGCACGGTGATGGGGTTGAAGCATTCGCTCATGCCGTAGGTGATCCGCACCACCGGTCCGTAGGCCTCCGCCGCGCGGCGCCAGACCTCGCGCGACAGCGTCGAGGTGCCGGTGAAGATCACGCGCGTGCCCTCGAAGCGCCGGCCGGGGAACAGCGCCAGCAGCTTCGCCAGCACCGTCGGCGGCGCGAAGATGGCGGGGCAGCCGGCGGCCAGGATGGGCTCCACGGCCTCGGCCCGCACGCCGTCCTGCAGCACGATCTCGGCCCCCTGTTCCAGCCAGGCGGCGGCGATCAGCGAGGCGCCATGGACATAGGGCGTCATCAGCAGCACGCGGTCGCCGGCACCGGGCGTGAAGGGCAGCACCGCGCGTTGCAGCAGGTGCGCGGTCCAGCGCGCGCCATGGGTATGCACGATCGCCTTGGGCCGACCCGTTGTGCCGGAGGTGAACAGGATACGCCCCCAGGCCTCGGCCGGCGCCGGCGGCAGCGCGACCGGCGCGGGATCGGGCGCGATGTCCTCGATTGCCAAGGGATCGAGGCCGAGCGCCGCCAGCCGCGCCGCCTGCGCACGCGGCGCCATGATGCGCCGGAAGCCGGCCAGTTCCGCGAACCAGGCGATTTCCGCATCGGTGGAATGGGCGTTGATCGGGACCTCGGCGGCGCCGGAGATGGTGACGCCCATGCTGACCCACGGCGCATCGACGCCGTTGGGCACCAACGTCGCGACCGGCGCGCCCGGCGGCACGCGCAGGCGGTGCCCCAACCCATGGGCGCGCGCGGCGAGCTCGGCGAAGCTCATCCGCGCCACGCCATCGGTGACGGCCACGCGCGCGCCGAAGCGCGACGCGAGGGTGAGAAGGTCGTTCGACCAGGCAATTCCATCCCGCATGGCGGGAGAGTCGGCCGGCGCGGCGCAATGGTCAAACCGTGGGGTTGGGCGCGCGCCCCGCCAGCAGCGACCGGTGCAGCGCGACCAGGCGCGCGGCCTCCGGCTCCCAGGCGAAACGCGCGCGCGCGGCCTCCCAGCCGGCCTGGCCCATCGCGCCGCGCCGCGCCGGGTCGGACAGCGCCGCGACAGCCTGCGCCACCGCGGCCGCGTCGCCGGTCTCGACCAGCAAGCCGCAGCCGGCCTCGCGCACCACCGAAGCGACTTCCTCGGCAAACACCGGCGCGATCACCGGCAGCCCGGCCGCCATGGCGGCGAACAGCTTGTGCGGCAGCGCCAGGCGGTGGTTCTCCTCGCCGCGCTGGAACAGCACCAGCGCGATGTCTGCCCCGCGCAGCCGCGCCAGCGCGGCATCCTGCGCCAGCCAGCCGGTGCATTCGACGCGCCCGGCCAACCCCAGCGCGGCGGCGCGGGCATGGAAGGCATCCTCGCTGCCATCGGTGAAGCGGCCGACCAGCAGCAGGCGCGTGGCCGGCGGGCACAGCGCCAGCGCATCCAGCATCTGCGGCCAGCCCCGCGCACGCCCCAGCGCGCCCAGATGCGCCAGCGTGAGCGGCCCGTCGTGATGCGCGCGCGGCGGCGCGACCGGCGCGGGGGCGTAGTTCCGCACCGCCACAAGCCGCGCACCCGCGAAGGGCGCATCCAGCCCATCCTTCGCCACCACCACCGCATCCGCCGCGCGGCCCATCCAGCCGCAGGCACGCGCGATGGCGCCGCGCGCCACCGGCCGCAGCCAGGCCGGCAGCCGCGCATCCAGGCGCGAGGGGTAGTGTTCATGCACATCCAGCACCACCCGCGCGCCGCAACGCCGTGCCGCGACCAGCGCCGCCAGCCACGCATCGGGTTCCGACGCGTGGATCGCCGCCGGGCGCAGCGCCGCGGCATCGCGCGCGAGCGCCAGCAGGCCACGGATGCGGCGATGCCGGTGCGGGAGGATGGCGACGCCATCGACGCTGCCCGGCGCATCGCCCGGGCACAGATGCGCCACGCGGAAGCCGGCGACGGCAAGGGCAGCGCCCTCCTTGCGGACCACGCGGGTGTCGGCGGGGGGGTGGGCCGCTGACAGAAGCAGAAGCAGCGGGGGAGAGAACTCCCCCGCACCCCCTCCTTTTTTTGGCTTTTGGGAACTGACTTCGGCTGTCAGTTCCCAGGTGCCAGAAAAAGGGCGGGGGTTCGGGGGAGGTTCCCCTCCCCCGACCTTCGCCCTCATGGCGCCAGAACCTCCGCCAGATGGTCGCGCATCCGTGCCCCCGCATGGCCGTCCCACAACGGGATGCCCGCCGCGCGCCCCGGCGGCCGACGCACCGCCTCCGCCAGCTCAGCGGCCGTCACCAACCGGTTGCCGCCCGCCTCCAGCGTCGCCGGCCGTTCGGTCGAAGGCCGCAGCGTCAGGCAGGGCAGGCCGAGCGCCGCCGCTTCCTCCTGCACGCCGCCGCTGTCCGTCGCGACCAGCCGCGCGCTTGCCATCAGCGCCAGGAAATCGAGGTAGCGCAGCGGCGGCAGCATCAGCACCCCGCGCGGCGGCACCAGCCCGAAGCGTTCCATCCTCGCCCGCGTGCGCGGATGCAAAGGCCAGGCGAGCGGCAGCGCCACCGCCGCATCCTCGACCGCCGCGATCAGCGCGCGCAGCGCGGGGGCGTCATCCACATTGGCCGGGCGATGCAGCGTGACGATGCCGTAGCCGCCAGGCGCGATCCCCGCCGGCAGCGCCCGCGCGCGCGCCGCGGGCAAATGCCGCAGCAGGCTGTCCACCATGGCATTGCCGACGGCGCGCACCCCGCCATGGCCCTCGGCGCGCAGCCGCGCGGCGGTGGCCTCGTCCGGCGCCCACAGGATGTCGCTAATCGCATCGAGCGCGCGGCGATTGATCTCCTCGGGCATGGCGGCATCGCCGCAGCGCAGCCCGGCCTCCAGATGCGCCACCGGAATCCGCAGCTTGCGCGCGGCCAGGCCCGCCGCCAGCGCGCCATCGACATCGCCCGCCACCACCACCAGCGCCGGGCGGTCGCGCTGCCAGGCGGCCTCGCAGGCCATCATGGTGCGGCCGGTCAGTTCGGCATGCGACCCGCCGCTGATGCCCAGCGAGATGGCCGGCGCTGGCAGCGCCAGGTCCTCCAGCAGGTCGCCGAACATCGCCGCGTCGTGGTGCTGGCCGGTGTGCAGCAGGGCGGGGGCGCAGATCGGCGGGGCCTCGGCCAGCGCGTGCCACAGCGCGGCCAGCTTGGGCAGGTTCGGCCGCGCGGCCGCTACCAGGTGCAGCACGGGCAGCATCAGCGCGGCATGCCGGCCAGTGCGCGGGGCAGCGGCGGCGCGCGACGGCCGGCTTCCTCGACCACCGCGCAGAAGCGGTCCGCCAGCAGGCGGCGGTCCCAGCGCGACACCGCCTGGCGCCGCGCCGCCGGACCCAGCCGCGCCCGCAGCGCCGGGTCGGCGGCCAGCCGCGCCAGCGCATCCGCCAGCGCCGCCGCATCGCCCGCCGGCACGGCGATGCCAGATGGCCCGTCCGCCACGATGCGCGCGGCGCGGCCGGGCTGGTTGGTCACCACCGGCAGGCCCGCCGCGAGCCCATCCATGATCTTATTCGGCGCCGTCCATTCGGCGAATTGCGGCAGCCCGGCCAGCAGGTGCAGCGCCACCTGGCTGCCGGCATACAGCGCCCCCAGCGCAGCACGCGGCAGCGGTTCGAGGAAAGTGACATTGTCCAGCGCCTCGGCCGCCGCGCGCGCGACCAGAGCGGGCTTCTCCGCCCCCTGCCCGACCAGCAGGATCCGCAGCCGGCGTTCGCCGCGCGCACGCAGCAGCGCGGCGGCATCGAGCAGCGCGCCCAGCCCATTCGCCCGCCCATGCGCGCCGGCATAGACCGCGAGGCATTCCCACGGCGCCGCCTGTTCCGGCCGCCAGGGCGCGACATGCGGGCCGAAATGCTGCAGGTCGCAGCCATTGGGCACGACATGCACGCGCGCCGGGTCGGCACCGCGCGCGAGTGCGGTCTCGGCCATGCCCTCGGACAGCGCGACCACCGCTTCGGCGCGGCGGCAGGCGGCGTTGGCCAGGCGGTCCATCGCCGCCAGCACCGGGCGCGGCACGCCGCCCAGGGCGCGCGGCACCTCCGGCCAGGGGTCGCGGATTTCGAACACGAAGGGCGTGCCGCGCGCCGCCTGAGCTGCCAGCGCCGGGATCGCGACGGTCAGCGGGGTGGAGGATGCGACCACCAGGTCGTACTCGGCGCGCAGGGCCAGTGGCGTGGCGCGCGCGGCGAAGCGCAGGAAGGCGCCGGCGCGCGCGCGCAGAGGCATGGCGTTGCCGCAGCGGATGTCGAATTCCACGACGCGCACGCCGCCCATGGTGCCTTCGCGGCGGCCGCGGCGGAACGGGCCGTCCAGGCCACTGACCGCGCCATCGTAGCGCCCGCAGGCCAGCGTGACCGCGTGCCCCCGCGCGACCAGCGCGCGGGCCAGCCCGTCGCTGCGCGTCGCGGTGCTGCCGGCCGGGCCGGAGTGGTGCTGGTGGAGGTACAGGATCCGCATGGGGTCAGCGCGGGGTCGCGCGGCGGGCCGGCGCCGCCATGGTCAACCTTCCGCCCGGTGCCAGCAGCCGCGGATCGCGCCGATCACGCGGTCCTGCTCCGCCACGCTCATGCCGGTGCCCGAGGGCAGGCACAGGCCCTGCGCGAACAGCCGACGCGCCACCGCCCCGCCCGCGCGCGGCGCGTCGCGGAACACCGGCTGGTCGGGCAGCGGCTTCCAGACCGGGCGGCTTTCGGCATCGACCGCCTCCAGCGCCTGGCGCACCGCATCGCGGGTGGTGCCGGCGCGGGCGGGATCGACCAGGACGGCGCCGAGCCAGCGCGTCGCGCGGCCCCAGGACGGCTCGGGCATCGGCGTGAGGCCAGGCAGGTCGGCCAGCGCATCGGCATAGCGGCGGAAAATCGCGCGCCGCGCCGCCACGCGGTCGGCCAGCACCGCCACCTGCGCCAGCCCCACCGCCGCCAGCACCGAGGACATGCCATAGGCATGCCCGGTGGTGGAATGCTGGTAGTGTGGCGCCAGGTCCTTGGCGTGGCTGGCCAGATGCCGGGCGCGCGCCACCAGCACCGGGTCGTCCGAGGCCAGCGCACCGCCGCCGCCGGCGGTGACGATCTTGTTGCCGTTGAAGGAATACACCGCGAGCCGCGCGCCCAAGCCTGCCGGCCGGCCGCGCAGCGTGGCCCCCAGCCCCTCGGCGCTGTCGCTGAGCACCGGCACGCCATGCGGGGCGCAGGCGTCGAGGATGACGTCCAGCGCACTGGCCTGGCCGTAGATGTCCACCGCCACCACCACCCGCGGCAGCCGCCCGCGCCGCGCCGCCGCGCGCAGTTCCGCCCGCAGCAGCCCGGGGTCGAGCGTCCAGGATGCCGGGCAGACATCGAGGAAGCGCGGCACCGCGCCCATCTGCACCGCGGGTGCGATGGTCGCGACGAAGGTGAAGCCCGGCGCCCAGACCTCGTCGCCGGGCGCGATGTCCAGCACGCGATAGGCCAGGTGCAGCGCCGCCGTGCCGGACGCCGTGGCGAGCACATGGGCGAAGCCGGTGGCGTCCGCCACCGCGTCCTCGAAGGCGGCGATGGCAGGGCCGGCGGGCGCGATCCAGCCGCTGTCGAGCACCGCGCGCAGCCGGTCCAGCTCATCGCCCGCCAGATGCGGCGGGGAAAGCGCGATGCGCCGGTGCGCCGTCGCGCCGGCGATCGGCGCGCCCGCGACCATCGTGCCGGCGATCGGCGCGACAGGCGGCGGGCGGGGCGGCACCAGGAAATTCACGAATGGAGCGTATTATGGATTACGAATATCAACCAGAGGTTATGATCGATTTTCTCCACGATTTGATCGGATTTCGCCACGAAAAGCCGGCATGGTGGCGTGGCCGGGGGCTGCAGCGCCCTGCCCGGTCAGTGCCAGCACGCCGCAGCGCAGCAACAGCCCGATGTCGCGCGCACAGCGCGGCGGCGCCCCGGCATAGGCGGCATCGAGCTCGAGCCGCCTGTCCCAGCCCACCGCATTGCGCCCGGCCGCCTGCGCCAGCCCAGCGAGGCCCGGGCGAACCCGCAGCCGCAGCGCCTGGCGCGGCGTGAACAGCGGCACGTAGTCCGGCGGCAGCGGCCGCGGGCCGACCAGGCTCATCTCCCCGCGCAGCACATTGACCAGCTGCGGCAATTCATCGAGCGCGAGGGCGCGCAACACGCGCCCCGTGCGCGTCATGCGCGCGGCATCGTCGCCGGGGCCCTCGCGCAACGTGCGGAACTTCAGCACCGCGAAGGGCACGCCATCGCGCCCCGCGCGGACCTGGCGGAACAGCACCGGCGCACCCAACGCCGCCCGCACCACGCCGGCCAGGCCCAGCAGCAGCGGCGCCAGCACTGCCAGCAGCGCCGCCGCGCCGACGACATCAAGCGCCCGCTTGCCGAAGCGCGCGTACATCGGCCCCCTCCGTCCGCACACCGAGCCCCAGCGCCAGCCCCAGCGCGAACCACGCCATGCGGTTGCCCAGGTCGGTCGAGACCATCACCGACAGCGCCACCGGCAGCGCCAGCGCGGCGATGCGCGCGGCGTGCCAGCCTGCCGCGCGCGCGCCCATCAGGACGGCCGCGGCCGCACCACCGCCGAAGGCCAGCAGCCACAGCGCCGCGCCGGGCAGCCCGCCCTCGGCCAGGGCTTCCAGCGCGTGGTTGTGCGGGTACATCCCGCGCCGTTCGCCGAAGCCTGCCGCGATCGAGAAGCCACCGGTGCCCAGTCCGAAGGGCAGCGCCTGCGCGCCCCGGTCCAGCACCGCGCCCCACAGCCACAGCCGGCCGGAGGATTGCGCCACATCGCCCTCCGCCAGGCGTTCCACGGTGCGAAGCCCGGCGGTGAGCGAGGGATCGGCCAGGATCAGCGCCAGCACCCCGCCTGCCGCGCCCAGCACCGCGCCGGGCCACAGCAGCGCCGCGCCGCGCCGGCCCGCCCGCCACAGCGCGATGGACGGCGCAACGGCCAGCGCCAGCGCCAGCGCGGCCAGCGCGGCCCGCCCGCCCGGCAGCAGCGCTGCCGCCCCCAGCAGCGCCACCAGCGCGAGCCAGGCCAGGCGCGCCGTCCAGCCGCGCGCCTCCGCCGCGCGCACCGCCGCCAGCGCGCCGGCAGAGGCGATGGCCAGCCCGGCGATCTGGTACTGCACGCGCACCAGGTCTGGCTGCGCGCCGGGCGCGCCGCCCAGCACCACGCGGTCGGTGGCGATGCCCCAGGCGATGGCGGCGGCGACGAAGACCCCGATGGCCAGCGCCGCATCGGCCAGCGCGCGCAGCGCCCGCGCATCGCCGGCCACCGCCAGCCCGGCGGCGAGCATGACCGGCCCCAGCAGCACCGCATCCGTCAGCTTGGCGCGCAGGATGGTGCCGGAGGGGCTCCACGCGCCGGCCAGCACCAGCCACAGCCACAGCGCGCCGCAGGCGGCCAGCGGCAGGGCCAGCGCGCGGTCGGCGTGCCAGCCGCGCGACGCCAGGAAGGACGGCAGCACCAGCAGCAGGCCGAGTGCCGCCGACGCCGTCAGGTCGAAGGGCAGGCCGGCCAGCAGCGGCGCCGATTTCAGCGCGCCGGCGAAGTGCAGCAGCGCGGCCAGCGTGCCGGTCGCGAGGGCGAGGGCGGGGAGCGGCGCGTCGGGTTCGGCGCCGCCCCGCCGCGCGCTCATTCGCCCGGCACCGGCGGCAGCACCGGCGGGCGGTCCGGCATGCGGCGCGCCAGCACCGGTTCATGCCGCAAGGGCTGCGCCGCGGCCGCCACCATCGCCACCGGGTCATGGCGCAGCAGCAGCAGCGATGCGCCCGCCATCAGCACCGCCAGCGGCACCGCCAGCGCCAGCAGCCCCAGCAGCAGCGGCCGGTTGGGCAGGGAAGGCCGCGCCTCGACCATCGGGGCGGAGACCAGCCGCGCCGCCACCGCCTCGTCCGCCGCCACCACCAGGCCGGCGCGCTGCTGCTGTGCCAGCAATTCGTACAGGCTGTTGCGGAGGAAGATGTCGCTCTCGCGCGTCAGCCGGCGTTCCAGCGCGGCGACGCGGCGCGCCGCCTGCTCCGCCAGGTCCGCACGCACCTTGGATTCCGCGAAGCCATGCAGGCGGCGCAGCATGTCCAGCGCCAGCGCCGCGTCGCCATGCGCGAGTTCCAGAGTCCAGGTGACCGAGGCGAGGGATTGCGTGACCGACAGGTTGCGTTCGAGCCAGGCCAGCACGTCGTCCGCATCGGCCGGCCGGGTGCCGAGCAGCGCAGCGAATCCGCCACGGCGGCGTGCCTCGATCCAGGCCGGCAGCGCAGTCTCGCGCGCCAGCATCGCCGCCGCCTCGGGGCTTCGCATCGCACCGAGGTAGATCGCGAAATTGCCGGTCGGGCGCGTGTCCAGCAGGCCGCCCGGCGCGAAGGGCGAAGGCGACAGCAGCGAGGAGACGGCGAAGGACGTCGTCTCGGCCGGCGCAACCACGGCCTGCGCGACATGCGCGCGCGGCATCGCCAGCACGGTGGCCGCGCCGGCCGCCCACAGCAGCAGCGCCGCGATGGCCAGCCCGCGCCGCCACCCCCACAGCCCGCGCAACAGCAGCGGCAACGGCATCAGGGCAGCTCCAGCACGGTGGTGAGGCGCGCGACCGGCGCGCGCACCGCCACTTCCAGCACGGGCGCGGGCACGACCACGCCATAGGCGGGGCTCTCCCAGCCCTGCGACAGGCGCAGGCGGAACGGCGCATCGGCGCTGATGGCGACGCGCGCCTGCGCGCCTTCCACGCCGGTCGCGGTCAGCCGCCACTCATCGGGGGCAAGGCGCCAGCGCAGCACCAGCCCAGCGAAGCGGCCGCCGACGCGGTCCTCCACCGTGAGCCGACGGTCCTCCAGCACGAAGCGCCGGTCGTGGCGCCGGCCGCGCCAGTCGCGCAGCGCCGCGCCGCCTGGCACAAGGCGCGCGCGCGGCCAGCGGGCGAACAGGAAGCGGCCGATGCGCGGCATCTGCTCCTGCCCGTCGAACATGATGGTGTTGTGGCCGGCGGTGCCGGCCAGCGCATCGGTCCACCAGGCGCAGCCGGGGGGCGGGTTGTAGGCGCCGGTGCCGCCATCGCGCAGCAGCGCCACCTCGTCGTGGCGGAATTCCAGGTGCAGCAGGTCGGACTGGGCGGGGCGGAAGCGCAGCGGCGCGCCGGTCCGCAGCAGCACGGACAAGGCGCCGCGGGTCTCGCCGCGCCAGCCCGTGCTGCGCCAGGCGCCGGGGCGCGGCAGCGTGGCCTCGGGGCAGGCAATGCCCAGCACGCCGCAGCCGAAATCGTCGCGATGCCCGGCGCTGGCGCCGCAGAACAGCCGCGCGGCGCGTTCGATGCTGCCCCGCGCATCCGCCGCGCCGCCGCCATTCAGGTCGGCCAGCGCGGAATCGTCGCAGGCGCCCGCGCGCGGCAGGGCGCCGCCGGACGACGCGACGCGGTGCAGCCACACCGTCGCGGCCCGCGCGCGCTGCGCGAAGGGGGCCGCGAATTCCGGCGCGCCATGGCGGCGGCGGAACCATTCGGCCAGCGACAACGTGTCCAGCAACAGCCGGTGATACCCTGGCGAGGCCTGCGCGAAGGCGCCATCGCCCGAGACCAGCCGCCCCACCGCCCGCGCCAGGTCCCGTCCGCCGCGCCGCGCCATGGCGGCATCGTCCAGCGCCAGCCCGAGCACGAACAGCCCGGCCGGCTCGCTGATGGCGTGGTTGTTGTCCTGCGCCGACGCATAGGCGCGCGTCGCGGCGATGCGCCGTGCGTGCGCGGCCAGCAGCGCGCGCGGCACCGGCTGCCCGCCGCGCAGCGCGGCGAACAGGCACAGGTGCAGCGCGCGCAGGGCGGCCTCCTGCCCGCAGGCCCAGGCCGGGCCGCGGAAAGGCGGGTTGGCGGCGGTCCAGTCAGCCAGCAGGGCATCGGCCGCGGGCGGGTCCAGCGTCAGCAGGGGCAGCAGGCGGTTCGCCTCCCAGACCGGGCGGATGTCGCCGGCGGCGAACAGGTCGAGGTCCAGCGCATGCGCCGCGCCGTCGAAGGGGCCGTGCCAATCGGCTGCGCCCGCCCGGGCCTCGCGTGTCGTGTCGGGCGTTGGTGGCGGCACTCCGCGCCAGGGCGCGGGCGCGTCGACAGGCCCGGCGGAGAGGGTCGGCGCGCGGGCTGGCCCGGTCGGCAACGCTTCGCCCGCATGCGACGCGGCCCTGTGCGCCGATCGGGCTGCACCGCGATCCAGCGCGCGCCGCACGATTCCGAGGCGCATCCGCAGCCGATGCCATGCGAACAGCGCCGCCGCCCGCGGGCCGAGCCTCCAAGCCGCATCGGCGACCAGCCACAAGCGCACGCCGGACGCCGGCGGCAGTGGCGCTGTGTCGGCCAGGACGGCGCTGCGCGTCACGTCAGGCTCCGCGAATGAACGACGGACAATAGGCAGAATCACCAATAAGTTGTAAACAGGCGATCACATTGCCGCTTTGCGTTCTCCGGGAGGGTTCCACCCCGCCGATGTCCGGCCTCTTGCGCCGCTGCCGCCTGCTGATGCCCCTGCTGGCCGCGTTGCTGGCCGGGCCGGCGGCCGTGGCGCAGATGACGCCCGGCGGGTCGCCGCTGCTGGCGCCGCCGACGCTGCCCTCGGTGCTGCCCAATGGCGCGCCGCTGCCGGGCCTGCCGCCGGGGGTGCAGCAGGATGCGCTGCAGCGGCTGCTCGATGGCGGGGCCACGCGCGGGCCGCCCGCCGGCCTGCCGCGTGGCGCGCCGATCCAGACCTTCCAGGCGCAGCCCCTGCCGCCCGCCGCCGAGCCGCAGGACCCGCTCTCCGCCGCCGAGGCCTTCTTCGCCGCACGCCTGGACGGCCCGGCCCTGCGGCAATTCGGCTACGACACCTTCCGCGCCGGCCCGGCCCCCACCCAGGGCTTCGGCGCGCTGCCCGAGGATTATGTGCTCGGCCCCGATGACGAGCTGGTGGTCGCCTTCCGCGGCCGCGCGCGGCAGACCCTGACGCTGCGGATCGGGCGCGACGGGATGCTGCTGCTGCCCGACCTCGCCCCCATTCCGGCCGCCGGGCGCAGCCTGAAGGATTTGCGGACGCACCTGGAGGGCCTCGCCACCCGCGACCTGGCGGGGTCGGAGGTGTTCGTCTCCATCGGCCAGGTGCGGCAGATGAACGTGTTTGTCGCGGGCGAGGTGCTGCGCCCGGGCTTCCAGGGGCTGAACGCGCTGTCCTCCGTGCTGGATGCGCTGTCGGCCGCCGGCGGGGTCCGCAAGACCGGGTCGCTGCGCGCCATCCGCATCGAGGGCCCGCGCGGGCGCCGCGTGATCGACCTGTACGCCGTGATCGCGGATGCGCCGGGCGAGGCAGACCTGTCGCTGCGCGAGGGCGAGCGCATCATCATCCCCCCGGTCGGCGGCACCGTCGCCATTGCCGGCGATGTCGCGCGCCCGGCCATCTACGAACTGCCGGCGCGGGCCAGCGGCGCGCCGCTGGCCGAGATGCTTGCGCTGGCCGGCGGCACCATGCGCCCCGGCGGCAACCGGCTGCTCGGCCAGCAGGGCGATCGCGCCGGGCGGCGGTCCTTCGCGGAACTTTCGCCGGAATCGACCGTGCGGCGCGGCGACGCGGTGCTGGTGCAGCCCGGCGCCGACGTGGTGGCGAATACCGTGCGGCTCGCCGGCCATGTGGCGATTCCGGTCACCCGCGCCGCCACCGGCGGGCGGCAGGGGCAGACGCTGCGCGGCCTCATCAGCGACCGGCGACTGCTGCGCAACGACCCGTATGTGCGCCTGGGCGCAGTGTGGCGGGCGGATGCGCGCACCGGCGCGCGCAGCTTCGTCGGCTTCGACCTGGGCCGCGTGCTGGAAGGGCGCGCCAACCTGTCCCTGCGCGAGGGCGACGAGGTCATCATCCTCGGCCGCGCCGATATCGCCTGGCTGACATCGCCGGTGGTGCAGCGCGCGCTGCGCGGCGAGGCGCCGGCGAACACGCCGCAACAGGCCGGCGCGACGCCCTTCGACTGCCCGGCGCTGACACCGCTCGCGCTGGCGTCGCGCGCATCCCCGCAACGCTTCGCCCACATCAAGGGCGCCGGCTTTCCCGAAATCGGCGCACCCACCTGCCCGCAAGTCATGGTGGACTACCCGGATCTCGCGGCCTTCCTGCTCGACCAGACCGTGGTGCTGACCGGCGAAGTCCGCACGCCCGGCCTGCTGCCGATCGTGGACAATACCGGGCTGGACCAGGCCATCGCGTCGGCCGGCGGGTTGTCGGACGCGGCCGACCTGCGCGTGGTGGAATTCGCGCGCGAACCATCCGACCAGTCCGGCGCCATCCCGCTGGCGCGCACGCGGCTCGACCTCACCAGCCGCAACTTCGCGGCCGTGCGGCTGTCGCCCCGCGACACCGTCCGCATCCCGCGATCCTTCGGCGACCGCGACACCGGCCCGGTCATCCTGGTCGGCGAATTCCTCCGCCCCGGCACCTACGACATCCGTCGTGGCGAACGCCTGTCCGAAGTCATTGCCCGCGCCGGCGGGCTGACGCCGCAGGCCTACCCGTATGGTGCCGTCTTCACGCGCGAATCCGTGCGCCAGCGCCAGCAGGAAGGCTTCCAGCGCACAGCGCGGGAGTTGGAAACCAGCCTGATCCAGGTCGCCGCCGGGCAAGCCGTGGCTGGCACGCGTGGCGCCCAGACGGACCTGGGTTCCGCCATCAACGCCGGCCGCGAACTCGCCAACTCCCTGCGCGAAGCCCGCGCCGCGGGCCGCATGGTGGTGGAATCCAACCCCGTCATCCTCGCCGCCCGCCCCGAACTCGATGTGCTGCTGGAACCCGGCGACATCATCGCCATGCCCAAGCGTCCCAACGAAGTGACGGTCGTGGGCACCGTGCTCAACCCCGGATCCCTGCAATTCCGCACCGGATGGCGCGCCTCCGACTACGTGCGCGCCTCCGGCGGCACGCAGCGCTTCGCCGACCCCTCCCGCGCCTTCATCGTGCTGCCCAACGGCCAATCCACCGCCGCCGGGCTATCAGCCTGGCAAGCCGGCGGCCCACCCGTGCCACCCGGCAGCCTCGTCGTCGTCCCCCAAGACCCATCGCCCTACGAAACCTGGGGCTTCGTGCGCGACCTCACGCAAGTGCTCGGCCAAATCTCCGTCTCCGCCGCAGCCCTGGCCGTGATCGCACGCGAAGCGCAGCGCTGAGATGGCGGGGGCGCAGCGGGGGGCCAGCCCCCCGGACCCCCCGCTGGGAGGCAACCGCCTCCCAGACCCGGGGTTAAAGGGCCGGTTTGGAGGAGGGGCATGGCGTACCCGTCGCGTCAGGCGCACTGACGAGCCCCTCCTCCAAACCGGCCCTCCAGTCACCGCGGGTCCGGGGGCACGTATGCCCCCGGCGGGAGGGTCCGGGAGGGCAGCGCCCTCCCGCTACGCCCTGGCCATCTGTGCGCTGCTCTCCGCGCCCGTTCACGCCCAGGGTTTGGGTGGGGATGGGACTGGGTCGGACTGGGGTGGGGTTGGCCTCATTGAGATGCGAAATGCGCGGTTTCGCGCGGATGGGGTGGTTGAGGCGGGGGTGGCGTGGCGGCATCAGCGGCAGTTCTGGTTTGTCGGGTTCCAGGCGCTGCCTTGGTTGGAGACGACGTTCCGGGTCAGTGAGCGGCTGAATGGGACGACGGGGTCGGGGATGGTTTCCGACCGGTCCTTCGACATCAAGATCCGGCTGTGGGACGAGCAGGAGTGGCGCCCGGCACTGGCGGTCGGCATCCAGGACATTGCCGGCACGGGGATTTACGCGGGCGAATACCTGGTGGCGTCGAAGCGGTTCTGGGATTTCGACGTGACGCTCGGCATGGGCTGGGGGCGGCTGGGGACCTATGCGGATGGCAACAATCCGCTGATGGATATCTGGAGCGGGTTCGGCGAGCGCACGCGCGATGTGGGGCAGGGCGGCACGCTGCGCTGGCAGTCGTACTTCCGCGGCGAGGACATCTCGATCTTCGGCGGCATCGAGTGGAACGTGCCGGCGCTGCCCACGCCCTGGGGGGACCTGGACGGGCTGCGCGCGAAGATCGAGTTCAGCGGCGACCGGCTGCGTGACGAACGCGGCGGGTATCCGGGGCGCACGACGAATCTGCGCGGCTATTCCGCCAGCCGGGTGAATGCGGGGCTGCAATGGTCGAATGACTGGCTCGATGTCGGCGTGCATTGGGTGAACGGGACCGACCTGTTGCTGCGCGCCTCCGTGCGGATGGACGCGCACGACCCGCCGCGCGCGCCGCTGCCCGCGCCGCCCGCGATGGCCGAGCGCGCGGAAGGCGGTTCGGCGGAATCGGCCGCGCTGGCGCCGCGGGTGTTCGCGGCGCTGCGCGAGGCGCGGCTGCGCGGCACCGCCTTCGTGTTGGACGGCGAGGAAGCGCGCATCGCCGTCTCCGGCGGCCCCTTCCGAACGCTGGCGCAGGTGGCCGGGCGCGTGGTGCGCGCCGTGCAGCCCGTGCTGCCCCGCCAGGTCGAACGCGTGGTCATCGCCTGGTCGCGCGAGGGGGTCGAAATCGCTCGACTTCTGGTGCTGCGTTCCGCCATCGAGGCCGCCGCGCGCGGCCATGGAAGCGCTGAGGAAATCTTCGCCACCGCCATCCTGATGCCGCCCGGCGAACCCTTCGAGGACGCCGCGCGCGCGCCGGGCCCCTTCATCGACTGGGGGATCGACCCGCGGGTGCGCGTCATCCTCGGCGACCCGTCGCGCACCGCGCTGTACCAGGTGGGCGTCGGTGCCAATGCGCGGCTGGAACTGGGCGCGGGCTTCGCCATCGGCGGCGCGATAGCGCAAGTGGTCGCGCAGAACATGGACGGCGCCGCGCCATCCGATTCCGTGCTGCCGCGCGTGCGGTCGGACTACGCGCTCTATGCCGACCAGGGGCGCAACCTGGCCGTGACGTCGCTGTATGGCGAACGGATGTGGTCGCTGGCACCCGACGTGTTCGCGCGCGCCACGGCGGGGTATCTGGAACCCATGTTCGCCGGCGTGTCGGGCGAGATCCTGTGGCGCCCGCATGACCGGCCCTATGCCATCGGGCTCGATGTCAACTACGTCGCGCAGCGCGATTACGACCAGCGCTTCGGCGTGCAGGACTACCGCGTCACCACCGGGCATGTGTCGCTGTATCTCGACCTGCCCTGGTGGAACCTGACCACCACCCTGCGCGGCGGGCGCTACCTCGCCGGCGACTGGGGCGGCACCGTCGAGGTCGCCCGCCGCTTCGATTCCGGCATCGAGGTCGGCGCCTTCGCCACCCTGACGGACGTGCCCTTTGACCGCTTCGGCGAAGGATCCTTCGACAAGGGCATCTTCATCCGCATCCCGCTCGACATCTTCGGCGTGCAGAGCCGCTCCAGCGTCGGCGCCGTCATCCGCCCCACCCAACGCGACGGCGGCCAACGCCTCGCCGTCGAAAACCCCCTGTGGGAGACCACCCGCGACGGGCGCGAAGACTCGCTGCGCCGCGGCGCGGCGTGGTTCACGCGGTGAGGGCGCGAGGCGGGGGGCCAGCCCCCCGGATCCCCCCGCTGGGAGGCAACCGCCTCCCAGACCCTGGGTCAAAGGGCTGGTGGGGAGGAGGGGCATGGCGTGCCCTTCGCGTCGGTCGCACTGACGAGCCCCTCCTCCCCACCAGCCCTTCGTTCTCGCGGGTCCGGGGGCACGTATGCCCCCGGCGGGTGCGCGTCGGGAGGGCGGAGCCCTCCCGACGCGCACCCTGACCCACGCTGGACGACCGCCCGCGCACGCGGCATAGCGCCTTCGCATGCTCATCGAGGCGGTGTTCCGGCATTTGGCGTTTGCGGCGGTGCTGGCCTTGGTGTCGGCGGCCGTGGTGCGGCTGATGATTGCCTATCCCATCCTGGATCATCCGAATGCGCGGTCGAGCCATGTGCGCCCGACGCCGCGGGGTGGTGGCGTCGGGGTGGTGGTCGCCTTCGTGCTGGGGATGATGGTGCTTTACGTCGGGGCGGCCTTCGCGCGGCTGCCGGCCTTGCAGTTCGCGGGCGTGATCGGGGCGGCGGTGGCGATCGCGCTGGTGTCCTTGTGGGACGATGTCGCGGACCTGCGTTTTGCGGTGAAGCTGGGGGCGCAGGGGCTGGCGGCGCTGGTGGCAATCGGCAGCGGGCTGGTGCTGGAACGGTTTGCACTGCCCTGGGTGGGCGAGGTGCCGCTGGGCTGGCTGGCCGTGCCGATCACGCTGTTCTGGATCGTCGGCTGCACCAATGCGGTCAATTTCATGGATGGGCTGGATGGGCTGGTCGGCGGGTCGGTGTTCCTGGCGGCGGTGATCCTGTGCGTCGTGGCGGGTGAGCAGGGCGGGTGGTTCGTCTATGCGGCAGCGTTGTTGCTGGCGGCGGGTCTCGCGGGGTTTTTGCCGTTCAACCTGCATCCGGCGCGGATCTTCATGGGCGATGTGGGCAGCCAGTTCCTGGGCTTCATGATGGCGGTGCTGGCGGTGGCGGCGGCGGGCTTCGACGCGGCGCAGCTGTCCTTCCTGATCGTGCCGCTGCTGCTGTTCGGGCTGTTGTTCGATGCCGCCTTCACGCTGCTGCGCCGTGCCGCGATGGGGCGGCGCGTGGCGGCGGCGCACCGGACGCATCTTTACCAGATGGCGCAACGCAGCGGGCTCGGCGTGCGCGTGGTGGCGGGGGTGCATTGGGGCTTCGTGCTGGCGCATGGCGCGCTGGTGTGGCTGTTCGTCGCATTGCCGGTGGGCACCAAGCCGCTGGTGGTGCTGCCGGCGCTGGCGTTGCAGGGCGCCTGGCTGGCCTATGTGCTGCGGCGGATGAAGCGCGCCGGGATCACCTGGGCAGAGGGATGACCTCGGGTGGTGCCGTCGGTGGGCCGAGCACCTCGATGACCAGGAGCGGCAGGTTCTCGCCGACCCATTGTTCCGAGCGGAACACCGCGTAGGTGCGCGCATCGGCCCAGAATCGGTTGGTGAAGCTGGCCGCACCCCGACAGGTCTCGCTGACCAGCAACGTGTCCGCGACCTCGGCGGGGCCGGCGCTGACGCGGCAGTTCAGGCGCAGGCCGAAGCGCATGCGCGCGGGGTCGGTCTCGGAGCGCATGACGTCGACCACGCGCGCGCCGGTGACCGGCGTGGCGTCGAGCTCGCCGATGCGGCTGAGCGGATCGACGCCGTCGAAGCGGGTGGAGGCAACCACCTCGCGCAGCCCGGCGGTGGCGACGATGCGTGGGCCGTCGGTCGCCACCACCACGCCGCCGGCGGTGCGCCACATGCGGCGTTCGCCTTCCTCCTGGACCAGGGCGGCGACGCCGCGGCGGGAGCCGAGCGTCAGCGACAGCGCGGCCGCGGCCTGGACGGCATCGCCGGGCGGGGACCATTCGGCCTCGGTGAGGGCGGTGCTGGGTTCGAACAGGCTTTCGGGCAGCGGGATAGGCCAGACCATCACGCGCAGCACGTCGGCGCCGGAGGTATTGCCGCAGGCGCCGAGGAGAAGGGCGCAGAGCAGCGCGGATGGCTGGAGGAACCCTCGCATCGCGCGATAATAGCGCGTCCGTATAAAACCGTCAGGCGAATTTCGTGCGCTGCGCTTCGGCGCGTTCCGCCAGGGCCGGCACCCACACGGGACCTTCCCTACCGATCCGCCAGCCGCTCCAACAGCGCCCGCAGCATCCCCGCCCCTTCGCCGAGCGCTTCCAAGACCACCGGCCGGCCGGCGGCGTCGCCCCCACCGGACGGCCAAGCGGCGCGGTCCTGCGCGAGTTCGGCGGCCGAGACCCGGCCGTCGCTGTCGAAATCCAGCCCATCGACCAGCATCCGGGCGGCGGCCAGCCCAGCGAAGCCGCCGATGCCCACGGCAGTCGCCAGCGCCTCCGGCTCGCCGCCATCCTGCGCCGCCAGGGCCCAGGCGGCGCCGCGCAGCAGCCGCGCCACCTCAGCCACGCCCAGCATCCCGTCGCCCGAGACATCGCCCACCGCCACCAGCGCGGTGAGGCAGGGCGCCATCGCGCCGCCCTGGCAGGCGCCTTCAAGCCGTTCCAACCCCCCCAGCACCGCCAGCCCCTCGCCATGCAGCGCGGCCAGGCCCGGCGGCGGCGCGGCGCAGCGCTGCCAGCGCAGCACGGGGGTGTCGCCGGGCAGGCGGTCGTCGCGCAGCTTGGCGTCGGGCTCGGCGGTTTCCAGCGCGTCGGTGTCGCCGCGCAGCATCACGCGCGGCGCCTCGCCGCCGGCGCCGCTGCCCAGGGTCCACTCGGCCAGCGGCCGCAGCCCACGCAGCCGCACCAGCCGCGCGGGACCATCGGCGGGCAGGCGCACCACGCTGCGCGCCGTCACGTGCAGCACCGCCGTGGGCGCGGCGCAGGCGCCCTGCACCCAGGTGCCGCGCAGCGGTTCGGGGATGCCCTGGGCGGCGGCGGGGGCGGCGGCCAGCAACAGGGCCGCAAACAGCAGGCGCCTCACCGCAGGTCCAGCTCCACGCCCGCGCAGATGTCGGTGCCGGCCAGGATCATCTCGCGCCCGTCGCGGAACACCGCGACCAGGTCGACAAGGCAGGGCGTGCCCTCGGGGGGCGCGAAGTCCAGCGTTTCCCCCACGCCGAGCACCGTGCGGCCAAGCCGGTCCGGCCCGCGCGGTGCGCCAGGCGCATCGGCATAAAGCTCGGCCACCGGCACCTCGGCGGCGTTGCGCAGGCGCACGCTGCCGGCGCGCGGGCCGGCATCGGCGGGCTCGTCCTCATCCAGCCGGTCGGACAGGGTCCAGCCGGGGCGCAGCACGATGGTGCCGGTCTCGCAGAGGTTGATGCTGGTGCGCTCCTCGGCGGCGCGGCGTTCCTCGAAGACGATCCGCAGGTCGGCCTCGCAGTCGCGCAGGCGGGCCGAGACTTCGCGGCGCTGACCGGGCGGCAGAACGTCCTCGCCGAGCCGGTCGGGACCCCAATCCTCCTCCGACACGCCGGAGAGATAGACTTCCTGGATCGGCGCGCCGTGGCGGTTGACCAGGATGACGCGACGTTCGGGCGGGCGCGGCGCGCCGGAGCCGTCGAAGGTGACCGCCGGCGTCGTGCACAGGTCGATGCCCTGCTTCACCTCCTCGGCATCGTCGTCGAACACGGCGCGCAGGTCCCACAGGCAGGCGGCGCCGCGCAGGCGCAGCGTGAAGGTGGTGCCGGGCTGGAGGATGGTATTGCCCAGCCGGTCCGCGCCCCAGGCCAGCGGCGCGCGGGTCGAGGCATAGAATTCGCGGATGGTGCGGTCGGCGGCATTGGCGATGCGCGCCTCGCGCCGCGGCGCGGTGGGGTCACCGAAGGTCAGGCGCGGGTCGCGGCACAGGTTCATCGCCGCGCGGGTTTCTTCCTCGCCATCCTCGAAGACGGCGGTGACGTCGAAGATGCAGTCGCGCGTGCGGCCCAGGCGGATGCGGAATTCCCGCGAGGGTTCGACCACGTTCTCGCCGAGCCGGTCGGGGCCGCGGTCCGGCGCGCCGGGCCGGGCGGCAAACACCTGCAGCAGCGTGGTGTCGGTCTCGTTGCGGATGGTGGCGTCGCGCAGCGGGATGGAGGGGTCGCCGAACTGCACGCGGCGGTTCTGGCAGATGTTCTGGCGGCGGCGTTCCTCGGTGCCGTCCTGGAACACCGCGCGGAATTCCAGCAGGCATTCGGCCGCGGGGATGCGGGCGCGGAAATTGCCGCGGTCGGGCACGGTGTCGGCGCCGAGCAGGTCGGGGCCGAAGGATTCGCTGCCCGGCGGCGCGGCATAAAGCTCGCGCAGGGTCTGCCCGGATTGGTTGGTGATGGTGGCCTCGCGCTCGCGCGCGGCGGGTGGTGGCGGGGCGGCCTGGCGCGGTGCGCCCTGGCCGAGGGCGGCGATGGGGGCCAGCGCGAGGCAGGCGGCCATGGCCAGGAATTGCAGGCGCATGCGGGGACTTCCGGGGGGATTTCGGTGCTACAATGCAAGCGCGGGACCGCGCCGCACAAGCGCACCGAAGACACAGTGATGCGAAAAAGTGACGGTTGCATCGCGCGCGCCGGTAACCGCCCGCCAACCGGCCTGGCCCCATGCTGCGCCGATGCGCCCCGATCTCCCCGCCACCGCCGCCGCCCTTGCCAGCCTGCCGCCGCACGCGGTCCATGGCACCGTGACCGGGCTGGGCGGGCTCGCCATCACGCTGGAGGGCTTCGGCCCGCTGGCGGCGATCGGCGACCGGCTGCGGCTGGAAGCCCCCTTCGGCGCGCCGGTGCCGGCCGAGATCGCCGCCTTCCGCGACGGCAGGGCGGAGGCCATCGCGCTCGGCCCCATCACCGGGCTGTCGGCCGGCGCGCGGGCGGTGCTGGCGCCGCGCCCGGCGCTGGCGGTCGGCGATGCCTGGCTGGGGCGGGTGCTGGACCCGATGGGCGCGCCGATGGACGGGCTGCCGCCGCCGGCACCTGGCGCGGTGCAGCGCCCCACCCACGCGTCCGCGCCACCGGCCGGGCAGCGCGCCAGACTGGGGCCGCGCCTGGCGCTGGGGGTGCGCGCGCTGGATCTGTTCGCGCCGGTGCGGCAGGGGCAGCGGCTGGGGTTGTTCGCTGCCTCGGGCGTCGGGAAATCGACGCTGATGGCGATGCTGGCGGGTGGCGTCGCGGCGGATGTCATCGTGTTTGGGCTGGTCGGCGAACGCGGGCGCGAATTGCGCGAATTCCTCGAAGACGACCTCGGCGCGGCGGGGCTGGCGAAATCGGTGGTGATCTGCGCGACATCGGACACCGCCGCGCCGATGCGGCGCGAGGCCGCCTATGCCGCCATGACGGTCGCCGAGCATTTCCGCGACCAGGGGCAGCAAGTGCTCCTGCTGATGGACAGCGTAACGCGCTTCGCGCTGGCCCTGCGCGAGATCGGCCTGGCGGTGCGCGAACCGCCGGCGACGCGCGGCTATCCGCCCTCGGTCTTCACCGAATTGCCGCGCCTGCTGGAACGGGCCGGGCCGGGGCCGGGCGGCTGCGGCGGCGCCATCACCGCCATCTTCACCGTGCTGGTCGAAGGCGACGACCATGACGAACCGGTAGCCGATGCGGTGCGCGGCATCCTGGATGGCCATGTCGTGCTGGACCGGCGCATCGCGGAGGCCGGGCGCTATCCGCCGGTGGATGTGTTGCGGTCGCTGTCGCGCACGGCGCCGGCGGTGCTGGACCCCCATGAACGCCCGCTGGTGGCGGAGGCGCGGCGGCTGCTGTCCACCTATGGCGAGGTGAAGGATTTGGTGCGGCTGGGCGCCTATCGCGTCGGCCACGACAAGCAGGCCGACGATGCCGTGCGCCTGGCGCCAGCCATCGAGGCCGTGCTGGCGCAGGCCAAGGGCGACCCGTCCGACCCCGACGAGGCCTTCGCGGCGCTGGCGGCGGCGATGGCGGGCGACTGACGCGCGATCCGCGCGTTGCCCCACACCCCGCCCGGGGACTAAACCGGGACAACACCGCGGAGCCCCACCCCATGCCCGAGACCGCCATCATCAGCGAGGTCGCCCCGCGCGACGGCATCCAGTCGATCAACCCCGCCCAGCCGGTATCCACCGAGGCCAAGATCGCGCTGATCCAGGCCTGCTACGATGCCGGGCTGCGGCGCATGGAGGTCGGGTCCTTCGTCTCGCCCAAGGCGATCCCGCAGATGGCCGGCACCGAACCGGTGCTGGCCGCGGCCAAGGCGATGCCGGGGCTCGAATGCACCGTGCTGGTGCCCAACCGCCGCGGCTTCGATTCCGCCATCGAGCACGGCGCGCATCGCCTCGGCTTCTTCATGTCGGCCACGGCCGGGCACAACAAGGCCAACCTCAACCGCACGCGCGAGGAATCCTTCGAGGAACTCGCGAAGCTGGTGCGCGACACGCCGGAGGGCACGCTGATCCGCTTCAACCTGTCCTGCGTCTTCCACTGTCCCTTCGACGGCGTGGTCTCGGAAGCGGAGGTGCTGCCCTGGATCGAGCGCATTGTGGCGCTGGACCCCGACATGGAGATCGCGCTGGCCGACACCACCGGCAATGCCAGCCCCGACCAGGTCAGCCGCCTGTTCCGCCATGCGATCGGGACGTGGGGCGACCGCTTCGCCTTCCACGGCCACGACACCTACGGCATGGGCGTGGCGAATGTCTCCGCCGCCTGGGAGGCCGGCTGCCGCGTGTTCGACAGCGCGGCGGGTGGCATCGGCGGCTGCCCCTTCGCGCCGGGCGCGACCGGCAATGTCGCCACCGAGGACGTGGCCTGGATGTTTGCCCGCATGGGCGTGGCCACCGGCGTGGACTGGCCGCGCCTGCTGGTCGCCGCCGACATGGCGGCCGCCATCCCGGGCGCGGTGCCGGGCGGGCGGATGCGCGCCGTGCCGGCGGCGCGGCTGGCGGCATGATGCCGCGCGCCGTTGCCCGCGCGCCGGTCGCACCCAATGTGATGCTGTGATGCGCTCTGTCCTCCCCTTGCTCCTGCTGCTCGGCGCCTGCGCTGCCGAGCCGCCGCCCGAAGCCGCCCTGCCCGGCGGCGCGGACGGCACCTTCGTGGCCGATTACGGCGGCGGTACAGCGCCGGTAGCCCGCTATGTCCGCCTGCCCGATGGCCGCGCCGTGCCGGTCGAGGCTGCACCGCCCGGCGCCGCGCCGGCGGCCGTCGGGGCGGATGGCAAGCCGGTCGGCGGCGGTGGCGAGGCAGTGGCCGAGGCGCCCGCGCCGCGCGCCCGCGCCGGCCGCGCGACCAGCACGGGTTCGGCCTTCGCCGTGACCGCAAGCGGCCTGGCGGTGACCAACGCCCATGTGGTGCAGGGCTGCTCGAGCGTGGTGGACGAACAAGGCCGCCCGGTGCGTGTGCTGGCCTCCGACCGCCGGCGCGACCTGGCGCTGATCGATGTCGGACGCGGCTTCGGCACGGTGGTGCGGTTCCGCCCGCAAGCCGCGGTGGACCTCGGCGAGACCGTGCTCGTCTTCGGTTTCCCCTATGGCCAGGCGCTGGGCACCGGCATCAACGTGACCAACGGCATCGTCACCGGGCTGGCCGGGCCGGGGGGCGATGTCTCGCGCTTCCAGATGAATGCAGCGGTGCAGCCGGGCAATTCCGGCGGGCCGGCGGTGGATGATGCCGGGCTGCTGCTGGGTGTCGCGGTAGGCCGGCTGAACGATTTGGCGGTGCTGCGCGCGACAGGCTCCCTGCCGCAGGGCGTGAACTTCGCCATCCGCGCCACCGAGGTCGAGCGCTTCCTGGCCGAGCAGAACGTCCGCCCGGCACGCGGCGCCCAGGGCGGCACGGGCGCGCGGGCGGTTTCGGCCACCGTGGCGCCGGCGGTGTTCCAGGTGCTCTGCCGGGCCTGAGCCCTGCCACGCCGCCGCCGCAACCTTTCCGTCATTCGGGCGCTATATCCTGAGACGGTGCTGGTGCCGCCCGCCGACGCGGCGAAGGAAGGGTGCATGTCCGAAGCCGAAACCGAGCGGCGCATGGCCGAACTCGAACGCTTGCTGAACGACCCCGAGACTCGCATGGACGCGAATCGCGTCTGGGCGCTGCTGGCCGAACTGGCGCGCCCGGCCGAACCCGTGCGCCGGTAGCCTACTCGTCCTTCAACGCCGCGATCAGGAATTCCCGGTTGCCCTCCGGCCCGGTGATCGGGCTCGGTTCGACCCCCAGCACGCGCCACCCCGGAAGCCCCGCCCACCAGTCGCGGATGGTCGCGCAGACCTCCGCATGCACCGCCGGGTCGCGCACCACGCCGCCCTTGCCGACGCGCTCGGGCCCTGCCTCGAATTGCGGCTTGATGAGCGCGACCGCGAAGGCGCCCGGCGCGGCCAGCGACAGCGCCGCCGGCAGCACCGTCCGCAGCCCGATGAACGACGCGTCGCACACCACCACGCCGGGCGGCTGCGGCAGGTGCTCGGCGGTCAGGTGGCGGGCATTGGTGCGTTCCAGCACCACCACGCGCGGGTCGTTCCTCAGCTTCCAGTCGAGCTGCCCATGCCCGACATCCACGGCATGCACGCGCGCCGCGCCGCGGGTCAGCAGCACATCGGTGAAGCCGCCGGTCGAGGCCCCCACATCCACCGCCACGCGCCCGGCCGGGTCCAGCGCGAAATGGTCCAGCCCATGCGCCAGCTTGATGCCGCCGCGGCTGACCCAGGGGTGATCCTGGCCGCGCAGTTCCAGGGGCAGATCCCAGGCCAGCATGTCGCCGGCCTTGGCGATGCGCCGTTCGCCCGAGAACACCTTGCCGGCCAGGATCAGCGCCTGCGCGCGTTCGCGCGATACCGCCAGGCCCCGTTCGACCACCAGCACATCGGCCCGCAGCCGTCCCGGGTTGCTCATGGCGGCGCGGCAGGCGTCACGCCCGGCGCAGCGCCCGGCGCAGCCGCAGCGTCGATTCCGCGACCACCGCCGCCTCGATCGGGCTGCCGGTATAGCCATCGAGGTCGAGCGTCCCCGGGCTTGCCGGCAGCAGCCCCGACGCGCCGCCGCCCAGCACCAGGATGCGGGCATTGCGCGAGGCGCGGCGCAGGCCCTGCGCGGTGGCGCGGATGGCGTCCTCGTCCAGCTCGGCATCGAGGCTGATCCAGGCGACGTCGAAGATGCGGTCATGCGCCGAATCACGTGCTTCCTCGTCGCCATGGCCCGGGACGTCGCAGACATCCCAGCCGGCGCGGTCGAAGAAGCGCAGCGCCACGCCGTGCTCGACGCTCGGCAGGTCATGCGCGCCCGACAGCGTGAGCGCGGTATTGATCGCGGCCGGCACGCCCAGCGGCAGTTCCGCATCATCCAGCGAGAGCAGGCACATCCGCAGTTGCCAGACCTTCGCGATGCGGTCGCTCTGGTCGAGCAGGGTGGGCGCGTAGCGCCGGCGCAGCGCGACCGCGGCCGGCAGGATGATGTCGCGGCAGATCGGGCGGAACATCTGCCCGCCGGGGTTCAACGCAGCGAGCGCGGCGATGCCGTCAGACAACGTCCCGTCGGCCAACGTGGCGGAGAGCGCGGCGGCATCGCGCCCCCAACTGTTCTCCCGCGGCACGACGAAGCGCGCGGTCAGCGCAGGCACCAGCAGATGGGTCGCGATATCGTGGATGAGGGCGGCGCGTCGGTCGCCTGCAAGCGGGGATGGCGGCGCACGCCGCGTGGTGGCTTGCCGGGTCAGACCGTCGAGCGGTGCCATCTTTCCCCTCCCCTCTCCGCCGGCAGGACGTCGCCGGTACGGTTGCCTTTCTGGCCGGCATTGACGGCGCGCACGCCGTGCGGACCCGGTCCCGTTTGTGGCCCGCCTCATTTGGCGGACCGGGGTTCCGGGCCAAGCCTAGACTCGGTTTCAAGGGGGTGACAATCCCCTTGTCAGGCCGGCGTGACAGCGATTCTGACCCGTTCCGCCAGCGATCCCAACCCACGCCTGCGGGCTGCGCCGAACCGCTCAGGCGCGGGCCGGCTGGGCCTTCGCGGAATGGCCCAGCGCCGCCAGCGCGGTGGCGACGATCTGCGGCGCGTTCAGCCCGGCCTCGTCGTATTGCTTGCGTGGCGCGTCGTGGTCGATGAAGCGGTCGGGCAGGCACATCGGGCGCATCTTCACGCCGCCATCGAGCAGCCCGCGCACCGCCAGATGCTGCATCACCAGCCCGCCGAAGCCGAGGATCGAGCCTTCCTCGATGGTGATCAGAACTTCGTGTTCGCGCGCCAGGCGTTCGACCAGGGCGGCATCCAGCGGCTTGGCGAAGCGCGCATCCGCCACGGTGCAGGACAGGCCGTGGGTGGCGAGTTCGTCCGCCGCCTTCAGGCATTCCGGCAGGCGCGCGCCGTAGGACAGGATGGCGATGGAGGTGCCCTCCCGCAGCACGCGGCCGCGGCCGATCTCCAGCACCGATCCCCGCGCCGGCAAGTCGAGGCCGAGGCCCTCCCCGCGCGGATAGCGGAAGGCGCTGGGGCGGTCGTCGATGGCGGTGGCGGTGGCGACCATGTGCATCAGCTCGACCTCGTCCGCCGCGGCCATCAGCACGATGCCCGGCAGGCAGCCGAGATAGGCGATGTCGAAGATGCCCGCATGCGTCGCGCCATCCGCACCGACCAGCCCGGCGCGGTCCATCGCGAAGCGCACCGGCAGGGACTGCAGCGCGACATCGTGCATGATCTGGTCGTAGGCGCGCTGGAGGAAGGTCGAGTAGATCGCGCAGAAGGGCCTCATGCCCTCGGTCGCCATGCCGGCGGCGAAGGTGACGGCGTGCTGTTCCGCGATGCCGACATCGAAGCAGCGCTTCGGGAACTTCTTGCCGAACATGTCGAGGCTGGTGCCCGAGGGCATCGCGGCGTTGATCGCGACGATGCGGTCGTCGTGCTCGGCCTCGGCGATCAACGCGGTGGCAAACACCTTCTGGAAGGTCGGCGGGCCAGGCGGCGCCTTGGCCTGTTCGCCCGTCACCACGTTGAACTTCTGCACGCCGTGATACTTGTCGGCGCTGGCCTCGGCGGGCGCGTAGCCCTTGCCCTTCTGCGTAACCACATGCAGCAGGATGGGGCCGGCATGGTCGGTGTCGCGCAGGTTCCGCAACACCGGCAGCAGGTGGTCGAGGTCGTGCCCATCGACCGGGCCGACGTAGTAGAAGCCGAGTTCCTCGAACAGCGTCCCGCCGGTCAGCAGGCCACGCGCGTATTCGTCGGCGCGGCGCGCGGCGCGTTCCAGCGGCGCGGGGAAGCGCTTGGCCACGCGCGCCATCAGGTCGCGCAGGCTGAGGAAGGGGCGCGAGGAGACCACGCGCGACAGGTAGGCCGACATCGCGCCCACCGGCGGCGCGATCGACATGTCGTTGTCGTTGAGGATGACGATCAGGTTCGCCTTCGACGCGCCGGCATTGTTCATGGCCTCGTAGGCCATGCCCGCGCTCATCGCACCGTCGCCGATCACGGCAATGACGTGACGGTCATCGCCCTTCAGGTCCCGCGCCACCGCCATGCCGAGCCCGGCCGAGATGGACGTGCTGGAATGCGCCGCACCGAAGGGGTCGTATTCGGATTCCGAGCGCCGCGTGAAGCCCGACAGCCCGCCGCCCTGGCGCAGCGTGCGGATGCGGTCGCGCCGCCCGGTCAGGATCTTGTGCGGATAGGCCTGGTGGCCGACATCCCAGATCAGCCGGTCGGTCGGCGTGTCGAACACGGCATGCACCGCGACGGTCAGTTCCACCACGCCAAGCGACGCACCGAGGTGCCCGCCGGTGGCGGAGACCGCGTCGATCGTCTCGGCGCGCAATTCCTCGGCCAGGCGCTTCAGCTGGTCGGCGGAGAAGTTCTTCAGGTCGGCCGGGACGCTCACGCGGTCCAGCAGGGGGGTGGCCGGGCGGTTCATCAGTTCCTCCGCGCGATCGCGTAGCCGGCGAGCGCCCGCAACAGATCGGCACGCTCACCCAATGCGTCCAGATGCGCCGATGCCTGGGCGGCCAGACGTTCCGCCTGCGAACGGGCGCGGTCGAGCCCCAACAGCCCGACCAGCGTGGCCTTGCCGGCTTGCGCGTCCTTGCCGGTGCGCTTGCCGGCTTCCTCGGCGCTGACGGTCGCGTCCAGCACGTCGTCGGCAATCTGGAAGGCGGCGCCCAGGTCGCGGCCATAGGCGGCGAAGGCATGGCGCATCTGCAAGGGCGCCTTGCCCAGGATGGCGCCGGCCTCGGCCGAGAATTCGATCAGCTTGCCGGTCTTGAGCATCTGCAGGCGGCCGATCTCGGCTTCTTCCAGCGGTTCGCCGACCTGTTCGGCCATCATGTCCATCATCTGGCCGCCGCACATGCCGCGCGGGCCGGCGGCGCGGGCCAGGCCACGGCACAATTCGGCGCGCACGAAGCTGTCCGAATGCGCCTCGGGTTCCGCCAGGGCGTAGAAGGCATTGGCCTGCAGCGCATCGCCGGCCAGCACGGCGGTCGCTTCGTCGAAGGCCTTGTGCACCGTGGGCTTGCCGCGGCGCAAATCGTCGTCGTCCATGCAGGGCAGGTCGTCGTGGACCAGCGAATAGGCGTGCAGCATCTCGATGGCGGCGGCGGTCCGCAGCGCGGCATCGCGCGAGACGCCGAATTGCCGTGCCCCTTCGAGCACCAGGAAGCCGCGCAGCCGCTTGCCGCCGCCCATCGCGGCATAGCGCATGGCTTCGAACAGCCGCGCCTCCAGCCCCTCGGCACGCGGGATCAGCATGTCGAGCGCCTGGTCGATCTCGATGGCGGCCTCGGCCATCGCAACGCGCAGGGCCTCGGCGGAGGCCGTCACGGTGGTCATGCTATTCCACGTCCCGCAGGGACAGGCCGACGGGGCCTTCCACGATGGCCTGTACCTTCTGCTCCGCCTCCGCCAGCTTGCGCTCGCAATGGGCGCGCAGCGCGGCGCCGCGCTGATAGGCCGCGACCGAGGCTTCCAGCGCCCCGGCCCCGGATTCCAACGCCTTCACGATGCCTTCGAGCTCGGCCAGGGCCTGCTCGAAGGTCAGGGTTGCGATGTCGGCGGGTGCTTCGCCCGCCTCGGTGCGTGTCCGGGCCATGTCAGGCGAGGTTAACAGTTGATCGGGGGGGAAGGCTATTGGGGCTCGATCCCGGCCTGGCGGATGGCGTTGGTCCATTTGGTGGTCTCGGCGCGCACGAAGGCGGCGGCCTGTTCGGGCGTCGAGCCGCGCACGGTCATGCCCAGCGCGCCGGCCAGGCGGGTGCGCATCTCCTCGGTCGCGAGCGCGGCCTGCACGGCGCGGTTGAGCAGCGCGATGCGATCCGCCGGCGTGCCGGCGGGCGCGAACAGGGTGAACCAGGCGATGACTTCGTACTCCGGCAGGTTGCCGGCCTCGCGCACCGTCGGCACGTCGGCCACGGCGGCCGAACGTTCGGCCGAGGTCACGGCCAGGATCCGCAGCGCGCCGGCCTGGGCCTGCGGCAGGATCACCGCCTGGTCGGCGATGAACATGTCCACGCGCCCGGCCAGCATGTCCTGCACCGCGAGCGGCGAGGAGCGGTAGGGCACGCCCAGCATCCGCACATTGGCCATGGCCGCCAGCGCGGCGGCCGCGACCTGCTGCGAGGAAGAGGCGGTGGCATAGGTGATCGCCTCCGGCCGGGCGCGCGCGGCGGTCAGCAGGTCGGCCAGCGTGCGATAGGGGCTGTCGGCCTTCACGGCGACCAGCAGCGGCACGGTGGCGATGGTGGAGATCGGCGCGAAGCCGTTCTCCATGTCGAAGGGCACCTGGCGGAACAGGGCGCGGGCAGCGGCGTTGGTGGAGTTGGTGCCGACCAGCAGCGTGTTGCCGTCGGCGGTGGCGCGGGAGACCGCCTCGGCGCCGATCAGGCCATTGGCGCCGGCGCGGTTTTCCACCACCACGGGCTGGCCGAGCGTGGCGCGCATGTTCTCGCCAAGCAGGCGGCCGACCGTGTCGGTGGCGGAACCGGGGGCGAAGGGGACGATGGCGCGGATGGGACCGGTCGGCCAGGCGGGTTGGGCGTGCGCGATGGCGGGCAGCAGGGCTGCGGCCGGCAGGGCAGTGAGCAGGGTGCGGCGGTTCATAGGGGTCCTCCCGGGCGGTTGGGGCGAGATAGGCCGGGGCGGGTGGGACGTCCAGGGTGGGGCTAGGAGTGGCCCGGGCGCTTGCGGATCCACTGCGTCGGGTTGGCCTTGCCGGCGCTGAGGCGTTCCTCGATCTCGATCGCCTTCGCCGCGCCGAGGGCCTTGCGGAGCGACGGCTTCTTCAGCGCCGCCGGAATGCCTTTCCCGATCTCGTTGAGGATGACCCATCCGCCGGCGCCCTTCTTCACCGTTTCGTCGGCGAGACGTGCGAGGACGGCCTCGATGAGGCCGGCGTTGGTCGCTTGCAGCGGAGTCGTGGCGTTTGGTGGCTGGGCTGACGCGGGCCTCGCGGAAGCAGGCGCGAAGGCAGCGGGCTTGGGCGCGGCCGGCGCCGATGTCTTCGATCCCACTTTCAGCGCGACGAATGCGTCCCAGAGCGTGCGGTTGCTGTCCTTGACCTTCGCCGGGTCGGCCATCAGCACCGCGGTCAGCCGGCTCTCGCGCAGGCGGGCCGCCAGGGGAGCGAAGTCGCGGTCGCCCGAGACAACACAGATCACATCCAGGCCCCGGTCGCGCAGGAGATCCACCGCGTCAATCGCCAGCGCGATATCCGTCGCGTTCGGCCCGGGTGCCTGTTCGATACGCTGGATATTGTGCTTGCGGCATCCATCGTCCCACCCCTTGCGCGTCGCGTCCGTCCAGTGGCGATACGCACAGGCGAGGATGATGCTGCCATGCGACTTGGCCGCGCTCATCGCTTCGTCGACCACGCGCGGCGAAACGTTGTCGGCATCGATGAGGACGGCAACGCGCCTTGCGGCGTGCGGTGTGGCCGTCATGGTCGGGTAGCGGTCACTGGCGCCTCCGGCGTCAGCTTACGCTTCCTCGCTGGGCGCGCGCACGCCTCGGCAACGTCTGGCCGCCTTCGCGCAGCGTTGTCGCCGGACCTCACCCCTGCCGCATCCTGCGCGCCGCCATCTCCCCGATCATCACGCAGGTGAAGTGTAGGTTGGCCCGGCAATCCGTCGGCATGATCGAGGCATCAGCGACACGCAGGCCGGTCACCCCGCGCACGCGCAGGTCCGGGTCCACCACGCCACGCGGGTCCTCATGCGCGGTCATGCGGCAGGTGCCGGCGGCGTGCTGGATGTCGGCGGCTTCGCGCAGCATGATCGCGTCGAGCGCATCATCGGGCAGCGCGGCGGCCTCGGGCATGGACAGTACGGTGTCGCCGAAGGTCGCGGCGCCGAGGCGCGCGAGCGGGTCGCGCGCCATCAGCAGCGCCAGGCGCCGCACGCCATCGCGCATCCGCTGCCGGTCGCGCGGGTCGGCGAGCATGTTCTCGTCCACCTCGGGCTGCGCCTCGGGGTCGGCGGAGGTCAGGCGGAGTTCGCCGCGCGAGACGGCATCGTACAACGCGATGCCCACGCCGCCGCCCGCCGCCGGCGCGCCATCCGGCGACAGGCCGCGGTGGTTGTATGCGATGACGATCATGTCGCGCTCGCCGCCGCCCGCCAGGCCGCTGCTGTAGGTCAGGCAGCAATTGGTGTGGCGCGCATCCGCACCCTGCGCGCGGTGCTCGGGCTTGAGCGCGATGGTGGCGCGCAGGATGGGATGGTCCATCAGGTGCTGCCCGACGGCAGGCAAATCGCGCTGCACGCCGATGCCCAACGCGCGCAGCGCCGCTGCCGGGCCGATGCCGGACCGCATCAGGATACAGGGCGAATGGATCGCGCCCGCGCACAGCACGACTTCGCGCGTCGCGATCTCCTCCCACGCATCGCCGAAGCGCACGCGCACGCCGCGCGCGCTTGTGCCGTCGAACAGCACGCGATCGACCAGCGCGCCGCCGCGGATGGTCAGGTTCGCCCGGCCGCGCGCGGGTTCCAGGTAGCCGTCATTGGTGGTGACGCGCTTGCCGTCACGCAGGTTGATCGGGTTGCAGGAAATGCCCTCGCCCTCGGGCGCGTTCAGGTCGGCCTTCCAGCGGTAGCCTTCGGCCAGCGCCGCGTCGCGCAGCGCCAGGTCCACCGCGCCCCATTGGTCGAGCGGCATGCGGAAGACCGGCAGCGGGCCGCCACGCCGCAGGCCGGGCGCCACGCCGGTATCGGCGTCATCCTCGATGGCGTCGTAGATCGGCAGGACATCGGCGGCGGACCAGCCTTCGCAGCCGGCTTCCGCCCAGGCGTCGAAGGCGGCGGGTACGCCGCGGATGGCGATCTGCGCGTTCACCGCGGAGGACCCGCCCATCGCCTTGCCACGCCAGTAGAAGCGCGGGGCCTGCACCGCCGTGCGGCGCGTCATCAGCCCCGGCCATTGCCACTCCGCCTGGTGCGCAGGGTCGTGCATGAAGGGGATGATGTTGGCGCTGCGGAGCGCGGCGGGGGCCTCGGCCGCTCGCCAGTCGCGACCGGCTTCCAGCAGGAGCACGCGGCGGTGCGGGTCCTCGGACAGTCGCGCGGCGAGCGGCGCGCCGGCGGACCCGGCGCCGACCACGATGACGTCGTAGATCATGCCCGCATCAACGCCCGTACATGCGCGGCGGTGGACCGGCCCAGCGCCTCCAGGTCGTAGCCGCCCTCCAGCAGCGACACCACGCGCCCGCCGCAATGCCGATTCGCCAGGCCGCACAGCGCCTCGGTCACGAAGGCGAAATCCGCCTCCCGCACGCGCAGCTGCGCCAGCGGGTCGGCGGCATGGGCGTCGAAGCCAGCCGAGATCACCAGCAGGTCCGGCGCGAATTCGTCCAGCGCGGGGATGATGCTGTCCACCCAGGCGGCGCGAAACGCCGCGCCATCCGCGCCCGGCGGCAGCGTGATGTTCAGGATGTTGCCCACGCCGCGTTCGTTCACATCGCCCGTGCCGGGATACAGCGGCCATTGGTGCGACGACGCGTAGAACACCGACGCATCGGCCTCGAAGCACGCCTGCGTGCCATTGCCGTGATGCACGTCGAAATCCACGATCGCGACGCGCGCCGCACCGTGCGCGGCCTGCGCGTGGCGCGCGGCGATCGCGGCATTGGCGAACAGGCAGAACCCCATCGGGCGGCCCGGTTCGCAATGATGCCCCGGCGGGCGGGTGGCGCAGAAGGCGCGGGTGAATTCGCCCTTCATCACCGCATCCACGGCTGCCACGGCGGCGCCGGCGGCACGCAAAGCGGCTTCGGCGCTGCCCCAGGACATGATGGTGTCGCCATCCAACGCCACGCGCTCGTCCGGTTCAGGGCGGATGCCCAGGATGGCGGCGATATAGTTCCCGGGATGCACGCGCGCGAGTTGCGCCTCGGTCGCGAGCGGCGCCTCGTCGCGGATGAGGTCCACGAATTCCCCCGCATCCAGCGCCTTCAGCACCGACCGCAACCGGTCGGGGCATTCCGGGTGGTGCGGCCCGGGGTCGTGGTGCAGGCAGGCGCGATGCGTCAGCAGCAGCACGCTCACGCCGGCGCATCCTCGCGCTTGCGGATCACGAAGCGGTAGGCGCCGGCTTCCTCGCCGAAGGCCACCAGCGCGTGGCCGGTCTCCTTGCAGAAGGCGCGGAAATCCGCCACCGAGGCCGGGTCGGTGGCAAGCACGGTCAGCCGCGCGCCGGCGGGCAAGCCGCGCAGCGCCTTGTTCGCCTTGAGCACCGGCAGCGGGCAGCTCAGGCCCTTCACGTCGAGCAGCGTTTCGCTCATGCGTGCGATTGCACCACCGGGCGCGCGGCGCGTCCAGCATCGCGCGGGCAGCGCGTGGAGATTATCGCGCGGGCAGCGCGTCTGGATCATCGCGCGGGCAGCGCGTCTGGATCGGGGTTCCGCGCGAGCCTTCCCGCGGTGCAGAGTGCCCCAGGCGGGTCGCAGCCGGGGCTAGCCCTGTCCATATGATGGCGGACACGAAATTTCCGGGAAGGAACGACATGCGATTCGGCATCGACCTCGGCGGCACCAAGATCGAGATCGTCGCTCTCGACCCCGATGGCGCGGTCCGGCTGCGCCGGCGACGGCCGACGCCCACCGGCTACGATGCCATCGTCGAGACCATCGCCGCCCTTGTGGCCGAGGCGGATGCCAAGACCGGCGCGCGCGGCACGCTGGGCATCGGCATCCCCGGCAGCCTCAGCCCCGCCACCGGCCTGGTCCGCAACGCCAATTCCCAGGCGCTGAACGGCCATCCGCTCGACCGCGACGTGGCGGCCGCGATCGGGCGCGCGGTGCGCGTGACGAACGACGCCAATTGCCTGGCCATGAGCGAGGCCGCCGACGGCGCCGGCGCGGGCCATCGCACGGTCTTTGCCGTCATCATCGGCACCGGCTGCGGCGGCGGCATCGTCAGTTCCGGGCGCATCCTGGATGGGCCGAACGGCACCGCCGGGGAATGGGGCCATACGCCGCTGCCCTGGATGACACAGGCAGAGTTCCCCGGCCCGCGCTGCTGGTGCGGGCGCGATGGCTGCCTGGAAACCTTCCTGTCGGGCCCGGGTCTGGCGGCCGATTGCGACGGGCCGGGCGCGCGCGACGCAGGGTCCATCCCGGCCCGCGCCGCCGCCGGGGAGGCGAAGGCGCAGGCCGCGCTGGCGCGCCATGCCGACCGCCTGGCGCGCGCGCTTGGGCTGATCGCCAACATCATCGACCCCGACGTCATCGTGCTCGGCGGCGGGCTGTCGAACATGCACCATCTGTATCGCGACCTGCCGCCGCTGATGGCGCGGCATGTGCTGGGCGACGTGGCGCGCACGCCCATCGTGCAGGCGAAACATGGCGATTCCTCGGGCGTCTTCGGCGCCGCGCGGCTGTGGGATGGCGGCGCGTGAACGCCGGGCTCAGCTACGGCGCGCTGGCCTTTGTCGCGGGCGGGCTGTTGGGGCCGCTGCGCGAGATCGTGCTCGCGGAACGCATCGGCGGGCCGGCCGCGGCGATGGCCGAGGCCGCGATGATGGCGCTGCTGCTGTGGCTGGCGGCGCGCTGGGTGGTGGGGCGGCTGCCGGTGCCCTCGCTGCGGGCGCGCACGGTCGTCGCCGGCATCGGCCTGGCGGTGGTGCTGGCCTGCGAGGTGGCGCTGGGGCTGCTGCTGGATGCCAGCGGCCTGACCAGCGGGCGTGCGTCGCGCGAGGTGACGGCGCAGCTTGTCGGCCTGGTGCTGCTGGCATGGCTGGTGGCAATGCCCTTCGTGGTGCGGCGCCGGGCCGTGGCGGCGCCGTAGAGGCATCCCGACCAGATGGGACCACCTGGTCGGGAGGAGTTGCTCGCGAAGACAATCGGCCGAAGACATTTCCGTGCGCGAAAGGCGAACGGAAACGTCTCCGGCGCGTGGCTACTCCGGCTGGAAGTTGGCGGTCCGCAGCAGCGTCTCGGTCCGCGCGAAGTCGCGCGCCATGAAGTCGTTGAGCGCCGCACCCGACTGGAACATCGGCTCGATGCCGAGCGTGCCGACGCGCTGTTGCACATCGGGTTCCAGGATGGCCGTCGCGAGTTCCGCATTGATCCGCGCCGTGATCTCCGCCGGCAGCCCGCGCGGGCCCCACAGCGCCCACCAGGATTGCAGGTCGACGCTCGGCATGCCGCCCTCGGCGGTGGTCGGGATGTCGGGCGCGGCGGCGCTGCGGCGCGCTGACGTGATGGCCACCCCCTTCACCCGCCCGCCGCGCACCGGCGGCAGCGTCGCGAGCATCGGGTCGAAGATCAGCCCGATCGTGCCGCCCATCATGTCGGCCAGCGCCGGCGAGGTGCCGCGATACGACGCCGCGGTGACATCGACGCCGACCTGGCGGATGAATTCGATGGTCGCGAGATGCCCGGCGGAGCCCAGCGAGGACACGCCGAAGGACCAGCCAGCGGGGTTGCGCTTCACGTCGGCGACCACCTCCTGCAACGTCGTCTGCGGTCGCTGCAGGTTCATGATGAGCAGCAGCGGCCCCTGGCCGACGCGCGTGACCGGCACCAGGTCGGTCATCGGGTCGTAGCCGGGGCTTCGCATCACCAGCCGCGCCAGGATCTGGATGCTGGCCGAGAAGCAGAAGGTGTAGCCGTCCGGCGCCGCCTGCGCGACAGCGAGCCCGCCCACCGTGCCATTGCCGCCGGAGCGGTTCTCCACCACCACCGTCTGGCCCAGGCGTTCCTGCAGCTTCTGCGCGGTCACCCGCGCCATGACATCGACCGACCCGCCCGGCGCGAAGGGCGCGATCAGCCGGATCTGCCGGTTCGGCCAGGCGCCCTGCGCCAGGACCTTCGGCGCGGCGAGGGCGAATCCCGCCCCGGTCGCCGCCAGCAATGTGCGTCGATTCATGAAAGCCCCCGCCTCCGTTCTTCGTTCCGCGGTCATCCTGGGCAGGCGCGCGGCGATGCACAACAGCCGTTTTGGGTGCGCTTGACGCGCCGGGAACGCGACGGGACGGTGGCCGCGCCTTCGCACGGGAAACACGATCCATGGATGCCATCCCCGCCGATACCATCCTGACCGGCGGGAAGGTGCTTACCGTCGATGACCGCTTCTCGATCGTCGAGGCCGTGGCGCTGCGCGACGGGCGCATCCTCGCTGTCGGCAGCGATGCCGACATCGAACGCCATCGTGGGCCGCTGACGCAGGAGATCCCGCTGCATGGCCGCACCGTGATGCCCGGGCTGATCGACGGGCACGCGCATATGGATCGCGCCGGGCTGCGCGGGCTGCTGCCTTCGCTGGCGGGCTGCCGGTCGATTGCCGATGTGCAGGCGCGCATCGCAGACCTCGCGCGCGGGCGCGCGCCGGGCGAATGGATCGTCACCATGCCGCTCGGCGAACCGCCCTTTTACCGCGACCCCGAGCAAGGCTTGGCGGAGAAACGCTGGCCGACACGACAGGAGCTGGACGAAGCGGCGCCGCACAACCCGGTCTACATCAAGGCGATCTGGGGCTATTGGCGGCACACGCTGCCGCTGGTCTCGGTGGCGAATTCGCGGGCGCTGGCGCTGGCCGGGGTGGGGCGCGACACCGCGCCGCCGGCGCCCAGCATCGAGATCGAGCGCGACGCCGCGGGCGAACCCACCGGCCTCTTCCGCGAGCAAGGCTTCATGCCGCTGGTCGAGCTCTCGCTGATGGTGAAGGCGCCGGGCTTCACCGTGGCCGATCGCGTCGCGAGCCTGCCGCGCGCGGCCGCCGCCTACCACGCCTTCGGCACCACCAGCGTCTATGAGGGCCACGGCGTCGCGGCGGAACTGCTGCGCGCCTATCGCCAGGTGCAGGAGGCCGGGCGGCTGACCATGCGGTCCAACCTGGTGGTCTCGCCCGATTGGCGCGGGCTGGAGGATGTCGACCCGGCGCGGCTGGTGGAAGGCTGGGCGCAGGGCCTGGCGGGGCGCGGGCTCGGCGACGACATGCTGCGCGTGGCGGGCCTGACCACCGAGATCGGCCGCACGCCGGAGAACGCCATCCGCGCCGCAGCACCCACCACCGGCTGGGCCGGCTTCAACTACGACATGGGGCTGGATCGGGACCGCGCGAAGGCGATGCTGGTGGCTTGCGCGCGGCAGGGCGTCCGCGTCACCGGCATCTGGCCGAACATGCTCGACCTGTTCGCCGAGGTGGACCGCATCGCGCCGATCGGCGGGCTGCGCTGGGTGCTCGGCCATGTCTCGGTGCTGACGCGCGACCAGGTGGGGCTGGTGCGTGACCTGGGGCTGGTGGTGACCACCCACACCAACCGCTACATCGCCAAGGAAGGCCATCTGCTGAAGGCGCGGCATGGCCTGCCGGACGAGGATTCCATCGTGCCGCTGCGCGCGCTGCGCGAGGCAGGCGTGCGCGTCAGCCTCGCCACCGACAATGTGCCGATCACGCTGTGGCATCCGATCGGCCAGGCGGTGACGCGCATGAGCACGGCGGAGCGCCGCCCGGTCGCGCCGGACCAGGCGCTGACGCGCGAGGAGGCGATCCGCTGCGCCACCATCCACGGCGCCTTCCTGACCATGGAGGAAGACCGAAAGGGGTCGATCGAGGCGGGCAAGCTGGCGGATTTGGCGGTGCTGAGCGCGGACCCGCTGAGCGTGCCGGAAGCGGAGATCGGCGGCATCACGGCGGCGCTGACCATCGTCGGTGGCCGCATCGTGCATGGCGATGCGGCGGCGATCACCCCAGCCGCGTGACCTCATCCAGGTACATCCGGTAGGTCACGCCGCGCGGCTTCGCGGCATCCGCGGGCGTCCAGGCGCGGAAGCTCGACTGGCCCTGCATGGCGGCATCCATCACCAGGGCGCGCAGGAAGGAGGTGCCGGGGAGGAAGCCGCGCGCGACGACGGGTTCCTCCCCGGTCTCGAACCAGGCCTCGCCGGGCAGGCGGCGTTCCAGGCGGTCGTCGATCCCGAGCAGCAGGTGGCCTTCGATGAGGCGACGGATGCCCTGGCCGAAATGCCCGTGCCGCGGCGTGTCGACACCCGGCGTAAAGGTCACGCGGTCGAGCCGCAGCAGGAAGGGCCGCGACGGGTCGCGCCGCAGCGGGCGTGACAGGACCAGGCCGGCACGCGCAGCTTCCGGCGGCGCGTCGCGCGTCACCTCGAAGCGCCAGAGCGTGCCGTTGCCGGTCGCGGCCACCGCGCCATCGCTGAACACCGCCGTGTCGGCAGCCATGGCGCGGCCATCGACCTGCGCGGCGCCCTGCGCGAGATACAGCAGCCGCGGCGCCGGCGGCAGGCGCAGCGGCAGCGCATCGTCCAGCCGATCCTCGAACAGCGACATCTGCATCGGGTGGGGTCATCTCCAGGGCCTGCGCCGCAGCATCGGGGGGCGGTAGACCGCGTCAAGCCCGCATCGGTTTGGGTTCCGCCCGCGCGGCCAGCCGCGCTATGCCTGCGCCATGCCCGCGCTGTGCCGCGACTGTTTCCATGCTGCCGAGGCCGCCTTCGCCCGCTGCCCGTCCTGCGGGTCGCGCCGCGTGGTGGCGCATGACGCGCTGTTCGTGCTGTCGGTCGCGCATGTCGATTGCGATGCCTTCTACGCCAGCGTCGAGAAGCGCGACCGGCCCGAACTGCTGACCCGCCCGGTCATCGTGGGCGGCGGCAAGCGCGGCGTCGTCTCGGCCTGCTGCTACATCGCGCGCACCCGCGGCGTGCGCTCCGCCATGCCGATGTTCAAGGCGTTATCGGCCTGCCCCGATGCCGTGGTCATCAAGCCCGACATGGCGAAATACGTGACGGAAGGCCGGCGCATCCGCGCCATGATGGAGGCGCTGACACCGCTGGTGCAGCCGCTGTCGATCGACGAGGCGGTGCTGGACCTGTCCGGCACGCAGGCGCTGCACGGCGCGGCGCCGGCAGTGGTGCTGGCGCGCTTCGCCGCGGCGGTCGAGCGCGAGGTGGGTGTCACCGTCTCGGTCGGCCTGGCGGCCAACCGGCTGATGGCGAAGCTGGCGGCGGAACGCGACAAGCCGCGCGGCTTCGCGGTGATCGGCGCCGGGGAAGCCGCCGCCTGGCTCGCGCCGCAGCCGGTCTCGCTGCTGCCGGGCGTCGGGCCGGCCATGGCGAAGCGGCTGGCGGCGGCGGGGTTCAGCACGCTGGGGCAGCTGGGCGCGCTCGATCCACGCGCAGCGGCTTCACGCTTCGGGGAAGACGGGCCGGCACTGGCCGCCCGCGCGCGGGGCGAGGATCAGCGCCGCGTCGATCCCTCGCGCGAGGCGAAGTCGATCAGCGCCGAGACCACCTTCGAGACCGACCTCGCCGCGCGCGACGCGCTGGAATCCGCGCTGTGGCGGCTGTGCGAGAAGCTGGCGGGGCGGCTCGGCGCCAAGGGGTTGGCGGCGGCGGGGGTGACGCTGAAGCTCAAGACCGCCGGCTTCGCCACGCGCACCCGTGCGGCGCGCCTGCCGCAGCCCACGCGCCTGCCGGACGTGCTGTTCGCCGCCGCGCGCCCGCTGTTGGCGCGCGAGGCGGATGGCACCGCCTTTCGCCTGATCGGCATCGGCGCGCAGCCGCTGGCGGCGGCGGCCGACGCGGATCGCGGCGACCTGGCAGACCCGGAAGCGCCGAAGCGCGCGGCACGCTGGGCAGCGGTGGAGGCGCTGCGCGCAAAATTCGGCGAGGCCGCGGTCGTGCGCGGGCGCGGGTTGGGCAAGGGTTCGCGGGGCTGATGGCGCGTCCGTGACATCCGACCCATGCCGGCGCGGACGCCCTTGCGCCCGCGCCGCGTTTCCGGCACCCCGGATGCATGAACCGCAAGGCGATCGCCTGGGCCACCTTCGACTGGGCGAACAGCGCCTTCCCGACGGTCGTCTCGACCTTCGTGATCGCCGCCTATTTCAGCCAGGGCATCGCGCCGGACCCGGCGACGGGCCAGGCGCAATGGGGCTGGATGCAGACCATCGCGGCGGTGTGCATCGCGCTGCTGTCGCCCATCCTGGGCGCGCTGGCCGACAATGGCGGGCGGCGGCGCGCCATGCTGGCCGCCTGCACGCTGCTGACCGCGGTGTTCACCGCGCTGGTGTGGTTCGCGAAACCCGACCCGTCCTGGACGCTGTATGTGCTGGTCTGCGTCGGCCTCGCGACCATCGCCTTCGAGATCGGCACGGTGTTCTACAACGCGATGCTGCCGGAGGTGACCACACCCGAACACCTGGGGCGCGTCTCGGGCCTGGCCTGGGGGCTCGGCTATGCGGGCGGGCTGGCCTGCCTGGCACTCGCGCTGGTGCTGCTGGTGCAGCCGAACCCTTCGCTGTTCGGGCTGGACCGCGCGGCATCCGAGCATGTGCGCGCCACCGCGCTGCTGGTGGGGCTCTGGACCGTGGTCTTCGCCTGGCCGGTGCTGCTGTTCGTGCCGGACCCGCCCGGCGCGCGGCTGCCGATGGGCCAGGCGGTGGCGGGCTGCATCGCCGACACCGCGCGCCTGGTGCGCGGCCTGCCGGCGCGGCCCGACATGCTGCGGTTCCTGGTGGCGCGGCTGTTCTACACGGATGGGCTGAACACGCTGTTCGCCTTCGGCGCCATCTATGCCGCCGGCGTGCACGGCATGGGGATGGAGGACATCCTGCTGTTCGGCATCGCCATGAACGTGACCGCGGGGCTGGGCGCGGCGGGCTTCGGGCTGGTGGACGACCGGATCGGGTCGAAGCGGTCGGTGCTGATCGCGCTGGTCTTCCTGATCCTGCTGGGATCGGCGCTGCTGCTGACCGACAGCGTGACCTGGTTCTGGGTGCTGGCGATGGCGATGGGGCTGTTCATGGGCCCGGCGCAGGCGGCATCGCGCACGCTGATGGCGCAGATGGCGCCGGAAGGGCAATGCGCGGCGCATTTCGGGCTGTTCGCGCTGTCGGGGCGGATCACCGGCTTCCTGGGGCCGGCGGCGCTGGCGGCGGTGACCATGGCGACCGGCAGCCAGGCGCTGGGGATGGCGACGGTGCTGGTGTTCCTGGCGCTCGGCGCGGTGGTGCTTGCGACGGTGCGGCCGGTACGCGGCTGAGCGGTCAGAAGCCGGTCAGCAGCAGGTCGAGCGCCCGGGTTATGGTGTCGCGCTGGTCGGCGGCGGAGGCGACGGGCTGCCCGAGTTCACGCTTCGGCACGGCCGTGAGGTAGTGCGTCATCATCGCGACGTCCTCGCCGGCCACGCGCAGCACGGGGTTGAGGTCGCGAAGCGGAGGCAGCGCCGCGCCGGGCGTGAGCAGCGGCACGACGACGCGCGAGGGCAGGCCTTCAAGGAGGTCGGCCTGGACATCGAGCAGGTAGCCGCCTCCATCGCGCGCCCGGAACACATCGAAGCGGGCCATCAGAACATGCGGTACTTCGCGAGCGGCAGCCCGTGTTCCTCGACATAGCGGGTGTGCGCGGCGATGGCGTCGCGGTTTTCCTCCTGCCAGCGACGGGTCTTTTCCGCCCGGATCGCGTCGCTGAGCGCCCTGGCCGCGATGGCGTCGGGATCGAGGCCAAGATTGCGGGCTTCCGTAGCGAAGGCCTGTTGGTTTTCCGCAAGGCCGGGCCGTTGGTCGTGATGGAACAGGTCGGGCCGAATGTCGCGCAGCGCCAACCCCGTGGCGGCCGCGACGGCCGGCACATGCTTGGCCGGCACATCCTTCCAACCCGACACGGTCGAATGATCGACGCCAAGTCGCCGGGCCAGCGCACTCACGCCCCCCATGCGGTCGATGACAGCCTGGACCTCGGCACTTCTCATGCGGAAAGACTATCGAAGCCCAACAAGTCCATCAACCGGAATGTTGGTTTAACCAACGCACCATTCTCACCGATCCCGCTGCCCCGCCACGAAGGCCCCGCCATCGGTCGGGCGCAGCGCCTCGAACAGCTCCGTCACCGCCGCGTAGTCGCGATACCCGCAGCGCGCCACCGGCTGCGCCGCCAGCGTGTCGAAGCGGCCGTCGCGCAGATACGCCTCGTCGATATGCACGCCGACCACCTGGCCGATGATGATCCAGCCCTGCAGCGCCGCGCCGTCCACATCCTGCAACTGCATCGACGACACCACGCGGCATTCGAGCGCCGCCGGCGATGCCGCGACGCGCGGCGCGCGCACCACGCGGCTGGGGGCTTCCTCCAGCCCCGCGGCGGCGAATTCGCTCTCGCCTTCCGGCTGCGCGCCCGATGAGACGTTCATCGCATCGAACAGGTGGCGCGGGCACAGGTTGAAGACGAATTCGCCTGTCGCGATCGCGTTCGCGGCGCTGTGCTTCATCGTCTCGGAGGTGAACATCACCATCGGCGGCCGCGAATGCACCGCGTTGAAGAAGGAATACGGCGCGAGATTCGCCCGCCCCGCCGCATCCACCGTCGAGATCCAGCCGATCGGCCGCGGCGCCACGATGGCCTTGAACGGATCATGCGGCAGGCCGTGGCCGTTGCGCGGTTCGTAGAACATGCCTCAGGCCTTCCGTGCGATGGCGCCGTAGATGCGCGGCCCGGCCAGCGCCAGCACCGCGAGCCCCAGGATGATGGCGCTGCCAGGCCGCGTGACGAAGACGGTCCAATCCCCCTGCCCGATGGTCAGCGCCTGGCGCAGCGCCTGTTCGGCCATCGGACCCAGGATCATGCCGATCACCACCGGTGCCACCGGGAAGTCGAAGCGCCGCATGAACATCGCGACCACGCCGAGCGTGTACAGGATCACGAGGTCCCACACGCTGTTGGAAATGCCGTAGGTGCCGATCGTCGCGAACACCAGGATGCCGGCATAGAGCTGCGGCACCGGTATCTTCAGGATCCGCACCCACAGCCCGACCAGCGGCAGGTTCAGCACCACCAGCATCACATTCGCGATGAACAGGGACGCGATCAGCGTCCACACCAGCTCCGCCTGCTGCGTGAACAGCAGCGGCCCGGGATTGATGCCGTAGGATTGGAAGGCCGACAGCATGATCGCCGCCGTCGCGCTGGTCGGCAGCCCCAGCGTGAGCATCGGCACCAGGATGCCCGCGGCCGCGGCATTGTTCGCGGCTTCCGGCCCGGCCACGCCCTCGATGGCGCCGGTGGTGCCGAATTCCTTCTGATATTCCGGCTTCGCCAGGCGGCGTTCGGCGTAGTAGCTCAGCATGGTCGGCATCTCGGTGCCGCCCGCCGGCAGCACGCCGAAGGGGAAGCCCAGGCCGGCGCCGCGAATCCAGGGCCAGAAGGACCGCTTGAGGTCCTGCTTCGACAGCATCACGCTGCCGACGGGCAGCACCTTCGCCTCGCCGCCGTGGTAGCGCCAGGCCATGTGCAGCGCCTCGCCCACCGCGAACAGCGCGACGGCCACCAGCACCACGTTCACGCCATCCAGCAGTTCCGGCACGCCGAAGGTCATGCGCGGCTGGCCGGTCTGCGAATCCACGCCCACCAGCCCCAGCAGCAGCCCGAAGGCCAGCGACGTCAGCCCGCGCAGCGCCGAGGAGCCGAGCACCGCCGACACCGTCACGAAGCACAGCACCATCAGCGAGAAATATTCCGCCGGCCCCAGCACCAGCGCCCATTCCACGATGACCGGCCCGATGAAGGCGATGCCCAGCGTGCCCACCGTGCCCGCCACGAAGGACCCGATCGCCGCCGTGGCCAGCGCCGGCCCCGCGCGCCCGTTGCGCGCCATTTTCGCCCCTTCGAGCGCGGTGATGATCGACCCGCTCTCGCCCGGCGTGTTCAGCAGGATGGACGTGGTGCTGCCACCATACATCGCGCCGTAGAACACCCCGCAGAACAGGATGAAGGCACCCGTCGCACTCACCTGGAAGGTGATGGGCAGCAGCAGCGCGATGGTCAGCGCCGGGCCGATGCCTGGCAGAACGCCCACCGCGGTGCCAAGGAAACACCCCAGCAGCGCCCAGGCCAGGTTGGTGAGCGTCAAGGCATTGCCGAAGCCGAGGGACAGGCCCGCGATCGAATCCATCAGGGTGCTTTCAAGGGAAGGTCGGGGGAGGGAACTCCCCCGAACCCCCTCCTTTTTTTGTCACCTGGGAACTGACAGCGGCGGGCAGTTCCCAACGGCCAAGGAAAGTTGGGGGCCGGGGTCACATCAGCGGCCCTCACAGCACCGCCTCGCCGCGGAGCACCGCCACGCATCCGCCACCGACGCGCGCCCGGATGCCGTCGGCGGTGCGCCGCGCGCGGGCGCGCAGCAGGCTCGGCCGCCCCATCTCGACGCCTTGCGTGATGTCCCAGGCACCCTCGTCGCCGCCGTCGAGATGCAACAGGAAGCCCGCCAGCGGCGTGGCGGCGCTGCCGGTCGCCGCATCCTCGACCGTGCCGGTCAGCGGCGAGAACATGCGTGCACGCACCGCCGCGCCATCGCGGCAATAGATGTACAGCGAGAGAAACCCGCCCGTTTCCGCGGGATGCGCCGCCACGGCACGGCGAAACGCAGCGAGGTCGGGCGTGGCGGTGGCGAGCGCCTCTGGCGTCACCTCCGTCAGCAGGCGGTTGTTGCCGCCATCGGCCGCCAGGGTGGGCGCATGGCGGGTGGTCACGATGGCGTCCTCGGGCACCCCGGCGCAGGCCGCGGCAACCGCCACCGGCAGCATCGCGCCGACCCGCAGCGGCTGCGGCGCCGCGACTTCCGCACCCACCACGCGGCCGGCATCATCGCGTTCCAGCACCACCTCGACCAGCCCGGCCGGTTCCTCGAAGCGATAGGCGCGCGGCGCGCCCTCGTCCTCGCGCCCCAGCACCCAGGCGGTGCCGACATTGGGGTGGCCGGCGAAGGCCATCTCGGCCACGCGGTTGAAGATCCTCACCCGCGCGCTGTTCTGCGGATGCTCGGGCGGCAGGACGAAGGTCGTCTCGCTCAGGTTGAACTCGGCGGCGAGGGACTGCATCTCGGCATCGGTCAGCCCGCTCGCATCGGGAAACACCGCGAGCTGGTTGCCGCCGAAGCGGGTGTCGGTGAACACATCCACCGTCACGAAGCGGAAGGCGCGCATTTTTTCGACCTCAATCGCCGGCGCCGGCATCCGCCGGCTTCGCTTTCGCGCCGTGCACTGGTGCGCTGGCGGCGGCGGCCGGGTTGGGCGCGGTCGCGCCGTGCGCTCCCGGATCGCGGCGCGGCCGCGACCCGCCAGTGCTGGTGGGGCAAGTCGTGGCCTCCCTGCGAAGGGCGCCGACGCGGCCTGGCATCACGGCACGTCCCGCCCCAGCGCGCGCAGGATGGCGCCTTCCAGCACGCCCGCGCCGATATTCACGCCCAGCGCTTCCACGAACAGGAAAAACGCCCCCAGCGAGACCAGCAGCGCGATCCCGGCATCGCGAACCGGGCTGCGGCTGCCGAAGGCGCGCGCCGTGCAGACGAACTGCACCGCCGCGCCGATCGCGAAGCCCAGCGGCACGATCAGCACCAGGTTCAGCAGCATTCCGCCGCCCAGCCAGGCCAGGGAGGCGAGGTTCGGCGGCCCGGCCTCCGCCACCTCGGGGATGTCGGCGCTCCAGCCGCCGCGCAGCGCCACCGCGGTCAGCATCAGGCCCAGCACCACCAGCGCGCCGGCGATCAGCGCCGGCACCAGCTTCGGCCCGACCACCGCATAGACCGGCGTGGTCGGGATCACCCAGGTCAGCCAGGCCGCCAGCACGCCCAGCGCCGTGACGCCCAGGCCGACGGCCAGGTCCGGGACCGCCCCCGGCTTCATCCCCGCCGCCTTCACGCGAGGCCGAGGTCCTTGAGCACGCCCTCCATGTCCGCACGGTCGCGGTCGAGGAACTGGTCGAAGGCCGCGCCGGCCAGGAAGGCGTCCTCCCACCCGCGGTCGGACAGGATGCGCTTCCAGCCCTCGGAGGCGTGGATGGCGGTCATCAGGTCGACCAGTGCTTGGCGCTGCGCGGGGTTGATGCCCGGAGCGCCGAACACGCCGCGCCAGTTGATGGCGACCACGTCGATGCCGCTTTCCTTCAGCGTCGGCACCGCGGGGTCGATGCGCGTCTCTCCGGTGGTGGCCAGCGCGCGCACGCGCCCGGCCTTCACCTGTTCCGAGAATTCCGACCAGCCCGAGATGCCAGCGGTGACCTGCCCGCCCAGGATGGCGGCCTGCGCCGGCCCGCCGCCGGCGAAGGCGACATAGGACGCCTCGCGCGCCTGGCGCCCCAGCTTCTGGAGCATCAGTCCCAGCACGATGTGGTCGGTGCCCCCCGCGCTGCCACCCGCGACCGACACGGCGCGCGGGTTCGCCTTCAGCGCATCGGCGAATTGCGCGATGGTCTGGATCGGGCTGTTGGCCGGCACGACGATGACGCCGGCCTCGGCGGTCATGCGCGCGATCGGCACGGTGTTCTGCAGCGTGACGGGCGTCTTGTTGGTCAGCGTCGCGCCGACCATGACGGACCCCGAGATCATCAGCGCATCGGCCCGCCCGCGCCGCTGCGACAGGAAGCGCGGCAGGCCGACCGTGCCGCCGGCGCCGCCCACATTCTCGAACTGGAAGGTGCCGACCAGGCTGGCGGCGCGCGCCGCCTGCTCGATGGCGCGGCCCAGGCCGTCCCAGCCGCCGCCGGGGCCGGCCGGGACGAACATGAAGATGCTGGCGAAGCGCTGCTGCGCGAGCGCGAGCCGCGGCGAGAGGCCGAGCGCGGCGGCGGCAGCCAGGATGGTGCGGCGTTGGGTCATGGCGGTTCCGGTCGTTTCCTCGAAGGCGGCGCGACTGTGCGACGCGGCGGCGGAGTTTGGAATGGGAGATTGTCGCCGCCATCGAACCGTCCCTCATCGCCGGGGCGCCTGAAACGCTTCGGACCCAGGGTGCGCCAGCGCACTTACCAACCCTTCACGCCGCTTGCCGAAACTGTTGCGCTGGGCCGATGATGTCGGCCGGAGACGTTGTGGGGCAGAGATGACCGATCGGGATGCCGCCCAGACCGCACCGCAGGCGCATGACGCCGTGGATGCCGAGGGGCACCGGCTTGGCCGCCGACTGTTCGTGTTGCGCGTCGCGGCCGCGGCCGGGGCGGCGGCCATTGCCGCGCCGGCCGCGCAGGCGCTGGAAGCCACGCCCGTGCAGTACCGCACCGGCATCACGGATTCCGACCCCAGCGACGGGCCGGGCTATGGGCGCGGCGGGCGCCGGCGTGGCACCGGCATCACGGATTCCGATCCGAACGACGGGCCGGGCCAGGGCCGCGGCGGGTATCGCGGTCGGCCGCGCACTGGAATCACGGATTCCGACCCGAATGACGGCCCCGGCCAGGGCCGCGGCGGCTATCGCGGCCCGGCGCGCACAGGCATCACCGATTCCGACCCGAATGACGGGCCCGGCCAGGGCCGCGGTGGGAATCGCGGGCGGCCGCAGGGCCGGCCCTATACCGGCATCAATGATGGCGACCCGACCGACCCGTCCGGCTACGGCAGCGGCTGGCGGCAACGCCAGCAGCCGCGCGGCGTGACCGACAACGACCCGAACGACGCGCCCGGCCAGGGCCGCGGCTGGCGCTGACCGGCAGCGCGCGGGACCACGGCATGACCAGGACCGGTTCGGCGGGCGGGGGCAGGCTCACGCGTCGCCTGACGGTGCTCGACGTCGCGCTGCCGCCGGCGCCGCCGGGCATGGACGGCGCGCATGGCACTGACGCCGACAGCGACGCACCGGCCCCGCAGCGCCGGGCCGCCCCGCTCACCGATCACGCCGCACCCGACCCATCGGACACCGCGGCGCGCAAACGAGGATGACGATGCCTGCCACCTTGGCCGAGAACGCCTGGTCCCTGGCCTTCGGCACGATGTCGCTCGATGACGGGCTGGCGCTGCGCGAAGGCACCGCCTGGCGGCTGATGCCCGGCAACGACCCGGGGCGTTATGCGGGGTTGCTGTCGATCGCCGACCTCGATGCCTTCCTCAGCAGCGACGCGGCGCGCACGCCGCGCGTCTCGATGGCCGATGGCGCGCGCAAGGGCGGCGCCCGCGTGCCGGAGGACGACTACCTGGAGGATGGCGGCGACCGCGTGGACCTGCCTCGGCTGCTGGCCCGCCACGACGACGGCGCCAGCCTGGTGGTCTCCCAGTTCCACGAGGTCCATCCGCCGCTGGCGCGCTTCTGCCGAGGGCTCGAAAAAGCCTTCCTGCATGGCGTGCAGGCGAACATCTACCTGACGCCGCCCGGCGCGCAGGGCTTCCGCGTGCATTTCGACACGCATGACGTGCTGGTGCTGCAGGTCGCGGGCCGCAAGGCTTGGCGGGTGTGGGACGCCATCCCGTATCCCGCGCCGACCCGCCACACCCCCTGGCACAACAACGCCGCGCCCGAGGGCGACCCGCATGCCCTGCTGATGGCGCCGGGCGATGCCCTGTATCTGCCCCGCGGCGTGCTGCACGAGGCGATGGTGCAGGAGGGCGCCGACCCGTCGCTGCACATCACCATCGGCTTCATGGAACCCGCCATCGGCGAGATGCTGCGCGACGTGCTCGGCGCGCTGGAGGCCGAGCTGCCCGCCCTGCGCGCCGCCATCCCGACCTGGCGCCTGGCCGAGCCCGACGGCGTGGCCGTCCTGCGCGCGCGCCTGGCGGATGCGCTGGCGGCCCTGGACGGGCCGGCTCTGGCGGATCGCATCGCCGTGGCGGCGCTGGACCGGCTGGTGCGCGACCGGATGGCCCTGCCGCGGCGTGGCCTGGTGGCGCGCGCCCCGGGCCCGGACGACCGGCTGGTGCTGTCCGAGACCATGCACCACACGCTGGTGCCGCTGCCCGAGGGCGGCGCCGCCCTGCGCTGGTATGGCGGCGTCGAGACGCTGAGCACCGCGGAATTCGACTGGCTGGTGGCGCTGGAGGATGGCGCGACGCCGGCCTCGCTGGGCGACGGCGCGCTCGATTTCTGCCGTCGCCTGGCGCGGGTGGGGTTGCTGGAGGCGGCGGCGTGACGGCGCGCCGGGCGTCAGGGCGCGAGCGGCGCGCGGGCGTCTCCCCGCGCGCCGCGACGCATCAGGCGGCCAGCGCCGGATAGTCCGTGTAGCCCCTCGCGTCGCCGCCGTAGAAGGTGGTGGTGTCCGGCGCGTTCAGAGGGGCGTCGGCACGCAGCCGTGCCGGCAGATCGGGGTTCGCCAGGAAGGGCACTCCGAAGGCAATGGCATCCGCCCGTCCGGCGGCGATGTCCGCCTCCGCCCGCGCGCGGTCATACCCGCCGTTCAACATCAGCGGCCCATCGAAGACCCGCCGCGCAATCCCTGCCGCGTCGTAGGCATAGGCACCGCCCACCAGGTGCAGATAGGCCAGGCCCTGGCCGCGCAGCGCGGTGGCGATATGCGTCAGCGTCGCCTCGGGATCGCTGTCCTCGATGTCGTTGAAGGCGCTGCCGGGGCTGACGCGGACACCGACGCGACCGGCGCCGATCGCCTCCGCAGCCGCGGCCACGGCGCCCAACAGGAAGCGCGCGCGGTTCTCCACCGACCCGCCCCAGTCGTCCGTGCGGAGGTTCACGTTGGTCGACAGGAACTGGCTCGGCAGGTAGCCATTGGCGCCGTGGATCTCCACGCCGTCGAAGCCGGCCTCGACCGCCAGGCGCGCGGCGCGGCCATAGGTCGCGATCACCGCCGGGATTTCCGCCGCGTCCAGCGCGCGCGGCACCGGATGCGGCTTCTGGCCTTCCTTCGTGAAGATCGCCCCCGCCGCCGCGACGGCCGAGGGCGCGACCGGCGTGCCGCCATCGAGGAAGTCGGGATGCGAGATGCGCCCGGTATGCATCAGCTGCACGACGATGCGCCCGCGCTTGGCATGCACCGCATCGGTCACGCGCCGCCAGCCGGCGACCTGCGCCGCGTCGTACAGGCCCGGAATGTCGATGTAGCCGCGGCCACCGGCATCGGGCGTGGTGCCCTCGGTAATGATGAGGCCCGCCGTGCCGCGCTGGCCGTAGTACTGCGCGTTGAGCTCGGTCGGGACGCCGCCCGGGCTGCGGTTGCGCGTCATCGGCGCCATCGCGATGCGGTTCTTCAGGTCGATGTCGCCGAGGCGAACGGGCGCGAAAAGATTGCGTGTCTCGGTCATGGTCATGGTCCTTCGAACGCGAAGGGGCAGGGCATCGTTGCCCCGCCCGCGCTTCGCAGGGGTTCAGGCGTTGGCGGCGGTGGCCTGGCGGCCGAGCAGCCGGTTCAGGTCAAGGGCATGCGCCCCCGCGCCCAGCCCCGCCTGCACCAGCAGCGCCGCCGTCCAGAAGGCCGGGAATTCCCAGCCGCCGCCGGTGTTGCCGAACATCCAGCCATTGCCCGCATGCTGGATCGTGGCGCCGACCATGATCGGGATGGACAGCAGGCTCACGGTCCGCACACCCACGCCGGCGATCAGCGCGATGCCCGCGCCGATCTCGGCGAAGGTGACGATCGCGCCGAAAATCGGCGGGTAGCCCAGGGATCCGAAGAACCCCATCGTGCCCGCCAGCCCGAAGGTGCCGAGCTTCAGCAGCCCGCCATGGGCCAGGAACAGCACGCCCATGCTCACGCGGAGCAGCAGGGCAGCATAGGGGGTGGTGGTCTTCACGTCGGTCATCGTCGTGGTCCTTGATGGGCAAGGCCAGGCGGCCTTGGTTGACGCGGACCATGCCTCCGATGCGGCTCCGGCTTCCAACGGCCGTTCGGAACGTCCATCATCACCGGCACGAATGGCGGACCTCTCGACCCTCGACCTCAACCTGCTGCGGGTGTTCGACGCGGTGGCGCGCGAACGCCACGTCACGCGCGCCGCCCAGCGGCTGAACCTGTCGCAGCCGGCGGTGTCCAACGCGCTGGCGCGGTTGCGCGCCGCGCTCGACGACGAGCTGTTCCTGCGCCGCCCCGGCGGCGTCGAACCGACCGAACTGGCGCTCGCCCTCGCCGGCCCGGTCGCCGAGGTGCTCGACCGCCTGCGCGAGACCCTCGCCGTCCACGCCCCCTTCGACCCCGCCACCAGCGACCGCGTCTTCACCGTGGCGCTCAGCGAATACGCCGAGGCCGTGCTGGCCCCCGCGCTGCTCGAACGCATGGCGCGCGAGGCGCCCGGCTGCCTGCTCGCGATCAGCCACGCCGACCGCACCAACTGGCAATCCCTGCTGGATCGGGGCGAGGCCGCGTTCGCCATCGGCGTGCTGCCCGAACCGCCGGCGATCTACACGCGCATCCGCCTGCTGCCCGAAGCCTTCCTGACCCTCATGCGCCCCGGCCATCCCCTGGCCACCGGGGTGATGACCGAGGACCGGCTGATCGAATTCCCCCACCTGCTCCATTCACCGAATGGATCGCGCGACGGCGCGCTGGACGTGGCGCTGGCCACGCGCGGCAAGCGACGCCGCCTCGGCGCCGTCGTCGCGCACCTGTCGGCCGTGCCAGACATCCTGGCACGCACCGACATGGTAATGACCCTGTCCGGCCGACTGGCCTGCCGCATGGCCGAAACCCACGGCCTGGCGCTGCGCGAATCCCCCATCGAGATGCGCCACACCCGCCTCTCCCTGATCTTCCACCGCCGCTTCGAAAGCGACGCCGGCCACGCCTGGCTGCGCCGGCTGATGCTGGCCGTGGCACGGGAGGTGCCGGCTGTGGAGGGCGTGGACGGGGGAGGCGCTGCCTCCCTCGGACCCCCTCCGCCAAGGGCTTAAGGCCCTTGGATCCCTCAACTTTAATCGGGGGATTTGGGGAGGGGCATGGCGTGCCTGTGGCGTTGGCGGCGCCGACGATGCCCCTCCCCAAATCCCCCGATCAGGTATTGGTGTCCAGAGGCCTTTAGGCCTTTGGTGGGTGGGGTCCGGGGAGGGCAAAGCCCTCCCCGCCCTGGACCGCCGCGCCAGCGCGCGCTCCCATGCGCCCATGGATCAGACATTCGACCATGTGATCGTGGGTGCCGGCAGCGCGGGGTGCGTGTTGGCGAACCGGTTGTCGGCGGGTGGGGCGTCGGTGGCGGTCATCGAGGCCGGGGGGCGGGATCGGCATCCGTATATTCATATCCCGGCGGGGTATGCGCGCATCCTGGATCATCCGCGGCTGACCTGGGGGTTCCGCACGCAGCCTGATGCGGCGACGGGTGGGCGGGCCCTGGATTATCCGCGGGGGCGGGTCTGGGGTGGGTCGTCGTCGATCAATGGGCTCGGGCATGTACGCGGGCATCCGTCGGACTACGACCTCTGGGCGCAGAAGGGCTGCACGGGGTGGGGGTGGGACGATTTGCTGCCGTATTTCATGCGGCATGAGTCCTTCGCCGGCGGTGGCGAGGGGCGCGGCACGGATGGCCCGCAGCCGGTCGAGCACCTGGCCGAAACACCGGACCTTCTGCGCGAATTCGCCGCGGCGGCGGAGGCGATCGGCCTGCCCGTCAACGCCGACATGAACGGCCCGCGGCGCGAGGGTTTTTCGACCTTTCAGCAGACCAGGCGCGGGCAGCGGCGGGTCTCGGCGGCGCGGGCCTACCTGGTGCCGGCGCTGGGGCGCAAGAACCTCCATGTCGTGAGCGACGCGATGGCGCTGCGCGTGGTGGTGCAGGATCGGCGCGCGACGGGCGTGCTGGTGCGCCAGGGTGGCGCGGAACGGCTGCTGCGTGCGCGCTTCGGGGTGGTGCTGTCGGCGGGCGCGATCGGGTCGCCGCATCTGCTGCAGCTTTCGGGCATCGGTTGCGCGCAGCACCTGTCTCAGCACGGCATCGCGCCGGTGCTGGATGCGCCGGGCGTGGGGCGCAACCTGCAGGACCACTACATCGCGCGGCTGACCTTCCGGCTGGCCGACCACCGCTGGTCCGCCAATCGCCGCATCGTCTGGCCGCGGCTGGCCTGGGAAGTGTTGCGCTGGGCCACCACCGGCCGCGGCGTGCTGACCTGGTCGCCGGGCATGATGTCCCTGTTCGCGCGCACGCAGGATGGGCTGGAGGCACCGGATATCCAGATCAATGGCGGGCCGTTGTCCTGGCAGGATGGCCGCATCGGCGTGCCGGAGGCCGAGCCCGGCTTCACGCTGGGTGTCTGGCAATGCCGCCCGCACAGCCGTGGCACGGTCCTGCTGCAATCCCCGCGCGCGGAGGACGCGCCCGCCATCGCCCCGCGCTTCCTGACCGAACGCGCGGACGAGGACTGCGTGGTGCGCGGCATGCGCCTGGCACGCCGCTGGATGGCGGCGGCGCCGCTGCGCGGGATCGTCGCGGGCGAAACGCGGCCTGGCCCGGAGGCCGAGACCGACGCCGCGCTGCTGGCCTTCGCGAAGGCGACCGGCGGGACGGTCTACCACCCCTCCTGCACGGTGCGGATGGGTGGGGATGCAGCCGCGCCGCTCGATGCGCGGCTGCGACTGCGCGGGATCGACGGGCTGCGGGTGGTGGATGCCTCGGTGTTTCCGGACATCCCGGTGTGCAACATCAACGCGACGGTGCTGTCGGTCGCGGAGAAGGCGGCCGACCTGATCGCGCAGGATATGCGCGGCTGAAGCGCCGCCCGCGCCTATTCGTCGAAGCGCAGGCCGCGGGCGCGGATCAGCGCGCTCCACTTCTCCGCCTCGCTTCGCATATGCGCCTGGGCGGTCGCCACATCCGAGCCGGCGGTGCCGACGAAGCCGACCTCGGCGACGCGCTGGCGCACATCGGGCTGCGACAGCGCATGGCGGGCCGCGGCGTTCAGGCGGTTCACCACGGCATCGGGCGTCGCCGCCGGCACCCACCACATCACCCAGGAATTGGAATCGAAGCCGGGTGCCACGGTCTCGGCCATGGTCGGCACGTTCGGCAGCGCCGGCACGCGCTGCGGCGTGTTCACCGCCAGCGCCTGCAAGGCGCCGTCGCGCACCTGGCCCATGGTGGCGGGCATGTCGGCGAACATGAACTCCACCACGCCGGCGCGGATGTCGGTCAGCCCGGCCGCCGTGCCGCGATAGTTCACCAGCGTGAAATCCGCCCCCGACATGGACTGGTACAGCACGGCCGAGAGCTGGTGCGGCGTGCCAGGCCCGCCGGTCGCCGCGGAATGGCGCCCGGGATTGGCGCGCATCGCCGCATCCCACGCGCGGACATCGGCGAACAGCCCCGGCCGCGCCACCAGGATGAAGGGCGTGGTCGCCAGCAGCGACACCGGCTTGAAGTCGGACAGCGCATAGCCCGGGTCGCGCATCATGAAGGGCGCGATGACGGAGGAGATCGGCGCCAGCAGCACCGTCAGCCCGTCCGGCGCCGCCCGCGCGACCGACCTTGTCCCCACGGCAGCCCCGGCGCCGGGCCGGTTCTCCACCACCATCGGCTGGCCCAGGAAGGCCTGCATGTGCGGCGCCATGACGCGCGCCAGGATGTCGGGCGACCCGCCCGGCGCGAAGGGATTGATCAGCCGCACGGTCTCGCGCGGCGTCCAGTCCTGCGCCCGCGCAGCACGCGGCAGGACAGGAAGCGAGGCAACAGCCGCAAGCGCGGCACGACGGGTGGCACGGATCATCGGTTGGCATCCCAGGCAAGCGTGAAGCGTGGCAGGCGTTGTTGGCCGGCTGGCCGGCGGCGCTGAAGGTGGCACGGCTTGGGGCGGGCGCAAACCGGGAGGGCTCTGCCCTCCCGGACCCACCCGCCAAGGGCCTAAGGGCCCCTGGACCCCTCGAGTTGATCGGGGAGATTGGGGAGGGGCATGGCGCGACCTTCGCGCAGGGGGGCACCGTCGATGCCCCTCCCCAATCTCCCCGATTCAGAATCCGCGATCCAAGGGGCCGTAGCCCCTTGGTGGGGTGGTCTGGAGGGGCAAAGCCCCTCCAGTTCCGTCCTCCCCCATGCTATGCACGCCTCCAATGCCCCGTGCCGTCGCGCCACGGGTCCGGCGAGCCCCCGCTGCCGTGCCTGTCCGACCTGCACCCCCCGTTCGTGCGCGGCGCCGCCTGGTGCCGCGCTTGTTGCGTTGGTCGGTGATCCTGGGTGTCTGGGGTTTGGTGGCGGGCTTCGTGGCGTTGCTGTTCTTCGCCTGGGATTTGCCGCGGCCCGAGGATGCCATGGCGGCCACGCGCCGGCCCTCGGTTACGCTGGTGGCGGCCGATGGTGCGCTGCTGTCGACCTCGGGCGACCTGTATGGCGAGACGGTGCGCCTTCGCGAACTGCCCGCGCATGTGCCGGCGGCCTTCATCGCCATCGAGGACCGGCGGTTTCGCGAGCACTACGGGCTGGACCTGGTGGGCGTGGCGCGGGCGATGGTGGCCAACGTCACCGCCGGTCGCGTCGTCCAGGGCGGCTCGACCCTGACGCAGCAACTGGCAAAAAACCTGTTCCTGACGCCCGAGCGCAGCCTGCGCCGCAAGGTGCAGGAGGCGCTGCTGGCGCTCTGGCTGGAATGGCGCTTCACCAAGGATGAGCTGCTGACCATCTACCTCAACCGCGTCTACCTGGGGGCGGGCACCTTCGGTGTGGATGCGGCGGCGCGGCAGTTCTTCGGGATCGAGGCGCGGCGGCTCACGCCCGGCCAGGCGGCGGTGCTGGCGGGGCTGCCCAAGGCGCCCTCGCGCTACAACCCGCGCGTCAATCCCTCGGCGGCGGTCGGCCGCGCGGTCGAGGTGCTCGACGCGATGGTCGAGACCGGCGTGCTGACCGCGCCCCAGGCGATGGTCGAGGCGGAACGGCTGCGCTTCCCGCCCGCCCCATCGCGCGATGCCGGCTGGTTCGCCGACTGGGTGCGCGATGGCCTGGGCGACCGCGCCCCCCCCACCGCCGACCTGCTGCTGCGGACCACGCTGGACACGCGCCTGCAGGCGGTGGCCGAGGCGCGGGTCGAGGCGCTGCTGGCCGGCCCGGGGCGCGCGGCGGGTGTGTCGCAGGGCGCGGTGGTGGCGATCGACGCCGCCACCGGCGCCGTGCGCGCCATGGTCGGCGGGCGCGACTACCGCACCAGCCCGTTCAACCGCGCGACCCAGGCGCGGCGCCAGCCGGGATCGGCCTTCAAGCCCTTCGTCTTCCTCGCCGCGCTGGAAGCCGGCGCGCGGCCGGAGGATGCGGTCTCGGACGGGCCGATCACGCTCGGCGGCTGGTCGCCGGGCAACGGGACCTGGCGCATGCGCGGCGAGATCACGCTGGAGGACGCGCTGGCGCATTCGGTGAACACCGCCGCGGTGCGCGTGCTGGTGCGCGCCGGCGGGCCGCGCGCGGTCGCCGCCGCGGCGCAGCGCCTGGGCCTGCCCGGCCCCTTCCCGCGCGACGCCGCGATCGCGCTGGGGACGGCGGAGGTCACGCTGCTCGACCTGGTCGTGGCCTATGCCCCCTTCGCCAATGGCGGCCATCGCGTCAGCCCCTTCGGCATCGCGGAAGCCCGCGCCGAGGGCCGCCCCATCGCCTTCCTGCCGCCCGCCCGCAGCCCGGTCATCGCAGCCGAGACGGCGGCAGCGATGCGGCGCATGATGGCCGCCACGGTGGCGCGCGGCACCGGGCGGGCGGCAGCCCTGCCCGGCATCGCCGTCGCCGGCAAGACAGGCACCACGCAGGACAACCGGGACGCCTGGTTCGTCGGGCTGGCAGGGGGGATGGTGATGGGGGTGTGGCTCGGCAATGACGACGCGACGCCGATGGAAGGCGTCGCCGGCGGGGGGCTGCCGGCCAGGCTGTTTCGCGAGATTCTGGGGGGCACCAGATGAAGAAAGAAAGCCGGGGGAGGACGCCTCCCCCGAATCCCCCTCCGTTTTTTGGCGGTTGGGGGCACGCCGGATGACGTCGGACGTCGAGGCGATGGCCAGGCCGGTCAGGCATGAGGCGAACAACCTCCTCGCGGCACTCGGCGGCACGCTCGACCTGATGCTCCGCAGCGCAACCGACGAACGCGACCTCGCACGGGTGGAACGCATGCGCGACGCCACCCGACGGCTGGAGACACTGCTGAAATCCTACCTGTCGCTCGCCTCGCCACCACCCGCCGACGCCGAGGGCACCGACGCGCCGCAAGTGCTCACGCTTCTCCAGCCGCTGCTGACGCTGCTGCTGGGGCCGGGCCGCAGCGTCGACGTCGCGGCGCCAACCCGGCTGCGCCGCATCGCCATGCCGGCAGCCGACCTCCAGGCGCTGATCCTGCGCCTGGCGCGCGAGGCCGCCGCCGCCGCCCCGCCCCAGGGCGGGCTGCGCGTGACGATGGACGCCGCACAAGGCGGCATCACCCTGCGCGCGGCACCCACGCCCGAAGGTGCCGCACCCCCGCCCGCGTTCCTGCCGGCAGCGCCGTGACATGACGGACACGCTGCCCCCACGCCATGCAGCGGCCGGTCGCGAAAGCGATACAGGCCAGCGCCTTCCATTGTAGGCTTGCGACAGAACCTGAAGCGCTGACCCGATGCCCCGCGCCGCCCTGACCGATGATTCCCGCATGTCCACCCGCAGCGCACCCAGCGGCGGGCGCTTCGCCTCGGCCGGGGTGCGCGCCGTGCTGCGCCGCCGCGCCATGGAGGCGCTCGGCCTGTTGGTCGTGCTGGCGGCCGTCGCGCTGCTGGTCGCACTCGCCACCCACGACCCGGCAGACCCGTCGCTGAACACCGCGACGGCGGGGCCGACAACGAACCTGGCCGGGCGGCCGGGCGCGATCCTGTCGGATATCCTGTTGCAGACCTTCGGCTTCGCGGCGGCACTGCCGGCCCTGGCGCTGCTCGCCTGGGCGTTCCGGCTGGTGACGCATCGCGGGCTGGGCTCGCCCATGGCGCGGCTCGGCGGGCTGCTGGCGGGGCTGCCGCTGGCCGCCGCCGCGCTGTCGGTGCTGCCGATGCCGGCCGAGGTCCCGGTCACCGCCGGGCCGGGCGGGGCGATCGGGCCGGCGATCTCGAGCGGGCTGGGCGAAGGGCTGGCGGCGCTGCTGGGGCCGGTCGGGCTGGTCGCGGCGCAGGGGCTGCTGGCGGTGGCCGCGGTCGGCGCGGCGTTCATCGCCTGCGGGTTGACGATCGGCGAATGGCGCGGCGCCGGGCGTGCCGCGGTGGGTGTCGCGGGCCATGCGGCGGCGGGTGCCGGGCAGGCGGCGGTGGGCGTGGCGCGCACGGCCGCGGCCCTGCGCCGCCCCGACCCGGATGATGAGGATGAACCGCCCGCGCCCGACCGTCCCGGGCTGATGGCGCGCCTCGCCAGTCCTTTCCGCCGCGCCGGGCGTGGCGCCGGGGCGCTGTGGCGGCGCGAACCCACCGTGCCGCTCGGCACCATGCTGCGCGCTGCCGACGAAGCCGCCGCCGCCGTGCCCCCCAGCCCGACCGCGCCGCCCGCGCCGCTGCCCGGCCAGGAGGGCGATGCCCGCCCCGGCACCGAGCCGCCGCGCGTGCCGAAGCTGCGCCCGCGCGTGAACCAGGCCGCCGACAGCCCGCGCCGCCCGCCCGAGCAGCGCGCGCTGGACCTGCGCGATGGTGCCTGGCGCCTGCCGCCGCTCGACCTGCTGACCGAGGCGCCGGCGCGGCGCTCCGGTGGGCCGAGCGAGGAATCGCTGCAGGCCAATGCGCGGCTGCTTGAATCGGTGCTGGAGGATTACGGCGTGCGCGGGCGCATCGCCGAGATCCGCCCCGGCCCGGTGGTGACGCTGTACGAGCTGGAACCGGCGCCGGGGACGAAATCCTCGCGCGTGATCGGGCTGGCGGATGACATCGCGCGGTCGATGTCGCTGATCGCGGTGCGTATCGCGACCGTGCCGGGGCGCAACGTGATCGGCATCGAGATGCCGAACGCCAAGCGCGAGATGGTCTACCTGTCCGAGATGTTCGCCGACGAATCCTGGGGGCGGAACCAGGCGAAGCTGCCCTTGGCGCTCGGCAAGGATATCGGTGGCACGCCGGTCATCGCGGACCTCGCGCGCATGCCGCATCTGCTGATCGCGGGCACCACCGGGTCGGGCAAGTCGGTCGGGATCAACACCATGATCCTGTCGCTGCTCTACCGCTACGGGCCCGACGAGTGCCGCTTCATCATGATCGACCCGAAGATGCTGGAGCTGTCGGTCTATGACCGCATCCCGCATCTGCTGGCGCCGGTGGTGACCGAACCGCCCAAGGCGATCGGCGCGCTGAAATGGACGGTGCGCGAGATGGAGCGCCGCTACCGTGCGATGTCGCAGCTGGGTGTGCGCAACATCGGCGGCTACAACGAGAAGGTGGTGGCCGCCCGCGCGCGGTCGGAAGTGCTGACGCGCAAGGTGCAGACCGGCTTCGACCCGGACACCGGCAAGCCGGTCTTCGAGGAACAGCCACTCGCGCTGGAACCGCTGCCGATGATCGTGGTGGTAATCGACGAGATGGCCGACCTGATGATCGTGGCCGGCAAGGAGATCGAGGCCGCGGTGCAGCGCCTAGCACAGATGGCGCGCGCTGCCGGCATCCACGTCATCATGGCGACGCAGCGGCCCTCGGTGGATGTCATCACCGGCACCATCAAGGCGAATTTCCCGACGCGGATTTCCTTCCAGGTGACGTCGAAGATCGACAGCCGCACCATCCTGGGCGAGCAGGGCGCGGAGCAGCTGCTCGGCCAGGGCGACATGCTGCACATGCCCGGCGGCCAGCGCGTGGCGCGCGTGCACGGACCCTTCGTGTCCGACACCGAGGTCGAGCGCGTGGTGGAGTTCCTGCGCGAGCAGGGCGAGCCGCAATACGTCGAGGAAGTCACCGAGGAAGCGGACGAGGATGGCGCGGGCGCGCTGCCGGGGATGCTGGGTGGCAACACGGATGCCGAGGGGTCGCTGTACGACCAGGCGGTGGCGCTGGTGACGCGGGAAGGGAAGGCCAGCACGTCCTTCGTCCAGCGGCACCTGAACATCGGCTACAACCGCGCGGCGAAGCTGATCGAGCAGATGGAGAAGGAAGGCGTGGTGGGCGCGGCCAACCATGTCGGGAAGCGCGAGGTGTTGGCGCCGGGGCCGCGGGATTGATGCGCGGCGCGGCGCTGCTGGCGGCGGGGCTGCTGCTGCCGGGGCTGGCCGCGGCGCAGGGCGGCCCGGCGCCCTTGCCGACGCGCGACGTGTCGGTCCAGTACGGCCTCCAGGGCGGGCCAGCGACCATGCCGCAGGTGATCCGCATGTCCTTCGACGCCGCGTCGCAGCGCATGCGTTTCGACATGACGGGACTGGACGGCTACCTCCTGGCCGATCATGCCGGGCAGACCCTGACGGCGGTGGAGCCCTCCAGGCGCGTGCTGCAGGTGCCGATGCCGGCGGCCGCGCCGGGGCGCCTGCCGGCGGATGGTGCGGTGCGGCGCGGGCAGGGCGGGCTCGACGGCGTGCCATGCACGATCTGGAATTTCGATGCCCCGGGGGCCTCGGTCTGCGTCACCGATGACGGCGTGCCGCTCTATGGCGACGGCATCGACGACGATGGCAACCCCCGCCGCTTCGCCGCGGTGCGGGTGGAGTATGGCCTGTCTTCGGCCGCGCCGCCCGTGCTGCCGCCGGACAGGCCCATCCAACGCCGCCCCGTGCTGCGGGATGCCGACCGATCGGCCTACTTGCCCGGGCTTGGCTTCCATTTCGGCCGTGCGCGCCGCTGAGGCGGTACGCGACGCTATTACAACCCCGCCCGCCTTCGCCGCGCGCGCCGGAACGCGAACACCAGGTGCGCCGCATACCCGCCCACCGCGATCCCGATCACCACCCAGGCCAGCGGCCCCACCCAGGCCTCCACCCGGTCGTAGTGCTCCTCCAGAAAATACCCCGCCAGCGCCAGGAAGGTCAGCCACACTGCCGACCCCAGCGCCGTCCACAGGTAGAACACCGACCGCGGGATCTCGACCATCCCCGCCGGCACCGAGATCAGCGTCCGCACCCCCGGCAGCATCCGCCCGAAGCACAGCGCCACCGGCCCGTAGCGCTTCAGCAGCCCGGTCGCGCGGTCGACATCCTCCTCCTCCACCGCGAACCACTTGCCGTAGCGCGCCACCAGCGGGCGGAAGCGTTCCACGCCCAGCCAGCGGCCGGCCTCGTACCAGGCGATGTTGCCCACGAGCGTGCCGGCCACGGCGGCGACCAGCAGCGGGATCAGCAACAACTCGCCCCGCGCCGCGGCGAAGCCCGCCGCCGCCATGATGAGCTCCGACGGGATTGGCGGGAACAGGTTCTCCAGCACCATCAGCAGGAAGACACCGGGGTAGCCCCAGGACGCGACCAGGTTCGCGATCCACTCGAACATCTATTCCACCTTGAACAGCGAGAGCGTGACCCAGCGCCCGCGGACGTAGTTGAGACCCGTGACCGAACCGAGCTCCCGCACGGCCAGCCCGCGCGCCTGCGTGGCGGCGCGGAAGGCGGCTTCCTGCCGGTCGTTCACGGCGGCAATGCGGCCGGAACCATCCGCCAGGAAGGCAGCCGCGTCGGCGCCGTCCCGCAACAGCCGGATGCCGCCGCCCATGGCGAATTGCAGCGATGGCTCGTGGTGCCCCACCACGCCGAAGCGGTCGGCCGGCAGCCCCGGCGCGACCTCCGCCACCGTCGCGGCCAGCCGCGGCGACAGCCACACCGCCTGCAAGCGGGGAATCACCCCCTCCAGCACCGCCGCATAGACCGGCACCACCAGGATCGCCCCGGCCAGCGCCGCGCGGCCCCATTCGGCGCGTCGCGCCATGCCCAGCAGCACCCAGGCCATCAACAGCCCGGCCGCCACCCCGGCCAGCGCGAAGGGATCGACCCGCTCCTCCACCGCAAAGACCGCCGCGCCCATCACCAGCGGCAGGCCCACCGCCACGCCCGCCAGCGCGAAGTTCCCCAGCCATCCCACCCAGCGCGGCGGTGCTGCGCGCAGCGGGTCCAGCGCCCAGCGCGCGCCCAGCAGCATCAGCGCCGGGAAGGCCGGCAGGGTGTAGTGCGGCAACTTGGTCGCCACGGCCTCGAACACCAGCCAGGTCGGCACCGCCCAGGCCAGCAGGAAGCGCACCGCCGGTTGCATGCGGTCGGTCCAGGACCCCTTCAACGCGCGGATCACGATCCAGGCGGCTGGAAACGCCGTGATGCCGAAGATCGCGGCATACATCCCCGGCGGACCCCAATGCGCTTCCTCGCCCGAACCCACCTTGTCCAGCATGTCGCCGCCGATCGCCTCGGCCAGGAAGCGGCCCTCGGTGGCGATGGTGATGGCGATGAACCAGGGGGCCGCGAACAGCACCATCAGCGGGATGCCCCAGCCCGGCCGCAGCGCGGGCAGCCAGGGCGCACGCAGCCGCCACCAGCGCGCGCGCGAGGTCCGGTCCATCACCGCCAGCGTGATGCCCGCCAGCAGCGGCACCATCGGCGCGATCGGCCCCTTCAGCAGCACGCCCAGGCCCAGCACCGCCCAGAAGGCGGCCGCGGCGCGGGCGGAAAACGTCTCGGGCGAAAGATAGGCGCGCCCCATCAGCCCCATGGCGATGGTGATGGTCGCCAGCAGCGCCGCATCGGTCTTGGCGATGTGGGTTTCGACCACCAGCACCATGCAGGGGGCGAGCATCGCCGCCGCGATGAACCCCGCCCGCCGCCCGACCAGCGCGCGCCCCAGCAGGCAGGTGGCGAGCACCGCCGCCAACGCCCCCAGCAGCAACGGCAGCCGATACGCCCAGATCGAACCCCGCGCCGGGAAGCCCACCGCTTCCAGCGCATGCACCACGCCCGCCTGCGCCCAATGGATGCCGGCCGGCTTCTTGTTGCGCTCGACCTCGCCCAGCCGAATGCGGACATAGTCGCCGCTCTCCACCATCTGCCGCGAGGCCTGGGCAAAGCGCGATTCGTCTCGGTCACCCGGCGGAATGGTGAAGAAGCCGGGCAGCCACAGCAGCAGGCACAGCGCGGCCAGCCACAGGGCCGGCCATCGCGTCTCGGGCAGCCGGTCGAGGAAGGCAGCAGCGCGCATCGCGCGGGCGTCTAGCACGCGGCTTCGCGCGGTGCCATGAAGCGGGGGCGCTGCCCCCGCACCCCCGCCGGGGGGCAGGCGTGCCCCCCGGACCCCGCGAGACCTTGGCCCCACCACCCCCCGGACTGCCCACCCGCCGCGCCGCGCGCGACCTGCTCGAGGCCACGCTCGAACAGCATCGGCCGCTGGAAGAAGCGCTCGACGCCCTGCCCGGCCGGCTGGACCCGCGCGACCGCGCCGCGGCGCACCGCATCGCCGCCACCGTGCTGCGCCGGCTGGGCAGCATCGACGAAGCCCTGACCCCCTTCCTGCGGAAGGAACCGCCGCCGCCGGCCCGCCACGCGCTGCGGATCGGCGCGGCGGAGCTGCTGCTGCTCGACACCCCGCCCCATGCCGCCGTGGCCACCGCCGTCACGTTGGCGCCCAAGGCCTTCGCCGGGCTGGTCAACGCCGTGCTGCGGAAACTCGCCACCGAAGGCCCGGCCGCGCTGGAGGGGCTGGACGCGCCGCGGCTCGATACGCCGTCCTGGCTGTGGTCGGCCTGGCACATCGCCTACGGCCCGTCCGTGCGCGCCATCGCCGAGGCACATCGCGGCCCGGCACCGCTCGACCTCACCCCCGCGCCAGGCGCCGAACCGCCGGCCGGCGTGGAAATCCTGCCCACCGGCACCTGGCGCATGGCCCCCGGCACCCGCGTGACCGACCTGCCGGGCTTCGCCGAGGGCCGCTTCTGGGTGCAGGACGCCGCCGCCGCCCTGCCGGCCATGCTGCTGGCCGCGCGCCCCGGCGAACGCATCGCAGACCTGTGCGCCGCACCGGGCGGCAAGACCGCGCAGCTCGCCGCCGCCGGGGCCGAGGTCACGGCGGTGGAACGCGACGCCACCCGCGTCGCGCGGCTGACCGAGAACCTGGCGCGCCTCAACCTGCCCGCCACCATCGTGCAGGCCGATGCCGCGGCCTGGACGCCGCCCGCCCTGTTCGATGCCATCCTCCTGGACGCGCCCTGCACCGCCACCGGCACCATCCGCCGCCACCCGGATGTGGCGCATGCCAAGCGCGCGCGGGACGTGCCGGCGGCCGCCCAGGCCCAGGCCCGGCTGCTCGCCGCCGCGGCGAAGATGCTGAAGCCCGGCGGCCGGCTGGTCTTCGCCACCTGCTCCCTGCAGCCCGAGGAAGGCGAGGCGCACCTGTCCCGTGCCGCCGCGCTGGGCCTGGAGCCCATGCCCTGGACCGCCGCCGACCTGCCGGGCGTGCCCGAGGCGATGACGTCGCAGGGCTGCCTGCGGACGCGGCCGGATTTTTGGCCGACGCGCGGCGGCATGGATGGCTTCTTCGCGATGCGCCTGCGCCGCGCCACCTGACGCGCGCGCCGCGTGCCAGCCGGGTTCGCGGCGGCGAATGCTCCAGCCCACGGACGGCCCTCACGCGGCGACAGACCAGACGCTGAGCCGTGACCTCGGGGTCACAGCCGGCGACGCTGACCGGGCGGGCTCGCGCTGGTCACCTGTCGGGTGATGGTGGTCGGTGTCGGCCTTGCAGGCCTGCGCCGGCTGGTTCGGTCGGCCCGGGCGCGCCGCGTCGAGGACTGACGCGCGCCCGTCAGGCCGTTGCCGCGGCCACCTTTCGCCGCGTCCGCCGGCGCGGCTTGGGGCGCACCTGCCCGGCCGCGGCGATCACCGTGGCGGGCGCGGCCATTGCCACGGCCCGCAGCGCCGCCAGGTCGGGCAGGCGCAGCAGCGCGGTACGCATCAACAGGTCTCGGCGGATGGACATGGGTTCGCGAATCCGGGTGGGCGATGTCGGGCGCAACGCTTGCACACCCAACTCCGTTGCATCTGAACCACTTCACGATGGCCGAACCGTGACATTGCACACGGCGATGCATCGGCGGTGGCGGCGCATAGCGCCTCCCGGCCGCCGCCGGTCCCGCTGAACCGGCATGGCTGGCCCGCCGGGCCGTCAGGCGGAGCCCTGGCGCGTGGCTTCCAGGCGCAGCGCGCCCATCGCCTCCCCGCGCAGGCGGATGCCATCGACCGGCACCGGCAGGCCGGCCTCGGCCAGCGCCTGCATGACCCAGCTGTTGCAGGTGAAGCCCAGGCTGTAGCGCCGGCGGGACGGCAGCAGCAGCCATCCGCCGCCGGGCGGTGCCGGTGCCAGCGGTCCGGCGATGCCGCCGGTCACGAAGGCGGCAATCGCCTCGCACCCGCCATCGGGCAGGCGCAGCGCCACGCTGTCCTCCGCGCCGGGCGGCAGCGCGCCCGGCAGCGCCCGCACCGAGACCACCGCCGGGCCGCCGGCGACAGCCCCAAGCGCCTCGGTGAAGCCGGGGCGGTCGGCGCGCATCCAGGATTCCAGCCCGAATCCGAAGGCGAAGGCCGCGGCGGCGGGCGCGTCCGCCGCCAAGGGCGCCAACCGCCCGCCCCGCACCACCGCCGCCGGCAGGCATAGGTCGGTGTGCCAGGCCTCCGCCGCCACCACGACGGAGCCGGCGCCCAGCGCGCGCGGCGGCGCCACCGGCCCGGGCGCCGCGCAGGCACCGAGCAGGACCGAGGCAAGCAGCGGGCGGCGCGCGACCATCGCCCCGCAACACCACGCCGGCACGCCGCCTGTCCAGCCCCGCGGCGCAGGGGTATCCGACGCCGCGCATGAGCGTCACAATACCCTTCCGTAAGGACGCTTCCCCATCCCGGGGTGCGGCCCCATCTTGACCCCATGCCCCGATTGACCCGACGCACCACCCTCGCCGCCGCCGCCGCGCTGGCCGCCGCGCCTGCCCTCGCGCCCCATGCCGCGCTGGCGCAGGCCACGCCGCCCGTCCCCGCCGACCGACCGCTGTTCGGCGCGAAGGAATGGCGGCTGTCCAACGGCCTGCGCGTGGTGCTGGCCGAAAGCCGCCGCGCGCCCGTGGTCGCGCAATACCTGTTCTATTCGGCCGGCGGCGGCGAGGACCCGGCGGGGCGCTCGGGCGTCGCGCATTTCCTCGAGCACATGATGTTCAAGGGCTCACCCAACGTCGCCTCGGGCGAATTCTCCCGCGTGGTGGGGCGCGAGGGCGGCAACGACAACGCCTTCACCTCGCGCGATGTCACCGCCTATCACCAGACGGTCGAGGCCTCGCGCCTGCCGCTGGTGATGCGGATGGAGGCCGACCGCTTCGCCGCCGCCGCCATCCCGGCCGACCAGGTCGAGAGCGAGCGCGCCGTCATCATCGAGGAACGCCGCCAGCGCACCGACAGTTCGGCCCGCGCGCTGTTCCAGGAGGCCTTCCGCGCCGCGCTCTGGGGCCCGCAGACCTGGCCGGGCCGGCCGATCATCGGCTGGCAGGACGAGATCCGCGCCATCACCCGCGACGACCTGATGGCCTTCTACGACCGCTTCTACGCGCCCCACAACGCGACCCTGGTGGTCGCCGGCGCGGTCGACGAAGCGACGCTGCGCGCCCTGGCCGAGGAACATTACGGCCGCGTTCCCGCCCGCCCGGGTGCGGCGCGCGACCGACCCCGCGCGCCCGCCGCGCCGCACGAACCCCGCCTGGTCCGCCGCGAACCGACGGCGCGCGAGGCGCTGATGATCCGCGCCTGGATGGCGCCCTCGCTGACCGCCGGGGAGACCCGCCACGCCCTGCCGCTGGAGGTGCTGGCGCATCTTCTGGGCAGCGGCCAGGGCTCGCGCCTGCATGCCGCGCTGGTCGAGACCGGGCTCGCGGTCTCCGCCGGCGCGTCCTATGACGGCGAGGCGGCGGGCGAGACGGAATTCATGGTCTATGCCGTGCCGCGCCGCGGCATCGAGCCCGAACGGCTGGAACAGGCGATCGACGCCGTCATCGCCACCCTGCTGGCCGATGGGCCGACCGAGGCCGAGGTCGCGCGCTCGCGCCGCCAGATCTCCTCCGGCGCGCTGCTGGCGCTCGACAGCTTCGGCGCGGCGCCGCGGATGCTGGGCGGCGTGCTCGCCATCGGCCTGCCGGCCGATGTGGTCGAATACTGGCCGGCCAGGCTGCGCGCCGTGACGCTGGCCCAGGCGACGGAGGCCGCGCGCACGGTGCTCGGCGCGCCCCGCGCCACCACCGGCTGGCTGCTGCCGGAGGCCGCGTGATGACCACCCCCTTCACCCTGCCGATCCAGGTCGTCGAGGCCGGCCCGCTCACCGCCTGGCTGGTCGAGGACCATTCCGTCCCGGTCGTCTCGCTCTCCTGGTCCTGGCCTGGCGGCGCCGCGCGCGATGCCGCCGGCGCCGAGGGCACCATGGCCATGGCGGCCGCGCTGCTGATGGAAGGCGCGGGCGAGATGCGCGCCCTGGCCTTCCAGGACGCGCTGCGCGACGGCGCCATCGGCCTGTCCTTCTCCGCCGGGCGCGACAGCTTCGAAGCCGGCTTCCGCTGCCTGGCCGATTCGCTGCCGGACGCGCTGCGCCTGGCGCGCCTGGCCATGACCGTGCCGCGCTTCGATGCCGATGCGGTGGAACGGGTGCGCGCGCGGGCCATCGCCGGCGCGCGGCAGACCCTGGAGACCCCGCGCGGCCAGGCCGGGCGGGCCTTCTGGCGCGCCGCCTTCCCGAACCATCCGGCCGGGCGCCCCTCCAACGGGACGGCGGAAACCCTCGCCACGGTCACCATCGAGGGGATGCGCGCCGGCCTTGGCGCCCAGCTTCGCCGCGACGGCGTGCTGGTCGCGGCGTCGGGCGCCATCCGCCCGGCAGAGTTGGCCGCGCTGCTGCCCGAACTGTTCGGCGCCCTGCCCGCCGGCGCGCCCGACGCGCCGCCGCCCCTGCCGGCGCCCGCCGCCTTCGGCCGCGACATCGTGCAGGTGCCCAGCCCGCAATCGCAGATCATCCTCGGCCAGCCAGGCATCGCCCCGAACGACCCGGATTGGGAGGCGGCGCAGATCGTGCTCCGCATCCTGGGCGGCGGCGGCTTCTCCTCGCGGCTGATGGAAGCGGTGCGGGTGCAGCGCGGGCTGACCTACGGCATCGGCGTCGGGCTCGACACGCTGTTCGGCGGCGGCATCGTCACCGGCGCCTTCGCCACCGAAAACGCCCGCGTCGCCGAGGCGCTGGAGGTCACCAAGGCCGTCTGGACCGACCTCGCGGCCACAGGCCCAACCGCGGCGGAACTCGACGAAGCCATCGCCTTCCTGACCGGGTCGCTGCCGCTGCAATTCACCGACAGCCGGCGCATCGCCGCCACGCTGCTGGCCATGCGACGCAACGGGCGGCCGATCGGCTGGCTGGACGGGCGCAACGACCGGCTGCGCGCCATCACGCTCGGCAAGGCGACGCAAGTCGCAGCAAACCTGCTGAAGCCAAACGACATCGCCGTTACCATCGCGGGGCAGCCGCAGGGGATGTGAACACGGGAGGGCGCTGCCCTCCCGGACCCTCCCGCCAGGGGGCTACGGCCCCCTGGACCGCGGGAACTTAAGCGTCGACGTACTTGATGACGCAGCCGTAGGCGGGGGTGCTGGCTTGGGCCACGGGGCGGCCTTCCGCCACGGCCAGCAAGGCATTCCGCAGGAAGGGCTCGGCGCGGGCAACATCCGCCACGCGGGTGGACCGCACGGAATCGATCCCGCCCATGTAGCGCAGCACGCCATCGCCCGAGACAACGAACATGTGCGGCGTCACCGTCGCGCGATACGCCCGCGCAGCGGCCGAGCGATGGTCCAGCAGCACCGCCGCCGGCGCGGCATTGCGCGACGCCGTCAGCTCCTTCGCCTGCGCGCCGGTGACATGGCCCTGCTCGCCCGGCGGCGAGGAGGCGATGGTCAGCCACACCACGTTGCGCTCGGCGGCAAGCCGCTGCAATGCCTGCATATTGGCGCTCTCGTAATGCTTCCGCACATAGGGGCAGTCGTGGTTGGTCCATTCCAGCACCACGGTGCGGCCACGGAAGTCGGACAGGCGGCGGATGTCGCCATCCTGGTCGGGCAGCGCGAAATCGGGCGCGGCAGCGCCGATCACGGGATTGGCGCCGGCCATGCGCGGCGCCAGCAGCAGCGCCCCCGTCCCGGCGATGGTGGCGCGGCGAGTGATCGTCATGGTCATGTCGCGTCTCCTGGGGTTGAGATGGCCTGCAGCACGATCCCCTCGGTCAGGATCTGCGGCAGGATGCGCGGCGGCGCGCCGCCGGCGGGGTAGAACAGATACAGCGGCACGCCGTCGCGCTGGTGCGCGCGCAGCAGGGCCGAGATCGCAGCATCGCCGCGCGTCCAGTCGCCGACCAGGGTGGCGATGTTGCGCTCCGCGAAGGCGCGACGGACGCCGTCGGTGTCCAGCGCGACACGCTCATTCACCTTGCAGGTGATGCACCAGGCGGCAGTCAGGTTGACGAAGACCGGGCGGCCCTCGGCGCGCAACGCGGCGACCCGGGCCTCGGACCACGCCTCGCCGGCGGCCTGGGCGCCGCGCGCGGCAGCGGGGGTGGCGGACTGCACCAGCGGCAGCAGCGCCAGCGCACCGGCCACCGCCGCCACGCCCGCGATGCGCGCGACGGCACCCTGCGACAGCCCCCAGGCCCAGGCGCCGAAGCCGATCAACACGCCACCCAGCAGCACCGCCAGAACGGCGGAGGGGCCGGATTGCTCGGCCAGCACCCAGACCAGCCAGGCGGCGGCGGCATACATCGGGAAAGCCAGGCCCTGCTTCAGACGGTCCATCCAGGCGCCCGGCCGCGGCAGCAGCCGCGCCAGCCCCGGCGCGATGCCCAGCAGCGCATAGGGCAGCGCCATGCCGAGGCCGAGCGCGGCGAAGACCGTGAGCGCCTCGACCGGCCCCATCGCCAGCGCGGCCCCCAGCGCCGCCGCCATGAAGGGCGCGGTGCAGGGCGTGGCGACCAGCACCGCCAGCGCGCCGGTGAAGAACGACCCGACATGCCCGCCGCGCGCCGCCAGCGACCCGCCGGCCGAGACCGGCCCGCCGATCGCAAACACGCCCGACAGGTTCAGCCCGACCGCGAGCATCAGCCAGGCCATGCCCGCCACGAAGGCTGGCTGGGTGAACTGGAAGCCCCAGCCCGCCACGCCGCCCGCCGCGCGCAGCGCCACCAGCGCCCCGCCGAGTGCGACGAAGGACAGCACCACGCCGGCCGTATAGGAGGCCGCATGCGCCCGCACCGCGCCCTGCGCTGCGCCGGACATGCGGGCCAGCGACACCGCCTTCATGGCCAGGATGGGGAAGACGCAGGGCATCAGGTTCAGGATCAGCCCGCCGAGCGCCGCGAACAGCGCCGCCTGCCACAGCGGCAGGCCGGCCGCACCCTGCGGCACCGCGCCTGGCGTGGCGGAGACCAGGTAGGCGCCGCGTACCCCCGCGGCATCGGTAATGCTGACGATGCCATTCACCTGGGCGGGCACTTCGCCTGCCGGGCCGCGCGTCAGCGCCAGGCGCAGCGCACCGTCGGTGACGCTCAGCGCCTGCGGCGCGGCATTGTCGATCACGCCCCATTCGACCGGGAAGAAGAAGGCGTCGCGCACCGCGCCGGGGGCGATGTCCGCGCCCGCGACCTCGATGGCGCCGGCGGTGCCGGCGAAGCCGAGGCGGGTGGTGAAGGGGGCGGCGCGCGGTTCGGCGGCCTCGGCGGCGGTGAACAGGGCGGTGGCGGCGGCGACGGGCGTCGCTTCCACCGGGATGTCGAGGCGGAAGACGCCTTCCTCGGGGATGCAGACACGCTCGCAGACCAGCCAGTCGGCGCGCGCCTCGATGGTCAGGACATCGCCGGGGCGCACGGCGGCCGGCGCGGTGACCGGGATGATGAAGACCGGTTCGCCCTCGTAGCCGAAATTCACCAGTGGGCCGAAGGGGATGCGCTCGGGCGCGGGGAAGCGCATGGGGGCGGCGGTGGCGCCTTCGGGCAGGTCGAGCGTGACCTCGGGCGGCTGGCCGGCATCGCCGGGGTTGGTCCAGTAGGTGTGCCAGCCGGGGGCGAGCCGTTGGCGGAGCGCGAGACGGAAGGACTGGCCGGGGGTGACCTGGGCGTGGTCGGAGATGATCGTCACGGTCGCACGCGGCGAGGTGACGGGCGCGGATTCCAGCGCGCGTGCGGTCGGCGCGATCGTCAGGGCGACAAGAAGGATTGTGAGCGCGCGCAACATGGAGACAATGAAAGGTACGCTAGCTCGCTGTGCAAGGCCGGGATGCGCGAAAACCGCGATGTGCCCGCAGCGGGCGCGGAGATATGCTTCCCCGACAAGCGGCCGGAACCACCATCGGCCGCCGCACGAGGGGACCATCGCCATGACATTCGCATCGCACCCGCTCGACCTGCAGATCCGGCACGCTATCGACCCCGGCGACATACCTCCGTTGATCGACCTCTGGGTGCAACTCGGATGGGGGAAGCCTGGCGACACCACGCCGGACCTGGTCAGGCAAGCCCTTGCGGGCTCGACATGGGTCGCGGTAGCGAAACTGGATGGCCGGTTCGCCGGCTATGCCCGCGCACTGAGCGACGGGTGCATCGTCACGTACCTGGCGGAGGTAGCCGTGGTGCCGGCCCTGCGGCGTCGCGGCGTGGGCGGCGCGCTTGTCGAATCCTGCCTGCATGCCTTTCGCCACACGGCGATCTATGCGGATGCCGCCCCCGACACAGTCGAGTTCACTCGGCGCCACGGCCTCATGCCGCGCCCGTCGTACCTGACGGCCTGCGCACGGGGGCCGCAGCCGATTCATGAGGTGGCCTGACGGGTTGCCTTCTCCGATTCCCGGCGGCACTACCGCATCCGCTGAATCGTCCCGAGGGCAATTCCAACGGACGCAGTTCCCAGGAGCGCATCCGGGCCGCCACCACCGCGCTGGTCCACCTCGATACCCGCAAAATATCCGGCGGCGGCGATGTGGGTCAGAGTCCGCCGGATGGGGGCCGGTTTACGGGCAGCGGGTGCCGACTCGCCCTCCGCGCTCCCTGCGTGCCAGCATCGCGGCATGGACGCGGCACCGGTGCTGACCTTCAACGACCTGCTTCTGGCCGGTGGCCTGCAGCCGCGCGGCGTCAGGTTGGTGCGCCACCGCGAAGTCCGCCACGGACGCGCGGTCGATGCCGCCCTGCGCGCAGCCGCGCTGCGGCTCGATCCGAGTTTCCTCGGCTACCAGTCGATGCATGGCGGGGAGGCCTATGGCGACGCCACCCACATCGCCGCCTTCACCTTCGAGCCAGGCATGGGGACGGTCTTCATCGGCATCTGGATCGTGGCGGGTGTCGGGCGCGGCCCCAACTTCAACGCCTTCGCCCGGCAGCCGACGGAACCGGCGGAAGGCGTCGCCTACGACCTGCGCCATGTGCCGGCCTTCGACACCTATCGCGGCAGGCTGGTGATCGACTGGGGCGATGGGTTTCGCGCCTGGGTGCAGCACGCCTGGCGGCAGCCGAAACCCATCGTCGCGCTGGTTCCACGGGCGCAGCCGCCGTTCCCCGGATGGGCGCGGTTGTCGTTGAACCTCGCGGAAATCCCGGCGGCGCCGGAGGCCTGGCGCCAGGTGCTGGCGGCGGCGCGGGGCGTTTACCTCGTCGTCCATCGCGTCTCCGGTGTGCAGTATGTCGGGGCGGCGCATGGCGAGGGCGGCTTCCTGGCGCGATGGTCCGCGTATGCCGACGGCCATGCCGGGAATCTCGGCCTGCGCGAATTGGCGCGGCCGCCGGAGGAATATGACGTGTCGGTGCTCTGGCTCGCGTCCTCGAAGGATTCGGAGGACGACATCCTTTCGCAGGAGGTCTTCGAGAAGCTCCGCCTCGGCAGCCGCGTCCACGGCCTTAACCGCAACTGAAAGGGGCCGGCGGATTGCTCCACCGGCCCCCGTTCCGCGCCGTGCGCGTTGCCGTCAGCTATGCGCCAGCATCGCCAGCAGCAGCAGCGCCACGATGTTGGTGATCTTGATCATCGGGTTCACCGCCGGCCCGGCGGTGTCCTTGTATGGGTCGCCCACCGTGTCGCCGGTCACCGCCGCCTTGTGCGCGTCGGAGCCCTTGCCGCCATGGTGCCCGTCTTCGATGTACTTCTTCGCATTGTCCCACGCGCCACCACCGGTGGTCATCGATACCGCGACGAAGAACCCGTTGACGATCACGCCCAGCAGCATCGCGCCCAGTGCGGCGAAAGCCTGCGCCTTGCCCGCGATGGCCTGGATGCCGAAGTAGATCACCAGCGGGCTGAGCACCGGCAGCAGCGAGGGGATGATCATCTCCTTGATCGCCGCCTTGGTCAGCATGTCCACCGCGCGGCCGTAATCCGGCTTCTCGGTGCCTTCCATGATGCCCGGCTTTTCCTTGAATTGCCGCCGGACTTCCTCGACCACCGACATCGCCGCGCGGCCCACCGCCGTCATCGCCATGCCACCGAACAGATAAGGCAGCATGCCGCCGAACAGCAGCCCGACCACGACGTAGGGATTGGCCAGCGAGAAGTCGATCGCCGTCACCCCCGCGAAGTACGGGTACTGCACCGCATTGGTGATGAAGTAGTTGAGGTCCTGCGTATACGCCGCGAACAGCACGACGGCGCCAAGTGCCGCCGAGCCGATCGCATAGCCCTTGGTCACCGCCTTGGTGGTATTGCCCACGGCATCCAGCGCATCCGTGGTCTGGCGGATTTCCTTGGGCAGGCCGGCCATCTCGGCGATGCCGCCGGCATTGTCCGTGACCGGGCCGAAGGCATCGAGCGCCACCACCATGCCGGCCAGTGCGAGCATCGTGGTCACCGCGATGGCGATGCCATACAGCCCCGCCAGCGCATAGGCGATCAGGATGCCGAAGATGATCACCAGCGCCGGCAACGCGGTGGATTCCATCGACACCGCCAGGCCGCGGATCACGTTGGTGCCGTGGCCGGTCACCGAGGATTCCGCGATCGACTGCACCGGCCGGAAGTTCGTGCCGGTGTAATATTCGGTGATCCAGATGATCAGCGCGGTCACCACCAGCCCGACCGCCCCGCACAGGAACAGGGAGAAGGCGCCGAAGGAAGCCCCCGCCGCGGTCGCCGTGCCGAAGCCGAAGATCATGTAGGACAGCGGCAGCAGCACGATCAGCGACAGCACGCCGGTCACCGCGAAGCCGCGATACATCGCCCCCATGATGTTGTTGGAGGCCGGCAGCTTCACGAAATACGTGCCGACGATCGAGGTCACCACGCAGACCGCGCCGATCGCCAGCGGGAAGATCATCCCCGCCTTCAGGAAGGGCGACCCGGCGAAGGCGATGGCCGCCAGCACCATCGTCGCCACCATCGTGACCGCATAGGTCTCGAACAGGTCGGCGGCCATGCCGGCGCAGTCGCCCACGTTGTCGCCCACATTGTCGGCGATGGTGGCGGGGTTGCGGGGGTCGTCCTCGGGGATGCCGGCCTCGACCTTGCCGACCATGTCGCCGCCGACATCCGCACCCTTGGTGAAGATGCCGCCGCCCAACCGCGCGAAGATCGAGATCAGCGAGGCACCGAAACCGAGCGCCACCAGCGCATCGATCACCGTGCGGTCATTGGGTTCCAGCCCGCCGATGACGACCAGCAGGAAGAAGTATACCGCCACGCCCAGCAGCGCGCCGCCGGCCACCAGCATGCCGGTGATCGCACCCGACTTGAACGCGACATCCAGCCCGCCCGCCAGCGACACCGTGGAGGCCTGCGCCGTGCGGAGGTTCGCGCGCACCGACACGTTCATGCCGATAAAGCCCGCCGCCCCCGACAGCACCGCGCCCAGCAGGAAGCCGATCGCGACCGTCAGCCCCAACCGCCAGGCCACCAGCACGAACAGCACCGCGCCGACGATGGCGATGGTGGTGTATTGCCGCTTCAGATACGCGTTCGCGCCTTCCTGGATCGCCTTCGCGATCTCCTGCATGCGCTCGTTGCCCGGATCGCGCGAGAGCACGTCCTTGGCGGTGATGACGCCGTAGGCGATGGACAACGCCCCGAGCGCGATCACGATGATCAGCCAAACGGTCAGCAAGTTCAGGACTCCCCCTTGGTCACAGGTACGGCGGGACGCCGCGACGGCCCGTCTTGTGCAGGCATCGGGGAGGCTAGAGGGGGCTCAGGGGTCGCGCAACGGCCCTGGACGGTCAGAATCCGTCCCGCCCGGCGAAGAATTCGCCCAGGAAGGCATCGCGCGCCACCGGGCCGGGAGACCCCGGCGCCGCCGGCCGCCCGCGGGTGAGCCGGGCGAAGACCACGGTGCGGTCGCCCCGCCGCGCCCAGCCGACGAACCAGCCCGTGGGCTGCGCCGCGTCGGCGCCGCGGGAGCGCGCACCGCCGGTCTTGCCGAAGACGCGCCAGCCATTGGGCTGCTCCCCCTGGTCGACCAGCGCCTCGGTCATGGCCCGCGCTTGGGCGGAGACCGGCAGGTCGCCGCGCACCAGGCGCCGCAGGAAGGCCACCTGCTGCGCCGGCGTGATCTCCAGCGAGGATCCGATCCAGGACCGCATCAGCCCGTTCGCCTGGCCCGGATCGCCCAAGACATCAGCGTTCCCGTAGCCGAAGTCGCGCACGTATCGCGCGAAGCGCGCCGCACCCAGCGCCTGGGTGATACGCTGCGAATACCAAACCACCGAATGGCGCATCCAGGCGGCGGGATCGGTGGGCTGGCGCCATGCCGGCAGCCAATCGGCATCGCCGGGGCGGAAGGGAAGCACCGGGTCGTGGGCGTCACGCAGGAAGCCGGCGTCGAAGCCCATCAGCGCGAGCGGGATCTTGAAGGTCGAGGCCGGGGTGGCGCGCTGGTCGGGCTGCCCGTCCTGGCGCAGCGTCGCACCGGTCGCGACATCCACCACCAGCGTGCAGACCGGCACGGCCGCGGCCTCGGCGGGCCAGGCGACCGCCGCCGGCAGCACGGCCAGCGCCTGCAGCGCCAGCCGGCGCCCGGTCACACCTTGGCCCGGTCGATCGCCTCGGTGATCAGCCGGCGCGCTTCGTCGGCATCGCCCCAGCCGATGAACTTCACCCATTTGCCGGGTTCGAGATCCTTGTAATGCTCAAAAAAGTGCTGGATCTGCTCGATCGTGATCTTCGGCAGGTCGGTGTAGTTGTGCACGTGGTCGTAGCGCAGCGTCAGCTTGGGCACCGGCACGGCGATGATCTTCTCGTCCCCGCCGCCGTCATCCTCCATCTTCATCACGCCGACCGGGCGCACGCGGATGACAGCGCCGGCGATGATCGGGCGCGTATTCGCCACCAGCACGTCGATCGGGTCGCCATCCTCGCTCAGCGTGTGCGGGATGAAGCCGTAATTGCCCGGGTAGCGCATGGGCGTGTGCAGGAAGCGGTCGACGAACAGCGTGCCGGCGGCCTTGTCCATCTCGTACTTGATGGGCTCGCCGCCGATCGGCACCTCGACGATCACGTTCACGTCGTTCGGCGGGTCCTTGCCGATGGGTATGGCGTCGATACGCATGCGGGGCTCTCCAGTTCGGGGCGGCCCTTAGAGCGGCGCCCGGCCCGCGGGGGCCGCGCACAAGGCGCCCTAAAGTCTGCGAAGTCGGTCACGCGCCGGCGGCACCGCGCCGGCCGGGCGGCGGTCTAGCAGAGCCCCCGTGCCGGCGGAAGGCGGCCGGCTTGCGCGCCGTGGCGGCCCCGCCCAGGCTTGCGACCATGACCCCCGCCCGCGCCGCCTTCGCCGCCGCCGCCCTCGCCCGCGCGCCCGAGGTGGCGGCCATCACCCGCCGCCTGATCGCCGTACCATCACCCAACCCGCCCGGCGACGTGCGCGCCTGCGCGGAGGATTGCGCGGCCCTGCTGCGCGCACTGGCGCCGGATGCCGAGGTCTCGCTTCACGTTACCTCGCCCGAGGTGACCAATGTCGTGGCGCGCATATCCGGCGCCGGGCCGGGGCGGGTGCTGGCCTTCAACGGCCACCTCGACACCTATCCGGTGAACGAGGCGCTGCCCTGGACGGTCGATCCGCTGGGCGGCGAGGTCCGCGACGGGCGGCTGTACGGGCGCGGCGCGGCCGACATGAAGGGCGGGATCGCGGCGTCGATCCTCGCCTTCGCGCTGCTGGCGCAGCACCGCGACACCTGGCGGGGCGAGGCGATCCTGACCCTGGCGGGCGATGAGGAGGCCATGGGACCACTCGGGACCAAGTGGCTGCTCGATAACGTGCCGGGCCTGGCCGATGCGGGCGCGGTCATCATCGGCGATGCGGGGTCACCGCGCGTGCTACGCTTCGGCGAAAAGGGCTTCCTGTGGGTCGAGGTCGAGGCGCAGGGCACCGCCGCGCATGGCGCGCATGTCCATCTGGGCGAAAACGCGATCGACCGGCTGCGGGCCGCGCTCGACGTGGTGGCGGGGCTGCGCGACCTGCCTGTGGCGGCGCCGCCGGCCGTCGCCGCCGCCATCGCCGCCGCGCGGCCGATCAGCGAAGCCCTGGCCGGCGCGGGCGAGGCGCGGGTGCTGGGCAGCGTCACCGTCAATATCGGGCGGGTCGAGGGCGGCACCGCGCCGAACCTGGTGCCGGCCTCCGCGCGCGCCGCCTGCGACATCCGCCTGCCGGTGGGCGTCGCGGCCGCGCAGGTGGAAGCGGCGCTGGCGGCGGGCCTGGATGGCCTGCCCGGCATCGCCTGGCGCGTGCAGCGCCGCTTCGAGCCCAACCACACCGACCCCGCCGCCGATGTGGTGCGCCTGGCGCATGCCGCGGCCGAGGAAGTCCTGGGCGGCACCGTCGCGGTGAACATGCGCGTGGGCGGCTCCGATGCCCGCTGGTTCCGCATGGCCGGGCTGCCGACCGTGGTCTATGGCCCCACCCCCCACAACATGGGCGGCGCCGATGAATGGGCCGATGTGGCGGAGCTGGAGGCGGTGGCGCGCGTGCATGCCCTCGCGGCGTTTGATTTCCTGGCCGGCTGAGGGCAATCAGGCCGTCGCATGGGCCTGTAGCTCAATGGTCAGAGCGGACCGCTCATAACGGTTTGGTTGCAGGTTCGAGTCCTGCCGGGCCCATGCCCCGCGTCAGAACCCCCGCACGACCAGCACGGCGATGCCCGCCACGGCCACCGCGGCGGCGACCCAGGGCATGGCGCTGCGCCGCCGCGGAGGGGCCGGCCGGTCGGTGCGCCGGCGCAGCGGCCGCACGGTGGTGGGCGCGCGCGCGAAGGCCTGGCGCAGCGGGTTGCGGGCGGCGTCGGGCAGGGCGGCCGAACCGCGCACAGCCGGGACAGGGCCTTCCGCGCGGCTGTCCAGGATGCGGTCCACGAAGACGCCCTCGTTATCGTCGTAGCGGGATTCCAGCAGCACCACCATCAGCCGCGGATCCTGGTGCTCGGCCACGAACTCGCGGAAGTGAAGGCGCGCGCGCGCCACATCCTCATGCTCGCTCTCGAGGTACCAGACCCCCATGCGAACGCGGTTGGCGGCAATGGTCGCGCGGATCATCACCTCGTAGCGGGAGGGCTGCATGGGTCCTGCCCTGTGGGCTTCGGCTGTTGCCATCCATGGCACGGCACCGGTTAAGGGCGGGTTGCGCCGGTGCGCTCGCTTGGCGCGCCGCCCCCCGGCCTGTAGAACCCGGGCCGAACCCGAGCAGCGCAGGTCCCAGCCCCATGGCCGCCTATCAGTATGTCTATGTGATGAAGGATCTCACCAAGGCCTATCCGGGCGGGCGTGAGATCTTCAAGGGCATCACCCTGTCCTTCCTGCCCGGCGTGAAGATCGGCGTGCTGGGCCCCAACGGCGCCGGCAAGTCCACGCTGATGCGGATCATGGCCGGCCAGGACAAGGAATATGGCGGCGAGGCCTGGTCCGCCGAGGGCGTACGCGTGGGCTACCTGTCGCAGGAACCCGAGCTCGATCCCACCCTGACGGTCGGCGAGAATGTCCGCCTGGCCTTCGCCGAGCTGAACGCCCACATGGCGCGCTTCAACGAGATCTCCGAGAAATTCGCCGAGGAGATGTCCGAGGACGAGATGAACACCCTGCTGGCCGAACAGGCCGACCTGCAGGAGAAGATCGACGCCGCGAATGGCTGGGAGATCGACCGCCAGGTCGAGATCGCGCTGGACGCGCTGCGCTGCCCGCCGCCCGATGCCGCGGTGACCAACCTGTCGGGCGGCGAGCGCCGCCGTGTCGCGCTGTGCCGGCTGCTGCTGGAAAAGCCGGACATGCTGCTGCTCGACGAACCGACCAACCACCTCGATGCGGAATCCGTGTCGTGGCTGGAGCAGACGCTGAAGGCCTATACTGGCACGGTGCTGATCGTCACCCACGACCGCTACTTCCTCGACAACGTGACGTCCTGGATTCTCGAAGTCGATCGCGGCCGCGGCATTCCGTATGAGGGCAACTACTCGACGTATCTCGAGCAGAAGCGCAAGCGCATGGCCCAGGAGGAGCGCGAGGAAAGCACCCGCCAGCGCCAGCTCGCCGAGGAACGCGACTGGATCGGGCGCTCGCCCTCCGCCCGCCAGGCGAAGTCCAAGGCGCGCATCGCGGCCTATGAGGACCTGCTGCGCGCATCGCAGGACAAGGCGCCCGACCCGACCGAGATCGCCATCCCGCCGGCCCCGCGCTTGGGCAATACCGTCATCGTCGCCGATGCGGTGTCCAAGGGCTTCGGCGACCGGCTGCTGATCGACAACCTGTCCTTCAAGCTGCCGCCGGGCGGCATCGTCGGCGTCATCGGGCCGAACGGCGCGGGCAAGACCACGCTGTTCAAGATGATCATGGAACGCGAGATGCCCGACGCCGGCACCATGACCGTCGGGGAGAGCGTGCAGCTCGGCTATGTCGACCAGTCGCGCGATAGCCTCGATGACAACAAGTCGGTCTGGCAGGAAATCTCGGGCGGCGACGACACCATCATGATCGGCAAGCGGTCGGTGCCCTCGCGCGCCTATTGCGCGGCCTTCAACTTCAAGGGCGGCGACCAGCAGAAGCGCGTGGGGTCGCTTTCCGGTGGTGAACGCAACCGCGTCCACCTCGCGAAGATGCTCAAGACCGAGCACAACGTGCTGCTGCTCGACGAACCGACCAACGACCTGGACGTCGAGACGCTGCGCGCGCTGGAAAACGCGCTGATGGAATTCGCCGGCTGCGCCGTCATCATCTCGCACGATCGCTTCTTCCTCGACCGGCTCGCCACCCACATCCTCGCCTTCGAAGGGGACAGCCACGTCGAGTGGTTCGAGGGGAACTTCGAAGCCTACGAAGAGGACAAGCGACGTCGACTCGGCGAACACGCGACCGATCCGCATCGGATCAAGTACAAGCCGCTCGCACGGTAAGGACGGGGGAGGGAACTCCCCCGTACCCCCTCCTTTTTTTCTTGTCTGTCTGCGAGCCAGTCTCGACCCGGCACGGACGCCCATCAGGCGGAGGAATCACATGAGCGCTGCCATGCAGGCGCTGAAGTCGAGCCGCATCATCACCACCGACAGGCTGATGATGATCCCGCCGGGCAAGGAGAACCTGCCCGACCTCATTCGCCTCAAGGCCGATGAACGGGTCTTCGGCTGGATGCTGCACGGCGTGCGCTCGCCCGCGCGCACGCGCGAGGAGCTGGAGGACGACAGCGACTTCTGGGAAGTGCGCGGCTACGGCACCTGGTGCGTCTTCGAACGCGAGACCGGCGACTTCCTCGGCATCTGCGGGCTGATGGAACGCCCCGACGGGCGCGGCATCGCGCTGCGCTACGCGCTGTGGCCGGAATGCCGCGGCAAGGGCTATGCGCGGGAGGCGGCGAAGGCCGCGCTGGCCTTCGGCCATGCGGCGGGTCTGAAGCGCATCATCGCCGTGGCGCGCTACACCAACCATGCCTCGCGCGCGGTGATGACCGATATCGGCATGGCGGCCTGCGCCGACTACACGCACAAGGGCGAGGCGATGCTGGTGTTCGAGAGCCTGGGCTAGCGAAGCGCCCGATCAGGATGGGTCCTGGACCGCGCCACGCCGCCGCCAGGCCCACCAGGCGGCGGCGAGCACCGCGTTGCACGCCACCAGGCCGAAGGCCGCCGGCGCCAAGTGATGCAAGGCGCCCTCGGTGCTGAAGATCACGAAGGTCCAGGCGACCTTCATCAGCACCATGGCGTTCACCACCGCGACGCCCCAGGCGAAGGACCGCCACCAGAAGGCCAGCGCCAGCGCAGCCAGCGTGCCGGGCACCAGCAGCGCCACCGCCACCATGGCCGCGCCCCAGGGCCCGAGCAGGTAGTCGCGTTCCGCTGCCAGCACCGCGGACGCCATCGGGGATGGCACGTCCGGCGCGGGGAACCAGGCCATGCTGGTCAGCAGCGCCACCAGCGTCACGGCCAGGCCGGCGACGCTTCGCCGCCAGGCGAACCAGCACCAGGGCAGCAGGAAGAAGGGCCGGATCCACCAGCTCCATTCATTGTGGTGCCGCGCCCAGGCCCAGGCGGCGATGTCCTCCGCCCAGCCCATTCGCCCCCGCTATTCGAGCCGGTCCGGCCAGCCGATGAACAGCCCGACATCGCCCGGCATGCCTCCGGGGTAGTCGATGACGCGGGCCGAGAAGGTGAAGCCGCCCGGCGCCAGCTCCTGCTCCCACCACTGGTAGATCTTGTGGAAGACGCCCGGCAGCGTGTCCTGCCAGCCCTCCAGGTGGTTGTTGATGCGCCGCGCGCCGTCCTGGCACAGCACTGAGGGGAACTTGATCAGCATCAGCTCGCGCTCGCCGGCCTCGAAGGCGCGGCGGATGCGCATCATGGCGCGCTCGCGGTCCTCGTCGGTGATCTCGTAGGTCTGCACGCGCTGGGAGAAGGCCTCGAGCTCGGCCTTCTTCAGCGCGGCGGCGTCCTCGGCCTCGGCGCGCCGGCGCTGGGCGGCGGTGGCCTTGGCGGCAAACAGGTCCTGGACGGACATGGCGGGCTTGTTGGCGTTCACGGCGAGCCTCTCCCTGGAACGCGCGCAGCATGCCTCTCCTGGGGGCGGAAAGTCTTGACGTGAATCAAGGCCACGGGCCGAAAGCCGCGACCTACACCGCCTGGGACCTGCAGGGGTCGCGCCTTTGTCCGCTGCCCGGCGGCGCCGACCGCGCGAATGGCCGCAGCCGCGCCCGCGCAGCGGGACCATGCGGTGCATCCGCAATGCCGTGTCTTGGCCCGCGGCGTAGCGCCGGCCCCGGCGCGTTCAGCAGGCGCTGGCGTTCAGCTTCGCGCCTCACGCGCTGCCAGCTGCGCGATCTGGTTTCGCATCGCCTCGAGCAGCGCCGCCACGCGGCCTCCATTGCGCTGGATCACGGCCGAATACTCGCTGCGCGTGGTCAGGCGCAGCGAAGTGCCCTCGGCGATCACATCGACCACGCGCGGCTGGCCGCCGACCTCGGCCACCCGCCAGTCGAGCGAGAAGGACGCCGCGCTGGGGCGCTCGATGATGGTGTTGACCAGCACGTCCTCCTCGGTGCGCTGCTGCGCGCGGCCGAGCGAGAAGCGCACGCCGCGGTATTCCCCGAAGCGCGCCGACAGGTTGCGGACGATGATGTCGTCGAACAGGCGGTTGTATTCCGCCAGTTCCGCGGGCGTCGCCTGGCGGACATAGCGGCCGAGGATGAAGCGCCCCGTGCCCTCGATGTCGATCGCGCGGCGCAGCACGGCGGCGACCTTCTCGCGCCGCGCCGCGACGGTCGAACGCTGGTCGTTGATGGCGGCGACCAGCTCGCTGCCGGCATCGCGGACCAGGGCGGTGGCGCGGGCCGGGTCGATCTCGGCACGGCCGTGTTCGGGCAGCGCGAACAGCGCGGCCACGAGGGCGGGGGAGGCGATCAGGAGGCGACGTTTCATCGGGGTCATATGGGTCATCCCATGGGGATTCCGAGTCAGCGGGCGGGCGGCGGCGGGGCCGCGTCCGGCCCGCCGGGCTCGGTGACACCCTGGCCGAAGCCGGTGACGCCCGAGGGGCCCACCACCTGGCCGCCGGGGCTTTCCTGGTTGCGGATCTCGAAGCCGCGGCGCTGGCGATAGGCCGAACGCAGCGTCGAATAGGGGTCGAGCGAGGTCGCGCGGACCTGGTCGATCGGCTCCAGCAGCGCCTCGCGCGTGTCGATGATGGTCAGGCCCAGGCGCACCCAGCCGGAGACATCCACGAAGGCCCCCTGGCCGAGCCACATCAGCGGGTTGAGCATGATGTCCACGCCCTGCCCCGCCAGGTCGCGCGGCGAGGACGGGCCGAACAGCGGAACGAACATGTAGAACCCTTCGCCGGCGCCCCAGACCGCCAGCGTCTGGCCGAAATCTTCGGAATGGCCGGGCACGCCCCATTCGCGCGCCACATCCAGGATGCCGCCCACGCCGAGCGTGGAATTGACCATGAATCGGCCGAGCGTAATGCGCGCGCGGGTGATGTTCCCCTGCATCAGGTCGTTGGCGAGGATGACCGGCGCGCGGATATTGCCCAGCACGTTGCGGATGCCGGTCCGCAGCGGCTGCGGCACGACGTCGCGGTACGCCTCGGCGACCGGCTGCAGCACGTAGCGGTCGGCGACCTCGTGCACCTCGAACATGGCGCGGTTGGCGGGTTCGAAGGGGTCGTTGGTCTCGCGGAATTCGGCCAACGCCTCGGGGTCGTCAGCGGGGGGGCGGGTGGCGCAGCCGGCGGCGGTCAACGCCAGCGCCAGCGCGACGCCGCGCAGCGTGGTGGGCAGGAAAGATGGCATCACGGCGGAATACAGCGTCCTTCCTGCGGTTGGAACCGGATTCCAAACGGGGCCGCCCGGGATAGGGTTGCAATGCACAATAACCATAGTTCGTGGCCAAGCCATGACGCAGTTCGTGGCGAACCGTAACGAAAGCTTGCCGGGCACTTTGCGCGATGTCTGCTGGACATAAGGATATGTTTATGAGCATCAGGGCACACCCCGCGCGAGCGGGCGATATGCGTCCCGTGCAGGCGGGCCACATGGAAGGAAGCGTGCGATGAACCATGCGATGACCGGAACGCTCGCCCGCTGGCTGACCGGGCCGCGCGTCGCCGGCCTGCCGGCGCCGGCTGCGATGCCGGCCCCGCGCCTGTCCTTCGAATTCTTCCCCCCCAAGACCGAGAAGCTCGAGGAACAGCTCTGGGCCTGCATCCGCCGGCTGGAGCCGCTGGGGCCGCGCTTCGTGTCCGTCACCTATGGTGCCGGCGGCACCACGCAGGAACGCACCCATGCCACGGTGGCGCGGCTGGTCGCCGAGACCTCCCTGACGCCGGCCGCGCACCTGACCTGCGTGGGCGCGACGCGCGACGAGGTGGATGCGGTGGCGCGGCAATACTGGGAGGCCGGGGTGCGGCACATCGTCGCCCTGCGCGGGGACCCGCCGGCGGGGGCCAGCGAATACACGCCGCATCCGGGTGGGTATGCCCAGGCGGAGGATTTGGTGCGCGGGCTGCGGCGCATCGGGGACTTTGATATCTCGGTCGGCGCGTATCCGGAGGGGCACCCGGCGGCGGTCTCGGCCGAGGCGGATCTCGATTTCCTGAAGCGCAAGATCGATGCCGGGGCGAACCGGGCGATCACGCAGTACTTCTTCGACACGGATGTGTACCTGCGCTTCCTGGACCGCTGCCTGGCGGCGGGGATCACGGTGCCGATCGTGCCCGGGATTTTGCCGGTGTCGAATTTTGCGCAGGTGGTGAAGTTCTCGGCGATGTGCGGGGCGTCCGTACCGGCCTGGATGGGCAAGCTGTTCGAGGGACTGGAGGAAGACGCCGAGACGCGGCGCATGGTGGCGACCGTGGTGGCGGCGGAACAGGTGCGGCTGCTGCAGGCGAATGGGGTGGACGAGTTCCACTTCTATACGCTGAACCGGCCGGATTTGACCTATGCGATCGCGCATATCCTGGGGGCGCGGGCGAAGGTGGGGGCTACGGGTTGAGGGGGCAGGCGCGGCGGCAGTGAGGCTGCGGGTTTCGGACAAATTCCCGATTGCTGGCGTGACGGGCGTTTTCGGCGCGACGCTTGGCACGGTGTGGCGTGTGCGCGTTTCGGACAAATTGTGCGTGGCGCGTTGGGGCGCCTCTCGGGTCGCGAGGACCGACCCCAGGGTGCGTGTGCCGGTTTCGGACAAATGTGCCGCGGGTGCGTCAGCTGACCCGCCGGGGGTGGTCCGGCGGGTGGAGCGGTCGGGGGCGGGATGGGCGCCATGGCGCATCGTCCGGGACCTCCTGGCTGGGGAGATCCTACAATGGGACAGGTCGCCCGAGCAAGAAAATATACCTAATTTCGGTATGCTCTTCAGAAGACGGGGCGCCGGCGTGTGACCCTCACTGGTCAGATTTGCACTGGGCCAGTGGCCGGATCGCCGAGAGATCGGGGTTGGATCATTTCCGATCGTTCGCATTGGTCGCCGTTCCGTGAGCCGGGAGGAGTAAGGCATTCGATGGGTCGGCTCAGCATCGTCCGCAGCATCGCAATGCTTGCCCTGCTCGTGGGGGCAGGCTGTGCGGCTCCGGCGCCAGTGTCCACGGGCGGCGCGCCATCAGCCCGGGACGTCGCCCGCCGTGTGTCCGAGTGCGAGTTCCGCGTGGTCCTGTCGGGCTGGCTGGGCGCGCCGGACGCCACGGCCGACATCGTACTGGACGCCGCGGCGGCGATTGCGCGGCGGACCGGCGCGGCGATCGTCAACGGGACCTATGGCTCCGAGGAACAGGTCAACGACTTCCAAGCGCTCAATGCTATCGCGCGGCGTCATGGGGAGCGGGTACGGGAGTTGTTGATCGCGCGTGGCGTGGTGCCCCAGCCGCAGCCTGCGATCGTGCTGGTTAGCCACCCGCAGGCATCCAGCAGCGGCGCGAGTATCCGGGTCTGTGCACCGGGCCGGAACGTCGAGAACGGCTGGCGGGAGCGCCCCTTGGACCCGCAGCATTTGGTTCGCACGAGGATCGGCGGGCGCAGCGGCGCGACCGTGCTCGCCGTGCCGATCGTCAATCGCGGTCCTTACACGTGGAACAATATCCCGTTGGCCGAAGACTCTATCAACCAGTTCCAACTCGATCGCGCGGAAGATCCGGAGAGCTTTGCCGACGTCCAATTTCGCTGCTGGCAGTCAACGGGCGCCGATCCGGTCTGCGCCCGCCGCCGGGTGTCGCTTCAGGTTGAGCTATGGAACCCGCCACCGGAACGCGCCGCAGAGGGTGGAACCGCTCGCATCGTTGCGCTGGTTCGCAGTGAAGTGCGGGCTGGCCCGGAGGATCGTCGGCTCTACCTGCTTCGTCGATGGCCAGAGGATCCGTCGAGCGCCGCCAATCTGACATGCCGATTCGCCAACGCGGCACAACGAAGCAATGCCGAAGGCCCGGTCCGCGACCAGCTATCCTGCGACGGGGCGCTGTATATGAGACGTCCACGCCTTGCGGTGTCGATGCTCGGGTTCCATGCTGACAGCGAGACGGAAGTCATTTCGATCTTGGATCGGGTGCGCCGGGACATCGAGCGCTTTGTGCGCGACGGCGACGCATTGCAAGGCGGTCCGCCGACCTAGGCAGCTGGCGGAACAGGGTTTGGGGGCGCTGGAGCCTGTGCCGGTTTCGTCCACGCTTGAGCCACCCACGCTGGTCGCGCGACTGCGCGCGCAGGAAGCGACATTGCGCGCCGCTGGTGTCGCGGCGCTCTACTGTTCGGTTCGGCGGCGCGCGGCGAGGCGGGCGCCGCCTCCGACGTCGACCTGTTCATCGACCAAGCGCAGCCACAACGGTTCGGCCTGTTCGACCTGATGGAGGTGTCCGACCGCCTGCGCGCTGCGCTGGGCGGCATTGTGATGGACGTTACCACACGGGCAAGCCTGCACCCGGCGCTGCGCCCGGCGATCGAGGCTTCGGCCCTGCGCGTATTCTGACGCCCGCGGGCGGGTCGCCGAGCGCGCGGGCTTACCCCGCGATCTCAACAGCGGTGAGCCAGGCCCCCAGCACCCGCCGCAACTCCCGCTCCGGCAACGCTACGCACCCTTCCGTCGGCGCAAAATCCGCCCGCGCCACATGGAGAAAGATCGCGCTGCCGCGCCCGCGCTGCACCGGTTCGTCGTTCCAGCCCAGCACGGCGATGACGTCGTAGACCGCATCGTCCCGCCAGAGAGTTTCGTGCCGTGCGGTGTGCGGCAGGCGGATGGCGCGGTTGTAGTCGCGGTGCGAGGGGTCGTCGCACCAGCCATCCTCGGGCGCGATGGGCTCGCAGGGTAGGCTGGTGGCGGGGCGCGGGCCGCGGTCGGCGCGCCACAGGATGCGCCGCAGCGGCAGCAGGCCGGTCGGCGTGGCGCCGTCGCCCTCCTGCTTCGCGGCGGTGATGCCGCCCTTGCCGATGGCGCAGCGAAGAGTCTCGCCGCGGAAGCGCAGCAGGCCATCGGCGGTGACGCGGGCGGTGGTGGTCATGGGGCGGTCAGGTCCGGCGAGGGTGGCGCGCATCATCGGCGCATCGCGCGCACACCGCCATGTCCGACAAACGCCCGGACGGATCGCGCCAGGCGCGATCCGGGAGCGCAAAGCGCGACCGCGCCCAGACGATCAGTCGCCGCCGGCGCACCACTGCGAGGCGCGAAGGCAAGGCGGCCGGATGGCCGCCGCCCGCCGTCTGAGGGTCACACAAAAGCGCGGCAGTGAATTTCGACGTGCTACAGCACGTCGAAATTCACTGCGGCAGGATATGCCCGAAGCGTTCGGCCTTGGTCCGCAGGTAGCCGTCATTCACGCCGTTCGGGTCGAAGGAATGCGCCTCGCGCGTGAGCACCTCGATCCCGCAGGCGGCCAGCCCGGCGATCTTGTCCGGGTTGTTGGTCAGCAGGCGCACGCGCTCCACGCCGATCGCGCGCAGCATGGTGGCGGCGACCAGGAAGTTGCGTTCATCCGCGCCATAGCCCAGGGCGCGGTTGGCATCGAGCGTGTCGAGCCCGGCATCCTGCAGCGTATAGGCGCGCAGCTTGTTCACCAGGCCGATGCCGCGACCTTCCTGCGCCAGGTACAGCAGCACGCCGCCGGTCGGGTCGTCCGCCATGCGCTTCAACGCACCGCGCAACTGCGGCCCGCAGTCGCAGCGCAGCGAACCCAGCAGGTCGCCGGTGAAGCATTCGGAATGGGCGCGCACCAGGGGGGCGCCGCCCTCGCGCGCGGTCTTTTCCGGGTCGCCGACCAGGATCGCCAGGTGCTCGATCCCGCCATCGGCGGCGCGGAAGGCGATGATGCGCGCCTCCGGCACGTCGAGCAGCGGCACCCGTGCTTCCGCCACGCGGGCGAGCGAGGTGGCGGCGCCGGCCGGGTAGGCCAGCACCTCGGCCGCCGGGACGCTCAGCAGCGAAAGCCGCGCGGCGGCCGCCTCGGTGGCCGGGGCGGCGACCAGCGCGGGCAGCAGGCGCGCCAGCTTGGCCAGCGCGATCGCCGCCTGGGCCAGGGGCGGCGCGGCGAGGCGCTCGGGGGTTTCCAGGATCAGGCGCTCGGCGGTCGGGTCGGCGAGGGATCGCAGCGCCTCGGGCGCCAGCAGCGCGGGCGGCAGGCGCAGGGCGACGGCGCCTTCTTCCTCGGCGGCATGGGGCACCGGGCGCTGCAGCACCGCAGCCGCGCGCACCGGGGCCAGCAGCAGCAGCGCGGGGGCGAGCGAAGCGGCGGAGAGTTCGCCCAGGCCGCGTGCGCCGACCGTCTCGGCGGCGGCAACCACCAGGCAAGTGTCGGGGCCGCGCAGGATGATCGGTGTGCCGCGCCGCAAATCCGCAACCGCACGGTGAACCGACCGCAGGGCATGCACCCGCGGGTCGAGTTCGAGGACGGCATCATTCGAGTCGGCGGCAATATGGCCGGGTGGCGTCATGGTGTGGCGTTCCATTCTTCGGGCCATGCCGCACCGCGATTGTGGCTTCGACATGGCGTCCCCGATGGTGCCCGGGACGACCTCGGGCCCTTGCCATGTGATACGCATCGGAGGTTCGTCCAGATGCGTGAAGTGTCAATCACAGATGCGAGAACTTGCGGGCAATGGCACGGGGAGGCTGGAACAACGGGTCGTGAGCAGCCATACCATGGGTGGGGGGCTCCCGCCGTCGCGTTTCCGTGACGGCCCTTTTGATGGGGAAACTGGCGCATGCCTGGTCCGCGCCCGGTGCTGATCGTCGACGACGATACGGGGCTTTCGGCAACACTCGCCGAACAGTTGTCCCTGGATGGGGAGTTCGCGCCGGTCGAGGCGGCGAGCCTGTCCGAGGCGGAGGCGCGCCTGACCGCCAATGGCGCGCGCTTCGACCTGGTCCTGCTGGATATCCGCCTGCCGGATGGCGACGGGCGCGAATACTGCGTGCGCCTGCGCCGTGACGGCTACCGCATGCCGGTGGTGATGCTGACCGGCGTGGACAGCGAGGCGGATGTGGTCAGCGGCCTCGATGCCGGGGCCAACGACTTCATCGTCAAGCCGTTCCGGCTGAACGAGCTGTTGGCGCGCATCCGGGCGCAGCTGCGCGGGTATGACAGCAGCGAGGATGCGGTGTTCAAGGTCGGGCCATACCTGTTCCGGCCGTCGGCCAAGCAGTTGCACGACCAGGCGAAGGGCAAGCGTATTCGGCTGACCGAGAAGGAAGCCGCGATCCTGAAGTTCCTGTACCGCGCCGGAGGACGGCCGGTGCCGCGCACGGTGCTGTTGAACGATGTGTGGGGCTACAACAGCAACGTCACGACCCATACGCTGGAGACGCATATTTATCGGCTGCGCCAGAAGATCGAGCCGAACCCGGCGGAGACGCGGCTGCTGGTGACCGAAGCCGGGGGCTACCGGCTGGAACAGCTGGAGGATGCCGGCGCGGCCTGAGGGTCGCGGCGCAACGAAGGCCGAAAAAGACTTGCGGATCGTGCGAAGGCACGATCCGGGAGCGCGAACGCGCGACCGCGCCCAACCTGCCATTCGCCCTCAGCGCACCAGCGCATGGCGCGCAGCCAAGCCGCCGGAGGCGGCGCCCGGCGCCTGAGGGCGCAAAAAAAGCCAAGCCGCCGGAGGCGGCGCCCGGCGCCAGAGGGCGCAAAAAAATCAATGATGCTTCCAGGGCACCACCGCCGGGGCCGCGGCCGTCGGGTCCACGCGCAGGATCTGGCCGTTCGTCACGCTCAGTCCGGTCAGCGCCATCACGAAGCCCCAATGCGTGACCACCAGCGTATGTGCCCAGTCGTCCAGCGCCGCCATTTCGGCGCGGAACAGCGCGGCGCGGGCCTCGACCTGGTCGGCCGGTTCCTCCTGCGGGGGCCACCAGACCTCGTCGATATGCGCCAGGTCCACATCCGGGAAGGCCGCCCGCAGGGCGGTGGCCGGGCTGCCGACGTCGCAGGTGAAGGCGTAGCGTTCGCGCACCAGGGGCGTGACCGTCAGGCCCAGGCCCAGTCGCTTCGCCACCGGCAGCGCCGTCTGGATCGCGCGGCGATAGGGCGAGACCAGGATACGCCGGATGTCTTCACCGGCCAGGGCCTCGGCCGCCTGCTGCGCCTGTTCGTGGCCGAGCGGCGTGAGCACCGGGTCGACGATCCCGGGGTCGCGGCGGGTCTGGGTGAACAGCAGGTTGAACTCGCTCTGTCCGTGGCGGAGCAGGATCATGCGGCAAGCGTCCCGGAAAAGGCCACGTCCCGGGTAGCGGGCGGCGCGCCCGGCCGCAACCTCGGCACGGCTCGCGCGCTTGCCGATATGCGCCACGAATGTTGCGGCCAGGCCATCCGCGCCCTAAGTGATGAGGTCCAAGGAGTTCCCCATGACAGGCGGCCTGCCGATCGATCTGATCCTGTTTGCCATGGTCGCGGCTTTCCTGGTGCTGCGTCTTCGCAGCGTGCTGGGACGCCGGACGGGCTTCCAGCGCCCGCCGGAAGCCGCGCCCGGCGCCCCCGCCCCGCCGGCGGGGCGCGAGGCTGACATCATCCCCATGCCGGTCGCGGCCGCGGCACCGCGCGGCGTGCCCGACCCCCGCAGCCCGGTGGGCCAGGCGCTGGCGCGCATCCGCGGCGCCGACCCCAGCTTCGACCCGGCCGGCTTCCTCGGCGGCGCCGAGGGCGCCTTCCGCATGATCGTCGCCGCCTTCGCCGCCGGCGACCGCGAGACGCTGCGGAACCTGCTGTCGGACGAGGCCTATGCCGGCTTCGACGGCGCGATCGCGCAGCGCGAGGCCGCCGGCGAGACCCAGCGGACCGAATTGCGCTCGATCCAGGACATGGCGATCGAGGAAGCGGAGCTGCGTGGCACCATCGCCGAGGTCACGGTCCGCATCGCCTCCGACCAGGTGAACCTGACCATCGCCAAGGACGGGTCGATCTCCGCGGGTGCTGAGGCTGTGACGGAGATCATCGACCTCTGGACCTTCCAGCGCGATGTTGCGGGCTCCGATCCCACCTGGAAGCTGGTGGGAACCCGGCCCGCCTGAGCCCAGGGCCGGGGCGCCCGCGCCCCTCCTTCAGCCCCCGGAGAGTCGCGGCGCCGGCCGGGCTGGGGTAACGTTCCGATCATGGCCAGGGTGGATAACATCGGCCGCGGCCTTCGTGCCGCAGCCTTCGTGCTGATGGGGATGCTGGCCGCGGTGCCGGCATTCGCCCAGCATGGCGGCCCGACGGCCGAGCCGGAGCCGCCACCGGGCGAGGCTTTCGGCCCGCCCGCCCCGCCCCCGCTGCGGCGCATTGCCTTCGACGACCTGCCCGGCTGGGCTTCCGACACGCATCACGACATCCTGCCGGCCCTGCAGTCGAGTTGCGGCGCGCTGCGCCCGATGCGCCCCGACTTCGTGCTGGGCGGCCAGGGGGAGGCGGCGCTGCGCGCCGGCACCGCATCGGCCTGGCAGGGGTTGTGCCTGGAGATCCGCGCGCTGGAACGCGCGCTGCCGCGCCGGCCCCGCGCCGGCTCCGGCCGCGCGCATGACCGTCGCATGGCCGCCTGGCTGGCGGCGCGGCACCTGGCCGTGCGCCAGTTCATCGAGGCGCGCTTCGAACCCTTCGCCGCCGGGGCGGGCATCATGACCGGCTACTACGAACCGATCCTGCGTGGTGCGGCGGGACCCGACGAGGTGTTCCGCACGCCGCTGCACAGCCGCCCGCCGGAGCTGGTCGAACAGGCGGTGCCGAACAACCCGCTGCGCCGTCGCTACGGCATGATGGTCGAGGGGCGGATCGAGCCGTTCCACGACCGCGCGGCAATCGACAGCGGTGTGCTGGCCGGGCGGGCGCTGGAGCTGGTCTGGGTGGACGACCCGGCCGATGCCTTCTTCCTGCATATCCAGGGCTCCGGGCGCGTGGTGATGCCGAATGGCGAAGTGCTGCGCGTTGGCTATGCCGGGCACAACGGGCGCGGCTATGTCGCGATCGGGCGGCTGCTGATCGAGCGCAACGAGATCCCGCGCGAGCAGATGTCGATGCAGGCGATCCGCGCCTGGCTGGCCGCCGCCGGGCATGAGCGCGCCACGGAACTGCTGCGCGCCAACCCGTCCTACGTGTTCTTCCGGCGAGTCGAGGGTCTGACGCTCGACCAGGGGCCCATCGGCGCCATGGGCGTGCCGCTGACGGCGCAGCGCAGCGTGGCGGTGGACCGCGCCTTCATCCCGTTGGGCGCGCCGATGTGGGTGATGGTGAAGGACCCGATGGCACGGCGGGACACGCCGCCGGCCGGGCGGCTGGTGGTGGCGCAGGATACCGGCGGGGCCATTCGCGGGCCGGCCCGCACCGACTTCTTCCAGGGCTGGGGCCACGAGGCCGGCGAGCGTGCCGGGCGCATGCGCGACGAGGCGGAGGTGTTCGTGCTGCTGCCGCGCGGGACGGATTCGGCAACGGCCCAGGCGCAGTAGGCGCGCGCATATCCGCGCGGCACGGGTGCGCGGGCCGCATGGACAGCCCTCGGCCGCGGCGCAAGGATGCGCGGCAGGAGGAACGCCCGTGCAGGACTGGCCCGCGACCATCGCCGACGAAGATGCGCTGGAGGATGTGCTGTCGCGCCCCGACCCCGCGCTGGTGGCGGACCTCGCCGCCGTGCCCGGCGACATCCTGGTGCTGGGCGCGGCCGGCAAGATGGGGCCGACGTTGTGCCGCCAGGCCAGGCGCGCCGACCCGTCGCGGCGCGTGATTGCCGTGGCGCGCTGGTCCGAGGAAGGGCTGCGCGCCCGCATGGAGTCCTGGGGCATCGAGTGCCTCGCGGCCGACCTGACCGACCGCGCCGCGCTGGCCGCCCTGCCCGATGCGCCCAACGTCGTGTTCATGGCGGCGCGGAAGTTCGGCAGCACGGGCAATGAGGCGCTGACCTGGGCGATGAACGTGCTGCTGCCGGCGATGGTGGCGGAGCGATACGCGTCATCGCGCATCGTGTTCTTTTCCACCGGCAATGTGCTGCCGCTGGTGCCGGTGGGATCCGGTGGCGCGACGGAGGACACGCCACCCTCGCCGATCGGCGACTACGCGGCATCCTGCCTGGGGCGCGAACGGGTGTTCCAGCATGCGGCCGCGACGCGCGGCACGGCCTGCTTCGGCATCCGGCTGAATTACGCGATCGACCTGCGTTACGGCGTGCTGGCCGACATTGCGACCAAGGTGCGTGACGGCGTGCCGGTGCCGGTGACGATGGGCCATGCGAACGTCATCTGGCAGGGCGACGCCAATGCCTGGACGCTGCGCGCGCTGCGCCATGCCTCGGCCGACTGCCCAATCCTGAACGTGACGGGGCCGGAGACGGTGTCCGTGCGCCAGGTCGCCGGCGAGTTCGCGCGGCGGCTGGGGCGCGACGTGACCTTCAGCGGCAGCGAGGCGCCCGATGCGCTGCTGTCCAATGCGGGGCGCGCCTTCGCACAATTCGGCTATCCGGTCGTGCCGCTGGCGCGGATGCTCGACTGGGTGGCCGGATGGGTGGCGCAGGGCGGGCGGTCGCTGGGCAAGGCGACCAAGTTCGAAGTGCGCGACGGGCGGTTCTGATGGAGGGATCGGCGCAGCGGCCGCTATCGGCACGCGCCGCGGCGACGCGCCAACGCATCCTGGATGCCGCGCTGGCGGAATTCGCGGCGCACGGGTTGGCCGGCGCGCGGGTCGATGAGATCGCCGCGCGGTCGGGTGCGAACAAGCGGATGCTCTACGCGCATTTCGGATCGAAGGAGGAGCTCTGGCTGGTCGTGCTGGAACACGCCTATGCCGCCAAGCGCGCCGAGGAACGCGCGCTGGATGTCGAGCATTTGCCGCCCGAGGAGGCGATGGCGCGCCTGGTGCGCTTCAACCTGCGCTACACCGCGGCCCACCCGGAATTCGTCGCGCTGCTGAACCAGGAGAACATCCATCGCGCGGCGTATCTGAAGCGCAGCGCGGAAGTGCCGGCGATGTACTCGCCGCTGCTGGAGAGCCTGCGCGCCGTGCTCAAGCGTGGCGAGGAAGCCGGGCGGTTTCGCCGCGATGTCGATCCGCTGCAATTGTATGTGACGATGCTCGGGCTCGGGCATTTCTGGGTGGCGAACCGTCACACGCTGTCCACCATCTTCGGCGCCGACCTCGGCACGGAGGCGGCGCTCGAATCGCGCGAGGCGCATGTGATGGATGTGGTGCTCGGCTACCTGAAGCCTTGATCAGTTGAGCTGGATGTCGAGGCGGCGCAGCAGCGGTCCCCAGCGTTCGGCCTCACGCGACAGGAAGGCCTGGAAATCGGCGGGCGAGCCGCCGGCGGCGACGATGCCTTCGTTCAGCAGGCGTTGCTGCACCGTGGCATCCGCCGTGGCCGCCGCACCGGCGGCGTTGAGCCGCGCGACCGCCGCGGGTGGCGTGCGCGCGGGCGCCAGCAGCCCGAACCAGGTCACCGCCACCAGGCCGGGATAGCTCTCCGCGAAGGTGGGCTGGTCGGGCATGTTCGGCAGCCGCGCCTCGCCGGTCCAGCCGATGATCTTCGCGCGGCCGGACCGCGCGGCGGCCAGGCCCGTCGCCCCGCCGACCAGGATCGAATCCAGCGTGCCCGCCAGCAGGTCGTTGAGCTGCGTCGCATCGCCGCGATAGCCGACATCCTGCCAGTCGAGCCCAAGGCGGTCGGCAATCAGCGCGCCGGCGATGTGGTTGAAGGACCCGCGCCCGTTGTGCCCCCAGGTGACGCGGCCCGGGTTCGCCTTCACATGCGCGACGAAGCCTGGGATGGTGTCGGGGATGCCGGGCTTCACCGCGATGCAGAACGGAAGCGTGGCGACATGCACGACCGGGGCGAAGTCATCCGCCTTGTAGGGCAGGTTGCGGCCGATCAGCGGGTTGATGGTCAGCGTGGTGCCGGACGACATCAGCAGGGTGTGGCCATCGGGCGCGGCGCGCGCCACGAGTTCCGCGCCGATCACGGTCTGCGCGCCGGGCTTGTTGTCGATCACCACGTTCTGGCCGAGCAGCGGCGCCATGCGTTCGGCGACCAGCCGCGCGGTGACGTCGGTGGACCCGCCCGGCGGGAAGGGCACGACGATGGTGACCGGGCGCGTGGGGTTCCAGGCACCTTGTGCGCGCGCCACGCCGGCGGCGGCCAGGCCGAGCGCGGGCAGAGCGCGGCGGGCGATGCGATGGGTCATGCGGTTCCCTCCCAGGATTTGCGCCAGCCTGCCATCGCGGACCCCCGCCGCGCCACAGTTTCAGCGCCGCGACAGCGCCACCAGGTAGCGGCACGGCTTCGACTTCGACGGGTTCCGGAAGGCATGGCCCTTCGGCGTGTCGAGGTCGAAGGTCAGGCTGTCCCCGGCATGGAGCAGGGCTTCCTCGGCGCCTTCCTCGATGGCGAGGCGGCCTTCCAGTACCCACGTCACCTGGCCGCGCAGGAAGGCGAAGGAGGCCGCCGGGTACGTCACGCGCGCGCCGGGCGGCAGCAGCACCTCGACCAGTTCGGGCTCGGCGCCGGGTGGCGAGACGGCGCGGCGGCGGTAGCGCGTGGCGGGGTCGGTCCAGAGCGGCTGGGCCTCGGCACGGGCGATGCGCGACGGGCCGGCATCGGATTCCGCGCGCGCCAGCAGCGTGGAGACCGTCAGGTGCAGCGCGCCCGAAAGCCGGCCGAGCAACGCGGCGGTGGGGCTGGCCTCGGCGCGTTCGACCTTGCTGATCATGGCGCGGGAGACGCCCGACGCTGCCGCGAGATCGGCGATGGACCAGCCGCGCGCCTCGCGTTCGCGGCGGATACGTTGGGCGAGAAGCGTGTCGAATGATGCAGGCATGTCGGTGGACATTCGTCCACTATAATGGATAATGCTGCCATGACCATGCAGCGCCACAATGGCGGCCCGCCGCTGGATGACGAGGATGCCGCCACCGCCTGGCGGTCCTGGTGCTGGCGCCGCGCGCACAAGCGCGCCTGGAAGACCCCGCCGCGCGAGATCGCGCTGCGGCGCCTCGCACGCGCGGAGGAACTGGGCATGACCTATCGCGACTACACGCTCGAGATCCTGGAACGCGGACGCTACCTGTGAAGATCGTCGAGGGCGGGCTCGATGATCCACGGGTGCAGGCGCTGGTCGCGCTGCACCAGCGCCTGGCGCGCGAAGCCACCGCCGAGGGCTTCGCCTTCGCGCTGGACCTGTCCGGTCTGCGCGTGCCGGGCATCCGCTTCTTCAGCGCCTGGGACGATGACACGCTGCTGGGCGTCGGCGCGCTGAAGCGTCTCGCGCCCGATCATGGCGAGGTGAAGTCGATGCACATCGCGCAGGCCGCGCGCCGCCGTGGCGTGGGGACCGCGCTGCTGCGCCACATCGTCGACCAGGCACGCGCGGCGGGCATGGCGCGGGTCAGCCTGGAGACCGGGACCAGCGCGTATTTCCAGGCCGCCGTCGCGCTGTATCTCGCGCAGGGCTTCGAGCCCTGCGGCCCCTTCGGCGACTACGCCGCCAGCAGCGAAAACCGCTTCCTGACGCTTCACTCGTAGGTGATGAAGGTGCGTCCGTCGGCGCGGTCGTGGTTCACCCGCACATGCGGCGGGAAGGGTCCGACGATCCGGCGGACCAGCACATGCGCGGTCGCCGCATAGACGCAGGACATCCAGACCGCGCCGTCCACGGCAGGCAGGCCGTAGCGCATGCTGACCACCGTGCCGCGCCCGCTGCCGGCAACGGGTTCCACCAAGCGCCCGTCCGCCGGCGGGCCGGCGTAGAAGCGGATGTCGATCAGCCGGTGCGGCATGTCGCGCTGGAAATGCTGCCAGCCGGCAGGCGCGGCGCCGCGCGTCGCATCCGTCACGGCGATCGTGTCGGGGCAGGCGGGCAGGTCCTCCTGCGCCAGCGCCGGCATGGCAAAGGCCAGCGCGAAGCCGATCGCCGCGAGGCGCAGCATCAACGCCCGTGCTCCTTGCGCCAGGCCTCGTAGATCGGGCGGTTCGCCGCATCCGTCATCGGGTACAGGCCGCGGATGGTGTGGCCGGCGGCGACGCGTTCCTGCACGAAATCCTCGAAGACCGTCTGTTCGAAGGCCTCGGCGGCGACATCGTCGGCGATGTTGGCGGGGATGCAGACGATGCCTTCGCCATCACCCACCATGATGTCGCCGGGATGCACGCCGACCCCGGCGCAGGCGACCGGCACGTTCAAATCCACGCAATGGTGGTGGATCAGGTTGGTCGGCGCGGAGGGTGTCGCGTGGTAGGCGGGCCAGCCCATCGCGCCGATCTCCGGGCTGTCGCGGAAGCCGCCATCGGTGACCGCGCCCGCCACGCCGCGCGCGCGCAGGCGGGTGATGAGGATGCCGCCGGCCGAGGCCGCGCGCGCGTCGCCGCGGCTGTCGATGACAAACACGGCGCCGGGCGGGCATTCCTCGACGCCCTTGCGCTGCGGGTGGTCGGGGTCCTTGAAGACATCGAGGTGATCGAGGTCCTCGCGCGCCGGAATGGTCCGCAGCGTATAGGCCGGGCCGACCATGTTCGGGGCGCCGTGCCCGACCGGATGCAGCGCCAGGAACACGTTGCGGAAGCCGCGCTTGAACAGGACCGTGGTGAGCGTGGCGGTGGAGACCTCCGCCAGCCTGGCCCGGGTTTCGTCCTTCATGGCGTCCTCGCTGCGTCGGTTTGCACATGTTCCCATAGACCGGCGCGGGGAAATCGAGAATCCCCGACGGCGCCAGGATCGGTCCTATCCCGCGCCCCTCGCCGATTTCCGCCTGCGGTGCGGCACGCGCTAGCGTCTGTCCGGCCGCGTGGCAACCGCCGCGCACGCCTGGCCAGGACAGGACATGCCATGCCCGACAATACCGCGCAGAAGCGCTCCCGATCCTACCAACTGGCCATCGAGGACCAGGAATTCCTGCTGCGCGACGAGATGCGCCCCTTCCGCTTCGGCATGGAATACGCCAAGGCCGAATACGCGCTGCGCGACTGGGGTGTGCGGTCCACCGTGGTGGTGTTCGGCTCCGCGCGCATCCCCTCGCCCGAACGGGCCGAGGCGCTGGCCGCGGCAGCGAAGACCGCGGCCGAGAAGCGCGCCGCCAGGCAGGCCATGGAGCGCAGCCGGATGTATGAGGATGCGCGGGCCTTCGCGCGCATCGTCTCGCTGCGCGGCGGCGCGCTGGCGGCGTCCGGCGCGCCGCGGGACAATGTGATCGCGACCGGCGGCGGTCCGGGCATCATGGAGGCCGCCAATCGCGGCGCGTCGGAGGCCGGCGCGCCGTCCATCGGCTTCAACATCACCCTGCCGCACGAACAGGATCCCAATGGCTGGTCGACCCCGGCGCTGACCTTCCGGTTCCACTATTTCGCCATGCGGAAGATGCACCTGGCGATGCGCGCGAATGCACTGGCGGTGTTCCCCGGCGGCTTCGGCACCTTCGACGAATTGTTCGAATTGCTGACGCTGGTGCAGACCGGCAAGGCGACGCCGCGCCCGATCGTGCTGGTCGGCCGCGCCTTCTGGGAGCAGGCGGTGAACCTGCCGATGCTGGCCGAGCACGGGATGATCGACGCGCGCGACCTCAGCCTGTTCGAGATTGTGGACACTCCGGAAGAAGCCTGGGCGAGCCTGGTGCAGCGTGGGCTGGAGGCATCGCCGCCGGCGCCTGCAGCCGAGCCCGCGCCCGCCAAACCGACGCGACGCCGTTCGGCGACGCGCGAGCGGATGCCGCCGCCTGGTGCGAACCGGCGCTGACGGCCCGATGGTGTGGTCAGACGTGACGCTTTCGTTGCGGTGTCGCTGCATGCCATGCTCGTGCGGATGCCGGGAGGCCAACCATGCTTCGGCTTTTGACGCTACCTCTCGTGGCGTTAGTGTCCGCATCGGCGCTGGCCCAGCCGCCGCCGGCCGGTCGATGGATTGCTGCGACAGCAGGGGGGGACTGCTACGTGTCGCTGCGCGACGCGACGCCGGTCTGGCACGTGCGCTTGGACATCGCGCGCCATCCGCAGGGGCGCGTCGCAGTGTTCATCGGGGTGAACGACCAAGCGGCGCGCGTGCCGCGCCCGCGCGAGGACCGACTGAGCGTGACCTGGGTCGGCGCCGAGGGCGAGGCGCGCGCCACCAACCTGCCGATCGCCGGCGCCCGGGAGGCCTCTCCGGGCCGGCCGATGACCGCGCACAGCCTGATCGCGGCCGGCAGCGGGCTGGACAACTGGCTGCGCCAGGCCGGGGAGGCGCGCTCGGTCACGCTAGCGTTGCCCGAGGTCGGCCCCTTCCGCGTCCCGGCCACGGGATTCGTCGAGGCCTGGAACGCGACCGCGGGCTGCGCGCCGGCCGGCTGAACGACGCCGCCGCCGCTCCGGGCCTTCAGGGTGAAGGCAGGCACGCCGCGGAAAGCAACGCGAAGGCCTTCGCGCGATGGCTGATGCGGTGCTTCTCCGCCGGGTCCATCTCGCCGAAGCTGTCGTCGCGCCCGTCGGGCACGAACATCGGATCGTAGCCGAAGCCGTGCTGCCCGCGCGGCGGCCAGGCCCAATGGCCCATGGCGCGGCCCTCGAAGTCCTCGATGTGCCCATCCGGCCAAGCCAGCACCAGCGCGCAGGAGAACCAGGCCGTCCGGTCCTCGAACTCCTGCGCGGCTTCCATCACCTTCCGCATGGCATCCGCGTAGTCACGCGATCCGTCGGGCTGCATCGCCCAATCCGCCGTTCGCACGCCGGGCGCACCGGCCAGCGACGCGACCGAGAAGCCGGAATCATCCGCCAGCGCCGGCAGTCCGGCGGCGCGCGCGGCGGCCACCGCCTTGATGCGCGCATTGCCGAGGAAGCTCTCCTCGGTCTCCTCCGGCTCGGGCAGGCCCAGCGCGCCGGCGCTGGTGGTCTCGATGCCATGGGGGGCGAGCAGCGCCGCCACCTCCCGCAGCTTGCCCGCATTGTGGGTGGCGATGACGATGCGCTCGCCGCGGCTGAGGCGACGATGCGCGCTCACAGCCCGGCGGCCTCGCGCTGCCTGGCGAACAGCTCCGTCGTGCCGGAGCGCGCGAGCGCCAGCAGCGCCATCAGCTCCGCATCGCTGAACGGCGCGCCTTCCGCGGTGCCCTGCACCTCCACGATGCCGCCCGCGCCGGTCAGTACGAAGTTCGCATCGGCATCGGCCTTGCTGTCCTCGGCATAGTCCAGGTCGAGCACCGGCGTGCCCTCCCATACCCCGCAGGACACCGCCGCGACCTGGTCCTTCAGCGGGTTGCGGGTCATGATGTTCATCTTCCGGCAATGCTCGAAGGCGAGGTGCAGTGCCACCCAGGCGCCGGTGATGGACGCGCAGCGCGTGCCGCCATCGGCGGTCAGCACGTCGCAGTCGATGGTGACGGTCATTTCGCCCATCGCCTTCATGTCGGTCACGGCGCGCAGGCTGCGCCCAATCAGGCGCTGGATCTCCTGCGTGCGGCCGGATTGCTTGCCGCGCGCCGCCTCGCGGTCGCCGCGCGTATGGGTCGCGCGGGGCAGCATGCCGTATTCGGCGGTGACCCAGCCCTGGCCCTGCCCGCGCAGGAAGGGCGGCACGCGGGATTCCACGCTGGCGGTGCACAGCACCTCGGTCACGCCCATGCGGATCAGGCAGGACCCTTCGGCATGGCGGGCGAAGCCGGGTTGCAGGCTGACCTGGCGCAGCGCGGCGGGGTCGCGGCCGGAGGGGCGCATGGGCGGTGTCCTTGGGGCGTGAGGCGGCGGAAAATGGCGGGGCGCGCGGCCTCCGTCCAGTCCCGCGTTGACGGGGCTCGAAGCCGGCCCCTAGCCTGCCCATCTATCGGTGAGAGATGGGCCCCACGTCAAAACTCCCCCCCGGCCTGGCAGGCGCGTCCCTGGCGGGCCTCGATACCCGCAGCGCGCTGATCCTTCGCGAGCTGGTGGAGACCTATGTCGCGACGGGCGAGCCCGTGGGCTCGCGCACCTTGTCGCGTCGGCTGCCGCTCGGACTGTCCCCGGCGACGATCCGCAACGCCATGGCGGACCTCGAGGATGCCGGGCTGCTGTACGCGCCGCATACCTCGGCCGGGCGGCTGCCGACCGAACGCGGGCTGCGGCTGTTCGTCGACGGGCTGCTGGAATTCGGCGCGCTCGGGGAGGAGGAACGCGACGCGATCTCCGCCCGCTGCGCCGCCTCCGGCCGGTCGTTGCAGGAAACCCTGGGCGAGGCCGGGCAGATGCTGTCGGGCCTGGCCGGCGCGGCGGGGCTGGTGGTGGCGCCGACCTCCGAAGGCGCGCTGCGGCACATCGAATTCGTCGCACTCGGCCCGGGCCGCGCACTGGTGGTGCTGGTGCATGAGGACGGCCAAGTCGAGAACCGCGTCATCGAGGTCCCGGCCGGGCTGCCGCCCACGGCGCTGGTGCAGGCGTCGAACTACCTGAACGCACGCCTGGGCGGACGCACCATCGAAGACGCCCGCGGCGTCATCGCCGAGGAGATCGCCACCAACCGCACCGCGCTGGACGCGCTGACCCAGCAGGTGATCGAGGCCGGCCTGGGCACCTGGACCGGCGGGCAGACCGGGTCGCTGATCATCCGCGGCCAGGCGCGGCTGTTGGAAACCATCGACCAGGCGGCGCGGGTGGGCGAGATCCAGCGCCTGTTCGAACGGCTGGAGCAGCAGGAGACGATGATGCGCCTGCTCGACCTCGCGCAGCGCGGCGAGGGGGTGCAGATCTTCATCGGCGCGGAAAGCGGGCTGTTCGACAGCGCCGGGCTGTCCATGGTGGTGGCACCCTTCCGCAACGGGCAGGAACGGATCGTCGGCGCGATCGGCGTGATCGGGCCGACGCGGATCAACTATGGGCGGGTCATCCCGGTGGTCGACTACACGGCGCGGGTGATCGGGCGGCTGCTGGGTTAGGGCAGGTCCCGGTCGGATGGATTCATCCGGTCGAGCAGGAACGGGCGCCAGGGACGCTGGACTGCACCAACGCGAAGGGAAACGGCGCCTGGCGCGCTACCCGGCGGGTGCGCCGACATGCAGGCCGGCAGGCTGGAGCACCGGCAGCGCGGCCAGGATGGGTTCGGCCGACGGCGGTTCGGTCCGGCCGACCAGCACCCCGGACACCGCGGCGAGCAGCGCCTGCACCGCCTCCCCCTCGCAGCCGCTTCGCAGCAGGCCGAGGTCGAAGACGCCCCGCAGCTGCGCCGGCGTCACATGCGCCATGCCCCAGCCGGGGAATTGCGGTGCGGCGATGGTGGTGAATTGCAGCAGCTCGATCCCGGTGTGGCGCAGGTCGGCGGCGATGCGGTCGAACACCGCCTCGATCGCCGGCAGCGTGCCTTCGAGGACCTGGACGTATTCGCCATCGCCATGCAGCAGCACGCCGCTGATCCCGGCCTCGGCGTTGCGGCGGCGCGAGACATCGAGGATCGCCGCCAACTCGTGCGCCGGCTCGCTCGGGGCCGATGCGACGCTGCGATACACCAGGCGATGCAGGCTGTGGTCCATGGTGGCGTTTCCCGTTCTCTCGTCAGGCGGCGCTGCGGGCAGCGGACAGCATGGCGCCGGCGGCCGCGGGCGCCAGCGGGCGGCCGACCAGGTAGCCCTGGATCTGGTCGCATCCCTCGGCCCGCAGATGGTCGAACTGCGCCTGGGTCTCCACGCCCTCGACCGTGGTCTGCATGCCCAGGCTGCGGCCCAGGCCGATGATGGCGCGCACGATGGCCGCGGCCTCGCCGCCCGAGGTGACGTCGGAGACGAAGGATCGGTCGATCTTGATCTTGTCGAAGGGGAAGGACCGCAAGTAGCTCAGGGACGAATACCCCGTGCCGAAGTCGTCCATCGCGATCCGCACGCCGAATGCCTTCAGCGCACGCAGCGTCTCGAGCGTGCCGGCGCTGTCGGTGATGAGCACGCTCTCGGTGATCTCGAGCTCCAGCCGCTTCGGGTCGAGCCCCGCCGCGGCGCAGGCGCCCTGCACCGATGCGACCAGCCCAGGGTTGCGGAACTGCACCGGCGAAAGGTTGACCGACAACGAGATCTCCGGCGCCCAGCCGGCTGCCTCGCGGCAGGCCTCGCGCAGGACCCAGTCGCCGATCGGCACGATCAGCCCGGTCTCCTCGGCCAGCGGGATGAAGTCGACCGGCGAGATCACGCCGCGGGTCGAATGCGTCCAGCGGATCAGCGCCTCGAACCCCACCACGGCACCGCTGCCGGCATCGACCTGCGGCTGGTACAGCAGGTGGAACTGGCGCATCGCGATGGCGCTTCGCAGTTCCAGCTCCAGCAGGCGCCGGCGCTGCATGCGCGTGTCCATGTCGGTTTCGAAGAAGCGGAAGGTGCCGCGGCCCTCGTGCTTGGCGCGATACAGCGCGAGGTCGGCGCTGCGTGTGAGGTCCACCAGCGTGGCGCCGTCCTCGGGGCTGAGGGCAATCCCGATCGAGGTGCCGACATTCAGCACATGCCCGTTCACCAGGAAGGGGCGCGACAGCAGGTCGATCAGCCGCTGCGCCAGCGCCGTCGCGGCGGCGGGCTGCTCGCCCTCGAACTGGATGATGGCGAATTCGTCGCCGCCCAGCCGGCAGATGATGTCCTGCGCGCGGATGGCGGCGCGCAGCCGTGTGGCAACCTTCACCAGCAGCGCATCGCCCACACCGTGGCCCAGCGTGTCGTTCACCGCCTTGAAGCGGTCGAGGTCGAGCGCCAGCATCGCGTAAGGCCCGTTGGCGCGGCCGGGCAGGTCGCGCAGCGTGGCGAGGCGTTCCGCCAGCCCGGTGCGGTTGGGCAGGCGGGTCAGCGCGTCGTGATGCGCCAGGAAGCGGATGCGTTCCTCGGCCTGGCGGCGGTCGCGCAGGTCGCGCAGCGCCAGCACCTGGTGCGGCCGGCCGTAATGCAGGATGCGGCGCGAGACCAACTCGACCGGGATGCCGGCGCCGCTGGAATCGGTGATGGTCGCCTCGGTGGTGCTGCCCGCGCCATCGCCCAGCGCGGCGCGCACCGCCTCGATGGACAGGATCTCGGACAGCGGCCTTCCGGCCAGGCTGGCTGCCTCGCGGCCCAGCAGCGCCTCGGCGCTGCGGTTGGCCTCCACGATGCGGTCGCCGTCGACGATCAGCAGGCCTTCCACCGCGGCGTCGACCAGGGCGCGGAAGCGGTCCGCCTCGGCCGCCCGGCGGTGGCGGCTTTGGTGCGCCAGCACCGCGGCGGCCAGGCTGGCAACCAGCAGCACGAAGGCGGCGAAGCCGACCAGCACCGCCAGCCTCTCGCGCGTCACGGCACCTGGGGGCGGCGCCGCCCCGATCTCCGGCATGATGGTCACGGCGCTCATGCCGATGAAGTGCAGCGCGCAGATGCCCAGCGTCAGCAGCCCGGCGCCGGCCAGGCGCGCGCCTCGTCCGGTGGCGCCGGCGCCGACCGGCATGGCCAGGATGGTGAGCAGCACGCCGAGCACCAGCGATGCCGTCAGCGTCGGGCGGTCCCACAGCAGCATGCCCGGCACTTCGAAGGCCGCCATGCCGGTGTAGTGCATGGCCGCGATGCCAAGGCCGAACAGCGCGCCGGCCAGCATCCCCGCCAGCGCCCCGCCACGCGTCACGACGATGGCCAGCGCCGCGCCGGCGAACAGCACCGGCAGCACCAGCGACGCCAGCGTGCCCCATGGGTCGAAGCCCACCGGCACGCCCGGATCGAAGGCCAGCATCGCGACGAAATGCGTCGCCCAGACCGACAGCCCCGCCGTCGCGGACGCCACCGCCCACCAGCGCCAGCGCAGCCGCGTCTCGGTGCTGCGCGCCAGGTGCAGTTGCACGAAGGTGGTGTGCGTGCCGATCGCGCACAGCACGGCCGCGATGGCCACCAGCCAGAGGTCGTGCTCCTGTGTCAGGCAGGTGTAGACTCTGAGCACGCTGGCTCCCGGCACGGTTGATCCAGGTCAACAGGATCGGCCGGAACTGGTGTCGCTTTCCTTAACCGTGCTTCAGGCCGCCGTCTCCAGCGCCGCATCGAGCGCGCGGCGCAGCGTCACCAGTTTGCGCTCGTTCTCCACCTTCAGCCCGAACACGTCCTTCACGTAGAAGACGTCCACCGCCCGCACGCCATAGGTGGTGATGTGCGCGGAGGCGATCTGCAGCCCCTGCTCGCTGATCGCCGCCGTGACGTCGTGCAGCAGGCCGGGGCGGTCGCGCCCGTTCACCTCGATGACGGTGTGGGTGTTGGAGGCGTGGTTGTCGATCACCACGCGCGGCGGCACCGTCACGGCGCGCAGGCGCGCGGGTTCGCGCTTCAGCTTGCGGATCTCGTCGCGCAGCTTCAGCCGGCCGGACAGGGATTGTTCTACCAGCACCGACAGCCGTGCGAGGCGGTGCGGTGCTTCAAAAGCGCCACCCTGCGCGTCCTGCACCCAGAATGTGTCGAGCGCCATGCCGTCGGTCATGGTGTGGATGCGCGCATCGACGATGGTGGCACCGGCCACCGCCAGCGCGCCGGCGATCTTGCTGAACAGGCCCGGATGGTCGGTACAGTAGACGGTCACCTCCGTCACCGCGCGGGATTCCAGCACGCGGGTGCGGACCGTCAGCGGTGCCTTTTCCTCGCGCGCCTCCTGGATCATTGCGGCGTGGCGGGCGTGGGTCTCCGGGTCGAAGGACAGCCAGTAGCCGGGGTAGCCGAGGTCGAGGAAGGCATCGACCTCCGGCTTCGGCCGGTCGGCCAGCAGCAGGGCGGCGGCTTCCTTCGCACGGGCCACGCGCACGTCGCGTTCCGGCACTGACAGCCCGCCTGCCAGCACTTCCGCGACGCGCCAGTACAATTCGCGCAGCAGCGTGGCCTTCCAGCCGTTCCAGACCTTGGGGCCGACCGCGCGCATGTCCGCCACCGTCAACACCAGCAGCAGGCGCAGGCGTTCGGGCGACTGCACGACCTCGGCGATATCCAGGATCGTCTTCGGGTCCTCGATGTCGCGCTTGAAGGCGGTCTGGCTGATCAGCAGGTGGTGGAGCACTAGCCAGGAGACGGTCTCGGTCTCCTCCGGCGTCAGGCCGAGCAGCGGGCAGACGGTCTGCGCGAGCTGCGCGCCCATTTCGCTGTGGTCGCCGCCGCGGCCCTTGGCGATGTCGTGCAGCAGCATCGCCACGTACAGCGCACGGCGGGATTGCAGCTGGCCGATCAGTTCGGAGGCGACCGGCGCGACCTCGTGCAATTCGCCGCGTTCCAGCGCGGCCAGCACGCCGATCGTCTCGATCGTGTGCTCGTCCACCGTGAACACATGATAGGTGTCGAACTGCATCAGGCCCACGATCCGCTGCCAGTCCGGCAGCAGGCGGGAGATCAGCCCGGCCTCGTTCAGCATCCGCATCCAGGTGCCGGGGTCGCGGCCGGTCAGGATATCGAGGAATTCGGCGCTGGCGTCCTTCTCGCCGCGCAGCCGCCCGACATGGCGCGCATGCCGCACTATGGCGCGGAAGGCCAGCGGGTGGATGTCCAGCCCGCGGTCGCGCGCCATGCGGAAGATCCGCAGCATCAGCACCGGGTCGAGCGTGAAGTCGTGCCCGGGTGCGGCGATGATCTTGCCATCCGCCAGCGCGAAGCCCGCTTCGGTCAGCGCCTTGTCCGAGGCCGGCACCACCGCCGGCGGCCCCAGCGAGGCGCGTTCGATGGCCGGTTCCAGGATGCGCGTGAAGCGCGCCACGTCGCGCACGGTCAGGAAGAAGTGCTTCATGAACCGCTCGACGCCATCCTGCAGGCCGTGGCGGGTATAGCCCATGCGGGCGCCCACCACCGGTTGCAGGTCGAAGGTCAGGCGTTCCTCGGCGCGGCCGGTGACGATGTGCAGGTGGAAGCGCACCGTCCAGAAGAAGTCCCAGGCGCGGCGGATGGCGCGGGCTTCCTCGGGCAGCAGCAGCCCGCCGCCGGGGGTATGGGCGCCGACCAGTTCCGGCATGCGCTGCACGTTGAAGGCGTAGCGCGCCAGCCAATACAGCGTCTGCAGGTCACGCAGCCCGCCGCGGCCTTCCTTCACATGGGGTTCGACCATGAAGGGGCTTTCGCCATAGCGCGCATGGCGCTGGTGGCGTTCGGCGCGCTTCGCCGCCAGGAAGGGGCGCAGGCCCCATTCGGCGCGGGCCTTGCGGAAGGCGGCCTCGAAGCGGCGGAACACCGGCTCCTCGCCGGCAACGTGGCGGGCATCAAGCAGTGCCGTCAGCACGGTGGCATCGGCCTTGGCATCGACCAGGCAATCCGCGCGCGAGCGCGTCGCGTGCCCGACCTTCAGGCCGAGATCCCACAGCAGGTACAGCATGAACTCGACCGACTGCTTGCCGCGGCTGCTCATGCCGGCATCGGTCAGGAACAGCAGGTCGATGTCGGAATAGGGCGCCAGCACGCCGCGCCCGTAGCCGCCGGTCGCGACCAGCGCCCAGGGCTTGTCGCCCGGCGCGGGGGGCAGCGTCGCCTCGGTATAGGCGTGGATGCCGACCATCACCGTATCGGTCAGCGCAGCCAGCCAGCGGGCGGCGGCCAGGCCCGACAGGTCATGCGCCTCGAAGGCCTGCTGCACGCGGTTCTGCACGCGGCCGAGGTGGCGGCGCAGCAGCGTCACGGCCTCATCCCGCGCGACCGGGCGGCCGCGGGGCATCAGGTCGGCGATCAGGTCGGCCAGCACGACCGGGGGTTCGCCCGCGACCGGCGCCGGGCGGGATGCCGGGCGCTCCGCGGGTCCGGCCTCGGGTCCGGCATCGTCGAATGAGCTCATCGCGCGGGAGACTACCTATTCCGGGGCGGGGGCAACAGCCTCCTCCAGAAGGGTTTTCAAGTGGTAGAGAGCGTCCAGCGCCTCTCGCGGGCTGAGTGCATCCGCATCCAGTTCCGCCAGTGCCGCCAGGGCGGGGTGCGCGGGCGGCGGCGGCGCGGCGCGGGCGAACAGTGGCAATTCATCCGACAGCGGGTCGAGGCCACGGGCGCGTGCCTCCAGCGACTTCAGCACCTCCTGCGCGCGCGCCAGCACCGGGCGCGGCACGCCCGCCAGGCGCGCCACATGCACGCCCCAGGAGCGTTCGGCGGCACCCGGGCCGACGCGGTGTTCGAAGACCACCTCGCCCTTCCATTCGCGCACCTGCATGGTCGCGGGCACCAGTTCCGGCAGCTTGCCGGCCAGCGCGGTGAGTTCGTGGAAGTGGGTGGCGAAGATGGTGCGACAGCGGATGCGGTCGTGCAGCGCCTCCAGCACCGACCAGGCGATCGCGAGGCCATCCCAGGTGGCGGTGCCGCGACCGACCTCGTCCAGCACCACCAGCGAACGGGCGGTGGCCTGGTTCAGGATGGCGGCGGTCTCGGCCATCTCGACCATGAAGGTCGAGCGACCGCCGGCGATGTCGTCGGCCGCGCCGACGCGTGAGAACAGCCGGTCGGTCAGGCCGAGCCGCGCGCTTTCGGCCGGCACGAACAGCCCGGCCTGGGCCAGGATGACCAGCAACGCGTTCTGCCGCAGGAAGGTGGATTTACCGGCCATGTTCGGCCCGGTCAGCAGGCACAGGCGCCGCCCGGCCGAGAGGTCGCAGTCATTCGGCACGAAGGCCGGCCCGCGCGCGCGGGCCAGCGCGGCCTCCACGACCGGGTGGCGCGCCGCGACCACGGCGAAGTCGGCACGGTCGGTCATGTCGGGGCGGCACCACCGGCCATCGGCGGCGAGCTCCGCCGCGGCGGCATGGACGTCGATCTCCGCCATCGCGGACGCCGCCGCCGCGATGGCCGGGGCGGAGGCCAGGCACAGCCGGCGCAGGTGCTGCGCCACCAGGCGCTCGCGCTTGCCGGCCTGCTCGCCGGCCTCGGCCACGCGGCGGTCGAGTTCGGCCAGCGCCGTGCAGGTGAAGCGCATGGCATTCGCCATGGTCTGGCGATGCACCGGGGCCTGCGGGCCATCCTTCGGGGCTTCGCGCAGCAGGCGTTCGCCGGCGGCGGCGGGCACTTCGGCCAGGAAGCCGAATTGCTGGTGGTGGCGGATCTTCAGGCTGGCGACGCCCCAGGCCTGGGCCAGGTCCATCTGGAGCGAGGCGATCGCCTCGCGCGCGCCGGCGGACAGCCGCTTCAGCGCGTCCAGTTCGCCGTCATAGCCGGTGGCGACCAGGCCGCCATCGTCCAGGCGTGCCGGCAACGGGTCGGCCAGGGCGCGCTGCAGTTCGGCACGCGGGCTGTCGGGCGGGAGCAGCGCGGCCGTCGCGGCGCCCAGCAGGGGCGGGATGGGCGGCACGCCCTGCACATCGGCCAGCGCCGCCGCCATGGCCTCGGCGCGCGCCAGGCCGTCGCGGATGGCGCCTAGGTCGCGCGGCGCGAAGCGGTCGAGCGACAGGCGCGCCAGCGCGCGGGCCATGTCCGGCGCACCCTTCAGCGCGGCCCGCAGCGTCCCGCGCAGCGCATCGGCGGCGCGCAGGAAATCCACCGCGTCGTGGCGCGCGCCGATGGCCGCGCCATCGGCCAGGGGCGAGGCCAGCCGCGCGGCGAGTTCCCGCGCGCCGGCCGGCGTGACCGTGCGATCCACGGCGGCCAGCAGGGAATGCCGCGCCTCGCCACGCTCGCTGCGGAGGATCTCCAGGCTGCGGCGCGTCGCGCCATCCATCTGCAACAGCCCACGCCCGCCCGATGGCACCGGCGGCGACAGGCGCGGCAGGCCACCGGCCTGGGTCAGGCGCACATAATCCACCGCCATGGCGGCGGCGGCGACTTCCTCCGCGCTGAAGGCGCCGAAGCCGTCGAGTGTCGCGACGGCGAAGGCCTCGGTCACGCGGCGCAGCCCGTCGCGTGGCGGGTCCACATGGGCGATGCGTTCCGCGTGCTGCGTCAGGACCGGCCCCCGCGCGAGGGCTTCCGGCGCCAGGATTTCCGCGGGTTCCAGCCGCGCGACCAGCGCCGGCAGGTCGGCCGCCGCGATGCTCTCCGTGCCGAAGGCGCCGGTCGTGACATCGAGCCAGGCGGCACCCAGCGCATCGCCGGCCGGCGCCAGCGCCAGCAGCCAGGCCGGGCGCGCGGCATCCAGCAGCGTGTCCTCGGTGACGGTGCCTGGCGTGACCAGGCGCGTGACCTCGCGCCGGATCGTCGGGGCCTTGCGGCGCTTCTGTTCTTCCGGCGTCTCGGTCTGGTCGCAGATGGCGACGCGGAAGCCCTGGCGGATCAACTTGCCCAGGTAGCTGTCCACCGCATGGGCCGGCACGCCGCACAGCGCGACCTTCTCGCCCTGGTGTTCGCCGCGCGAGGAGAGCGCGATGTCGAGCGCGCCAGCGGCGACCTCGGCATCCTCGAACAGCATTTCGAAGAAATCGCCCATGCGGAAGAAGATCAGCGCATCGGGATGGGCGGCCTTGGCGGCGAACCATTGGGCGATGGCGGGGGTCGCGCCATCGGGCGAACGATGGGGCTTGCGGTTCTGCGGCGGGGCGCCTGTCATGCTTCGCGTCTAGACCGGAAATCGGCAGGAGGGGAGGGAACGATGCGCCTCGAAGGGCTCGACCACGCCAATGTTCGCCTGCGGCCGCAGGATTTGCCGGCGGCGCTGGCCTTCTACCGCGACCTGCTGGGGCTCGAGGAAGGGCCGCGGCCGGCCTTCGATTTCCCGGGCGCCTGGCTCTATGCCGGCGGGCGGCCGATCGTGCACCTGGCCTGCCGCGACACGGTGGAGGCGCCGACCGGCCCCTCGCCCAGCGTGTCCTTCGAACACATCGCGTTCCGCGCCCGCGGCCTCCCGGAGGTGCGCGCGACCCTGGCGGCGCGCGCCATACCCTATGCCGAGGCGCCGCTGCCCGGCTTCCCGCTGCACCAGCTGTTCCTGACCGACCCCTTCGGGCTGCGGGTGGAACTGACCTTCGACATGAACGACCCGGCCAATGGCGCGGCCTGACGCGCGCGCAACGCGTTTGCTGGCGAGGTGGCCTGGACGCCCTTCACCCCATGCTTGGAACCAGCGGCGCGCCTGATCAGGGCAAGGGCGTCACGCCGTGTCCCGGCGCGGGGCGGCGCACCAGGCACCAATGCTCGGCCTCCGGCTCGCGGGGGCCGCAGCCGGGCCACCAATCGGCGCGGCAGACGGTGTTCGCCATGGTGAACCACTCGGCACTGGCGGTGCAGGACCGCCAGTGGTGCGGCGTGGTCGCCGCATTCGACAGGTGGATCACCTCCAGCCACGCGTCGCCGGCGTCTTCCAGGGCCGGCATCAGGTCGCTGAACCACTGCCAGTGTGCGGGTCGCGCCGGGCGCGCCACGGCGATGGCGCCGCGCTCCACCGCACGGCGATACCCTTTCAGGAAATGCGATTCCATCCGCACGCCGAAACGCCCGGCCTGGGCGCCGACGACCAATTCCAGGACGGTCGTGTCGCATTCGTCGGGCAGCACCAGCGCGGTGGGGAAGGCGAAGGTCTGGCCAAGGAAGGTGCCGCCGCGGGCGAACAGGTCGATCTCGAAGAAATAGCCGATCGAGCGCATCCGCGCGGCGACGGCCGCCAGGTGCTCGGGTTCCTGGCCTTGCGGCACGCGGTCCCATTGCGTGGTGATGGCGGCCCAGGCCTGCGCGGCGGCGGCGTGGCCGGGTTCGGTGGCCGCCCAGTGGCGTTCCAGCGCGGGCCAGAAGCCGCGATGCCCGCCGGCGCGATGGCGCGCCATGGCGCGCAGCAGCGTCTCCTGCGCGCCGGCCGCGCCCCAGGAGACGACATGCACCAGCCGGTGCGCCGCGCCGCGCGCATCGAGCAGCGATTGCAGCAAATGCCCGACGCCCTGCGCCGAGAGCCCGCCCTGGCTCTGCCCGGTGACGAATACCTCCCCGCGCGTCGCGTAGTCCGCGGCGTCGCGGATCATGCCCAGCGCGCCGTTCGAAACGTATTGCGCGCGCCCCATGGTCAGGCCCGAGGCCCAGCCGCGCAGGTCGGTGCGTTCGAACACATGCGTGCCGGCGATGGCATAGATGCGGTGCGGCTGGCGTGCCGCCGCGCCGCGCGCTTCCAGCACCAGCCCGGCGAAGCCGCTGTAGCGGTCGGTGTGGATGCCGACCACGGCGTAGTCCGCCAGCGCGGCGGCAGCGTCGCCATCGTCCAGCCCGGGGCCGCGGGCGGGGTCGTCGTCGCGGATGTCATAGGCGCGATCGGCGGCAGCGACGGTCGCGGCATCGACACGCCACAGTTCGGGGATGCGCGACCGGCGGTCCTGCAAGACGGCGGCGCCGTCGATATCCGTCCGGTAGATGGTGGCCGGGTTGCCATCCGGCAGCGCCAGGTCGCGCACGTCGCGCAGGCGCAGTTCGACGCGCGCCAGGCGCCCATCCGCGGCGACCGAGGCGCGCACGCCATGATGCGCCAGGATGTCGCGCGCATAGGGCAGCGCACGGAAGAAGGAGAGCTGGACGTCGCGCACCACCGTGCCGGCGGGGGCTTCGCAGCGCGCGACCTGTTGCGCGGCGTCGCGCGCAAGCGGGTCGCCAGCCGGCTGCGCCAGCGCAGCGCCGGCCAGGACCCAGGCGGCGAGCGCCATCGCCGCCCAGCACCAACCCCGCATCCGCCCCCCTTGCCGCCGCGTCCTGCCGGGCAACGTCGCACGACCCCCACGCACCCGACTACCGCGCCTGCGAAGCCGGGGGGTCGCGCGCCGCGCCCGCCGGGGCCATGATGGGCCCTTGCATCGAATGCCACCGGGGAAGAAGCGCGACCATGGATGACGTGAAGCCACAGGCGGAAGACACGCGCACCGCCCGCGTCACCGGCGAGGAAGCCCTGGCGATGCATGCCGAGGGCCGCCCCGGCAAGCTCGAAATCCGCCTGACCAAGCCGCTGGTGACCGCGCGCGACCTGTCGCTGGCCTATTCGCCTGGCGTCGCAGAGCCCTGCCTGCACATCCATCGCGACCCGAAGCTGGCCTACGACTACACGGCGAAGGGGAATTTCGTGGCCGTGGTCAGCAACGGCACCGCGGTGCTGGGGCTGGGCAACCTGGGCGCGCTGGCGTCCAAGCCCGTGATGGAAGGCAAGGCGGCGCTGTTCAAGCGCTTCGCCGATGTCGATTCGATCGACCTGTGCGTCGACACCGAGGACGTGGACGCCTTCGTGAATTCCATCCGCTACCTCGGGCCGTCCTTCGGGGGCATCAACCTCGAGGACATCAAGGCGCCGGAATGCTTCGTCATCGAGCAGCGCCTGCGCGAGCTGATGGACATCCCGGTCTTCCATGACGACCAGCATGGCACCGCGATTGTCGCCGCCGCCGGGCTGATCAACGCCATCCATTTGACCGGGCGCGACATCAAGACCACGCGGCTGGTGATCAACGGCGCTGGCGCGGCCTCCATCGCCTGCGCCGAGCTGGTCAAGGCCATGGGCATGCGGCCCGAGAACGTGATCCTGTGCGACACCAAGGGCGTCATCTACCGCGGCCGCACCGAGGGCATGAACCAGTGGAAGTCGGCACATGCGACGAACACGGATGCGCGCACGCTGATGCAGGCGCTGGACGGTGCCGACGTGTTCTTCGGCCTGTCGGTGAAGGGTGCGCTGACGCCCGAGATGCTGCGCGCCATGGCGCCGAAGCCGATCCTGTTCGCGATGGCAAACCCGGACCCCGAGATCACACCCGATGAAGCCCGCGCCGCGCGGCCGGACTGCATCATCGCGACGGGGCGGTCGGATTATCCCAACCAGGTGAACAACGTCCTCGGCTTCCCCTTCATCTTCCGCGGCGCGCTGGATGTGCGCGCATCCACCATCAATGATTCGATGAAGATCGCCGCCGCCGAGGCGCTGGCCATGCTGGCGCGCGAGGACGTGCCGGAGGAAGTGGCCGGCGCGGGGGCGGGCCTCGCGCTGCGCTTCGGGCCGGAATACATCATCCCGAATGCCTTCGACCCGCGGCTGATCTCGCGCGTGTCGCCCGCCGTGGCGAAGGCTGCGATCGACAGCGGGGTGGCGCGCAAGCCGCTGGTGGACCTGCAACGCTACGCGCGGGACCTGGCGACGCGCCTGGATGCCACCGCTGGCGCGATGGAAGCCATCAGCGAGAGCGTCCGCCAGAACCCCAAGCGCGTGGTCTTCGCGGAAGGCGAGGAGGAGAAGGTGATCCGCGCCGCCATCGCCTACCGCAATGCCGGCTACGGCACGCCGGTGCTGGTGGGGCGCGAGGACCGCATCGCCGCCATCACCAACGCCATCGGCATCCCGCTGCCCGCCGGCATCGAGATCCACAATGCGCGACTGTCGGATTCCAACCGGCACTATGCGGAATTCCTGTACGCCAAGCGCCAGCGCGACGGTTTCCTGTTCCGAGACTGCCAGCGGCTGGTGAACCAGGACCGCAACGTCTTCGCCGCCTGCATGGTCGCGACGGGCGATGCCGATGCCGTGGTGACCGGCTCCACCCGGTCCTATGCGGTGGCGCTGGAAGGCATCTCCATGGCGATCGACCCGGTGCCGGGGCGCGTGGTGTTCGGCGTGTCGATCGTGGTGTCGCGCCGCGCCGGCACGGTGCTGGTGGCCGACACCGCCATCCATGAACGCCCGGATGCCGAGACGCTGGCCGGCATCGCGCGCGGGTCGGCCGCGGCGGCGCGGCGGCTTGGGCTGGAACCGCGCGTGGCGTTCCTGTCGTTCTCGACCTTCGGCGACCCGCGCGGGACCATCCCGGGGTCGATCCGCGATGCGGTGAAGCTGCTGTCCGAACGCGGCGCGGATTTCGAGTTCGACGGCGAGATGGCGGCGGACGTGGCGCTCGACCCGGGGCTGCGCGCGTCGCTGTATCCCTTCTGCCGGCTGACCGGGCCGGCGAATGTGCTGGTGATGCCGGGCATGCACGCGGCGCACATCCTGACCAAGTCGGTGCCGAAGCTGACCAGCGCGACGGTGATCGGCCCGCTGCTGACCGGCATGACGCATTCGGCGCAGATCGTGCCGATGCAGGCGGGCGTGAACCAGATGCTGGATGTGGCGTGCCTGGCGGCGCATGGGGCGGTGACGCGCCAGGGATGACCGCGCCGATCTGCACGATCGGCTACGAGGGCGCGACGCCCGACGCGCTGGTCGCGACCTTGCGCGCGGCCGGGGTGGAAGTGCTGGTCGATGTCCGCGCGCTGGCGAACAGCCGGCGGCCGGGCTTCGCCAAGCGCGCACTTTCGGCGGCGTTGGAGGAGGCAGGCATCGGCTACCTGCATCTGCGCGCGCTGGGAACGCCGGCGGAAGGCCGCGCGGCGGTGCGCGCCGGCAAGCCGGGCGTGATGCGGCGGGTGTTCGCCGCGCATCTGGCCGGCGACGAACCGCAGGCGGCGCTGGCGAACCTGTCCGACCTGGCGCGGCGCCAGCGCGTGTGTGTGCTGTGCCTGGAAGCCGACCCGGCGACCTGCCACCGCACGCTGGTGGCGGAGGCGGTCGGGCTGACGGTGCAGCACCTGCACCCGGGCGCGATCAACCCAGCCGGATTGCGTTGAGCGCGGCCTCCATGCGCCGTGTAAAGGCGGCCGCATCGCCGCCGCTGCGAAGCCAGGCGCCATCGGCCAGCACGGCGCGCGAAGCGGCCAGGGCGGCAGGGTCGCGCCCGTAGCGCAGCGCGGCGGCGACGTAGCCATCCAGCGTGGTCGCGATGCCCTCGGTCAGCCCGGCAGCGGTCAGCAGGCTGGCGGCCATGCGCGAGGCAAAGGACCGCCCCGCCAGCGTGACGATCGGCAGCCCCATCCGCAACGCGTCCGACGCGACCGTGCCGGCATTGTAGGGGAAGGTGTCGAGGAACAGGTCCGCGGCCCCAAGCCGCGCCAGGTACTGCTGCGGGTCGCAGCGTGAGGCGAAGACGACGCGCTCGGGCGCGATGCCGGCGCCTTGCGCCGCGCGTCGCAGGTTGGCGATGCCTGTCGCGTTGTCCTCGGTCAACCACAGCAGCGCCTTCGGCAGCCCGTGCAGGATCCGCATCCAGGCGGCGAAGACCTCGGGCGTGATCTTGTAGAAATTGTTGAAGCAGGCGAGCACGAAGGCGTCGTCGGGCAGGCCCTCCGCCGCGCGCGAGGCGGGGGCGGGCGGCGCGGCGGTGTCGTCATTCGCCTGGTACAGACCATCGAGCGGCAGCGGGCGCGGGGTATAGTGCTGCGCCTGGTGTGGCGGCACCACGACATCGTCGCAGATCATCCAGTCGAGTTCGGGGATCGGCACCGGCCCGACATAGCCGAGATACGTCGCCTGCACCGGCGCAGGCTTCCAGCGCAGCGCGCCGAGCCGCGCGCCGCGCGTCAGGCCGTTCAGGTCGACCAGGATGTCGATCTCGTCGGCGCGGATGCGGCGCGCGGCGGCTTCCTCGGTCAGGTGGCCGATGGGGATGTGATGGTCGAGCGCGGCGATGATGCGCCGGCGCAGGTCGGAATGGTCTTCGTCGGTCGAGCAATAGCCGAAGACTTCGAAGCGGCTGCGGTCGTGGCGTTCCAGCAGCCCGGCGATCAGGAAGCCCATCGCGTGCCGGCAGAAATCCGACGACAGGTAGCCGACGCGGATGCGGTCGTGCCGGTAGCCGCCTACCGGCGCGAGGCGTTCCGGCGCGGCCGGCACCTTGCGGGCGATCCAGGCTTCCGCGATGCGGCGCTGCAACGCGGGGTCGTCGGTGAGCGCCAGGGCGCCCAGCGTCCCGCCCATCAGCGCCTGTTCATCGGCCGTCAGCCCCGGCACGCCTCCGCCATCCAGCGGCCACATGCAGCCCTTCTGACGCAGATGCGACCAGTGCTGCACCACGTCGGGCTGGTGGGGGTCGATCAGCAGGCTGCGGCGCAGCGCGGCTTCGGCGCCGGCGTAGTCCTTGCGCGATTCCAGCAGGCGGCCCTGGTGGTTGAGCAGCGGCAGGCGTGCGTCATCCGGTTGCAGCGCGCCGGACCACAGCGCGAGGGCTTCGTCGGCGCGGCCTTCGGCTTCCAGCGCCAGGCCGAGGTTCACCTGCGCCTGGTGCAGGTCCGGCTTCAGCGCCAGTGCCTGGCGGTAGGCGATCATCGCCGGCGCGCGGTCGCCGGCGGCGGCCAGCACCACGCCAAGGTTGAACCAGGCGGCGAAGCGTTGCGGCGATTCGGGATTCGCCGCGAGCCAGGCCCGGTAGGCCGCGACGGCAGCCGCCGGCGCGGCGCCCTCGATGCGCGGCAGCAAGGTTTCGAGCGGTTCGGCTGCGTCGAGCGGCATGGCGTCAGCCCGGCGCCGGATGGAAGCGCCGATCACGCGGCAACGGTGCATAGGCGTGGCGCCGCGCCACCGCCGCGCGCCAGCGGTCGTCCAGCGTGGCGTCGAAGCTGGATTCCACCGCGTCGTGGTCCATCGCGGCGCCGAGGTCGAGATACGCATCGAGGTTGGTCAGGTCCGGCTGTTGCAGGCGACCCTGCGCGAAATCATCCCACATACCGCGGAACAGGGCTTCGAGGTCGCGCACCAGGCGCGGCGTGTCGAACAGCAGGGCGGTGTCGCGGGTTTGCGCCAGCCTCGCGCGGTAGGGCGCCAGCGCCGCGCGGTCGCGCCCGAAGGCGATGGCCCGCGCGACATAATCCTCGGCGCTGTCGCAGACGAAATCCGGCAGCCCCGCCGCCTGCACCAGCGACGCGCAGACCCGCGCGGCAAAGGACCGCCCCGGCACGGTCAGCACCGGCACGCCCATCCAGAGCGCATCCGACGCCGTGGTATGCGCGCCATAGGGCAGCGTATCGAGGAACAGGTCCGCCAGCGCATAGCGCGCCAGATGCGCGCGATTGCCCATGATCGGTGCAAACACGATCCGTTCCGGCGCGACGCCCGCGGCCGCCGCCTGGGCGCGCAGCCGTGCCTCCACCTCGTCGCAGGATTTCAGCAGCCACAACACGCTGCCGGGCGCATCGCGCAGGATCGCCATCCAGCGCGCGAAGACGAAGGGCGTTATCTTCTGCGTGCCGTTGAAGGAACAGAAGACCGTCGCGTCGTCCGGCAGGCCGTGCGCGGCGCGCGTGGGGGCGGTGTCGTCGCCGGTCGGGCGCGCGCGGTCGTTGGGCTGATAGCAGCCCAGGCGCACCACGCGTTCGGAATAGAAGCGTTCATGATCCGGCGGGATGATGGTGGCATCGGCGATGATGAAGTGGTGGAACGGGCTGCCCATGCTGCCCGGATAGCCAAGCCAATTCACGATGATCGGCGCCGGGCGGCGCGCCAGAAGCCGCGTGCGCGCGCTGCGCGTATGGCCGTTTACATCCACCAGGATGTCAACGCCGTCGGCCAGCATCAACGCCTCGGCCGCGTCGTCGTCCAGCGCGGCGATGTCGCGCCAGTGTTCGACGGATGCGCGGATGCGGGCCTTGGTCGCGTCCTCCTGCGGGACACCGCAGAAATAGGCGAAGACCTCGACCGCCTCGCGGTCGTGCAGCGCGAACATGCCGGCCATCAGCGAGCCGATCGCATGTTCGCGCAGGTCCGACGACAGATACCCAACGCGCAACCGCCGCGCCGGAACGGCGCCGATGCGATCCGCGAAATCGGCCGTGACGCGGAAGCGGTCCGGCGCGCCATGATCCTTCGCGACATGCGCGTGGGCCACCGCCAGCTGCATCATCGGGTCATCGGCATGGCAGGCGATGGACAGCGGGGCGATGCGGCGCAACAGCGCGGCGCGGTCGTGCCCGGCCAGCGGCTGCAACAGCGGCCACTGGCATTGCCGCTGCCGCAGGCTGATCCAGTGCTGCACCACGTCGCGCTGCCAGGGTGTGAGCTCCGCCACCTGGCGCAGCGTGTCCTCGGCCTCGGCAAGGCGTCGTGCGCCTTCCAGCATCTGCGCCATCTGCTTCAGCGCGGTTGCCTTCCAGGCCACGCTGTCGCCGTTCAGCCCCGCCAGGCTGGCCGAGACATGCGACCAGTGCCCGAAGGCCTGCGCCCCCGCGCCGAGGCGTTCATACGCCGCGCCCAGATTGATGTAGGGCGGCAGGAAATCCGGCTTGCGGCGGATGGCGGCGGCGAAGGCCTCGATCGCCCCATGCGTTTCGCCCAACGCCGCCAGCAACACGCCGCGGTTGAACTCCGCCGCGTGCAGCAGCGGGTCGTCGGGGTTCAGCGCGACCCAGTCGCGGTACAGCTCCGCGGCCAGGGCCGCCTGACCCGTTGCGGTCAGCGCCTGCGCGCCGCCCACCAATTCGGCGATGCCCATTCTGGCCATGCCGTGGTCTCCCGTTGTGTGGCGTCAGGCGAACAGGGCATTCGCCTGCGCGTTGGTCATCACGCCGATTTGTGTGCTGGTGAAGCCCGCCACCTGTGCATCGGTCAGCGCGGCGATGTCGCTGGTCTCCAGCGCGCCGACCTGCGTGGTCGTGAAGGCCGCGACCTGCGTCGTGGTCAGCCCGGCCACCTGCGTCGTGGTCAGCGCCGCCACGCCGGTGGTGCTCAGCGCCACCAGCTGCGTCGTGGTCAGCGCGCCAAGTTGGCTCGAGGCCAGGCCGGCCTGTTGCGTCGTTGTCAGCACGCCGATGCCCGTGGTGCTCAGCGCCGCCACCTGCGCGCCCGTGAGCGCGTTGATCTGCGTCGAGGTCAGAGCACCGACCTGTGTCGTGTTCAGCACAGCGACATCGCTCGTCTCGATCCCGCGCACCTGGGTGACGCCCAGAGCGCCGATCTGCGTCGTGGTCAGCCCGGCCACCTGCGTTGTCGTCAGCGCCGCGACCTGCGCCGAGGACAGCCCGCGCACCTGCGTGGTGTTCAGCGCGCCCACCTGCGTGGTGCTGAGCACACCGACCTGCGTCGTGGTCAGCGCTGCCACCTGCGTGGTGGTCAGCGCCGCCACCTGGGTCGTGGTCACCGCCGCCAACTGCGTGGTGGTCAGGGCGCCGACCTGCGCTGCCACCAGGCCGCCGATCTGCGTGGTGGTCAGCACCGCGAGGTCGGTTGTCTCCAGCGCCCGCACCTGCGTGGTCGACAACCCGCCAAGCTGCGTGCGGCTGAACCCGCCGACCTGCGTGGTCGACAGCGCCGCGAGGTCGGTCGTCTCGAACCCCGCCAGCTGCGCGACCGACACGGCGCCGATCTGCGTCGTGGTCAGCGCCCCGACCTGCGTGGTGCTGAGCGCGGCGACCTGCGCCGTGGTCAGGCCGCGCACCTGGGTGGTGCCCAGCCCACCGACCTGCGTGGTAGTCAGCGCGCCCACCTGCGTCGTGGTCAGCGCACCCACCTGCGCGGAGGTCAGCCCGACCAGCTGCGTGGTGGTCAGCGCCGTGACCTGGGTGGTGTTCAGCGCCGCCATCTGCGCGGTGGTCAGCCCGCGCAGCTGCGCGGTACCGAGCGTCGCGAGGTCGGTCGTCTCGAGCGCCACGACCTGGGTGGTGGTCAGCCCGGCGATCTGGCTGCTGACCAGGCCAGCCGCCTGCGTGGTGGTCAGGCCGGCGATGTCCGTGGTGTCGAAGCCGGCGAGCTGTGCCGTGGTCAACCCGCCGAGCTGGGTCGAGGTCAAGGCCCCAAGCTGCGTCGTCGTCAGCGCCGAGACCTGCGTGGACGATACCCCGCCCAGCTGCGTGGTGCTGAGCGCGGCCACCTGCGTGGTCGTCAGCGCCGCGGCCTGTGTCGTGGTCAGCGCGCCGACCTGCGTTGCACCCAGGGCGCGCAGCTGCGTCGTGGTCAGCACCGCGAGGTCGGCGGTCTCGAAGCCGCGCAGCTGGGTGGTGTTCAACGCCGCCACCTGGGTGGTGGTCAGCGCGGCCACCTGCGTCGTGGTCAGCGCCGCGACATCGGTCGACTCAAGGCCGGCGACCTGGGTCGCGGTCAAGGCACCGACCTGCGTCGTGGTCAGGACAGCGACCTGCGTCGTGGTCAGCGCGCCGATCTGCGCCGGCAACAGGCCGCGCAGCGCGGTGGTGCCGACGGCCGCCAACTGAGTCGTGGTCAGCGCGCCCACCTGCGTCGTGGTCAGGCCCGATACCTGCGTCGGCGTCAGGCCGCCCACCTGCGTCGTGGTCAGCGCACCGACCTGCGTGGTGGTCAGCGCCGCCACCTGCGACGAACCGAGCCCGCGCAGCTGCGTCGTGGTCAGCACCGCAAGGTCGGTGGTCTCGAGAGCGCCGACCTGCGTCGTGGTCAGCGCGGCAACTTGCGTCGTGGTCAGCCCGCCCACCTGCGTGGTGGTCAGCGCGCCGACATCCGTGGTGTCGAGGCCGCGCAACTGCGCGGTGGTCAAAGCCGCCACCTGCGTCGAGGACAGCGCACCGATCTGCGTCGTGGTCAGCGCACCGACCTGCGTCGAGGTCAGGCCGATCACCTGTGTCGTGGTCAGGGCTGCCACTTGCGTGGTGGTGACGGCGCCGATCTGCGTGGTGGTCAGCGACCCCAGCTGCGTGGCGCGCAACCCGCGCACCTGCGTGGTGGTCAGCACCGCCAGGTCCGTCGTCTCGAGCCCGCGCAGCTGCGACGTGCCCAGCACCCCGATCTGCGTGCTGGTCAGCGCGCCCACCTGCGTGGTGGTCAGCGCCGCCAGGTCGGTGCTCTGGATGGCGGCAACCTGCGCGCTGGTCAGCGCTCCCACCTGCGTGGTGGTCAGCGCGCCCACCTGCGTGGTGGTCAGCGCGGCCACCTGCGCTGCGGTCAGGCCCAGGATCTGCGTCGTGGTCAGCGTGGCCAGGTCGGTCGTCTCGAAGGCCGCGACCTGCGCGGTGGACAATCCGGCGATCTGCGAACTGCGAAGCCCGCCCACCTGCGTGGTCGTCAGCGCGCCGATGTCGGTGGTGTCCAGCCCGGCCAGCTGCGCCGTGGTCAGCCCCGCCACCTGCGTCGAGGTCAGCGCGCCAAGCTGCGTCGTGGTCAGTGCGACCACCTGCGTGGAGGTCAGCCCGGCCACCTGCGTGGTGGTCAGCGCACCCAGCTGGGTCGTGGTCACCGCCGCCACCTGCGTGGTGTTCAGCGCAGCGAGCTGCGTCGCCCTCAACCCGCGGAGCTGCGTCGTGGTCAGCACCGCCAGGTCCGTGGTCTCGAGCGCGCGGACCTGCGCGGTGGTCAGCGCGCCGGCCTGGGTGCTGGTCAGGCCGCCCACCTGGGTCGTGGTCAGCGCGGCGATGTCGGTCGTCTCGAACCCCGCCACCTGCGTGGGCAGCAGCGCGGCCACCTGCGTGGTCGTCAGCGCCCCCACCTGCGTGGTCGTCAGCGCCCCCACCAGGCTGGCACCCAGGCCGCGAACCTGCGTCGTGCTCAGCACCGCGATGTCGGTGGTCTCGAGCCCGCCGAGCTGCGTCGTGGTCAGCGAGGCCAGCTGCGTCGCGCCTAGACCGGCCACCTGCGTGGTCGTCAGCGCGCCGATATCGGTGCTGTCCAGCCCGCGCAGCTGCGCCGTGGTCAGCCCCGCAACCTGCGTCGAGGCGAGCGCGCCCAGCTGCGTCGTGGTCAGCCCCGCCACCTGGGTCGAGGTCAGGCCGCTCAGCTGCGTCGTGGTCAGGCCGGCGACCTGCGTCGTGGTCAGCGCGCCCAGCTGCGTCGTGGTCAGCGCAGCGAGCCGCGTGGCGCCCAGGCCGCGCATCTGGGTCGTGGTCAACACCGCGATGTCGGTGGTCTCGAGCGCCCGCACCTGCGTGGTGCCCAGCGCGCCGAGCTGCGCGGAGGTCAGCGCGCCCACCTGCGTGGTGCTCAGCGCCGCCACGTCCGCGGTTTCCAGCGCCGCGATCTGGCGCGCCACCAGTCCGGCCACCTGGGTCGTGGTCAGCGCGCCGATCTGCGTGGTGTTCAGCGCAGCGACCTGCGCGGTGGACAGCCCCAGCAGCTGCGTCGTGGTCAGCGTCGCGAGGTCGGTGGTCTCGAGCGCCGCGACCTGCGTCGTGGTGAAGGCGGTGATCTGCGCTGCGCGCAGCCCGGCCACTTGCGTCGTGGTCAGCGCCGCGACGTCCGTGGTGTCGAGCGCGCGCAGCTGCGCCGCTGTCAGCGCGGCCATCTGCGTCGAGGCGAAGGCGCCGATCTGCGTGGTGGTCAACGCCGCGACCTGCGCCGAGGACAGCCCGGCCACCTGCGTCGTGGTCAAGGAGCCCAACTGCGTGGTGGTCAGCGCCCCCACCTGGGTGGTGTTGAGCGCCGCCACCTGCGCCGAGGACAACGCGCGCAGCTGCGTGGTGCTGAGCACCGCGACATCGGTGGATTCCAGCGCCCGGAGCTGCGTGACGCTCAGCGCCGCCGCCTGGGTACTGGTCAGCGCCGCCACCTGCGTGGTGGTCAGCGCGGCCATGTCGGAGGTCTCGAACCCCTTCACCTGCGTGGCGGTCAGCCCGGCCACCTGCGTCGTGGTCAGCGCCCCCACCTGCGTCGTGGTCAGGGCCGCGATATGGCTGGCGCGCATGCCACGCAGCTGGAAGGTGCTGAGCACCGCGAGGTCGGTGGTCTCGAGCGCGCCCACCTGCGTGGTCGTCAGCGCCGAGACATGGGCGATGGTCATGACGCCCACCTGCGTGGTGGTCAGCGCGGCGATCTGCGTCGTGGCCAGGCTGCGGATCTGGGTCGATGTGAGCCCGGCGATGGTGGTGGTCGTGAGGCCCTGGATCTGGGTGGTGTTCAGGGCGGAAATGGTGGTCATCGCGTGCTCCAAGCCGGTTCTTGTCCGTGCTGGACAAAGGCGCCGGCCGGGGGGTGGCTGGCGACAACGGGCACCGGCTTGGACGTCCTGCCGGCACGGTGCTGTTCACAGAATGCGGCGCGAGGACTTGCCCAACCGTTAAGGCGGATCAGGGTTCGCGCAGGCTTTCGCGCGCGCCGCGGATCAGCGGCTGCAGCAAGGTGCCAAGCAGGCTGCGAGACCCGACATGGATCTCGGCGGTCACGGTCATGCCGGGCAACGGCACGCCGCCGGCCAGCACCGGCGCGTCCAGCACCACCTGTGCGCGGTGCAGCGCCGCGGCAGGCGCGGCGGGAGCGCCGTCCTCGCCGCGCGAATCCTGCGCGATGGCGCGCAGCCGGCCCTGCAGCGCGCCGTGGCGCTGCCAGGGGAAGGCATCCACCTTCACCACCGCCACGTCGCCCGGACGTGCATGGCCGACATCGGCGGACCGCAACGCGACCTCGGCGATCAGCGGCGCGCCGGCGGGCACCAGCGTGACCAGGGGTTCGGCCTCGCGCAGGATGGACCCGGCCGAACGGCGCGCGACTTCCAGCACGGTGCCGTCGGCCGGGGCGACGATGGTGGTCAGTTCCGCCAGGCGCACCGCCTTGCCATGCGCCTCGTCCACCCGCGCGAGTTCGGCGCGCAGCCGCGCGACCTCCTCCAGCGCCTGGCGGCGCCAATCATCCAGGAAGGCCTGGCGTTCGGCCTGCTTCTGCGCCAGCGCGTGGCGGAGCGTGTCGAGGCGCGAGCGGTCCTGTTCGCGTTGTTGTTCGGCCGCGATGCGGCGCGCGCGGGCATCGAGCAGCGCGAGGCGCGAGCCGATCTGGCCTTCCAGCAGGCGGGCGCGCAGGGCCTCGATGTCGCGGGCGATCGTCACCTGTTCGGCAGCGGCGGCGTCGGCATCCTCCAGCGCGCGGATGGCGGTGCGCTGGCCCTGCATTTCTTCGTCGAGCGCGCGCAGGCGGGTGGCGACGAAGGCCGCGCGCTGCGCCTGCAACCCGGCCTGGAGTTGCGCGTCACGGTCGGGCGCGTCGGGCGCGGGCGCGCCGGCCAGCTCGGCGTCGAGCCGCGCGAGCGTGGCCGCCAGCGACTGCCGCTGGCCCGCCAGCGCGGCGCGGTCGGCCTCGGCGAAGGACGGGTCGAGCAAGGCCAGCACATCGCCACGCCGCACGATGTCGCCGGCGCGCACGCGGATCTCGCGGATCACGGCGCGCTCCATCGGCTGCAGCACGATCGGCGGCGCATCGGGCGCGAGCCGCCCGGCGCCGGTCACCACCACATCCACCTGCGCCAGCGCGGCGATGCCGACCAGGCCGGCGAACAGCGCCGCGACCAGCCAATGCACGCCGCGCAGCAGCCGCGGCGGCGGTTCGGCCATCACGGCTTCCAGCGGGTCCTGGAAGGGCACGGCCTCGGGCGTCGGGCCGGGGGCGCGGCGGCGGCGCGGCAGGGTGCGACGCGCGGTCATCGCATGTGCTGCGTCTGCTGGTGCCACAGATGGCGATAGACGTCGCAGCGTGTCAGCAGGATGTCGTGCGGCGCGAAGTCCGCCACGCAGCCCTGTTCCAGCACCAGGATGGCATCGGCCCGCACCAGGGATGACAGCCGGTGCGACACCACGATCATGCTGCGGCCGCGCGCGATATCGGCCAGGTTCGCCTGGATGATCGCCTCGCTGTCGGGGTCGAGCGCGCTGGTGGCCTCGTCCAGGATCAGCAGCGGCGGCCGCGTCAGCAGCGCGCGCGCGATGGCGATGCGCTGGCGCTGGCCGCCGGAGAAGTTCGACGCGCCTTCCTCGACCATCGTCTCCAGCGCGCGGGGCAGGCGTTCGATGAATTCCAGCGCGCCGGCCAGGCGGGCGGCTTCCAGGACTTCCGGCAGGGACGCGCCGGGGCGCGCGGCGGCGATGTTGTCGCGCAGCGTGCCGCGAAACAACAGGTTCTCCTGCAACACCACGCCGACATGGCGGCGCAGGTGTTCCAGCTCGATGGTGCGAAGGTCGGCCTCGTCGAAGCGGATCAGCCCGTCCTGCGGCGCGTGGATGCCCTGGATCAGCCGCGTCAGCGTGGTCTTGCCCGAGCCCGACCGCCCCACCACGCCGATGACCTGGCCTTCCTCCACGCTGAAGGACACGCGGTCCAGCGCCGGCATCGCCGCGCCGGGGTAACGGAAGGTCACGTCCTCGAAGCGCAGCGCGCCGGAGATGGGCGGGCGCGACAGGCGTTCGCGCGCGCGGCCCTCGGGCTTCGCGTTCATCACCGTGCCGAGCATGCGGACCGACAGCGCGGCCTCCTGCGCCTCGTTGATCAGGGCGACGATCTGCACCAGCGGCCCGGTCACGCGGCCCGACAGCATGGTGAAGGCGACCAGCGCGCCGATGGTCAATGACCCCTCGAAGACCAGAGTCGTGCCCAGCGCCAGCACCGCGATCTGCATCAGCCGTTCCAGCACCGAGGTGCTGACGGCCCCCAGCGCCGAAATGCGCCCGACATCGGCATGGGCGCGCACCGCCGTCGCCACCTGCACATCCCAGGCGCGCTGGCGCACCGGTTCGAGCACCAGCGACTTCACAGCGCGCATGTTGTGGAGTGTCTCGACCAGATGCGCCTGGCGCGCGCCCTCGGCGCCATACAGCCCGTTCAGCCGCCGCCGGAAGGCCGGCACCATGGCGCCGATCACCGCCGCGATGGCCGCGCTGAAGCCCAGCACCACCACCGTAAGCACGCCGGAATACATCGCCAGCAGCACCAGCAGCACCGGCAGCAGCGCGGCATCCAGCATGGTCTGGAACAGGCGCCCGGTGAGGAAATGCCGCAGCTTTTCCGTCTGTTGCATGTGCCGCACCAGCACGCCCGCGGCGTGTGTCTCGAAGAAGGACAGCGGCAGCGACAACAGATGCGCGAAGCTGCGCGACCCCAGCCGCGCATCCACCTTGTTCGATGCCAGCAGCATGAGCCGCTGCCGCGCATAGAGGAAGAAGCCATCGAAGGTGGCCAGCAGCACGAAGACCAGCACCAGCATGGTCAGCGTCTGCCAGGCCTGGTGCGGCACCACCTTGTCGATCAGCACCTGGAACAGCAGCGGGATCGCGAAGCCGATCAGGTTCGACAGGATGGCCGCCACCGCCACGCCGGCGAAGAAGGGGCGGTGCTGGACGATCTCGGCCAGGAACCAGGACAGGCCGAAGGGGCGGTCTTCCTCGGCCAATGGTGCCGCGCGGCGGCACAGCACCAGCGTGCCGGACCAGTCCGCCAGGAAGTTCTCGCGCGGGACCAGCTGCACGCCGGCGGCTTCCTGCTGAGGGTCCAGGACGGCGGCCATGGGCGCGCCGTCCGGCCCGGGCATGACATGCACCAGGATCAGCCACGACCCGTCGCGCCGCGTGGCCAGTGCGGGGTAGGCCGTGCCCAACCCCGCCGCCTTGTCCCAGCCGCAGCCGGTGACGGCGCGCGCCTTCAGCCCCACGCGCCGCATGGCGCCGAGCATTGCGGGCAGCATGTCCTGCCCCTGCGCCTCCGGCAGTTCCTCGGGCGCCAGGTGCAGCCCGTGGTGCGTGGCGACGAGGAACAGGCAGCGCAGGGCGGTGAGGTCTGGCGCCAACATCCTGTCCGGCCTGGGGTCCATGACGACCTTAGGCCAGGCAGTCTTGCGCGGCGGTTAAGCGTCGAGCAGTGCGCGCACTTCGCGTTTCAGGAATGCCGCGTCAGCAGGGTTCGCCACCGGATTGCCGGCGCGGTGCCCCCAGATGGACGGGATCGGCGCCAGGCGGCCGCGCTGCAGGTGCGGCAGTTCCGCCGCATTGTCGGCCACGCGGAAATACAGGTCGGTCTCCGACGGCATCAGCAGCACGCGGGCGGTGATGCGGCGCAGCGCGGCGTCCAGGTCGCCGCCATCGGCGATATCGCCGGCATGCCAGGTCCGCAGCTGCGCCAGCAGGTCGGTGGCAGCGCGGCGGCCGAAGCGGTCTTCCCAATCGGTGCGGTAGAAGGTCTCGAGATCCGGCGCACCCAGCGCCGACACATGCAGCCCGGCGCGATAGAAATCCTGGCTCAGCGCCCAGCCGGCATAGAGCCGACCGAAGGCGCGCAGCGCCGCGCGCGGCTGCGCCGAGAACAGCGCCGTGCCGTCGTATTCCGGCGCGGCCTCCAGCACCGCCATCATGCCCGCCAGGAAGACGCAGTTATGCGTGCTGCTGCGCGCGCTGCCGCAATTGATCACCGCACGTTCCACGGCATCCGGGTAGCACGCCGCCCAGTGATAGGCCTGCTGCGCGCCCATCGACCAGCCATAGACGGCGTGCAGGCGCTCCACACCGAACACCTCCGCCAACAGGCGGCGCTGCGCGGCCACGTTGTCATGCGCCGTCACCAGCGCCGGCCATGGCGAGGTGTTGCTGGGCGAGGAGGACAACCCGTTGCCGAACATATTGGGGATGACGATGAACCAGCGCGTCGGGTCCAGCACGCCATCGGGCCCGATCAGCCATTCCAGGTCCGGGTGCTGCGCACCGTAGCTGGTCGGGTACAGCACCACGTTGTCGCGCGCGGGCGAGAGCGTGCCATGGGCGCGCCAGACCAGCTTCGCATCCGGCAGCACGCCGCCGCGTCGCAGCGCGAGGTTGCCCAGCGCGAAGACACCCTCCTGCGTCATGTGCCGTCGGCGTCCAGCACCTTCCGCACCGCCGCCGGGTCGCACTTGATCGCAACCCCCGCGCGGTCGAGCTGCATCTTCATCGGCACGCGGCTGTCCAGCGTTTCCCAGCCCGGGTGGTTCAGCGCCTCGTTGAAGTCTTCCAGCACCAGGTTGCACAGGCGCATCGGCACGCCATGCTCGCGCCCCATCGCGACGGCCAGCGAAATATCCTTGTGCGCCAGCTTCAGCGTGAAGGATGGCGGGTCGTAGGTGTCGACCATGAACTGGTCAGCCAGCCGGTCGAAGGTCCGCTTGCGGCCCAGCGCGCCCTGTCGCACCGATTCCCACAATTCCAGCGGGTCCATGCCGGCCTTCACGCCCATGGAGAACACTTCCGCCATCACGGTCTGGATGGCGTAGCCGGCCATGTTGTGGACCAGCTTCGCCACCGTGGCGGACCCGATCGGCCCGATGTAGCGCGCCTGGTCGCCGAAGGCGTCGAGCACCGGCTTGAAGCGGTCATAGGCCGCGCGGTCGCCGCCGACCCAGATGGCGAGCTTGCCGGTCTCCGCCCCCTTCGGCCCGCCGCTGACCGGCGCGTCGAAGCCATGAGCACCCTTGTCGGCCAGCGCCTGCGCGAAACGCCGCACCAGCGCCTGCGAATTGGTCGACAGGTCGAACACCGCCATGCCGGGCTTCACACCGGCAATCACGCCATCCGCGCCGAACATCACCGGCTCGACCTCCGCCGGCCCCGGCAGCGAGGTGAAGACGATGTCGGATTGCTCGGCCACCGCGCGCGGCGTCTCGGCCCAGGTTGCGCCAGCCGCCAGCCGGTTCGCCCCCGCTTCGCGCCGCACGTCATGGATGACCAGTTCGTACCCGGCCTTCTGCAGATTGGCCGCGATGAAGGCGCCCATGGTGCCGAGGCCGATGAAACCCACCTTCATGGCGTCAGCCCTCGTCCTGCGCTTCGAAGACGTCGGTCGCGACATGCGCCGCCGTCATCGCCGATGGCCAGCCGGAATACATCGCGAGGTGGGTGATCGCCTCGGTCACTTCCTCGCGCGTCAGCCCATTCGCCAGGCCACGCGAGATGTGCCCGTCAAGCTGCTCGGTCCAGCCGAGCGCGGTGAGTGCCGCGATCGTCACCAGCGACCGGTCGCGCTTGGACAGCTGCGGGCGTTCCCAGACATCGCCGTAGACGTATTGCTCCGTCATCTCGATCAGCTTCGGGAAGTTCGGCTTGATGCGGTTGCGGCGCTCGATGTTGGACTTGGCCATGTGTGCGTGTTCCTTCAGTCCCGGAAGCCGGGATCGGTGCGGTCGAGCATGCGCATCAGCCCCTGCCATTCCAGCGGGCCGTATGTCCGCGAATTGCCGGGCGCGTACATGGAGCACGACTTCTCCACGACCTCGGCGCTCGGCATTTCCAATTCCGTGTTGCAGGCCATGGCGGCGAGCTGCGCCTGGCAGGCGCGCTCCAGGCCCCACATGGCGATGAAGGCCTCGGCCACGCTGTTGCCCACCGTCAACAGGCCGTGGTTTCGCAGGATGCAGTAGTTCAGGCTGCCCAGCGACTTCGCCAGCAGATCGCGCTCGGACGGGTCGCGCTCCGGCCCGCGGAAATCGTGATAGGCGGTGCGGCCGTAGAAGCGCGTCGCGGTTTGCGTCAGCGGCAGCAGCCCGCATTTCAGCGCGCTCACCGCCATGCCGGCGATGGTGTGGGTGTGCATCGCCGCCGCCGCATCCGCCCGCGCACGATAGATCGCCGAATGGATGGTGAAGCCCGCCGGATGCAGGCCATAGGGCAGGTCGGGGCGATACAGCACCTCGCCATCCCCGTTCACCTTCAGCAGGGATGACGCGGTCATCTCGCTGAACAGCAGCCCGTTCGGATTGATCAGGAACTGCCCCGGCGCATCCGGCACGCGCGCCGTGATGTGGGTGTAGATCATGTCCGACATGCCGTAGCGCTCGCACAGCCGGTAGCAGGCCGCGAGGTCGATGCGCGCCTGCCACTCGGCGTCGCTGACGGACCCCTTCAGCGGCGCGATCCGCAGATCGGATACGGTGTTCATGGCGTGTCCTCCGCGGGGGCAAGGTCGAAGCGTGTCGTCTCGTCCAGCGTTGCGCCGAACCAGCCGCGGATCGCCGCCTGCTGCCGGCCGATGGCGCGCGGCACGCCGTTCTCGACCACCAGCGGCAGGTCGTGGCCCGGGATCAGCAGGCAGCCCGGGCGGGCGCGGACCATGTCCCACACCATGTCGATGGTGGCGCGGCTGATGGCAGGATCGTAGGTCATGTCGGTGGTGCGGGTGGTGAGTTCCACGCGGTTCTTCACGGCATCCTGCAACAGCACGCAATCCTGCCCGTCGCCGGCGATGACGAAGACCAGGTGTCCTGGCGTATGGCCCGGCGACAGATGCGCGGTGATGCCCGGCAGCACCTGATCGCCATCATCCACCAGACGCAGGGTCGGCCAGCGCGACAGCGCCTCGATCGCGTGTTCGGGCACCGAGGTCTCGCCCCAGGGCACGCCCAGCGCCCAGGCCAGTTCCACGCGCCCGATGCTGATGCGCGCCTGGCGGAACATCGGCCAGTTCACCGCGTGGTCGTGGTGGGAATGGCTCAGCAGCAGGTCGGTCACGTCGCCGGGCGCGATGCCGCGCTGCTTCAGGTGTTCCAGCAACGGCTTTCGCAAACCGTAGCCGCCACCATCCAGCACCACGATCCGGCCATGCCCGCGCAGCAGCACCACCGTGCTCCAGCCCAGCCCGCCATGCAGCACCGCCTTACCCGGATATCCGCTGACCAGGACCTCGAGGTCCCAGCCGCCGCCTTGCCACTTCATGTCGCGCTTCCCTTCCCGCAGGGAAGCCTAGGACCGGGCGGCGGCTTCGACCAGAGCAGGTCAGGCGGCGCCGCTGCGCCTTGGCGCCCGCAGGCGGCGCACCTTGCCGTCCTCCACGGGTTCCTCCGGGTTGATGAAGACGCGCTCGATCGCCTTGAGCCGTTCGGCGACCACGTCCGGCACGTCGCCCACCGCCGCCACCACCGACCGCAGCGTCGCGAAGGCGGCAGCGCGCGCCGCCGGGTCGTCGGGCAGCAGCGCCGGCAGCGCGGCGATGGCGGCAGGCTCGTCGATCAGCAGCATGAAGAACTGCTGGCGCACCAGGCGCTTGAAATCCTGCAGCGACAGGCTGTCATTGCCATAGGCTTGGCGAATGCGGCGGATCACCGCGAAGGATCGTTCATCCGCCGTGCGCGTGGTCAGGCGCACCCACAGCAGGGCGCGCACCACCGCCTCGGGCAGCCCGCCGCGGTCCATCATCCCGCGCAGCCTTTCGGTGGCGAGCGCCACGAAGTGCCGATGGTCCGGCGAATCCGTCGGTCGCAGGCGCGGCGGCGCGCTGCCCGCCGCGACGCCGGTCAGCGCCTGGATGAAGGGTGAGCCATAGACCTCGCGGAACAGCTTCTCGCTCATCGCATCGCGTTGCCGGCCGTAATCCGTCAGCGCTTTCTCCACGGCCTGCGAGACGGCCTGTTCGGCGCTGCGGCCCGGATTGTCCTGCTCCACCTCCTTGCGGGCTGCCTGCACCGCCGGGGCGCAGGCACGTACCCAACCCATCCAGGGATTGCGGTCGGAGAACAGCGTGTAGGAGATCCGCGCCGGATGGAACTGCGCGAGCGCGGCGGCCACTGGCGGCGTTGCCATCGCGCGCACCGCCGGCTGCGCGAACATCCGGTAGAGCGCGACATTCGCCTCCGACACGCGGCGCACCGCGGCGAAGCGGCGCTCGTCCTCAGCGTCGGTGCCGCCATGGGCGGCCAGGTCGGGCAGGTCGCGCGCCTCGAAGGTGACCAGCCAGTCGCCGCGCAGAAGCTCCGCGCCCGGCTTGCCCGCGCCCTCCTGCAGGACCGCCTCGTAGAGGCCCGGCGGCAGCACGTCGATCATGTCCATGTTGGACGCGAACTCGTTGTGCTCCTTCTTCGCCACGCCGCCCGAGACGAAGATGCCCAGGTGCCCGATGCTGCCATGCACGGAATAGACGATGGTCTGCCCATGCGTCCGCAGGTCGTCGATGCCGCCATACAGGTCGGTCACCCAGGACAGCGCCTGCGCCGGCGGCGTGATGTCATCGCCCTCCGAGCAGAACACGATGATGGGCGAGGCGATGTTCCGCAGGTCCACGCGCGTGCCGTCGCTAAAGGTCAGCTCGCCCGTCGCCAGCCGGTTGCCGACGAACAGCTCGTCGACGATGAAGTTCATCTCCTCGGCGTTCAACGCGACGTGGCCGCCCCACCATTTCTCGAAGCCGAGGTAGCGTTCGGCGGCGTGGTCCACATCGGCCCAGACCTCGGCCTGCTTGGTCCAGTAGGTGTTCGCCGGATTGCCGGATTCGAAGTTGGTCACCAGCCAGGCGCCGTCGAACTTCCCGCCGCCGAGGTCGCCCGTCATGTGCGTGAGCCACGACCCGCCGAGCAGCCCGCCCAGGTAGCGCATCGGCGCATGCCCCTGCGTGCCGGCCCAGGTGGATACCGGCGTGCCGGCGACCAACAGGGGGCCGAAGGCCTCCGGCCGAATGGCGGCGGCCATCAGCAGCGCCCAGCCGGCCTGGCAATTGCCGATCGCGACCGGCTTGCCATCGGCATCCGCGTGCCGGCCGCCGGCTTCCTCGGTGAAGGCGATGATGGCGCGGACCACATCCTCGATGGTCTGGCCGGGCTCGGGCTGCGGGCGGAAGCCGACGAAGTAGCAGGGGTGGCCGGCAGCAATGGCGACGCCGATCTCGCTGTCGGCCTTGAAGCCGCCGATCCCCGGCCCGTGTCCGGCGCGCGGGTCGATGACCACGAAGGGCCGCGCGCGCGGGTCGGTCGGCGGCGCGCCGGCGGGAGGCGTCACGCGCGCCATCCAATAGTTCACGGGCCGAGGCAGGTCGCGCCCGTCCATCACCAGGTCGAAGCCGAAGCTGAGGACGTTCCGCATCGGGTCGTCCTCGCGTTCCAGGAAGGCATTGCCGCGCTGGCGCAGCACGTCGAGGAACAGCACCGAACGCTGCCAGGCATCGACGGCATAGGCCGCCCAGGGAAACGGGCCGAGATCGGGTGTCATGGCGAGGCTCCTTCTCCGCGCGGCCCGAGCGGGTCGCGGCATGCCGGCGCCGCCCCCCTGGCGCGCGTGATCGCGGAGCGATGCTACGCTCTTCCTACCCGCTTTCGCGAGTGACATCCTTGATGCAGCGCAACCCTCAACGGCGCTAAGCGCCCAGCCCGCCCTCGGGTTCCGCGCGCATCTCCGCAAACACGGCCCGCGCCACGATCAACCCCTCGCGCACCGATGGCAGGCCGATATAGCCGGACAGGTGCAGTAGCGATTCCGACAATTCCTGTTCCGACCAGCCGGCGCGCCGCGCCATCCGCAGATGGATCGCCAATTCCGGCCAGGCATGCGTCGCGGTATCGGACACCACGCAGATCAGCGTGCGGGTCTTCACATCGAGCCCCGGGCGCGCCCACAGCTTCGCAAACACCGCCTCCCGCGCATAGTCGCCGAAGGCCTCCATGATGGGGTCGTCATAGACGCCCTGGGCCATGCGATCGACCGTGGCGGCGCCCATCAGGTCGCGCCGCACGGCGTCGCCCTTCTGCCAGTCCTCGCTTTTCGCCATGCCCGTTCCTCCGGTTGCGGCGAAAGCCTAGCAGGCGGCAGGGGCTGCGCTACTCCGCAGCGGCGCGCTGCGGGAATAAGCGGTTCTCCGGCCGCGGCAGGCCGAGATGGTCGCGCAGCGTCGTGCCCTCGTACTCCCGGCGGAACAGGCCGCGGCGCTGGAGCTCCGGCACCACCTGGTCGACGAAGTCATCGAGCCCGCCGGGCAGCCACGGGAACATGATGTTGAAGCCGTCGCAGCCGCGCTGATGCAGCCAGGCTTCCATCTCGTCGGCGATGGTCGCCGGCGTGCCGACCAGCGCGAGCCCGCCATAGCCGCCCAGGCGCTGCGCCAGTTGCCGCACCGTCAGGTTCTCGCGCCGCGCGATGGCGATGGCGCGCTCGCGCCCGGACTTGCTGTGGTTGGTCTCCGGGATCTCGGGCAGCGGGCCATCCGGGTCGAAGCGCGACGCATCGGTGCCGAGCGCGATGGACAGCGATGCGATGGCGCTCGCCTCATGCACCAGGCTGTCGAGCAGGGCGCGCTTCTCGCGCGCTGCGGCGACGGTATCGCCCACGACCACCAGCGCGCCGGGCAGGATCTTGATGTGGTCGGGGTTGCGCCCGATCGCCGCGGCGCGGGCCTTCACGTCGGCGTAGAAGGCCTGCGCATCAGCGAGCGGGCCACCGGCGGCGAAGACCATCTCGGCGGTCTCGGCGGCAATCTGGCGCCCGGCGTCGGAGGCGCCGGCCTGCACGATGACCGGCCAGCCCTGCACCGGCCGCGCCACGTTCAGCGGGCCGCGCACGGAGAATTCCTCGCCCTTGTGGTTCAGCGGCCGCACACGGTCGGGGTCGAAGAAGATGCCGGTCTCGACGTCGCGCACCAGCGCGTCATCCGCCCAGCCATCCCAAAGCCCGGTGACAACGTCGAAAAATTCGCGGGCGCGCTTGTAGCGTTCGCCATGCGCCATGTGTTCGTCCTGGCCGAAATTCAGCGCGGCGTCGGGGTTCGCCGTGGTCACCAGGTTCCACCCCGCGCGCCCGCCGCTGATGTGGTCCAGCGAGGCGAATTTCCGGGCGATGTGATAGGGCTCGTTATAGGTGGTCGATGCCGTGGCGATCAGCCCGATGCGTTCGGTCACCGCCGCCAGCGCGGGCAGCAGCGTCAGCGGGTCGAAGGAGCTGACCGTGTGGCTGCGCTTCAGAGCCTCGACCGGCATGTTCAGCAGCGCCAGGTGGTCGGCCATGAAGAAGGCGTCGAACTTGCCTTCCTCAAGCTTGCGGATGAAGCGGACGTAGTGCGCGAAGTTGAAGTTGGCATCGGGGAAGGCGCCGGGATAGCGCCAGGCGCCGGTATGGATGCTGACGGGGCGCATGAAGGCGCCGAGGTGAAGCTGGCGGGGTGCGGGCATGTCGCGGGGGCCTTTCGCTGACGGGTCCGCGCGGGCGCGCCGCGGGACCTCCTTGCCGTGTCAGATCGGCGCGCGGGGGTGCCGCGACAAGCGCCGGGGCGGGCGCGAAAAAATTGCCCCCGCAGGCCCGGCGTCGTGGAAGGGAAACGCCGACCGGACGCCTCCATCCGGCCTGTTCATGCTCGCGCCAAGGCGCGGCCGGGCGGCACCGCCGCGCCGGGTTACTTGGCCAGGTAGTCGTGCACCACCTCGCCCAACGCCAGCGTCAGGTCGGCCAGGATGTGTGTCGCCGAGACCACCTCGAGCACCGGCAGGTCGGCTACCGGCGCCATCGCATGCGGCGTGAAGGCCAGCGCGCCCGGCCCGGTCCAGCCGCCCTTCACCACCACATCGGTCATGAAGTAGCGCACGAGTTCGCAGATGCGCGGGCTGCCATCGACATGCGGGATGACCTTCAGCAGGAAGCCGGGCTCCGCCATCGAGGCCTGCAGCGCCTCGGTCGGCAGCGCGCGGTGCTTGTAGCCCATGGTGCCGGTGGCGACGCGCACGCTGCCATAGTCCAGCGTGCCGACCAGCGTGTCCTGCTCCACCCGCAGCACCGGCTTCGCCAGCTTCTTCGGGAAGCCCCACAATTCGCGCCCGCCGGCGATGGGCGCTTCGTCATCCAGGAACATGGCGTGGACGTAGCCGCCCTTCTGGTCCCCGAGGCGCACGGGAATGACCTGGCCGGTCTCGGTATAGTCGCCGAAGCCCGTGCTGTCCGGCATGCGGATGAATTCGTACTTCACCAGCGGTTCGTCGAATTCCAGCGGCCCGGGCACCACGCGGCGCAGCGCCTCGGGGTCCGTGCGATAGGTGATGATGAGGAATTCCCGGTTCACGAAGCGATACGGGCCGACCGGATAGGCCGGGCTGGTCAGCGGCATGGCGAAGGCGCGGCGGCGCACGTCGTCGGGGGTCATGCGGGGGGTTCTCCGGGGGTCAGGCGTGTTCGCGCCGGCCGGCGGCGCGCAGCCGGTCGCCGGTCACGTCGAAGGTGCGCGCGCCGGCGTCGCCGGGCATCGGCGCCAGCCAGGGCGCGGCATCGAGCGTCGCCTGCGCGTCCTCGCGCCCATGCGACCAGCGTTCCTGCATGGTGGCGCGGCTGAACTCGTAGTCCTTGGCCTGGCCCTGGTCCTGGTCGGGACGGTAGATCAGCTGGGCGATGTCCATCGTGGTGCCGCAGCCGAAGTCGCGCAGGTACTTCGCCTCCGGCGTGTCGCGCAGCGCGGCCGGCAGCTTGCCCAGCAATTCGTTGATGTTGTGGCGCAGGTCATGGACGGTGCGGATGACATCCGACATCGCCCGCGTGCGGCTGCTGTAGCGGATGTCCTTCTCGCGCTCGGCCACTTCCTCGAGCGTGGTGGGCATCCGCCCGCGCGCGGGGAACACGTCCACCTGGAAGGTCAGGCGCGACACGCGTGGCTGCTTGGTCAGCACGTATTGCAGCGGCGTGTTGGACACCAGGCCGCCATCCCAATAATGCTCGCCGTCGATCTCCACCGCCGGGAAGCCGGGCGGCAGGGCGCCGCTCGCCATCACGTGCTCGGCGCGCAGCGGGATATCGGCGCTGTCGAAATAGGCGAAGTTGCCGGTGCGGACATTCACCGCGCCAACGCTCAGCCGCGTCCCGCCAAGGTGGTTGATGCGGTCGAAATCCACCACCGATTCCAGCGTGCCCTTCAGCGCGGCGGTGTCGTAGTAGCTGGTCGGCTTCGGGTCGGCGAACCAGGCGGTGGCCGGCTGCGGGGCGAAGAAGCCAGCCTGGCCGAACACCAACGCGCTGGCGGCGGCGGCCTGGCGCCGGGCGCCGGGCAGGCGGCCGAAGGCGAGGTCGGGCCAGCCGGGCGGCGTCGTCACCATTTCCCAGAAGCGGCGCAGCTTCGCCACGCGGTCCTGCGGCGCATTGCCGGCGATGATGGCAGCGTTGATCGCGCCGATGGAAATGCCGGCGACCCAGTCGGGCTGGTAGTCGCTGCCGGCGATCGCCTCGTAGACGCCCGCCTGGTAGCTGCCGAGCGCGCCGCCGCCCTGCAGCACCAGCGCGACCTTCTTGTCATAGCCGGAGGCGCGCTTCGGGGCTGGGCGTCGAGGCATGCGGGGCTGCTCCTGGGGTGATGCGTCCTATCGTAGCCGGTATGATGCGCGTCGCGCGACCTTTCAGGGCGGCGCCTTCAACCGAAGCGCAAGGGCGGCACGCTGTCCTGCGCGCGCAGGAGATACCGGTAGCGATAGGCCTCGGCCATGCCGAGCCCGGTATTGAGCGCCAGCGACGCCGTGTTGGCAGCGGCCACCTGGCAGAACAGCCATTGCGCGCCCTGCGCCTGCGCCCAGTGGGCCGCCGCGCGCACCGCCCGCGCCGCCAGGCCGCGCCGGCGATGCGTGGGCGGCACCGCCAGGTCGAAGAAGCCTGCCACTGCCCCGGCGGCGACCACCGAGATGACCGCCGCCGGCTCGCCGGCGTCGTGCAGCGTGATCCAGGCGCCGGGCACCATCAGCAGGGCGGGCGTGGCTTCCTTCTCGCGCCGGCGCGCGGGGGTCTGGTGCTCGGCGGTGGCGGTGACGGCCATCCAGTCGGCATCGGGCGCGGGCAGCGCGGTCGCAGCGGGATCGGGCACGGCGATGGCGCCGATGGGCGCCAGCAGGATGACCGTCTCGTCCTTCTCGACATAGCCGCGCGCGGCCAGCAGCGGCGCCAGCCCGGCAGGATCGAGCGGGGTGGAGCGGAAGCGCGGCGGCAGGCCGTGGGCGGCGTACAGCGCCTCGATCCGCGCGACGCGCTGCGCCAGCACAGGGTCGGGCGCGGGGTCGAGCGAGGAGGCCGCATTGGCGCGCCCCGTCCCGCCCGCGAAGGCGCGCACCACGAAGGGGCCGTCGAAGGCGATGCGCGGCGCGGGGATGGTGGAGAGAGTCGCGCGTTCCAGCGCGCGCGGGTCGGGCGCCTCGCCCGCCGTCACGGCTGCAGACCGAGGCGGCCGATCAGCATCTCCTCCATGCGCGCCGATTCCGCCAGGAAGGCGGCATAGGCCGGGCCATCGCGGAAATCCTCTGTCATCTCGGCGCGGCCCAGCGTGGCAGTGAACTCCGCGTCGCGCATGCCGGCGCGGAAGGCCTCGCGCAGCGCATCGGCGATCGGTTCGGGCAGTGCTGGCGGGGCAATGATGCCGAAGGGCGCCGTGACCGTCAGGCGATAGCCCAGCTCGCGCAGCGTCGGCGCATCGGGCCAGCGCGCCAGGCGCTGCGCGCTCCAGACATGCAGCCAGGCGGCCTCGCCATCATCGACCAGCGTGCCGATCCGCACCGGCCCGGCCATTGCGTCCACATCGCCGGCGGCCAGGGCCCGCGCGCCGTGCAGCGCGCCGCGGAAGGGCACATGCACGGCCTGCACGCGTTCACGCAGCAACAGCCGCGCCATGGTCAGGTGGCCGGTCGAATTCACCCCGGAACTGCCATAGGACAGCACGCCCGGCTTCTCTCGCGCCTCCCGCAGGAAGCCCGCCCACCCATCGGGGAAGCGCCCGGCCTTGGCGATGGCGCCGAAGGCCGCACCCGCCACGCCCAGCAGCGGGGTGATGCCGTTCGGGATCTCGAGAGGCACCTGTTCCAGCAGCACCGTCCGCAGCGCTGCCGCTGGCAGCTGCGCGATCAGCCGCCCATCCGGCGGTGCGGCGGCCAGCGCGGCGACAGCGCGAATCCCGGCGCGACCGGCCTTGTTCTGGACCTCGATCGGCTGGCCGAGCGCAGCCTGCGCGCCCTCGGCCAGGGCGCGCATCACGTCGTCATTGGTGCCGCCGGCGGCGAAGGGCACGACCAGGCGCACCGGGCCATCCGGCCGCCAGGCGCGGGCGGGCCGAACGATCGCGGGCAGCGCCATTGCGCCAAGCAGCAGGGCGCGTCGCGCCATCGCGGACATCAGCCGTGTCCCCTCCATTCCCCCTGGCCGGCCGCGCATCCTGCGCGGGCCTGCGTCCGGGCGCCACCGACCGCGCGTTGCATTCCGTTGCGCGGCAGACATTCCCCGGTCACGCCAGGATGGCCTGCTGGATGCCACGAAGCCGTAAAGGACGAAAGATGGCGCCTTCCCGCAGGAGCACCCTGGCGCTGGCCGTGCTGGCCAGCGCATGGATCGTGGCCGCCCGAACCGCGCAGGCGCAGGACAGCCGCCCCGCGCTGGCGGCCTTCCGCACGCAGGTCGAAGCCGCCGATGCCGCGCTCCAGGCCGGCCAGCCGGCGCGCGCGCGGGAGAGGATCCACGCCGCGCAGGCCATGCTGCCGGCCGGGCGGCCCCGCGCGGCCCGGGCCGCGGCGGCGCTCGATGCGGCGCGCGGCGCGATCGACCGCGGCGCGCCGCAGGATGCGCGCGCCGCCTTGCAGCCGCTGCTGGCGCGGCTGTCGGCCGCGCCGGGGCGTGGCGGGTAGGCTCACCACCGGTCGCGCGGAGCCCAGCGATGGGGCTGGTGGCGATACGGCGCGTGGCGCCAGGCATGGCGCGGGCGCTCGTGCTGCCGCCAGCCGTGCCAGGCCGGCGCCGGTCGCGCGGGGCGATGCCACTGCGGCCGCGGCGGCGGTCCATGGCGCCACGCCGGGGCATGACCCCAGCCCTGGCCTTGGCGGTCGCGGTCCCCCGCCGAGGCCGGCGTCACGGCGGCCAGGATGGCGAGAAGCAGGGCGGCGGCGGATATCAGGCGGCGCATGGGGTTCTCCTTCCGACCAGGACAGGAAACCCCACCCGAACGGCGCCCCGGCGGCGGCGGCGTGGCATTGCCGGGGCAGTGGGTGACGGGATGTGACGCGGCGCGGGTCAGGCACGGTTGGCGAATGCAGGCACCGTCCCGCTCCCCACCCGGCCGCCCATCGCGTCTGCGGCGCGCTGTTCGCGCGACATCGGCGGCGCGCTGTTCGCGCGACATAGGCGGCGCGCTGTTCGCGCGACATAGGCGGCGCGCTGTTCGCGCGACGACAGTATCCTGAATGGGTTGCCAGGTGGGGAGCGGGCCGGTGCCGGGCTTGGGCATTCGCACCCACGCCCTTGCACAACCACCCTCTCAGTGCGGTCGCGCCGTCGGATCGCCGCCGCAGGTGCAGCCGGCCCAGGGTAAGCCCGCCAGCAGGCCGGCCGGCATCGTGGCGTCGCGGCGCAGCATGGCGAACAGGTCGGCCTCCGCTGCCAGCAGCCCGTCGCCGAAGGCCGCGCCGACCTCGAACGGGCCGTCCTGCGCGAAGCGATGCGCCGCCGCCATGCCGAACACCAGCCCATGCACATGGCGCAGCGACGCAGCCAGGGCGGCATCGCCGGGCGGTGCCGATGTCGGGTCGCCGCCGCTCACGGCCAGGCCGAGGAAATAGCCCAGCGCCCGGTCGGTGCGGAACGCAGCGCGCGCGATGGCCGGGGCGATCCGCCGCGCGCGCACCATCGCCCGTGCCGCCAGCAGCTGTTCCAGCAGCACGATGCTGCGCGCATAGCGCAGCCGCAGCGGCGCATCGGCGCCGGCGGAGGCGAAGACGGCGCAGGCTTCTTCATGGGCGGCGCGCAGGTCGGCCTCGCTGACCGCCAGCCAGTCGTCGGGGGCCGGCGCGGCAACGGCCTGCCGGGCGCCCGGCCGGACGGCCGAGGCGGTGTGCAATGCGAGCATTCCGGCTTCTCCGGTGGGCGGCACGACAGCGTGCCTGTGCCGGAAGGAATGCCCCGGAACGCGCCCGGATTGTTCGCCTCATTCTTCATTTGGCGAAGCGGCCCCGTGCATGGGGCGCCGCGCTCCGGTTTCCTTGGATTCGCCGGACTTCCGGCGTCGTGCGGATGCACGCCTCCGGCGTGACGCCCATTCGGGCGCTCGGCACGAGTCAAACGCTCGTGCCGTTGGTATTATTGCGCGGCCAGGCGCGGCCAGTTGGCATCCCCGCGCGCCACGCGGCCCGGGATGTCGCGTTCCCAGCGTCGCTGCACCGACCGGTCGTAGTTGAGGAACAGCCGGCCATCGACGATGCGCCAGGCGGCGGGGTCGATCGGGGCGGTATAGCCCTCGCTGACCGCATAGGCGCAGAAGCCGCCGAAGGCGGGCGCATAGCGGTCTGGGTCGGCGGCGAACAGGTCGCGATGCGCGGCGGAGGCGAAGCGCCACGTCGCCCCGCGCCAGGCATGGGAGAACTCCGCGCGGCCCGCCACCGGGCGGCCCTGCGTGGCATAGGCCACCACATCGGTGCCGCGCACGGCGATGCCGCCCTCGGCATTGACCTGCGCGGCGCGGCCCTCGCGCGGCAGCAGCAGCGCGCCGAGCGGCACGGCAACCGTCGCACCGGGGACGATCCAGAGCATCGAGCGGCGGGTCAGGCCCATGGCGGTTCTCCTTCTGCTGCCGGTTTCGCCTGGCATTCGCGGCCGGTTACGGCCCCCATTGGCGTGGCGGGGCCGGGGCATGATATGGTGCCCTCGGAAGGTCGGCGGCGGACGGGCTCCTCGCCAACCCGGTCAGGTCCGGAAGGAAGCAGCCGTAACGGGTTCTTGCCCGGGTCGCTTGTCGGCCTTCCACCCCTTTTCGCCCCCGATCCAGGGACAGCATGGCCTCCGACCTCCTCGGCTCCCCCGTTTCCGACCTGGGCGGCGCCGCGGCGGAGGAAGCCCTGCCGGAACCCCCCGCGCCTGAGGGGCCCGGACTGTTCGGGGACCCCGCGCCGGTGCCCGCCGCGCCACCGCCGCCCAAGCCCGCCGCCGCACCCGCCGGGCCGTATCGTGTGCTGGCGCGAAAGTACCGCCCGACGCATTTCGACGACCTGATCGGCCAGGACGCGCTGGTCCGCACCCTGCGGAACGCCTTCGCGCAGGGGCGCGTGCACCACGCCTTCCTGCTGACCGGCGTGCGCGGCGTGGGCAAGACCACCACCGCGCGCATCATCGCCCGCGCGCTGAACTGCATCGGCGTGGACGGCACCGGCGGGCCGACCGCCGACCCCTGCGGTGTGTGCCCGGAATGCAAGGCCATCCTGGCCGACCGCCACCCGGACGTGACGGAAATGGACGCCGCCTCCAACAACGGCGTCGATGACGTGCGCGAATTGCGCGAGGCGCTGCGCTTCCGACCCGCCCAGGGCCGCCAGAAGGTTTTCATTCTGGACGAGTGCCACATGCTTTCGGCCGCCGCCTTCAACGCGCTGCTGAAGACGCTGGAGGAACCGCCGCCGTCGGTGACCTTCGTGCTGGCGACCACGGAATTGCGGAAGGTGCCGGTGACCATCCGCAGCCGCTGCCAGGTGTTCTCGCTGCGCCGCGTGCCGCAGGACATGCTGCGCGACCACTTCGCCGGCATTGCCGCGAAGGAGGACGTGGCCGTCGAGGCCGAGGCGCTCGGCATGATCGCCCGCGCCGCCGATGGGTCCGTCCGCGACGGGCTGTCGCTGCTGGACCAGGCCATCGGCCTGGCGGGCGGCGGCGCCGTGACCGGCGAGGGCACGCGCGACATGCTCGGCCTGGCCGACCGCTTCATGGTCTTCGACCTGATGGAGGCGGTGATGGGCGGCGATGTCGCCGGGGCGCTTGCCATCCTGGACCGCACGCATGAGGTGGGCGCCGATCCGCTGGCGGTGCTGCAGGACCTCGCGGAACTGACCCACCTGCTGACCCGCTTCCGCGCCGCCCCGGCGCTGAAGGACGACGCCACCCTGCCGGAGGCCGAACGCACCCGCGGCGCCGCCCTGGCCATGCGCCTGTCGGTGCCCACGCTCGCCCGCGCCTGGCAGATGCTGCTCAAGGGCGTGGCCGAGGTGCAGCAGGAAGGCGTCGACCGCCGCGCCGCCGCCGAGATGGTGCTGATCCGCCTCGCGCATGTGGCGGACCTGCCGACGCCGGGCGAATTGGTGAAGCGCCTGACGTCAGAGGGTGCCGGCGATACCGCGCCGCGGCCCTCGCCCGGCGGCGGTTCGGGCGGGATGCGCGCGATCGCCGGCGGCGGTGCGGTGGCCTCCGCCGCGCCGGAACCAGCCGCGCCGCCCCAGCCACAGGAATGGCGGGAGGTCGTGGCGCTCGCCTCCGGCGTGAAGCCGCTGCTGCACGCGCATCTGCTGCATGATGTGCATCCGGTCCGCATCGCCCCTGGCCGCGTCGAGATCCGCCCCCAGCCCTCCGCCCCGCGCGACCTCGCCGCGCAACTGACCGCCCTGCTGGCCGAGCGCACCGGCATGCGCTGGACCGTCACCGTCAGCAACGAGCCCGGCGAACCGACCCTGGCCGACCAGGGCCGATCCGCCGAGACCGACCGCCGCGCCATCGCGCAGACCCACCCGCTGGTCCAGGCCATCCTGGCCGCCTTCCCCGGTGCCACCATCGAGACCGTGCGCGACGACGCCGCCGACGACTACGGGCTGGTCGCCACCCCCGCCGCACGCACCGCCGAACCCGACGATGACGGCCGCGACTTCGCCCCGCCCGAGGCGGATTCCGCCTGGACCGACGACGACGACCTCCCCAACGACGACTGAAGGCACGACACGATGAAGAACCTCGGCAACATGCTGAAGCAGGCGCAGCAGATGCAGTCCCGCATGCAGGAAATGCAGGCCAAGCTGGAAGCGACCGAGGTCGAAGGCTCCTCCGGCGGCGGCATGGTGAAGGTCCGCATGACCGGGAAAAGCGAGCTCAAGCGCGTGATGATCGACCCGTCGCTGATGAACGCCGACGAACGCGAAGTGCTGGAAGACCTGCTGGTCGCAGCGCACGCCGACGCGAAGCAGAAGGTCGAGGCGACGATGGCCGAGGAAATGCAGAAGGCGACCGCCGGCATGAGCCTGCCGCCGGGGATGAAGCTGCCGTTCTGATCTGACTCGGGCAGCGCCCGAACGCCGCGACAGAGCATCGCCCTTACGCGCGACACGGGCGCCTCTCCCGGCCCGATAATGGTGTTGCCGGCGAGGCGCAACCAGCGCCCGGGCCGGGACAGCGGCGATCCCGCCCGGCCCGCGCGGCACACGCGGAAGATTCCGTTTTGCGCGACGCGGCGCGACCCGGCACACCATCACCGCACCATGCAGAACGACCCGGTCGAACACCTCATCACGCTGCTGTCGCGCCTGCCCGGCCTCGGCCGCCGCAGCGCACGCCGCGCCGTGCTGAAAATGCTGATGGACCCGGCCGACAAGATGCTGCCCCTGGCCGAGGCCCTGCACGCCGCCGCCGAAGCCGTCCGCCCCTGCGAGACCTGCGGCAACCTCGACACCCAATCCCCGTGTCACATCTGCGCGGACCCCCACCGCGACCACACCCTGGTCTGCGTGGTCGAAGGCGTCGCCGACCTCTGGGCGCTGGAACGCGCGCACGCCCACCGCGGCACCTACCACGTCCTCGGCGGCCTGCTCTCGGCGCTGGGCGGCACCGGCCCCGACGACCTGAGCATCACCCCCCTGCTCCAGCGCATCGAAACCGACCGCATCGAGGAAATCATCCTCGCCCTGCCCGCCACCGTCGACGGCGCCACCACCAACCACTACCTGACCGACCGCCTGAAACCGACCGGCACCACCATCACCCGCCTGGCCCAAGGCGTGCCCATCGGCGGCGCCCTCGACGTGCTCGACGACGGCACGCTGGCGGCGGCGTTCAAAGCCCGGCGGCCGCTTTGACTGGGGGTGGGCGTGACCGGGGGGCCAGCCCCCCGGGCCCGGGGTTAAAGGGTTGGTTGGGAGGAGGGGCATGGCGCGCCCGTCGCGTCGGTGCTGCCGATGAGCCCCTCCTCCCAACCAACCCTTCAGTCATCGCGGGTCCGGGGGCACGTATGCCCCCGGCGGGAGGGTTCGGGAGGGCAGAGCCCTCCCGGTTCGCCTTCACCCCCGTCAACGCAACCCGCCGCGCCCTGATCGCCCTCGCCGGCGTTGTCCTCGCCGTGCCCGCCGTGGCGCAGCCGACCGGCGAGCGGTGGTTCAGGACGAGTGATGGCGTGCGCCTGCGGTATCTGGAGGCCGGGTCGGGGCGGGTGGTGGTGTTCGTGCCGGGGTGGTGCATGCCGGGGCGGATTTTTGCGCCGCAGGTCGAGGCGTTGTCGCGGCGGTGGCGGGTGGTGGTGCTGGACCCACGCGGACAGGGCGGAAGCGAGGTGCCGCGGGATGGGTATGAGCCGACGCGCCGCGGGCAGGATGTGCGGGATTTGTTGGCGCATCTGGGCGGGGGGCGGGTGGTGCTGGCGGGGTGGTCGCTGGGCGTGCTGGACGTGCTGTCCTATGCCGATCTGGCGGGGGATGGGCGGATTGCCGGGCTGGTGCTGATCGACAATTCGGTGGGCGAGGGTGCTCCGCCACCGGCGCGTCCGTCGCGGTTCTTCCCAAATCTGCGGCAGCGGCGGGATGCGACGGTGCGCGGATTCGTCGCCAGCATGTACCGTACGCCGCAGGATGCCGCGTACCTCGACGGCATTGCGCGCGACGCGCAGCGCATGCCGGTGGAGGCGTCGATCCGGCTGCTGTCTTATCCGCGGCCGCGGGAATTCTGGCGGGACAGCCTCTATGCCGTGCGGCGGCCGGTCTATTACGCCGTGACGCCGCGGTTGCGCGGCCAGGCGGAGGCGGTGGCGCAGCGGCATCCGGCGCCGACGGTGGAGATTTTCGACGGCGCGGGGCATGCGCTGTTCGTCGATCAGGCGGCGCGCTTCAATGCGTCCATGGAAGAATTCCTCTCGCGCAAGGCGGCCTGGTCCTGATGACGTCGTTGTTTCCGTTGTTCCTCATCGCCGGTGCGGCGGTGGGGGTCGAGATCGCGCTGACGCGCTTTTTCGCCGTCGCGAGCTGGTCGGAATATGGCTACTGGGTGATTTCCATTGCCATGACGGGGTTTGCCGTCTCGGGCGTGGTGATGGTGCTGGGGCGGGGCGTGTTCCTGCGCCATGCGCGCTGGCTGCTGCCGGCACTGCCGGTGGCGATGCTGGCGGTGGGTGGGGCGGGCTGGATCGGCGCGACGCTGAACGGGTTCAACCCGCTGGAACTGCAGAACCCGGCGACGGCCGACGCGCAGCTGGTGAACATCGCGCTGTATTACGCGGCGCTGTTTCCGTTCTTTTTCCTGGCCGGGCTGGCGGTGTCGCTGAACTTCGTGGTGCATCACGACCAGGTCGGGCGGGTCTATGGCTATGACCTGCTGGGGGCGGGCACGGGCGCGGTGCTGGCGCTGGTGCTGATGTTCGTGCTGCATCCCTTCGCGCTGGTGCCGGCGTTGCTGCCGCTGCTGGCGGTGGCGGCGATGCTGTCGGGTGGCGTGCGCTGGCGCGTCGCGGCGGTGGTGGTGCTGGCGGCGACCGAGGCGGCGGTCTTCACGCTCGCGGCGCCGCGGGTGAACGAGTTCAAGGCGATCTACGCGCCGATGAACGTGCCAGAGAGCCGGCTGGTGGCGGAGATCCTGTCGCCGCGCGGCGTCTACATGCTGCTCGACAACTTCACCGAGCGGCTGGACACCGACGTGTCGAACAATGCCGGCGGCATGGGCATCCCGGCGCCGCCGCGCTCCTTCGGGCTGTATCGCGACGGGTCGCGCATCGCGGCGCTGCCGAGCGGGCCGGTCAGCGCGGAACACGCGCCGGCGTCGCTCGATGCCGCGCCTTATGCGTTGCTCGCTTCGCCGCGCGTGCTGGTGCTGGGCGGCGCGGGCGGGTTCCGGGCGGCGGAGGCGCTGGCGCTCGGCGCCGGCCACGTCACCATCGTCGAGCCGGAACCGGTGCTGCGCGATGCGTTGCTGCACGGGATCGGCCCCTCGCCGGCGCTGGCGGCCGACCCGCGCGTGGCGGTCTCGGCGGCGCATCCGCTGACCGCGCAGGGGCGTTTCGACCTGGTGGATTTCGCCGGGGATTTCCTCGGCGCCGACGACCAGAACCGCAGCGCCTTCACCGCCGAGGCGCTGGCCGGTTTCCTGGCGCGGCTGGAACCGGGCGGGATGGTGTCGGTGCCGGTCGGCATCCGCGAACTGCCGGTCTATGCCATCCGCGTGCTGTCGACGGCGCGGGAGGCGTTGCGGATCGCCGGCGTGGCGGACCCGGCGCGCCATGTGGTCGTGATCCGCAGCGCGTGGAACCTGCGCGTGGTGATGTCGCGCGATGCCTTCACACCTGCACAGGTCGAACGCCTGTCGGCCTTCGCGGAGGAACGCTCCTTCGACCTGTCCTATGCGCCGGGGCTGGCGATGGAGGGCCGCGAGGTCTGGAACGACCTGCCGCCGGTCTCGCTGGAGGCCACCACGGTGCAGCAGGGCGGCGCCGCGCAGGATGCGGTGGCGCGGGAGGCCGCGCTGGTCCTGGCCGGCACGCCGCCGGCCGATGCCTTCGACCGTGCGCCCGTCACCGCCGACCGGCCCTGGCTGTCGCCGCTGGTGCGCCTGCCCGCGCTGGGCGCGGCGCTGGATCGGATCGAGATCCTGCCGCAGCAGGAGATCGGCCTGCTGGTGAATGTGGCTGTGCTGGCGCAGGCGGTGGTGCTGGCGCTGGTCGTGTCGCTGCTGCCGCTGTTCGCGCGCGGGGCGCTGCGGGTGCCGGCCCCGGTGCTGGGGCGCGCGCTGGTGTATTTCCCAGCGCTCGGCCTGGGGTTCCTGCTGATCGAGATCGCCTTCATCGAACACGCGGCGCTACTGCTGGGGGACCGCACCTCGGGCTTCGCGCTGGTGCTGACCACGATGCTGGTTTTCTCGGGCATCGGCGCGATGTGGGCGGGGTCCGTGAAGCAGGCCGGGCGGGCGCTGCGCTATGCGGTGGTGCTGGCGCTGGCGTGTGGCGCGCTGGCGCTGGTTGGCGTGCGGCCGGCGGTGCTGGCGGCGCTCGACCTGCCCTGGCTGGTGCGCGCGGCCGTGCTGGTGGTGGCGCTCGCACCCATTTCCCTGGCCCTGGGCTTCCCCTTCCCGCTGGGGCTCGACCGCTTCCAGCAGGAGGGGCCAGCGCTGCTGCCCTGGGCCTGGGCGCTGAACGGGGCGTTCTCCGTGGTGGCCACGCCACTGGCGAATTTAATCGGTCATGGGGCAGGCCTCTCCTGGCTTCTGGCGGCGGGGATGGTTTGTTACACTGGGGCCGCCCTCGCCTGGCCAAGGACACGACCATGACGATCTCCCGCCGCCCCCTGCTGCTTGGTGCGCTCGGCGCGCTGGCCGCGCCACCGCTCGTGCAGGCCCAGGGCAGCAGCGCCTGGACGCGGGATGCCTACCTGGCGGCGATGCGCGCCTCCGGCCGCGAGACCACCATCACCGAGGCGAATTTCAACGCCATCCAGGCGCGCAAGCCCGCCGCGCTGCGCCGCATCGAGAGCTACCTGAAGGCCCGGTTCAACAACGAGGCCGACCCGGCGGTGATGCGCGCCTTCGAGGCCCTGCCGCGCGAATACTTCCACTGGAACTATCAGGGGCAATCCAACCAGGCCGGCGTCGCCTACGAAAGCGACCCCAAGCCCTGGGGCCTGGGCTTCGGCTCGGCGCTGTCGGACTACCTGGGCCAGGCCTACATGACGCAGGTCTGCGCGCCGAAGCCCGACCATGTGGTGCTCGAGATCGGCACCGGGTCCGGCTTCCAGGCGGCGCTGCTGTCGCGCGTGGTGGCCAAGCAGTATTCGATCGAGATCATCAACCCGCTCGGCACCGCCGTGCAGCGCATCTTCGCGCCGCTCGGCTACGACAATGTCGAGACCCGCGTGGGCGACGGCTTCTTCGGCTGGCCGGAAGTGACCGGCGGCTTCGACACCATCATCGTGACCTGCGCGGCGCAGTATGTGCCGCCGGCCCTGATCCAGCAGCTCAAGCCAGGCGGGCAGCTGGTGATCCCGATCGGCCAGCCGTTCCGGCGCGGGCAGTTCCTGTACATCTATACGAAGGACCAGGATGGGCGCGTCCGCAGCCGCAAGGATGTGGGCGTGTATTTCATCCCGATGACCGGGACGATGATGAACCGGCCGCGCCCGGCGGAAGCGCCCAACCCCAACCCGACGCCGGGTCCGGCGGTGGCGCCGGCACGGCCCGCGGCGCCGGCCGCGCCCGCGCAACCCGCGGGTTGACCGCGGGCGCCGCGCGCTACGCCTCGGTGCGCGGCACCATCCGCCCGACCCGGCGGCCGCCGAAGATGTGGACGTGGAAATGCGGGACTTCCTGCCCGCCATCCACGCCCATGTTGGTGAGCACGCGATAGCCGCCGGCCTCCAGGCCGAGATCCTTCGCCACCTTCGCCAGCAGGCGCCAGAAGCCGGCGATCTCGGCCTCGGTCGCATGCATCGAGAAATCCGCGACGGACACGTAGCGTCCCTTCGGGATCACCAGCACATGCACCGGCGTCTGCGGGTTGATGTCGTGGAAGGCCAGCGCGTGCGCGTCCTCGTGCACGCGCTTGCACGGGATTTCGCCGCGCAGGATGCGGGCGAAGATGTTGGTGTCGTCATAGGGCGGCAGGCCGGTCACGGACATGGCGGGTCTCCTTCGCGCGCATCCTGGCGCGGTGCGCCCGCGGCGCAAGCGTCAGGGCAGCTTGCGCGTGCCCGCCGCGCGCAGGATGCCCCGCGGCCTGGCGGCCTTCTCGGCAATGCCGGAGATGCCCTGGCGGCGCGCCAATTCGGTCCAGACTTCCTGCGGCGCGATGCCGGCATCCACCCAGACCACCACCAGGTGATACAGCAGGTCGGCGCTTTCCAGCACCGTCGCCTCGCGGTTGCCGATCGCGGCCTCGATCACACATTCGACCGCCTCCTCGCCCAGCTTCTGCGCTACCTTGGCGGTGCCGCGCGCGAGCAGACGGGCGGAATGGGAGGTCCGGGCATCGCCCGCTCCGCGCCGGGATTCCACCACCTGCCACAGCCGGTCGAGGATCGCCGCATCGGCTCCCTTGATGGCCGGCGCGAGCGGGGCGAGCAGGCGCTTCTCCGCCTTTCGCACGGGCTTGGGCACCTTCGCCTTGGCGGCAGCGGCGCTGCCCCGCACGGTGGCGGGCAGCGGCACGCGCGCTGACTTGGGGGCCGGGGCCTTCTTCGCAACAGGCTTCTTCTTCGCGGTCTTGGCCATCACGCAGCCCTCATCATGCGGGGGGCGTGGCGCACCGGCAGGCCGGCGGCGGCGAGCGCCGCCTTGGCATCGGCGATGCTGAATTCCCCGTAGTGGAAAACGGATGCCGCGAGCAGCCCGGTCGCCCCGGCCGCCGCGCCATCGACGAAATGCGCTGTGGTGCCGACCCCGCCGGAGGCGACGATCGGCAGCCGCACCGCGGCGCGCACCGCGCGGGTCAGCGGCAGGTCGAAGCCCTGCTTGGTGCCGTCGCGATCCATCGAGGTCAGCAGGATTTCCCCCGCGCCCAGCGCCGCCACGCGCTGCGCCCAGTCCACCGCGTCGATGCCGGTGCCGCGGCGCCCGCCATGGGTGAAGACCTCCCAGCCCTCGCCGCATTCCTTCTTCCGCGCGTCGATGGCGACGACAATGGCCTGGCTGCCGAAGGCCTCGGCGCAGCGGCGCACCACGTCGGGATCGGCGATGGCGGCGGAGTTGATCGAGACCTTGTCCGCACCGGCCAGCAGCAGGCGCCGCGCATCCTCCACCGATCGCACGCCGCCACCCACGGTCAGCGGGATGAAGACCTCGGCCGCGGTGCGCGAGACGACATCGAGGATGGTGTCGCGGTTCTCGTGGGATGCGGTGATGTCGAGGAAGGTGATCTCGTCCGCGCCCTCGGCATCATAGGCGCGGGCCTGCTCGACCGGGTCGCCGGCGTCGCGCAGTTCCAGGAAGTTCACGCCCTTCACGACGCGGCCATCCTTGACGTCCAGGCACGGGATGACGCGCAGTGCGAGCACGATGATGGATGACCTTCCCGATTGTCGGCAAACCGGCGCGGTGTGACCCGCAGGATTGCAAACCGCAGCGGATGGGGCCGAATGTTTCACAGGTCAAGTGAATGCGTGCTGACGAAAGGGCGGGTCCGATGCGCGTCGAGGGCTTGGGTGTGATCGAGGACGGCTTCACCTTCACCGAGGCGGAGATCGCGCGCGCCTCGCCGCGCTTCTGGTGGGGAGCGCGCAAGCGGGCGGCCTATGAGCGCGTGCTGGAACGCCGCGGCATCCGGCGCGAGCACGACGACGAGGACAGCAGCCACGAGTCCAGCCGCGACGACGACCATCGCCACGCGACCTCCACCGTCACCGCCGGCACCGCCGCGGTCGCGACCGTGGCCCTGGCCGACAGCGAGGAGCGCCACGGGACCGGCGGGTCCGACGGCGGCGGCGGCTATTCGGATGGCGGGACGTCGTCGGGCAGCAGCGGGTCGGATGGCGGCGGGGGAAGTTCGGGCGAATAGGGCGGCGTTGCGCGGGACGGCGCGCGCGGGGCAGAGTGCCCGCATGGAGCGGCCCATGACCGAATACGGCTTCTTCCGCGCGCTCTGCGACCTTCCCTTCGTGGAGGAAATCCGCCTGTTCGGCAGCCGCGCGCGCGGCGTCGCGCGGCCGCGCAGCGATATCGACCTGGCGGTCCTGGCGCCGGGCGCGGATGCGACGGACTGGGACCGCGCGCGATGGATCGTCGAGGAGGCCGATACGCTGTTGAAGATCGACCTCGTGCGGTTGGATGCGCTGTCGCCGGAGGACCCGCTGCGGCGGGAGATCATGGCGACGGGACGGGTGGTCCACGCGCGCGGCGATCGCGCCGCGTGAGCCCCGCTGGTCCCACCTTGGCGGATCGGCTGGCGCGGCTTGGCCAGGCGTTGGATCGGCTGGAGGAGCTTGTGGTCGCGGCGCCGCCACCCGGCTCGGGTCTCGCCGATGGCGCGATCCAACGCTTCGAGTTCTGTTTCGAGATGTTCTGGCGCTGCCTGCGCGCGGCGCTGATCGACGAAGGCATCGACGTCGCCAGCCCGCGCGGCGCCTTCCGCGAAGCCTATGCCCAGGGCTGGCTGGCCGAGGAGGCGCCTTGGCTCGCGATGATCGAGGCGCGAAACCTCACCTCGCATACCTACAATGCGGAAACGGCGGCGAAGGTGCTTGCGCGGTTGCCGGACTTCCTGACCCGCATGCGGGCCGTGGCGGACATGCTGGCAAGGCCTGCGCCTCGTCCATGACGTGGAAATGGGCCGGTCGATTTGGCCTGGCGCCGGCACTGCGCCGGGTCTGCTTCGATCGCGCGGCCAGCGCGCTGAGCGTCATCCCGCCGCCGCCAGCGCCGCGCCCGGGTCGATCCGCCCATCATACAGCGCGCGCCCGATGATCGCGCCCTCGATCCCGGCACCCGCCTCGCGCAGCGCCACCAAATCCTCGACCCCCGCGACGCCGCCGCTTGCCACCACCGGCAGCGCCACCGCGCGCGCCAGCGCCGCCGTCGCCTCCACATTCACCCCGCCGAGCATCCCGTCCCGCGCGATGTCGGTGTAGATCACCGCCGCCGCGCCGCTGTCCTCGAAGCGGCGTGCCAGGTCGGTGGCGGACACGTCCGACGTCTCCGCCCAGCCTTCCGTCGCCACCATCCCGTCCCGCGCATCGATGCCCAGCGCGACCCGGCCGGGGAAGGCGCGGCAGGCGGCGCGCGCGAAATCCGGGTCCTTTACCGCGGCGCTGCCCAGGATGATCCGTGCCACGCCGGCATCCAGCCACGACTGCGCCACCGCCATGGTGCGGATGCCGCCGCCCAGCTGCACCCGCGCGCCGGGCACCGCGGCCAGGATGCCGCGCACCGCCTCGGCATTCGCAGGCTTGCCGGCGAAGGCGCCGTCCAGGTCCACCACATGCACCCAGGTGAAGCCGGCCTGCACGAAGGCGCGGGCCTGCGCCGCCGGGTCCTCGGCATAGACCGTCGCCTGGTCCATCTCGCCGCGCTTGAGGCGCACCACCTGGCCGCCCTTGAGGTCGATGGCGGGATACAGCGTCAGGGTCACGGGGCAGGGTCCGGGTCTGTGGAGTCGGCGCGCCGTTCCTAGAAGAAGCCGACGCCATCTGGAAGCGCCGCCACCGCGCCCCTGGGGTGGCAGGGGGCCGCCGGCGTGGCAGCATGGCGGCGTGACGACCACCGCCTTCCTTCCCGGCCTGCGCGAAGCCCTGGGCGCGCCGGGCATCGCCATGGCCGCGACCTTCCTGGCCTTCGGCGCCGCCGTGCAGGAGGCCGGGCTGTCGCCGGGCTGGGCGCTGCTGGCCTGCTGGGGCATCTACGGCATGCCGGGGCAGCTGGTGCTGGTGCAGGCGGCGGCAACCGGCTGGGCCGGCGGCGTCGGCATCGCGGTGTTGGGCGCGGTCGCGGTGAATGCGCGGTTCCTGCCGATGGCGGTGTCGATCACGCCGGTGCTGGCGGCGCGCAACCGCTGGCTGCTGCTGCCGGCGGTGCCATTCATAGCGGTCACGCCCTGGGCGGCGGCGATGCGCGCCCTGCCGGCCGTGGAACGGCCCGCCCGCGTGGCGTGGTTCCTCGGCTTCGGGCTGACCTCCTGGGTGGTGGCGGGGCTGGCTTCGCTGTCGGGCTTCTTCGTCGCCGGCGCGCTGGGGCAGGAGGCGCGGGCGGGGCTGCTCTTCGTCAATCCGCTGTATTACGCGCTGCTGCTAGCGGCGGATCTCGACCGGCCGGCGCCGCGGCGGGCCATCCTGTGCGGGGCGGCGGCGGCGTCGTTGGCGCTGGTGCTGCCGGCCTCCGTGGCGCTGCTCGCCGCCGGGCTGGCCGGCGGGACAGCGGCCTTCCTGCTGGGGCGGCGCCGTGGGGCCGGCTGACCTTGCCCTGGTGCTGACGGCGGCAAGCTGCCTGGCGCTTCGCCTGGCGGGGGTGTGGCTGGCGGGTGGGCTCACCACCGACCATCCGGTGATCGCCTGGGCGACAGCGGTGGCGCAGGCGACGCTTGCGGCCTTCGTGACCCTGGCCGTGGTCTCGCCGGCTGGCGCGCTGGCCGAGGTGCCGCTGGCAGCGCGGCTGGCGGGGCTGGGCGTCGGCGTCGCGGCCTGCCTGGCGCTGCGACGTCGCATGTTGCCGGCACTGCTGGCCGGGTTGGCGGCGATGCTGGCTGTGCGGGCGGCGATGTGACGCCGTGCTGTCAGGCCGCCACCACCCCGTGCTGGCGCAGGAAGCCCAGCAATTCCAGCAGCGGCAGGCCCAGGATGGCCGCGTGGTCGCCCTGCACCCGCGCGAACAGATGGATGCCCGGCCCTTCCAGCCGATAGGCGCCGACCGACCCCAGCACCGCCTCGCCTTCCAAGGCCAGGTAGTCATCCAGGAAGGCGTCGCTGAAATCGCGCATGGTCAGGCGCGGCACCGCGACATGCTGCCACGCGCGCCCGCCATTGCGGTGGCAGACGATGGCGGTCACCAGCTCGTGCTGCCGGCCGCGCAGGGCCTGGAGTTGCACCCGCGCCGCGGCCAGGCCGGGCGGCTTGTCGTACCAGCGGCCCTCGCAAACCAGCAGCTGGTCGCAGCCGATCACCAGCGCCTCGGGGTCGCGCCGGGCGATGCGCTCCGCCTTGGCATCGGCCAGCATCAGCGCGGCGTCCGCCGGCGGGATGCCCTCGGCCTGGGCGGATTCCTTGATGGTGGCCTCGTCCACCGCGGCGGGCAGGGCCTCGAAGCGCAGGCCGGCGCCTTCCAGCAGCCCCCGCCGCGCCGTCGATGCCGAGGCCAGGACCAGGCGCGGCGCTGCCGACTGGATCATGCCTGGCCGCCGCGGCGGCCCAGCACCTCGGCCGCCGGGTCACCGGGCGGGAGCGGCGCGGCGGCGTCCTTGCGCCGCGCGTGCCAGGCTTCCATCAGCTGCAGCACCGTCGCCGCGGTTTCCTCGATGCTGCGCCTGGTCACGTCGATGACCGGCCAGCCGCGCGCGGTGCACAGGCGGCGCGCGGCGACGATCTCGGCTTTCACCGCCTCGGGGTCGATGTAGTCGGTGGCATCCTGCCGCACGCCGCCGGCACCGATGATCTTCAGGCGGTGGCGGCGGATATCGATCAGCGCATTCACCTCGATATGCAGGCCGACCACGGGGCAGGGCGGGCTTTCCAGCGCGTCCGGCAGCGCCGCGCCCGGAACGATCGGCACATTGGCCGCCTTGATGCCGCGGTTGGCCAGGTAGAAGCAGGTCGGCGTCTTGCTGCTGCGCGAGACACCCACCAGCACCACGTCGGCATCGCGGATGCCCTGGGTGCCCTGGCCGTCATCATGGCTGAGGACGTAGTGCATGGCGTCGATGCGGCGGAAGTAGTCGGCGTCCATGACATGCTGCGCGGCCCGACGTTCCTTGGCGCGGGCACCGATCGCGCCTTGCAGCAGCTCCATCACGGGGTCGAGCGGCGAGAAACAGGGCAGGCCGAGCCGCCCGCAATGTTCTTCCAGGGCCAGGCGCAGGCTGGAATCGACCAGGGTGAACAGCACCGGACCAGGTTCGTGCTGCATGCCTTCCAGCACGCGGTCGAGCTGGAGGCGGGATCGCACCAGCGACCACCGGTGATGGATCACCTGGTGGTCGTCGAAGCGCGCCAGCGTGGCCCGCGCGATCGAGTTCAGCGTCTCCCCGGTCGAATCCGAGACGAGGTGGAGGTTGATCTGTCGGTGGATCATCATGGGGACAATAACGCGCTTCGCTGTGGATGGCGGGGATGGAATCATGAATCCGCTCCGGGGCGGTGGACATCCTGAATCCACGGTACTCCGGCGTCGGCGGGGGATAGGTCGGGGCCGGGGGCTGGGGATGCTGTGGATGAACGCCGCCGGGCGCCGCCCAGCCTGGGTTGCAGGGCCTTCGCCACGGTGGATGCAACGGTGGCCGGCGCCGGGACAGGATGCGTCCCCGTCATCCACACCCCCAACTGCTATCACACCCTTTCTTAAAACCTGATTCCTTGCGAAGGGTTGGTCATGGACAGTGAACGCCCGACGATCCCGGCCAAGCCCTTGCTCCGCGCCCTGGGCGGGGAGGCCGTATGGCCACCGCCCGCTTGGCTGATGCGCCAGGCTGGGCGCTATTTGCCCGAATACCGGGAGCTGCGCGCACAGGCGGGGGACTTCATCAGCCTCTGCACAACGCCGAAAATGGCCGCGGAGGTGACGCTCCAGCCGATCCGCCGCTATGGCATGGAAGCGGCGATCCTGTTCTCGGATATCCTGATGATCCCCTGGGCGCTCGGCCAGCCGCTGCGCTTCGCCGAGGGCGAGGGGCCGCTGCTGGAACCCCTGCGGACGGCCGAGGCGATCAACGCGCTCGACCCGTCGGTGGTGGTGGCACGCGCCGCACCGGTCTTCGAGACGGTGGCGCGGGTGCGCGAGGGCCTGGCGAACGAAGCGCCGCGCACGACGCTGATCGGCTTCGCCGGAGGCTGCTTCACGGTTGCGTGCTACATGCTGGAGGGCAAGGGCAGCAAGGAGTTCCCGGCGGCCCGCGGCCTAGCGTACCAGGACCCGGCCCTGTTCGGGCGACTGATCCGCACCCTGCAGGACGCCACGGTGGAATACCTGGTGGCGCAGGTCGAAGCGGGCGCCGAGGTGGTGATGATCTTCGACAGCTGGGCGGGCATGCTCTCGCCGGGGCAGTTCCGGCGCTGGGTGATCGAACCCACCGCGGCCATCACGCGCACGCTGCGGCGGCGCTGCCCGGGCGTGCCGATCATCGGCTTCCCGCGCCTGGCCGGGCCGCTTCTGGTGGACTACGCCGCGCGGGCCGGGGTGGATGCGACGGCGATCGATACCTCGATGGACCCGCGCTGGGCGGCGCAGGCCGTGCCGGCGACCATGGCGTTGCAGGGCAATCTCGACCCGCTGGCGCTGGTGGCGGGTGGCGCGTCGCTGGAGGCGGAGGCGCGGTCGATCCTGGCAGCGATGCGCGGGCGGCCGTACATCTTCAACCTGGGCCATGGGATTGTGCCGCAGACGCCGCCGGAGCATGTCACGCAACTGATGCGGATCCTGCGGTCGGCGTGAAGGCGGTCCGGGCCGGGCCAGTCACCGTGAAGGGGCGACCTGGCCGGGTCATCCCGGGTCGGCGAAGGGCGGCTTGAGCCAGGCTGCGTCCTTGAGCTTCGACTGAAGGAAGGCGGCATGCGCCGCGGTCTGGTCCATCGATGGCTGGATGGGTCGTGGGCTCCAGGCGATGGCTTCGCCGGGCTGGAGCGTCGTGGTGCCTCCGGCGCGCTGCGCGGCCAGTTCGAAGCCTGGCTGCTTGCCACCCATCAGTTCCAGGTAGACCTGCGCGAGCAGGTTGCAGTCCAGGATGGCGTTGTGGGCGGCGCGCATGGAGTTGTCGACGCCCAGGCGCCGGCACAGCGCGTCCAGGCTGTTCGGCATGCCGGGGTAGCGCTGCTTGGCGATGGCCAGGCTGTCGATCATGCGGCTGCGGTCGAGCGGCGGGGCGCCGCAGCGGCGCAGTTCGGCATCGAGGAAGCCGTAGTCGAAGGGCGCGTTGTGGGCGATGACCTGGGAATCGCCGAGGAAGGCGATGAGGTCGTCGATGATGGTCGCGAAGCGTGGCTTGCCGGCCAGGTCGGCGTTGGTGAAACCGTGGATTCGGGTGGCGTCGGCCGGGATGTCGCGTTCGGGGTCCACCAGCCGGTGGAAGCTGTTGCCTGTCGGCAGCAGGTTCACGAGTTCGACGGCCGCGACTTCGATCACGCGATCCCCATGCAGCGGATCGAGCCCCGTGGTCTCGGTATCAAGAATGATCTGACGCATGGTTGGAAGCTAGCAGGGTCGGCGCTTCGTTAGAATCCCGCGGTCAAGGGGCCCGTCGGCCCCTTGCGGGGTGCGGGGCGGAGCCCCTTACTTTTCCCACGATCCTGCGTATGGCTTTCTGCGCGAAATGCTTGCTGATCCCGGTCTGTACGACGTGATCCGCGCGTTTCCTCTTTTCAGCATCCGGCATCTGCCGCGCGTGAATGGCGGCGAAGCGTTCGGCCGTCATGCCGCGCCGGCGGAGCACGCGCGCGCGTTGCACTGCGGCCGGGGCGGAGACGACGATCACTTGGTCCACGCGCCGTTCTCCGCCGTTCTCGAACAGCAGGGGCACGTCGAGGACCACCAGGCGCTGCCCGGCGCGGCGGGCGCGGGCGAGGAAGCGATGCTCGGCGTCGCGCACCAGCGGCCAGACGATGGCTTCGAGACGCTTCAGCGCCGCGGGGTTGCCGAGCACGGCGCGGCGCAGCGCCTCGCGGTCCACGGCGCCGTCGCGCACGCTGCCGGGGAAGGCGGCGGCGATCGGCGCGACGGCGCGGCCGCCGCTCGCCTGGAGGCGGTGGACGGCAGCATCGGCATCGAAGACCGGCACGCGCAGGCGGCGCAGCGTGTTGGTGGCGGTGGACTTGCCCATGCCGATGCCGCCGGTCAGGCCGATGACGATCATCGCGCCGGGATATCCGCGGCGACCACGGCGCGCAGCGTGTCGTCCACGGTGGGGGCGGTGCCGAACCAAGCCTCGAAGCCCGGCCGGGCCTGGTGCAGCAGCATGCCGAGGCCATCCACCGCACGCAGTCCGCGTGCGCGTGCGGCGGCGAGAAGCGAGGTCTCCAGCGGCACATAGACGATATCGGCGACCACCGCGCCCGCCGGCAGGGGCGCGAGGTCGAGGTCGAGCGCGGGCTGCCCCTGCATGCCCAGCGAAGTGCTGTTCACCAACAGCGCGGCGTCGTGCAGGGGCGGCGCATCGGCTACCGCGATGGGGCCGCCGAGGTCGCGGGCCAGCGCCTCGGCGCGCGCGCGGGAGCGGTTGACCAGTGTGACGCGCGGGCAGCCTGCATCGACCAGCGTGGCGGCGACGGCGCGTGCGGCACCACCGGCGCCCAGAAGCACGGCCGGGCCATCGGCGGGCTGCCACCCTGGCGCGCTCGCGCGCACGCTTTCGACGAAGCCGTAGCCGTCGGTGTTGAACCCCTCGATGCGGCCGTCGCGGAAGACCAGGGTGTTCACGGCGCCGGCACGCTGCGCCGTGGCATCGACCGTGTCGCAGACCGCGAAGGCTGCCTGCTTGTGGGGAATGGTGACGTTGGCGCCGCGAAAGCCAAGGTCGGCCAGGGCGCGCACTGCGGCTTCGAAGCGGTCGGGATGCACCGGCAGCGGCAGATAGGCTCCGTCGATGCCGAGCCTGGCGAGCCAATGCCCATGCAGGCGCGGCGAGCGGGAATGCGAGACAGGCCAGCCGAGAACCCCGGCAAGGCGCGCGTGACCGGTGAGAAGGCGCATGGGCGCAGCAAGCCCGGATGCGCCGCGCCGTGCAAGATGCCGCGCGCGCTACTCCGCGGGCAGCGGGGCGGCGCGGCGCTGTTCGGTGAATTCCGGGGCGCGGGCCCAGAGCTCGGGCTTCAGCTCCTCCTCCCGGTCGGGGAAGGCGAAGGCGCAGACCAGTGTCACCATCGCGAAGCCGCCCAGCACCAGCATGGCGACGGCGAGCGACCCAGTCGCCTCGTGTAGGTAGGCGATCAGGGGCGAGGCGCCTGCCGCGCCCATGAATCCCACGGTGAAGCGGATGGAATACAGCTTCGCGCGCAGCGGCGGGGCGATGTAGCGCGCCGTCATGGTCTCGTTCACCGTGACCTGGCCGAAGACGCAGGCGGCGACGATGCCGGCCACCGGCAGCACCAGCCAGCCATCCAGGAAGGACAGCGCGAACAGCGCAGGCACCACGGCGATGCCCAAGGGCATGAAGACGCGCTTGAGCGTGGTGCGGTCGATGATGTTGCCCACGGTGAACTGCGTCAGCCCGCCGCAGAGCGTCGCCAGGAAGGCCAGCAGCCCGACCACCGGCAGCAGGTCCGGGCTATTGGCGAGGCGTTCCTGCATCAGCTTCGGCAGCAGCAGGGTGAAGGCGTTGAACACCAGGCCCGAGACGGCGGCGATCGACATCAGGATCAGCACGGCGCGGCGCACCACGCTGCGCGGGATCTCGGCGAAGGGGCGGGCGCCGCCGCCGGCCTTCACGGCGTCGAAATCCGGTTCGCGCATGTACAGCAGGCCGACCGCGAAGCAGGCCACGCCGGGGATGATGAAGGCCCAGCGCCAGCCGAGCGACGCAGCGACGAAGGCGGTGACGACGGGCGCGGTCGCCACGCCGATATTCCCGAACACGCCGTTGATGCCCATGGCGCGGCCGACGCGCTCGCCGGCGGCCTCGACCAGCACGGCGGTGCCGATCGGGTGGTAGATGGCGGCGAAGCAGCCCATCAGGCCGAGCGCCACGCCGATCGCCACGGGCCCATCCATGAAGCCCGCGACCGCCATGAAAAAGCCGGTGCCGAGGAAGAAGGCGGTCATCAGCGCCCGGCGTCCGACCCGGTCGGCCAGCCAACCCATCGGCAGCGCTCCCAGGCCGTAGGTGACGAACATGGCGGTGCCGAGGGCGAGGATCGGCCCGTAGTCGCCGCCGAAGGTCTCGCGGTCCTGGGTGACCATGGCGAGCACCGCGGTCGCCAGGATCAGCAGGCAGTAATGGGTGAAGGTGTGGGCGGCGTTGATGAACACCACCTGGCGCTGGGCCGCGGTCATGGCTTGTCCTCGATGCCGGGGCTATCGCCCGGGTGCTTCGGCACACTATGCTCGGCCGCATGGCGACGTCAGGCCAAATCCTGTCGCGAAACGGCCAGGCGCCGCGGCGCGACATCCCGCAGGACCGGGTGGACCGCCCCTTGGCCGCCTTCGCGCGCGACTGTGCCGAGGGCGAGGAGGTTACGCTGCACAGCAACAATCGCGGGCAATTGCTTAACCCAAGGAAGTGACTCGAAAGGTACTGGAGAGAGACTTCACGCAACGACGGTGGTAAATCTTCTACAGTTCACGAACATGCCGGCTACGGGCACCGATTGCGGTCCTCACCGCCGCTCACCCACTGCGCGGGATAGCCTTGACCCGGGGCCCAATTTGGATGCCGCTTACACTCTGTCACGAAGTTTCCAGAACAGTAATGACCTCCGAAGGCAAACATTCGACCATCATGTGAGCAGAATTCTGATAGCTGGCCAGATGGTATTGTCTGCTGTACTGTTATAGATGGCATGGCACTACCTGGATGACACTGAGCTCTATTAGTTATGGATACCCAAATAGCGGGAGGACCGTAGCTGGCACTATAGTCGGGATGCCGCCGGCATGTGGAAAAATAAACTCCATCGCAGACGGAATTCCCTATCTCGAATATCCGACCGCTAGCCCGACACTGTTCTGATGCGCCCGGCTGAGCCAACACTGGTGTCGCGGAAAACGCAAACAAGATAACAGCGTATTTGAGGAGGTTGCTCATTATCGTGTTTCTCCAATAGCTACTACAGAAATTATGTTATCGAAAAATTCTCAGGCAAGCAAAAGAAATTGTGGCTCAAGTCGCCGCACCAGGGATTGGCGTGAATAGCCAGCCCTCCGTGCAGGGCCTTCCGCCGAGGAGTACAGACTCGCTACGATCGGCCGCATGGAAACATCAGGCCAAATCCTGTCGCGAAACGGCCAGGCGCCGCGGCGCGACATCCCGCAGGACCGGGTGGACCGCCCCCTGGCCGCCTTCGCGCGCGACTACGCCGAGGGCGAGACGGTGCCGCGCCATAAGCACGACCGCGCACAGCTGCTGTACGCGACCGCCGGCATCATGCGCGTCACCACCGATGCCGAGCGCTTCACCGTGCCGCCGGCGCGCGCGCTGTGGATGCCGGCGGCGATGCCCCATGCGGTGGCCATGCCGCGCGGGCTGGCGATGCGTGCGCTGTTCCTGCGCGCCGACGCCGCGCAGGCAGGCCCGGCGCGCCCGGCGATCCTGTCGGTCCCGCCGCTGCTGCGCGAACTGATCCTGGCCGCCTGCGTCGAACCGCTGGAATGGGACGAGAAAGGTCGCGGCGGGCATTTGGCCGCGCTGATCCTGGAGGAGATCGCTCGCGCGCCGGCGCTGCCGCTGGGCGTCCCGCAGCCCCGCGATGCGCGGCTGCTGCGGCTGGCCTCGGCACTGGCCGCGCACCCCGACAGCACGCTGACGCTAGAGGATTGGGCCGTGCAGACCGGCGCCAGCCCGCGCACCCTGCGCCGGCTGTTCCATGCCGAGACCGGCATGGGCTTCGCGCGCTGGCGCCAGGCGCTGCGGCTGGCGGAAGCGGCGGCGCTGCTGGCCAGCGGCATGGCGCCCGCCAAGGCCGCGGCGGCGGTGGGCTATGCCAGCGCGCCAGCCTTCGGTGCGGCGTACCGCGCGGCCTTCGGCAGCACGCCCGGCGCGGTTCAGCCCGCGACATGATAGGGCGCGGCTTACGCCGCGACGGTGGCGGTGGCCCAGAGCGCGTAGCTCTCGTCCCGCACCACCCGCACGGAATCGAAGCGCGCGGCGACCAGCGCCGCTTCCAGGGACCGTGCGGTGAAGCCCGTGCGATGCGCCATGAAGGGATTGCCCTGCGCGATCGCCGCGCCATGGCCGTAGAGCATGTCGAGCGGCGCGATCGGCCCGGCGGGAGAGACATAGGCCGCTTCCGTCAGCCGGTCCTGCGCCACCAGCTCCGCCACCCGTTGCAGGTCGGGCAGGGTGATGAGCGCGAAGCCGCCGGGGCGCAGCACGCGCCGGAATTCGCGCAGCGCCAGCGGCACCTCGTGCGCGAACAGGTGTTCGAGGTTGTGCGCCGACCACACCGCATCGAAGGACGCCGTGGCGACGGCGGCCATGTCGGTGATGGACCCCAGGATGTCGGGTGCAACGCCAGGGTCGATGTCGAGCCGCACCTCGTGCCATTCGCCAGGCGCGAAGAAGGCGGGCGGCAGCTTGCGCGGGTCTGCGGGTCCGCAGCCGACATGGAGTAGGCTGCGGAGCGTGGCGGGTGCTTCGGCGGTTAGGGTCATGGCGGGGCCTTTCCGGGTCAGGCGGCGCGCGGCAGCGGCGATTGCAACCCGGCCAGGTATCCCGCGGCCAGTTCGGTACCGTGGCGGCGGTCGTGCTCCGCCACCAGGCGGAAGGCGATGTCGTAGCCCGCATAGGCATCGTGCAGGATCGCCGCCATCGCCAGCAGCTGGCGGTCGCCCAGCGCATCGAGCCGGGTGAAGTCGCGGATGAACACCGCATCCGCCCACACCAGCTGGCCGAGGCCGGCATAGGGGTCTGCATTGACCATCATCGGCTGCACGGCGCGGCTGACGGTGGGGAAGAAGCGGTGCAGCACGAAGCCGCGTTCGCGCAGGAAGATGTCCATGTCGCTGAACAGCGGCTGGCCGTTGTAGAGCGGCAGGAACTCGACCTCGGCCTGGATCACCACGGCGTCGCGCAGGCGAGCCTCGGCATGGCGCAGCACCATCAGTTCGGCGCCCTGGATGTCGAGCTTCAGAAGGTCGGCGCCGGCGGTCTCGGGCAGGTCGTCCAGGCGCACCGTGTCCACCGCTTCGGTTGCCACCACGCGGCCCCACTCCGGGAAGCCATGGAACAGCGCCAGCACGGCGGGGTCGGGATCCAGCAGGGATGTCATGCCCGGCGCCTGGCAGATGTGCAGCGTGTGGCGCTGCCCGTCGCCGATGGCATGCGGGAAGTAGCGTTCATGCGGGCCGCGGCGGCGGTCCAGTTCGGCCAGCGCGGCGCGGTTCGGTTCGAAGCCCACGACCTCGGCATCGCCGGCGCGCAGCATCGCGGCATAGGGCGGGTCGGCATCGATCGGGTTGGCGCCGATGTCGATGACCTTGATGCGCGGCGCCGCGCCCCCGGTCAGGGTGGCGAAGGATGAAAGCGACATGGCGGCTGCCTCCTGCAGCGGCACGCATGCTGCACGGCGGGTGTTTCCGAAGAGTTCACGCGCATCCTTCGGCTTGCTGCGCCCGCGAAGGGGCGTATTGGTCCCGGGCTGCCCCGAACGGATACCGCATGCCCGCCTGGCTTCCCCTGCTGCTCGGCTTCCTCACCGCGATCGGTCCGGTCTCGACCGACATGTACCTGCCGGCCTTCCCGGCGATCGAGGCGGAACTCGGCACCGCGCGCGGCAGTGTCGAGGTCACGCTGGCGGCGTGGTTCCTGGGGCTGGCGGTGGGGCAGCTGGTGCAGGGGAGTCTCGCGGACCGGCTCGGGCGGCGGCGGCCGCTCATCATCGGCACGGCGGTCTATACCGTGGCGTCGGTCGGCTGCGCGCTGGCGGGGGATATGACCACGCTGTCCGCCTGGCGCTGCGTGGCGGCCTTCGGCGGCGCGGCCAGCGCGGTGATCCCGCGCGCCATGGTGCGCGACCTGGCCGAGGGCCTGGCCGCCGCGAAGCTGATGTCACGGCTGATGCTGGTGATGGGCGCGGCGCCGATCCTGGCCCCGACGCTGGGCGGCCTGCTGCTGGAAGCCGGCGGCTGGCGGGCGATCTTCTGGGTCTGCGCGGCGTATGGCGGGCTGTCCTGCCTGCTCGCCTGGCGCTTCCTGCCCGAGACGCTGCCGCCGGAACGCCGCATCCGCCGCTCCCCGATCCGGCTGCTGACGGATTTCGTGCAGATCGGGCGCGAGCGCGGCTTCATCACCCACGCGCTGATGGGCGCGGCGACGATGTTCGCGGTCTTCGCCTACATCAGCGGCGCGCCGGCGGTCTATATCGACCAGTTCGGCCTGTCGGCCAGGCAGTTCGGCCTGGTCTTCGGCATCAGCGCGACCGGATTCATCGCGGCGTCGCAGGTGAACCCGACCTTGCTGCGGCGATTCGGCGCGCGGCGCGTTCCGGCGCTGGCGCTGCGGGTCTGCGCGTTGGCCGTGGCGGTGCTGGTGGTGGCCGCCTGGACCGGGCTGGGCGGGCTGATGGGCGTGATCGCGCCGGCGATGGCGGCGCTGGCCTGCACCGGCCTGGTCTTCCCGAACGCGGCGGTGGGGGCGCTGGCGCGCCATCCAGGGCGGGCTGGGAGTGCCTCGGCGCTGCTGGGCACCTTGCAGTTCTCCTGTGCGGCGGCCGGGAGCGCGCTGGTCGGCGCGCTGGCCGATGGCACGGCGCGGCCAATGGCCGGGCTGATGCTGGCGGGGGCGATCGCCGCGCTGGTGGCGGAGCGGCTGCGCCCGCCGTCGTGACGCGCAGGGCGATGCCGGGCGGCGTGGCGGTCTACGGCACGCCGCGATGGTCCTCGACCGGCACCACCATACGCTGCGGCGCCAGCAGGTCGAGCCCGCCATCCGCCGCCGGCGCAAGCCCATGGATCCAGACATGCGCCTCGGCCCGGTCCGGCGCGCCCATCACCACCGACGGCGCGGAGGCGATCCGCAGCGCGCCACTGCGCCCCATCCAGTCGTAGTGCCGGTGGCCATGCAGCACCATCACGCGCGATGCGACGCGCCGCAGCCGCCCGAGCACCCAATGGCCGTTGACCAGCGCGGTGCCGATGCGTTCGGCCAGCGCCGCACCCGGGCGGGGGTATTCCATCAGGTGGTGATGCAGCCCGACCAGCCAGCGCGCGGCTGGGTACTGCGCCATCGCGGCCTCCGCCGCGCGCATCTGGTCGATGCCGACCAGGCCGAGCGCATTGGTGAAGGAGAAATGCGTCTCCGCATTCGAATCCAGCAGGATGACGCCGAGGCCATCCGGCGTGGCTGGCGGCACCACCATCGGCCAGGCCAGGTTCCAGACCTCGCGCGCGGCCAACCCGGCGCGGATGCCCCCGGCATCCATGAAGCGCGCCAGCGCCGCGCCGCGGCCGTCCTGCGCCAGCCAGTCGTTCAGCAACGGGCCCATGCGCCGTGCCTGCCGGTCCATGACATGCACGCGGTCGCCCTGCAGCCGGGCGGTGGCGGCCAGCATCCGCAGCCGGCGCAGCGACCCGCCTGGCGCGATGGGCAGTTCCAGCCGCGCCGGATTGGCGCGGTCCACGATATTGACGTCGTGGTTGCCGGGCAGCACCAGCATGCGCTCGCGCAGCGCCGGGTGGCGCGCGGCGATCTCCTCGAAGGCGATGTATTCGGCGTTGCGCCCGGCATCCGTCACGTCGCCGGTCACCAGCACCCAATCCAGCCGTGCGCGCGCGTCCTCGGCCTCCAGCGCGGCCAGCGCGGCATCGACGCGGGCATTGCCGCGCGGCCCGTCGCGGCCGCATTCCAGCCGGAAGCCGTAGGGGTCGCCAACCACGTGGATGTCCGACAGGTGCGCCACGCGCCAGGCAGGCGTGGCAGGGGCGATGACATCGTCGATCTCCTGCGGGGAGCCGGCCAGCGCCTCGGCCACCGACCAGGCGGGCGCGCCGATCATCAGGTAAACCGCGACTGCCCAGATGCCGTTGTTCAGCGAGTCCCCGGCCGCGCGCAGCAGGCCGGCGGGGGAAAAATCCTCGACGATCACACTGGGCAGCGGCCCGGCCGCCAGCGCCACCAGCGCCGCACCCAGCGCGAGCACGCCGCCCGCGACCAGCCCCGCGACGCGCCGCGCCGCGGCGAAGTCGCGTGTCGGCGCCACCTTCTCCAGCACCAGCCCGACCAGCTCGCGCACCGCCATGTATAGCGGCTGCACCAGCGCGGCGTTGAGCGCCCAGAAATTGCGTTCGAACGCGCGCAGCACGCGCCGGCCCCAGCGCCACAGGATGGCGGCCGCGATGGCCAGGACCATCGCCACCGTCGCCCAGCGCGCGGCATCGGAAACCCGCAGCCAGACCTGGTCGGCGAACCACACCGCCACCTTGGGCGCGGCGCCGATCAGCACCGCCGGCGCCACCAGCAGCAGCAATGCCGCCAGGACAAGCTTCGGCAGGCTGATCTCGAGCAGGATGTGCGAGGCATGGCCCAGCAGCGAATGGCGCGAGGTGCTCGAGGCATCGTCCTCGAGATCCCCGTCGCGCGGGTCGGCGAAGGCCATTGGCATCGATCCGTTAAGGGCGGCGTGGCACACTAGCCCGCGATTGCCGATTGGGGCCAGGAACGTGCCGACAGAAGCCTACGTCTACATCGCGGTTCGCAGCGCGGCTGTGCTGCTGGCATTGGCCGCCCTGGCACTCGGCATCCTGCGCGCTGTGGGCACCCGCGGCGACATGATGCGACGCCTGCTGCGCCTGGTCGGGTTGCTGGTACTCCTCGCCATTGCCTGGTTGGCGTTCCGCGACGTGCTGGCTACGTTCGACCGCGGCGCGGCGCCGGCCACCACGGCGGATGGCTGGAGCTGGCTCGTCATCGACATGCTGGTGCCGGTGTTCTTCCTGCTGCTGATCGAAGGCTGGCGGCGACGCGATGCGCTGGAGGCGCAGCTGGCCGCGCAATCGGAGACCGACCCGCTGACCGGCCTGCCCAATCGCCGGGGCTTCGCCGCGCGGTCGGATGCGGCGCTCAGCGCGGCGCGGCGGCGGGGCGCGCCCTGTGCCGTGGTGGCCCTCGACCTCGACCGCTTCAAATCCATCAATGACGGGCACGGCCATGCTGCCGGGGATGTGGTGCTGCGCGGCGTGGGCGCGGCCATCCGCGCCTCGGTGCGCGGCGGCGACGTGTCCGGGCGGATGGGCGGGGAGGAATTCGCCCTGTTGTTGCCCGGCGACAGCATTGCCGATGCCGTGTCCGTCGCGGAACGCCTGCGTGCCTTGATACGCGCCAGCGTGCCGCATCCGGCCGGGGGCGATGCCGCGGTGACGCTCAGCGTCGGCGTGGCGACGGTGGGCGCGGGCAGCCCGGAGGAAGCGCTGGACGCGGCCCTGGCCGCGGCCGACCGGGCGCTCTATGACGCCAAGCAGCAGGGGCGCGACCGGGTGCTGGTCGCCGCCTGATCCCGGCCCCGGCCGGGGCTGGAACGGAACCTGCTAGGCGTATTGCCGCCCGGCGGCCGGGCGCGGCGCCGTGGATGGAGCAGGGCACATTTCTTTCCTCGGACAGCACCGCGGCTGGGGCCGATGACCGCGCCACGCATCCTGCGCCTGCTGCTGGGCGGGGCGATCGGCGGGCTGGGCGGGGCGGGCTTCGCGGTCCTGGAGCTGCCGCTGCCCTGGCTGATCGGCTCCCTGGTGGCGGTGGCGGCGGCGCGGCTGCTGGGCGCGCCGATCGAGGCCGACCCGAGGATCCGCAACGGCTTCCTCGGCATCATCGGGATTGCGCTGGGGGCGTATTTCACGCCGGCCACGGCGGCGGTGCTGGTGTCGCAGGCGGGGCTGTTGCTGCTGGCGGCGGCCATCACGCTGGCGATCGGCGCGGCGCTGGCGCCGGCGCTGGCCAGGCGCGGCAAGGTGGACATGGCGACGGCGTGGTTCGCCTCGATCCCGGGCGGCGTGGCGGACATGGCGATGCTGGCGGAATCCTATGGCGGGCGGCCGTCGCATGTGGCGCTGGCGCAGCTGCTGCGCGTGTGTTCGGTGGTGGTGCTGGTGCCCAACCTGTTCGCGCTGGCGGGGCTGCGGGGGGATGTGCCGCAGGCCTCGGCGGTGCTGGCCTTCCTTCCCGGGATCCTGTTTCTGCAGGTGCTGGGCGGGCTGGCGGCAGGCTGGACGCTGGTGCGGGTCGGCGTGCGGGCGGGCTGGATGCTCGGGCCGCTGGCGGTGACGGCGGCGCTGACGGCATCGGGCTTCGTGCTGTCAGGGGTGCCGGCGTGGCTCACGGCGCTGGCGCAGGTGATCCTGGGGGCCAGCCTGGGCGCGGCCTTCGGGCGCGAGACGATCCGCCCGCTGCGCCGCTTCCTGCCGCATGCCGTGATGCAGGTGGCGCTTTTGATGGCGGCCTGCGCGGTGGCGGGCGCGGCGCTGGCCTGGCTGTTCGGCGCGCCGATGGGGGCCATGCTGCTGGGCACCGCGCCGGGCGGCGTGGCGGAAATGAGCCTGACCGGCAAGGTGCTGGGGATGGATGTGGCGCTGATCGTGACGCTGCACGTCACGCGCATCTTCCTGGTGACGGTGCTGACGCCGCCGGCCTTCCGGCTGCTGCATGGGCGGTGACACGCGGGCGGGGAGTTTCCGGTAGCCTTTTCCCGCGATCCGCGCCATACGCCCCCCTGGAAGCGACCGGCCCGATGCCGGGGCGCGCCAACCGCCGCGACCGCGGCGGGCTGACAGTGCTGCCGCGGGACCCCTGACCGGCCCGGCCCGGCGCCTCCGGCCACATGGGCGGCCGTCCCGTCGCGCACCCCGCGATGGGCCCACCCCATGCCGCCCGAGACGCCGACCTTCCGGTCCTGGGTGTCCGGCCCTGTCCTGCCCTCCGTGTCGCTCCCGGGGCCATGCCTGGCCCCATCCGCCGTGCCGCCGCCCGCGCAAGGACGGGCGGGCATGGTCCGCAAGGCGCATCCGGCGCCTTGCGACGAGAGGACGACCGATGTTCGACAAGTACTTCCGCAAGGAAATCGCCTGGGGCGACAAGACCCTGGTGCTGGAAACCGGCAAGATCGCCCGCCAGGCCGATGGCGCCGTGCTGGCGCGGCTGGGCGACACCATCGTGCTGTGCACCGCCGTCGGCGCGCGCAGCGTGAAGCCGGGGCAGGATTTCTTCCCGCTGACGGTCAACTACCAGGAGAAGGCCTTCGCGGCCGGCAAGATCCCCGGCGGCTTCTTCAAGCGTGAAGGCCGTCCGTCCGAATTCGAGACGCTGACCTCCCGCCTGATCGACCGCCCGATCCGCCCGCTGTTCCCGGACGGGTTCCGCAACGAGGTCCAGGTGGTCGCGACCGTGCTGTCGCATGACCTGGAGAACGAGGCCGACATCGTCGCCATGGTCGGCTGCTCCGCGGCGCTGACGCTGTCGGGCATTCCCTTCTTCGGGCCGATCGCCGGTGCGCGCGTGGGCTACATCGCCGGCCAGTACGTGCTGAACCCGACCGCCGACCAGCGCAAGGAGAGCGTGCTCGACCTGGTGCTCGCCGGCACGGCCGAGGGCGTGCTGATGGTGGAATCCGAAGCGTCCGAGCTGACCGAGGACGTGATGCTCGGCGCCGTCGAATTCGGCCACAAGTCCTTCCAGCCGGTGATCCAGGCGATCATCGACCTGGCCGAGGTCGCGGCCAAGGAGCCCTGGGCGGTGCCCGAGGAATCCGACGCCACCAAGGCGCTGAAGAAGCGCATCGCGGAACTGGGCCGCGCCGACATGGCGGTGGCCTATACCGAGACGCAGAAGCTGGTCCGCCAGGACAAGGTCGGCGCGGTGAAGAAGGCCGTGGCCGCCGCGCTGGAGGCCGAGGGCGCCGACGTCGCCGCCGCCAAGGGCCTGCTGAAGGCGCTCGAGGCCGACGTCGTCCGCAACAACATCCTCGACACCGGCAAGCGCATCGACGGGCGTGATACCCGCACCGTGCGCCCGATCGTGGCCGAGGTGGGCGTGCTGCCGCGCGCGCATGGTTCATCGCTGTTCACGCGTGGCGAGACGCAGGCGCTGTGCGTCGCGACCCTCGGCACCGGGCAGGATGAGCAGATCATCGACGCGCTGCCGGGCGAATACCGCGAAGACTTCATGCTGCACTACAACTTCCCCCCCTATTCGGTGGGCGAGACGGGCCGCATGGGCTCCCCGGGCCGGCGCGAAGTGGGCCATGGCAAGCTGGCCTGGCGCGCCATCCATCCGCTGCTGCCGGAAAAGGCGAAGTTCCCCTACACCATCCGCGTGGTGTCGGAGATCACGGAGTCCAACGGGTCGTCGTCGATGGCGACGGTCTGCGGCACCTCGCTGTCCATGATGGATGCCGGCGTGCCGCTGAAGCGCCCCTGCGCGGGCATCGCGATGGGCCTGATCAAGGAAGACCGCGGCTTCGCCGTGCTGTCGGACATCCTGGGCGACGAGGATCACCTCGGCGACATGGACTTCAAGGTGGCCGGCACGGATGTGGGCATCACCAGCCTGCAGATGGACATCAAGATCACGTCCATCACCTTCGAGATCATGAAGATCGCGCTCGACCAGGCGCGCGACGGCCGCCTGCACATCCTGGGCGAGATGTCGAAGGGCCTGTCGGGCAACCGCAGCGACGTGGCGGCGACCGCCCCGCGCATCACGGTCATCAACGTGCCCAAGGACAAGATCCGCGACGTGATCGGCTCCGGCGGCAAGGTGATCCGCGAGATCACCGAGCAGACCGGCACCAAGGTCGACATCGAGGATGACGGCACGATCAAGGTCGCGGCGACCAGTGTCGAGGCCGCGCAGCGCGCCATCGACTGGATCCGCGGCATCGTGGCCGAGCCGGAAGTGGGCGTCATCTACAACGGCAAGGTCGTGAAGACGGCCGAGTTCGGCGCCTTCGTGAACTTCCTCGGCGCCAAGGACGGGCTCGTGCACATCAGCGAGCTGTCGCAGGAGCGGGTGAACAAGACCTCCGACATCGTCAAGGAAGGCGACCAGGTGAAGGTCAAGGTCATGGGCTTCGACGACCGCGGCAAGGTGAAGCTGTCCATGCGCGTGGTCGACCAGGCGACGGGTGCGGACATCTCCGACCAGGTCGGCGCCAAGCGTCCGCGCGACGAAGGCGAGCGTGGCGGCGAGCGTCGCGACCGTGGGGGCCCGCGCCGCGGCGGCGAAGCGGCGGATTGATCCACAACACGCGCGCAGCCGGGGCCCCTGTCAGGGACCCCGGCGCATGCCATATTGCTGTCACGATGATCCGGGGGAGCGCCTTTCGTTGAAGGCCATCAATGCTATCCGCATGGGCGGCGTGGACGTCCTGCCGCTGGTTGAAGGCGGCAAAGGCGTTGCCGTGTCCAATGGCGCGTCCAGCGGGGCCTGGGCGGCCGCTGGCGGTGCCGGCACCTTCTCCGCGGTCAATGCCGATTCCTATGATGCGGACGGCCAGCCGATTCCGCAGGTCTATCACGGCAAGACGCGCCGCGACCGGCACGAGGAACTGGTCCGCTACGCGATCGACGGTGCCGTCGCGCAGGCCAAGCGCGCGCACGACATGGCCGGCGGCAAGGGCCGCATCCACGCCAATATCCTGTGGGAGATGGGCGGGGCGGAACGGGTCGCGCGCGGCATGCTGGAAGGGGCCAAGGGCCTGGTGCACGGCATCACCTGCGGTGCGGGCATGCCCTATCGCCTGGCCGATATCGCGCGGGACTACGGGGTGCACTACTACCCCATCGTCTCCTCGGCGCGCGCCTTCAACGCGCTGTGGAAGCGCGCCTATTCGAAGACACGCGAATGGCTCGGCGGCGTGGTCTACGAAGACCCCTGGCTGGCCGGCGGCCATAACGGGTTGTCGAACAGCGAGGACCCGAAGGTCCCCGAGGCGCCCTATGCCCGCGTGCTGAAGCTGCGCCAGCAGATGCGCGAATTCGGCCTGGACGACACGCCCATCATCATGGCCGGCGGCGTCTGGTGGCTGGAGGAATGGGAAGACTGGATCGACAATCCCGAGCTCGGCCCGGTGGCGTTCCAGTTCGGCACGCGCCCGTTGCTGACGCAGGAAAGCCCGATCCCGGATGCCTGGAAGCAGCGCCTGCTGACGCTGAAGGCCGGCGATGTGCTGCTGCAGCCCTTCTCGCCCACGGGCTTCTATTCCTCGGCGGTCCGCAATCCGTTCCTCCAGGAATTGGAGGATCGCAACGAACGCCAGGTGGCCTTCACCAGCGAGCCGATTGGCGACCACATGTCCGAATACGGCGTGGGGCCGCGCAAGCGGATCGTCTACCTGGCGCCGCACGACCTCGCACGGGTGTCGCACTGGGAATCCGAGGGCTTCACCGAGGCCATGCGGACGCCTGACAACACGCTCATCTTCGTGACGCCCGACAAGGCGCAGGAGATCGTGAAGGACCAGGTGGACTGCATGGGCTGCCTGTCCCATTGCCGCTTCAGCAACTGGGCGCAGACCGAACCGGATTATTCCACCGGCAAGAAGGCGGACCCGCGCAGCTTCTGCATCCAGAAGACCTTGCAGGACGTGGCGCATGACCGCGGCATGGAGAACAACCTGATGTTCGCCGGCCACAATGCGTATCGCTTCGGTCAGGACCCGTTCTATTCGAACGGCTTCGTGCCCAGCGTGAAGCAGCTGGTCGAGCGCATCCAGACCGGTCGCTGAACAAGAAGGACGGGGGAGGAACACCTCCCCCGAATCCCCCACCGTTTTTTGTCCTGGGGCCAAGTTCCAAAAAAAGGAGGGGGCTCGGGGGAGTTCTCTCCCCCGACCTTACTTCGCCGGCAGGAACCCCACGATCTCCCGCGCCCGCGCGCAGATGGGTTCGGCAATGGCCCGCGCGCGTTCCGCGCCGACATGCAGCGCCGCATCCAGCGCGCCCGGATCGTCCAGCAGTCGCTTCATCTCGGTGGCGATCGGGCTCAGATGCGCCACCAGCGCATCCGCCAGCGTGCCCTTGAAGGCCCCGAAGCCCTGCCCGCCGTGTTCGCGCAGCACGTTCTCCGGCAGCGTGCCGCTGATGGCGGCCAGGATGCCGACCAGGTTGCGCGCCTCCGGCCGGTTCTCGAGCCCCGCCATGTGGTCCGGCAGCGGTTCGGCATCGGTCTTGGCGCGGCGGATCTTCATGGCGATGGTGTCGGCGTCGTCGGTCAGGTTGATGCGCGACTGGTCCGACGGGTCCGACTTCGACATCTTCTTCGTCCCGTCCCGCAGCGACATCACGCGCGCCGCGACGCCCTGGATCAGCGGTTCGATGGTCGGGAAGAACTCCACGCCGTAGTCGTGGTTGAACTTCTGCGCGATGTCGTTGGCCAGTTCCAGGTGCTGCTTCTGGTCGTCGCCGACCGGCACCTTGGTGGCGTGGTAGGTCAGGATGTCGGCCGCCATCAGGTTCGGATAGACATACAGCCCGGCGCTCGACGCCTCCTGGTTCTTGCCGGCCTTGTCCTTGAACTGCGTCATGCGGTTCAGCCAGCCCAGCCGCGCCACGCAGTTGAAGATCCACGCCAGCTCGGCATGCGCGCGCACATGGGACTGCACGAACAGGATGCAGCGCTGGGGGTCCAGTCCGCAGGCGATCAGCGCGGCGGCCATCTCGCGCGTCTGGCGCGTGAGTTCAGCGGGGTCCTGCCAGACCGTGATGGCGTGCAAATCCACCACGCAATAGATCGCCTCGGCCTGGTCCTGCAGCGGCACCCAGTTGCGGATGGCGCCGAGGTAGTTGCCGAGGGTGGGCACGCCCGAGGGCTGGATGCCGGAGAAGACACGGGTCATGGCTGGCCTTGGCTGAGCGGAAGCGTCGCGTCCTTTTCGCTCAGCCCCGCGCGCCGTCAAGCGCCTTGCGTCGCCTCCGCCAGCGCGCGCAGGTGGCCAGGCGGCAGGTTCACCTCGATGAAGGACGCGCTGCCGCTGATGCGAAGCCGGATGGGCGTTCCTGCCGCCGCCGCGTCGCGCAGCATGCGGCTGTCGAAGGTCAGGATCAGTGTCTCGACGAACTGGCAGCCACCAGCGCCCTCGCATCGCCTCTCGCGAGACGCGACCTGCACCGCGACGGGCTCGCCCTGACGCGTCGCGGCGCGGGTGAAGTCGCCGAAGCGGCGAGCATTGCTGACCACCACCAGCGCGCGATAGGCGATCGCGCCGCCCTGGCGCGGGCGCTCGGCGCCCAGGCTGGTGACGATCATCGGCGGCGAGGTGACGGAGCCGGTCTGCAGCCGCGGCGACACGGTGTAGAAGACCGCCGGGCTGGCCGGGTTGTCCTGCAGCTGGACCGAGGCAGGCCGGGCGGCAGCGGCACCGCGCCCGAGCGCGCGGGCGTCGAGCGTCGCATCGGGCGGCAACGCGCGGATTGCCGCGGCACCCGGCGGGGCCGGTGCGGCGCAACCGGCGACGACGGCCAGCATGGCAAGGACGGCAAGGCGGCGCAGCGGCGCGGATGCGGTCACGGTCGGCGTATCCCCTGGTCTGCGCGCATCGCCTGGCATGTCAGGCAGCACCGCGTGGCGGCGTCCTGGATTGGCGGCGGCTGATCGGGACGGCAGCGTGAATCCCGCGCCGCGACCGGCGCGTCAAGGCGTGGCGAGGGTGAAGGCGATGCGCGAACCGTTCGACGACGTTCCCCCCTGGGTGGCCGCGGTGGCCTGGCGCCTGGACTTCTTCGCCCGCGGCCGGCCCGATGCGCGGCGGCGTCGGCGCGCCCTGCGGCAAGCCTTGCGCGCGCTGTGTCCGCGCCTCGCGGCGCCCGGTGGCGAGGCGGCGGCGCTGGTGGAATTCTGCGCCGCCGCGCTGGTGCTGGCGCAAGCGGGCGTCGCGGCGCGTCCGGACCTGCACGCCGCGCAGCCGGCCCTCAGGCGGCTCTGTGCCCTGGCGCGTACTGCGCTTGCCACCGACAAGGACGACCGCCCGCTGCTCGCGGCGGCAGAGGGCACCCTGCCCTGGCCCATCGCCGCGCTGCCCGGCCGCGTGGTCTTCCTCGCCAACATGGCGGAGCACATGCCCGCCGAGGCGCCCGCCGCCGCCGCCATGCTGGTCAACGACCTCGCGACGCTGGGGCACGACCTGCCGCGCCTGGCGCTGGAGGCCGCGGCCGGTCAGCCGCGGTCGTTGCGTGCCCGCCAGGCGGCGATGGCCTCCAGCGCCTCGGCCGCGTCGATCACGTCGGCGTAGCGGCGTTCGACATCCGCCAGGTTCTGGTCATGCGCCACCTGGTCGTGGTCCCCCACGCAATCGCGCGCCACCATCACCCGGAAACCCAGCGAGAAGGCGTCGATCACGCTGGCGCGCACGCAGCCCGACGTGATGCACCCCGCCACGATCACGGTGTCCACCCGTTCGCGCGTCAGGATGGCGGCCGCGGGGGTGGCGAAGAAGATCGACGGCGCGGATTTCATCAGCACCACATCCGGCTTGGCGGCGGCGATGCGCGGGTCGAGCTCGACCGACGGCGTGCCGGCCAGAAGGTCGAAGACCGGCGCGATCTTCCAATGCGGCGCGGCGCGCGGGCTGTCGTAGCCGTTGACGCAGGCGACCACCGGCAGCCCGGCCTCGCGCGCCGCGCGGATCAGCGGGACGGTGGCCTCGACGGCCGCATCGACCATCGGCGCGCCGCCCATCGGGAAGGCGGGTTCGGTGAAGCCGCGCTGAAAATCGACCACCACCAGGGCGGGCTTCGCGCCGAAGCCCATGCGGCGGGTGCCGTAGCCGCGCGCGGCGTAGATGTCGGTCATGCGGGAGCCTCCGAAATGCTGCGTCGCGGTGCAATCGCCGCGCCAGGGGGCGGAAACCGACATGCAGCGCGGCGAACCCATGCCATCTGCACCGAACCGGGGCGCGGCGCGTCAGGCCGGCATCGGGCGCGTGCCGAAGATCGCGCTGCCCACGCGCACCAGCGTCGCGCCCTCGGTGATCGCGGCTTCGAAATCCGCGCTCATGCCCATCGAGACCTCGCGCAGCCCGTGCTTCGCCGCGAGGTTCGCCAGGTAGGCGAAATGCGGGCGCGGGTCGTCCTCGGCGGGCGGGATGCACATCAGGCCGGTCACGGGCAGGCCGTATTCCTCGCGCGCGGCGCGGATGAAGGCGTCGGCCTCGGCGCGCGCCACGCCGGATTTCTGGGGTTCCGCGCCGGTATTCACCTGCACCAGGCAATCGGGGCGGCGGACTTCCTTCGCCATGGCCTCGGCGATGGCGGCGGCGAGCTTCGGGCGGTCGATGGTCTCGATCACATCCGCCACGCGCACGGCGTCGCGCGCCTTGTTGGTCTGCAGCCCGCCGATGATGTGCAGCCGCATCGCCGGGTGCGCGGCGCGCAGGGCGGGGAATTTCTCCGCTGCTTCCTGTACGCGGTTCTCGCCGAACACCGCCTGGCTGGCGGCCAGCGCGTCCAGCACTGCCTGTTGCGGATGGGTCTTGGAGACCGCGACCAGCGTGACGCTGTCGGCGGGGCGGTTGGCGCGGGCGCAGGCCTCGGCGATCCTGGCGCGAATGAGGGCGAGGGTGGCGGCGATGTCGGTCATGGCAGGGGCAAGCTAGTGCATCTGGCGCGGCTGCAAAGGGCGCGGCGGCCGGGCGGGGTGCCGCGGCTGTGGCTGTTCTCCGACCCCGTGCGCCTGCCGGACCCGCTGGCGGCGGCGGCGCGGCTGCCACGCGGCGCGGGGGTGGTGGCGCGCGGGCTGGATGCGGGGGTGCTGGCGGCACTGGCGCGGCTGGCGCGGCGGCGCGGGTTGGCGCTGGTGGTGGCCGGCGACGGGCGCGCCGGGCTGGCGGCGCATGGCGGGCTGCACCTGCCGGAGCGCCGGGCCTCGCGCCACCTGATGCCGCTGCTGCTGGCACGTCGCGCGGGGGCGCCGGGCGCGCTGCTGACCCTGGCGTCGCATGGCGGGGCGGCGGCGGCGGCGCGCGCAGGTCGTCTGCGGCCGGACCTGGTGTTCCTGTCGCCCGCCTTCCCCACCGCCAGCCACCCTGGCGCGCCGGCGCTGGGGCCGCTGCGCTGGGCGCTCGCGGCCCGGCGGCTGGGGCGGATAGCGGTGGCGGCGCTGGGGGGCGTCGCGCCCGGAACGATCCGGCGGCTGCCACGGGGCGTGGCGGCGCTGGGCGCGATCGGCGGGCTGCTGCCACAGGCTGTGGCCCGCCTGCCACAGTGTCTCAGGTAAGTCGCGTGCCGCCCCTCTGCGCGGTTGCCCGTCGCGGCCCCGCCGGGACATAGTCTGGCCCAGGCCACGACGCCGCCATTCCGCCTGTTGCGGGAAGCGGCGGCGTACCTTGTCCGGGGGGGCAGGGAGGCCGAGGGAAATGCCGGTTCGCCGGCCATGAGGAGGACTAGAATGCGCAAGATTCTGCTGGGGACGACCGCCGTCGTTGGCGCCGCCCTTCTGGCGCCGGGGGCTTTCGCTCAGCCCGCGGCAACGCAGGTTCCCGCCGGTGGCGGTGCCCCCACGGCCGGCCAGGCTCCGCTGGTCCCGTCGGGCGCCGGCACGGGCGGCGTGGCCGTGCAGCCGACGCCCGCGATCGCCGGTGCCGGTGGCCTGACGGTTCGCCTGGGCGGCTACTTCGCCTTCGCCGGCGGCTATGTCCAGGACGACTGGGATCGCGGCCGCAGCCGCAACACCGTGGCCGGTGCGAACGTCGCCGAGGCGCGTGCGCGGACCGACTTCCGCAACGACATGGAACTCAACGTCTTCATCGACGGTCGTTCGTCCAACGGGATGACCTACGGTGCGGTGTTCGAATTCCAGATGGACAACGCCGCGACCGGCGCTGCCGACGGCACCACCGTGTCGTTCGACGAGATGTACGGCTTCATCACGATGCCGAACCTCGGCACCGTCCGCTTCGGCCAGGAAGACAGCGCCGCCTCGCTGCTCCAGGTCCGCGCGCCGGCCTCTGCCGCACTCGGCGGCGACGGCGAGTGGGACGAGTTCGTGGTCCAGACCGGCCTGGCCGATGGCTCGCCCTACCTGATCTCGGGCATCAACGACGGTTCCGACGCGACCAAGGTCATCTACCTGTCGCCGCAGTTCGCCGGCTTCGACTTCGGCCTGTCCTACGCCGCGAATGGCTGGGAAGGCGAGCGCACCAACGGCGGCGCCACCACGGTGGCCCAGCGTGACCAGACCTCCCTCCAGAACGAGGTCTCGGCGGCGATCCGTTACCGCGGCACCTTCGGTGCCATCGGTGTGCAGGCTGGCTTCGGCGCGATGTTCGCCGAAGCGCCGAAGCTGTTCCCCAACGGCGCTGCCTTCGGCGGCACGAGCCCGCGCGCCCAGTCGGTCAACGCCTACACCGTCGGCGCGGCGATCACCGCCTACGGCTTCGGCTTCGGCGCCGAATACACCTGGGGCCAGTATCGTGGCGCCTCGGTCGGCCGTGAAGCCGTGAACGCGGGCGTGGACGAAGCGAGCCACTACATCATCGGTGCCACCTACACGATGGGCCCGGTGGTGTTCGGCGGCGTGTTCGGCCAGGGCTTCCAGGGCAACGGCGTGGCCGCGACCGGCGTCGGTGCCGGCCGCACCTTCCGCGACCTCGACGACCGCACCCAGACCGTTTGGGGCGTGGGCGTCGCCTACAACCTGGCGCCGGGCCTCGTGCTCTACGCCACGTACAACAACATCAACGACGAGAACGTGCCGGTGAACACGCCCACCAACGCGCGTTACACGGGCGGTTCGGGCACCACGCTCGCCTCGTTCAACGGTTCCAACACCCGCACGATCAACGTCGGCGTGGCTGGTATCCGTCTGGCCTTCTGATCCCTCGGGATCGGCAGCAACGGGGGCGGCAGGGGAAACCCTGCCGCCCTTCGTCGTTCATGGCCCCTGATTCCGCAGCCGCCGCGAAGCCGCTACACCCTGCGGCATGACCCTCGAACTCGACCCCTGCATCGCCCTGCACCAGGCCGGGCGCTTGGCGGATGCGATCCGTTGCTACCGCCGCGCGCTGCCGCGCGACCGGTCCGGCGTGCAGGTCAACCGCCTGCTCGGCCTGGCGCTGTTCGCCAAGGGTGACCACCGTGATGCCTTGAAGTACCTGCAGGCCGCCCTGGCCCGCGCGCCCAGCGATGCCGCGCTGCTCAACGACACCGGCAACACCCTGCGCGCGCTGGGCCGCCGTGCCGAGGCGACGCAGGCCTTCCGCCGCGCCATCGCCGCCGACCCCGCCGCGGCCGACGCCCTGTTCAACCTGGCCGACACGCTGCTGGAACTCGACCGCCCGGCCGAGGCGCTGGACGTCTATCGCGCCGTCCTCGCCCGCCGCGCCGACGGCATCGACGCCGACTTCCACAACAACTTGGGCGCCTGTCTGATGGCGCTGGACCGCGCCGAGGACGCGCTGGCCGCCTTCCGCCAGGCGCTGACGCTGGATGCCGCGCATCCGGGGGCGTTGGCGCATGTGGGCGCGGCATTGCAGGCGCTCGGCCGCCCGCGTGACTCCGTGCTCCACCTGCGCGACGCCGCGCAGCGCCATGGCGCGACGCTGCCGCTGCTGCTCACGCTCGGGCAGGGCTTGCTGGACCTGCGCGACCTGCCGCCGGCGCTCGAGATCTTCGCCGAGGTGCTGCGCCGCCAGCCGGGCCACCACCGCGCGCTGGTCGGCCGGGCGATCGCGCTGTCTGGCCTCAAGCGCGATGCCGAGGCGATCACGGAGATCGAGCGCGCCATCCAGGCGGACCCGTCGCAGCGCCCGGCCCAAATCGTCGCCGGCAATATCCACCTGGCGGCCAGCGACCTGCGCGCCGCGATCGCCGCCTATGCGCGCGCCGCCGCGCTGCCGGCTGGGCGCCGGCCCGATGCGGCCGAGGCGCTGCTGGTCTTCACCCGCCTGCGCGTCTGCGACTGGACGGATTTCGACGCCGCCCGCGCCCATTTGGTGGCCGGCTTCGAAGCCGGCACTGCCCGGCTGCCACCCTTCGAGGCGGTGGCCATCGCCGACGATCCCGGCCTGCATCTGCGCGCCGCCGCGCACCACGCGCGCGCCAACCTGCCCACGCGGCGGGATGCCTTGCCGGCGCGCCGCGACACCACGCGCATCCGCATCGGCTATGTCAGCGGCGAATTGCGGATGCATGCGGTCGGCCACCTGATGGCCCGGCTGCTCGAATGCCACGACCGCGATGGCTTCGAGGTGCATGCGATCTCGCTCGGCCGCCTGACCGGCGACCCGGTGCAGGCGCGCATCCGCGCCGCGGTCGATGGCTTCCACGATGCCGTCGCGCTGACCGACGATGCGCTGCTGGAGATGGCGCGCGGCCTGCGGCTCGATATCGCCATCGACCTCAACGGCTATACGGGGGATTCGCGCGGGGCCGTGCTGGCGCGCGGCATCGCGCCGGTGCAGGCGGGATTCCTGGGCTATCCGGGCACCAGCGGCGGCGGTTTCCTCGACTACGTCATCGCCGACGCCACGGTGATCCCGCCGGGCGCCGAGGCGGACTGGTCCGAGCGCGTGGTGCGCCTGCCGAACAGCTTCCTGCCGACCGATGACCGCCGGCGCATCGCGACGGATGGCATCACCCGCGCGCGCTTCGGCCTGCCCGAGGACGGCTTCGTCTTCTGCTGCTTCAACAACACCCACAAGATCCTGCCGGCGGTCTTCGACGGCTGGATACGGATGCTGGCCGCGGTGCCTGGCTCGGTGCTCTGGCTGCGCGAGGAAAACGCGCCGGCCACGCAAAACCTACGCGCCGCCGCCGCCGCGCGCGGCATCGACCCGGCGCGGATCGTGATGGCCGGGCGGGTGGACGACATGGCCGATCATCTGGGCCGCCACGCCCTGGCCGACCTGTTCGTCGACACGCTGCCCTACAACGCCCACACCACGGCGGCCGATGCGCTGCAGGCCGGGCTGCCGGTGCTGACCCAGGCCGGGCGCGCCTTCGCCGGGCGCGTCGCGGCCAGCCTGCTGGTCACGCTTGGCCTGCCGGAGCTGGTCACCGACAACGCCGCCGCGCAGGAGGCAGCGGCCATCGCCCTGGCGCGCGACCCCGCCCGGTTGGCCGCCATCCGCGCCCGGCTGGCCGCCGCCCTGCCAGCTACGACGCTGTTCGACACCCCACGCTACGCGCGCAACCTGGAACGCGCCTTGCGCGCCATGCACGAGCGCGCGGCCCGCGACGCCCCGCCCGAGGCCTTCGCGGTGGATGATTCGACAGGGTTTTGACCGCCCCGCCCAAGGCTTGTCTTTTCACTGCCCCAATCGAGGCGCTAAAAGCCAGCCCCATGACCCGCGCATCCCCCCGCCGTCCCGCTGCCTTCCTCTGCGCCCTCGGAGTCGCCGCGCTGCTCGGCGCCTGCGGGTCGAGCAATGTCCGCGATGTCGGGCGGGACGAATACACCTCCCAATCCGGTCGCGACCGGGTGCGCGGGCGTCTTACCGGGCAGGATGACGGCATCGTGCTGTTCGGCACGGCGCGGTCCCGGCCTGAGGACAACGCCGGGTCCGGCGGGCTGGGCGTGAACGCCTATCTGTGGCGCGCCACGCTGGACACGCTGGCCTTCATGCCGCTGGCCTCGGCCGATCCCTTCGGCGGCGTCATCATCACCGACTGGTATTCGCCGCCCGGCGCTGGTGCCGAGCGCTTCAAGGCGACCGCCTACGTCATGGGCCGGCAGCTTCGGTCGGATGGCGTGCGGATTTCCATCTTCCGGCAGATCCGCCAGGGGCAGAACTGGGTGGATGCGGTGGTGGCACCCGCCACCGGCGCCGAGCTCGAGGACCGCGTGCTGGCGCGCGCGCGCGAACTCCGTAGCCAGTCGGGCGTCGCCGGGCGCTGAGAGATCGTCCGGGAATGCGCTGCAACGCGCATTCCGGTGCCGGTGGACTCAAACGAGCGCTGACGCGCCTCAGCCGCCGCCACAGGGCGCGCGGCGCAGGCCCCTGGCCACGCCGGCTTCCGGCGCCGTCACCAATGTCAGAAGGCAGGGCGCGTGGCCGCGCGTGAAGCGCCAGTCATTGCCTGCGCCATGGCCTTCCAGCGGCGGTTCCGGGTGCAGGGCCAGCGTCGGCGCGCGACGTGACGTGGCGGCCTCGGCCACCAGCGCAGCGCGCGCGGCGGGGTCGGGGTCGAAGGGGTCGCGGTCGAAGACGATCACGCCGAGGCGCGGGCCGCCCGGCGGCAGGCTGGCCAGCAGGCGGCGGAAATCCTCGATGGCAGCGCCGTGGTTGTTGGGCTGGCGCACCTCGCCATGCGCGGCGGGGGTGAAGGCGAGCACGGCATGGACCAGTTCGGGCCGCTCGGCTGCCGCGAGCACGGATTGCCAGGCGCCGCGCGACTGCCCGGCCAGCACGATGCGCCGATAGCCGGCCTGGCGCAGCAGCGGCAGCGCGCGCGACAGGGTGGTGAGTGCTGCGGCCAGGTGGTCCTCGGCCGGGTCGCGGTCGAAGCGCAGGATGTCGAAGCCGGCATCGTTCAGCATGGCCAGCGTCCCCGGCACCGCGCGCCGGCGATGGTCCACCGATGCGCCGCCGAAGCCGTGCGACCACACCACCACGCCCTCGGCCGCGCGCGGGCCGTGGCGGAACATCAGCGGTGCCGCGCGGAAGGGGCCGATCTGCGCCTCGACCGGGCGGAAGGCGGGCATGGCCAGCGACATGACATTGCCGTCGAAGGCGACGACGCGGCAGGTGGCCTGGTCGGGGGTGGTGGTGGCCTCGGTGCTCTCGCAGGTGGATTGCAGGCGGTTGCGGACGGCGACGGGCCCGTCCTCGCCGCCGGTGAAGCGCCAGCTGATCGACCGTCCGTTGCCGGCCACGACGAAGCCGGCATTGGTCATCGCACCGCGGTAGTGCAGCGTGAAGCCGATGACGGTGGAGGGACCGCGCGCCTCGCCGAGAGCCGCCACGGAGAACAGCGTGCGATAGGCGGCGAAGTTGGTGTTGGGGTCCGGCTGCGCGTGCGCCGGTGCGGCGGCAAGCAGGCCGGCCGCTAGGAATCCGGCGCGGAGCGGCCTATGCATCCGTCTTCCCATACGAAGCGCGCGCGCAGGATGAACGACAGCACCGCACCCCAGGACGCCCCGTCCCCACGCTACGATTTCCGCGCGGCCGAGCCCCGTTGGCAGGCCGAATGGGAGGCGCGTGCCTGCTTCGCCGTGCCCGACGTGCCGCCGGCCGATGCCCGCAAATACTACGTGCTCGAGATGTTTCCGTATCCGAGCGGCAAGATCCACATGGGGCATGTCCGCAACTATACGCTGGGCGACGTGGTGGCGCGCTACAAGCGTGCGCGCGGTCACCTGGTGATGCACCCGATGGGCTGGGATGCCTTCGGGTTGCCGGCGGAGAATGCGGCGCGCGAGCGTGGCGTGCATCCCGCCGCCTGGACCTACGCCAATATCGCCAACATGCGCGATGAGCTGAAGCGCATGGGGCTGTCGCTGGAATGGGCGCGCGAGTTCGCGACCTGCGACCCGGAATACTACGGCCAGCAGCAGAAGCTGCTGGTGGATTTCTGGAAGGCCGGCCTGGTCGAGCGCCGCGAATCCTGGGTGAACTGGGACCCCGTGGACAACACGGTGCTGGCGAACGAGCAGGTGATCGACGGGCGCGGCTGGCGATCCGGCGCGGTGGTCGAGAAGAAGAAGCTGGCGCAATGGGTGCTGGCCATCACGAAGTATGCGCCGGAGCTGCTGGAGGCGCTGTCCACACTGGACCGCTGGCCCGAGCGCGTGAAGCTGATGCAGTCGAACTGGATCGGACGCAGCGAGGGCGCGCGGGTGCGCTTCGCGCTGGCTGCGCCGGTCGATGGCATCGATGATGTCGAGGTCTTCACGACGCGGCCGGACACGCTGTTCGGCATGTCCTTCCTCGCGGTTGCCGCCGAACATCCGATTGCCGCCGCCGCTGCCGCGCGTGACGCGAAGGCCGCGGAATTCATCGCCGAGTGCCGTTCGATGGGCACCTCCGAAGCGGTGATCGAGCAGGCGGAGAAGAAGGGCATCGACACTGGCATCCGCGTGAAGCACCCCTTCACCGGCGCGGAATACCCGGTTTGGATCGCGAATTTCGTGCTGATGGAATACGGCACCGGCGCGATCTTCGGCTGCCCGGCGCATGACCAGCGCGACCTGGATTTCGCGCGGAAGTATGAGCTGTCGGTCACGCCCGTCGTGCTGCCGCGCGGCGCCGATGCGGCGACCTTCGCCGTGGCCGACGAGGCTTTCACCGATGACGGCACGGCGTTCAATTCCGGCTTCCTCGATGGCCTCGACGTCGCTGCCGCCAAGCGCGCGGCGATCGATGCGCTGGAGAAGCAGCAGGCCGGTACCGGCGTGGTGAATTGGCGCCTGCGCGACTGGGGTGTCTCCCGCCAGCGCTACTGGGGCTGCCCCATCCCCTTCATCCACTGCGACGATTGCGGCGTGGTGCCGGTGCCCGCCGACCAGCTTCCGGTGCGCCTGCCGGAGGATGTGGACTTCGCCAGGCCCGGCAATCCGCTGGATACGCACCCCACGTGGAAGCACGTGGCCTGCCCGTCCTGCGGCAAGCCCGCGCGGCGCGAGACCGATACCTGCGACACCTTCGTCGATTCCTCGTGGTATTTTGCGCGCTTCTGCTCGCCGCGCGCCGACCAGCCCGTGACGCGCGAGGCGGTCGATGCCTGGCTGCCGGTGGACCAGTATATCGGCGGCATCGAGCACGCGATCCTGCACCTGCTCTATTCGCGCTTTTTCACGCGCGCGATGTCGGCCTCGGGGCACCTGTCGCTGGCGGAACCCTTCGCGGGGCTGTTCACGCAGGGGATGGTGCAGCACGAATCCTACAAATCCGCCGATGGGCGCTGGCTGTACCCGGAGGAGGTGGACTTCGGCACCGCCGCGGACGGCACGCGCACCGCCACGCTCAAGGGCGGCAATGCGCCGGTCACGATCGGCCGTGTCGAGGCGATGTCCAAGTCCAAGCGCAACACGGTGGATCCCGGCGCGATCATCGCGCGCTACGGCGCCGACACCGCGCGCTGGTTCATCCTGTCCGACAACCCGCCCGAACGCGACATGGAGTGGACTGAATCCGGCGTGGCCGGGGCGTATCGCTTCACGCAGCGCGTCTATCGCTTGATCGAGGCGGCACTGCCGGAGCTGCCTGCGCCGGGCGAGGCGACGGCATCCGGCCATGCCGCCAACACCGACGGCGCCGACCGTGCGGCGAAGGACCTGCGCCGCGCGACGCACCGCTGCATCGCCGCGGTGACCGAGGCGCTGGAAACCTTCGCCTTCAACGTCGCGGTCGCGCGCTTGTATGAATTCGCCAATGCGATCGAGGCCGCACGCAGCGAGGCCTCGGTGCCGGCGGCGGCGGCACGGCGCGAAGCGCTTGAGGTGCTGGCGCGCCTGTGCTCGCCGATGATGCCGCATCTGGCCGAGGAAACCTGGGCGATGCTGCGCCCGGGCGATGCCGCGCTGGTCGCACAACTGCCCTGGCCCGACCCCGACCCGGCGCTGCTGGTGGCGGAGAGCGTCAAGCTCGCCGTGCAGGTGCTGGGCAAGCTGCGCGCCACCATCGAGGTGCCGGTGGGTGCGACAGAGGACGCCATCTTCGCCGCCGCCGAAGCCGAGGAGAACGTGCAGCGTGCCATTGCCGGCAAGCCCATCCGCAAGCGCATCCATGTTCCGGGCCGGGTGGTGAACCTTGTCGTCTGAGCGCGTGCCGCGCAGGGCGGTGCTGGGGCTGCTGCTGCTGGGCGGCTGCGGCTTCCGGCCGATGTATGGCGAGCGCGAAACGGGCAGCGTGATGCAGGGGCTGCAGACCATCCGCGTTGGCCTCATTCCCGAGCGCAACGGGCAGCTGCTGCGGCGGAACCTGGAACAGCGCATGGGCAATGGCGGGGCGCAGATGCGCTACGACCTGCGCGTCGGCCTGTCCTATGGCATCGACCTGCAGGGCTTCACGCGGGACGGCACGCCATCGCGCGTGCGGATCACCGCGACCGCCAGTTGGTTCCTGTATGACACCGGCAGCCCGCCGCGGCTGGTGGCGAATGGTACGGAGCGCGCTTTCGACGCCTACAACGTGCCGGAGAACCAATTCTTCGCGGCCGATACCTCGCGCGATGCGACGGAGCGCCGGCTGCTCGACCAGCTGTCGGACGACATCGTGCGGCGGCTGGCGGTGCGTTTCGAAGCCGGGCCGCCGACGGGCGCCTGAACGCGCATGGCGAAACTCGACGCGCGCCGGATCGCGGGTTTCCTGGCCGACCCGGGTGCGGCGCGCATCGTGCTGGTTTTCGGCGAGGATGGCGGGCTGGTGCGCGAACGCGCCGACGCGCTGGCGCGCAGCGTGGCCGGCGACGACCCCTTCCGCCTGGTGGATGTGCCACGCGATGTCGCGGCCAAGGATGCCGGGCTGCTGGCGGCCGAGGCAGCAACCCCCGCCCTGACTGGTGGGCGACGCCTGGTGCGCGTACGCGACGCGACGGATGGGTTGGCGAATGCCGCCAAGGCCGTTCTGGCCGGCAATGGGCCGGGTGTGGTGCTGCTCGAGGGCGGGTCGCTCGATGGCCGCAAGGGGCTGCGCGCGGCACTGGAGAAGGCGGGACCGGAGGCCGCGGTGATCGCCTGCTACGCGGAGACGGGCGCGGCACTGGAAGGCTCCATCACCGCCCTGCTCAAGGGCTTCGGCGTGGCGGCCGATCCCTCCGCGGTATCCTGGATGGCGCAGCGGCTGGGCGAGGACCGCCTGGTCATGCGACGCGAATGCGAGAAGCTGGCGCTGTATGTCGGTGCCGGCGGGCGCGTGACGGAGGAAGACGCGGTGGCCTCGCTATCCGAGGGCTCGACGCTCGACCTCGACGCCGCACTGTTGGCGGCCACCGAGGGCGACCCCGCCCGCGCCGACCGCGCGCTGGACGCCGCCTTCGCCGAGGGCGCACATGCCGTGCAGGTGGTGCGCGGCGCGCTGCGCCACGTACAGCGCCTGGAAGTGGCGGCCATGGCCGTGTCACGCGGCGCCGCACCGAAGGACGCTGTCGATGGGCTGCGGCCCCCCGTCTTCTTCAAGTCCCGGCCGTCATTCGAGCGCGCGCTCAGGCTGTGGCGGCCGGAGATGCTGGCCGCGGCGGGCGCGGCGCTGCTGGAGGCGGAACGCGCGACCAAGAACACGGGCATGCCGGATACGGCGGTGGCGCGGGCGGCGGTGATGGGGCTGGCCAGGGAAGCGGTGCGGGCCAGGCGGGGGTAGAAGGCCAGGGCTCTGCCCTGGACCCGCCAAGGGCCGAGAGGCCCTTGGATCCCGAAACTTAAGCGAAGTCGGGGTCCAAGAGGCGCAGGACGCCTTCGAGTTGGTCGAGGTCGGCGTAGGAAATCGTCACCTGGCCGCCCTTGCCTGACGGTTTGATGCCGATGCGAAGGCCAAGCTTTTCGGTGAGGCGGCGTTCCAGTGCGGCGGTATCGGGGTCCTGCTTCGCGGCGCGGCGCACGGATGGATCGCGCGGCGCGGCAGCGGCCAGCGCCTCGGTCTGGCGCACCGACAAGCCGCGCACCACCACCAGGCCCGCCAGGCGCTCGGGGTCCTCGGCACCCAGCAGCGCGCGCGCATGGCCGGCCGACAGCGTGCCGGTACGCAGCAAATCCCGCACGCGACCAGGCAGGTTCAGCAGGCGCAGCGTATTCGCCACATGGCTGCGCGACTTACCGACCGCCTGGCCCAGCGCCTCCTGCTTCAGGCCGAATTCGCCGAGCAGGCGCTGGTAGCCTTCGGCTTCCTCCAGCGCGTTGAGGTCCTCGCGCTGCAGGTTCTCGACCAGGCCGGCCGCCATGGCGGCGCGGTCGTCGAGTTCGCGGATCACCACCGGGACTTCGTGCAGCCGTGCCTGCTGGGCGGCACGCCAGCGCCGTTCGCCGCCCAGGATCTGGTAGCGGCCGGGGGCCTTGGGCTTCGGGCGCACCAGGATGGGCTGGAGGATGCCGTGTTCCTGGATGGAGGCGGCGAGTTCCGCCAGCGCGGCCGGGTCGGGCGTTGCGCGCGCCTGGAAGGGGCTGGGTTCCAGCGCTTCGATCGGCAGCGCGCGCGGGGTGGCCGCGGGGGCGGGTGTGGGGGCGTCCCCCATGAGGGATGACAGCCCCCGGCCGAGGCGTGGCGGCTTTGTCATGCGGCGGATTTCCTGGCGCGGCGCTCGCGCTTCAACAACTCGGCAGCGAGGTCGATATAGGCCTGCGCGCCGGCCGAGCGGTGGTCATAGAGGATCACCGGCAGGCCGTGCGAGGGCGCCTCGCTGATGCGGACATTGCGCGGGATGACGGTGGTGTAGACCTTGTCCCCGAAGAAGGCGCGGACATCGGCGGCGACCAGTTCCGATAGGTTGTTGCGCTTGTCGAACATCGTCAGGACGATGCCTTCGAGTTCGATGGCCGGGTTCAGGACGCGCTTCACGCGGTCCACCGTGCGGGTGATCTGCGAGACGCCTTCGAGTGCGAAGAATTCCGTCTGCAACGGCACCAGCACCGAATGCGCGGCGACCAGGGCGTTGAGCGTCAGGAGGCCGAGCGAGGGCGGGCAGTCGATCAGGATGAGTTCGGTGCCGGCCAGCGCGCTTGCCTGGGATTCCAGTGCGTCGCGCAGACGGAGTTCGCGGTTGTCGATCCCGACCAGCTCGATCTCGGCGCCGGCGAGTTCCGGGTCGGCGGGCAGCAGGGTGAGGTTCGGGATGCGCGTCGGGCGCAACAGCTCGGCCAGTGGCTTCTCGCCGGTCAGCAGGGCGTAGGACCCGGCCCCGCGGTCCTGCCGCGCGATGCCGAGGCCGGTCGAGGCATTGCCCTGCGGGTCCATGTCGATCAGCAGCACGCGGCGCTTGGCCGCCAGCGCGGTGCCGAGGTTGATCGCGGTGGTGGTCTTGCCCACGCCGCCCTTCTGGTTGGCGAGGGCGATGATGCGCGGCGGCGTGCGGTCAGTCGCTGGCACGGCGTATCTCGCTCAGGCGGAAGATGGTGGCCTCGGGGTCCGTGCGGCTGTCGAACCGCTCGGCGGTGAAGTGCCAGTGTGCGGCGGCGGCCGTCAACTCCTGCTCGGCGTTGCGGCCCTTTGGCAGGATGGCGACGCCGCCGGGGGCGAGGATCCGCGACGCGAAGCCCAGCAGGATGCCAAGCGGTGCCAGGGCGCGCGCGGTCATGGCGGCAATGGGCGGCAGGGTGGCTTGTTCGATTCGCTGCGGATGGATGGTCACGCGCGCGAGCCCCATGCGCCCTGCGGCGTCGATCAGGAAGGCGGATTTCCGGCGGTCGGATTCGACCAAGTGCACCTCGCGCTCGGGCAGCGCGGCCGCGAGCACAAGTCCGGGCAGCCCCGCACCGGACCCCAGGTCCGCGACCGGCCCTGCCGGCGGCAACAGCGGCAGCAGTTGAAGGCTGTCGGCGACATGGCGATTCTCGACCTCGGCCGCGGTGCGGGCGGAGACGAGGTTGATGGTCGCGTTCCAACGCAGCAGCAGGTCGGTGTAGGTGGCCAACCTTGCATCGCGCGCGGCGTCGGCCGTCACACTCGGGATCGGGTGTTTCACGTGAAACGCGCGGTGTCGCGGCGCAGCGCGACCGCCAGGGCGGCAATCGCGGCGGGGGTGATGCCCGGCAGTCGGCCGGCGGAACCCAGGGTGGCAGGGCGTGCGGCGGCCAGACGCTGGCGCATCTCGGACGACAGGCCGGGCACCGCAGCGAAGTCAAGGTCGTTGGGGATCGTCGCCCGTTCCTCGCGTTCCAGCAGGCGCATCTCGGCCTCCTGGCGGCGCAGGTAGGGGGCGTAGAGCGCCTCCGCTTCCAGCTGGGTTCGCAGCGCTGGCGACAAGTCGCGCAGCCAGGGGAAGGCGGCTTCCACTAGGGCGGCATCGGTGCCGGGCAGCGCCAGGACCTCCAGCACCGAACGGCGCCGGCCATCCTGGTTCACCGCGATCCCGGCTGCCGCCAGCGCGCCGGAGGTCGCGCCATCGGCCCGTGCCCGCGCCAGCGCATCGGTCAGTGTCGCGGCGAAGGCGCGGTGGCGCGCAGCGCGATCCGCACCCACGCAGCCCCAGGCGACGCCCTTCTCCGTCAGCCGCAACCCGGCATTGTCGGCGCGCAGCGCCAGGCGGTGCTCGGCGCGCGCGGTCAGCATCCGGTAGGGCTCGGACACGCCGTGCAGCACCAGGTCGTCGACCAGGACGCCGACATAGGCTTCCGCCCGTGTCAGCACCCGGTCGGGCTGCGCGCCGGCGGCGCGGGCGGCGGCATTCAGCCCGGCCATGACGCCCTGCGCGGCGGCTTCCTCGTAGCCCGTCGTGCCGTTGATCTGACCCGCGAGGAACAGCCGGGGCACCGCGCGAACCTCGAGCGCCGGGGTCAGCGCCCTAGGATCGACATGGTCGTATTCGATGGCGTAGCCGGGGCGGATGATGCGGGCGCGTTCCAGCCCGGGGATCGATGCGATCATCGCCGCCTGCACGCCCTCCGGCAGGCTGGTAGAGATGCCGTTGGGGTAGACCGTGTCGTCGTCCAGGCCTTCGGGTTCCAGGAAGACCTGATGGCGGTCACGCTCGGCGAAGCGCACCACTTTGTCCTCGATGGAGGGGCAATATCGCGGTCCCACCCCCTGGATTCGACCGCTATAGACGGCGCTATGGTGCAGGTTGGCACGGATCAGCGCATGGGTCGCCGGCGTGGTCGCGGTGATCGCGCAGGCCACCTGTCGGTTGGTGATCTGCCCGGTCATCCAGGACAGGGGCTCGGGCGGGGCATCGCCTGGCTGCGATTCCAGCGACGCCCAGTCGATTGTGCGGCCATCGAGCCGCGGCGGCGTGCCGGTCTTGAGCCTCGCCAGTGGCAGGCCGAGCCGTTCGAAGGCGAGCGCGAGGCCGATTGCCGCTTCATCACCCACACGCCCGGCGGCGATGCGCGTCTCGCCGATATGAATCTCTCCGCGCAGGAAGGTTCCGGTGGTGATGACGAGCGCACTGCAGCCGATCCGCCGCCCATCGGCCAGGACGACGGCGGCCACCGCGCCATCCGGGCTGGTCTCGATACCTTCGGCCGCACCTTCGATGATGTCCAGCCCGGCCTGGGCTTCGAGCAGGCCTTGCATGGCCTGCCGATAAAGCCTGCGGTCCGCCTGCGCCCGCGGCCCGCGCACCGCCGGCCCCTTCGACAGGTTCAGCACCTTGCCGTGGATGGTCGCGGCATCCGCGGCGCGCGCCATCAACCCGTCCAGCGCGTCGACCTCGCGCACCAGGTGGCCCTTGCCCACGCCGCCGATCGCCGGGTTGCAGGACATCTCGCCCAGCGTGGCGCGCTTGTGGGTCAGCAGCAGGGTATGCGCGCCACAGCGCGCGGCCGCGGCCGCCGCCTCGCAGCCGGCATGGCCGCCGCCCACGACGATGACATCGAACAGAGCATCCATGGGCGGTGGATATACGGGAGAAGGTGGCGGCGGGGGAGAGAACTCGTCGGCCGTCACTTGCCGATGCAGAACTCGCCGAAGACGACATCGAGGATCGCCTCGACGCCGACGCGGCCGGTCAGGCGGCCGATTGCTCTCAGCGCGGCACGCAAGGCTTCCGATACGAGCTCGGGCAGGGGCGCCGCCTCCGCCTCCGTGAGCCAGGCCTCCGCCTCGGACAGGGCGGCCCGATGCCGCGGCCGCGTCAGCAGCGCGGCGTCGCCGGCCCCGGCCAGGCGCATCGCCTCGGCTTCCAGCCGCGCCCGCAGCGCCTCCAGCCCCGCCCCGGTCCGGGCCGAGACGGCGAGCGGTGCCACCCCGCCAATCCGCGCCGGGGCCGGCGCCAGGTCGATCTTGTTCGCCACGACCAGTGTGCCCGGCCGCACCCATCCGAGCGTCTGCGTGTCCGACGCTGCATCAGTGGCAAAGACGGCCAGCACCAGGTCCGCTTCCTCGGCACGCCGGCGGGCGCGACGGATCCCCTCCTGCTCAATGTCGTCCGCGGCGTCGCGCAGCCCCGCCGTGTCGGCCAGCGTCACGGGCACGCCGGCGAGCGCCATCCGGACCTCGACCACATCCCGCGTGGTGCCGGCGCGCGCCGAGACGATCGCCGCTTCCCGCCCCGCCAGCGCATTCAGCAGCGACGACTTGCCGGCGTTGGGGGCGCCGAGGATCGCGACCAACACCCCATCGCGCAAACGCTCGCCCTGCCCGCCATCGGCCAAGTGGGTTGCGATCTCGGCGCGCAGTGCTGCGGCGCCTTCGCGCGCCCGATCGCCCAGGTCGTTCGGCAGGTCATCATCGGCGAATTCGATGGCGGCTTCCTGGTGGGCGAGAAGCCGGGTCAGTCGTGCCGTCCAGCCGTCCAGCAGCCGTGCCAAGGCGCCATCGGCCTGGCGCAGCGCCTGGCGCCGCTGCGCCTCGGTCTCGGCGGCGATCAGGTCGGCAATGCCCTCTGCTGCCGTGAGGTCCATGCGCCCGTTGAGGAAGGCGCGGCGTGTGAATTCGCCGGGTTCTGCGGGCCGGGCACCGAGCGCCGACAGCGCGGCGGCGACGGCCGCGATCACCGCCGGCCCGCCATGCAGGTGGAACTCGGCGCTGTCCTCCCCAGTGTAGGAAGCAGGGCCGGGGAACCAGAGCACCAGCGCCTGGTCCAGGACATCGCCATCCGGTGTGGCCCGCAGACGGCGAAGGCTGGCCTCGCGAGGCCTGGGCAGGCTGCCGGCGAGGGTCGTCAGGATCGAACGGCTTCCCGCGCCGGACATCCGCAGCACGGCGATCGCACCACGCCCGGCGCCACTCGCCAGCGCGAAGATCGTGTCGGTGTCGCTCACGCGCCGCGTTGTTTCACGTGAAACATTCTCACCCCTTCGGCGGCGGCACGTCCTTCTCGGTCAGCATCAGCCGCCGCACACGGCCGCCGCCGATCACATGCACCTGCAGGATCTCCTCGACATCCTCGGTCGTGTGCGGCCGGTACCAGATGCCGTCAGGGTAGATCACCATGGCCGGGCCGAACTCGCAGCGCTCCAGGCAGCCGGCCGTGTTCACGCGGATGTCGGGGATTTTCAGCTCCTTCGCCCGCGCCTTCATGTAGTCCCGCAGCTTCTCGCTGCCGGATGCCGCGCAGCAGCCGCGCGGGTGCCCTTCCTGCCGGCGATTGGTGCAGACGAAGATGTGCGCGGCATAGAAGGGCGGCGGGTCGGCATCGGTCACGCGGGCTACTCCGGCGGCGGGGCAGGTCAGCATGTAGCGAGCCCCCGCCCAGCCTCCAACCCACCCGGCTTGACGGCCCCCCGCCTCCGGGTGTCTGTCCATCGCAGCCATGCCCCAGCTCTCGCTGCACACCCCGCTCGGGGAATTGACCGTGTCGGAGGACGACGGCGCCATCGTCGCCCTCGACTGGGGCCGTGGCCGCGACCAGGACGCGACACCCCTGCTGCTGCGCGCGCGCGACCAGCTGCAGGATTATTTCGACGGCACGCGGATGGCATTCGACCTGCCGCTCGCCCCGCATGGCACGGCCTTTCGCCGCAAGGTCTGGGATGCGCTGTGCACCATCCCGGCGGGGCAGACGCGATCCTACCTCGACATCGCCCGGCAGGTCGGCTGCCGAGCGCCGCGCGCCATCGGCCAGGCCAATGGCGCCAACCCGATTCCCATCCTCATTCCTTGCCACCGGGTGGTGGCTGCGGATGGTTCCCTCGGCGGCTATTCGGGCGGCGAGGGAGAGGCTACCAAACGCTACCTCCTGGACCTCGAGCGCGCGGCGCCCGGGGCCGACACCCTGTTCACGGCCACGACCACCTCGGCCCAACGACGGACCCGTCCATGACCCACGCGATCCGCATCCATGAGACCGGCGGCCCCGAGAAGATGGTCTGGGAGGACATCCCCCTCCCGTCGCCGAAGGCCGGCGAGGCCCTGGTCCGCCACAAGGCGGTCGGCCTGAACTTCATCGACGTCTATTTCCGCACCGGCCTCTACAAGGCGCCCTCCCTGCCCGCGATCATCGGGATGGAAGGTGCGGGCACGGTCGAGGCGATCGGCGCGGGCGTGACCGAGGTCGCCGTCGGCGACCGCGTCGCCTATGCCACCGGCCCGATCGGCGCCTATGCCGAGGCCCGCTGCATCAAAGCCGACCGCCTGGTGAAGATGCCGGACGGCATCGGCTTCGAGCAGGGCGCGGCCATGATGCTGCAGGGCATGACGGCCGCCTTCCTGATCAAGAAGTGCTACCCGGTGCAGGCCGGCCAGACCGTGCTGGTCCACGCCGCGGCGGGTGGTGTGGGCCTCATCATGTGCCAGTGGCTGAAGCACCTGGGTGCGACCGTCATCGGTGTGGTCAGCACCGAGGAAAAGGCCGCGCTCGCCAAGGCGCACGGCGCCGCCCATGCGCTGCTGACCAAGGACGACGTGCCGGCGCGCGTGAAGGAGATCACCGGCGGCGCGATGCTCCCGGTGGTGTTCGACAGCGTGGGGCGCGACAGCTTCAACATCTCGCTCGACTGCCTGGCACCCTTCGGCATGATGGTCTCCTACGGCAATGCCTCGGGGCCGGTGGCCATCCCTGACCTCGGCATCCTCGCCGCCAAGGGGTCGCTTTATGTCACGCGCCCGACGCTCGCGACCTACACCGCCAAGCGCGAGGACCTGATCGACCGCGCGAACGACCTGTTCGAGGTGGTCGGCTCGGGCGCCGTGCAGATCCGCGTCAACCAAACCTTCGCGCTGAAGGATGCGGCCGACGCCCACCGCGCGCTGGAAGCACGGCAGACCACGGGCAGCACGGTGCTGCTGCCCTGACAGGCGCCAGGGCGCCTACCCCTCGCGCCAGGCCGGGAAAGGGTCGGGCAGCCTGGCCCAACCCTTCGCACCCCTCGCCATCTCGGTATCGGTCAGCAGGCAGGCGTCCAGGTCGTGCCGCAGTGCGGCCTCGTCCATGCCCACGCCGATGAACACGATCTCCTGGCGGCGATCGCCCCAGGGCTCCTGCCACTGCGTGGCCACCATGGCGCGCCACTCGGGGTCATCGGGCCAGCGGTTGCGCGGCTGCGCCGCCCACCAGAAGCCGGCGGCCTCGTGCCGGCCCACCCGCCCGGCCAACTGCCATTCCCCGGCCCAGGGCAGCCGCGTGGCCAGCCAGAAGAAGCCCTTGGCGCGCACGACGCCCGGCAGGGCGCCATCGATCAGCCGCTTGAAGCGCGCGGGATGCAGTGGCCGGCGCGCCCGCCACACGAAGGACCGAATGCCGAATTCCTCGCTTTCGGGAAGGTGGTGGCCCGACAGTGCCTGCACCCACCCGGCCGCCTGGCGCGCCTGCGCGAAGTCGAAGCGCCCGGTGCTCAGCACATGGGATAGCGGCACCTGCCCGCGTGTGCTGCCCACGATCTCGGCCCGCGAATTGAAGGTGGCGATGATGCCGGCGAGCCGCCGCAATTCCGCCTCCGACACCAGGTCCGCCTTGTTCAGCACGATCACATCGGCGAATTCCACCTGCTCGACCAGCAGGTCCACCAGCAGGCGCGTATCCTCCTCGCCGGTTGTCTCGCCGCGCTTGGCCAGGGTGTCGGCCGACCCGTAATCCTCCAGCCAGGCCTTCGCGTCCACCACCGTCACCATGGTGTCGAGCCGCGCAACATCCTCCAGGGCGAACCCTTCCTCCGTGCGGAAGTCGAAGGTCGCGGCCACCGGCATCGGTTCGCTGATGCCGGTGCTCTCGATCAGCAGGGCGTCGAAACGGCCTTCCTTCGCCAGCTTCATCACTTCCTGCATCAGGTCCTCGCGCAGCGTGCAGCAGATGCAGCCGTTCGACATCTCGACCAGCCGTTCCTCGGTGCGCGACAGCATCCCCGCATTGCCTACCAGCGCGGCGTCGATGTTCACCTCGCTCATGTCGTTGACGATGACCGCGACCCGCAGCCCCTCGCGGTTCGCCAGCACATGGTTCAGCAGCGTGGTCTTGCCCGCACCCAGGAAGCCTGACAGCACCGTGACCGGCAGCCGCCCATCCGTCGTGCTCATGCGAAGATCCCCGGTTCGTCGATGCACAGCAGGATGCGGGCCCGGCGGTTCTCCGGCAGGCGCGAGACCGGCGGCGAGCGGTGCAGGCATCCCGGCGGCGGCGCAGGCTCATGCCGCGTGCCCTTCAACAGCGCGACCGAACAGGGCGGCGCCCGGTGCGGCGCCCGGCAGTCGGGCCCGCACATCGTCCATTGCGTGCCTTCGCCGCGATAGGTGCACAGCATCCGCAGCCCGATCGCATCCATGTGGAAGCGCCGGCACGAATCATGGACGACGCCATCCAGGCGCATCCTCACGGTCCTATGCCCCGTGATGGCCGAAAAGATCGCCGCCAGCCGCGCCATGTCCGCCGCCAGCGCCACCGGCACCGGCTGGCCCAGCGCCGCCAGCACGCCATCCACCGCGGCGTCGGGCGCGTCCTCGCATGCGGCGCGGAAGGGCGCGGCGGCGAGCAGCGGCGCGGTCAACCGGCGCCATCCGACAGGTTCGGGCCGCAGCCACAGCGCCAGCGCCACTTCCGGCCGCAGGATCTCGAGCAACACCGCGTCATCGGTGCTGGCGACCGCGCAGGCCTGTGCGGCGACGGTGCTGACCATCCCCGTCTCAGGCGGAAAGACTTCGCAGATGAAGGACATCGACAGGCTCCAGATCAACCTAGAATGTTATAATATAACTCTATCCAGGTCGGCAAAGCCTCGCGTCACCCCATCCCAAGGGCCGCAAACACCCGGGTCGCCGGCGGCCAGGCGGCCATGACCTCCGACCGGAACACCAGCAACCCCACCACCGCGCCGATCACCACCACCAGCGAAGCCGCCCAGGCCCGCAGCAACGCGGCCCGGCCTGGCGGCGTACTCGCCACCGGCGCCCGTTCGCGCAAAGGCGGCGCTGGCACGTTCGGCGTCGGCGCGGGGTCCGGCGCCATGACCGCTGCTGGTTCCGGCGCAGGCGCGGGCAGCGGCGGGGCCGCCACGCCCTGCGGCAGCGCGAAATCCGTCGCGCAGCGCGAACATCGCAGCGTCCGCGCCGGCCCGGCCAGCAGCCGGTCAGGCACGTCATACTCGGCACCGCAGGATGGGCAGGCGATCCGCATGAGATTCATATCAACCCGCGCGCGTCGCTCGGCAAGCAGCGGTTGAGGTGCCGCGCGCGGGCGGGCACAACAGCGCATGGTCCGATTCAGCCGCGTGGCCCTGGCCTACCCTGATCCGCGCGGCCGGCCGGGCGCGCCGGTGCTGCGCGACCTGTCCTTCACCCTCGGCGAGGGCTCCTTCACCTGGATCCTGGGGCCATCGGGCGCCGGCAAGACCTCCGTGCTGCGCCTGATGCACGCCGCGCTGCGCCCGAGCGCCGGAGAGGTCGAACTGCTCGGCCTGCGGCTCACCCACGCGCGCCGTGCCGACCTGCCGCCGCTGCGCCGGCGCATCGGCGTGGTGCACCAGGAATTCCGCCTGCTCACGCACCTGTCCGCCTGGGACAATGTCGCGTTGCCGCTGCGCCTGGCCGGCACCGCGGAAGCCACCATCCGTAGCGACGTCGCCGACCTGCTCGACTGGATCGGCCTGACCGGCAAGGAGGAACGCCGCCCGGCCGAGCTCTCCGGCGGCGAGCAGCAGCGCCTGACCATCGCCCGCGCCGTCGTAACGCGCCCGAACCTGCTGGTGGCGGACGAACCGACCTCCGAACTCGATGCGTTGCAGGCACGCCGCACGATGGCGCTGCTGGTCGAGATGAACCGCCTCGGCACCACCGTGGTCGTCGCGACGCATTCCGAGGACCTGCCGGCGCGCCATCCCTCGCGGATGCTCACGCTCGAAGCCGGGCGTGTGGTCTCCGATGGCTGAACCGCGCCGCCGCCTCGCCCGCGACCCGCTCGGCCTCCGCAAGGCGTTGGCCGACCGGCTGCTGTTGGGCCTGGTCGCGGCGATGGCGCTGCTGGCGGCGCTGGCGCTGGCCGGGCGCGATGGCGCCGACCGCCTGGCCCAGCGCTGGCGCGACGGCGCACAGGCCGCCGTCACGGTGCAAGTCCCCGAACCCACCACCGAACGCATGGGCCGTGCGCTGGACGTGCTGCGTGCCCTGCCCGAGGTCGCCGCCGCTGAAGCCGTCGACCCCGACCGCATGGCCGAACTGCTGCGCCCCTGGCTGGGCGGCACGCACGGCGTCCCGCTGCCCGGCGTGATCGAACTGCGCCTTTCGGACCTCGCCGCCGACCCCGTCCGCATCGGCGACCAGGTGGCGGCCGAGGTGCCCGGCGCGGTGACCGAGGCGCATGGCGTCTGGGTCGCGCATCTCGCGGCCCTGGCGCGGGCGGTGCAGGGCGTGGCGCTGGCGGTGCTGGCGCTGGTGGCGGGCGTGGCGGCGGCGGTGGTGGCGGTGGCGGTGCGTGCCGGGCTCTCGGCGCGGCGCGACGCGGTGCTGGTGTTGCATGGCCTGGGCGCCACCGATGCCGAGGTCGCCGGCCGCTTCGCCCGGCGCGTGGCGCATCTGGCCGCGGTCGGCGCTGGGGGCGGCACGCTGGTGGCGCTGCCGGCGCTGGCGGGCCTGGCCGCGGTGGCGGGGCCTTTGGCCGGCGCGGCGGAATGGCAGGGTCTGCCCTGGCTGGACCTCGCGCTGGTGCCGCCGGTGGCGGCGCTGGTCGGCTGGCTGACCACCCAGGCCACGGTGCGCCTGTGGCTGCGGCGGCTGCCGTGAGCGCCACGCTGCCTGGCGCGCCGGACGACACCCCGGCGCCCCGTGGGCGCGCGGGACGGCGCCGCCGCCCGCTGCGCCTCGTGCTGTTGCTTGCGGTGCCGCTTGCCCTCCTGGCCGGCTTCATCGCCTTCGTGCAGGCCGCGATCGACCCCGCCGCCCCGCCGCCCGGCGAGACCGATGGCATCGTCGTGCTGACCGGCGGCTCCGAACGCGTGGCAACCGGCTTCCGGCTGCTTGCCGCGGGCCAGGCGCGGCGCCTGCTGATCTCGGGCGCGCATCCGGAGTCCGACCTGGCCGAGATCGCTGCCGCCGCCGGCATCGACCCCGCCCCCTTCGCCGCACGCGTTGCGATCGGCCACGCCGCCGCGTCGACCCGCGGCAATGCCGTCGAGACAGCGGCCTGGGCGCGCGCCGAGGACATGCGCTCGCTCCGCATCGTCACCGCCGGCTACCACATGCCGCGCGCCATGGTGGAACTGCGCCGCGCCCTGCCGGGGCTGCGCCTGGTCGAACACCGCGTGCCCTCGGCGGCGCTGCGCGTGCCGGGCGCTCTGTGGCGCCCGCAGGTCTGGGCATTGCTCGCGGGCGAATATGCCCGCTACCTGGGCGCCTGGGCCGGGCTCTCGGGTGCCTTCGTGCCGCGACGGGAGTCACAGGCGACATGATCTGGCTGCGCTCTGCGCTGTTCAACCTGGTGTTCATCGGCGGCACCTTCCTCACCGTGGTGTTCGGCACGCTGCTGCTGGCCGCGCCCGCCTGGGTGATGGTTGTCTATATCGGCGCCTATGCCCGCCTGATGGTGGGGGCGGCGCGGCTGGTCTGCGGCATCCGGCTGGAGGTGACGGGAATCGAGAACATCCCGCCCGGACCGGCGATCATCGCCGCCAAGCACCAGTCGGCCTTCGACACCTTCGTGTGGCTTGCACTGCGGCCGAACGGGCGCGACCCGGTCTATGTGCTGAAGCAGGAACTCTCGAAGATCCCGCTCTGGGGCCGGCTGGCGGAGCGCTGCGGGCATATCGCGGTGGACCGCGCGGCCGGCGCCTCGGCGCTGCGGTCCATGGTGCGCGCGGCGCAGGGTGCGATCGCCGCGGGCCGCCCGGTCATCATCTTCCCCGAGGGCACGCGCACCGCGCCCGGCGAGAGCGTGACCTACCAGCCCGGCGTCGCTGCCCTGGCGAATGCCACCGGCGCCCCGGTGGTGCCGGCGGCGACCGACAGCGGGCTGTATTGGGGCCGGCGCGCTTTCCAGAAGCGGCCCGGCACCATCCGCATCGCGGTGCTGCCAGCGCTGCCCACGGGCCTGCCGCGGGCAAGGCTGATGGCTGCCCTGGAGGACGCCATCGAAGACGCCACCGCCGCGCTGACCGGCCTGCCGCGGCCTGGGGATAAGTCTGGGGAAGGTGACTCTGTCATTTCTGATTCGGAGGCAAAGCGCAGCCCCGTAAACCCCTGATTCAGCAGGGGTCCCTAACCAGGGATGAAGATTGTGGATATCTCCGCGCCAGGGGGCTCGGGCAGCAGCGCGGCGATGCGGTCCAGCCCGCCGTCGCGCACCCCCATCGACCGCAGGTGATGGAGCGTGTTCATCAGGTAGTCGCGGTTGGCGCCCATCTGGCCATGGCCCCGGGCGATGGCCGCCGCCGCGCGATCGGGCGGCAGCCGCCCGCAATACAGCCGGCACCCGCGGTTGGCGACATAGGCCACGGCGCGCACCATCCGCCCGCTGTCGAGCAGGCGCAGCGGCAGCATCCTGCGGTGGTAGACCTGCTCCGCCCCATCGGGCAGTTCGCGGTCATCGAGGTAGGCGAGCACCGCCGCGGCTTCCGCCCCCGGCACGCCGAAGGCGACGCCCCGGCATGCGCCGCCGCGATCCAGCCCGAGCACCAGCCCGGGCTGCTCCGGCGTGCCGCGGTAGCGGTGCGACCACAGGCAGAAGCGACGATGGAAGCCGCGCAGCAGCGCCGGATGCGCCGCCGCATGCGCGAAGCCCGGCCGCCAGATCAGCGAGCCATAGGCGAAGACGTAGAGCCGGCCATCCGCGTCGACCAGGTCGCCCGGCGTGGCGCCGTCGGCCAGCGATGTGTGGTGCATGATGGGGTCCCGCGCCCGCGCCGTCGCACCGTTGCGGGCGCGGCGCTATACCCTTTGGCGTGACCATCGCCAAGCCATCCCGCCCCCGCCGCCACGCCCGCCGCGCCGTCCTCGGCGTGCTGACCGTCGCGATGATCGCGGCGGTGGTGCATGGCCTGGCCTGGCATTGGGCGACCGGCGCCATGGCCGTGGGCATGTCGGACTGGGTGACGCAGCGCCGGGCCGAGGGCTGGAACATCGAGCACGGCGCGCCCCGCCGCGGCGGCTGGCCCTTCGCCGCGCGCCTGGCGATGGACGATGTCCGCATCGAGACGCCGGCGCGGGCCGGCCGGGCCGGGTTTGCCCACCAGGCCGGGCGGCTGGTGTTGCAGATTGCCCCGCCGCAACCCGACCGCCTGGGCATCCTGTTCGAGGGGCCGCAGCGGCTGCGCCTGGGCGATGCGGCCATTCCCTTCGCGGCGGATCGGCTGGCGCTGGCGGTGCCGCTCGTGGCCGGTCCGTCGCATGCGGTGGCATTGGACATCGCCGCGTTGGAGGCGCTGCTGCCCGGCGGGCCGCTGCGGCTGCGCGCGGCGCGGATCGTGCTGACCAAGGGCGCGCCGCCGCCGCGCGGCGCGGAGGCGGAGGCCGTGCTCGGCATCACGATGCAGGCCGAGGGTCTGATCCCGCCGGCCTCGGCGCTGACCGCCGCGCTCGGCCGCGAGATCGAGCAGCTGTCGATCGAGGCGCTGCTGGCTGGCACGCCGCCCCTGCCCGGGCCGCCCGTAGTGATGGCGGCAGCCTGGCGAGACGCCGGCGGCGTGGTCGAGGTGCCGGCGCTGGCGCTGCGCTGGGGCCCGCTGGAGGGCGATGCGCGGCTGTCCCTTGCGCTGGATGCGGCGCTGCAGCCGCGCGGGCGCGGCAGCGTGCGGCTGGCGGGCGCGCCGGCGGCGCTGGAGGCGCTGGCCGGGGCCGGGCTGATCGACGGCAATGCTGCGCGCGCCGGGCAGGCGGTGGTAGCGCTGCTGGGGCGCACGCCGCCGGAGGGCGGGCCGCCGCGGGTCGAACTGCCGGTGGCGCTGGCGGATGGCACGCTGACGGTGGCGCGGGTGCCGTTGCTGCGCCTTGCGCCGATCGCCTGGCCGGCGGCGCGCGGGTGGTGAGGGCATCCGCGCGAAGGCGCATCACGGGGCGCGCGTGGTGGCGCGCGGCCCGCGTAATCGCGCAATGCGCGAATGATTTTGCAATTCATCCACCCATCGGATAGGCCTTCCGCCGGGCCAAGCACTGCCGACCGCAGAACGGATTAACGCGGCACAACCATTGCGCGGCGGATTTCGCGCCTTGCGCGAGAGGGTCGTGAAAACGACGTCAATCAACCCCTCGTCACCGTGACAGCCCTGTCGGTTACCGCCAGCGCAGCGTTAAACATGGTTCATCGCTCTCCTGACTGTGACAGGGCATGCGGCCACCAGCGAGACACGCGGATGGATGATGTGACGTTCGATACCCAGGCCGAAGCGGATGGCACCGACCGCACTGCCATCATCATGATGCTGACCTATGTCGAGGCCGAGTGCCGCCGACTGGGCGATGACGAGGCTGCGCGCCACGCCGCGGCGGCGGCCGAGCTCGTGACCGGGCAGAAGCTGGCCCAGCCGTTGGAACGGGGGCGGTCCTATCGTACGCCGGTCGCCGCGCCGTTGAACTGAACCACGTCGCGCGGTCAGGCCACGCGGCGCAGCTGGAACAGCGCCTGCTCGCCGAACAAGTTGGCGAGCCGCACCGAACGCCGCCACGGCGCCTTCAACCCGCGTTCATCGACCGCGAGCCATTTCTCCACGCGATACCCCTCCATCTCGCACAGCGCGAAGAAGTCGAGGATGGTGCAGGGATGGATGTTCGGCGTCTCGTACCAGGGGCGGTTCCACGTATCGGTGTCGGGCATGCGCCCGCGCGTCAGCAGCCGCCAGCGCAGCTGCCAGTGTCCGAAATTCGGGAAGGACACGATGGCATGCGCGCCGATGCGCAGCATCTGGCGCAGCACCTCGCGCGGCTTCTCGACCGCCTGCAGCGTGCGCGAGAGCACCACGTAGTCGAAGCCGCCATCGGGGTAGAAGGCCAGGTCGTGGTCGGCATCGCCATGGATCACCGCGAGGCCGGCGGAGACCGCCCTGGTCACCTCGGCCATGTTGATCTCGATGCCGCGGGCGTCGGCCTGCTTCTCGCGCGTGAGGTGTTCGATCAGCGCGCCGTCGCCGCAGCCGATGTCGAGGAGCTTCGCGCCATGCGGGATCATCTCCGCGATCAGGCGGAGATCCAGGCGCATGTTCTTCGCGACGTAGCGGATGTCGGACGGTGCTTCGGGCATGTGCGGCGCTTCAGCGTGGCCAGGCCAGCGGCGTAGTAGCCTGCCGGCATGAAGGCAAGCGTCGCGGCGTCAGCATGGCAGGTAATGCTGGTCGCGCTGGTGGTCGCGGCCGGGGTCTATGCCTGGCACGGCCTGGCGGCAGGGCCCGAGCCGGTGTTGCAGGACCGCAGCGGCATCATCCTCGACACCGCGCCGATCTGGCTGCTGCCGGCCTGGTACCTGGTGGCCTGGCAGGTGCTGTCCTTCGCATCGCTGCGCCGGGCGGTGCGTGGCGCGGCAGCGATGACGGGGCTGTGTCTGCTGACCTTCGTGGTGGCGCTGCTGCTGGGCGTGGTGAGCGCGGGGCTGCTGGCGCTGCCTGTGGGCCTGGTGGGCATCCTGGTGATCGCGCGGCGGCTGGCGCGCTTCGATGCGGCGGATGCCGCGCCGGCAGCGGGCGCGCCGCGCTGGGTGCATGTCCTGGGCGTGCTGGCCGGCTATGTCATGCTGATCCCGGCGCTGCTGGCGCAGCGGGACGAATACGGGCGCGAGGTCGCGCCGCTCGCCAGCAGCGCCGGCGGGTTCCTGGTGCTCTTGGCGCCGCTGGTTGCGGTGGGGCTGCCGCATGCGGTGTTGACGGCGTGGTGTCGCGCGGCTGCGCGCCAAACGCCCAGCGCGGCTGCGCGCCAAACGCCCAGCGCGGCTGCGCGCCAAACGCCGAGCGCGGCGGCGCGCCGCGGGCCGGGCGCAGGGGAACGCCCCTGGCCGGCGCTGCTGCCGCGTGCGGTGGTGCTGGTGCTGCTGGCCTGGCTACCCGGCGCGATCGCCGTCGGCCCCGCCTGGCCGCTGACGACGCCGGCGCGCAACCTGGCCATGCACGAGGAGATCGTGCTGTTCCGCGCCGCCGGCGCCCATTGGCGCGGATCGCATGCGGGCGAGACGATGCGCGCCGCGCCCGGCCCCTCGCCGGTGACGCTGGTGGTGCCGCAGGGTTGGCTGGGCTTCGAGGACCGCTACCGCGCGCCGCAGGACGTGCCGCGGTCGCTGGAGATCGCGCGCGATCCGCGCGCGCCGCCGACCGACCCGCCGATCCGGCGGCTGCGGCTGGAGGCGCCATCGCCTCTGCTCGCGACCGTGCCCGGGCGCGGGCAGGCGGTGGGTTGCGCCGCGCCCGACCCGGCGCGCGACGGCCTGGTGGCGTGCCGGCAACTGGCATTCGAGGATGACGAAGTGCCGTCCCCGACCCTGGCGGCGATGCTGCCGGAGGCGGTGCTCACCCGGCGCATCGCGCTGCGCGAGGCGCTGGGGCGCCAGGACTACCTGCTGGCCGGGCCGGGCCTGCTGGCGCGCTGCCGGATCGGCGGATCCTGCATGTTGCAGTTCCGCGTGGCGGAGGGGCCGGCGGTGCTGGTCGACCTGCCCGAGGCGGCCGCGCCGCGCTGGCGCGAGGCGCGCGATATCGCGGCGCGGCTGCTGCGCGATGCCGCCAGACTGGAGCTGGCGCGCGACGACGCGCTGCCGTTCTGACAGCGCGTCGCGGTCAGTTCACCAGGAACGGCGCGTCGCGCGTATGCGCCAGCGCGTCCCAGGCCGCGCGCACCTTCGCCGCGCCATGGGTGCGTTCCAGCCGGCGCAGCGTGAAATGCCCGCGCGCCACGCCCCGGAAGTGTTCCAGGAAGGCGATGTTGACCGCCGCGCCGGCCGCGGCCCCCAGGATCGGCGCCGCCTGCGCCGTGACCTTGAGCCCGATCGGCCCGACGAAGCGCGCCGCCACGGCCGCCACGAAGCCGGGGACGATGGTGCGGCCCACGGCGCCCTTCAGCGCCTCGGCCAGGGCGATGCGAACGGCGAAGTAGCCGCTCTCGGTCGCGTCGTCTGCCGCCGTAGTGCCGCCCAGCGCGAAGACCTTCAGACATTCGGATGCTGCCTCGGGGGCGGAGAGGTCCTCGCCTTCCTCGCCTGCCACGGCGGCGACCTGACGCAGCAGGATGGTGGTGGAGACCGGCAATTCGACCAGCGTGCCGGGCAGGCCGAAGGCGCCGCCGATGGCCCCCGACGTCGCCGCCATGCCGCGATGGAACCAGGATGACGGGATCGGCAGCGGCGAGACCGCCGGGCCCGAGCGCATCGCCGTGCCGATGGCCAGTTGCAGCGCGGCGCGCACCGCGCCGTCCAGCGTGCCCTGCACCGAAGCGGGCAGCCGCGCGCGCAAGGCTTCGATCGGCAGGCCCGCCAGGCCGGCCAGGCGCGCGGCGAGCGATGGGTTCTCCAGCGCCTCGTAGGCGGCGCGCAGGTCGCGCAGTGCCGCCGGCGGCAGATGGGTCTCGGGGGTGATGATGGTGAGGCTCATGGCGACCGCTCCACTTGGCCCCGCCGAGGCGCGCGGTCCAGCCCCGCCGCCTCACGTTCCGCGGCGGCGGCATAGGGCGCGAGGCGCTCGGCCACCACGCGCGCTACGGCATCGACCGCGGCGCGGCGCGGGAAGGCGGTGCGCCAGACGATGCGGATGGTGCGCGAGGCGCGCGCCGCCAGCGGCCGCAGCACGATCCCGGCATCCTGCGCCGCGCCGGCCGCCAGCCCCGGCACCAGCGTGGTGCCGTAGCCGGCGGCGACCATGTTGATGAGCGTCGCGAGGCTCGATGCCCGCAGCGCGCCGCCCAGCGGCCCGGCCAGGCCGCAGGCGGCCAGCGCCTGGTCGCGCAGGCAATGGCCATCGGCCAGCACCAGCACGTCGGCGGAAAGCTCGGCCTCGGCGATGCGCTCGCGCGTCGCCAGCGGGTGGTCGGGCGGCAGGGCGGCGATGAAGGGTTCGGTGAACAGCGCGCGGCTGGACAGGTCGGCGCCATCGGGTTCGGTCGCCAGCAGGGCGGCGTCGAGTTCATGGGCGCGCAGCTTCTCGACCAGGGTGGTGGTCACGTCCTCCCAGGGTTCGATGGCGAGGTCGGGCAGCGCCTCGCGCAACGGCGCGAAGACCAGTGGGAGCAGGTAGGGGCCGAGGGTGGGGATCACGCCCAGCCGCAGCGGGCCGCGCAGCGGGTCCGCCAGCGTCCTGGCCAGCGCGGTCATCGCCTCGATCTCGGCCAGCGCCACGCGCGCATGGCCCAGCAGCGCCTCGCAGACCGGCGTCGGCACCACCTGCTTGCTGTTGCGTTCGAACAGCACGGTGCCGAGGGAGTCCTCGAGCTTCCGCAGCTGCACGGACAGTGTCGGCTGGCTGACGCGGCAGGCTTCGGCGGCGCGGCCGAAATGGCGGTGCTCGGCAACGGCGAGCATGTAGCGGAGGTCGCGGAGGTTCATTCCTGCCCTTTCAGGGCATGCGGCGGCGCGGTCGTCTCCTGCGCTGGCGCAACGCGCCACCAGGCAGCCCGGGGCGTGCCGCCATCATTGGCGCTGTCTATCACAATCTTCAAAACTTGGGCCTTCCGTAATCACCCTTCACATGGGAAACCCGTCGCCGATCAGGAACCCTGCTTGCGGGCAGGGCAGCAATCGCAACCTGGAGTGGAGAAGAATGATGGACGGAAACACTGCGGCAACGGGCAAGTGCCCGGTGATGCATGGCAAGCCGACGGCGGCGCGCTTCTCCACCCGCGGCAACAAGGATTGGTGGCCGAATGCGCTGAACCTGCGGATCCTGGCGCAGCATTCCGCCAAGCCGAACCCGATGGGCGAAGACTTCGACTATGCGGCCGAGTTCAAGAAGATCGACCTCGATGCCCTGAAGAAGGACATCGTGGCGCTGATGACGGTCAGCCAGGATTGGTGGCCGGCCGACTACGGGCATTACGGGCCGTTCTTCATCCGCATGGCGTGGCACGCCGCCGGCACCTACCGCACGGCCGATGGCCGCGGCGGCGCCGGCAATGGCGCGCATCGCTTCGCGCCGGAGAATTCCTGGCCGGACAATGCGAACCTCGACAAGGCGCGGCGGCTGCTGTGGCCGGTGAAGCAGAAGTACGGCAACCGGATTTCCTGGGCCGACCTGTTCGTGCTGACCGGCAATTGCGCGATCGAGTCCATGGGGCTGAAGCCCTTCGGCTTCGGCGGCGGCCGCGTGGATATCTGGGAGCCAGAGGACGACATCTACTGGGGCTCCGAGACGACCTGGCTGGGCGATGAGCGCTACACGGGCGACCGCGTGCTCGAGAACCCGCTGGCGGCCGTGCAGATGGGCCTGATCTACGTGAACCCGGAAGGGCCGAACGGCGTGGCCGACCCGGTCGCCTCCGGCCGCGACATCCGCGAGACCTTCGCGCGCATGGCGATGAACGACGAGGAGACCGTCGCGCTGACCGCCGGCGGCCACACCTTCGGCAAGTGCCACGGCGCCGGCGACGCGACGCTGGTGGGCCGCGAGCCCGAGGGCGCGCCGATGGAGCAGATGGGCCTCGGCTGGCTCAGCAGCTTCAAGTCCGGCAAGGGCGTGGATGCCATCACCTCCGGGATCGAAGGTGCGTGGACGCCCACGCCGACCAAGTGGGACAATTCCTACTTCGACATGCTGCTCGGCTTCGACTGGAAGCTGACCAAGTCGCCCGCCGGCGCGCAGCAGTGGATCCCGACCGACCCGGCCGCGGCCACGCTGGTGCCCGACGCGCACGACCCGACCAAGCGCCACGCGCCGATGATGACCACGGCCGACATGGCGATGAAGATGGACCCCGAGTACCGCAAGATCAGCGAGCGGTTCCACAAGAACCCGGAGCAGTTCGCCGACGCCTTCGCCCGTGCCTGGTTCAAGCTGACGCATCGCGACATGGGGCCGAAGGTCCGCTACCTCGGCCCCGACGTGCCGGGTGAGGACCTGATCTGGCAGGACCCGGTGCCGCCGGTGACGCATGCGCTGATCGACGAGGGTGATGTCGCCGCGCTGAAGGCGCGGATCCTGGCCACCGGGCTGTCGGTGTCGCAGCTGGTGCAGACGGCCTGGGCCTCGGCCTCCACCTTCCGTGGGTCCGACAAGCGGGGCGGCGCCAATGGTGCGCGCATCCGCCTGGCGCCCCAGAAGGATTGGGAGGTGAACCAGCCGGCGCAGCTCGCGACGGTGCTGGGCAAGCTCGAAGGCGTGCAGGCGGCGTTCAATGCCTCGGCGACGTCGGGCAAGCAGGTGTCGCTGGCCGACATCATCGTGCTGGGCGGCTGCGCGGCCATCGAGGCGGCGGCCAAGGCGGCCGGCTTCGGCGTGACGGTGCCCTTCGCCCCGGGCCGCACCGACGCGACCCAGGACCAGACCGATGCCGCGTCCTTCGATGCGCTGGAGCCGGAGGCCGATGGCTTCCGCAACTACCGCAAGGCCCGCTTCACGGTGTCGGCCGAGGAGCAGCTGGTGGACAAGGCGCAGCTGCTGGGCCTGACCGCGCCGGAGATGACCGTGCTGGTCGGCGGCCTGCGCGTGCTGGGCGGCAACCACGGCGGTTCGCCGCATGGCGTGCTGACCAAGCGCCCCGGGCAGCTGACGAACGACTTCTTCGTGAACCTGCTGGACATGGGCACCGCCTGGAGCCCGACCGACGAGAGCGCAGAGGAATTCCAGGGCCGCGACCGCGCCACCGGCACGGTGGCCTGGACCGGCACGCGGGTGGACCTGGTGTTCGGGTCGAATTCCCAGCTGCGGGCGCTCAGCGAGGTCTATGCGCAGGCCGACAATGCCGGGAAGTTCGTGAACGACTTCGTGGCGGCCTGGGTGAAGGTGATGAACGCGGATCGGTTCGACCTGGCGTAAGGGTCGGTTCTCCGCGGCCGGGCGTCGTGCCCGGCCGGGCCTTGGCGGCCGCTCTCATCCGGGGGCGGCCGTTCTGCGTTAGGGCCTTGGCCAGGATATGGCCCTGGAACGCGCCGCCCCATATAAGGCGGCGCACGGCGGCGCGCGGACCGGTCGGCGCCGGATATGGCGCTTTTGCCGAGCAGCGGCTGCTGGCGCTTGAAGGCATGGAACGATGAACTGGATTTCCGACTGGGCGTTGCCGAAGATCTCGGGCCTGTTCAAGCGGGATGTGCCGGAGAACCTCTGGCACAAATGCCCGGCCTGCGAGCAGATGATCTTCCGCCGCGACCTCGATGCCGCGCTGAATGTCTGCCCGCATTGCGGCCACCACATGCGGATCTCGGCCAATCGCCGGCTGGAATGCACGCTGGATGAGGGCTTTTCGCGCATCGAATTGCCGCGCGCCCCGGCCGACCCGCTGCGCTTCCGCGACCAGCGCCGCTACACCGACCGGCTGAAGGAAGCGCAGGCCAAGTCCGCGATGGATGACGCGGTGGCCGTCGCGCATGGCACCATCGAGGGCCAGCGCGCCGTCGTCGCCGCCTTCGAATTCGCCTTCATGGGCGGGTCGATGGGGCCAGGCGTGGGCGAGGCGATCGTCACCGCCGCCAAGCTGGCCGTGCTGCAGGACAGCCCGCTGATCATCTTCACCGCATCGGGTGGGGCGCGCATGCAGGAAGGCGCGGTGTCGCTGATGCAGATGCCGCGCACGGTGATCGCCACGCGCCTCGTGAAGGAAGCGGGGCTGCCCTACATCGTGGTGATGTGCGACCCGACGACGGGTGGCGTGACGGCGTCCTTCGCCATGCTCGGCGACATCCATATCGCCGAGCCGGGTGCGATGATCGGCTTCGCCGGTGCGCGCGTGATCGAGCAGACGGTGCGCGAGAAACTGCCCGAGGGCTTCCAGCGCGCCGAGTACCTCCTGGAACACGGCATCCTCGACATGGTGGTCAAGCGCGGGGAGATGCGCGCGACGCTGGCGCGCGTGATCGGGTTGCTGCGCGTGCCGCTGGTGCTGCGGCAGCCGGAGGTCAGCGTCGAGGAAGTGACCGCGCTCGGTGCGCCCCTGGCCCCGCCCGAGGACCCGGCCCCGCAAGCCCAGGCCTGAGCGCATGTCCCGCGCCGAGGCGATCGTCGAGCGCCTGCACGCGCTGCATCCGAAACTGATCGACCTCAGCCTCGGGCGGATGCAGCGCGCGCTGGATGCGCTGGGCAACCCGGAGAAGCGCCTGCCGCCGGTGGTGCATGTGGCGGGCACCAACGGGAAGGGGTCCACCTGCGCCTTCCTGCGCGCCATCACCGAGGCGGCGGGCAAGCGCGCGCATGTCTTCACCTCCCCGCATTTGGTGCACTTCCATGAGCGGGTGCGGTTGGCCGGCACGCTGGTGTCCGATGCCGACCTGACCGCGGCGCTGGAGGAGACCGAGGCGGCGAATGGCGGCGAACCCATCACGGTGTTCGAGATCACCACCGCCGCGGCACTGCTGCTGTTCTCCCGCGTGCCGGCGGATGTGATGGTGCTGGAAGTGGGGCTCGGCGGGCGATTCGACGCGACGAATGTGGTGGACCGGCCGGTGGCGACGGCGATCGCGTCACTGTCGATGGACCACATGGAATTCCTGGGCGACACGCTGGGTGCGATTGCCTTCGAGAAGGCGGGCATCATCAAGCGCGGCGTGCCGTGCGCGACGGGGCTGCATGCGCCCGAGGCGCGCGAGGTTCTGGTGCGCGTGGCGGGAGAGAACGCCGCGCCGCTGTTGATGCGCGGGCGCGACTGGCGCTGCGACGCGGCGCAGGGCGGGCTGGTCTATGCCGATGCGCGCGGGTCGATCGACCTGCCGCCGACCGGGCTGCCGGGGCCGCACCAGGCGGAGAATGCGGGGATCGCCATCACGGCGCTGCGGGCGTGGGGGCCGGAGTGGCTGACGGATGCGGCGGTGTCGCGCGGTGTCGCTGCGGCCGAATGGCCGGCGCGGTTGCAGCGGCTGACAGGCGCGCTGGCGGGGATGCTGCCCGGCGGGTTCGAACTGTGGCTGGATGGCGGGCACAATGCCGGGGCGGGGGTGGCGCTGGCGGCGCATCTTTCGCAGTGGCGCGACCGGCCGCTGCACCTGGTGGTGGGGATGAAGAAGGGGAAGGCCAGCGAAGACTTTCTGCGCCCGCTGATCCCCTTCGCGACGACGCTGACCGCGGTGGCGGAGCCGGGGCAGCACTTGGCGATGAGCGTCGAGGATATCGTGGCGGCGAGCAGCAGCGTGGCGCGGCCCGGGCCGGATGTGGCGGGGGCGTTGGGGCGGATCGCGCGGGAAGACGCGCCGGGACGGGTGCTGGTGTGCGGGAGCCTGTATCTGGCTGGCGAGGTGCTCAAGGCGGATGGGGCGGCGTTGGGGTAGCGGGGGCGGGATCCACGTAGCGCACTGATATTATTGGCGTTATCCACATTGCCCGGCGTCGTGGGCGGAGAGTGGATAAAGCCCCGGAGATCAAAGCCTTCGAACGTGGCAACTCTACCGGGGCCAAGGCTACAGCGGGTTGCCAAGTTCATCCAGAAACAGCGGTGCACGGACATAGGCAGCCCAGAATGCCATGCCATTCTCGAAGAACTCGGCACGCAGGGTGCGAAACGGCTCCGACGTAGTCTGCGGATCAAGAAGCTGGTCGGCACCTGATGCGAGAACATGCGCCCTGTAGATGAGAGTCAGGAAATGGATCGCCGGGAAATCCGCCCCTCCGTACTCGTGGTAGTGCGTCTCGCCCGCCTCAACCTCATGCTTCTCAAGCGGCGCGACTTGGCGATGTGCCAGCCAACGCCGACGGATGGGAAGAAGTTCTGCATACGACTTCCTGGCAGCAAGTCGCTGTCGCTTCGCACACTTGCCGAACGCTTTGATTCTGTTCGCGGCATCCGGTTCGGAAACACCCGCAGAGTGCAACAACGACGCGATGGCGTACCCACGCTCGGGACATCCAAGCGGATTCGCGATGGTTCCGCAAAGCGGCGGTCTTGCCTCGTTGTCCCACAGGCGTGCTGCAGCGAGCATTGCGGCTTCGGTGCAGCTGTTCAGTATGGTCTCAGCTGCGTAGCCGGAGTGTAGCGTCCCGCGTATCCGATCCCGAAGTGCCGGCGTCCGGGCCGCGGCGCGAACAACGCCCCAATTGGCCAGGGCTGCGCGGATTTGCAGGTGTACCGCACTCAGCGCCTCGCCATAGCGCTTGAACGACACCGCGCGCCCTCACGCCTGCTTCCGCTCAATCAGTTCCCTACGGATCTTCCGCCCGCGCCTGATCCGGTCCTCGATGAATTCCGCCTGCCCGTACCGCACCGCGCGCCCCAGCGCATGCGCGTCCTCGCTGAACCGCGCCAGCATCTCCAGCAGCGCTTCGCGGTTGTTGAGGAACACGTCGCGCCACATGTCCACATCGCTCGCCGCGATGCGCGTGAAGTCGCGGAAGCCGGCGGCGGCGAATTTCAGCACCGACTCCTTCGTCTCCTCCGCCAGGTCGTCCGCCGTGCCGCAGATGGTGAAGGCGATCAAGTGGGGCAGATGCGACACGATGGCCACCGCGCGATCATGCGTGACCGGGTCCAGCGTCTCGATCATCGACCCGCAGCGGCGCCAGAATTCGCGCACCTTCTCCACCGCCACGGGGTCGGACCCCGGCAGCGGCGTCACGATGCAATACCGCCCGTCGAACAGTTCCGCGAAGCCGGCATCCGGGCCGGAATGCTCGGTGCCCGCCATCGGATGCGCGGGCACCAGGTGCACGCCACCCGGCATCAGCGGCGTCAGGTCGCGCACCACGCTGCCTTTGGTGGACCCCACATCCGACAGCACGCAGCCCGGCGCCAGATGCGGCGCGATCTGCGCCATCACCCCGGCATAGGCGCCGACCGGCACGCAAAGGATCACCCCATCGCAGCCGGCCACGGCCTTCGCGACGTCATCCTCGACCACATCGACGATGCCCAGTTCGCGCACCCGCGCCAGCGTCTCCGGCCGGCGAGCCGTCGCGACCACCGTGCGCGCCAAGTCGCCACGCTGCTGCGCCACGCGCGCGATGGACGACCCGATCAGCCCGATGCCGACCAGGCACAGGCGTTCGAAGACGGGCTCAGCCATGCATGAAGGCGGTCAGCGCCTCGATGACCATGGTGCATTCCTCGGCGGTGCCGATGGTGATGCGAAGGCAGGCGGGCAGGCCGTAGCCGCCCATGGCGCGCACGATCAGCCCGCGCGCCTTCAGCGCGTCATCCGCGCCCTTCGCCTTCGCCGGGGTGCCGAAATCCACCAGCAGGAAATTGCCTTCGCTCGGCCAGACCTTGATGCCGGCGGCTTCCAGCGCGGATGCCACCTTGCCGCGCCATTCGGTGTTGTGCACGACCGACTGCTCGACCCAACCCTTCTCCGCCAGCGCCGCTATGCCGGCTGCCATGGCGGCGGCGTTCACGTTGAACGGCCCGCGCACGCGCGACAGCACGTCGATCACCGGTGCGGGCGCGTAGCACCAGCCCAGTCGCATCCCGCCCATGCCGAAAATCTTGGAGAAGGTCCGCGTCATCACGGTCGCACCCGGCCCGCCGGCATCCACCAGCTTCGCCCCGGCATCGTAATCGGGCCGCGTGACGTACTCGGCGTAGGCGCTGTCCAGCACCAGCAGGATGTCGTCGCGCAGACCCGCGCGCAGCCGATCCACCTCGGATTGCGGGAGGATCGACCCGGTCGGATTGTTGGGGTTCGCCAGGAACACCAGGCGCGTTCGCGGCCCGGCTGCCGCCAGCATGCCATCGATGTCGGCGGCCAGCCCGCGCTCGGGCACCTTGATGATGCGGCACCCGGCCCAGCGTCCCGTGATGTCGTACATCAGGAAGCCGTGCGCGCTCATCACCAGCTCGGTCCCCTCCCCGCCATAGGCGAGGATGAGCAGCGCGATCAGTTCATCCGACCCGTTGCCGACCACGATGCGCGCCGGGTCCAGCCCGAAGCGCGCGCCGATCGCCTCGCGGATCGCCTTGGCACCGCCATCGGGGTAGCGATGCGCGTCGGCCGCCATCGCGGCGATCGCGGCAATCGCGCCAGGCGGCGGCCCGAACGGGCCCTCGTTCGACGACAGCTTCACGATCCGGTTCACGCCCGGGATCTTGGATTCACCACCCACATAGGGCTCGACCGACAGGATCGAGGGGCGAGGCATCACGTTCATGCTGCGTCTCCAGCAACGGGCGCGGCATAGGCGCCGAGGATGGTGCGCCGCGCCCAGGGCAGCGCAGCGAGGCGCGCATCATCGGCGCGCAGGAAGCCTTCGACCTCGGCCAGCGCCAGCGTCGCCTGGCCGACGCGCGCGACGATCAGCGACGCGGCATCGAGCCCGGCATCCGCCAGCGTGGCGGCGATGCGCCCGCGTGGCGCGCCGGCCTCGGCTTCCAGCAGGACCAGCGTGCGGTCCTCGCCCGACGGGTCGGGGTCGACCGGTGCCACCACCAGCGCGCCGGGGCCGCCGGGCGGTTCGCTCACGAAGGGCAGGCGAGCCACCACCTGCAGCTTCGGCACCTCCAGTCGCGCCCACCAGGCGCTGCCGGCACCGGCTTCCTGGTCGGCGGGCGCGGGCAGCACGGCGACCGAGGCCTCGCCATCCGTCACCGCCGCAAGCGCGCGGGCTGGGGTGGGATGCACGCGGATCGCGGCGGTCGGCCCGAAATGCTCGCGCGCCAGCCGGGCATGGCCGGATTGCGGCGAGGGCGCATGCACCGCGACCGAGAAGCCCCCCTGGATGGCGGTGCTAGCCATGAAGATCTCGCGCCAGATGCGGACCAGCCGTTCGCGCGCCAACGGGCCGTCGTGGCGCGCCAGCAGGCGGCGCAGGACCGCTGCCTCGCGCCCCGGGCGCAGCGGGGTGGTGCCGCCCTTCGCACGGCTGCCGGCCAGGCGCCCCACCACCGCGGAGCGCTTCATCAGCAGGTCGTGCATGGCGTCGTCGAGCGCATCGATCTCGGCGCGCAGCGCTGTGATGTCGGCCTCGGCGGGGGTGGCGGTCGAGGTGTCTGGCATGGGCGCTTGTGAGATCCGTACCCGGTGCGATGCGGCGACTGCCGTGCGGTAGGTTGCAATAGACGGGCCTGCGCGGGGCGCCAAGGCTGCGCGCGCGCATGGCGGCCCGGCGCGGTGGGACGGCGCGGTCGCGGTGGCGCCGCGCCTGGATCGCCGCGGGATGGCCGCGCCAGACACCGTCGCGGCCATGCCGCGCCAGACAATGTCCCGGCCATGCCGCGCCAGACAATGTCGCGGCCATGCCGCGCCAGACAATGTCCCGGCCATCCCGCGCCCTCCACCGTTGCGGCCACGCCGCGCCGGGCTTAAGCATCGCCCCCCATGTCCCAGGTCATCGCCCCCTTGCCGGAGGTGGACCACCAGCACGTCGTCTTCGCCGACGGCCTGCCGCTGGATTGCGGCGCCGTGGTCGCGCCGCTGGTGGTGGCCTACCGGTCCTATGGCACGCTGAACGCCGCCAGGACCAATGCCCTGCTGGTCTGCCACGCGCTGACCGGCGACCAGTACCTGGCCGAACCAAGCCCCGTGACCGGAAAGCCTGGCTGGTGGGAAAGCATCGTCGGTCCCGGCAAGCCGCTGGATACCGACCGCTACTTCATCGTCTGCGCCAATGTGCTGGGTGGGTGCATGGGCAGCACCGGCCCGCGGTCCGAGATGACGGACGCGCAGGGGCGCGGGCTGGGGCGGCCCTGGGGGACGGATTTCCCGCAGGTGACCATCCGCGACATGGTGCGCGCGCAGAAGCGCCTGATGGATCATTTGGGCGTGTCGCGCTGGCTGGCGGTGGTCGGCGGGTCGATGGGCGGGATGCAGGTGCTGGAATGGGCGGCGACCTACCCGGACGCCGTGCTGGCCGCCGCGCCCATCGCCTGCGCGGCGCATCACTCGGCGCAGAACATCGCCTTCCACGAGGTCGGCCGCCAGGCGATCCATGGCGACCCTGATTATGCCGGCGGGCGGTACTGGGAGGCTCAGCGCATCCCGGCGCGCGGCCTGGCGGTGGCGCGGATGGTGGCGCACATCACGTATCTGTCCGAGCAGGCGCTGACGCGGAAATTCGGGCGGCGGCTGCGCGGGGCCTCGGCGCTGACCTTCCTGGAGGATGTGTTCGAGGTGGAGTCCTACCTGCGCCACCAGGGCAGCACCTTCGTGCAGCGCTTCGACGCGAATGCGTATCTGACCATCACCCGCGCGATGGATTTTTTTGATCTGGCGGCGGAGCACGAGGGTGATCTCTCGGCGGCGTTCCGCGGGACGGCGACGCGGTTCTTCCTGGCGAGTTTCAGCAGCGACTGGCTGTTCCCGACCTCAGAGAGTCGCGCCGTGGTGCGTGCGCTGAACGCGGCGGGGGCGAGCGTGTCCTTCGTGGAGATCGCGTCTGACAAGGGGCATGACGCGTTCCTGCTCGAGGAGCCGGATTTTCATGCGGCGCTGGGCGGGTTTTTGCGGGGGGCGGCGGAGAAGGCGGGGGTGTGACCCCCCCCTCAATCCACCCGCGCCCCCGAAGCCCTGATGATCGGCGCGAACGCCGCTTCATTCGCCGCCCGATAGCTCGCGAATTCTTCCGGCGTTGTCCACCACGGCGTCGCCCCGTTCTCGAGGAACCGCCGCTTCAGGTCGTCGCTCTCCAGCGACTGCTTCGTCAGCGCGTTCAGCCGATCCACGATCGGCCGCGGCATCCCCGCCGGCCCCATCACGCCGCCCCAGGACGTGATCTCGAAGCCCGGCAGGAATTCCGACATGGTCGGGATCTCGGGCGCGACCGGGCTCCGCTGCGCCCCCGTCACCGCCAGCGCGCGCACCTTGCCGTCGCGGTGCAGCGCCAGCCCCTGCGGGATGTTGTCGAAGATCATGTGCACGCGCCCGCCCTGGATATCGACATGCGCCGGCGCCGCACCGCGATAGGGCACGTGCAGCATGTCCACGCCCGCCATGGTCTTGAACATCTCGCCCGAGATATGGACCGTGGTGCCCGACCCCGACGACGCATAGGCGAAGCGCCCCGGGTTGGCGCGCAGCAGCGCGATCAGCTCCGGCACCGACCGCGCCGGCACGTCATTGTTCACCACCAGCAGGTTCGGCAACTGCCACAGCCCCGACACGTAGGAGAAGTCGCGCGACGCGTTGAACGGCAGCCGGCTGTAGAGCGTCGGGCTGATCCCAAGCGGCGCCACGGACGCCAGCCCAATCGTGTTGCCATCCGGGTTGGCGCGCGCGATCGCCTCGGTACCGATGTTCCCGGCCGAGCCCGCACGGTTCTCGACCACGAATTGCTGGCCGGTGATCTCGCTCATTTTCAGGCACCACAGGCGTGACAGGATGTCGGTGCCCCCGCCCGGCGGGAACAACCCGATGAAGCGGATGGACCCGGTCGGCCAGGTGGATTGCGCGAAGGCCGGCGCCGCCAGCGGCGTGGCAACAAGGGCGAACAGGCTGCGCCGGCGCAGCGCGGCGGTGGTGGTCATGCGACGTCTCCCTGACGGCCTTGCTGGCCTTGCCGCCATGGGACAGGCGAAGCCCGCGCGCCGTCAAGCGCGGCGATTCAATCCACCACCGCTCCCGATGCGTGGATCAGCGGCGCGAAGCGGGTCTCGTTCTCGCGCCGGAAATCCGCCAGGCCCTCGGGCGTGGTCCACCAGGTGGTGGCGCCGCCTTCCTCGTAGCGGCGCTTCACCTCGGGGCTGTCGAGCGCCTGGCGGGATACCTCCCCCATCCGCGCCGCCATGGCCGGCGGGATGCCGGCCGGGCCGCAGGCGCCGCCCCAGGAATTGATCTCGTAGCCCGGCAGGAACTCCGCCATGGCCGGCACGTCCGGCATCTGTGGGCTGCGCGTCCCGCCCGTGGTCGCCAGCGCGCGTAGCTTGCCTTCGCGCGCCTGGCGGCTTGCCTCGGGAAAATTGCCGAAGATCATGTCCACGCGCCCGCCCAGCAGGTCGGTATAGGCCGGGCCGCCGCCGCGATAGGGCACGTGCAGGATGTTCACGCCGGCCATCTGCTTGAACATCTCGCCGGCGATGTGCAGCGTGGTGCCGGCACCCGCGCTGGCGAAGGTGTAGCGGCCGGGATCGGCCCGACACAGCGCGATCAGCTCCGGGATGGTCCGCGCGGGCAGATCGAGGCGCGCCACCAGCAGGTTCGGCAGCTGCCACAACCCGCCGATCCAGGTGAAGTCGCGCGTCACGTCGAAGGCCAGGCGCCGGTAGAGCGAGGGTGCGATCGCCATCGAGGACACAGATGCCAGGCCGATGGTGGTGCCGTCCGGCACGGCGCGGGCGATCACCTCCGTGCCGACATTGCCGCCCGATCCGCCGCGATTGTCCACCACGAAGGATTGGCCGGTGATCTCGCTCATGCGCTGGCACCAGATGCGGCTGAGCGTGTCGGTCGAACCCCCAGGCGGGAAGACGCACACATAGCGGATCGGGCCGGCCGGCCAGGATGGCTGGCCGAGGGCCGGGGCGGCGAGCGATGCGCCGGCCAGCGCAAGGGTAGCGCGACGCGTCACCAGCCGCCGCCGCGTGGCGAGGGTGCCCATGGACGTTCCTTTCCCTGTCTCCCGGCGCGCGGCCTGGTTAGCGGCCATGGCACGCCAGCGGGGCGTCGCGCGTCAAGCCGAACTTGGCGGCGCCTGGTCCTCCTCCGCGATGCCGAGCTGCCGCAGCCGCCGCCGCAGCGCATAGAGCTGGTCGAGCAGCGAGAGCACCACCGGCAGCGCCTCCTCGTTCACCTCGAGGTCGTGGCGCAGTTCGAGGATCAGCCGCACGCGCTCCACGTCGATCTCGTGGAAGCAGGGCGCGCCGGACTCCGTCTCGCAGCGCACATGGCCGGCGGCGATCCAGCGCTGCAGGTCATCGGGGCTGAGCCGCGTGAAGCGGGCGCAGAGGATGTCGATCGTGATCATGGCTGCCCCTCCAGCCCGGCGCGCGGGTCGCTCGGTGTTTCGGGCACCCAGTCGCGCAGGAAGGCTTCCAGCGCGGCATCCGGCGGGCCGACCATGACGCGCAGCGTGAGGAACAGGTCGCCCGCGGCCCGCGTTCCATGCGCGGCTACGCCCTTGCCGCGCAGGCGCACCTGCCGGCCGGTGTCGCTGTGCGCCGGCAGCGTCACGCGCAGCGCGCCGAAGGGGGTGGGCACTTCGATCGGGCCGCCCAGCACCGCCTCGCGCAGCGTGACCGGCAGGTCCATGTGCAGGTCGAAGCCAATACGGCGATACAGCGCATGGTCCTGCACCTGCAGTTCGATCAACGCATCGCCGGCTGGCCCGCCCTGCCACCCGGCGCCGCCCTGGCCGCGCAGGCGCAGCACCTGGCCGGTCTCGACCCCGGGCGGGATCTTGACGCTGAGGCTGCGGCCATCGGGCAGGGTCAGCACCTCGGTCGCGCCGGCCACGGCCGAGAGGAACGGCACGGACAGGCGGTAGGATTCGTCATCCCCGCGCTGCGGGGCGGCCTGGGCGCGACGGCGGGCTTCGAAGAACTCGGCGAAGATGTCGTCGGGGGTGGGGCCGTCCCGCGGGCCGCCGGTGCCGTAGCGAGTGCCGGCCATGTCCTCGGCGTAGTGGCGGTAACCGCCGGCGGGGCGCTGTTCCTGGCCCTCGGCGTCGATCTCGCCGCGGTCGAAGCGGGCGCGCTTCTCGGGGTCCGACAGAAGCTCGTTGGCGGAGGCAGCGGCCTTGAAGCGCGCCTCGGCCTCGGGCTTGCCGGGGTTCAGGTCCGGGTGGTGCTGGCGGGCGAGCTTGCGATAGGCCTGCTTGATGGCCTCCGGCGTGGCGTCGCGCGGGACACCCAGGACCTCGTAGGGATCGGCGGCCATGCCTGGCTCCTCCGCAGCCGCGTTGCTGCGGCTGCCATGGTCGACCATCGGCAGCGGCGCGCCAAGGCGTGGCGGGCGCGGCCAAAAAGAAAGGCCCGGAACCCGCAAGCGGGACCGGGCCTAGTCAACAGGGAGGCTTCACGTCTGGGAGACGAGGGATCCAGAGGACCCCTTCCGACCAAGTCGCCGGATGACCAGGAAGATAGGTGCAGACGCCGCATGCGTGATTCCCTATCTGCACCAATCCGGTATGCGTTGATCGCATGGCTAACCACACAGCCCTGTGATCTGCGTTACCGTCAGCTTGCCGACGTCGCCAGCTCCGCCACCAGGAAGTCCCGGAAAACCGACACGCGCTTCGAATGCCGCATCTCCTCGGGATAGACGAAGAAGGCCTCGATCCGCGGCGCCTTCACCTCGGGCAGCACCTGCACCAGGCCGTCGAACTGGTCGCCGATGTAGTCGGGCAGCGCCGCCAGGCCCAGGCCACTGCGCACGGCCTCCAGCATGCCGGGCAGCGAATTGATCTCGATGGCCGCGCGGCGCGGCGCGCCAGTGCGCCGGCCGGCCTCGGCCAGCCAGTTTACGTTCTCGATCGGCGGGCGATAGTCGCCATAGACGATCAGCCGATGGGCATCGAGGTCCTCGACCCGCTGGGGAATCCCGGTGGCCTTGAGGTAGCCCGGCGACCCGCAGACCTTCCAGCCGAAGGTCGCGATGTGGCGCTGGATCAGGTCCGGCTGCCGCGGCGGATGCATGCGGATGGCGACATCGGCCTCGCGCATCGCCAGGTCGAGGTCGGAATCATCCAGCAGCAGCGTCACGCTGATCTCGGGATGCAGGTCGAGCATCCGACGCAGCCGGGGCGCGAGCCAGGAGCTCCCGAAGCCCGTGGTGGTCGTGACCTTCAGCCGTCCCGCCGGGCGCTCGCGGCTTTCGGTCAGCAGGGCCTCGGTCATTGCCAGCTTGGCGAAGACTTCCCGCACGGTGCGGTTCAGCGTCTCGCCCTGCTCGGTCAGGATCAGGCCGCGGGCGTGGCGGTGGAACAGCGGGACGGTCAGCGCTTCCTCGAGCGCCTGGATCTGGCGCGACACGGCGGATTGACTGAGGTTCAGCGTCTCCCCCGCATGCGTGAAGGACCCCGCCTCGGCGACCGCGTGGAAGACCCGCAGCTTGTCCCAGTCGATCGGCATCAGGCGGCGACCTGCTCTGTCTCGGCATCGGCGGCGGCGAGGAACTTCTCGGCCTCCAGCGCCGCCATGCAGCCGGTGCCGGCGGCCGTGACCGCCTGGCGGTACACCCTGTCCTGCACGTCCCCGGCGGCAAACACGCCCGGGACCGAGGTGCGCGTGGCGCCCGGCGCGGTGCGGATATAGCCCTCCGTGTCCATGTCGACCTGGCCGGCGAACAGCGCGGTGGCCGGGGCGTGGCCGATGGCGACGAAGACGCCGTCCACCGCCAGTTCGGACGCCTCGCCGGTGCGCGCATGGCGCAGCGCCAGGCCGCGGGCCACCGGCACGCGGCCGGACGGGTCGGCCAGCACGGCCTCGGTCAGCGTGTCCCACAGCACCGTCACGTTCGGCTTCGCGAACAGGCGCTGCTGCAGGATCTTCTCGCTGCGCAGGCTGTCGCGGCGATGGATCAGCGTGACGTGCCGCGCCAGGTTCGACAGGTAGAGCGCCTCCTCGGTCGCGGAATTGCCGCCGCCGATCACCGCCACGTCCTTGCCGCGGTAGAAGAAGCCATCGCAGGTCGCGCAGGCCGAGACGCCGAAGCCGCCCAATTCCTTCTCGCCCGGGATGCCCAGCCAGCGGGCCTGGGCGCCGGTGGCGATCACCACCGAATCGGCCTCGAAGGCATCGCCGGAATCGCCAGTGGCGCGGAAGGGACGGCGCGACAGGTCGATGCGGGTGACGATGTCGTGGATCACCTTGGCGCCGACATGCTCGGCCTGCTGCTGCATCTGCTCCATCAGCCAGGGGCCCTGGATGGCCTCGGCGAAGCCCGGGTAGTTCTCGACATCGGTGGTGATGGTCAGCTGCCCGCCGGGCTGCAACCCCGCCACGACCAGCGGTTCGAGCCCCGCGCGCGCCGCATAGATCGCGGCCGTATACCCGGCGGGGCCGGCGCCGATGATGAGCAGGCGGGTGCGATGGGTCTCGGCCACAGGGCGTTTCCTGAATCTGTTGCGCTGCACCGGATATCGGCCAGCCCCGCGCGCATCACAACCCTGATGCCTTGATGCTGCCGGCACCTGCAATGATATTGCGCCCGACGACGCAGCCGAGCAATGAAACAAGCGAACCCCCCACCCATGCCCCGCGCCCCCGACGAAGCCGACCTCGACGCCGTGGACCGCCACATCCTGGATGAATTGCAAGGGGATGGCCGGATGACGAATGTCGAACTCGCGCGCCGCGTGAACCTGTCCGCACCGCCCTGCCTGCGCCGCGTGCGCCGGCTGGAGGAGGCCGGCATCATCCGCGGCTACCACGCCGACATCGACCCGGTGGCGCTGGGCTGGGAGGTGACGTTCTTCGCCCTGGTCGGCCTGGAATCCCAGAAGCAGGCCGTGCTGGACGGCTTCGAGGCGCTCGCCACCTCCTGGCCCGAGGTGCGTGAATGCCACATGATCCGCGGCGGCGGGGATTTCCTGCTCCGCCTGGTGGCGCGCGACACCGCGCATGAGAACGAACTGACCGGCCGGCTGACCAGCGCGCCGGCGGTGATGCGGGTGATGACGCTGCAGACCATCCGCACCGCCAAGGACGCGGCGGGCGTGCCGATCGGGTAGGCGCCGAACGTCACCCATTCCCGCCCGGCAGCCCCCGGGCCGCGCAAGCCGGTCAGCGCGGGACGCGCGTCATTCCTCCTCCGCCCGCGCCGGCGCCGGCGCCGGCTGGGCCGGATGCGCCGCGCCCTGTTCCACCACCAGCTTCTGGTGCGGATACGGGATCTCGATGCCGAGTTCGTCGAAGCGGCGCTTGACGCGGCGGTTCAGCTCGCGCGCCACCGTCCAGCGCTGCGACGGCTCGGTCTTGATGCGGACGCGGATGATGACGCCCGAATCACCCAGCCGCTCCACGCCCATGACATCCAGGTCGTCGCGGATAGCGGAGCGCAGCTTGGCATCCTCGCGCATCTCCGACGCGACGTTGCGGAGCACGTCGGTGACGCGGTCGGTGTCCTCGCCATAGGCCACGTTCACGTCCATCACCGCGAAGGCGAAGTCGCGCGTCATGTTGGTGACGGTGGTGACCGCGCTGAACGGGATGATGTGCAGGCTGCCATCCATCGCGCGCAGCTTGATCGACCGGATCGACAGCTGCTCCACCACGCCCGACAGACCGCCCACCTGCACCACGTCGCCGACCGCCAGCGCGTCCTCGAACAGCAGGAAGATGCCGGTGATGACGTCGCGCACCAGCGTCTGTGAGCCGAAGCCGATGGCGATGCCGACCACACCCGCACCGGCGATCAGCGGGGCGACGTTCACGCCGATCTCGGTGAGGATGATGAAGGCGACGATGATGATGATGGTCACCATCAGCGCCGTCCGCAGCATGGGCAGCAGGGTGCGGACGCGGGCGCTGCGCGCCGCCTGGGCATCGCGCGACAGGCTGACCAGGTGGCGCTGGATGGCGGCATTCGCCGTCTCCCAGGCCGCCATCGCGATCAGCAGCGTGAAGCCCATCGACGCCAGGAAGCCGACCAGCCGGCTGCCCAACTGCCCCTGCTTGAACCAGCCGAAGGCATCCAGCCCCCAGGCCTCCAGCAGGAACAGGAAGGCCAGCACGCCGATGATGGCCGAGAAGCTGCCCTTCAGGATCGGCAGATAGCGGTTGGCGCGGGTCTCCAGCCCCGGATAGCGCTTCGCCAGGTCGGGCGTGATGCGGAAGGCACGCGCCAGCATCCGCCGCATCGCGACATCCGCCAGCTTCGCCACGGCCAGCACTACCAGCGTCAGCAGCGACACCCGCGAAAGCCGCCAGAAACCGCCCTGCACTTCCAGCGCCCAGACGCCCCAGGCGGCGATCAGCCAGGCGATGGCGATGATGTGCCAGATGTCGGCCAGCCGGTCGCGCAGCGCGCGCAGCAGGCGTCGCGGCGTGGCGGCCAGGCTGGTCGTGTTCGCGTCCGGCGCGCGCAGCGCATCCGACACCGCGCCGCGGTTCTGCAGGATGACGATGACCAGGAACAGCGTCACCAGCAGCAGGCAGACGCGCAGGATGGAATCATACGCATTCCAGGGCAGGCCGAATTGCAGCCCGGCCTCGGCCGAGGCGTAGCCCACCACCAGCACGAAGGTGATCCGGCGCAGCCAGACGGTGATGTAGGCCGCCGTTTCATCGCCCACCGGCAGCAGCCGCAGCATCGGCGAGGCCGGCGAGAGCAGCATGCGCGACGCCACCATCACCGCGCGCGAGGCCATGTAGGTGTTGTTGACCGTCAGCATCACCAGTTCGGTGGTCGGCAGCGGCCGGACCAGGCCGATCCCGCCATAGGAAACGAGCGCGAAGGCGCCGATCGGCAAAAGGTCGAGGCCCAGCCGCGCGATCACCAGCGGCACGCGGCGCAGGCGGGAGAAGCGTTCGCCTTCCGCCGGCGCACGCGAATCGAGCGAATCGCGGGCCCGGCGCAGCAGCCGCACCGCCAGCCATTCGGCGAACAGGCCGAGGCCCAGCACCAGCGCCAGCTTCCAGAAGGCGTCGATGACCCGAAACTGGGTGACCGGGTCGCGCGCCATCGACGACAGCCAGGACACCATGGCGGGCAGGTCGGCGATGGTCTGCACGGCCACGACCAGCTGTTCCGACAGGGCGGAAAGCCGCTGCGACGCGCCCTGGAGCAGCTGCGCGCCGAGCGTATTGGGGGCGAGCAAGGCCTCGGCAGGTGCCGCCGGCGCGGGGGTCGCGGCGGGCGCCGGGGCGGCGGGCGTGGCGGCCGGTGCCGGGGCCGGTGCCGGTGCCGCAGCGGGCGCGGGTGCGGCGGCGGGTGCGGGTGCGGCGGCGGGCGCAGCGCCGGGCGCCAGCGCGCCGGCCGCGGACAGCCCTTGCAGGGTGCGGATCAAGTCGGCGCGGCGCGCATCGTCCTGCAACAGGCGCAGCAGGCGCTCGGCCTCGGCGGCCTGGGGGGCGGGCGCGGCGGCGGGCTGGGCCGACGGCGGCGTAGCGGCGCGCGCGGGGGCGGGCGCGGGCGCGGCCTGGCGGGGCGTGGTGGCCGGGCGCGGCGGCGTGGCCTCGCCCTGGCGGGTGGGCGGCGTCGCACCCTGGCGCGTCGCGGGCGCCTCGCCGGACGGGCGCGTCACGGGCGCGGGCACGGCCTCGCCGCCCGGCACGGCGGGGGCGGATTCGGCCGGTGGCAAGGGCTCGGGCGCTTCCACCGGCACGGTCTGGGCGGCCAGGAAGCCTGCCAGACCCAGCAGGATCAGGCAGGCGAGCGCGAGCGGCGTGAGGGCGAAGGCGTGGCGTCGAAACCCGGTCATGCCGGCAGGGACCCCATCCGGGCCTGCCGGGTCAAGCCGCCATCCCCGGTTGCCGGATGCGGCGGGCCGGCGCAGCATTGCAGTGCAGCATGATGAAAACACCTTCCGTCTGGACCGTGATGCTTGCCCTGCTCGGGACGCATCTCGCGGGCATGGGCGTGTTCCTCGCCGTGCCCGTGCTGGCGCCGGCGATAGCGGCCGAAGTGGGCATTCCTGCGGCACTGGCCGGGGTGCATACGGCGCTGGTCTATGCCGGGGCGCTGGTCTCGGGACCGTTGGCAGGGGCGTTCATCCGCCGCTATGGCGGCATCCGGGTGTTGCAGGCGGGGCTGGTGGTGTGTGGCGCGGCGGTGGCGGTGGCGGCTGTCGGGCATCCGGTGGCGCTGGCGCTGTCGGCGCTGCTGGGCGGGCTGGGGCATGGGCCGGTCACGCCGGCGGGCAGCCACTTGCTGGCGCAGAAGGCGCCGCCCAACCGGCGCGCGCTGATCTTCAGCCTCAAGCAATGTGGCGTGCCGGCGGGGGCGATGCTGATCGCCGCCGCCACGCCGGCCATTGCGGCGGCCTGGGGCTGGCGGGCCGGGGTGCTGGCGGTGGCGGCCTTCCTGGCGGCCTCGGCCTTCGTGCTGCAACCGCTGCGCGGCGCGCTGGATGCGGAACGCGACCGCACCGCGCGGATGGACAGCCTGGGGGCGGCCTGGGCGACGGCGCTGGGCAGCCTGAGCATCCTGCGCGACGTGCCGGTGCTGCGGCGCATGACGGTGATGTCGGCGATGTACGGCATTTCGCAGTTCTGCTTTTCCTCCTTCTTCGTGGTGTTCCAGGTCGAGGCGCTGGGCGTCCCGCTGACCGAGGCCGGGCTTCGCCTGGCCATGGCGCAGGCCGCCGGGGTGGGCGGTCGCGTGCTGTGGGGGCTGCTGGCGGACCGGGTGGGCTCGGGACCGGTGCTGACGGGGCTGGGGCTGGGCGCGGCGGCCTCGGGCGCGGCGCTGCTGCTGGCGGGGCCAGACTGGCCGGGCTTCATCCTGACGCTGGCGGGGATGGGCATGGGCGCCACCGCCATCGGCTGGAACGGCGTGTTCCTGGCCGAGACGGCGCGCCTGGCGCCCCATGGCCAGGTGGGCGCGGCCACGGCGGCGGCGGGCTTCGTGTTCGGCGCCTGCATGCTGGTGGGGCCGCCGGCCTTCACGGTCATGGTGCAGGCGTCGGGCGGCTATGCGCTGGGCTTCGGCTTCTGCGTGGTAACCGCCTTGCTGGGCGCGATGCTGATCCGCGGCGGCGGGGGTGTTGCCAAACCGTGAAACCGGGTTAGGTCACGGGGTGGCTGCGCCCTTCGGCGCAGCCGAAAGTGCGATACCGGCCCTCACGAACAGGTCACGGCCATGACGACGGTTCTCACCATCCTGACCGGCCTCGCCATGCTGGCGACGGTCGGCGTCCTGCTCGCCGGGATTCTCGGCATGGCCGGCGGGAGCGGCAATTCCGAACGGTCGCAGAAGCTGATGCGCTGGCGGATCATGCTGCAATTCGTGGCGCTCGCGCTGTTCGCGTTGCTGCTGCTGACGATGAAGCGCTGAGTATTTTCGAGCAGGGCGGAAACGCCTGGCGACTCGGAACATGAGGTTGAACAAATGGAGGGCGCAACCTTGCCCTGCCCGGGCACCGCCCGTATTTTCCGCCCGCTTCACCTGAACCCCCTGCGCGGCATCGGCCCGCGCCAAAGCCCCGGAAGGCACACGGTCGCGCCATGAAGGTCCTGGTCCCCGTCAAGCGGGTGGTCGACTACAACGTCAAGGTCCGCGTGAAGGCGGATGGCACCGGCGTCGAGACGGCCAACGTCAAGATGTCGATGAACCCCTTCGACGAGATCGCCGTCGAGGAAGCCGTGCGCCTCAAGGAAAAGGGCGTGGCGACCGAGATCATCGCGATCTCCGCCGGCCCGACCGCCGCGCAGGAACAGATCCGAACCGCGCTCGCCATGGGTGCGGACCGCGGCATCCTGGTCGAGCATGACGGCGTGCTGGAGCCGCTGGCCGTCGCCAAGCTGTTGAAGGCGATCGTGGCGAAGGAATCGCCCGAGCTGGTCATCCTGGGCAAGCAGGCGATCGACGACGACATGAACGCCACCGGCCAGATGCTGGCCGCGCTGCTCGGCTGGGGCCAGGGCACCTTCGCGTCCAAGATCGAGAAGGACGGCGACACGCTGAAGGTGACGCGCGAAGTGGATGGCGGACTCGAGACCGTCTCGCTCAAGCTGCCGGCGATCGTGACCACCGACCTGCGGCTGAACGAACCGCGCTATGCCTCGCTGCCCAACATCATGAAGGCGCGCAAGAAGCCGATCGAGACGGTGAAGCCCGCCGACCTCGGCGTGGATGTCACGCCGCGGCTGACCGTGCTGAAGGTCGAGGAACCGGCGAAGCGCCAGGCCGGCCGCAAGGTGGGCTCGGTCGAGGAGCTGGTGGCCGTGCTCCGCAACGAAGCGAAGGTGATCTGACCATGGCTGTCCTCGTTCTGGCCGATCACAAGGACGGCGCGGTTTCGCAGCCCACGCGCAGCACGGTCGCCGCGGCCATGCCGCTGGGCGATGTGCATGTGCTTGTGGTGGGCGAAGGTGCCGCCGCCGGTGCCGCCGCCGCCGCGAAGCTGCCGGGCGTGGCCAAGGTACTGACTGGCGCGGAAGGCCCCGTGCTGGCCGAGCCGCTGGCCGCGCTGCTGGTCGCGATGGCGCCTGGCTATTCGCACCTGCTGGCGCCGGCCTCGGCCGCGGGCAAGAACGTTATGCCGCGCGTCGCCGCTCTGCTCGATGTGCAGATCCTGTCCGACATCGCCGGCGTGGTCGATGCCGATACCTTCGTGCGGCCGATCTATGCCGGCAACGCGATGGCCACGGTGAAGTCGTCCGACGGGACGAAGGTCATCACGGTGCGCGCCGCGTCCTTCGACCCGGTCGCCGCCGATGGCGGGTCCGCGCCCATCGAGGCCGCGCCCACCGCCGCCGACCCCGGCCTGTCCAGCTTCCTGGGCTCGGAGATCGTGAAGTCCGAGCGCCCGGAACTGACCGCCGCGCGCATCGTCGTCTCCGGCGGCCGTGCGATGGCTTCCGCCGAGAACTTCGCCATCATCGAGAAGGTGGCGGACAGGCTGGGTGCGGCCGTCGGCGCCTCGCGCGCCGCGGTCGATGCGGGCTATGCGCCCAACGACATGCAGGTCGGCCAGACCGGCAAGATCGTCGCGCCGGACCTCTACATCGCCATCGGCATCTCCGGCGCCATCCAGCATCTGGCCGGCATGAAGGACAGCAAGGTCATCGTCGCCATCAACAAGGACGAGGAGGCGCCGATCTTCCAGGTGGCCGACTACGGGTTGGTGGCGGACCTGTTCAAGGCGGTGCCGGAGCTCGAGGCCGAACTGGCCAAGGGCTGAACGACACGGGGCGCCCCACGGGGCGCCCTTCCTGTTTCATCAATGTCCAACGGCGGGACCGGCGCGTCCGGTCTATCCTGCCGCACGCATACCGAACGGAGGCAGGGACATGGCCGAAATCAAGACACTCGGCGTCATCGGCGCCGGGCTGATGGGCAACGGCATCGCGCATGTCGCGGCGCAATCCGGCCTGTCGGTCGTGCTGATGGACGTGCAGCAGGCCGCGCTCGACAAGGCGATGGCGACCATGTCGGGCAACATGGACCGGCAGGTGAAGAAGGGCCTGCTGAGCGCCGAGGACAAGGCCGCCGCGCTGGGGCGCATCACCACCGCCACCAGCAACGACGGCTTCGCCGACTGCGACATGGTGATCGAGGCGGCGACCGAGAACGAGGCGATCAAGGTCAAGATCTTCGCCGCGCTCTGCCCCATCCTGAAGCCCGACGCGATCCTGGCGTCGAACACCAGCAGCATCCCGATCACCCGGCTGGCGGCGGCGACGGACCGGCCGGCGCGCTTCATCGGCATGCATTTCTTCAACCCCGTGCCGATGATGAAGCTGGTCGAGATCATCCGCGGCCTGGCGACTGACGACACCACCGCCGCCGCCGTGACGGCGCTGGCCGAACGGATGGGCAAGGTTGCGGTGCCCGCCGGCGACTGGCCCGGCTTCGTGGTCAACCGCGTGCTCTGCCCCATGCTGAACGAGGCGATCCAGGCGCTGATGGAGGGCGTCGGCGATGTGCGGGCCATCGATGAGGGGCTGAAGCTCGGCGCCAATCATCCGATGGGCCCGCTGGAGCTCGCGGACTTCGTTGGCCTGGATACGCTGCTGAGCGTGATGAAGGTGCTGCACGAAGGGCTGGGCGACCCGAAGTACCGCCCCTCCCCCCTGCTCGCGAAATATGTCGAGGCCGGCTGGCTCGGCCGGAAGTCGGGCCGTGGCTTCTACGATTATTCCACAACCCCGCCGACCCCCACGCGCTGAGTCTCGGCGGGGTCCGGGGTGACACTGTCACCCCGGCGGAGCGCGAGGCAGAGCCTCGCATTTATCAGTTCGGCGCGGCGGTGAGCACCAGCTCGCCGACGCCCAGCGCAATGTTCAGCCCGGTATTGCCCTCGACGCTGACCGGCTGCAGCGCGATGCCGCGACTGCTGCCGCCGACCAGCACATTGGCGCCGACGCCCACGCCCGCCGTCGCACCCGCCGAGACGCCCGCATAGGTGCCCGCCAGCGCGCCCGGGCGCGTATCGCCCGCGCTGCCCAGCACGCCCCACAGCATCACGGCCGCGCCGGTGAAGCCGATATCCACGCCGAAGCGGCGGATTTCGCCGGTGTAGCGTTCTGCCGTGCCGCGCGCCGGGGAGAACAGGCAGGTCACCTGGCGGGTCGAACCGAAGATGAAGCTGGTGCCGGCGGCGACGTCGCAGCGCAGCGAGCCGATGCTCACGCGCCCGGTCTGCTGCGCGGCCTGGCCGCCGGTCGGGCTGGGCGTGCCGGGCGCCGGGGTCTGCGCCATGGCGGGGGCCGCGGCGAGCACACCGGCGAGAATGGCGGCGAGGCGAAGACGGGTCGATGTCATGGACATGGCTCCTTGTGCAGAGGGCGGCTGAAACCTGCCCCGCCTTGGCGCAACGCGTGAGCCGCGTCATGGTTTCGCCAATCCCGGCAACGAGTGAGGCACCACCATGATACCCATCACGCCGCCCGCCCGCATCGCCTTTATCGGCATGGGGGTGATGGGCGCCGCCATGGCGGCCAATATCATGAAGGCCGGCTTCGCCCTGACGGTCGCGACGCGCAGCCGCGCCAAGGCCGAACCCCTGGTCGCCGCCGGCGCGCAATGGGCCGCCAGCGCCGCCGATGCCGCCGATGGCGCGGCCTGCGTCTGCCTGTGCGTGCCCGACACGCCGGATGTCGAAGCCGTGCTGTTCGGCGATGGCGGCGTGGCTGAGGGCGCGGCGCCGGGCACGGTGGTGATCGACTTCTCGACCATCGCGGCGGCGTCCTCGGCAGCCTTCGCCGCGCGCATGGCCGACCGCGGCATCCCGCTGCTGGACAGCCCGGTCTCGGGCGGGCCGCAGGGGGCGATCGACGGCACGCTGACCTGCATGGTCGGTGGCGCGGATGCGGCGTTCAGCGCGGCGCGCGCGGTGTTCGACGCGGTGGGCAAGACCATCACGCTGCTGGGGCCGGCGGGGTCGGGCCAGGTGTGCAAGTCGGCCAACCAGCTGATGATCGTCTCCGCCATGCAGGCGGTGGCGGAAGCACTCGCCATGGGCCGCAAGGCGGGGCTCGACCCCATGCTGATGCGCCAGGCGCTGCTGGGCGGGTCGGCGCGGTCCTTCGTGCTGGAGAACCACGCAAAGCGCATGCTCGACCGCAACTTCAAGCCCGGCTTCCGCGCTGAGCTGATGCGAAAGGACATGCGCCTGGCGCTGGGGGCGATGCGCGAGAACGGCGTCTTCGCACCAGCCACCGCGCTGGCGGCGCAGATGATGGAGGCGGTGGTGAATTCGGGGCGCGGGGGGGCGGATGCCGCGTCGCTCGGCGCGCTGGTGGCTGAACTGTCCGGCCTGAAGGACTGAGTGCTGTTGGGGAATGCACCGATCGGTGCGGTCCCGCGAGCGGCACCGGCCCGCACCCTGCCCCGTCCCCCTTCCAGGATCCGCGCTTGGATGGCCGGGTCGGGGTGCGGGCCGGTGCCGGTTTCCAGACAAGGAGCCTGAGCCATGGAGGCGACGCTGCGCGAGCGGCTGCACCACCTGTACTACAGCACCGAGGGCGATGCCTGCCGGTATCGCTACGCGGTGCTGGCCTTTGACGCCGCCACGATCCTGTTCGTCGTCTTCACGTCCTTCCTGCCCTACAGCCTCACGATCGAGGCGATCGACGTGCTGATCGGCCTGGTGCTGGTGGCGGAATTCTCGGCACGCGTGGCGGCCAGCCGGCTGCCCTGGCGGGAGGCGCTGCGGCCGGCCTCGCTTGCGGATCTGGTCGCCATCGCGTCCTTCCTGGCGCCGCTGGCCGGAGAAGGCGCGGGCTTCCTGCGCGTGGTGCGGACGCTGCGGCTGATCCATTCCTACCGGATGCTGGGCACGCTGCGGCGCGACTTCCCGTTCTTCCGCCAGCACGAGGAAGCCTTCCTGGCGGCGACGCACCTGTCGGTGTTCATCTTCGTGATGACGGCGGTGGTGTATGAGACGCAGCACGGCATCAACGACCACATCCGCAACTACGGCGATGCGCTGTATTTCACCGTCACGGCGCTGACCACGACGGGCTTCGGCGACATCACGCTGCCGGGCACGTCGGGGCGGATGATCTCGGTCATCATCATGCTGGCCGGCGTGACGCTGTTCCTGCGTCTGGCGCAGGCGCTGTTCCGGCCATCCAAGGTGCGCTTCGCCTGCCCGTCCTGCGGGCTGCAGCGCCACGAACCGGATGCGGTGCACTGCAAGGCCTGCGGCACGCAGCTGAACATCCCGGATGAGGGGCGGTTCTGAGAGACCGTTTGAGAATGCCGGCACCAGCCCGCTCCCCCACCCGGCCACCCATCAAGGATACGCTCGGTGGGTGGCCGGGTGGGGGGAGCGGGCTGGTGCCGGGCTTCCAAATGCGCCTTACGGCGCAGCACCAAACGGTCTCTGAGCGTCAGAAGCGCGGCAGCAAAAGCCCGCCATCGACCGGGAAGGAATGTCCGGTCGAGAACGGCATGGCGCCGGCGGCCAGGGTGGCGATGGCGCGGCCGATATCCTCCGGCTCGCCCCAGCGGCGAATGGGCGTGAGGCCGCCTTCGATATGGGCGGCGTAGCTGTCCCAGACCTCGCGCGTCATGTCGGTGCGGATCATGCCGGGCTGGATGTCGTAGGTGTTGATGCCATCGGCCGCCAGGCGCAGCGCGAACAGCTTCGCGACCATCGTCACGCCGGCCTTCGAGACGCAGTATTCCGCGCGGTTCAACGACGCCATCACCGAATTGATGGACGACACGAAGCACAGCGACCGATGCCCGCGCGCCGGCGCGCCCGGCGCGATCATGCGCTTCGCCAGCGCCTGCGACAGGAAGAAGACGCCACGGGTGTTGATGTCGAGCAGCCGGTCCCAGGACTCCGGCGTGGTGTCCAGCATGTCCTGGCGCTTCGCCACCTGAACGCCGGCGATGTTCGCCAGGCATTCCAGCCCGCCGAAGGCCTGCCAGGCGGCATCGAGCAGCGCGCCATGCGCCGCGACATCGCCGACATCCGCCTGCACGAAGACGAAGCCGCCGCCGGCGGCCAGCACGGCATCACGGGTCTGGTCGGCGCCGTCCTCGCTGATGTCGGCGCCGACGATGTCGAAGCCTTTCTCGGCCAGGGCCACGCAGGTGGCGCGGCCGATCCCGCGGCGTGCGCCGGTGACCAATGCTGCAGGCTTCATGGGTGGTTTCCTCGCGGTCGTTCTTGCCGCCGCCAGGGTGGCGCCTTCGCGCGCCGGCGGGAAGCCCAGGCCCCAAAACACGAGGCCCGCTTCACCTTGCGGGGAAGCGGGCCATATCGCCGTTGATCGGCGCCGTTTTTCCTGGACGTTGCCTCGAACTGGGCACGAGTGTTTTGGGCCTTTGTTGGTGCCCCGGTCAACGGGGTAGGTGTGCGCTGCAACATGGCAAGGGTAGGGCGATGCGAATACTCGTGGTCAATTCCAACACCACGCCGGCAGTGACCGATCGCATCGGCGCTGCGGCCCGCGCGGTGGCATCGCCAGACACGGATATCACGGCGGTCAGCGCGCCCTTCGGCCTGCCGCTGATCGTCACGCGTGCGGATTGGCTGGTGGCGGGGCCGGCGACGCTGGCGGCGCTGGCGCAGCATCGCGGGACCTACGATGCGGCCGTGATCGCCTGTTTCGGCGATCCTGGCCTGGATGCGGCGAAGGAACTGATCGACGTGCCGGTGCTGGGCATCAGCGAGGCTGCCTTCCATGCCGCGGCCATGCTGGGCCGGCGCTTCGGCGTGGTGTCCTTCACCGCGGCGCTGCGCCCGATGTTCGAGGACTGCCTGGCGCATCACGGCCTGGCGGCGCGCTGCGCGGGCTTTCGCATGGGCCCGGCCTTCAGCGGCGATCCGGGGCGGGTGGCGGAGGAGCGGTTGGACCTGCTGGCCGCGCTCTGCGCCGAGAGCGCGGAGCAGGACGGCGCCGAATGCATCATCCTGGCCGGCGGGCCGCTGGCGGGGGTGGCGCCGCTGCTGCAGCCGCGCATCGCCGTGCCGCTGGTGGATGGCACGCAGGCGGCGGTACGGCTGGCGGAGGCTATGGCGGGGCTGATGCCGCGGCATCCGCGGGCGCATCGCGCGCGCGTGTTGAGCGGCTTCGCGCCGGAGGTGGCGGGGTTGTATGGCGGCGGCGCGCCCTGAAACGCGAAGGCCCCGCCATGGGTGTGGCGGGGCCTCGTGCTGCGGCGGTCCGGCCGGCGCCGATGGCGCGCTCTACCCCTCGCTCGCCCCACCCATCGAAACCCGCGTGATCGCCCACTGCACGGACGCCTCGCCCTCCTCGGCGACCAGCACGACCTGCTGGGACCGCCGCGGCTCGCCGCCGATGTACACGCTTTCCTCCAGCGCCACCCGGGCGCCTTTGGCGCGCAGCTTCCAGCCGATGCCCGATGGCAGGCGCAGCAGCGCCGCGCTCTCATCCTGCAACAGGGAAGCGACCACGCCGGGATGCAGGTGGAAGCGCAGCGTGAAGGACGGCACCTCGCCATCCCCGCCGACTTCCACCATGTCCTCGCCGCGCAAATCGTCGCCGGATTCCGCCAAATACAGCCGCCGGCGATGCAGCGCGCCGAAGGCACGCCGCCAACCGTCATGACTTGCTTCCAGCCACTGCGCGCCGGCGGATTCATGGCGAGCGGTCTCGACCTGTTCGGGCCGGCGCCCCAGCCCCTCGGGCCGCAGCTCCGCCGCATTGGTATCGGACAAGATGAGCGTGGAATGGGCGGCGGTGGCGCGCAGCGCGTCGCGCCAGGCTTCCTCTGCCGCCGGCGCGGCGCCGCAATTCACGATCAGCCGGTCGCGCCCCACCGACATCTCGAAGGACAGTGTCCCCGCATGGGCGAAGCGATCGGCGCCGGCCGGCAACCCGCCATCCCCGCCCGTCGTCGCCCGCCCGGTCGGCGGCGCGCCGGTATCGGCGATGATCAGCGTGCGCCCCGCCTGCAAGCGCTGGAACCCGCTCTCGGGCAAGTCCAGCGGCGCGCGCCCCCGCGCCTGCCCCTGCGTCAGCACCAGGTCGATCAGCGCCGAGGATTCATCTCGCGTCCCGTTGAACAGCGCCAACCCGCCATCGCCATGGCGGAACAGCCGCAGCGCCGGCGCGGCGCGGTCCAGCAGCGCCGCCAGGTGCGGCGGCGGTTCGACGCCCGCGCCATGCATCAGGTTCCGGATCTCGATCAGGTCCTGCAAGGCCAGCAGCTGCATCGCGGGCGAGCGTTCCACATGCCCGCCATCGGGGTGGAATTGGCGTTCGATCTCGGCCGGCAGGAACCGCGCGGCGCGTTGCAGATAGGCGTCCTCCTCCAGCGCGATCGCCGCCGCCATCGCACCCTTCAGCGCGGCCAGCGCGCCGCGGTGCTCGGCCTCGGCCGGCAGGGCGGAGGACAGGTCGCGGGCATCCTGCGCGAGGCGCGTCATCACCGCGCGGCGAAACTGGTCTTCCGCCGTGGCGGCGAAGAAATCCCAATGGCCGAGCCAGGCCGACAGGCGCGAGCCCATCGCCTCCGGCGCATCGGCCACCGCTTCCTCGGCCCCGCGGGCCAGCCAATCCGCCGTCAGCGCGCGGGCATGCAACCGCGCCGCATCGGTGCCCAGCGCGCGCAGGTCGCGCATCCAGGCGAAGCCATGCGCGGCGGCGCGCCAGGTCACGGAGCCCGACGGCGTGTCCCACCCCTCGGCGCCGCCCAGGCCGATCCGCAGCGGCCGCGCGGTGCCGGCGGTCTCGAACTCGCCGCGCAGCAGCCTGGCGCCGCGCGCGGCATCGCCGGGCCACAGGTCGCGAAACGCTCGCGCCGGCGCATCGGGCACCCGCACCGGCCGCAGCCGCGCCAGTTTCTGCCGCGCACCGCGCAGGATGTTGATCATGTGGCGGCCCGCAGCCCGGCGATCGCCGCGCCGTAATCCGCCTGGCCGAACACCGCGGTGCCGGCCACCAGCACATCCGCACCGGCTTCGACGCACAGCGGCGCCGTCTGCGCCGTGACCCCGCCATCGACCTGCAAGCGGATGTCGCGGCCCGAGGCCTCGATCATGCGCCGCAGCGTCGCGATCTTGGACAGTTGCGATCGCAGGAAGGACTGCCCGCCGAAGCCCGGGTTGACCGACATCACAAGGATCAGGTCCGTGAGGTCGAGCACATGCGCCACGCTGTCGACCGGCGTGGCGGGGTTCAGCACCACCCCGGCCTGCCTGCCCAGCGCCCGGATGGTCTGGAGCGAGCGGTGCAGGTGCGGCCCGGCCTCGGGGTGCAGGCTGATGATGTCCGCGCCGGCCTCTGCGAAGGCGGCGAGATACTGGTCGGCCGGCGCGATCATCAGATGCACGTCGAACGGGATGGATGCGTGCTTCCGCAGCGCCTTCACCACGACGGGCCCGAACGAGATGTTGGGCACGAAATGCCCGTCCATGATGTCGAGATGCAGCCAGTCGGCGCCGGCGGCGGCCACGGCGGCGACCTCCTCGCCCAGGCGGGCGAAGTCGGCGGCGAGCAGCGAAGGGGCGATCAGCGGCGCGGGCACCAGGGTATTGTAGCGGTTTGTTAAGCGGCGGGACAACCGGCGCGGGGCCGTAGCCCCCACACAAAACCCGTCTGCCCACCCGGATCGCGCCCCGCGCGATCCGGGAGCGCAAAGCGCGACCGCGCCCAGACCAACAGTCGCCGCCGGCGCACCAGTGCACGGCGCGCAAGCCAAGCCGGCGAATGCCGGCGCCCGGCGCTTGAGGGCAAACTAAATGGGCAGGGCCGTCGTGGACTTCACCCGCTCCATCGCGAAGCGCGATGTCACCTTCCGCAGGCTCGGCACATCGGCCGTGAGCCGCCGGTAGAAGGTGTCGAAGGCTGCCATGTCGGCCACCACCACCCGCAGCAGGTAGTCCACATCGCCGCCCAGGCGCCAGCATTCCACGATCTCGGGGCGGCCTGCGACGGTGGCGGCGAAGCGTTCGATCCAGGCGGCTGAATGGTCGCCGGTCTCGATCGCCACGAAGACCGAGACACCCAGGCCGACCTTCTCCGGGTCCAGCAGCACGACGCGGCCGGTGATGACGCCCTCCTGCTCCATCTTGCGGATGCGCTTCCAGCAGGGGGTGGGCGTCAGGCCGACCTCCTTGGCGATATCGGCCAGGGACAGGGCGGCGTCCTTCTGGATCATGCGGAGGATGGCGCGGTCGGTATGGTCGGGTTCGAAGGTTCGGCTCACGGGCGGTGCTTTCGCTGGAATTCCGCGTGAGATGATATGAAATTCTTTTTTACGCAAGAATATCGGCATCAGAGAGCATAACATTCCCTACTAGTGGCATTCGTGCGGAGGGGCGGTCGCACCCGGGCCCCGCCTTTGCGCCGCCGCGGCGCGGGTGGCATAAGCGCGGCATCGTGCGGCTCCTGTTCCACCTCCCCCTCTCGCCCTTCTCGCGCAAGGTGCGCCTCGCCCTGGGCGAGAAGCGCATTCCCTTCGACACGCGCATCGAACGCGTGTGGGACCGGCGCGACGATTTCCTCGGCATGAACCCCGCCTGCACCGTGCCCGTGCTGCAGGAGGAGAACGGCCTGACCATCGCGGATTCCACCGCGATCTGCGAATACCTGGACGAAGCCTACCCGGACATGCCGCTGCTCGGCCGCACGCTGGCGGAGCGGGTGGAAGTCCGTCGCCTGGTGGCCTGGTTCGATGGCAAGTTCCACGCCGAGGTCGGCATGAACCTGCTCTACGAAAAGCAGATGAAACGCCTGATGGGCCGCGGCAACCCCGATGCCGCCGCCATCCGCGCAGGCTACGCCAACCTGCGCCCGCACCTGGAATACATCGGCTGGCTGGCGGAGACGCGCCCCTGGCTGGCCGGGCCGATGCTGACGCTTGCGGACCTTGCCGCGGCGGCGCACCTTTCGGCGCTGGACTTCATCGGCGACATCGACTGGTCGGCGAACGAGGCGGCGAAAGACTGGTACGCGCGCATGAAGTCGCGCCCCGCCTTCCGCCCGCTGCTGGGCGATCGTGTCAGCGGCCTGACGCCGCCCGACCACTACGCCAACCCGGATTTCTGACCGGGGATTCGCGCCGCCGCCGAAGGCACGCCGTTCGCGCGAGGTCAGCATGCTGGAATGGCTGGCCGGGTGGCGGAAGGTGCCGGCGCCGCGCGCAATGCCGAGCCGCCCTACCGCCGTGCCGGCCCGGCCTCGATCAGCGCCATGTTCTGCGCCGCCAGGTCGGCGGCGGAACTGTCGGGGGCGGCTTCGATCACGCGTTCCCAATCCGCCCGCGCGCCCGTGGCGTCGCCCTGGATCTGGCGGATGATGCCGCGTTCCAGCATGGCCTCGACATTCTCGGGGTCGAGCTGCAGCGCCTGCGCCACGCTCTCCGCCGCCGGCACGATGCGGTCCAGCCGCCGCAGCGCTGAGGCACGCAGCACCCAGGGTTCGACCGCGCTCGGGTCGCCCACCACCGCGCGTTCGAGGTCCGCCAGCGCCTCTGCCGGACGGTCGAGCGCCAGGGACGCCATGGCGCGTTCGCTCAGCACCACGGGCGCATCGGGCGTCAGCGCCAGCGCCAGGGTCAGCGCGGCATGGGCGCGCAGCGGGCGGCCGGCAGCGATCCACGCCTCGCCCGCCTGGGCGAACACCGCCGCGCGCGCGGTGATGCCGGCCTGGCTGCGCGCGGCGATGCGTTCCAGCGCCTCGGCGGCGCGTTCGGCCTCGCCCAGGGTCAGGGCGGCCAGGGCGGCGCAATGCGCGGCACCCTCGCCGCCGCCGTCCATGCCCCAGGACTCCGCCAGGCTGCGGGCACCTTCCGGGTCGTCCTCCAGCATGTCCAGGCAGCGTTCGTATTCCGGCGCATCGGTCAGGCGCGGCGGTTCGGGCGGGGTGGGCAGCAATTCGTCGGTGCCGCCGCCGCCCAGCCACCACCAGCCGGCGCCGCCGGCGGCAAGCACCAGCACCGCGGCGGCGGCCAGCAGAAGGCGGAAGGGCGACATCGCGGCAATCTAGCCGCCGACCCGCGCGCGTGCCAGATCGGCAGCGTGGCGCGGGACGCGTGGCGACCCGCAGTTGCCCAAGGCGCAAGGCCATGCGCGCGGGTGGCGCCGGGCGGCACGTCGCCGGCCATTGACGCGGGATGCGGTTCCGGGCTGACCGCGCGGGACCCCGGGCCCGCAGGTGAGGAGGATGCGATGCTGCTGGTGATGGGCCTCGGATACGCCGGAGATGCGGCAGCGCGCCTGGCCGCCGCAGGAGGCCACGCTGTCTTTGGCACCAGGCGTGACCCCGCCCGGGCGCCGGCGCCGCCTGGCGTCGAGGTGGTGGCCTTCGACGCCGCCGGCCCTGCCATCGCGCAGGCGCGCCGCCTGTTGGTGACCGCCGCGCCCGATGCCGCCGGCGACCCCGTGATCGCCGCCCATGCCGGCGCGATCGATGCCGCGCTGGCGGCCGGCACGCTGCGCTGGGTCGGCTACCTGTCCACGACCGGCGTCTATGGCGACCGCGGCGGCGGCGCGGTGGACGAGGCGACGCCGCCCGCCCCCGGCCAGGACCGTTCGCGCCGCCGCCTTGCCGCCGAGGATGCCTGGCGCGCGCTGGTGGGTGGCCGCGCAGCGCTGGACATCTTCCGCGTGGGCGGCATCTACGGCCCGGGACGCGCGCCCTTCGACGACCTGCGCGCCGGCACCGCGCGGCGCGTGGTGAAGCCCGGCCACGCCTTCTCGCGCATCCATCGCGACGACATCGCGCTGGCCGTCGTCGCCGCCATGGCGCAGGACGCGGCGCCGCGCGAACGCAGCCTGCACCTGGTCGATGACGAAGCCGCCGAAAGCGCCAGCGTGACGGAACACGCCGCGCGCCTGCTTGGCGTGGAACCGCCGCCGCCGATCCCGTTCGAGGATGCCCGCGCGCGCATGTCGCCGATGGCGCTGTCCTTCTGGGCGGAGAACCGCCGCGTGGCGAATGATGCGACCAAGGCGGCGCTCGGCATCGCCTGGCAGTATCCGACCTATCGCGAGGGCCTAGCCGCCATCCTGGAGCAGGAGCGGCGCGAGGGTCTCGCCCAATAGCGCGAGGTCCGCCGGCCGCGACAGCCGGTGGTCGCCATCCTTCACCAGCGTCACGCGCACATCGCCGCCGGTGATGGCATCGGCGATCCGCAGCGCGTGGCGCCAGGGCACGTCGGGGTCCTGCTGGCCCTGCAGGATCCGCACGGGCGCATCCAGCCCGATCGGGCCACGCAGCAGCAGGTTGTCGCGGCCATCCTCGATCAGCGCGCGGGTGATGGGGTAGGGCGCGCCATACTCGCTTGGGCGGTGCCACAGGCCGTCGCGCTCGATGGCGGCGCGCACATCGGGCGGGAACTCGGCCCACATCAGATCCTCGGTGAAGTCGGGCGCGGGGGCGATGCCGACCAGCGCATGCGGTGCGCGCCTCGCGGCCAGCAGCAGCGCGATCCAGCCGCCCATCGACGAACCGACCAGCACCTGCGGCCCCGGTGCCAGCGCGTCGATCACGCAGGCCGCGTCGGCGGCCCAGCGGCCGATGGTGCCATCGACGAAGCGGCCACCGGATTCGCCGTGGCCCGAATAGTCGAAGCGCAGGAAGGGCGTCCCGCGCGCCTCGCACCAGCCGGCGAGGAATTCCGCCTTGCTGCCGGCCATGTCGGAATTGAAGCCGCCGAGGAACACCACGCCGACGCCGCGCCCCGCGCTTTGCGCCACGCCGCGCCCGTCGCCTTGCCCCACGCCGCGTCCGGCGATCCGCCGCCAAGCCAGGCGCACGCCGTCGCCGCGGTCGAGGCTGCCGCGTTCCTCCTTCACGGCCGCGGCAGCCCGCGCTTCGTCAGCGAGGCGAGCAGCGCGCCGGTCCCGAAGGTCCAGGGCGGGCATGCGTCGGTTCGGTCCACCTCGTTCACCAGCGCGCCCAGGCGCGGCGAGGCGATCCGCACCACATCGCCCGCCTGGTGCGTGAAGCCCATGCCCGGCGCGCCGCGATCCTTCGAGGGCGAGAACGGCGTGCCCAGATACAGCACCGCGCCATCGGCATACTGGTGGTGCGCGCCGATCATCTGCGCCACCAACGCCGCCGGGTCGCGGCTGATCGACCCGATCGCGCCGGTCTCCTCCAGCGTGAAGCCGTCGGCCCCGGTGATGGTCAGGGTGATGTCGGCGCGGCGGATGTCCTCGAGCGTGAAGCCCTCGTCGAACAGCCGGATCATCGGCCCCAGCGCGGCCGAGGCGTTGTTGTCCTTCGCGCGCCCCAGCAGCAGGGCGGAACGTCCCTCGACATCGCGCAGGTTGACATCGTTGCCGAGCGTCGCGCCCTGGATGCGGCCACGCGAATTCACCACCATCACCGCCTCGGGCTCCGGGTTCGACCAGGCCGAGACCGGGTGCACGCCGACCTTCGATCCGAGCCCGACGGCGGCCATGGGCGGGCATTTGGTGAAGATCTCGGCATCCGGGCCGATGCCCACTTCCAGGTACTGGCTCCACCAGCCTTTCTCGACCAGCGCGGCCTTCACGCGCATCGCCTCCGCGCTGCCGGGCAACAGGTTCGCCAGGTCGTCGCCGATGATGGCGCGGACCTCCCCGCGCACCGCCTCGGCGCGCGATGCGTCGCCGCGGCAGCGTTCCTCGATGACACGTTCCAGCATGGAGCGCACATAGGTCACGCCGGCCGCCTTCACCGCCTGCAGGTCGATCGGCGCCAGCAGGAAGGGCTTCGCGGGGTCGCGCGCATCGTGCGCGGAATTGGCCAGCAGCGCATCGAGGTCGAGCGCGATGGGCGCGCCGTGGTGGCGGATGCAGGCGGCGGGTGTCTCGCGTTCCATCCAGCGCGCCATGGTGCCGAAGGCGCAGGTCATGTCGAAGGCGGCGCCGCCCAGGATGCCGATGATGCTGGGCCCGTCCGGCGTCATGATGCGCGCGGCGAAGGCGCCGGCGGCGAAATCCGCCGGCAGGCAGGTGCGGTCGATCCGCATGGCGTTGCTCCCTCAACTTTTCTCGGCGCAGGCTGGCTGCGCTGCGCGGCGCTGCCAAGGGGGGGCTGGCGACTATCTCCGCCGCCTACCTTCGGATCGTGCGTCGGCACGATCCGGGAGCGCACGGCGCGACCGCGCCCAGACTGTCAGCTGCCCCCGGCGCGCCAGTGCATGGCGCGAAGGCAAGCCGGCGCATGCCGGCGCCCGCCGACTGAGGGCAAACCAAAACTCTACGCCCGCCGATTGAAGGCGAAAAACTCAATTTCCTTCCAGCAGCGGCTTCCAGCGCGCGATCTCGCTCCGCCAGAAGGCCTGTGCGCCGGCCGGCGTGGTGCGTTCGCCCGCCGCCGGGCGGCTGCCCAGCTCCACCATGCGTCGGGTCACGGCCTGGTCCGCCAGGGTCGCCAGCAACGCGCGGTTCAGCCGGTCGATCACTGGGCGCGGCGTGCCGGCTGGCGCGAACAGCATGTTCCAGCCGGACATGCTCATGGCCGGCAGCCCGGCTTCCGCGGTGGTCGGCACGTCGGGCAGGGCGGAGGTGCGCTCGGCGGTGGTGATGGCATAGCCGCGGATGGAGCCGTTGCGGATCTGCTCAGCGTTGTTGGTGGTCTGGTCGCAGCCCATGTCGAGCGTGCCTGACAGAAGGTCGTTCATCACCGGCCCATTGCCGCGATACGGTACGATGGTGACCGGCGTGCCGATCGCCGAGATCAGCAGCAGGCTGCACAGATGGCTGGTCGACCCCACGCCGGCATTGCCGAGGTTGAGGCGCATCCCCTCGCGCCGCACCACCGCCACCAGCTCCGCCAGCGACGTTGCGGGGAAGTCGCGGCGTGCGATGATCGACATCGGCACCTCGTTCACCATGCCGATCGCCTCGAGCGCCAGCGGGTCGAAGGGCAGGCCGCGCACCAGGGTCGGGATGGTGGCTTGTGCCAGGGATCCGAACAGGATGGTGTGGCCGTCCGGCCGCGCCGCGGCGACGCGGCCCTGGCCGATCGACCCGCCGGCGCCCGAGGCGTTCTCGACCACCACGGGCTGGCCGAGGTCGGCGGCGAGGGCGGGCGCGATCAGCCGTGCCACGATGTCGGCCGGGCCGCCCGGTGCGAAGCCGACCACCAGCGAGACGGGTCGGCTTGGGAAGGCGGGCTGCGCCGCCGCGCCGGCGGCCACACCGGCAGCGAGCAACAGCGCCCCGAGGCTGCGGCGAAGGATGATGGACATGCAGGGACCTCCCGGATCGGCACGGGCAGGTTCGCAGCATCGGCGGGCGACGCAAGGCCCTCGAGGAACGGTTCAGCCGGTGGCGAGCAGGCTGCGGCGGACCGAGGGCACGCTGCGGGCCAGCGACGCTGGTGGCAGCCCGCGTCCACGGCGCCAGTCGGCATGCGCGGCGGCAATGGTCGCGGCCAGCGCAGCAGGGTCCTGCGCCTGCGCGGCGGCCAGCGTCGCCGCATCCGGCGCGCCGCTTTCCTCGACGCCCAGCTGGTGCTGCAGGTCGGTCAGCGCCAGCGTCGTCCCGGCCTCCACCGCATAGGCGAACAGCGCCAGGTCCGGCCCGGGCGGCAGCCGCGCGGCACCTAGCGGCGCCCAGACCATGCCGCGCAGGATGCGCGCCGCGCCGTCGCGCCCCAGCGCCCGCAGCGCCGGCACATCCGCCGGCCCGCCCATCCAGACCGACAGCAGACCGAGCCCGATGCCATGCGCCGCCGGCCCGTTCACCAGCGCGTCATGCGGCGTGAAGCCGCCGCGCGCGGCCATGACGGCATCGGCGCAGGCGGCGAAGCGATCATGCGAGGTGGCCATGCCGCCACCCTGCCGCCGCAGTCGTTAAGGAAGCCTTGCGCCGATCAGGCCGGCAGGCCGGGCTTCCAGGGGTAGCCGCCGCGCGCCTTGCCGTAGCCGTAGGCGAACAGCGCGCGCAGGAAATCCTGGCCGAAGGGCTCGGTCTCCCGGGTGGTGAAGTCGTCCTCGATATAGGCCAGGCGGAAGCCGATGCCGTGCTGCTGCGCGGTCGCCTGGATGCGGAACACGTCGTTCACCCCGGCCGCGCTGATCAGCGTGGAGATGGCGCGCGAGGCGATCGGGAAGACACGCCTTCGCACCGGCCCGCCGCTGAGTGCCAGCCGCCCGTTGCGCACGACATAGGCGGTGACGGCGGGCGGCGTCAGGCCCAGGCGGATGCGCTCGGCCCGGCTGTCGCCGAGCGCCGGCGGATACAGGTACGCCTGCGCGAAGGTGCCGCCATCCACATGCATTTCCTGGTAGGGCACGCCATCCACCGTCACGTCGATCATCACCGGCGGAAACACGCCTGGCACAGCGGCGGAGGCCAGCAGCACCTGGCGCGACAGCTCCAACGCGCGCGGATGCCCGCTGGCGGCGATGGCACCCAGGTTCCACGCCACCGGCCGCTGGGCATCGAGGTTGGTGGTGGCGATCACGAGCTGTCGGCCGCGCGCATAGCCCTGCGCGACCTCGGCCATCAGGGATTCGTCGTAGAAGCGCGCGATGGTGCGGCCCAGCGGCGCGCTGTCGGCCAGCGCGTCGTCGGTCAGCGCCGCCAGCAGCCCGCGTTCGGCCAGCACGTCGGCGGCGGTGATCTCGGTATAGGCGGCGCGCAGCTGGGCATCGCGATGCGGGCCGGCGAAGACCAGCGGCGCGGTCAGCGCGCCGGTGCTGATGCCGGTCACCAGGTTGAACGAGGGGCGCGTGCCGGCCTCGGTCCAGCCGCAGGCGAGGCCCGCGCCGAAGGCCCCGTTCTCGCCGCCGCCCGAGAAGGCGATGATGTGCCCGTCCGGCAGGCGGTCGCGCGGGCCCAGGCCGAAGGCGGCGCGCTGGCGGCGGCCGGCCTGGTTGAATTCCTCGACGATGCGGGGAATGTCGGCGGGGTCGGTGACGCAGAAGCGTTCGTTGGGCAGGCCCAGCACCTGCGCGTTGCGGATGCGTTCGGTCGGCACCGGGTCCGCGCGTTCGGGCAGGGCGCAGCCCGAGAGCAGCCCGGCGCCGCCGAGCAGCGCGGCGCGGCGCGCCAGCATGGAGGGGTCGGTCAGGGTCATCGCGCTGCGGATATGGGGGCGGGGCCGCCGGCGGGAAGACGGACCGGCGGCGTCCTGGCGCGACGGCGGCAGCATCACAGGGGCGGGCGCTTGGCCCAGTCGAAGGCGCGCCGCCCGCGGTCGAAGCCGTATTGGAACAGCGCGCGCATATAGGCCTGGTCGAAGGGGGCCGGCAGTTGCTGGTCGAAATCGGCGCCGATGAAGGCCAGATTGAAATCCACGCCGTCGCGCTGGGTCGCGCTGTAGATGCGGAGCACGTCGTTGTAGCCGCTGGCCGCGATCATGGTGGAGATGGCGCGCCCGGCGATGCCCAGCGTGCGGCGTTCCACATTCGCCCATTCGGGATCGAGCCGCGCATTGCGGATCACGAAGGCCTGCACGTCGGTCGCGGCGGTGCCGCGGCGCAGGCGGTCCCGGCGGCTCTGCCCGACCGAGCTGGGGTACAGGAAGGCCTGCGCGAAGGCGCCGCCATCGACGTGCATCTCCTGCTTCGCCTCGCCATCCACCGTCACGTCAAACATGACCGGCGCGAAGGCGCCCGGGATCGCGGCCGAGGCCAGCAGCACCCGGCGCACCAGGTCGAGCGCGCGCGGATGCCCGCTGGCGGCGATGGCGCCGATGTTCCAGATCACCGGCACCTGGGCATCGAGGTTCGTGGTGCCGATCAGCAGCAGGCGCCCGCCCTCGTGGGCGCGGGCGATCTCCGCCAGCATCGGCGCATCGAGGTAGCGCGAGATGGTGCGGAACAGCGGCGCCGTATCGGCGAGCGAATCGTGGAAGACAGCGCGGATCAGCCCGCGCGATTCGGCGATGTCGGCCAGGGTGAGCTCGGTATAGACCGCGCGCAGCTGCGGGTCGTAGGCCGGGCCAAGATAGGCGAAGGGCGCGGTCAGCGCGCCGGTGGAAACCCCCGTCACCAGGTTGAATTCCGGCCGCGTGCCGCGTTCGGACCAGCCGCAGAGCAGGCCGGCGCCGAAGGCCCCGTTCTCCCCGCCGCCGGACACCGACAGCAGGCGGATCGGCGGGAAGGGGGCGTTGGGGCGCAGCGCCAACCGGCGTCGCAGGCGTTCGCCGGCGGCGTGGAACTCGGCCTCGATGGCGCGCTGGCCTTCGGGGCTGGTGACGAAGAAGCGCTCGTTCGGGACGCCCAGCACCTGCGCTTCGGCCACCCGGCGGCGCGGCACCGCGGGCCCGCGGATCGGCAGGGTGCAGCCCGGCAGGCCGATCAGCGAAGCCGCGCCAGCGGCCAGCAGGGTGCGGCGCGGCGGGGGGGTTCCGGGCATGGGCGGTGATCCTCGATCGGGGGGCGGCGCGGCAAGCATACCAGGGCCATGCGCCGGACGCTGCTGTTTGCAGGAAATCCGCGCAACCGTCACTCTGCCCGCAAAGCCAACCCGGAGGACAACGCCATGCTTACCCGTCGCACCGCGCTCGGCGCGCTTGCCGGCACCCTTGCCCTGCCGCGCCTGGCCCAGGCCGCCTGGCCGGGGGACCGGCCGATCGAGGTGGTGGTGCCCTACCCGCCCGGCGGTGGCGTGGACACCATGGCGCGCATGGTGCTGCCGGTTGTGCAGGCCAAGCTGCCCGGGGCACGCTTCGTGGTGGTGAACCGCGCGGGGGCGGGCGGGCAGCTCGGCTGGGAACAGGTGTTCGCCGCGGCGCCGGATGGCTACACGCTGGCGGCGACCTCGGTGCCCGCCATGGTCACCTATCCAATGGAGCGCACGGTGCGCTACCGGCCGATGGAATTCACCTTCATCGCGAATGTGGTGGACGACCCGGGCGGGCTGTTCGTGCGGGCCGATTCGCCGATCCGCACGCTGGCCGACCTGGTGACGGCGGCCAAGGCGCGGCCGGGGCAGCTCAGCTACGGCAGCACCGGCATCGGCTCGGACGACCACCTGCTGGTCATCGCGCTGGAAGACCTGGCCGGCATGCCGGCGATGACGCATGTGCCCTTCAACGGCATGGCGCCGCTGTCCACTGCGCTGGCCGGCGGGCACATCGATATCGGCGCCTTCAACATGAGCGAAAGCCTCGCACTTCTGCAGGCCGGGCGGATCCGATCCCTCGGCCAGGGGGCCGCCACGCGGTGGTCGGGCACGCCGGACGTGCCGACCTTCAAGGAACAGGGCCAGGACCTGATCAGCGGCGCCACCCGAGGGATCGTGGCGCCGCCGGGATTGCCGGCGGAGATCCGCGGCCGGCTGGAGGGCGCCTTCCGCGCTGCCCTGGCTGACACCGATTTCGTGCGCGAGGCGCAGCGCCTGGGCCTGCCTCTCGCGCCGCGCATCGGCGATGATTTCCGCAACGACATCGCCGCGCTCGAGACCCAGCTGCGCGGGTTGTGGCAGCGGCGGCCGTGGAAGGAATCGTGACCGCCGATACCCATGTCGAGGCCGGCGCGCTGCATGACCTGCTGCGCGCCGTCGTCGCCGCCACCGGCAGCACGGCGGAGGAGGCCGAATCCGTCGCCGCCCATCTGCTGGAGGCCAACCTGCAAGGCCATGACAGCCACGGCATCATGCTGCTGCCGCGCTACGTGGAGCATGTGCGCGACGGCAAGCTGCACCCCAACGTCACGCCGGAGGTGATCCGCCAGGATCCGTCCCTGGCGCTGTTCGACGGACGCATGGGCTATGGCCAGCAGGTCGGGCGCGCCTGCATGGACTGGGCGATCGGCGCGGCGCGCGAGCATGGCCATGCGGTGATGGGGCTGCGGAACGTGCACCACATCGGGCGCGTGGGGACATACGGCGAGCAGGCGGCGGCGGCGGGGATGATCTCCGTGCATTTCGTCAATGGCGTGTCGGGGCCGCCCGCGGTCGCGCCTTACGGCGGGTCGGATGGGCGGCTGTCCACCAACCCGGTCTGCGTGACCATTCCGCCCGCCACGCCGGGCGGGCAGCCGCTGGTGCTGGACTTCGCGACATCGGCCATCGCGTTGGGCAAATGCCGCGTGGCATTCAACGCCGGGCGGGCGGTGCCCGAGGGCGCGCTGGTCGATGCAAGGGGCCAGCCCACGACCGATCCGGGCGTGCTGTATCGCGACACCCCGCGCGGCGCGCTGCTGTCCTTCGGGGCGCACAAGGGCTATGGGCTTGCACTGGTCTGCGAGATCCTGGCCGGCGCGCTGCTGGGTGGCGCGACCGCCTGGCGGCCGGAGCTGCGCGACCGCGGCATCGTCAATTCCTGGCTGGCCTTCGTGCTGGACCCGGCGCGCTTCGGCGACATCGAGGCCTTCCGCAGCGAATTGGCGGCGGTGATCGCGGATGTGAAGGCCTCCCCGCCGGCCGACCCGGACAGCCCGGTGCTGGTGGCCGGCGAGAAGGAACGCATCACCAAGGCCAGGCGGCTGGCCGAGGGCATCCCGGTCGATCCGACCACCTGGGGGAACCTGGTGCGCGCCGCGCAGTCGCTGGGCATCAACGACGTGCCGGCGGTGCGCTGAAGGTCAGAACGACCCGACCAGGCTGCCCAGCACGATCACCACGACCAGCGCCAGCAAGGCGCTGACGATCGTGGTCATCACGATGTCGAGGTAACTGTCGCGGTGGTTCGACCCGCACACTGCGAACAGCGTCACCACCGCGCCATTATGCGGCAGCGCGTCCAGCGTGCCGGCGCTGATCACCGCCACGCGGTGCATCAGCCCCGGGTCGAGCCCGATCTGCGCCGCCAGCGCCATGTAGGTCGGCCCCAGCGCATCCAGCGCGATGGTCAACCCGCCCGAGGCCGACCCCGTCAGCGCCGCCAGGATGGTCACCGCGGAAGCCAGCGACACCAGCGGCCCGCCGCCGATGCCCAGCACCCAGTCGCGCACGACCTCGAAGGCCGGCATGGCGGCGACGACGGCGCCGAAGCCGACCAGCGAGGCGACCGAGAAGATCGGCAGCACGGAGGCATTCGCACCGGCATCCATGGTCGCGCGCAGGGAGGGCAGCCGCCAGCCGCTGATCGCCAGCAGCACCAGGATGGCGACGAACAGCGCCACCGCCACGGACCACACGCCGGCGACGGCACCAAGTGTCGTGCCGCCCCAGCGCGGTTCGGCCAGGAAGGCGGCATCCATGTTGGGCAGCACGATCAGCGACATCACCAGGTTCACCGCCACCACTACCACCAGCGGCAGCGCGGCGAGCGCCACGGGCAGTTCCTTTGTGGTCGCCTCGCTGCGATGCATTTCGGCGGGGTCGAATTCGCGCGCGGTGCTGGCGCGTTCGCGGATGATCGGGTCGTCCGCGACCTCATCGACCGAGGGCGCCGCGCCATCCCCGAAGCCTTCGCCGGCGGCGCGCGCACGCGCTTCCTGCCGCTGCATCCACCACAGCCCGAAGCCGAGCATGATGGCGGAGGCGATGATGCCGAGCCCCGGCGCCGCAAACGCCGTGGTGCCGAAGAAGGGCATCGGTATGGCGTTCGGGATGGCCGGCGTGCCCGGCATGGCGGACATGGTGAAGGTGAAGGCGCCCACGGCGATGGCACCAGGCATCAGCCGGCGCGGGATGCCGGCCTCGCGGAACAGCGCGGTGGCCATGGGGGCGAGCACGAAGATCGCGACGAACAGCGACACGCCGCCATAGGTCACCGCGGCCCCCGCCAGCGCCACCGACAGGATGGCGCGCTTCGGGCCGAGCGTGGCGGTCATCCAGCGCGCGATGGTGCCGACCGCGCCGGTATCCTCCATGAGTTTCCCGAACAGCGCGCCCAACAGGAACAGCGGGAAGAACTGCGCGACGAAGCGCGCGGCGCTGTTCATGAAGGTCTCGGTCCAATGCGCCAGCAGCGGTTCGCCGGCGAAGGCCGCCGCGATCAGCGCGGCGGCGGGCGCGAGCAGCAGCACCGACCAGCCGCGATAGGCCAGCGCGACAAGGACCGCGAGGCCGACCAGGATGCCGATCAGGCCCATGGCGCTACACCTTCTCCAGCAGGTATTCGATGGGCAGCGTGGACCGCTTGCCGAGCGCGTCGCGATGCTGGTCGAGGAAGGCGTCCGCCGCGCGGCGGCCTTCGTCGCGCAGCATGGTCAGGAACTCCCATTCGGCATTCAGCTTCGACGAGGCGCCCAGTTCCGCCAGCATCGCCGACTGCACCAGGTGCACGCGCATGCGCGCCCAATGCGCGGTCTTCTCGTTGCCGGGGTCCGCGACGGAGCGCAGCAGCGCCATCATCTGCAATTCCTTCAGCAGCACGGCGTTGAAGGCAACCTCGTTCAGCCGGTTGAGGATGTCGCGCGCGGTCTTGGGCGTGCCCGGGCGCTGCACCGGGTTGATGCCGATGATGATGGTGTCGTCCGACACGCATTCGTCGATCAGCGGCGTCATGGTCGGGTTGCCGGAATAGCCGCCATCCCAATAGGCTTGGCCGTCGATCTCGACCGCCTGGAACATCATCGGCAGGCAGGCCGAGGCCATCAGCGCGGCCGGCGAGACATCATGGTTGCGGAACACCCGCGGGCGGCCGGTATGGACGTTGGTCGCGGTGATGAACAGCTTGACTGGCGATTGCGGCAGGCGGTCGAAGTCGATGACATCGGCCAGCACCGCCGCCAGCGGGTTGGGCATGCCGAAATCGAGGTCGTAGGGCGAGAAGATGCGCGTCGCGATGTCCATCGCGAGATAGGCGGGCGAGGTGTCGAGCGTCCAGCGGCCGAGCAGCACATCCAGCGGGCCGCGCTTGAGCGGGCTCATGGCCGCGGCGTCGGACACCTTCTTCCAGAAGCGCGCCAGGGATTCGCGCGCGCCCTCGGCGCCGCCCGCCAGCAGCCCATGCGCCAGCACCGCCGCATTCATCGCGCCGGCCGAGGTGCCGGAGGCGGCCTCGATCTCGATCCAGTCTTCCTCGAGCAGGCGATCCAGCACGCCCCAGGTGAAGGCGCCATGGCTGCCGCCGCCCTGCAAGGCGAGGTCGATGAGCAACGTGTCGCGCCCCGCGGCGGGGCGGGCGGGCTTCCTGGCCATGGCGTCGCGTCTCCGTGGGCGGGTTGGTCGCCCGATCGATTGTGCACTGCACAAAATCGACCGGACACTAGACCGGTTCGGCGCCGTGAGGGAAGCACGACGGCCATGGGGGACGACGCGCACAGCACGGGCATGCGCGGCATACGCGAAATCGCTTCCTGTCGGCGGGACGCTCGGTCACGCTGTCGCACTGCGGGAGGAATGTGGGATGACGCGCAAGACGGCCTGGCGATCCGGCGCCGTGGTCCTGGCGGGGCTGCTGGCGTTGCTGCCCGACATGGCGCGCGCGCAGGGCAGCGATGCCGCCACCATCGCGGAGCTGCGCCGCCAGCTCGATGAGATGCGCCGGCGGCTGGAACAGCTCGAAGCCCGCAGCGCGCCCGCCCCGGCCGCCCGCCCGTCGCGCCCGCCGCCCGCCGTGGTGGCGGCACCGCCGGCACGCCGCGGCACCGCGCAGGCCGAGGCGCAGGCCGCCGCTGCCGAAGCACGCGCCGCCGCGGCCGAGGCCCGCGCCGCGCAGGCCGCGCTGGCCGCAGCACCATCGCCCTTCGCGCCGAATGTCGCCGGGCTGGCGCCGCCCGCCGCGCAGGGCGACCAGACCGCCTCCGGCGACGCGCTGCGGTCGGACCTGCCGGGCATCGCCTTCCGCGTGCCGGGCACCGATACGCAGGTGCGGCTCTATGGCTTCGCCAAGCTGACCGGCTATTACGACCTGGGCGGGCGCAACCAGACCGACGCGCCGCCGCCGCAGGGCATCCCGCTGACCGGCAGCCTGGCCGACCAGCAGGGCGGCGATTTCGGCATGACCGCGCGCTTCAGCCGCTTCGGCGTCGATACCCGCACCCTGACGCGCTGGGGCACGCTGGAGACGCGGCTCGAAGGCGATTTCGGCGGTGGCGCGGCGACCTCGACCAATGCGGTGTTCCGGCTGCGCCAGGCCTGGGCTGAGCTGGGCGACGACAGCCTGCGCGTGCTGATCGGCCAGTCCAACAGCCTGTGGAACGAAGGCGTCTTCGAGACGCTGATCGACGCCACCAACCTCAACCAGTCCTTCATCCGTCAGGCGCAGGTCCGGGTGACCTTCGGGCCGCCGCGCGGCAATGGCGTGATGGGCATGATCTCGGTCGAGGCGCCGGAGACATCGTATACCTCCGCCGCCGGGGCCTTCACGCCGGGCACCAGCCTGGATGGCGGCGCCAGCCCGGCCTTCAATGCCGCGCCCGACCTGCTGGCGCGCCTGTCCTGGCGGCACGACGGGGCCGAGGTGATGGGCCGCGCGCTGCTGCGGCAGCTGGACCTCCGCACCGACGGCACGGCCGCGGCGGGTGTGGCGCCGGTGTCGGAGACCGCGCTGGGCTGGGGCGTTTCGGGCCTGGTGCGGCTGCCGATGCGCTGGCTGTCCGATGCCTTCGGGCCGGACGAGATCACCGGCATGGCCTTCTATGGCGAGGGCATCGGGCGGTATTTCGCCGGGCAGAATTCGGGGCAGGACGCGCTGACCAACCTCGGCCTGCCGGGGGTGTTGCAGGCGGGGCTGGATCCGGTGGCGACCTATGGCGCGACCATCGCCTATCGGCGCTTCTGGACCGACCAGGTCCGCAGCAACTTCACCTATGCCTACGCGCGCAGCGACTTCCCCGGCTATGCGATGGGTTTCGCGCCGGGGTCGGCGGCCGCCACCTCGCTCAACCGCGAATACCAGCAGGTGTTCGCCAACCTGATCTGGAGCCCCTTCGGCACGGTCAGCAACGGGGTGTTCAACAGCGGCTGGCTCGATGTCGGCATCGAATACCTGTTCACCCGGCGCGACCTGTTCGGCGGCGCGCAGGCGGGCGGCAATGCGGGCTTCGGCCATGCCATTGCGAACCGCGTGTTGTTCGCGGCGATCGCGCGGTTCTGAGCGGCCGTTCGAGCATGCGCCGTGCAGCGCATTCCCGAATCTTGCCTGAGCGCGACGCGCCGCGCCGATGGCGATTGCGTGACAGAACCGCCGCAGCGCATCACCCTGGTTCCACCCCTGCGGGTGCTGCCCTAGACTTGGGCGTGCCGCCCGGCGCCGCCGAGGCCGGATGCGGGTATCCTCGGCTGGAGCGCGGTCCCGATGAGCCTTGATGCCATGCGGCGCCTCTGGCTGCCGATAGTCCTGCTGGTGCTCGCCGGCTGCGGCAACATCGCGCGCCTGGATCCGCCGCCGCTGCGCGCTACGGAGACGCTGCCGATCCTTGGCCTTTCGAATGCGCGCTTCTGGCTGGATGGGGACATCGCGCCGCTGTCGCGCGAATGGCTGATGATGCAGGACCGCCAGGTGGCCGCCCTGCCGCCCGGCGCACGCGGGCGCCTGCCGCCGGCCAATATGCTGGCGCTGTCGGGCGGTGGCGACAATGGCGCCTTCGGTGCCGGCCTGATGGTGGGCTGGACCGCGTCCGGCCAGCGCCCCACTTTCGACCTGGTGACCGGCGTGTCGGCCGGTGCGCTGATCGCGCCCTTCGCCTTCCTGGGCCCGGACTACGATCCCATGCTGCGCGAGGTCTTCACCGAGGTCGCGCAGGCCGATGTGGCCGTCATCGGCAACCGAATGCGCTCCGTGCTGTTCGGCGAGGCGCTGGCCGATACCTCTCCGCTGTACCGGCTGATCGAACGGCATGTGAACGCAGCGCTGCTGGCCGAGATCGCGCGCGAATACGGGCGCGGGCGGCTGCTGCTGATCGGCACCACCAACCTCGACCTCGGCCGGCCGGTGTTCTGGAACATCGGCGCCATCGCCGCCAGCGGGCAGCCCGGGGCGCTTGAGCTGGTGCGGCGCATCCTGCTGGCCTCGGCCTCGATCCCCGGCGCCTTCCCGCCGGTGCTGGTGGATGTCGAGAATGATGGGCGTGCCTACCAGGAAATGCATGTCGATGGCGGCGCGGCGTTGCAGCTGTTCCTGTATCCGCCGCGGCTCGACCTGCGCGCGGCCGGCGCGCCGCGGGATCGCGAGCGCACCGCCTGGGTGGTCCGTAACGGGCGGATCGACACCGAATGGTCCACCACCAACCGGTCGATCCTGTCGATCACCGGGCGCGCCGCAACCACGCTGCTGCATTTCAGCGCCATCAACGACATCGTGCGGGTGTTCCTGACGTCGCAGCGTGACGGCGTGCGCTTCCGCCTGGCCTATATCGGCGCGGATTTCACCCAGACGCGCGACCAGCCCTTCGAGACCGCCTTCATGCGCGCGCTGTTCGCCTATGGCGAGGCGCAGGGGCGGCAAGGCGGGCGGTGGCTCGATGCGCTGCGGCCGATCGGGTCGATCGACCCGACGGCGGCGCGATAGCCCGCGACGAACGCGCGGCCAAACCTTGGAACGAAGGGAATAGCAACGGCGCGAAGAAAGCGGATATCGTCGTTGAGCGGGCGACGATGCCGCGGGGAGAGATTCGCATGGATCAACTCGAGGCCGTCCTTGCGCGGGTCGATGCCGATGCCGATGCGGCGCTGGAGCGGCTGTTTGCGGTGCTGCGGATCAAGTCGATCTCGACCGACCCCGCCTATGCCGAGGAATGTCGCCGCAACGCCGAATGGCACGCCGAGGATCTGCGCTCCATCGGCTTCGAGGCTGTGGCGCACACTACGCCCGGCCACCCCATCGTGGTGGCGCATGACCGCAGCGCGCCGGGACGCTCGGCGCTATTCTACGGGCATTACGACGTGCAGCCGGTCGACCCGCTGGAATTGTGGGACCGCGACCCGTTCGAACCCACCATCCAGACGCTGCCGGATGGCACGAAGATCATCACCGGGCGTGGGTCGGCCGACGACAAGGGCCAGCTCATGGCCTTCGTCGAGGCCTGCCGCGCCTGGAAAGCGGTGACCGGGCGCCTGCCGATCCCGGTCACCATCCTGCTGGAAGGCGAGGAGGAATCGGGCGGCGCCAGCCTGCCCGCCTTCCTGGCCGAGCACGCGCAGACGCTGCGCGCCGATATCGGCCTGATCTGCGACACCAGCATGTGGGACGCGCAGACGCCCGCCATCGTCACCATGCTGCGCGGCTTGTGCGGCGAGGAAGTGACGATCCACGCCGCCGACCGCGACCTGCATTCGGGCTTCTACGGTTCGGCCGCGGCCAACCCGAACCGCGTCCTGGCGCGCATCCTGTCCGACCTGCACGATGATGACGGCCGCGTCACGCTGGCGGGCTTCTACGACGGCGTGCCGGAACCGCCGGCGGAACTCGTCGCGCAATGGGCCACGCTGGGCTTCGACGACAAGGCGTTCCTGGGTGTGGTGGGCCTGTCGGTGCCCGCCGGGGAGAAGGGCCGCAGCGCGCTGGAACAGACCTGGTCGCGCCCGACCTGCGAGATCAACGGCATGGGCGGCGGCTACCAGGGCGAGGGATTCAAGACCGTGATCCCGGCGGTGGCCTCGGCGAAAATCAGCTTCCGGCTGGTGTTCGACCAGGACCCGCAGCAGGTGCGCGAGGCCTTCCGCGCCCATGTGCGCGCCCGCCTGCCGGCCGATTGCCGCGCTGAATTCAAGGAGCACGGGTCCGGCCGCGCCATCGCCTTCCCGGTGGACAACCCCGCCTTCGGCAAGGCGCGCGATGCGCTGAGCGCCGAATGGGGCAAGCCCGCCGTGTTCATCGGCGGCGGCGGGTCCATCCCGGTGACGACGCTGCTCAAGACCTCGCTGGGGATGGATGTCGTGCTGGCCGGCTTCGGCCTGGACGACGACCGCATCCACAGCCCGAACGAGAAGTACAACCTCAGCAGCTTCCAGAAGGGCATCCGCTCCTGGGCGCGCATCCTTCACGCATTGGCGGACTGACATGAACACGACGGACGCGCCCAAGACGGCGATGCAAAAGATGCTGGATGCGGTGGAGCGCGTGGGCAACCGCGTGCCGCATCCGGTGATGATCTTCGTCTACCTGATCGCGCTGGTGATCGTGCTGTCGGCGCTGCTCGGGCTGTTCGGCGCGCATGTGACCTACCAGGCCTACAACGCCGCGACCGGCGATATCGAGACGATGCGGACCGATGCGCGCAGCCTGCTCACGGTGGACGGCATCCGCTTCATGTTCACCGGGGTCGTGCAGAACCTGATGAACTTCAACGCCGTCGGCGTGATCATCGTGGCGATGGTGGGCGTGGGCGTCGCGGAGGAATCGGGGCTGGTCAAGGCGCTGATCCGCAAGCTGGTGATCGTCGCACCTGCCGGGGCGCTGACCTACATCCTGACCTTCGTGGGCATCGTGTCGTCCATCGCGGCGGATGCCGGTTACCTGGTCCTGATCCCGCTGGCGGCGGCGGCGTTCATCTCGGTGGGGCGGCACCCGCTGGCGGGGCTCGCGGTGGGCTTCGCCTCGGTGGCATCGGCCTTCCTGGTGAATGTGCTGATCGTGCCGACCGACGGCATCCTGACCGAGATCACCAACGACGCGATCCGGCTGGTGGACCCGACGCGGTCGATCGACCTGGCGGCGAACCTGTGGTTCTCGATCGGGTCGGTGGTGCTGCTGACTTTCCTGATCGCCATCATCACCGAGCGCATCATCGAACCGCGCCTGGGCGCCTATACCGGTGACTACCAGGTACCGGGCGAAACCGGGCTGAACGACGACGAATACCGCGGCCTGAAATACGCGCTGCGCGGGATGCTCGCGGTGTTTGCCTTCCTGGCGATCCTGACGCTGCCGCCCGGCGCGCCGCTGCGCCACCCCGAGACCGGCGCGATCATCGGCAATTCGCCCTTCATGGCGAGCCTGATCGTGTCGATCGCGCTGGTCTTCCTGGTGTCCGGCGCGGCCTATGGCATCGGCGCGCGCACCATGAAGGGCACCAACGACGTCATCAACGCCATGCAGAAGGCGATCGGGTCGCTGGCCGGGCTGATCCTGCTGCTGCTGGTGATCAGCCAGTTCATCGCCTTCTTCAACTATTCGAACATGGCCACGCTGGCGGCGGTGTCGCTCGCCGACATCCTGCAACGCGCCAACCTCGATGCGCTGTGGCTGCTGGTCGGCTTCGTGGTGGTGACCTTCATCCTCGACCTGATCATCACGGGCGCGATCGCGAAATGGGCGATCTTCGCGCCCATCTTCGTGCCCTTGCTCATGCAGCTGGGTGTCTCCCCGGAGGCGGTGCTGGCGGCCTATCGCGTGGGCGACAGCCCGATCAATTCGATCACGCCGCTCAATGCCTATTTCGCGATGATCGTCACCTTCGCCATCAAGTACCAGAAGGATGCCGGCATCGGCACGGTGATCGCGCTGATGCTGCCCTATGTGATCTTCATGTGCGTGATCTGGACCGTGTTCATGGCGGGGTGGCATCTGCTCGGCCTGCCCTGGGGCCTATGATGGCGTGCCGCGGCGCAATCGGTCATAAGGGCGGACTAGCCACGGCTACGGAGCCCGTCCGTGATCCTTGCGCGCCGCCTTGTTCTGTCTGTCGTCCCGATGCTGGTCGCCGCGCCCTGCGCGCGCGCGCAGCAGCGCGGCCGGACGGACCCCAACCCCGACGGGTCGATCGAGATCGAGCAGGTGCGGGTCGGCGTGCTCGCGGTCGGCACCTCGATCGGCGGCGGGCGGCTGCAGTTTCGCGGCGAGGAGCATCGCTTCTCGGTGCGCGGAATCGAATTCGGCAGCGTGGGCGTATCCTCGCTCTCCGCACGCGGGGAGGTGTTCAACCTGCGCCGGCTGCAGGATTTCGCCGGCCGCTACACCGAACGCGTCGTGCCGCGCACACAGGGCGCGCCGGCCGGTCCGGAAACGCGCTTCCTGCGCAACGCCGCGGGCGTGGAACTGCGCCTGCGTACCGAGCGCGCCGGCGGTCAGTGGCGCTTCAACGAGGCAGGCGTGACCATCGAACTGCGCTGAGCGGCGTTTCTCGCTGCCCTCAGGCGCCGGGCGGAACCAGCCAGGTTCCCCGGCTCACGCCGGATGTCCGGCCGCGCCCATCCGGGTGCTCGTACGGTCCGCATGGTGACGCGCGATGATCGACGGCTTCCTCATCGCGAAGGCGCTGTCCTTCTGGCTTTTCGGCTTCTCGACGCTGCTCAGCATCATCAACCCCTTCGGCGTGGCGTTCGTCTTCCACGACATGACGCGCTGGCTGACGCCGCGCGAGCGCTCGCGCCTGGCGCGGCAGATCGCGATCAATTCCTTCATCGTGCTTGTGGTGGCGCTGTTCCTCGGTTCGCGCGTGCTGTCCTTCTTCGGCATCTCGCTGGAGGCGCTGCGGATCGGCGGCGGGCTGGCGGTGGCGGCGTCCGGCTGGGTGATGCTGCGCGCGCCGCCCGAGGAATCGAAGGCGCCATCCGCCATGGACACCGCGCCGGTCGAACGCATGGCCTTCTTCCCGCTTACCCTGCCGCTGACCACCGGGCCGGGGTCGATCGCCGCCTCCATCGCGCTGGGTGCCGAGCGCACGACATCGTCGGATGGCGTGCTGCTGGTCAGCGCCATCTCCTCGCTGCTGGTGGCGGCGTCGGTCGCCGCCTGCATCTGGCTCGCCTATGCCTATTCCGAGGCGATTGCCCGGCGCATCGGCCCGCAGGGCACGCTGGTGGCGACCAAGCTGACCGCCTTCCTGCTGCTGTGCATCGGCTGCCAGATCATCCTGACCGGCGTGACCGACGCGCTGCGGCCGCTGATCGCGGCAGGCGCGAGGTAGAGCCATGAACACCGATCTGCTCATCGTCCTCGCGCTGCTCGGCGCGGCCATCGCCATGTTCATCGTGAACAAGCCGCGCATGGATGCGGTCGGGCTGCTGATGATCGTGCTGCTGCCGCTCACCGGCGTGCTCACCATCAATGAGGCGCTGGCCGGCTTTGCTGATTCCTCGATCGTGCTGATCGCGGCGCTGTTCGTGATCGGCGAGGCGCTGGTGCGCACCGGCACGGCGCAGCAGATCGGTGACTGGTTGAACGCCAAGGCCGGCGACAGCGAATCGCGGCTGCTGGTGCTGCTGATGCTGGCCGGCGCGGGGCTCGGCGCGGTCATGTCGTCGACCGCCGTCGTCGCCATCTTCATCCCGATCGTGCTGCGTATCTGCGCCAATACCGGCGCGGCACCCAGCCGGCTGATGATGCCGCTGTCGATCGCCGCACTCGTCAGCGGCATGCTGACGCTGGTGGCGACCGCACCGAACCTGGTGGTCAGCGCCGAGCTGGTGCGCCAGGGCCATGAGGGTTTCTCCTTCTTCGCCGTCACGCCCTTCGGCCTGCCCGTGCTGGTGGTGGCCATCCTGTACATGCTGGTGGCGCGGCGCCTGCTGCCGGATGTACGCCCGCAGGGTTCCGCCGCACGGCGCGCGCCGAGCCTGCGCGACTGGGTGACGCAATACGGGCTGGAAGGACGCGCCTTCCGCGTGCGCGTCGCACCGGGGTCACCGGTGGTCGGCCAGCGGCTCGCCGACCTCTCGCTGCGCGAGTCCGGCGTGAACCTGCTGGCGATCGAACGCGCGACGCGCTTCACCACTGAGGTTCTGCGCCCCAGCGCGGCCACCGCGATCGAGGCCGGCGACATCCTGCTGCTCGATGTGCGCCTCGATGCCGAGGAGGTCGCGGCGTTCCGCGACCGCTTCGGCGTCGAGATCCTGCCGCTTGCGGCCGGCGCGTATTTCCTCGCGCATTCGCAGGAAATCGGCATGGTCGAGGCGCTGATCCCGCCGGAATCCGACCTGGTCGGCAGCACCGTGCTGCAGGCGCGGATGCGCGCGGTCTCGGGCCTGACCGTGATCGGCCTGCGCCGCGGCCGAACGGTGGTCGGCGCCGAGCTGCTGGAGACCACGCTCAAGGCCGGGGATACGCTGCTGCTGACCGGCTTCTGGTCCGATATCCGGCGGCTCCAGGCGGAAGGCCTCGACCTGGTGGTGCTCGACCTGCCGAGCGAGCATGCCGAGATCCTGCCCGCCGCCGGGCGCGCCCCGCAGGCCGTGGCGGTGCTGGTGCTGACCGTCGGGTTGATGGTCAGCGGCATCATCCCCAACGTGCATGCCGCGCTGATCGGCTGTCTGCTGATGGGGCTGCTGGGCTGCATCGACCTCAACAGCGCCTATCGGTCGATATCCTGGAAAAGCCTGGTGCTGATCGTGGGCATGCTGCCCTTCTCGATCGCGCTGCAACGCACCGGGGGCGTCGATCTCGCGGCGGATGCGGTGGTCGAACTGGCCGGTGCGGCATCGCCGCGCACCCTGCTGGCGGTGATCTTCGCCATCACGGCGCTGCTCGGGCTGTTCATCTCGAACACCGCGACGGCGGTGCTGATGGCGCCGGTGGCGCTGGCCATCGCGAAGGAGCTCGGGGCATCGCCCTATCCCTTCGCGATGACCGTGGCGCTGGCGGCCTCGACCGCCTTCATGACGCCGGTCTCCTCGCCGGTGAACACGCTGGTGGTGGGGCCGGGCAATTACGGCTTTGCGGATTTCATCAAGGTCGGCGTGCCGCTGTCGCTGGCGGTGATGGCGATCAGCGTGTTGATGGTACCGATCATCCTGCCTCTGTAGCTCATTCGAGCCGCAGCGCGGCGCGCAGTTCCGCCGCGCCGGCGGGGTCGGACAGCATCGCCAGCCGGCCCGCCGCGAGCGACGCGATGCGATGCAGCAGCGCGCGGCGGCGCGCCGGTGCGAGGCGATGCTCCGGCGCTTCGCGCAGCAGTGCGGCCTCGCGGTCCTCGGCGGCCAGCAGGCCGACATCGTCGGGCAGCAGCGCCTGCGGGAAATCGAGGTCCACCGCGAAATACAGCCGGTCGCACCAGGCGCGGTAGTCCTGCCACTTCGCGTCGCACAGAAAATCCCGCGCGCAGGACTTCACCTCCAGGATGGCGAAGTCGCCCGAGGGCAGCAGCGCGAGAACATCGGCGCGGCGGCCATCGGGCAGCGGCACCTGCTCGACCGGCGCCCAGCCGCGCAGGATGCAGAACCGCATGGCGGCGCGGGTGACCGAGAGGGTGCGGGCAGGAATGTCCATGGCAGACAGGTTGGGGGAGGAGAACCTCCCCCGACCTTCCTACCTCACCAGCCCGCTCGGCTTCGGCGTCGCCCCCACATTCCCCGCCGACCGCCCAGCATCCACCGGCAGCGTTACGCCGGTGATCCAGCGCGCCGCCGGCGAGGCCAGGAAGCACGCCGCCTCCGCCACGTCCCAGGCGGAGCCCTCGACCTTCAGCAGCCCCGAATTGGCGCGCTGCTGGCGCAGCTCCTCGGACATGCCGCGCGACGCCACCATGGGCGTGTAGACATAGCCCGGCGCCACGGCGTTCACGCGCACCAGGTCACCGCCGTGATGCGCCGCCATGGCGCGCGTCATCTGCACGATGGCCCCCTTGGTGGTCGCATAGAGCAACCCCGGATGCCCGCCCTGCAGCCCGGCGATGGAGGCCATGTTCACGATCGCGCCGGCGCCCTGCTTCCGCATTTCGGGCACGGCGTGTTTCGCCATCAGCATGACGGACTTCACGTTCACCTGCATGGCGTGGTCCCAGGCGGCCTCGTCCACCGCGGTGGCGTCGCCGGGCGGGCCGGAGATGCCGACATTGTTCACCAGGATGTCAACGCGGCCCCACAGCCGCACGGCTTCCGCCACCGCCGCCGCGCAATCCGCCGACTTCGAGACGTCGCAGACGGTGGCGGCGCAGGTGCCGCCCTCGGCGCGGATCATGTCCTCGGTGCCCTTCAGCCAGCCGAGCTCGACATCCAGCAGGAGCACGCGCGCGCCGCGCCGCGCCAGCAGCGCCGCGATGGCGCGGCCATTGCCGATGGTGGTGGTGTTGGTGCCGGAATCGCGCGAACCGGCCCCGGTGACGATGGCGACGCGGCCATCGAAGCGCGTGTTGTCCTGCATGTGTGCGTTCCCTCGGTTGTAATACCAGCCTGCACCGGGATGCGCGGGGGCGAAAGGTTGCGCGACGCCCCCGGCGGGACCACCTGCGGGGCATGATCCGCCGCACCCTGCTTGCCTTCTCGCTACTCGCCGCGCCGGCCATGGCGCAGCAGGCGCCCGTCGTGTCGGAACGCGCGACGTTTCGCGTCGGCACCTTCGCGCAGGGGCTGGAACACCCCTGGGGCGCGGCCTTCCTGCCGGATGGCTCGCTGCTGGTGACCGAACGGCCAGGGCGGCTGCGACGCATCGGCACGGATGGGCGCGTCTCGGCGCCGCTGGCCGGCGTTCCGCAGGTCGAGGCCGGCGGCCAGGGTGGGCTGCTGGACGTGGCATTGGCCCCTGATTTCGCCCGCACGCGGGAGGTGTTCCTGTGCCAGGCCGCATCGGTGGAAGGCGGCGCGCTGACGCGCCTGGTGGTGGCGAGGCTGTCGCCCGGGAATGACGCGCTGACCGGCGTGCGCCGCGTGCTGGACGCGACGCCGGCGCAATCCAGCGGCCGCAACCACTACGGCTGCCGCATCGCCTTCGGGCGCGACGGGCATCTGTATCTCTCGACGGGCGAGCGCAACGAGCGCGCGCGGGCGCAGCGCCTCGATGACCTGGCCGGCAAGGTCATCCGCCTGACGCGCGACGGGCGCGTGCCGCCTGACAATCCCTTCGTCGGGCGTGCCGGCGTGCGGCCAGAGATCTGGTCCTACGGCGTCCGCCATCCGCAGGGCCTGGCGGTGAACCCCTGGACCGGCAGCCTGTGGGAAGCGGAATTCGGACCGCGCGGCGGGGACGAGATCAACATCGTGCAACGCGGCGCCAATTTCGGCTGGCCAGTGGTAAGCCACGGGCGGGAATATTGGGGCCCGCGGATTTCCAACGCCACCACGGCGCCGAACATCGTCGACCCGCTGCACGTCTTCGCGCCGCCGATCAGCCCGTCGGGCATCGCCTTCTACGACGGCGCGGCGTTCCCGGGCTGGCAGCGCAGCCTGTTCGTCGCCGCCCTGAACACGCCGGGGCTGGTGCGCCTGACCACCGATGGCGACCGCGTGGTGGGCGAGGAACGGCTGCTCACCGGCGTCGCGCGCATCCGCACCGTGGTGGTGGGGCCGGACGGGTTGGTCTACCTGCTGACGGACTCGCCGCAGGGCGCGGTGCTGCGGCTGGACCCGGCCTGAGGATCAGCGCCCCTCGAAGGAGGGCGCGCGCTTTTCCAGCATGGAATCCACCGCCTCGCGGTGATCGCGCGTGCCGTGGGCGAGCGCCTGGTAGGCGGCGGACATCTCCAGCAGCGTGGACAGGCGCATGTGCTGGCTCTCGCGCAGCAGGCGCTTGGTCAGGCGCACCGCCTGCGGCGGATTCACCGCGATGCGCGCGGCCATGTCGCGCGCGGCGGGCAGCAGCGCTTCGGGTGCGACCACCTTCGACACCAGGCCGCAGGCCAGCGCCTCGGCCGGCGTGATGGCGTCGCCGGTCAGCGACATCTCCAGCGCCTTCGACATGCCGACCACCTTCGGCAGCAGGTAGGCGCCGCCATCGCCCGGCACGATGCCGACCTTGACGAAGGATTCCGCGAAGCGCGCGGTCTCGCTGGCGATGCGGATGTCGCACATGCAGGCGAGGTCGAGCCCCGCGCCGATCGCCGGGCCGTTGATGGCGGCGATGGTGGGCACGTCCATCTCGTACAGCGCCAGCGGGATCATCTGGATGCCGAAGCGGTAGGATTCGCGGACCTCGGCACCGGTCTCGCCCTGGGTGATGCCGGTCTTGTCGCGCATGCCCTTGAGGTCGCCGCCGGCGCAGAAGGACGAACCCGCGCCGGTCACGATCACCACGCGCACATCCGGGTCGCGGTTCAGCGCGCGGCAGGCATCGGCGACCTCGGCGCATTCCGCCGCGTTGGAGATCGCGTTGCGCTTTTCCGGCCGGTTCAGCGTGAGGGTGACGACATGGCCGTCGCGCTCGGTCTTGAGGAAGTCGGTCATGCGGAAGGTTCCTGGTCGCGGGAGGTGAGGAAGGTCCAGAGCGGGCCGGGCGCGCCCTGAACGACAGCGCCGATGCGCGCGGACCAGAAGCGTTCGGAGCCGCCCTCGTCGCGCCAGGACCACAGCCGGCGCGTGAGGTGATGCAGCGCGTGTTCCTCGGTGATGCCCATGGCGGCAAGCACCTGGTGCGCGATGGCGGCACCCTTCGCGGCGGCCTCGCCGGCGGTGACCTTGGCGCAGCCGATCTCGAAGCCGGCATCGGCCAGGCCGCGCTGGTCCGCGGCGCGCGCTGCGGCGGTGGCGGCGACGGATGCAGCGGAAGTCTCCGCCGCGAAGACCGCGAGCTGCTGCTGCACCGCCTGAAACCGTCCGATGGGGCGGCCGAACTGCTTGCGCGTATTCGCGTGGTCCACCGCCAGCGCCAGCGCGGCGGCCAGCGCGCCGGCGATCTGCGCGGATCGCAGCAGCGCGGCCAGCGCGCGCGCCGCGTCGTGGCCCCAGGCATTGGGCAGGGTGCCTTCCGCGATTGGCGCACCGGTGGTCACGAGCGTGTCGCGCGGTTCGCGCGCGATGTTGGTGCCGTGCGACCAGATTGCCGTGTCGGTGGCATGCAGCGCGACGCGCGCGCCATCCACCAGCACGACATGCGCGGCGTGGCGACCCCAGGGCACCGGCGTGCCGGCCGCTGCGAAGCTGAGCACGCCGGGCGGCGGGTCGATGCCCGCCGCGGCCAGCAGCGCCGCGGCGCCGATGCCCTCCGCCAGCGGCACCGGCGCGCCAGCACGGCCGAGCGATTCCAGCAGCGGCGCGATATCGGCAAACCCCAGCCCGGCGCCGCCGCGCGCTTCGGGCACCAGCGCACCACCGAGCCCCAGCGCATCCAGCGCATCCCAGGCCGCGCGCGGGAAGTCGCCCGCTTCCAGCGCGCGCAGCGTGGCCACATCCGCCGCATCGGCCAGCGCGCGCGTGGCCTGTTCCGCAAGTTCGCCGCCGATCGTCGCGTCCATCAGCGCAGCCCCAATTCGCGGGCGATGATGCCGCGCATGATCTCCCGCGTGCCGCCGCGCAGCGAGAAGGTCGGGTTGATCTGCGCCAGGTAGTCGTGCATGCGGCGCATCGTCTCGGGCATGTCCTGCGTGTCGCGCAGCGCGCGCATCGCGCCGGGCAACGCCTGTTCGAAATCGTTGCCGAGGTCTTTTACCAGTGCCGCCTGGCGCACGGGATCGGCGCCGTCCTGCAGCATGCCCGCCACCGCGGTGGACATGGCGCGCAGCGTCCACAACCGCGCGACCTCGCGCCCCAGCGCGGGTGTTGCTGCGGCATCCTCGCGCAGCGCATCCAACGAGGATTCCAGCAGCGGATGCGACGACAAATAGCGGTCCGGGCCGCTGCGTTCGAAGGCCAGCTCGCTGGTGGCCTGCGCCCAGCCGGCGCCTTCCTGGCCAACCAGCGCGTCCTCCGGCAAATGCACGTCGTCGAAGGTGATCTCGTTGAAGCCTTCCTCGCCGACCAGGTCGCGGATCGGGCGGATGGTGACGCCCGGCGCACGCAAATCCACCAGCACCTGCGACAGGCCCTGGTGGCGCGACCCGCCCTCCGGCGCCGGCGATGTTCGGACCAACGCGATCATCCAGTCACACAGGTGGCCGAAGGTGGTCCAGATTTTCCGGCCGTTGAGCAGCCAGCCGGTATCGGTGCGCTCGGCGCGCGTCCGCAGGCTCGCGAGGTCCGAGCCGGAATCCGGTTCCGACAGGCCGATGCAGAAGGCGTCGTCGCCGCTGGCGATGCGCGGCAGGAATTTCGCGCGCTGCGCCTCGCTGCCCAGACGCAGGATCAGCGGACCGGATTGCCGGTCGCCGATCCAATGCGCGCCGACGGGCGCGCCGGCGGCGAGCATCTCCTCCAGCACGATGTTGCGGTCGAGGAAGCTGCGCTCGGCGCCGCCGTATCGCTTCGGCCAGCACATGCCGATCCAGCCGCGCGCGCCGACCGCACGACTGAAGTCGCGGTCGAAGCCCATCCAGGACCGCGCGCGGATCTCGGGTGTCCAGCGGTGCTCATGCGCGGCGATGAAGTCGCGCACCTCGGCGCGCAGGGCGGTAGCGCCAGGCGGGGGATCCCGCAGATCAAATCGCAACGGCGTCATTCACGCGCATCCTTGTCCGAAGGCCGATCGACCTGCCCCGCACGACTTCCGCCGGCTGCAGGCCATGCTTCGCCGGTTTCCTCGACCGGGCGCAGGGTGGCGCAGGACGGGCGGCGGGAAAAGCCCGGCGCGCGACGGTGGACGGCAAGGGCTCTTGTGTGCTGGCGTTGCGGACATGAAACCCATCCTGCTCGCCGCCCTGGTGCTGCTGCCGCTGCCTGCGCTGGCGCAGCCCTCCTTCGACTGTCGCCAAGCCCGCGCCTGGGACGAACGCGCCATCTGCGCCCAGGCCGACCTGGCGGAGCTGGACCGCCGCATCGCCGCGGCCTGGCGCGCCGCGACGGAGCGCGCAACACCCGAACAACGCGCGCGCCTGCAAGCCGAACAGCGCGCCTGGTTGGCGGAACGCCGCGCCTGCGAAAGCCCGGTGGCGCGCGAGGCGCAATCCTGCGTGCGTCGCGCCATGCGCGCCCGCGTGCGGGACCTGGAGGCTGGTGGCGGGTCCGGCACCGGCAGTTCCGGCGCCGCGGCGACCGCCGACAAGCCGCCGCCCGCGGAAGTCCCGGCCGCCACGCCGCTACGCGCGGTGTCCTGCCCGGCCAGCTCGGGCTGGGCGGCGCCCCGCATCTGCGCCACGCCGGGCATGCGCGATCTGGATGCGGCCGTCGTGCGCGACGCGACGGCGGCCCGCGCGCGCCTCGCCAGCAATCCCGCCGCCCTTGTGGAGTTTGAGGCGCTGCTGACGCGCTACGCGGCAGAGCGCGAAGCCTGCGGCCGCACCCCCGGCCGCGTGCCGATCGACTGCCTGCAGGAGACGATGGACGACCTGCGCGCCGAACTCCGCCGCCGCACCGCGCCCACGCCCGCGCCGCGCGGCTGACGCGCCGGGCTATTCCGCCGACGCGGCCTTGCGGCGCCAGATCTCGGTGTCGATCGCGCCGGGAATGTCGGCCATGCTGCCGGCCGTGAAGACCGGCTCGACCCCGCGGCGGCGCTGGTCGAGGTAGTCCCGCGCCAGGCGCACAACCAGGCCGGACAGCAGCATGATGGCGATCAGGTTGATCGTCGCCATCAGCCCCATGGACGCATCCGCCGCATCGAAGACGGTGGCGACGCTTTCGTAGGCACCCCAGACCACCATCGCCATCACTGCCACGCGCAGCACGGCGCGCGACACCGCGCTGTCGATCCGCAGGAAGACCAGCGCGCCCTCGGCATAGGCGTAGTTGCCGATGATGGAGGTGAAGGCGAAGAAGAAGATCGCGACGGCGATGAAGTACGGGCCGGCGTCGCCGATATGCACCTGCAGCGCCGCCTGGGTGAGCGGCGTGCCCGTCAGCCCCGAGCCCGGCGCCAGCGCGCCCGAGAACAGGATCATCAGTGCCGTCGCGGTGCAGATCAGGATGGTGTCGATGAAGACGCCGAGCGCCTGCACGAAGCCCTGGCTGACCGGGTGGTGCGGGTCGGGCGTAGCGACGGCGGCGATGTTGGGTGCGCTGCCCATGCCCGCTTCGTTCGAGAACAGCCCGCGCTTGACCCCGTTCAGCATGGCCGCGGCGACCGACCCGGCGATGCCGCCCGCGGCTTCTGACAGCCCGAAGGCACTACCGACGATCAGGCCGAGCATCGCCGGCACCTCGGTGATGTGCACCGCCACCACGAACAGCGCGACACCCAGGTAGCCCAGCGCCATGAAGGGCACGACGTACTCCGCCACCCGCGCGATGGTGGTGACGCCGCCGAAGATGATGACGCCCGCCAGCGCCGCCAGCGCGATGCCGGTGACGATCTTGGGAAGGCCGAAGGCGCCGGCCATGGCATCGGCGATGGAATTCGCCTGCACCGCGTTGAACACCAGGCCGAAGGAAATCATCAGGCAGATCGAGAACAGCGCGCCGGCCCAGCGGGCCTTCAGCCCGCGCTCGATGTAGAAGGCCGGGCCGCCGCGGTAGCGCCCTTCCTCGTCCTTCACCTTATACAGCTGCGCCAGCGTGCTCTCGGCGAAGGCGGTCGCCATGCCGACGGTGGCCACCACCCACATCCAGAAGATGGCGCCCGCGCCACCGAGATACAGCGCGACCGCGACCCCGGCGAGGTTGCCCGTGCCGACGCGCGAGGCGAGGCTGGTGCACAGCGCCTGGAACGGCGTGATGCCCGCGCGGTCCGTGCTGCGGGAGCCGCTGACGCAGCGGATCATCTCCGGGAAATGGATCACCTGGATCAGCTTCAGACGGATGGTGAAGTACAGGCCCACGGCGATGAGGCCATAGATCAGGACATAGCCCCAGAAGACGGTGTTCAGGGTGTCGATGACCTGCGCCATGGCGCGCGCCTCCGGCTGGCGCGCCGGGCCGGTGCCTGGCGCTGCACCGGCATCCCAACGTATTCGCGGCCGGCGCGCAATGGCTCAATCCGGCGCGGCGAGGCTCCGCCGCAGCTCGAACTTCTGGATCTTGCCGGTCGCGGTCTTGGGCAGCGCGCCGAAGGTGACGTGCCGCGGCGCCTTGAAATGCGCGAGATGCGCGCGGCAATGGGCGATGATGTCGGCGGCCGTCGCGTCGGCGCCGGGCTTCAGCGTGACGAAGGCGTGCGGCACCTCGCCCCATTTCGGGTCGGGGTGGGCGACGACGGCGGCTTCCATCACGTCGGGGTGGCGGTAGAGAGCTTCCTCGACTTCTAGGCTGCTGATGTTCTCGCCGCCGGAAATGACGATGTCCTTGGCGCGGTCCTTCACCTCGATGTAGCCATCGGGGTGGAGCACGCCGAGATCCCCGGTGCGGAACCAGCCATCGACGAAGGCGGCGGCATTGGCGCGCGGGTTGCGGAGGTAGCCCTTCATCACCGTGTTGCCGCGCAGCGCGATCTCGCCGAGCGTCGCGCCATCGGCGGGCACGCGCGCGCCGGTGTCGGTGTCGATGACGGTCGCATCCTCCAGCGTGGGCAGCGGCACGCCCTGGCGGGCCATGAAGGCGGCCTTGTGCGGCAGGGCCAGGTTCGCGAGTTCCGGCTGCCAGGCACACAGCAGCGACGGGCCGTAGCACTCCGTCAGGCCGTACAGGTGCGTGACGTCGAAGCCGAGGCGTTCCATGGCAGCGATCACGGTGGAGGGCGGCGCGGCGCCACCGGTGGCGATGCCGACCCGCTGCTGGAAGCTGCGCTTCTGGTCATCGGGCGCGTGGATCAGCATGGTCAGCACGACCGGCGCGGCACAGAGATGCGTCACGCGGTGTTCGGCGATCAGCGCGAAGATGCGCGCAGGGTCCACGCGGCGCAGGCAGACATGCGTGCCGCCCTGCAAGGTGACGGCCCAGGTATAGGTCCAGCCGTTGCAGTGGAACATCGGCAGCGTCCAGAGATAGACGCTCTGCGCATTCAGCCCGAAGGACAGCGCATTGCCGCAGGCGTTCAGGTAGGCGCCGCGGTGATGCACCACCACGCCCTTCGGATCGCCCGTGGTGCCGGAGGTGTAGGAGAGCGAGATCGCCGCCCATTCATCAGCCGGCGGTGCCACGGGAAACGCGGCGTCGCCGGTGGCGAGGAAATCCTCGTAGGGCGTGGCGTCGATGGCGGCGCCCTCGACGCCGTCATCGACGATGATCACGCGCGGCGGGTTTGCCGCGCCATCCAGTGCGGCGGCGACCAGGCCTGCGAATTCTCGGTCCAGCAGCAGCACCTTCGCGCTCGAATGCTCCAGGATGAAGCGCACGGTCGGCGCATCGAGCCGCGTGTTGATCGGGCAAAGCACCGCATTCGCCATCGGCACGCCCATATGGGCTTCCAGCATCTGCGGGATGTTCGGCAGCAGCGCGGCGACGACATCGCCGGGCGCGACACCCGCGCCGCGCAGCGCCGAAGCCAGGCGCCGGCTGCGGTCCAGGTACTGCGCGTAGGTGATGTGCGTCTCGCCATGGATGATCGCGGTGCGCCCTGGCCAGATACGCGCTGCCCGCGCCAGGAAGGACACCGGCGAGAGCGGCACATGGTTCGCCGCGCTGCGCGGCAGGTCGTCGGGCATCATCGCGGCAGCGCCCGTGGCGCGCTGACGGTGCAGCGCGCGCGCGTCATGTCGTCCAGCAGCGCGGACGCCGCTGCATGGCCGGGCGTGCCGGGGTCATGGGTGCCGGCGCGGATGGCCGCGGCGAAGGCGCGCGCATCGCCGCCCATGCGCGCCAGGGCTTGCGCTTCCCATGCCGGGTCTTGCGCCGCGTCGCGCGCAGCGATCGCCATGGCGTTCGCCACCATGCGCGCGGCGAAGGCTTTCTCCGCCGGCAGCGCGGGCAGCAACTCGTTCAGCAGCACGTCCCGCGCGGTGGCGAGCAGGTCCGCCGCGGCTGATTCCTCACGCAGCATCGCGCGCCTCCACCATGCGAAGGATCTCCCATTCCAGGCCGGGCACCATGTGGCCGGTCAGCGCCAGTTCCAGGTTGCGCTCGATGCCCGAGACGTGGCGTTCCACCTGGTCCACCGCGATGGACGCCCAGCGGATATGCGCCGCCAGTTCCCACCAGCGCACACGCGCGTCGTCCACCGTGCCGTAGCCGTCGTACAGGGCCGCGCGCGGGCCGATACCGCCGGCTTCCTGCGCGTCATTCCCGAAGCGCCAGCACTTCGCGCAGAGCCAACCCAGGTCCGCATGCGGGTCGGACCACATGGCGAATTCCCAGTCGAGCACGGCGGTGACGCCGGCCTCGTCCAGCATGATGTTGCCGGTGCGGAAGTCGTTGTGGACCAGCACGGCGCGGATCGGCGGCGGTGCGGTGCGTTCCAGGTGGCGCAGGCCCCATTCCAGCACCGGGCGTGGTGTCCGCTGGCGGTCGAGCGCGGCGCGCTGATCGGCGATGAAGGCGCGGCAGGGATCGTCCGGCGGCGTGCCGAGAAACGCCAGGTCCGCGCGCGGCGGCGTGATGGAATGGATGCGCGCCAATTCGCGCCCCAGCGCGCGCATGCAGTTCTCGCGCCCGCCGCCCAGCGTGTCGCTTCGCACCACGCGGTGCCCGGCCGCGGTGCCGGCGACGCGCCGCATGACGAAGAAGGGCGCGCCGAGCACGTCGGCGTCCTCGCACAGGTAGAGCGGCTCGGGCACCGTCACGCCGGCCGCATGCGCGGCGCGCAGCAGCGCGTATTCCTGCGCGCGCCCGTGGCTGACCGCCAGCGTCGCCGCATTGTCCGTCCGCAGCACCCAGGCGCGCCCGCCGGACACATCCAGCGCCCAGTTCTGCTGTATGGCGCCGCCCGACAGCAGCGCGGCGCGTTCGATACCCAGCGACGCATCGCCGGCCGTCGCGCGCAGCCACGCCGTCAGCCGCGCCTCATCCATGCCCGGTCTGGCCCCAGCGGAAGAAGCCGTCGCCCTCGGCGCGCAGGATGTTCGCCAGCACCATGCGGTGCACCTCCGACGCGCCATCCACCAGCCGCGCCTGGCGGGCGTAGCGGTAGATCCATTCGATCACCGTGTCCTTCGAATAGCCGCGCGCGCCGAGCAGTTGCAGCGCGGTGTCCACGGATTTGTGCAGCGCATCGGCGACCACGATCTTGGCCATCGACACTTCCTTGCGCGCGAAGGACCCCTGGTCGAGCGCCCAGGCAGCGCGCATCGTCAGCAGGCGGCCGATCTCGATCTCCATCGCCGCCTGGCCGACCAGGCCTTGCACACTCTCGCGGTCGATCAGCTTCATGCCGAAGCTGTCGCGCATCTTGATGCGCTCCATCGCGATTTCCAGCGAACGCCGCGCCAACCCCGTCCAGCGCATGCAATGCGTCAGCCGTGCCACGCCGAGGCGCCATTGCGTCAGCTTCAGCCCGTCGCCGACATTCAGCAGCCGCTGGTCGTCGGGAATCTCCAGCCCGTCGAAGGCCAGTTCGCAATGCCCGCCATGTTCCTCGGGCCCCATGATCGGGATGCGGCGGACGATGCTCCAGCCCGGCGTATCGGCGTCGAACAGGAAGGCGGTGAGCCCCTTGCGCTCATCGTCGGAGGTGCGCGCGATGATGATGAAGATCTTCGCGTTGCCCGCGCCCGTGATGTAGTGCTTGCGCCCGGTGATGCGCCAGCGGTCGTTGCCGACGCGCTCGGCCTTCGTATAGGTCAGGCCGGGGTCGGAGCCGCAGCCATCGGGTTCGGTCATCGCGAAGGCCGATTGCACCGCGCCGTCCACGATGGGCTTCAGCCAGCGCTCCTTCATGTGCTCCGGCAGCACCTGATCCAGGATCATCATGTTGCCGTCGTCGGGTGCGGCGGAATTGAACACGACGGGGCCGAAGATGGAGCGGTTCATTTCCTCGTAGCAGGCGGCCATGCCGATGCGCGGCAGTTCCATCCCGCCCAGGCGCCGCGGCATCTGCAAGGCCCATAGCCCCTCCGCCTTCGCCGCGCGGCGCATGTCGGTCAGCACATGCGGCGCGATGTTGTCGTGCTCGTCGTAATTGGCGCGGTCGGATTCCAGCGGGATCAGCCGGTCGTCCACGAAGCGACGGATGCGGAGGCGGACCTCCTCGATGTCAGGCGGCAGCACGAAGTCCATGGCGTGGCGTTCCTACAAGGCGTTGACCGAATGCCCGCCATCCACCGTGACCGTGGCACCCGTCATGTGCGCGCCGGCGGCGGAGGCGAGCAGCAGCAGCGGCCCGGTCAGGTCGTCGGGTGACCCCAGCCGCCGCTGCGGAATGCGCTTGATCATCGCCTGGCCGGGGTCGGAGGCGAAGTAGTCGCGGTTGATGTCGGTGGCGACATAGCCCGGCGCGATGGCGTTCACGCGGATGCCGAAGCGCGCCAGTTCCACCGCCATCTGCCGCGTCAGATGCAGCAACCCGGCCTTGGCGGCGGTGTAGCCGGCAACACCCGGGATGATACGCTCACCCAGCACCGAGGCGATGTTGATGATCGACCCGGGCAGCTTCGCCGCGGCCAGGCGCTTCGCTGCTTCCTGGCCGACCAGGAAGCAGCCGCGCAGGTTCACCGCCATCACGCCGTCCCAGTCCTCGATGCCCTGCTGCAGCAGGGGCTTGGTCACCGCGATGCCGGCGTTGTTGACCAGGATGTCGCAGGGGCCGCCCAGCGCGGCCTCGGCAGCATCGAAGGCAGCGGGGATGCTCGCTGGGTCGGTCACGTCCAGCGGAACGGATGCGGCACGCGCACCCAGTTCGGCAGCCAGCGCGCCCGTCGCATCGACACGCCGCGCCGCCAGCGCCACCCGCGCGCCCGCGCCATGCAGCACGCGCGCGAAATGCGCGCCCAGCACGCCCGATGCGCCCGTCACGAAGGCGCGCCGCCCATCCAGCGAGAACAGCCCGGCCATATCCATGCGTCATTCTCCCGAACGAGGCGTGCCACCCGTTGCGCCGCCCCGCAAGCCCCGCGATGCTGCGCCGCGACACAGGAGGCAGACCGCATGACCATCAGGACCGCGCTGGTGACCGGCGCGCAGCAGGGGATCGGCGCCGCCGCCGCACGCGCCTTCGCCCAGGCCGGCTACGACGTGGCGGTGAACTGGCTGGACGACAAAGACGCCGCGGAGGCGGTGGCCGCTGATATCCGTGCCGCCGGGCGCCGCTGCGTGCTGGTCCAGGGCAGCGTCGGCACGGCCACGAATTGCGCGGCGCTGGTGCAGGCGGCGCTGGATGGGCTCGGGCGCATCGACGTGCTGGTGAACAATGCCGGCATCTTCCCGCGCGTCGACTTCCTCACGATGACCGAGGAGGAATGGGACCGCGTGCTGGACGTCAACCTGAAGGGCAGCGCCTTCTGCGCGCAGGCCGCGGCGCGGCACATGGTGGCGGCCGGCATCCGCGGCGTCATCCTGAACCTGTCATCGTCCTCGGTGCGCGGCGCGGTGCTGGGCGTGCATTACTCGGCAACGAAAACGGGCGTCATCGGCATCACGCGCTCCATGGCGCTGGCCCTCGCCCCGCACGGCATCCGCGTGAATGCCATAGCACCCGGCCTGACCGACACCGCGCAGCCGCGCTACGGCAATACCGATGCCGAATTGGCGGAGATGGCCAAGGCCCTGCCGCTCGGCCGCATGGGCCGGCCGGAGGAGATCGCCGGGCTGATGACCTATCTCGCCTCGGATGCGGCCGAATGGATCACGGGGCAGGTCTACCACATCAACGGGGGTGTCTATCTGGCGTAGCAGCGCGCGCCGCGCTACGCAGCGCGGAACCATCGAGGGGAAACGCGCGTGTCCAGTGAACGCTTCCGCATCGGCTACCTGATCAAGGTGCCGCATCAATCCTTCCTGGAGACCGCGGCGAAGGACCCGGCGCTGGAGCTGGTCCGCCTCACGCTGGACGATGGCGAGGAAGCGGCGCTGGCGCAGCTTGCCACCTGCCAGGGGTACTACGTCCGCGCCTCGCGCGACGAATTGCCCAAGCCCTTCCATGTCAACGACACGCTGCTGGCGCGCCTGCCGAACCTGCTGATGGCGGCCTCGCAGGGCGCGGGCTACGACACCATCGAACCCGGCGCCTGCACCCGTGCGGGCGTGCTGCTGGTCAACCAGGCCGGCGGCAATGCGGAAGCGGTGGCGGAACACGCCGTCGGCATGATGCTCGCGCTGCTCAAGCGCTTCCCCGAATGCCACGCCGCCATGCGCGAAGGCCGCGCCCAGCGCCGCGAGGAATTCATGGGCCGCAACCTGCTCGGAAAGACCGTCGGGCTGATCGGCATCGGCAATGTCGGCACGCGCACCGCCGCGATCCTGCACGCCGCCTTCCAGTGCCGCGTGCTGGCCTACGACCCCTATGTCGATGCCGCCACGGTTGCCGACCGCGGCGCGGAGAAGTTCGACGACCTGGCGGCCATGCTGGCGGAATGCGACATCGTCTCCATCCATTGTCCGCTGACGCCGGAAAGCCGCGCCATGATGGCGGCGAACTCCTTTGCTGCGATGCGCCCCGGCTCCGTGCTGGTCACTACCGCGCGCGGTTCGATCCATGACGAGGGCACGCTGCTGGCCGCGCTGAAATCCGGCCATATCGCCGCCGCCGGCCTCGATGTGTGGGAACAGGAGCCGCCGCCGGCCGACCACCCGCTGCTGTCGCTGCCCAACGTCATCTGCACGCAGCACACGGCGGGCGTCACGCATGAAAGCCGGTCCATGATCACCCGCATCGCCGCCGAGGCCTTCTCCGCCTTCGCCGCCGGCCGCTTCCCGCCGCGCATCATCAACCCCGAGGTCAAGACCCGCGTCGCCGAACGCTATCGCGCGGCACTCGGGCGCGACATCACGGACCACGCGTGACCTGATCCGGCTTCACGCGGCGCGCTCAGCGCGGGAGGATGCGCCATGGCCGCCTCCCGCCCGTTGACCGTCGCCGTGCTGGGCACGACGCAGACCCTGTCCTGGGCGTCGTCCTACTATATCCCGGCCATCCTGGCGGCGCCGATCGCCGCCGAGTTCGGCGTCTCGCGCGCCACCATCTTCGGCGTCTTCTCGGCCGCGCTGCTGCTGACGGCCTTCCTGGGCCCGATGGCCGGCCGCGCGATCGACACGCGTGGCGGGCGCGACGTGCTGGCCGTGTCGAACGTCATCTTTGCCGCAGGGCTGCTGCTGATGGGCCTGTCGCCCGGGCCGCTGGTGTTCACCCTGGCCTGGGCGCTGATGGGCGTGGCCATGGCGATGGGCCTGTATGATGCCGCCTTCGCGACCCTGGCGGGCCTCTACGGCAAGGATGCGCGGTCCAGCATCACCGGCATCACGCTGATCGCGGGCTTCGCCAGTACGGTGGGCTGGCCGGCCACGGCGCTGATGGAGGCCGAATGGGGCTGGCGCGGTGCCTGCCTCGGCTGGGCGGCGCTGCACATCCTGCTGGGCCTGCCGCTGAACCGACTGCTGGTGCCGCGCGCCCCACCGCCTGAGAAATCCGCCGCCGCGCAGGGCGAGGCCGGCCCGCCGCCGCGCAAGGGCGACATGGCGCTGATCGCCTTCGTACTGGCGACGGCGGGGTTCAGCGCGGCGGCGCTGGGGGCGCACCTGCCCGGGCTGCTGGAGGCGGCGGGCGCCACGACGGTCGCGGCGGTGGCGGCGGGTGCGCTGCTCGGCCCGGCGCAGGTGGCGGCGCGCATCCTGGAATTCACCTTCCTGCGGAAGATCTCGCCGCTCGTGTCGGCGCGCATCGCGGCGTCGCTGCATCCCATCGCCGTGGTCGTGCTGCTGGCGGGCGGCGCGCCCATGGCGGCGGTCTTCGTGCTGATCCACGGCGCGGGGAACGGCATGCTGACCATCACCCGCGGCACGCTGCCGCTCGCGGTGTTCGGGCCGGTCGGTTACGGGCAGCGGCAGGGCCTCATCACCGCGCCCGCGCGCGCGGCGCAGGCGCTGGCCCCCTTCGGCTTCGGGCTGCTGGTGGATGCGGCGGGGGCACAGGCGCTGTGGCTGACGGCGGTGCTGGGCGCGGTGGCAGTTGCAGCGCTGTTCGTGCTGCGGATGCCGTCGCGCTGACGGTTCAGCGCGGCAGCGTCTCGACGAAATACTCGTAGTTGTCGGCATTCTCGGCGGCGCGCGCCGCATCGTCCTTCGCCAGTCGCAGCGCGCCGGCCGGGCGATAGGCGTGGTCGCGCGTATTGGCCGCCAGGTGCGATGCCTCGTGGATCAGGATGCCCCAGCGGCTGTCGGTGCCGTCCATCCGCGCGCGGAAGAAGGGCGGGCAGACACCCAGGACCCGCGTTCGTTCACTGGCATAGGCGAAGCGTCCGCCCGGGCAGTCCGGCGGGTCGTTGCAGCGTATGTCCACGCCGGTCATGTCGTCCAGCCGCGCTGCGGTCAGTTCCAGCGTGATGCGGATGGTCTTGCGCGGCGCGCTCCCGAACCAGCGCCGGACATGCGGGTGGTCGGGTTCCTCCTGCACCAGGCGTATGGCCTCGCGGATGCGGGTGCGCGCCATGGCCAGCGCCTCGTCGATCAGCGGCCGGTGGTGTTCGGCGTCGCAGGCCGGGCCGGGGATATCGGCGGGCCCGCGTTCCAGCGGCGGCGGCTTGGTCGTCGGTGCCTCGACCACCAGCACCTGGCGGGGGGGGGCGAGCGGCGGGGGCTTGTCGGTGGGCAGAGCGACCACGACGCGCTCAAGGGCGGGCGGCTTGGTGGTGGGCAGGCCGGGCCCCTGCGTCGTGGCGTCCGGCGTGCGAGGCGGGGGGGCGTCACCCGGAGCGGGCGCGGGAATCTCGCCTGGAACGGGCGCGGGCGTGGCGTCCGGCACGGCCGCGGCGGCGGCCCCCGGAGCGGGCGCGTCGACGGGCCCGGGTATCGTCGGCGGTCCGCCGCCCTGCGCCAGGGCGGGCAGCGCCAGCAGGACCACGGCCGCGGCGAGCAGCCATCGGCGATCGAGACGAAGGGTCGGCAGGACGCGCTGGATCACCGCCTGACCCAAGCACGCCACCCGCCACCGCGCCAGACGCCTCGGCGCGCGATGGTGTCCCGTGGGCGCCGCGGCCGCGCGGCCGGCATGGCCGGGCCGTCGCTCAGCGCCCCGGCAGGGTCTCGACGAAAAGCATGTAGCTGTCCGCATTCTCCACCGCGAGCGCCCCGTTCTCGCGCGCCAGGGCCAGGGCCGCGGCGCGGCCATAGGCGTGGTCCCGGGTCTCGGCGGCGAAATGCGTCGCCTCGTGCAGCAGGATGCCCCAGCGCGTGCCGCCGCCCGCCATGCCGGCGCGGAAGAAGGCCGGGCAGACGCCGAGCACCTGCCCCTCGTCGAGCCGGTAGCTCGCGGCGGGGCGGCCCCGCGCGTCGAGCAACGTGCGCGTGAGCGCCCGCGCATAGGCGGTGACCCGGCCGGTGCAACTCGCCGGGTCGTTGCAATGGAGCTCGAAGCCCGCGGTGCTGGCCAGCCGCGTGCCGGTGCGCCGGAGCACGTTCAGCACCGCCCCGGGTGGCGCGCTGCCGAACCACAGGCGCAGATGCGGATGGTCCGGCCGGTCCTGCAGCAGGCGGATGGCGGCGGCGATGCGGGCCCGGGCCTCGACCAGCGCGGCGTTGACGATCGCGACCTGCTGCGGCGTGCAGGCGGCGAGCGCCGCATTCGGCGGCGGCGCGCCCGGCGCCGCGGAAGGCTGCGCCGGCGACAGCACGCGCGGCATCGGCGCGGGCTCCGGCAGGTCGTCGGGCGTGATGACCCGCGGCAGGCGTCGTCCTTCGGCCGGCGGGTCGAGCGGCGAGATCACCTGCGGCAGGCGGGGCCGCGGCGGCGGCTTGTCGGGCCCCGGCTGCGCCAGGGCCGGCGCCGCCAGGAGCAGGATCGCCGCCAGGACCGGCCAGCGTCGCGCCGTGGCCGTGCTCACTACCCGTCGCGCGGCCCGGCGGCCACCGCGGCCAGCCCGGCCTCGTCCAGCACGAACAGGAAGGCCTTCTCGGTGTCGTAGGACACCAGGTTCGACGCGCGCCAGGCATTCAGGATGGAGATGATGCTGCGCGTCGTCGCCCCCAGCAGGTCGGCCAGGTCGCCCTGGCGGAACCGCGCGGCAAGCCGCACGCCCTTGTCGGTCTTCACGCTGTCGGCCTTCAGCAGGTACAGCACCTGGCGCGCCAGGCGCACCTCCAGCGGCGCGAAGGTGGCGTCCTGCAACAGACCGAAGGTGCGCCGCAGCCGCATCGACAGCAGCCGCGCCAGCGCCAGGCCCAGGGCGGGCTCGCTCTGCGCGGTCTCGAGGAAGGCGGCGGCGGGGATGCGCGCGAGCTTTACCTCGCCGATCACCACCGCGTCGGCGCTGCGCGTGGCACCATCCAGCACGCCGATCTCGCCGAACACGTCGCCGGCGCGGAACACCTCGACCATCAGGCGCTTGGCGGCGTTGTCGGGCGCGCCCACGCGCACCCGCCCGCGGCCTTCCAACACCGCATAGACGGCATCGGGCGCATCGCCCTGGGAGAATAGCGGCGCGCCATCGGCGGGGGCGACGCGGCGCGCGCCCTCGGCCAGGCGTGCCAGCGCCGCCGGCGGCACGTCGCGGAACAGCGCGAGTTGGCCGAGCTCCTCGGCGAGACGCGGATCGCTCATTCCATCTCCTCCTCGGCGCCCGACCGGCGCAGCGCGTAAAGCGGCAGGGACCCGAAACCCTTTGCCGTCGGGATCCGCCCGGCGTAGTCGCAGGCGAGGCCCGACCCGCGCGGCAGCAGCGCGACCTCGCAGGCGAAGGCTTCCGTCGCGAAGATGCGCCCCGGCGGCGTCACGGGTTCGATGCGCGCGGCGCGCGTCATGGCCCGGCCGGAGAATTTGTCGGCGTGCTGAACCGCATCGTGCACCGGCAGCAGCGGGCCGAAATCGATCGCGAAGCGGGGATGGATGGGCGGGTCCTGCCCGGCCAGGGCCGCGCGCATGTCGAAGGCGCAGGCGGCGGCGTCGGTGACTTCGTCGAAGGTGACCTGCACGGCGTCGCCCCAGGCATTGCGGTAGGTGGCGGGGTGGCGGTCCAGCGCCGCGCCCATCGCCGCCAGCGGCCCTTCGTAGAATGTGGCGAGGCCGGCATCGTCCAGCGCACTGAAGCGTGGCAGGTCGCCGAACAGCACCGCCATGGGCCGCCGCCGGGCGGGTGGCGTGCCATTGCCGGAGCCATTGCGCGGCCAGGGCCAGGGGATCTGCAGCGACCGCCCGCCGGCGCCGGTCCAGGACGCGACATCGGCGCCGGTGCCGGCCGCGCCGCGTGCCGGCATGCCATCCCACGATGCCACCTGCACCGCCGGCCCGTCGCGGTGGCGCGCATGCAGCCGCGCCAGGCCCATGGCGCGGCGCCCGGCCAGCGCCAAGTGCAGGTCGTCGTCCGGGAAGGGCCGTTCGTCCAGCTGGATGATCCGCAGCTTCGGCAGCAGGTCACGGAAGCGCGCCACCCAGCGTTCGCCGGCGGGGGCGACGGAATCCGTCTCGTAGGTGTCGGGGTCGCAGGGCAGCACGGCGGTGGGCGCGATGCCGGCGCGCAGCAGGGCCTCGACCGCCAGGATGTCGAAGCCGGCGGCCAGGCCGCCGAAGGCCGCGCCGACATGCTCGGCGGCGATGCGGGCATCGAGCGCGGCGGCGATGCCGGCTTCCAGCGCCGGGTCGTCCTGCCCGGGCTTGGGCATGTGGCCGGTGTAGTGCAGCACCGCGGGCACGCGCAGCGCATCGACGAAGCTGGGCGGCAGGCCCAGCGCCACCGCCTCGCGCCGCATCTGCCGGCGCGTCGTGGCGCGGGCCGAGATGTCGGCGCCGGCGCGTGCCTCGGCTTCCTCCAGCGCGCGCACGCACTCGTCGATCCGCCCGGCCAGCAGCAGGGCCTCGGCCTCGGTCGCGGCGGACCAGTAGTTGCCGGTGTCGACATGGTTCGCCAGCACCTGGCGGGCAATCATGGCGGCGCTGTGCGCGTCTCCGCTCAGCAGGCGCAGCGCGGCCGCGTTCACGCCGTGCCAGCCGGAATCATGGATGCGCCACAACGCCGCATAGCGCTGCGTGGCCTGCGCCAGCAGCGGCGCGCGCACCGCGGCCGGCTGTTCGAAGGCGCGGTCCTTGATGAGGCGCGCGCCGAGCATGCCGATCTCGGGGTCGGTTTCGGCATCCAGCCGCAGGCGATGGAACAGGTCGAGCGCCATGGCCGTGGCGCCGGCGCGCGCGATCGTCAGCGTGGCGCGATAGCGCAGCGCGGCGTCGTCCGGCCGGTCGGCCAGCGCGGCCATGGCCCTGTCATGGGCGGAAAACAGGAGGCCCTCGGCCTCCAGCGCCAGGACCTCCGCAAGCGGGTCGGACATCGCGCCTCGGCTGCGGGGATGGAGAACGATCCTAGGGGGGACGCGGCGGACGGGCAACGCGGGCGTGGTTGAGCATCGTCACCGGCCCGCTCTGCGACCCCGCCAGCGATCAAGGATAGGCTTTTCGCGCTGCGTCGGGATGGTGGGCGGGCGGCGGATCACGCCGGCACCGCCGTCACGTGACACATTCATGCCGCATGGCGCACCCGCGCAGCCTGTGCGAGAACGCAACCGTCCCGGAAGACGCCATGCCGCACGACGTATTCCTCAGCTATGCGTCCACCGACCGCGCCGCAGCGGATGCGGTCTGCGCGGCGCTGGAAGCGCGCGGCATCCGCTGCTGGATCGCCCCGCGCGACGTGCCGGCCGGCGCCGATTGGGGCGAGGCGATCCTGACCGCGATCGGCCGCGCGCATGCCATGGTGCTGGTGCTGTCACGCCACACCGCGGCATCCGTGCATGTTCGTAACGAAGTTGTGACCGCGGTATCCCAGTCCCTCGCCCTGGTGCCGGTCCGGATCGAGGATTGCCAGCCGGGCGGCGCGCTGCGGCTCCACCTCGCCGGGTCGCATTGGCTGAACGTGTACCCCCTGCCGGTCGAACAGCATGCCGATGCGCTGGCGGGCGGGGTGCGGCTGGCGCTGGCGGCGGACGCCACCATCGAGATCCCGCGCGCCCAGGCCGCGGCGATGGTGGCGGCGGCGCGGGCCAGCATGGCCGCCGTGTCGGATCGGCCGATGGCGGCACGCGACGCCGCCGCACCCGAGCGGCCCGCCCGGCAGGAGACGACGCGGCCGGCCGCGATCGCGGCACCCGTCCCGGCGCGGCAGGGCGCACCGCCGAAGCCTGCCCGGCCGGACGGCGCGCCGGCACCGCATCGGCCCACGCCGCGGCGCGGGTTTGGCATTGCGCTGGCGGCCGGCGGGCTGGTGCTGTTGTGTGCCGCCGTCGCGGCTGCCTGGTACTACGAGCCCCGGTTGAAGGCCTTGTTCGGCCTGACAGCGGCGACGCAGGCCGAGGCGATGGCCGCGCCCGCGATGCCCGTCATCGCGGCGGCCGTGAGCGGCGACCGGCAGCCGCAGGCAGCGGCGCCCGATCCGCCGCGCGGGCTGGCAGGCGCAGCGGGGCCGCTCGCAGGGCTCGGCACCACGCCGCCGCCCGCCGGGCTGGGCGCGGCGCTGCCGCCTGCGACGGCGGGGTTTCCAGCGTCGCCAGCACCTCCGGGGCTGGGAGCCCTGCCCCTTGCCCCCTCACCCATCGGCGCGCCGCAGCCGGCATCGCCGCCGCGCAGCATGACGCAGGCGCCGCCGCCGCGACCGCTGCCCCCACCCGCACCGGCGGCGCGCGTCACGAACGGTGCCGCCGCCACGATCTCCCGGCTTTTCGTCGCGCGGGTCGAGGACGGTGTGGGGCGCGAGGATTGGCTGGGCCAGGCGCAGATCACGCCAGGCAACGCCGTTCTGCTGCGCCCGCCCGCCGGGCAGGGTTGCCTGTTCAACATCCGCGTCGTCTATGTTGGGGGCAGGACCGAGGATCGTCCGGGAGTCGACCTGTGCGCCGCACCCGATCTGCGTTTCGAGGGAAGCAAGGGCGCCGGGTGATCCTGGCGGTGCTCGGCCTTTTCGCCGCCCCGGCGGTGGCGCAGGACCAGCGGCCGCGCCCCTTCATGCTGATGAATGGCGGGGCCGACGCGGTGGTGGCGGTGGAGATCTCTCCAAGCGGCGAGGCGCGATTCGGCGCCTCCATGCTCGGCCGCGTCGAATTGCCGCCGGGCAATGCGCTGCACCTGACGCCGCCCGCCGGCGCGCCCTGCCTCAACGACCTGCGGATCCGCTGGGCGAATGGCCGGGTGGAGGAACGCGCGCGACAGGACCTGTGCCAGGCACGGCAACTGATCCGCCTCACGCCGCCCGCCCATTGAAGGGACCGACATGACCAGCGACTGGACCACCCGCGCGGGCACGCGCTTTACCACCGAGAAGCGCCCGGCCATGGGCACCCGCGGCATGGTGGTGACAAACCACCCGCTGGCCTCGGCGGCCGGGGCGGAGATGCTGGCGGCCGGCGGCAATGCCTTCGACGGCGCGATCGCCGCGCTGTTCACGCTGACCGTGGTCGAACCGATGATGGTGGGGCTGCTGGGCGGCGGCACCGCGCATCTGCGCCTGGCCGACGGAACGCATACCGTCATCGACGGCATGGCGCGCTGCGCCGCAGCCGCCACGCCCGACATGTTCACGCCGGCCGAGCCGGGTAATGCGCGCAACCTCGAGGCGGTCGGCCGCGCCAATGCGGTGGGCGGGCTGTCGGTGGCCACGCCTGGCAACCTCAAGGCCTGGTGCGAGATCCTGGAGCGCTTCGGCTCCATGCCGCTGGCCGATGTGATGGCGCCGGCGATCCGACACGCCGAGAACGGGTATCGTGCCACGCCGTATCTCGCGGAATGCGCAGCGGAGGCGGCGCCGGAGATGGCGCGCGACCCGGCCATCGCGGCGATCTACCTGCCGGATGGCGCGCCGCTGAAGCCCGGCCATCGCGTGGTGCAGGGGGATTACGCGCAGACCCTGAAGCTGGTGGCGCGCGAGGGCGCGGCGGCGATCGCGGGCGCGCTGGGCGATACGGTGGCGGCCGGCATCGCGCGGGCCGGCGGCATCGTCACCGCCGAGGATTTGCGCGACTACCGCACCATCGAACGTGTTCCCCTGCGCGGGCCGTATCGCGACGTGGAGGTGGTGCTGCCACCGCCGCCGGCATCCTCCGGCGTGCATGTGCTGCAGATGCTGAACATACTGTCCGGGTGGGATTTGCGCGCGCTGGGCTTCGGCTCGGCCGATACGCTGCATCTGCTGGCCGAGGCGCTGAAGATGGCCTTCGCCGACCGTGCGGCGGCCTCGGGCGACCCGGCCTTCGTGGACGTGCCGGTGGAGCGGCTGGTCTCGGCGGCGTATGGCGCGGAGCGGCGGGCGCTGATCGACATGGCGCGGGCGCAGGATTGGGCGCCGGGGATCGTCTCGGCCGAATCGCCGAACACCACGCACCTGACGGTGGCGGATGGCGAGGGGCGGATCGCCTGCATGACGCAGACGATCAATTCGACCTTCGGGGCGCGCTTCATCGTGCATGGCACGGGGATGATCCCGAACAACTACCTGGCGACCTTCGACCCGCGGCCCGGGCGGGCGCTGTCGATCGCGCCGGGCAAGCGGGTGACGACCTCGATGGCGCCGATGATCGTGCTGCGCGGCGGCAAGCCGGCCTATGCGCTGGGTATGCCCGGCGGGTTGCGGATCTTTGGCTGTGTCATGCAGGGGATGCTGAACCTGGTGGACCACGGGATGAGTTTGCAGGAGGCGGTGGAGGCGCCGCGCCTGTGGACGCAGGGCGGTGCCGTGGAGGTCGAGCCGGCGTTTGGTGATTCTGTGCGGGCGGAGCTGGCCGCGCGCGGCCATGATCTGGCGCGGATGCCGCATGTCGGGGGCGGGATGTGCGCGATCGGCTTCGGTTCGGATGGCGCGATGGAGGGCGCCGCCTGCTGGCGTGCCGATGGCACCGCGGTCGGCGTGGGCGGTGGCCTTGCGCGCCCCGGCGTCCGCTTCTGGCCCGACGCGGCGGGCGCGCGCTGAATTTCCGGCGGTCCAGGTGGCACTGCCACCTGGCGGGAGGGTCCGGGCGAGCGGCGTCCTCCCGTTTCAGAACCTGACCACGGCGCGCAGCCCGAGGATCGTCGCGTTCGGCAGTGGCTGTGTCCCGCCGCGCCGTTCATCCGGCTGGCGTGCTGCCGGATTGACCAGCACTTGCAGCAGCGGCCTGACGAACAGCCGGTCCGGCATGATGGCTGCGTCGTAGTTCAGTTCGACCATCGTTTCGTAACTGCGGGTCGGCGTGGGGTTGCCGAAGGCGTCGCTGTCGCGGTCGTAGCCGCGCGCCGAGGCGCCGACCTGGGCGCGCGATGCGGCGAGCACCGCGGTGTCGTTGGTGCGGCCGAATGGTCCGCGCCAGACCACGCCGCCATCGAGCTGCCAGGCGATGGTGTTGCGGTCCTGCGGCTGGGCGAAGCCGCGGGCGAAGACGGCGACGCTTTGCGATTCGGCGCGCCAGAGCACCGCCTCGGTGATCGCGTAGGCGCCGTGGTTGTTGCCGTAGCGGCGCGGGAAGCCGGAGGAGGCGGGGTCCGCCAGCGGCAGGCCTGTGGTGTCATAGCGCGGCGAATCGAAGCCGGCGTTGTGGTACCAGGCGCCGAGCTTCGCGACCCAGGGGCGCGGGGCGTCGGCTTCGGGCGGGGCGGCGCCGATGACGCCTTCCGCGATCATGAAGGCGCCGCCGCTGAGGCTGAAGGTGGTGCCGTATCGGTTGTGGCGCTGCGGGTCGGTCTCGGCGCCGTAGCGGCCGCCGGGATTGCCGGAATAGAGGCCGAGGCGGAGGCCATGGCCGGTGTCGGGTTCGCCGATCGCGAGGCGGATGCCTAGCGTGGCGAGCGGATAGGCCGGTCCGCCCGCCGGCAGCGTGGTGGCGAGGGCGACCGGCCAGCCGAAGGTGCCGCTGACCAGGGTGCGCCCGCCCTCGATGGTGGCGAATTCCAGGTCGGCGGCGAGCTGCCCGAAGCGCAGCGAGCCGCGGTCGCCGAAGGAGCGTTCCAGCCAGAGTTCGAACAGGCGCAGCGTCGACAAGGCCCCGATGCTGCTGGTGGGGGCGAGGCCGCCGGTCAGCGTCGCGGTGGGCTGGCGGCCGTAGATGCCGATGACGGTGAGGCGAGCGCTCCAGCCATCGAGGCCGGCCAGGCGTTCGAGATCGGCATCGAGGTCGGACCAGACCTGGCCGATGGCGGCGACGCCACTGCGGACGCCGCCGCGCAGGTTGGCGATGGAGTCGAGCGTGGCCTCGGTGGAAAGGCACAGGCCTGGGGCGAGGGTGGTGCCCTGGGCGCAGGCGGGGGGGTCCTCGGCGGCGGCGGGATTCCCGGCCAGGGCGAGCAGAAGGGCGAAGGCCGCTCCGGGCGGGCTGAAGCGCATGGTGGATTGTTTCCCGGGCGGGCTTAAGGGGCTGCGAATCGATGAAGCGATGACATCACATAAAAGCCAAACACACAAAATGTAGCAAAAGCTACATCACGGATCTGCGTGTTCGGCCGGGACCGTGCTTCGTGGGAGCGAAGCGGCTGGAGACGGGTGCGCGGCCCCTTCCGGCACCGCGACGAAGGCGGCCGGCGCCTATCGCACCGCCGGCAGCGCGATCCGTACGCGCAGCCCCGGCGCTGCATCCTCCAGCGAGATCGCCATGCCATGCAGCAGCGCGACCGCACGCACCAGCGCGAGGCCAAGGCCGCTGCCCGGCGTCGAACGCGCCGCGTCGAGGCGGCCGAACCGGCGGAAGGCGCGTTCGTGCTGGTCCGGCGGGATGCCCGGGCCGTCATCGGCGACGGTGATGTCGGTTGCACTGACGCCGAGCAGGATGCGCCCGCCGGCGCGACCATGGCGGACGGCGTTCTCCACCAGGTTCGCCAGCATCTGCGTCAGCAGGGCGGGGTCGCCGGTCATGGCGATGCCCGGCGCGATGGCGGTGGCGATGGCCTGGCCGCGATCCTCCGCCGCCGGGGCGTAGACCTCGGCGACCGATTGCGCGATGGCGGAGAGGTCCACCCGCGTGAAGCCGTCGCGCTGCGTGCCGGATTCGACCTGCGCGATGCGGAGCAGGGCTGCGAAGATGTCGAGCAGCGCATCGGCCTCGGCCTGCGCGGCCGCGATGGCCTCGGCGGTGGGTGCGGCGGCGGCGGCGTCGAGGCGCTGGCGCAGCCGCGTGAGCGGCGTGCGGAGGTCGTGCGCGATATCATCCGTCACGCCGCGCAGCGCGACCATGAGCGATTGCAGCCGGTCGAGCGTGGCATTGATGCGCGCGGCGAGCCGGTCGAATTCATCCCCGCCGCGGCCGATGGCGAGGCGGCGGTCGAGGTCCCCGGCCTGCACCGCAGCCAGCGCCGCCTCCATCGCCGCGGCGCGGCGCGCGACGGACCGCCCGATCAGCAGCCCGCCGGCGAGGCCGAGCAGCAGCACCGCCGCGCCGACCCAGCCGGCCACCGAGAGCAGCCGGGATTCCAATTCCCGCACGGCCGAAAGGTCGCGGCCCACCACCAACGCGCCGCCGCCGGGCAGCGGGGCGGCCAGCATCAGCACCGGCGCCTCGCCGCCTTGGGGCAGGCGGATGGTGCCCTCGCGCCAGCCGGGGTCGCGCGGCACGCCCGAGAGGTTGCCGGCGATACGCTGCCCGTCCGGCCCGGCGAGCAGGTAGAATTCAGCCCCGGACCGATCGGCTGCCAGGCGCGCCTCGATCGACAGCACGATGCCGCGCGGGCCGGACAGCGCGCCGGATTGCAGCAGCACGCCCATGCCGCGCTCGACCTCCTGCGCCGCCTGGCGCGCGCCGAAGCCGACCGTGGCCCACCAGGCGCCGCCGCCGACCACGATGGTGCCGGCCAGCGTCAGCAGCAGGTGCAGCAGCGTCACGCGGAACGCGGTGGTGCGCGCGAAGGCCCAGCGCGTGTCAGCCATCGGCGCGGATGACGTAGCCGGCGCCGCGGATGGTGTGGATCAGCTCGCGGTCGAAGCCCTTGTCCACCTTGGCGCGCAGGCGGCTGATATGGGTTTCGACCACGCTGGTCTTGGGGTCGAAGTGGAAGTCCCACACGCCTTCCAGCAGCATGGTGCGTGTGACCACCTGGCCCTCGCGGCGCAGCAGGTATTCCAGCAGGCGGAATTCGCGCGGCTGGAGGTCGATGCGCTGGCCCGCGCGGATCACGGTGCGGCGGATCAGGTCCATCTCGAGGTCGGCCACGCGCAGCAGCGTGACTTCCTGCTGGAGCGGCGGGCGACGCGCCAGCGCGTTGATGCGCGCCAGCAATTCCGCGAAGGCGAAGGGCTTGGCGAGGTAGTCGTCGCCGCCAGCTTCCAGGCCTTCGACGCGGTCGCCCACGCCGGCCCGCGCGGTCAGGAAGATGGCCGGCGTGGCGATGCCCGCCGCGCGCACCGCACGCACCATCGACAACCCATCGAGCTTCGGCAGCATGCGGTCCACCACCATCACGTCATGCCCGCCGCCGGTGGCGTGGAACAAGCCGTCCTGGCCATCGGCCGCGCGGTCCACGACATGGCCGGCTTCCTCCAGCCCGCGGGCGATATAGGCGGCGGTCTCGGCATCATCCTCGACGACCAGGATACGCAAGCGGGCCTCCGGTGCTTCGTGCCGCCAGTGTGACGGATGGCGGGCCCCGCACCAGCATACGGATCGGTAAGCCAGGCGACAGGGGGCGTGGAGGGGCGGTGGTGCCTTCTGCACTCCACGCCCCGCCGATCCGGTGGGGTCCCGTGACCCGACTGGGAGAGACCTGACATGCCGTCCTTCTTCAATCGTCGCCGCCCCGCGATCATGGCCGGCGTGCTGGCGCTGGCACTCGGCACCACCGCGCTGACCGCGCTGCCGGGCACCGCGCAGCAGGCGCCGGCCGTGGCCGGCCTGGCGCTGGCCCGCGCCGCTGGCCCCGACTTCGCCGACATGGCCGCCCGCGTCGGCCCCTCCGTGGTGCGCGTGATGACCAGCGAACGTGCGACCCCGGCGCGCGAGCGTGCCTCCCCGCAGGAGGAGATGATGCGCCGCTTCGGCCGGCCCGCGCCGCAGCCCGAGCAGGGCCAGCGCCGCGCCGGCCAGGGTTCCGGCTTCGTCATCCACGCCGACGGCTTCATCGTGACCAATGCGCATGTGGTCGGCGACAACACCGAGGTGAAGGTCGAACTGGCCGATGGCCGCGAGATGGCCGCGCGTGTGGTCGGCCGCGACACTGCCACCGACATCGCGCTGCTGAAGGTGGAAGCCGGCGCGCCGCTGGCCGCGCTGACCTTCGGCGACAGCGACCGCACCCGCGTGGGTGAATGGGTGATGGCCATGGGCAACCCCTTCGGCCTGGGCGGGACCGTCACGGCGGGGATCGTCTCGGCGCGCGGCCGGCAGATTGGCGCGGGCCCCTATGACGACTTCATCCAGACGGATGCGTCGATCAACCCGGGCAACTCCGGCGGCCCGCTGTTCAATGCGGCTGGCGAGGTGGTGGGCGTGAACACCGCGATCTTCTCGCCGTCCGGCGGCAATATCGGCATCGGCTTCGCGGTGCCGTCGAAGATGGTGCAGTCGGTGGTGGCGCAGCTGCGCGAGCACGGCGCGGTCAGCCGCGGCTGGCTGGGTGTCAGCATGCAGCCGCTCGATCGCGACCTGGCGGCGGCGCTGCGCGTCGGCGATGCCAAGGGCGTGGTGGTGAACAGCGTCGAGCCCAACAGCCCGGCCGCGACGGCGGGGCTGCGCGCCGGCGACGTGATCACCGGCATCGACGGCCGCCGCGTCGAGAGCCCGCGCGACCTCGCGACCGGCGTGGCCGAGGTGACGCCCGGCCGCACCGCGACGCTGGCCGTGCTGCGCGATGGCGCGGCGATGGAGCAGCGCGTCGAGATCGGCACCAACCCGGCCATCGCCGCGGCGGTCAAGCCGGGCCAGCCGGCGCAGCCCTCGCTGGGCCTGGGCCTGGCGCCGCGGCCGCAGGGCGGTGTGGCGATCACCCGCGTCGAGCCGGGCAGCGTGGCGGCCGAGCGCGGCTTGCGGGAAGGAGATGTGGTGCTGCGCGCCGATGGCCGCGACGCCGCCCAGCCCCGTGACGTGGCCGAGGCGGTGAGCGCGGCGCGCAATGCCGGCCGCCCGTCGATCGCCCTGCAGGTGGAGCGCGATGGCGCGCGCCGCTTCGTGGCGATCCCGCTGCGCGCGGCCTGACGAACGGCACCCGGAGGCCGATGATCCCCCTGGCCTCCGGGCGACCCTGAAGGGCGGAAGTCGCCGCCCGTGCCCTCTGGCGGCGCGCCCTTCACTTGGCGCAGGTCGGCACCCCCTGCCGGCCTGCGCTTCTTTTTGCCCTCAAGCGGCGGGCGCCGGCCGTCCGGCCGGCTTGCCTTCGCGCCATGCGCTGGTGCGTTGGCGGCGGCTGGTGGTTTGGGCACGGTCGCGCCGTGCGCTCCCGGATCGCGGCAGGGCCGCGATCCGAATCCTTGTTCGCCCTCAGGCGCCGGGCGCCCGCATGCGCGGGCTTGGCTTTCGCGCCGTGCGCTCCCGGATCGCGCATGCGCGCGACCCGATTGTCGCTTGCCTCAGGCGCTGGACCGCATGCCTGCTAGATGACCGGCGTGCGCCACGCGGCATGGGCGTCGGTGGTGCCGCGCACCACGGACTCGTAAGCGGCCTGCAGGCGCAGCGTGATCGCACCGGGCTTCCCGTCGGCCACTGCCAGGCGGTCGACGCTGGTGACCGGCAGCAATTCCTGGCCGGTGCCGCAGACGAAGACCTCGTCCGCCACATAGAGTTCGGTGCGGTCGGCGCGGCGTTCCTGCGTGGCGAGGCCGTTCTCGCGCGCCAGTTCCAGCACGGTGTCGCGCGTCACGGATTCCAGGATGTCGTTGTCGCGCGCGGGGGTGATGACGACGCCGTCGCGCACCATGAACAGGCAGGCGCCGGCGGTCTCGCTGACCTTGCCTTCGCGCGTCAGCAGGATAGGCGTGTCGTAGCCATCCGCCTTGGCCTGCTGCGTCGCGATGCGCCCGGCATGGTAGTTCGCTGTCGCCTTGATGCGCGCCGGCATGGTGTTATCGGCAATACGCACCCACGACGACACGCCAGCGGCCAGTCCCGATTCCCGCTTGGTCGAACGCTCGCGCGGGATGGCGGCGCAGACCCAGCCGACCGCCCCGGTGGTGGCCATCGAGCCACGGCTCTCGATATGCACCTGGAGCCGGATGTAGCAGTCGTCATCCGGTTCGTTGGCCTTGATCGAATCCATCACGCCCTGGCGCAGCACGTCGCGCGAGGGCGGGTCGTCGAAGCGCATGAACTTGATGCCTTGGTCGAGGCGAATGAGGTGCTCCTCCAGCCGAAACACGGACAGGCGGCCTGTGGAAGGGTTCATGTAGGCGCGGATGCCCTCGAACACCGCCGCGCCATAGGCCAGGCCGACCGAGAGCGGGTGGATGCGGGCATCCTCGAACGGGATGGCGCGACCGTTCTGGATGATGGTGTGCGCGGTCCAGGCCATGATGGCGATCCTTCAGCAGGGGCGTGTGCAGGCAGCGGGCGTGATCGCCGCGAGGCGTGCGGCCGTGGCATGGCGCATGGCGTTCTTCCCGTGGCGTTTCCCTGGGCAGGCTAGCGGCGCGCGGCGGCGCCGCAAGGGGGCGTGCGGCTTTTGGCGTGCCCGCGCCGGCGCGCTATGATCTGCGCCCGGCGCAGGAGGAACGCGACATGAGCGCAGCGAAGGACATGGCGGGCGAGGCACCCTTGCTGCTGCGGCAGGACATGCCCGGTGGCGTTGCCGTGCTGACGCTGAACCGCCCCGCATCGCGCAACAGCCTGTCGCTGCGGATGCTCGAGACGATGGAGACCGCCCTGGCGGAGATCAACGAGGATGCCAGCGTGCGCTGCGTCGTTCTGGCGGCGAATGGCCCGGTGTTCTGCGCCGGGCACGACCTGAAGGAGATCACCGCGCATCGTACCGATACCGATGGCGGGCGCGGCTTCTACGACCGAGCGATGGAGACCTGTGCGCGGGTGATGCAGGCCATCGTCGCGCTGCCGCAGCCGGTGGTCGCGGCGGTGCAGGGGGTGGCGACGGCGGCCGGCTGCCAGCTGGTGGCCACTTGCGACCTGGCCGTGGCCTCCGACCATGCGCGCTTCGCAACGCCGGGGGTGGATATCGGGCTGTTCTGCTCGACGCCGGCGGTGGCGCTCGCGCGCGCCGTGCCGCGCAAGGCGGCGATGGAGATGCTGCTGCTGGGGGAAATGGTGCCGGCCGACGAAGCCCTGCGGATCGGCCTGGTGAACCGCGTGGTGCCGGCGGACCAGGTGATGGAGACGGCGCTGGGCATGGCGCGGTCCATCGCGGCGCGCTCGGCGCTGACGGTGCGGATGGGCAAGCGCGGCTTCTACCGCCAGGTGGACCTGCCGCTCGCCGAGGCCTATCGCGAGGCCGCCTGCGTCATGACCGACAACCTGATGGCGCGCGACGCCGCCGAGGGCATCGGCGCCTTCGTGGGCAAGCGCAAGCCGGTCTGGGAAGACCGCTGAGATGACCGACTTCGAGACCGGCCTCGCGCGCGGCCCCGGCAACCACCAGCCGTTGACGCCGCTGCTGTTCCTCGAACGCGCGGCGCAGGTGTTCCCGGACCATCTGGCGGTGGTACATGGCGCAACGCGGCGCCGGTATCGCGCGTTGCGCGACCGCTGCGTGCGGCTGGCCCACGCGTTGGCGCAGCGCGGCTTCGGGCGGGGCGACACGGTGGCGGCGCTGCTGCCGAACATCCCGGAAATGCTGGAATGTCACTACGGCGTGCCGATGGCCGGCGCGGTGCTGAACACCATCAACACGCGGCTCGATGCGGCGACCATCGCCTATATCCTCGATCATGGCGAGGCGAAGGTCGTGGTGGTGGACCGCGAGTTCATGCCGGTGCTGCGCCTCGCGCTGACCCAGTGCAAGGCCGCGCCGCTGGTGGTGGAAGTGGCCGATCCGCTGGCGCCGGCGTCCGTGCAGCACGAGACGCTCGGCGGCATCGGTTACGAGGCGCTGCTGGCGGAGGGCGATGCATCCTTCGCCTGGCCGATGCCCCGCGACGAATGGGATGCGATCACGCTGAACTATACCTCCGGCACCACGGGCAAGCCGAAGGGGGTGGTCTATCACCATCGCGGCGCGCAGTTGCTGGCCGTAGGCAATGTGCTGAGCGCGGGGATGGGCCGACACCCGGTCTATCTCTGGACGCTGCCGATGTTCCACTGCAACGGCTGGTGCTTTCCCTGGACCGTAACGGCGCAGGCCGGCGTGCATATCTGCCTGCGCGCCGTGCGCGGCGCCGACATGTGGCGGCTGATGGGCGATGAAGGCGTGACGCATATGTGCGGCGCGCCGATCGTCATGG